>Ga0209935_1000143_pt1 | contig 272832 bp, 231 predicted proteins | sample ThiBio_1000_plan_2_FD_183958 | JGI IMG/M metagenome (GOLD analysis project Ga0209935, IMG submission 183958) | Wastewater bioreactor microbial communities from Cape Town, South Africa - Thiocy_cont_1000_plan (SPAdes) | ecosystem: Engineered > Bioreactor > Thiocyanate-remediating >...
TTAAGGTAACGCATTCCATCCTAGGAACCGTTATGCTGGGCTGGCAAAGATATTTTTACCAAAAAAATGACTAGCAGCAAGTGATTTTCAACAAATTCTCATTGTTTCAGTAGCAGCAATAACTGATATGGGTGTCCTTTAACTCTTGGTAACCAAGAGGACATCCATCTTAAGTAAAATGGCTGTCCTTTTTACATGTTACGGAGTTGTTTGTTTAGGGGGAGAGCAATATTTTTCGATATCTTCTTTTGTTTTTTTTATTTCTTCATCTCTTTGTTCTGGCGTTAATAATTCTGTTCCTTGAGAATATTGCATTCTTATTCTTGGTCTTGATTCAATTGCTGCAAGGTGAGTTTGGGCTCGATCACAATTGATAGCGCGTAATCTTTGTTCCTCAGCTTCTTTTTTTGTCTTGTCTTTTGCTGCAGCTTCTTGTTCTTGTGTTTTTTGCAAATCAGATTGAATTTTTTTCATTCGCGCACGCTCTTGTTCTGCCGAGCTAGAAGGTTTCGTCTGTGGTTGAATGGTTGTTACATTAGAATTATCGGGCGGGGTAGAAGAGTAGTGAGTTTCGCCATTTGCATCTTGCCACTTATAAATTGTGGCTTGAGCTGATAAATGGAACCCAAGGCAGAGCGATAAGATGAGCATTTTATAAGTCATCTTGACGTACCTCTTTCTTTTCGGGAAGCAATTCTTCTTCACCACAGATTTTGAGTTTATTGGATTTAGCAAAATTTAGAATATGTTGGTAGAGCTCAGGGTTGGTTTCTTTCAATTGTGGATCAAGTACAACACAGCGATTCCCTCCTTCATATGAAGGCCTCAGCATGGGGGAATAATAAATACGATGGTTTTTGAATGTGGATAAATTTCCACTGACTCGTTCTGCCCAATCTGAAGGGCGAAAGGTTTTACCTTCCTCTGTAACCCCATGGATAACAATTTTCGGCTTTTTTTCTTTGCCCATACATGGATTCTTTTGGATGTCCCTGATATAGCGTTGGATGTCCTAAGTACATTTAAGTACATACCTCAGTACATACACCAATATTCAGGGTATACTGCAGTTATCTAATAAATAGTAGTATAACGACTAATTTGCTGCTTCGCACATAAATTGGATATTTAACCAAATAAGTGTATTTTCAGCGTTACTAAAATTGACTATGATAGGATCCAGTCCTTAGAGAGAGAATTGAATTAAATGATGTCTAAACAAAAGTCTTCAGAGCATGTCGAAGTTCATCGAAGCAAAGGGATTTATCTCTTACCAAACCTATTTACAACGTCCGGTTTATTTGCTGGATTTTACGCTATTGTTGCAGCAATGCGAGATGATTTCGAAAAAGCCGCTATTGCAGTGTTTATTGCAATGGTTATGGATGGGCTAGATGGAAGAGTTGCCCGACTGACAAATACTCAAAGCGCATTTGGCGCTGAATATGATAGTTTGGCAGACATTGTTTCCTTTGGAATTGCTCCCTCATTAGTGGTTTATAGCTGGGGGCTTGCAAGCCTTGGTAAACCAGGTTGGCTTGTTGCCTTTTTCTTTGCAGCAGCGACAGCATTACGATTAGCTCGCTTTAACTCTCGTATTGGAGTAGAGGATAAACGTTATTTTCAAGGTTTACCTTGTCCTTCTGCCGCGGGCTTGGTAGCTGGTATGGTTTGGGTGGCCCATGATTATGGTGTGCCAGGGCAAAAGCTTTGGGTTCTAGCTGCTATTGTCACACTTATTACTGGTGCGTTGATGGTAAGCAGTTTCCGTTATTACAGTTTCAAAGATATTGATTTAAAAGGGCACGTCCCTTTTGTGGCAGTATTGGCCTTTTTAATTATTTTTGTCTGCGTCTCGATTTATCCGCCATTGGTATTGTTGGTTGGCTTTTCACTTTATGTTTTGTCTGGTCCATTCATGTCTGCTCGACGACGCTATCTAGCATGGCGAAAATCTAAACGGCACGTAGCATGAATCTAACGCAGCGAAAGCAGTATTGTTTGCAGATCATGGGGATAACGACTTGGCAAATGCGCCAAGCCGTTGAAAGGGCTGGAGCTAAATACCCCTATTTGCTCATTATTGGCGAGACACTTAATAGCGAAGGCCAACAGCTTGTTAGCAGAATGTTGCAAGCGCTTAGTTGGCCATCTGAAGAAACTCGAATTGAAAAACTAGAGGACATCCACCAAGTAACGGCATTTTTTTATCAGAGAATAAGGGAAATTCAACCAGAAAAAATATTGTTATATGGTCATACTCTTAGTCAAAAATTAGTGCGTTTGCCGGCAAATCCCCATGTTTTATCTATCGATGATAGACGGATTTCAATGGGTGTTCTTCCTACAATACAAGAATTATTGAGAGATGTTTCTGCTAAAAAGCGTGCTTGGCAGGTAATGCAAGAGTTAGAGAAGATGTGAGAGAACCCCCGTCTCATTCATGCTGAAACGGGGGAAAAGTTTACTTACATTTTTACTTCGTTATCGGTTTCGGCTTCTTCGTCATCTACATCTTCATCATCTAAATCGTCCTCGTCTTCATCATCTTCATCCTCGTCTTCGCCTTTTTCTGCTTCATTTAAAGCGATGTGATAGATGATCATGTTTTGACCGAGTTGGTAAATAATGTCGCCAAAATCAAATCCAGAGAGTACGACTTGATTTTCTTCCTCTTCTTTAAGAACAAGATCAAGTGTATTTTCAATCTCATCTTCTTCTTCAGAAGAAATGCGCGTGATGAGTTGTTCTAGAATTTCGATTTGATCTTCTTCTTCTACCGATTCTAATTCATCCATAGCATCTGGATGGAATTTAATCTCAATACCTAGCTCATCTTGCAATTCTGGGAAATCAACCAATGTTTCGCCATCTTCTATGCGGGCAATCCCTTCAATGGCATTTTCAACAGTGCTGGTTTGTAAGAGATGGTTTAAAGCTAAAAGAACAGCTTGTTCAGGCGTTTGTTTTAGTTGTGTAGCTATGATGGAAAGCTCAGCAAAAATATCATCTGGAATTGTAAGATTTAAAGTAGCCATCGTATCCTCTTAAAACTCAAACACCTTGAGACTGTGGGGAAAAAAATTAAACAAGCATATTAGGGGCTTGTGATAAGGCGGTCAACATTTTGCATAAGAAAGGGGTATAAAACCCCTTTCTCTTTTACCAAAAACCGAGAAATTTCCACCAAACCACACCTATCGTCGACCAAATGACGATGTTAATAACACTCGTCAAGAAGCCTATTTTCCACCAGTCTTTGATATCAACGTAACCAACTCCATAAAGAAGAGGTGCTGGTGCTAGGCTGTAATGAGTCAATCCACCAAATAAATTACTGAAAAATATCAGAATAAACACGGCAAGCATGGGGGGAGTACCTAAAGCCAATGCTAATCCTAAAAACGCAGGGTACATAGAGGTAACATGTGCCGTAGAGCTTGCAAAGAAATAATGGGAGTAAAAGTAAATTAAAGCAAGCAGAGGAAACGCATATTTCCAGTGAAGCCCTGTGAAATGGCCTTGGACATTTTCAGTGAACCAAGTCAAAACACCATAATCTTTGAGAAACCCAGCCAACATAATAAGCACGCAGAACCAAACAAAAGTTTCCCATGCATCATGGATCCTGACGAGTGATTTCCATTCCAACACGCCCGTGACGAGTAAAATCGTTAAGCCAATTAAAGCTGCAATAACGACTTCTACGCCTAATTCTTTTCCAAATATCCAGAGTGTAAGCAAGGTGACCACGGTCAATGCCATGATCCATTCTCCAAAACGCATTTTGCCAAGGGCTTTTAACTCAGCAGAAGCGATGCTTTGCGCATTTGGGGTTTCCTTTATTTCTGGTGGATAAATTTTATAAATAAACCAAGGAATAATAATTAAGCTGAGGATCCCGGGTACGATGGCAGCCATGGCCCAATTTGCCCAGGATAACGGGAGGTTTTCCTTATGGGTCAAACTTTGCAAAATAGGATTTGCGGCCATTGCCGTCATAAACATGGTTGAGGTGATAACGGTGACTTGAAATGCAGTCACAGTTAAAAAAGCCCCTATTTTGCGGGCAGATTCCGAATGCGGGAAGCTTTTATAAGAAGCCGCTATCCCTTGAAGGATGGGATAAACAATACCTGCTGAACGACCTGTCACGCTAGGTAAAGCGGGTGCGAGTATCAAATCTGTTACCATTAAACCATAACTTAAGCCTAATGTTTTTCTGCCTAGTAATGCGGTAAAAAAGTAAGCAATACGTTTATCCAAACCCGTGACGTTAAACCCTTTAGCAATAAACAAAGCGAAGACGACAAGCCAGACTACGTCATTGCTAAAACCAGCAAACGCTTGCTTCATTGTGATGGTTTTTGTCATCACGGCAACCACAACAGCTATCATCGCAACCGCGCCCATGGGCAATGGCTTTATAATGAGGCCTAAAATAGTGACGACGAAAATAATTAAAAGATGCCAGCCTTGTGACGTAATTGCTTCAGGATGGGGGCAAAACCAACCAATCAAGCCCAGTGCGACACAGACAAATAGAGGAATAAGATGTAAGCTATGATGATCTTCCTTTGAATGGTGTCCCTTCGGATCCCCTTTAGAATCCTTAGCCGGATTGGTCATTTACTGCTCCTCTTTAAGTGCTTATCAACTATTTAGAACTAGCCTATTATAACGGGTGTACACTTTATCATGATTTCGCCACGATCCAAGTAGTTTGCTAGATTTTAGGCAATATGATAGTAATGCCATTCTAAATCATTAGGTTGTATTTGAGAGGGTAGATGTCTAGCTTAGAAAGTGAAATAGCTCGACGTCGCACGTTTGCTATTATTTCTCACCCAGATGCCGGGAAAACCACGTTAACTGAAAAGCTATTGCTTTTCGGAGGAGCGATTAAGCTTGCTGGTACGGTGAAAGGACGTAAAGCACAACGTCATGCGACTTCAGACTGGATGGCACTAGAACAACAGCGGGGAATTTCTGTCACGACTTCTGTGATGCAGTTTCCTTATCGTGATGCTATTATCAATTTGCTAGATACGCCTGGCCATGAGGACTTCTCAGAAGATACCTATCGCACCTTGACTGCTGTTGATTCTGCCTTAATGGTGATTGATGCGGTAAAAGGGGTTGAGTCGCGTACCATCAAATTAATGGAAGTGTGCCGCCTGCGCGATACGCCGATCATTACCTTCATTAATAAGCTTGATCGAGATAGCCGAGATCCCATCGAACTTTTAGATGAAGTTGAAAAAATATTAAACATTCAATGTGCACCGATGACTTGGCCCATTGGTATGGGGAAGTTGTTTAAGGGTGTGTACCATCTTTTATTGGATTGCGTGTTTTTATTTGAGCCTGGAAAAGGGCATGTTGTACAGACACCTGAAACCATCCAAGGTCTTGATAATCCTATATTAGATGAGAAGTGTGGCGACATTATTAAAGATTTTCGTGAGCAATTAGAACTCGTGAAAGGAGCAAGCCACGCTTATGATCATCAAGCTTTCTTAGAAGGTAAATTAACACCAGTTTATTTTGGCTCTGCCTTGAATAACTTTGGTGTCAGCGAAATCTTAGATGCATTAGCAGATTATGCGCCTAAGCCACAATCTCGTCTGACTGAAGAACGAGAGATTTTACCGCAGGAAAAGAATTTTAGTGGCTTTGTATTTAAGATCCAGGCCAATATGGATCCTGCTCATCGCGATAGAATTGCCTTCATGCGAGTTTGTTCTGGTAACTATCGTAAAGGCATGAAAATGCATCATGTTCGTATTGGACGAGATATACAGATCTCTAATGCATTGACGTTCATGGCCGGTGAGCGCGATCACGTCGAAGAAGCATGGCCGGGTGATATTATTGGCTTACACAATTATGGCACGATTCAAATCGGAGATACTTTTACTCAAGGGGAAAAACTCAAATTTATTGGGATCCCTAATTTTGCGCCAGAACTTTTTAGAGCGGTTCGCCCTAAAGATCCTTTAAAGATGAAAGCCTTGCAGAAAGGACTTATTCAGCTTTCTGAGGAAGGAGCTACACAGATTTTCAGGCCTTTGGATTCTAATCTTATTATCATGGGCGCTGTGGGTGTATTGCAGTTTGATGTTGTAGCTTACCGGTTACAGTATGAATATAACGTTGAATGCATCTATGATGAAGTTAGAGTTAATTCAGCAAGATGGGTTTATGGTAAGGACTCAAAGAAACTTTCTGAATTCAAAACCAAACTAAGCATGAATCTGGCATTAGATGGTGCTGAGCATCTTGCTTATCTAGCACCAACAAATGTAAATTTAACTATGACCATGGAGCGATGGCCTGAGCTAGAATTTAAAGAAACGCGAGAACACTAGTTCTCGTTTCGTTCTTGTAGCAGGCAGCTCATTTTTTAAGGGTGAGTTAACTTTCATTTAAGCCAAGGAAGGCGAAAAATTGATGGATTCAAATGCAATCGTGCCAAGACGATTGCGCTTTCAGATACCTAAAGATCTTCCAAGATATTGGAATGATAACTGTCCTATTAAGACTCACATCCTTAATGCTATTGCTATTTTAGCGCCAGCATTTGAACGTTTAGCCATCTCCAGCGTACTTCCTTTCAAAGATAATGCAGGTAACCCTTTGCTTTGTGAGCAATTAAAAGGGTTTATTGGTCAAGAATCCGCACACGGTGGTGAATTCATTCGCTATAACCAGATCCTTAAGCTCCAAGGCTATGACACTAAAAGATTAGAGAAAGGGAATTTAAAAAGATTTAAATGGTTATCAGAAAAATTATCGAGCAAGATGCACTTGTCATTAACGCTTGCAGCTGAACATTTAACCGCGATTATTTCTGATCTTATCTTGCGTGATAAAACATGGCTACATAATGCAGAACCCTCAACGAGAGCATTATGGCGTTGGCATGCAATTGAAGAAATTGAACATAAAGCAGTTGTATTTGATCTATATAAGCAAGTGCGTGGAGGATATTTCACTCGCATAGCTGGTATGTGGTTAGTCACTGGTATGTTAGGTGGGCTATTACTCAATAACTTTGGGCATTTGGTGATACGTGACAAGCTCATATTCAAACTATCATTTTGGATAAGAACTTTTCAGGTATGTTGGGGGAGAGCAGGTTTTTTGCGTAAATTAATACTTCCATATTTACGCTATTACCTTCCTTTTTTTCATCCTTGGCATCAAGATAATCATGAATTGATTGTTAAATGGAAGACATTTTTTTATCAGACACAATCTTTTGATGATATGGTAAGAATGTTACAACAAGACGCTAGTATTTAACCTTTTTGAAAAGGGATAATTTATGCGAAAAATATTGTTATTGACAGGGTTATCCCTTATCTCCAGTGGGATATATGCAGAAGATGTTTCGCTGGCAACATTACAGATGCGAATGAAAGAAATTGAGGTTCGACTCAGTTTGCTTGAGCGTGAAATTAGCGAATTGAAGGAAAGCAAAACTCCCTCTGTGCCGTTGAATCAATCTAATTTACCTTCGCAAGAAGTTCTCAATTGGGCAACAAAAGGAATTGTGGAAATTTACAGTTATAATTATAAGAATTTCCCTCAAGTCTTAACTGGGATCCGACGTCATTTTACAAATGAAGGTTATGATTCCTATATGAAGGCATTAGACGAGTCTAAAAATTTAATTGCCGTTCAAGATAAAAAATTAAACGTTTCTGCTGCTGCAGTTGGTAAGGGCAAAGTGATAAAAGAAGGTGACACGAATGGAATTTATTCGTGGATAGTACAAATTCCTATTTTGGTCACTTACCAAAGCCCTACAGAAACCATTAATCAGAATTTAAATGTGAATGCCGAAATTGTGCGGGTAACTGGTACGGAAAGTCCGGTAGGAATTGCATTTCATAGTATTACTGCTTCCTTAGCTTCTGCTACTCCTCAACCTGAAGCAACAACTCCTTCAACAAACACACAAACACCTGCAGCGTCGACCACCACCACATCTCAACCTAGTGGCACAGCTACTCCAACAACACCTCTTGGAACACCAGGAACCGCTTCACCTGGAGCAACTGGCGGTGCATCAAAGTAATAATAGCTCCTTTCCCACAAGGGAGAGGAGCTATGACTTAAAATGGGCATCTTAGGACAGCCATTTTGCGCCATGTTATAGGCCTTTCTAAGGACAGCCAATTTAAACCCCAGGACAGCCAAGCAAACCTGAGGACATCCATTTCAATTCTGAGGACTCATGTCAAATTTTGATTTAAAAAGAATGGTTTATTCCAAAGAAGGCACCAGTTCAGTATCTGAGTATCCAAAAGTTTGTTTTAAGGCATCGCAAGCGTAGTCAAGTGCAGCTTTCGCGGCCTCGACTTTATGATAAAAGCGCATAAAACCATGGATCATACCGTCGAATCGTTTTGCATTTACCAATACGTTTGCTTGCTGTAATTTTTGCGCATAGACTTCTCCTTCATCACGCAGTGGATCAAATTCAGCGGTAATAATCGTAGCTGGCGGTAGATTAGAAAAATGTGCACTAAGCAAAGGAGAAGCCAAGGGATCCGCCCGATTTTGTTCAGGATGAAATCCTCTGGCATCAAGCCATTCTATAAAAGGTTTATCTAACATATAGCCATATGCATAAAGCGATTTTGAGGGAAAAGGTGTGACCAAATCGACCATGGGATAAAAAAGAGTTTGGTGTTTTAAAATGGAGCTCCCTTCATCTCTTAATACATGCGTGCAACTAGCTGCAATGCTCCCTCCTGAACTTTCGCCCCATATCCCGATTTTATTTTGATCAATTTTAAGTTTATGTGCGTATTCAAAAACCCATTTAACGCTATCGACACAATCATTTAAAAAACGAGGAAATTTATGTTCAGGTGCTAACCGATGTGCAACATTAATGACTTTCATCTGTAAGCTATTAGCAAGTAAACTACAATAATCGTTGCTAGCATCTAAGCGATCAATCACAAAAGCCGTCGCAGAAATGTAAATAATCACTGGGAGGAATTCTGTTTCCGACTTGCCAGAAGGGGTGTAGCATCGTAAAGTTAAAACATCTTGCAATGTGTAATCTTTATAGCTTGCCTGCGGCACTTTCAGCTTCGGATGGCTTAGGTAACGTCGCATTTGCTCGGGAGAAAATTGATGAATGCTACCAAACCCATTCAAATAAGCTTTTGCTATTAAACGTTTAAGCGAGGGATCGAGTGGCATAGCGTACCTTCATGGGTTTTTTTGATAAGAGAATGTTACAATTTATTTTATGCAGAATCGACGTCAACAGCATCTAAGTTATATTTACGCCTGGTTTTTGGTTTTTGTAACACCTTTTGCCGTTCCTTTAGCTGTTATAACAGCTTGGCAAGGTAAAGTGACAAAAATAGACATACTCTGTGCGTTTACTATGTATTGTATCTCGGGTTTGGGAATTACATTAGGGTATCACCGTTTAGTCACTCACCGCGCCTTTCAGGCGAAACCATGGTTGAGAAAAATATTACTTATTGCAGGTAGCTTTGCAATGCAGGGAAGTCCTGCCAGCTGGGCTTCCTTACATATTCAGCATCACCGTTTTGCAGATAAACAACATGATCCGCATTCACCTCATCAGAAAGGGTTCTGGCATGCGCATTGCGGATGGATTTTTCATGGTTATAAACCTGATTTTCGTCGTTTTGGAAAATGGTTGCCCAAAGATCCCGAAGTAAAGCATGTTTCCAAATATTATCTTTACTATAGTAATTTGGGACTTTTAATACCTTGGTTATTATGTGGATGGATGGGGTTGCTCTGGGCAGGTCTTTTGCGATTGTTTTTAACCTGCCATATGACATGGAGCATTAATTCTATTTGCCATCGTTTTGGAAAAAGAGCTTATACTGGCACAGCAGATCAGAGTACCAATCATTTTCTGATAGCTTTGCTGACGTTTGGTGAAGGTTGGCATAATAATCATCATCGTCATTTGCAAATGCCTTTTTTAGGGCATCGTTGGTTTGAAATTGATATGGGTAAATGGGCACTACTCATACTGCAAAAATGCGGTTGGGTATGGGATTTAAAAATACCAAAGCATTTTACCAGTTACGAAAAAAGTAATAGTACTTTGTAATCAAAATAAAAATCTATCTAAGTTTCCTCTCTCTTTGAATACATTTTAATGGTTCAATATTCATTAAGTGCAAATCATATGTTTCATATATGCTAATGTTGTAAATGCGACGTAAGGTTAATGAAGAAAGTTAGATCCAATAGACACTTATCAAAAGCTGTAATTATCTGCAGAAATCACCACAAATTCATTTGATTTTTTCAGTAGAATCCATGGTACATTCATTAATGGTTGTTATTCTCTGAAAATTACAGCAAGTATTTATTTTCTTTTGTAAGTTGTCTAATAATATATAGAATAGCCTTTCTGTTGAATAGAAGAGATATTCATCTTCAGCCGATAAAAGTAACTTTTGCGATATAAATGGCTGTGCTTTATAACAGTAAGCGCTATGTATTCAAGGAGATAAGATGGTTGGATTAATACAAAAAATATTGCTAGACATGGTGCGAGATGTCGCTGGTGAAGAAGTACTTATTCATATCAAACAAGAAGCAGGAGTGGCACCTGACAAAGAGTTTCAAATCAATAATGTTTATGATGATGAAGAATGGCAAAAATTATTTGCCGCAGCGTTGAAAATATTGAATTTGACACCTGAACAAGCAGATGAAATCTATGCGAGCTATTTCATAAAAGATGCACTTAAACGTTTTCCAACTTGGTTTAATATGTCCAAAAATTCTTATGAATTCTTGTTGATTCAGCCAACGATTCATAATTGTTTTGCTACGAGTGTACTAGAGAAAAAAGAACGAGATGCAATTAACGATAAATTTGTTGTTGATAAGCTTCCACATAATCCTAAAAAACTAATTACACATTATCGTTCACACAACCATCATTGTGGATTATATAAAGCACTAGCAAAAGGTGTTATTAATCATTATCAAGATAAAGCAGAAATTGCGGAAACACATTGTTTAAAGCAAGGGGATGACGAATGTCAAATACATATTGAATGGTCAAAGCTGGGAGCTTAAGATGCAAAATAATGATACGCTAAATGATCAATTGGATTCTTATCGCAACCAAATTGAGAATATTGCGGATCAATTATGCTTAGCTGTGAAAGGAGAGTTTGGTTTTACAATTAAAATTGAAGACACCGATGAAAGCATACAAAAATTATGTATGTTGATTAATTTTGTCCTTGACTCAGCACGACGTTCATTAGCCTCGGTTGAGGAAAAAAATGCTAAATTAACTGAATTAGACAAATTGAAATCTGATTTTATTGCCAATATTAGTCATGAATTGCGTACTCCGTTGACGCTCATTATGGGGCCATTAGAGAAGATCTTATATGAAGCTTCTGCTTTAGAGCCTGATCAAAAAGAAGATCTACGTCGCATGCAAAGAAATGCGCTTCGATTATATATGTTGGTGAATGATGTGCTAGATTTTTCTAAGTTGGAATCGGGAAAATTTGCTGTGTACGAAGAAATGCTCGATTTAAAAAAGCTTATTATGGAGCTGATGGATGATGCACAAGGTCTCGCAAATGAGAGAAAAATTACACTGACTTTTTCAGGTCCTGATGAAGCAAAAATGCTTCTTGATAGAAGAATGATTGGAAAAATATTAATTAATTTAGTCAGCAATGCATTAAAATTTACCCCAGAAGGGGGACGTGTAGAAGCGCAACTCCTTATCGTAGGAACTAACGTTCAGATCATTGTAGAAGATTCAGGTATTGGTATTGCTGCAGCTCATCTTGAAAGGTTATTTGAAAGATTTCACCAAGTGAATACATCAAGTAATAGAACTTATGAAGGAACAGGGCTCGGCTTAGCGATTGTTAATGAATTTTCAAAACTGTTGGGTGGGAGCGTTAGAGTAGAAAGTGAGGTAGGAAAAGGCAGTAAATTTACTGTTACATTACCCATACGACTTCGTTTGCAGGAAAATACTGGACTGTCGGCTACACAACTGAATATTTCTGAATCCTCCAAAAAATTAAGTCCGAAATCCTTTGTGTCTACTAATAAAATAGAAGAGAAGAATTGGGATCCTTCTGATGGGAAAAGTGGGAAATTACCTTTGGTACTTGTAGTTGATGATAATGATGATATGCGGGCTTTTATCGGGACGTTGCTTCAAGATAGTTATGAAATAGTTTTTGCTAAAAATGGTAGAGAAGCCTTAGAATATGCCCGTAAACATCGTCCGCAAGTAATATTATCTGATGTCATGATGCCTATCATGGATGGCTATGAACTCACCAAGCAAATTAAATCTGATCCTTATTTGCAGCATACTTCAATTATTCTTATTACCGCTAAATCTGGAAATGAATCTATTATTAGTGCCTTAGAAGTTGGTGCAGATGACTATGTATGCAAACCATTTTCAACAGAAGAATTAAAGGCACGTACTGCAGCTGCAGTACGCTCTTACAGGGCTTATATGAAATTGGTTGCAGCAAATTCTCAATTGGGTTATACCAAAAATAACCTTGCAAAATCTTATGAAGAATTAGAGGCTGTCCATAAAAAATTAAAAGAAACGCAGTCACAATTACTTCAACATTCAAAGCTAGCCTCAATCGGTCAATTGGCCGCTGGGGTTGCACATGAGATTAATAATCCTATTGCCTTTGTCATAAGTAATACTGAACTATTAAGAAAATATTTTTCCGTACTGAAAAACGTATTTGAACAGGCAAAAATTGGATTTGATTTAATATCGCCAAACATGGGTGATAAAATTTTTGAGTCCAAAAAACAATGGGAAAATTTATGTGAAAAAAACAATATTTTAAGCATGTTAGAATCCATTCCTGAGGTGATATCTGAGTCTTCCGTAGGGTTGGAGCGTATTGCTGATATCGTATCTGACTTGAAATCATTTTCTCACGCAGACCAAAGTGGAATAGAGTATACAGATATCAATAAATCTTTGGATTTAATCCTAAAGATTATCGGAAGCGAATTAAGATACAAATGCAATATACAAAAGCAATACGGTGAATTACCGCAGCTTCAGTGTAATCCAAGGCAACTAAACCAAGTATTTCTAAATATTTTGATCAATGCAGGCCAAGCAATTAAAGATAAAGGCGAGATCATCATTTATACAGAAGCAAGAAACGATGAAATTATCGTCAGTATTAGTGATACGGGAGAAGGGATTTCCCCAGAGCACTTAGATAAATTATTTGATCCTTTCTTTACGACGAAACCTGTTGGAAAAGGAACAGGCTTAGGACTATCAATCTCTTATAATATTATTCAAGAGCATGGTGGGCGGGTAGACGTGCAAAGTAAAAAAGGTGAGGGAACCACTTTCACGGTTTATTTGCCAATGCAAGGAATTGAGCAACGAAAGGAATCAGGATTACTTTCTTCTTAAGAAACCCCTCTCCTGTTAAGGGAGAGGGTTATGCATAGCTCAAGCTGTGCAGGGTTATTTTCCACTTAAACTTTCCAACATTTTACTCAGCTTACCCATCGCTTCTTCAGCTGTTTTAAAGCGCTGGCGCTCTTTTTCAACAGCGTCTGGATTCGCCTTATCAACAAAATTAGGATTGTTTAGCTTCTTTTGCGCAAAATCAAAATCAGATTGATGTTTTTCCAACTCTTTTTTAAGACGCTTAATTTCGGCATCGACATCAATGGCACCTTCAAGTGGAATAAACACTTCTATATTATCCGCTAAAATATGCGCAGAAAGAGGAGGGGATTGTTCATCTTCAATAGCGTTTATTTGCTCTAATTTAGCTAGAGACTTGATAATTTGCTGATTGATGGAAACAATACTTGAAACCTCAGTTGTTTTCGCACGATAAAGCGCTGTTAGTAATTTACTTGGGCTTAAGTTCATTTCTCCACGAATATTACGCACTCCAATGATAATATCCTGAATGAGCTTAATTGCTGTTTCAGCTGCAATATTTATCTTTGCTTGTTCTACCTCAGGGTAAGGTTGCAGCATGATAGAAGTGGATTCGTTGGTAAAATAGCTGTCGCCTAAAATCCCTTTAGTTTTTTGCCATATTTCTTCAGTGATAAAGGGCATTAACGGGTGCATTGCCCTTAACAGTTCTTCCAAGATAGCAACTAGGGTGAAACGTGTGCCAGCTCGCTGTTTCTCCGAGCTTTCTTCTTTGCTAAGAATGGGCTTGGAAAGTTCAAGATACCAATCGCAATACTGATTCCAGGTGAAATCATAAATGCATTGTGCTGCCAGATCAAAACGATAAGTTTTGAAATGCTCTTCTATTGCTTGCTTGGTTTTCTGCCAGGAAGACCAAATCCATTGATCAGCAAGAGAATATTCTCGTTCATTTTCTGATGCGCCAAGATTTTTTCCTTCAACATTCATGAAAACAAACCGTGAAGCATTCCAAATTTTATTACAAAAATTACGGTATCCTTCAACGCGTGAGAGATCAAAACGGATAAAGCGATTAGTGGTAGCAAATGCGCATAGTGAAAATCGCAATGCATCGGTTCCAAAACTTGGGATCCCTTGCGGAAATTCTTTACGCGTTATTTTTTCAATTTGCTTTGCCATGCCGGGCTGCATCAGACCGTAGGTACGTTTTTCAACTAAATGTTCAAGATCAATGCCATCGATGAGATCAAGTGGATCTAATATATTTCCTTTTGATTTCGACATCTTTTGACCATGAGAGTCTAAAATAAGACCTGTGACGAATACCTGGCGAAAAGGCACATCACCAATAAATTTGAGTCCCATCATAATCATACGAGCAACCCAGAAAAAGATAATATCAAAGCCGGTTACTAGCACGTTTGTTGGGTAGTATTTTTTTAACTCAGCTGTATTTTCGGGCCATCCTAGTGTTGAAAATGGCCATAATGCTGAGGAAAACCAAGTATCAAGGACATCTTTATCTTGCATAAGTGTAACATGAGGGAGAAGCTTGTATTTTTGACGTACTTCTTCTTCATTTCGGCCAACATAAACTTGCCCATTTTCATCATACCAAGCTGGAATGCGATGTCCCCACCAAATCTGGCGGCTAATACACCAATCTTGAATGTTATTCATCCATTCGAAATAGCTATTAGCCCAATTAGCAGGTACGAATTCAATTTTTCCTGATTCAACGACTTTAATGGCTTCTTCGGCTAGTGGTTTTGTTTTCACAAACCATTGGTCGGTGAGGTAAGGTTCAACGATTTCACCGGTGCGTTCGCTACGAGGAACTTTGAGGGTATGGGGCTCAATTTTCTCTAACAATCCATTTTCTTGCAGATCATTGATGATTTTTTCTCTGGCTTTGAAACGATCCAGCCCTTGGTAAGCTTCTGGAGCATTTTTATTGATGGTAGCATCTTCAGTGAGAATATTGATCATTTCAAGTTGATGTCTTTTTCCAATCTCATGATCATTAAAGTCATGAGCTGGGGTAATTTTAACGCAGCCTGTACCAAAGGCAGGATCAACATATTCATCAGCAATAATTGGGATTAACCGCATGGTGAGTGGCAATTGAACTTTTTCGCCAATAAGGTGCTGATAACGGCTATCTTCTGGATGTACGGCAACTGCAACGTCGCCAAGCATAGTTTCAGGACGAGTCGTTGCAACAACAAGATATTCATTTTTATTCAAAATGGGGTAGCGTATATGCCAGAGATTACCATATTCTTCTTCTGATTCAACTTCAAGATCAGAAACGGCTGTTTTGAGCTTGGGATCCCAGTTCACAAGCCTCGTTCCGCGGTAGATGAGGTTTTCCTCGTAAAGGCGGACAAAAACTTCTTTTACAGCATCAGAAAGGCCTTCATCCATGGTGAAACGTTCGCGATCCCAATCGACAGAAGCACCAAGACGCCGCATTTGACGACTGATAGTATTACCGGATTGTTCTTTCCATTGCCAAACTTTTTGCGTGAATGCTTCACGACCTAAATCATGTTTGGAAATACCTTGTGATTGTAGCTGGCGCTCTACCACCATTTGGGTAGCGATACCAGCATGATCGGTCCCGCCTTGCCATAGCGTTTGATGACCTTTCATTCGATGGTAACGGATTAAAGCATCCATGATGGTATCTTGAAATGCATGTCCCATGTGTAACGTACCCGTTACATTTGGTGGAGGCAGCATAATGCAATAAGGTGTTGAAGCTTGCTTAGGGCTAAAATAGCCGGCGCTTTCCCATTGCTGGTACCATTTTTTTTCTAGTTCTAGTGGCTGGTAAATTTTATCTATAGTCATTGTTAAAGCTCATTACTTCGGTTTAGCAAATATTGCACTAGCATCGGGATAGGACGTCCGGTTGCACCGCGACCTGTTGCGAGGGTGGCGGTGTTTGCTACATCCAGATGTGCCCAAGGGAATTTTTGAGCAAATTTAGCGAGGAAACAGCCAGCAACGATGGTTCTTGCACCAATATCGGCGATAGGAACATTCGAAATATCAGCAAAATCAGATTTTAATGCATCGTGATATTCATCCCACAGCGGCAATTGCCAGACTTTATCGCTGCTTTGCGTCCCTGCTTTGAATAAGCTATCAGCCAGTGCATCATTGTTACTCATTAAACCGCTGGCATAAGGTCCTAATGCTAACATGCAAGCGCCAGTTAATGTGGCTATATCAATTACCACTTGAGGGTGGTAGCGTTCACAATAGGTAAGCGCATCGGCCAGAATCAGTCTCCCTTCGGCATCGGTGTTAAGGATTTCAATGGTTAAGCCTGACATGCTGGTGACAATATCTTCTGGGCGAGTGGCACTGGGGCCTGGCATATTTTCGCAAGAAGGGATAACGCCAACGATATTGAGTGGCAGTTCAAGTTCCGCAGCGGCAGCAAGTACCCCAAAAACGGTGGCAGCCCCACACATGTCGTATTTCATACCAATCATATGAGGAGGAACTTTGATGCTATTGCCGCCAGTATCGAATGTGATCCCTTTACCTACAAATACAATCGGTTTTAAATCTTTTTTACCACCACGGTATTCCATGGTGATCAATTTTGCTGCAAGGTTACTACCTTGAGTAACAGACAAGAACGATCCCATGCCAAGGGCGGCCATATCTTTTTCTTCTAGAACGGCAGTGCTGATTTTGGGGTGCGATTTTGCAAATTTTTTCGCTTTATCTGCGAGGTAGGTGGGTGTGCAAATATTAGGCGGCGTATTGGCAAGGTCTTTTGCTAATTCCATACCGTGTGTAATCGCTAGCCCTTCACGAACAGCATTTTCTGCAGCAACGGCATCTCGACGAGAAGCGACCATGAATATTAATCGTCTTAGCGAGCGCTTTAATGTTGTTTTTTTGCTTTTAAAGTCTTCAAATCGATATTGCGCTTGGTGAAGTATTTGAATGGTTTGTCGAATTTTCCAGGCAATATCACGATTTTTAACAGGAATTTCTGATAAACAGAAAATACCCTCTAGGGCGCCTGAATCATTTAGTGTGCTGATGACTTTATTCACTATCTCGGTAAAGGACTGCTCGTTGAGTTCACCTTCACGACCGCACCCGACGAGAAGGAGACGTTCAGTTGACAAGCCAGGTAAATGCATTAAAAGCAAGGTTTGTCCTAGTTTGCCTTCTAAATCTCCTTTGCGTGCGAGAGTTGTTAAAAAACCTTCGCATTGCTTATCAATCTTTTCAGCGGTGATGCCGAGTCGGCGGGCTTCAAAGATAGGTACGATTAAGCAGTTAGTTCGCTGTTTTTCTGGCTGGCCGCTTTTAACATGAAATTCCATAAGTGCTCCGGAGAGTTGTTTGTCTTACTTTTGCGATATTATCTTCCAAATATAGGCGCTGTACTGAAATTGATGCTTCGCATCTTGAACTGCAATGAGTATAATTGATGATTACCATGAAAAAAGCTAATTATCTACCTACCGTTGTAAATTATCCACTCTCTTATCTCCCATGGAAGAGCTAGAGGATGCATATTAATCTATTTAAGAAATCAATGAAGTATGGCAATGGAGAGTGGCGATGATATTGAGGCGCTACCTTGTTAAAGAAATTGCTCATACTTTTCTTGCGGTAATATTAGTTATACTACTTATTGCTATTAGTAATAAGTTTGTGCGTTTAGTCGCGCAGGCTGCATCCGGAAATGTTCCCTCTAATGTTTTGTTAGAAGTGATCTTATTTCAAATTCCAGACTTATTAGCCTTTTTATTACCCGTCGGACTTTTCTTATCTATTTTGCTTTGTTTTAGTCGTTTCTTTACTGATAATGAAATTCCGGTCATGTTGGCTTGTGGCGTGCCTTGGCAAAAATTAGCAACAACCAGTCTAGGGCTAGGGGTAGCTGTGATGATTTTAGCCGGCAGTTTAACCTGCTATTGGGTGCCTAAATCCGCTCAATACAAAGAACAGCTTTTGCACGCTGAAGGGCCTGTCTTAATGGTGCAAACGGTTGCGCCTGGCCGATTTCATTCTTTTCAAAAAGATAAGCTTGTGTTTTATGTTGCTGATGTAAGCCCAGATCGTTCAGAGCTCAAACGCGTATTTATTGCTGAGCAACCAAATAAAAAAAATATAGACGAAGATAGGAGCTTGGTGACGGCAAGTAGTGGCAAAGTGTATACAGATCAGCAATCAGGGTTGATGTATTTTCAGCTAAACGATGGTCGACGTTATAACGGTACACCAGGTGATATGGACTATAGCATTCTGGCGTTCAAAGAATATCAGCGCTTGCTCGAAGGGCCAACAAAGCCAGAGGGACTCTATTACCATCGAACTATGCCTACTAAAATGTTACTAGAAAACCCAACAAAAAGTAACTTGGCTGAATTGCAGTGGCGTTTGTCTGTACCTTTATCTGCTCCATTACTGGCGTTGTTTGCCGTACCACTTAGTAGGGTAGGACCTAGACAGGGACGCTATGGGCGTTTATTTTCAGCCGTTGCTATTTGTATTGTATATTACAACTTATTGACTATCAGTAAACGTTGGGTTGCCAGCGGTGTGCTTGCGCCAAGCATTGGTGTATGGTGGGTTCATTTGTTACTGTTAGCTTTTGCACTAGCCTTTTTGGCAAAAGCATCCGGCAGAAGCACCCAATGGATTCATCAGATGAAGCAACGATTTAGCCATGAATAAAATTACTACCTACCTGTGGAAGTCCATTCTTGTTGCTATTATCTTAGTGCTTTCTTTGTTTGTAGGCATAGAATTTATTTTTTCATTGGCCAATGAAATTCGTTTTGTTGGAACTGGCGACTATACCACTTTGCATGCTGTCACTTTCATTTTGCTTTCAATGCCGCAGCAGATAGCGCAATTATTTCCTATGGCAACACTAGTAGGAACATTATTGGGATTAGGGATCCTTGCTTCACGCAGTGAATTAATTGTCATGCGTTCATCTGGTTTGAGTGTAGGGGATATAATTCAGGCCGTATTAAAGCTGGCATTGATACTGGCTGTAGTGGTTTGGTTTGTGGGTGAATGGCTTGCTCCGATGGCTGAAAAAATGGCTCATTATCAGAAATCAACGACATTGAGTGGTGGACAGGCATTAAGAACAAAGCATGGCACCTGGATGCGTGATGGGGATGATTTTATTCATATTCAAGCGATTTATGCTGGACAACATTTAGAAGGTATTACGCTATATCAATTTGATAAAAAAATGCATTTACAAAAGGCAAGTTTCGCCAGCCATGCAGATTATGCAGACGATCATTGGGTACTGCATAATATTCAAGAAACCTCTTTTGAAAAAGATAAAACCACACGACGTAAGATAGAAAAATTGGATTGGCGCAGTCAGATAGATCCACAAATCCTCAGTATCGTTGGCGTAAAAGATTTAGACGAACTTTCATTGCCTGGTTTGTGGCAGACAATTCAATATCGAAAGACAAATCAATTGGATACTAATCCGTATAAACTAGCTTTTTGGCAAAAGCTTTTTCGACCTATTGCTACTTTAGTCATGATGTTTTTGGCCATCCCTTTTGTATTTGGTCCTTTGCGTTCGGCAACGATGGGGCTCAGAATGCTGGTTGGGGTATTGGTTGGTTTTGTATTTTATACCTTTAATCAACTATTTGGCCCACTTTCATTAGTTTATCAGATCCCTCCGTTCATAGGTGCTTGTTTACCTACGCTGCTTTTTTTCATTGCAGGCTTATTCTTTGTAAAAAAAGTACCGTAAGGCTCGTTGACACGCCAGACTCTCTGACATGCTTATTGTGATTGGAGCTTCTATGTTGCCTAAATTAATTTATTCAAGGATTATTTTGGGGAACAGTCTTAACCATTTTCGTGCCAGCAAGCCTATCATGCAGGCTTTGGCGATCTTTATCTATTAAGCACCAAAATAGACCTAGTCCACCTAGAGTAATACTGGGGATAGCAATAAAATATCGCCATAGTGCTTTAGGCCAACGTAGAGGTTCACCGTTAGCATCAATCACTTTAATTTTCCAAGCTAACATCCCTAATGTTTGCCCGCCCCGGTGCCAAAACCAACTTAAAAATAACCCAGTGCTTAAAATAAGATAAGTGAGGAAATAAGGCTTATAAGGAAGGAGCGATCCCCCTTTATTAGCAAGAAGTGCTATGGATGTCACTAATAATAAAAAAGAAAATACAATAAAGCTGTCGTAAACCATTGCCGCTAAACGACGAAAGAGTGGGGCTGACTGCGGTACGTCGTTATTGTTAGTTTTTCTGCTAAATATGTTAGACATAAGGCCCTCTTAGCCCAAAAATAGATGCGATTCTATCTTTATTGATATACTGAAACAACAAGGAAAGGGGTTGCCAGGAGGGCATAAATGTCGCACCAACGAAAAATCGCGGTGATAGGCCTAGGGTATGTAGGGTTGCCCGTTGCAGTTGCTTTTGGCCTTAAAGATCATGTGATTGGTTTTGATATCAATCCTAAACGTATAAATGATTTAAAAAAGAGCATGGATGTTACAGGCGAGGTAACATCCATGGAGCTTTCACAAAGCCATATCTTGTTTACACATGATAAATCAATTTTGCAAAGTGCTGATTTTTTTATTGTCACTGTCCCCACTCCTTCAGATGATACTCATAAACCTGATTTAAGACTTTTGCATAAAGCATGCGAAATATTGGGCCCTTATTTAAAAACAAATGATATCGTCGTAATAGAATCGACAGTTTATCCGGGCGCAACGCAAGAAGAATGTATTCCCTTATTAGAAAGATATTCAAATCTAAAAGCTGGTGTTGATTTTTCAGTAGGTTATTCCCCTGAAAGAATAAATCCCGGTGATAAAGTACATACCTTATCTCAAGTCGTTAAAGTAATTTCTGCATTAGATCCAGAAACATTGGATATTATTGCGGATGTATATAGCACAGTAGTTCAAGCGGGTGTGTATCGATGCCCCAGTATTAAAACTGCAGAAGCTGCAAAAATCATTGAAAATACCCAGCGAGACTTAAACATTGCTTTAATGAATGAGCTTGCCATCATTTGCGAACGAATGGGGGTGGATACGCAAGAAGTCATTAACGCAGCAAAAACAAAATGGAATTTTCTCCCCTTTCAACCAGGACTGGTAGGGGGGCATTGTATTGGAGTCGATCCATATTATCTCACTTATAAAGCCAAACAATTAGGATATAGGCCTGAAGTCATTTTAGCCGGTAGGCGAATAAATGATGGTATGGGAAAGTACATTGCTGATCAGACCGTAAAGCAAATGATTCATTTAGGCAGTAAAGTCAAAGGAGCAAAAGTAGCAATTTTAGGCCTGACATTTAAAGAAAATTGTCGTGACTTACGTAATTCAAAGGTTATTGATGTGATTAATGAATTACAATCATTTGGCGTAGAGTTATGCGTGCATGATCCCATTGCAGATAAAGATGAAGCACTTAAAGAGTATGATATTGAGCTTCTTGATTGGGATGAAATCGTTGATGTTGATGCTATCGTTTTGTGCGTAGCACATCGTGCTTATAGAGAAATGACTGTTGAAGAATTTGAAGAAAAATTTGATAACATGCGACTTGTGATAGACGTTAAAGCTATTTTAGATAGGGAAGCATTTGCAGACCATAATATTCCCCTCTGGCGCTTATAGTCTTCGCAGCTAATTCTTCAGTTTTGTTGGCTGCGTGTTTTCTCAATAGTCGTGTATTTTTGTATACACTCTTATTGTTCTAACACTTGCCGCCTTGCCGAAAAATCATCTGCTGTGACTATTGTTTCGCCGCTGCAGAAATGTTCTTTTGCGACTGCTTCTAGTCTTCGCTGCTGCTCTTTTGGCTCTATAGCCTGCCATAGCTTCAGCAAAGGCAGGTTGTTGGCTGCAACAATATGTACTTTTTAGTTACTTCATTGACATTCTCTCTCCTTAATATACAATAATCGCCTACAATCTACAGGCCCTTTCCCATCAGGATTTAATATGCCAAAAGACGCTCTTTCTGCGCTTATTCATACTTGTAACTTTATTGCTACTAAGGGATTTTGTCCCGCAACTGGCGGAAATTTTTCACTCAGAAATGATGCAGACAGTATGTGGGTAAGTGCTTCTGGAAGAGACAAATATCAATTGAAAGAAGAAGATTTTCTAGCATGTGACTTGGATGCGAAACTTATTTCTGGAAATGGAAAACCCAGCGCAGAGGCCTTTTTGCATGGCATGATTTACAAATTATCTAGTGAAACCTCTTGTGTTTTACACACTCATTCTGTTCCTGTCACTGTTTTATCCATGCAAAAAAAAGAAGCTCAAAAAATTGCTTTTCAAGGATATGAAATGCAAAAGACAATTAGCGGATTTCAATCTCACGAAGAAACGTTGAAATTATTTATTTTTGATAATGATCAAGATATCCCAAGATTAGCAAGTGCGGTCAAAGAACTATGGCATGAAGTCAAAGCAGCTTATGGATTAATAGTAAGAGGTCATGGATTATATAGCTGGGGTAATACGGTGGCTGAGGCAAGAAGACACATGGAAGGCTTAGAATTTTTGGTGGAATGTGAATTTTATTCAAGCCGAGTTGTACGAGGTTAAAGTAGATGATTAAAGCTGTCATTACAGATATCGAAGGGACAATCACAGATATTCATTTCGTTCACAAAGTATTGTTTCCTTATTCAAGAGAAAAAATGCAGTCTTTCTTGCTTGAAAATCAAGCTGAACCAGATGTCATGAATGCATTAAATGAAGTTGGTGAAATTATTGGTGACAAAACTGCTAATATAAATACTTTAAGCCAACAGCTTATACAATGGATAGATGAAGATAAAAAAATAGGTCCTTTGAAAACCTTGCAAGGGATGATTTGGCTTGAAGGCTATCATCAAGGCCAATTTAAAGGCCATATTTATGATGATGCGTTTGTAATATTACAAAAATGGCATCAAGAGAATGTCAAATTATATGTTTACTCTTCAGGATCGGTAAAAGCACAAGATCTATTGTTTCAATACAGTACCTTTGGAGATATTCGCTACTTATTCTCTGGTTATTTTGATACGAAAGTTGGCCCCAAAAAAGAGCCACAATCTTACCAAGCCATTCTAGAGAAAATCGACGCTTTTGCAGAGGAAACTTTATTTTTGTCAGATGTGATTGCTGAATTAGATGCAGCAAAAGAAAGTGCGATGAGAACGTGCTTATTAAATCGAGATAACCAAGTCTTCGGTGAGAATAAACATAAAGAGTGTCAATCATTTTATGAAATAGATTTAAGAGGTTAATTATGTGGGCAGTATTTGGCGGCTCAGGTTTTGAGAAGTTTGATAGTTTTAAACGCATTGATGAAATAGAGATTGATACGCCTTTTGGTAAACCTTCGGCTCCTATTTTACGCGCAGCCGTTAATGGGATTGAAGTACTTTTTCTCTCGCGCCATGGTAAACATCATGAATATTCTCCCTCACATATCAATTATCGAGCAAACGTATTTGCTGCAAAGAAATGCGGGGCCAGTAAGATTTTGTCTCTTTCAGCCGTTGGTAGTCTACAAAAAGAACTTAAGCCTGGTGATTGCGTTGTTCCCACACAATATTTAGACAGAACAAAAACGCGAGAGCACACCTTTTGTGTAAAAGGTGTTGTTGGACATGTTTCTTTGGCGCACCCCGTGGATTTAGAGCTGGTGGCTCATACCAAAGAAATTTTAAAACCAGAAGGTTTTACGATTCATTATGATAAAACTTATATTTGCATGGAAGGCCCTGCTTTTTCAACCAAAGCAGAATCCAAAATGTATAGGCTTTTAGGCGCTGATATTGTCGGTATGACTAATTTTCCAGAATATGCGCTTGCTAAAGAAGCAGGTCTTTACTATTTGCCGCTCTCTTTTGTGACTGATTATGATTGTTGGGATGATGCGCTTGAACATGTTACGTTAGAGCAAGTGCTGGAAGTGATGCGTAAAAATAATCAAAAAGCATACACTTTAATGGAACAACTGTTTCCTGCGACTAAAGATTTATTTTTAAAGGGTTGTCCCGAACAAGGATTAAAAACAGGCTTAATGACACCGCTTGCAAGTTTGTCGGATGATATTCAAGATTGGATGAGCGTTTTATGTGCTGCATCTCAAAAAAGGGATTAAGATGAAATTAGATTCTTTAGCAATTAAATATGATAATGGATTATTGTGGGTTTTAGATCAACAAGCATTACCACAGCAAGAAATTTGGCTTGAATGTCATTCCATAGATGACATGTGTGCAATGATAAAAGCCCTTAAAGTCAGAGGAGCGCCTTTGATTGGTATTGCTGCTTTACTGGCACTCATGCAGTATGTTACTAAAGGCGCTACGATTGAAGAAATCAAAATAGCCATTAAACAATTAGTTGCTACACGCCCTACTGCGGTAAATCTTAAAAACTATATGCAGGTTCTTTTAAATCAACTCACAACGAATGTTGAGGTTGTTTTTGAGATTGGGCAAAAGTTTTTTCTGGAAGATATTACGCTTTGTGAAAACATGGCTACATTAGGTGCAGAATTAATTCCTCCTGGTGCTAATCTGATGACCTGTTGTAATACTGGGGGGTTAGCGACGGCAGGAAGTGGTACTGCATTAGCTGTTATCAAAAAAGCATTTCAACAGCAAAAGGTAAAACATGTCTTTCCTTGCGAAACACGTCCTTTGTTGCAAGGCGGACGTTTGACAGCTTGGGAACTAGAGAAAGCAAACATCCCCTATACGCTTATATGCGATAACATGGCCGCGATGGTGATGGCACAAGGTAAAGTCGATGCTATTTTGGTAGGAGCAGATAGAATTGCTGCAAATGGTGATATTGCTAATAAAATAGGGACTTACAGCCTTGCTGTGTTGGCCCGTTTTCATCAGATCCCATTTTATGTTGTTGCTCCTTACACAACATTAGATAGCACTTGTGCTAGTGGAAGAGATATTGTTATCGAAATAAGAGATCCCAATGAAGTCAGAGGTGCCTTAGGAAAATTATCCTGGACACCAGAACAAACACAAGTTTATAACCCTTCATTTGATGTGACTCCGGCTGAATTAATTACTAATTATATTCTAGATACTGGTATTTTTAATCCAGCGAGCATTCATTTGGCAATCAATGAATCTCGCACAATAGAGAAGCTCTCAATTTAATAAGTTGAATTGTTATTTTGATGCAACTTTTAAGCTCTTTTCTGTTCTGATTGGATTTTTCTGGCTTTCCTTTGATGGACCGCCTTTTAGGATAATTTTTATTTTAGATGCTTGTTTCTGATGCTCCTCATAGGAAGGCAAAAACTTATTAGAAACTTGTGTTGTGCTAGGTAAAGTAGTTTTAGCATGTGAGAGCAGTATATCTTCTTCGACAAAAAAAGATGAACATGAGGGCTTCAATGCTTCAAATGTTGATGTAGAAGGGGAAATGGGGTGCATATCTTCTTTAAAAAACAGAGATAATGTTTTTGGGGTAGAAAAGAGAGTTTTTTCTGCCTCCAGTTTTTCTTCACAGAGCAATGATGTTGTAGGAATGGCTATTGGTGTTTGTATCTGTCTTGTTTTAGGTGAATCTAAAGAAGTATGAGAGATAGTCGGCTCGTATTGTTTGTTGTTAGATTGAGTTTCTTCATATTCTTCTTCAGACGCAGACTTAGTTGATATGGGGGAAATGCCTGGTGTGCCTGAAGAAGATACTGACCCTTCATATAGTTGAGATCCTAATTCAGCTGTGCCTCTTGTTGGGGACAGAGGAATACCTGGGGTAAGTGGGGTTGAGATAGATTGCTCATCATACAATTCATTTTCCTCATGCTCCACATCATATTCTTCGTCAACAGAGCCAATTGTTGGTGTTTTCGGTGTGCGCGGAGTGCCTGGAGTGGATGGCATTGAGGATTGATATTCTTCCATTTGGTACCATTCATCATCATCTTCATATGCACGCGGAGTGCGGGGAATATCTGGCGTGTGTGGTGCTGAAGAAGATTGATGTTCTTCGTGCAATTCGTACGAGTATTCAACTATTCCTGTTGGTGTGCGAGGAATATCTGAGATAGAGGATTGATAGCGTCCATATGCATGCATCGGGGTGTGCAGATCGGGTGTATCAGGTAAAACAACTTCTGGAAATCTTTCGTTTATAAAATTCTGTGCTGCACGCTCATTTATTTCCCAAAATTCTTCAAATGAAGAGCATAGCTGTGCTTTTAAAGGACACTCTTCTTCGCTATTTTCGCGTGTTGAAAACATGATAATAGGTTTATATTTTGACATGTGGGAAAAAAGACTATCTAGTTTCAATGAGGGTTTCCATTGCTCAGCTGATTTTAATTTTGCCAAGGCGACTGGGGCATCCCATTCATAAAGATTTGTCGCATTAAAGAAAGTAATAGCGCATTTTCGTCTATAAAAACATTCAAAAAATTTCATGCGATCTTTTGAATGGAATAGGTTTACATGTGTAAATGCAAAAGGGATTTTTAAGGCTGCATCTTGCGCTTCTTTAAAATTTTCATCGCTATAAAGAAAATGATCTTTTCCAATGGTTTCCTTTCTCATTGCAAGATTTGGGGTCGCTTGAGAAGGATCAAAATCCTGTAAAAGATCGTTTTCTATTTGTTGATAACCACGTTCAAAAGCTTGTCGATTAGATGCGTACTTAAGTAATTCATGAAAACGCATGGTATGTGTGATGAGATAAGGGTTGATATCAGCAAAAACAATCATATCACAATGATCTTGAAGCGCTTTTAGTATAGACCAAATTGATGATTGACTAATGACTACTGCTACTCGGATTGTATTTTTTTCAAAGGTTTGTGGTTTAGTAGCTTTGATACTCTCAATCAGTGAACTTATTCCTCTTTCATTTGAAAAAGGATAGAAGTTATTTTTTAAAAATCGATCAGAGGGTAATTCAGAATGCGGCAAAGCTTCTAATTTGCTCTTAAATTGGGCGATTCGCTTTCTCATTGGTGCGTTCAGCATAGGAGTCATTCAGTCAGTCAACAAAGAAATGGCTGATAATGATGCCTTAGTCCCAAAAGAAAAGCAAATAGGCAGGTGATAGCCTGAAAATGATAGCAAATAAAAAACGTTGATATCACCATAATACTCATTTCTCTTTGACTATACTCCTCCTTTATACCTATGACGAAACAGGTGTGATCATTGTCAGTGCATACAGAGGATATTTTCGTTGTTGGTATCCTATTTCATTACTTTATATTGATATTGCTTTGGTGTGGATTACTTGCGACTACACCAAAATTAGCGCCTAGCATCCTGCGGTAGACATTGAAATTTCTTGAACCAAATAATGATGTATGAAGATTTGAGGTGGTTGATGGAAAAATTTATTGAAATAGCTGATGAAAGTGGTGCGATTAAAAAGTACCTACGAGATATTTTAGGCAAATTTAAGGGTGAAGACGATGTTGAGCAAGATTATCTTAGTGCGTTAAATTATGATATTGGTGTCATTAATCGTCTTTTAGACCGTTCACCCAGCCAGATCGAAATGCACCAAAAGTCTTATCTTTTACAAGAAGAATATAATAAATCACTTGAAATTGCTAAATCAAGATGGGAAAGAGGTGATAAAGGTTTTCAAATAGGGGCAAGCGCAGTAAAAGATCTAGTAGCGCATAAAAAAAGCTATGAAAAGGGATTGGATGATTTGCATGCTTATGAACTTAAGCAGAAAAATATTGATAGCTATTCTAATCCTAATAGCCAAGATAATCCTGGCTCCCCTTGGCAACAACTTGGTGCCCTCGCCAATAGGCTTGATAAGAATGACTTTGATGATGTTGGTGCGACTTTACGCCGATTTGCAATAAAATTAGATGCAAAAGATAAAGGAAATAGGCAGGAAATTTTAAGAAAAGTACTCAGTAAAAACAAAATAAAATTGGATAAAAATTTTAAAGCTGCATTTATTGAGCAATCACGAAGAGAAAACGATCCTAAAACGCATCAATTGATAGAAGAATTAGTAACGTTTGTTGGAACGCGTGCTGATCGCTTAGAAAATTTGCGAATAGATTGGCAATCTCAGGGTATATTAGCTAAATATAATGCTAATGATCTGATCATGATAAAAAGAGAATTTGATAATTTTGAATCGTTTCTTAATTATATCGAAGAAAATTTGACGCAAAATGGTAATATTTGTAAAAAGATTAAAGATAATATTGCAAATAATAAACGCATTCTTACGAGATATCGTGAAAAATTAAATTCAGCAATTGGCTGGAAGATTCAGGCTGCATCGCATGCATCGAATTTACGCTGTGATGATAATTTTTATGGACTTATCAAAGAGTTAAATAACCATATTTTTAATCTTGATGATAAAGAGGACTATGAAGAAATATCCCCTCTTCTAGAAATTCCAAGAGCAGTTTTATCACTTAATATGAATTTTGATAGATATATCTTTTTGTTGAAGGTGTTAAGGCGAACAAATGCATCTGCTGCGTTGAAAAAGTGGCAAGCATCAAGATGGATCTCGAATTCGGATAATTTGAATTTACTTCAAGTAAAATCAGTAAATAATTATCTTATCCCATTAAAATTAATACCATTCGTGCCCCAACGCACAGGGTTTTTACCTGATAGCTGGATCCGTTATTGGTTTTTTCGAACACAAGAACAGTTGAGTGTATTTTGGCAATGGGTAAAGAAAGGTCTTGTGGGGAAATATGAAGAAACAGCAACACTTCTTAATGAGACTTATCGGCAAGTAGATTATTTTGAAAAAATGATTCGAGTCAATCGAAGTTTGGGAAAAGGGATGGACTTGACATACATTGGAGAGCATTCTGCGTTTCAGTCTGCATTATCGCTGCCCACTTATTTAGCACGTGAAAAAAATAGAGGTGATGCGGTGCGTCCTTCTTGGACTGTTGGTTCCTTGTTAAAATGGATCCCTTTTTTCAACCGTTTTAAAACCTATACTTTTTTCTCGCTTTGGCGAGAAGAGCTTTATGATGCAGAGCGTGCAGTTAAAAAGAAATGTAAAGAAATTGCTAAATATTTTACAGAAGATTTTGAAACTTTGTTATTGAACAGCATATCAAGTCAATCATTTATGTTTCCTGGCAACTTGATGGATGATCTTAAAAAATTCATTGTCACCTATGCTGATAAAGTAGATGCTGATAAATTCAAGGAAATGTCTAACCCTGTCAATATTTTACAGAAATTTGATTTTCTTCTTCCTGCAAAAGGAAATGAGATCTATCGTCATATTAATGAAGATGCTGTCATAGGTTTTTTACATTTTGCGGAGAAATATTATACTTCCTCTCAAATTGAGGCAATTAAAATTATTGCAAAAATTATTTTGCGCGAAGATATCCCCTCTATTCCCGATCAAGAAAAATGGTTAATGAAGAAAGTGGCTTGTCTATTACCTGCAAATAATAAACAAGGATCTTTTGAAAAATTGATGGATCTCATCGCGACTAAATATGTTTTTGCGACAGGAGATGATGGTAATGAAGCTGCTTTTAATTTTGTGAAAAGGTTTTCTCCTCGAGCGGCGAGTACTTGGCAATCATTGCGTGAGGAGTCGCTCGAGCAAAAATTTATTCTGTTGAATAATATCTTGTCAGTTAAGATAGGCAAAGAAAAAGATATTATGGGTAATGAAGTATATGATACGCAAGGATATCAATTACGTTATAAGAATTACGCCAATTATATTAGGGATGTCATTGCCTCAGATAAGCTTAATCATACACAATATAAAAAATCACTTTTAGCGCAAGCTAAGAAATATGTGGATGCCTATAAAGGTCATAGTATTGCTTATGCCGATTTTCTCATGGGATTATGTCTAGATGATAACCTAGATATTCTAGAAGTTTATTGCAGAAAGCGATTTACGAACCTTTTGGCGCATAACGCTCCAAATGCAATGTCAGCATTAGATCATCAATTTTATACTTTGATAACTAAAAATCCTCGGTTGATAGCGGTTGTTTTACAACAAGTTTCTAGATCATATAATGGCGATAATATGGATCTTGCTGAAGTGATACTCACGCTGAATGAGCCTGAGATAACGGCGTTATATTTTGCTAAACGCGTCGAATATCTAATCCACCAGCGTAGTTTTGCTGCACTCGTGCAAGAAAAGAAAACTTATGCAGAGTTTTTAAAAAATCCTCATTTTTCAAAATATCTACATCAGGTCATCGCCGAGTATCTAGATGAACTTATACATGAGGAAGATTGGCAAACGTTAGAGCTACCGTCTTTCTGTCATGTATTGGAAATATACGCAACCCAGCGAAATAAAGAAACGTACAGATTGCTGAGAATAAAAAGATTATTAGAGAAGAATGATAGTGATGCGACAGAGCATTATTTAAGTATTCTTAATGATTATCTTCCTGCAAAATTGGAATCAGATTTGATTACTTTGCCTAAAGGGAAGCAGTTTTTGATTGAAATATTTGAAAATCATGCCAAAGCATTGACCCTTCAAAAAAAATGGGAAGGAAATTTTCAATTTTTCATTAAATTTTTTCTCCCCTCAGGCAATAAGTCATTGCTGTATGATATCAGATTAAAATGGTTAGAAAGCTTTTTGTTTGCACCTGAAAAATTTTCTTTTAGTGATTCTGCAATGTATTCTAGCTTAGATGAAAAACTGCATTGCGAAAATAAGGAAATTCCTAATGATGAAACTTCATTAAGCGCCTTTTATGGTGAGGCGAACTTGCCTAAGGTTCGCGCTTTACTGATGCGACGATTGAGAGAGTTTAATGAAAACCTTGATGATGCGGTTATTCGTCTTTTGCTAAATTATAGCAGAGATAACTCTTTTAATTTAGATAAACAATGGCCTTTAATGCATAAAAAGCTGGAAAAGTATCAAATAGGTCAAAAGATTATGCATTGTTTTAAAAATGGCGCTTTCGTTGAGGCAATCAAAATGCTTGAACAATTTATTGTAGAATTGAAAGGCTTAGAAATAATCAATGAACGAAGTAAGCAAGACACCAGGACAAAAGTTATTGACTATGAAAAAAAATTGAGTTCAGAATTGTTAAGCGCTTTATATGATCAATTTAAAGATACCATTATCAATGTAAGTGTACTTAAAAAAAGTGAAACACTACAATATGCATCAAGTCTACGAGCGTTATCTTCATTAAGACTTGATCTTTATCAAAAAATTGTAGATAGCGATTTGCCTGCTGAAGTAAAAGAAACGATTGAAGAAATTCAATCTAAGAGCAATGCAATGCTCAAAAAAATTGAACAATTTATGTCAACGTTATCATTAGCTAATCTTCATCGGATTGTATTTGATGATGAAATGATCGATATACTTAATTTTTTACCTAAAAATACTTCAAACTACATCCTCACACAACTGAAAGCATTAAAAGCATGTTTATCTGAAGAGGATCCGTTGTTTTCTAGTTTGGACGCCTTTATTCGTTTGGTAGCTAATGAATATGAGCATCCGAAATTTAGACAAAATGATCTTAAATCAATTAATACCTTTAAAGCGACAAAGCAAAATTATCCCGAAATAGCAACGAATATGGCTTCAAAGCTCATTTATGCACTAGAGAAAAATGAAGCCTTGATTGAGCATCCTTTGTTTAAGCAGAGCCATAATTCATATCAAAACATATTTTTACACCACCTCACGCCAGATCTTCAAGAAAAACTTATAAAAACATTAAAACAGCGAATAGAGCGGTTATTGCTAGAAATTGAGGGAAACGAGGGGTTTAAGCGAACCGAGTGGATTTGTTATGGGAAATTATATCGTTGGATGTTGCAGTTAAATCCTGCTAGTGCTGAAAATGTAAAACGCGATGTGAAAGATTGGATGAAAAATTGTATGAATGAAATACAAAAGATCCACCTGTCTTTAACCAAAAAGTTTGATTCAGTATTGGAAAAAAAAGACTCCATTGTGCACGATAATGTTGACTATAAACCTAGCAGAGAGGTGATAGAAGAAGAGTATCGATTAATTAAAATGTCCTTGTTTGTAAGAACTTTTGCTGACGATAAAGAAACAAAAGATCTTGATCGATTGCTATCTAGTATTGCTAAACGTCAAAGACGAGCAATGATCAATGGTTTAAGTGGTGCATTTATCGAACATTGCTTAGATGTTGCAAATAAGTTACTGACTTTAGCGGGATCTGAGCAACAACGAGAAGCTTGTATTCATTTGATGGAAACATGGAATCAATATCGATATAGTTCGAAGTCAGAGGTGCGTTTTCTTGCTATTAGTAACAGCATTCCGCAATATATTGAAGAGTTTGAGAATACGATATTCTTATATTTTATTAAGAAGCATAATTTATCTGACAATTTCACTTCTTTAATGTTGTCAAAAATAAAGCAATGGGGACTTATGGAGGAATTAGTTGATCCTGCCGAATTACTCAAATCGCATCCTTTGACAGAATTTCGTGAAATTTTACGGGAAGAAGCTAAAAATAAACCGCACAGCTTTTTCTATAGTAAGCCTGATGAGCGTGATGCTCGAAAATTATTTGTGTCATTTTGTTTGACGATACAAGCACATCAATTGGCGCGTCTTTGGGAAAAACGTAGGAATGATGCTCCGCTTACTTTTCGCCAGTTTAAGCCACAAGATATTAGCGATCCTTTGAGCGCAATGGTAAATAGACTTGCAAAGAAATTTGATATTGGTCATGGCGAATATAATCGTAGTGTGCTAAGTGCTATCAGCAAAGATGCAGATTATTTTGCTTCTTGGGCGGCATCCTTACCAAAAGAACGAGATGCTAAGCAGAAAAAGGAGCAAGCTAATAAGCGCAAAGAAGGCTCTGCATTATGAAAAGGATGGTGCCGGAGGAGAGAATCGAACTCACACGATGTTGCCATCACCAGATTTTGAGTCTGGCGCGTCTGCCAGTTCCGCCACTCCGGCGTTTTGTGGACGAAGAGTATACTAGTTTAAAGTGTGTCGTCAATCCCTTCTCGCCTAATGTTTCAAAACGGTGTTAAGCGGGCTTTTGGAGTGAACTCATTCCAAGCCAAGTTTACAAGAGACTTTTAGCCTGATCGGGATCTGCTGCAGGACATCCATTCCAATCTAGATGGGCTCTCAACGCGTAGCTTGCAGGATCTGCTGCAGGACATCCATCCTAATCTAGATGGGCTCTCAGCGCATAGCTTGCAGGATCTGCTGCAGCTGCTGCAGGACATCCAGGCCAATCTAGGTGGGCTCTCAGCACGTAGCTTGCAGGACATCCACCTTAGAAAAGACTGCTTGTAGTAGAACACCCATTTAAGTTAAAGGCAGGTTGTTGCGGTGTAATGTGAAAAAATAATTACCTTTATAACTTTCTAGTGAAATGGGTGTCCTTGTATCACAATGTAAAAAAATAATTAGCTTTGTAACTTGTTAATGAAATGGATGTCCTTGTATCATCACAGTTGCATTAATTAGTTATTTGTGTAACGTAATGATGTTACTTATCCCTTTCATTTACATCAGAATTTGCGTCTATCTGCCTAACACGGTAGATTGCAGAACGAGTTGCATATTCTATTAATATATGTATGTTATTTAAATTGATTAATAAATCGGGTGTAATGATGAGAAAGAGCTTGATTGCTTTATTGTTAGTATGTTTTTCAACTTTGGTGCATGCAGATGCAGGCGCACAAGGCCCAGGTGTAATAAGCAATATCGTCATGGTTGCCGGATTTTTGTTCATTTTTTACTTTATGTTGATCCGTCCTCAATCTAAGCGTGCGAAAGAACACCAAAATCTTATTTCTGGCATTGCTAAAGATGACGAAGTCATTACTTCAGGTGGTTTACTGGGTAAAGTATTAAGAGTAACGGATCAGTTCATCGTGATTGCGATTGCTGAAGGCATTGAAGTGAAGGTACAAAAACAAGCGATTTCTGCTTCAATTCCTAAAGGCACAATGAAAAATATTTAATTTTTGCGTTTTGAATTGTTAAAAAAGTTGTGCACCCATTTGCAATGAATGTGTGGCCAAAGAGAGGTTTTTAGACAGAACCTGACAGGTAGGAAGGCGCGAAGAGAATGAGTCCTAGTCGCGTAGGGTATGCGACTAGGGCAAGGACGTAGGCAACACAGCTGAAATGGAAAGAGTATAACAATACAAAGGATAATGAGTACCTATGCTTAACAAGTATCCCTTTTGGAAATACCTCCTATTACTTGGAATATTAGTTGTGGGGCTAATTTATTCAGCGCCCAATTTGTATGGAGAAGATCCTTCTATACAAGTACTGCCAGGAATGGGGCACGCTTTTGCTTCTGACACAAAGCAGCAGATTGAACAAGCTTTGAGTGATGCAAAAATTTCTTATAAATCCATTGAGCCTGAAGGCCATTCTCTTTTGATTCGCTTTTCCGATACCGCTTCTCAAACAAAAGCGAAGGAAGTCATTCGCGAAAAATTAGGCGAAGATTATATTGTCGCGCTTAACCTTGCGCCTAAAACACCCGCATGGCTGGAGTTTTTTGGCGCTAAGCCGATGAAATTAGGTTTAGATTTAAGAGGCGGCGTTCATTTCTTGATGGAAGTTGATGTGGATACTGCAGTTGCACGACGTATTGAAGGCGCAACCAGTGATATTCGCAACTTATTAAGAGAAGATAAGATCCGTTATCGTCAAGTGACCAAGGTGGGTGAAACAGGATTGGCAATTAATTTTGACGATCACGCAACCTTGGAAAAAGCTTATTCTCTTTTACAAAGACGATTTGCAGAATATGACGTTAGCATGAATGAGCAAGATGGAAAGTTTCAGATTGTATTTGAAATGAAACCAAGTGCCATTCAGGAAATACGTAATTACACCATTGAGCAAACGATGAGTACATTGCGAAATCGTGTAAATGAACTTGGAGTGGCAGAAGCGGTGGTGCAACGTCAAGGGTTAAACCATATCGTTGTTGAATTGCCTGGCATACAAGATACTGCACGAGCAAAAGATATTCTTGGAAAAACAGCCACATTAGAGTTTCATCTTCATGCCAGAGAAGAAAGCGCCAATGCAAGGCCAGGCCAAACACCTCCTCCGGGTACAAAGTGGTATACCGATAGAGAAGGTCGGCCTTATTTGCTGAAAAAGCGCGTTATCTTGACGGGGGATTCCATTACCGGCGCAATGGTGGGATCGGATGATCGTACCGGACGACCTGCTGTCATTGTGCGGGTAGGGGGTACTGGGCTTGCTATGTTTAAGAAAACAACACTTGAAAATATTGGGAATTTATTAGGTGTTGTTTATATGGAAACCAGAACTGATCAAGAAATGGTGGATGGTCACCTGACGCGAAAAAATCATACCAGCGAGTCATTAATCAGTATTGCAACGATTCAAAGCGCGTTAGGCAGCAGTTTCCAAATCACAGGATTGTCATTAGCTGAGGCTCAAGATTTATCCTTACTGCTGCGTGCAGGTGCGTTACCGGCAACCATTACTATTGTTGAAGAGCGCACTGTTGGGCCAAGTCTTGGACAAGAGAATATCCGTCTTGGATTGATTTCCATCGCAGTAGGACTAGGGCTCGTTGTTTTGACAATGCTAGTTTACTACAGCGTCTTTGGTATTATTGCCAATCTCGCGTTGTTGATTAACGTTGTGCTATTAGTTGCAATTTTATCCTTAATTGGGGCAACACTAACATTGCCGGGCATGGCTGGTATTGTACTAACCGTGGGGATGGCGGTAGACGCCAATGTTTTAATATTTGAAAGAATAAGAGAAGAATTGCGAAACGGCATGTCTCCACATGCGGCTATACATAGTGGGTTTGAGCGAGCGCTTTCAACCATTATTGATGCTAATCTCACAACTTTAATTGTGGGGATCATCTTATTTAGTATTGGTACGGGTCCTGTGAGAGGATTTGCCGTCACTTTATGTATTGGTATTTTGACCTCGATGTTAACGGCAACCACAGGCACACGCGCTATTGTGAATTTAATGTATGGTGGCCGCACAATTAAACACCTGCCAGTAGGGATATAAACCATGGAACTATTTCATCGACAAACACATATCGATTTCATGGGGATGCGTAAGTGGACAGCGGCGCTTTCTGTCATCATCTCTGTTGTTTCTTTGTTTTTTTTGATAACCAAAGGATTAAATTTTGGTTTAGATTTCACCGGAGGCACCCAGCTTGAGTTGAGATTTAGTAATCCTGTCAGTTTTGAAGTTGTGCGACATCAACTTGAGGAAGCTGGTTTTAATGGAGCTAAAGTGACTCAGTATGGTTCGACTCGGGATATCTTGGTCAAAATCGCTAATAAAGAGGGCGTTTCTGAACAACAACTTGGACACCAAGTGTTGCAAGTTTTGCGTGCAGAAGATAGCGCGTTAGAACTGCGTCGCGTGGAATTTGTCGGCTCTGAAGTAGGTGAGCATTTAGCAGAGCAAGGTGGGCTTGCTGTATTGGTCGCTCTTTTAGCCACAATGGTGTATATCGCGATGCGTTTTGAATACCGCTTTGGTGTCAGTGCTGCAGTTGCGTTATTGCATGATCCTATTTTTATTTTAGGAATTTTTTCGTGTTTTCAAATCGAATTTGATCTTGCTACTTTAGCGGGCGTGTTAGCGGTGATTGGTTACTCATTAAACGATACCATCGTTGTATACGATAGAGTGAGAGAAAATTTCCGTAAAGTACGAAAAGGATCAACCACGGAGATTATGAATTTATCTATCAATCAGACACTTTCTCGAACAATTATGACTTCTTGCTTAACCTTGCTAGTGGTTCTTGCCCTATACTTTTTTGGCGGCGAATCATTGCATGGTTTCTCATTAGCGTTAATTGTCGGTATTGTGATAGGAACGTACTCTTCTATATTTGTTGCTGGTGCGTTAGCTGTTGTCATGGGACTTAGCCGTCAAGACTTAGCCCCGCCTACAAAGAAAGTTGTGGATGACATGCCTTAGTTTAAACTATTTTCATCTTTTTGCCCTGGTGTCCATCATCTCTTTGGACGCCATGGGTAAGTTGATGATGAACAGCCTGTACTCTTTCCTTAATGCGAAACTCCTGCATGGGAGTATCATCAGATCCAACACCTACCATCGCTCGAAGCAATAAAGAATTCTCATATTGTGTTCGTCTTGTATTGTGATCAACGCTTTGACGATACGAAGGGTATTTGAAATTATAATGGTTGCCAACATGATAGGCATCTACATGCCAGGTCGCAGGCGTATTAGAAGGATAGGTCACTTCCTTTTGTACCGATTGAAACTGCCGAGTATTATGAATTGTTAATGAAGCCCCCATTTCTTGGGTGATATAACTTAACAAATCATCATGGATGTATTTATCATCTGCTACACTATTCAGATCTTGTTCAGGGATATATAGCCTTAGCACTTGCCTAAATACTTGCCCTAATAAAATCTCCCGATCATAAGGCTGATTGAATGTTTTACACAGCAGAAGAAACATATCAGCATCACAATTATCTAATTCGTAATAATCGGCAAAAGTTTGAATGATAGTGGCGAAGATAGGGTGCCTATCAATAAGCTCTCTGATTTGCGCTTCGGGTAAACCAAGCCACGTATTCAAAATGCAATGCAAACCGCAATTGTTTCTATAACCACTGGCGACAGCAAGATATTGATTTCGCATAGCGTTATACCGCCATAACGCAGCAGAGCCTAATGCGACAACACCTGTTGCAGCTAAACTGATGATGCGATTTTGATCAAGAAAATCTATTGCTGCAAAAACTGTAGGTTCTATGGCATCAGGTAAATAATCCTTTAGTGTATTAGCACCTTCTGTCATAGTGCAAAGAATGTCACCTGCTACGCAAAGCGGTTTTGCGATTTCATTCCATCCAAACAAGTTGTAAATATAATTGAGCATGAACTATCACCTTTATTTGTTTAAGGTAATTATAATTTTTTATTTGTCATTCAAATAACAAATAGTAGAGAAATATGATAAATAACAATGGTTTTCAGATAAAGTGACGCTGAGGAAGAAGCTTTTTTAACTGGACAAGCCAAAGAATAAAATTATATCCTCCAAGAAAGTTTTTAAATGAGGACCTGTATCCTGATGAATTCCCCACAAAAAAGTTTCTTTATTTCACCCCTCAAAGCAATTTTCTTACTATGCGTTATTATCATGGCAATGCTGCACCATGCGGCCAATGCAAACCATGGTGATGTCAAAAAGCCGCTGATTGGGATTATGCTAAATGATGGCGGCAAAGGTGGATATTCTGATTATCCTTGGTATGCCATGCGTCAAAACTACGGTCGAGTGATTGCGGAACTAGGCGGTATACCTGTTTTTATTGGACATGATACTCAACCCATTGACGATTATATTCAGGTATTGGATGGTATTTTGTTAACCGGTGGTGATCTGAATACTCCGGAAGGTGCTTATACAACTGGAATCAAAACTTTTGATCCCAAAAAATATCCTCGAGAATATGTAGAGTTTCAACTTGTTAAAAAAGCACTGGAAAAGAATATCCCTGTTTTGGGTATTTGTGCAGGCATGCAAGACATGAATTTAGCGCTGGGCGGAACATTGATCCCTAATCTCAAAGAAGTGTTGAAAACGCCTATACAACATCGTCAGGAAAACCGAGAAAAACTTCACCATAGCATAGCGATTTCTGAAAAATCTCAACTTTATAAGATTGTTAAAACGAAATCGTTAAAAGTGAATAGTAATCATCGTGCGGGGATCAATAAAGTATCACCTGTTTTAGTGGTGACTGCTCGTGCTCCAGATGGAGTGATAGAAGGATTTGAAGTGCCAGGCAAGCGATTCTTTATGGGAGTGATGTGGCATCCAGAATTTATGCTGACGCCTGAAGAAAAGTTGTTATGGAAATCGTTTATTCAAGCGTCAAGTGAGTATAGAGCCGAACAGGTTTCATTGGCAGCTAAATAATACCTGAGAGATCTAAAAAAAGGGCTGTTTCCTTGCCAAAGCATCTTAGCGAAGGCAGGTGCCAGCCCTTTTCGCCTAAAAGAATTTTTTACACAATTCCATCATTTCTTGATAAATTTTAGGCGGCGCTGCCAAAATGCTGGAGCCATTGAGAAAATTTTGATCGCCTGTTACGGTCGAGATAAAACCACCCGCTTCTTGAATAAAAAGACTCCCAGCGGCAATATCCCAAGGTTTCAAACCAAATTCCCAGAAACCATCTAATCTACCTGCAGCAACATACGCCAAATCTAAGGCTGCAGCGCCTGCTCTTCTGATGCCTGCGCAATGTGGGATAATAGCTTTGAGGAAAGTGAGATATTGATCAAGGTAGGAAAAATCTCTAAACGGAAATCCGGTTCCTAATAAAGCTTTCTGTAGTCTGTCTGCACTACTGACACGTAGACGTTTGCCATTCATTCTTGCCCCTTCACCGCGGCTTGCGCTAAAGAGCTCATCTCGCACCGGATCGTAAACCACACCATGCATAATTTTGTCTTGATATTTAAAGGCAATAGAAATACAAAATTGTGGGAAGCCGTGTAAGAAATTGGTAGTCCCATCCAAAGGATCAATGATCCAGGTAGCATCCATACCTTGACCCTGACCTTGGGTTAAGCCTGTTTCTTCGCCCAAAATGGTGTGCTGTGGATAAGCTTTTTTGATGGTATCAATGATAATTTCTTCTGCCGCTTTATCAACTTGGCTGGCGAAATCATTGCGGCCTTTTTCGATAATCTGGAGATTTTCTAGTTGGTCTTGTGCTCGTAAAATGAGCTTACCTGCTTGTCTTGCTGCGTTAACAGCGATATTAACGATAGGATGCATAGTGTTAGTTATCTAGTTTTATGTTGGTAGATTGAGGCCATTATAGCAGGGTCTATCTAATTTCTCATGGTATACTCTTCGCTCCTTTTCATCCCTTCTCACGCTATGCGGGAGGAGGAGGCGCGTAGCGACGAATGAGGGGCTTGTAAGGTTTAAGACCCTCACCCTAACCCTCTCCCACAGAGTGGGAGAGGGGATAAGAGCTTTTAGCTCTCTCCTACAAAGCGGGAGAGGGGATAAGAGTTTTTTAGATCTTCCCCACAGAGTGGGAGAGGGGATAAGAGTTTTTTAGATCTCTTCCGCGTAAGGAGGAGGACAAGAATTTTTTAAATTTATAGTGGTACCATGTTAGACAATATCCGAATTATCCTTTGCCAGCCTAGTCATCCAGGAAATATAGGCGCCTGCGCGCGCGCCATGAAAAATATGGGCCTTAATCGGCTGACCTTAATACGCCCAGAAATCTTCCCACATGCGAGTGCGACTGAACGTGCCTCTGGGGCAGATGATGTTTTAGCCAATGCTAAAGTGGTGGAGACGCTAGAAGAGGGGATTGCAAATTGTCACTGGGTATTTGGGACAAGTGCACGTTCTCGGGAATTTCCTTGGCCGCAAATGACGTCCAGAGAAGCTGCAGAAAAAGTCGTTTCATTTGCACAAGAGCATCAAGAAATTGGTATTCTTTTTGGTACGGAGCGAAGTGGCCTCACCAATGCTGAGCTTCAGCGTTGCGATTTTCATTTGACTATTCCAACACATCCATCCTATTCGTCTTTAAATTTGTCTCAAGCTGTTCAAGTTGTTGCTTATGAGATTTATCAGCATTGGTTAACGAAAAAACCGATTGATTCCGCTCAGCCTGTTGAAACGCATTTTGAGAAGGCAACGAAAGAAGAAATAGCTGGATTGTTAAAGCATTTCGAAGAAACTGCAATCAAAATCGGTTTTATGGATCCAGATCATCCGAAAAAACTATTGCCGCGTTTAAAGCGACTATTTTCCAAAGCGCAATTAGAAAAAGAAGAAATCAATATTTTGCGTGGATTTTTAAAGCTGACGCAGCGATAAAGGCTTAGCCCCGCCGAGCGAAGCAAAGCGTAGGCAGGTAAACTTGACTATTTTAGTCGGGTATGACACTCTTCGCTCGATTCTTAAGAGTGAGTTATGTTATGAAACTAACAACCAGGGGGCGATACGCTGTAACGGCGTTACTTGATCTTGCTCTTCATCAGCAGCAAGGGCCTACTACTGTCTCTCAACTTGCCGTTCGTCATGGGATATCTCCAGCTTATTTAGAAAGGCTCACTGGCGTGATGCGCGCAAAAGGCTTATTGAAAAGCATACGTGGCCCTAAGGGCGGGTATGTATTAGCGCGTCCAGCAGAAGAGATAACGCTCGCTGATATTATTGAAGCAGTAGATGAACGCATCGATACAACTCGATGTAAAGGTAAGGCTAATTGCCAAGCTGGTACAATGTGTTTAACCCATCATTTATGGGATGAATTAAACAACGAAATATTTCATTTTTTTCAAGGGATCACGTTGAGCGCATTAGCGCTTAAACCACAAGTGATGGCTCTTGCAAAACGTAAAATACCTTCATTACAGGTGAGAACATGCACAACGTCACTGTAATTTCTTTTGATGCTAAATGTGAACAACGCTGTAGTCGTAAATTAGCACAGCAATTGTTACATCATGGGTTGGCAACTATTGTGAAATTTTATCCTTATACTTTGCGATTGAAAGGTAAACCATTTAATCCAAATGATCCTTTTGCTGAAGAAGTACAAGGTCCATCTCATCCTCAGATAAATCCACCCGCATCAAAGCGCCTAAAATTGTTTTCGGAAGATGTAATATGAAGAAACCACTATATTTTGATTATGCGGCCACAACGCCGATGGATCCTCGGGTGATAGAGAAAATGACCTATTGCTTAAAAGAAGATTTTGGCAATCCGGCATCACGTTCGCATAGCTATGGTTGGCAGGCTGAAACCCTGATTGAAGAGGCACGTGCTGAGGTTGCTGCTTTGATCAATGCCGATCCGCGTGAAATTATCTGGACAAGTGGCGCAACAGAATCTGACAACTTGGCGTTGAAGGGCGCGGCACAATTTTATCAGCGCAAGGGCAAACATATTATTACCAGCAAGATTGAGCACAAAGCTGTTTTGGATAGCTGCCGTCAATTAGAGCGTGAAGGATTTGAAGTGACATATCTTGAGCCTGATCATCAAGGGGTGATTGCGGTAGAGAAAATCAACGCTGCTATTCGTGACGATACGATACTGGTATCTATTATGCACGCAAATAATGAAATTGGCGTGATCCAAGACATTGAAGCGATTGGGAAAATGACCCGCGAAAAAGGGATCATTTTCCACGTAGATGCTGCTCAAAGTGTGGGTAAGATCCCTCTTGATATGCAAAACAATGAAATAGATTTACTTTCTATTTCTGGGCATAAAATCTATGGTCCTAAAGGGATCGGCGCACTTTATGTGCGTCGTAAGCCCAGAATAAGATTAAACCCACAAATGCATGGTGGTGGACACGAGCGTGGAATGCGCTCAGGAACGCTTGCGACGCACCAGATTGTAGGTATGGGAGAGGCGTGTCGAATCGCCAAAGCGTCATTACAAGAAGAGGCTAATCGAATTAGCGCATTGCGTGACAAGCTTTGGGATGGGTTAAAGGATATTGAAGAGATCTACCTCAATGGTCATCCAGAAAAGCGTCTTCCTGGGATTTTGAATCTCAGTATCAATTTTATTGAAGGTGAGTCCTTAATCATGGGACTAAAAAATCTTGCACTTTCATCAGGTTCGGCCTGTACTTCGGCAAGTTTGGAACCATCTTATGTCCTGCGTTCGCTTGGACTAAATGATGAATTAGCACACAGCAGCTTGCGTTTTTCATTCGGACGATTTACGACTGAAGAAGAAGTGACAATGGCAATACAAGCGGTTCGAAATGTGATTACGCGCTTACGTGAAATGTCTCCTTTATGGGACATGCACAAAGAGGGTATTGATCTCAGTACGATTGAATGGGCTGCACACTAGATTGTGATAACAGGGGTTAAAAATGGCATACAACGAAAAAGTGATTGATCACTATGAAAACCCAAGAAATGTTGGGAATTTAGATAAAAATAGCCCAAATGTTGGCACTGGCATGGTCGGCGCACCTGCCTGCGGTGACGTGATGAAGCTGCAAATTGAAGTAGATGAAAAAACGGGTATTATCCAAAACGCCGTATTTAAGACGTTTGGTTGTGGGTCCGCTATTGCTTCGAGTTCTTTAGCCACAGAATGGTTAAAGGGGCGTACTTTAGAGGAAGCTGATAAAATAAAGAATACAGAGATAGCGGAAGAGTTGAAGCTTCCACCGGTGAAAATACACTGTTCATTATTGGCGGAAGATGCAATTAAAGCAGCAGTAAATGATTATCGAGCAAAACATGAACGTACCACAGATAAAGTTACCGACTGATTTACCGCTAAACGATCCTGGACTTTTAGTGACGAGCAATGCTTTGCATCACATTAAGCGTTCCTTAGAAAAAGCCACACGTGCTCCTAAGCCTATTGGGATAAGAGTCGGCGTGAAGAAAGCAGGCTGCTCAGGGTATGAATATGTGCTGGAATATGCTTATCCAGATAGTCAGCGCAGTATTGATTTTGCCTTTGGTGTGGATGATGTCACGGTGCTGATTGATAAGGAAATATACTTAAAATTTTTTAAGGGCGGCACCACAATGGATTTTCGCAAAGAGGGACTTAATGAGGGATTGCAGTTTGAAAACCCCAATGTAGGCAATCAATGCGGTTGTGGTGAAAGTTTTACCCTGGCAGATGAATGAATGACATATAATTTGAACCCTGATTTTTTCGAGCTGTTTGGCTTACCTAAAGCATTCCATCAAGATAATGCGCTAATCAAAACTCGATTGTATCAATTGCAACAACGGATCCATCCAGATAACTATATTAATGCGACGCCTCATGAAAAGCGTTTAGCGATTGAATATGCTGCAAGAGTGAATGAAGCTTATCGGATATTAGAATGCCCATTAAAGCGAGCTGTTTATTTGTTAAAGCTCCAAGGCATTGATGCACTTAATGAAATGGATACGAGTATGCCGATGGATTTTCTCATGGAGCAAATGAGCATACGGGAACGAATGAGTTTAGTTCATCATAGTCATAGTGCAAGTGATTTGCTGCAGCTTAAAAAAGAAATAGACGCTGCTTTAATTGAATGCGAGAAGCGACTACGTGAATATTTAGGTCATGAAGCAACAGATCTTTCTGAAGCGCGCTTATGGGTACGCAAAATGCAATTTTATGTACGATTGCACGAAGAGCTTGCCACAATGACTTCTGCTACTTTAAGCAAAGATCAGGATTAAACTTATGCCATTATTGCAAATTCAACAGCCAAGCACCATAAAGCCACGTCGTGCAGTCGGAATAGACTTAGGGACGACCTACTCATTAGTTGCCAGTGAAGTGGATGGTACAATTCAGGTATTATCTCAGGAAAGTGGTGAAAAATTATTGCCCTCTGTTGTGCAGTATTTAGCAACAGGAGAAGTGGTAGTAGGGGAAAATGCAAAATCACATCTTGCTTGTGATCCCCTTAATACTATTTCGTCTATAAAGCGTTTGATGGGACGAAGCTATCAAGATATTCAAAAAACAGCCCTGTCTTTTCCTTATCATTTTTTAGATAAGGATCCGCAAATTATTGAATTGCAAACAGTTGCAGGCCCTGTTTCTCCCATGATGGTATCAGCACATATCTTAAAGAAATTGATGGTTGTGGCGCAGGGGCTTGATCCTGACATTCATGAAGCCGTTATTACTGTTCCTGCTTATTTTGATGATGCTCAGCGCCAAGCCACTAAAGATGCAGCGCGAATGGCTGGGATTAAAGTTTTGCGATTATTAAATGAGCCCACTGCGGCAGCATTAGCTTACGGATTAGATAGAGGAGCTGAAGGAACCTGCCTTATTTTTGATTTGGGTGGTGGTACTTTTGATGTGTCATTGCTGCAGTTATCGCAAGGTATATTTGAGGTTTTAGCAACAGCCGGCGATACCGCATTGGGGGGAGATGATATTGATCATATTATTGCCCAGTGGGTATTGAAGCAATCTCAACTTTGTATTTCTGACGTTAATTTTCCTGAATTAATACTTAAGGCGCGTCAGGCAAAAGAATATTTAAGTGAACACGATACTGCTTCTATTTCTTTAGGAAATGGCTGGCAAGGTGAATTAACCTTGAATATTTTTAACCAATTAATCTTACCTTTGGTAGACAGGGCGCTGATGCTTTGTCAGCAAGTTTTGCAGGATGCGAAAAAATCACCTGAGGATATTTCGCATATTGTGATGGTTGGCGGCTCAACCCGCACGCGTTTTATTCGTGAAAAAGTAGCGGAATTTTTTGGGAAAATGCCATTGACAGATATTGATCCTGATCAAGTTGTTGCCATTGGCGCGGGCATACAGGCAAATATATTAGTAGGGAATCATGCACAAGATGCATTGTTACTCGATGTTATACCATTATCATTAGGTATTGAGATGATGGGTGGCGTTGCAGACAAAATTCTGATGCGCAATACCCCGATCCCTGCACAAGCAACACAGATGTTCACGACTTTCCAAGATGGGCAAAACGGCTTAAGTTTACATATCGTGCAAGGAGAGCGTGAGCTTGCTAAAGATTGCCGATCGTTAGCGCGGTTCGATTTAACCGGTTTTCCTGGGATGACCGCTGGGAAAGCACGTATCGAAGTGACTTTTCGCGTTGACAGTGATGGTTTATTAAAAGTGGAAGCAAAAGAACTTGGTAGTGGCATTCAAAGCCAAATTGAAGTCAAACCAACTTACGGTTTGACAGAAGAGGCTGTAATTTCTCTGATTGAAGATTCCATTCATCATGCGCAAGAAGATATGAATTTACGGAAGCTGCACGAAAAAATAGGTGAAGCGCAGCATTTATTAATGAGCCTTGATAGAGCCCTGGAAAAAGATGCTCATTTAATATCATACGAATTACAAGGTTTACTAGATGCAGGAAGAGCACAGCTTCGTGATGCACTAACGCTAAAGCAATTAAGTAAGATTAATGAGGCGATAGTCTCATTAGAGCCTGCTATGCAAGAATTTGCAGAAAGAAGATTGAACACAGCTTTAGCTGATGTGCTTGCTGGCAAGACTGTAGCTGAGATTGAGAAAGTACTCACATGACAAAAATTACTTTTTTGCCACATCCTGATATTTGTCCGCAAGGGAAAACAATTGAGGCTGAAGAAGGACAATCCATTTTAGATGCCGCTTTAAAGCATGGTGTCGAAATAGAGCATGCTTGCGAAAAATCTTGTGCCTGTACAACCTGCCATGTCATTGTACGTCGGGGTTATAATTCACTTGAACCTCCTATTGAAAGAGAAGAAGATTTGCTTGATAGAGCTTGGGGACTTGAGCCTCAATCACGATTAAGCTGCCAAGCGATTGTAGCCGATGAAGATTTGGAAATTGAGATCCCCAAATATACGATTAATCAAGTATCAGAGAAACGCTAAGAGCTTTCCATAAAAATTTACAGGAATGATTTTTAATGAATTATCTTTGGACTGACATACAAGATATCGTTTGCGAACTTGCCGATAAGCATCCTGACGTTGATCCCCAATATGTCCGCTTTACAGATCTGCATCGATGGATTTGTGAATTACCTAATTTTAAGGATGATCCTAAAAAGAGCAATGAGAAAATTCTCGAGGCCATTCAGATGGCTTGGATAAATGAAGTAGACTAAGGCCCAACTGGGGCTTTTAATATTGAAAAAAGCAGCATATGGTTTGAATGCTGCGGACATGATTTCGTTGATGTTTCGCATCTTTAAGGCGTAACAGGTATAATAGTTCGTTTTTTATTTAGCCGCGGCTTCTCGACGGCTAATTAGTTTGTTTAATGACTGGAGAATATTAAGATGGCCGTAGAGCGTACTTTATCTATCGTAAAACCTGATGCCGTTGCAAAGAATGTAATCGGTGAAGTGTTAGCGCGTTTTGAAAAAGCAGGATTAAGAATTGTTGCAGCTAGAATGATGCAGCTTTCACGTGAACAAGCAGAAGCCTTTTATGAAGTTCACAAAGAACGTCCTTTTTTTGCTGATCTCGTTAAATTTATGATAAGTGGCCCCGTGTTAGTTCAAGTGTTAGAAGGTGATAACGCGATTGCCTTGAATCGGGATATCATGGGAGCAACTGATCCTAAAAAGGCTGCGCCCGGAACAATTCGAGCAGATTTTGCGCAATCTATTGATGAAAATGCAGTACATGGCTCAGATGCGTCTGACACTGCAGCTCGCGAAATTGCTTTTTTCTTCAAAGATAATGAAATTTGTTCACGTATAAGATAAATCATGTTATGCCGTGATGAGATACTCTTCGCGGCATATAGTCACAGCAGATGATTTTTCTTTGATGCGGCAAGTGTTAGAACAATCCGCCTAAACCTTAAGCCTACGGCGGACCTGATTACTCAGACCCGCCGAAGCTTTAGCGAAGACGGGTAGAAGTGTATACAAAATACATGACAGTTGCGGTAACACGCAGCCAACAAAGTTGAAGAGTCATCTGTGAAGACTATAGAGCTTCCTGGTAGGAATTCATGACTGATAGCAAAATTAATTTACTTGGTTTAGACCTTAAGGCGCTTACCCAAACATTGGTTGATTTAGGGGAGAAGCCTTTTAGAGCACAACAAATCCTAAAATGGATCCATGCTGAAAGCTTATCTGAATTTTCTGAAATGACGAACCTAAGTAAAGCGTTGCGTCAGAAACTCATGGAGCATTGTATTATTCAAGCACCGAGTGTGTTGAGTGAACATACTGCAAAAGATGGTACTCGAAAATGGTTGTTTCAAGTGGAAGGTGCTGGTGCTATTGAAACAGTTTATATTCCAGAACCGGAACGAGCCACCTTATGTATTTCTTCCCAGGTAGGATGTGCACTAAATTGTCGTTTCTGTCATACAGCACAACAAGGATTTCAGCGAAATCTCACCTCATCTGAAATTATTGGTCAAGTTTGGTATGCCGTTAAGACTTTAAAAGAAGAAGGCAATTTTAAGGCGATAGATAGGCCCATCACTAACGTGGTTCTGATGGGGATGGGTGAGCCTCTTTTAAATTTTGAAAATGTCGTGATGGCTGTCAATATTATGCTAGATGATCTGGCTTATGGCTTATCAAAACGTCGAGTAACATTAAGTACATCAGGTGTCGTCCCTGCGATTGATCAATTAGCCGAAGTAACGGATATCGCGCTAGCGGTATCTTTGCACGCGCCAAATGATACTTTGCGTACAGAATTGGTCCCTATTAATAAAAAATATCCTATCAAAGAATTGCTTGCCGCTTGTAAGCGCTATCTTCGCGATGATAAGCGACGTCGAATTACCATGGAATATGTCATGCTAAAGGATGTAAATGATCAACCAGAGCATGCTTATGAATTAATTAAAATCTTGAAAGATGTACCGTCAAAAGTAAATTTAATTCCTTTTAATCCATTTAATGGAACAAAATATCAACGTTCTGATGATAAAGTGATACAGCGCTTTCAGGATATCTTAATGAATGCAGGTCTTGTGACCATGAAGCGCAAAACACGTGGTGATGATATTGATGCTGCCTGTGGGCAATTAGCCGGACAGGTAAATGATAGAACTCAACGTAGTGCGAAATTTAAACAAAGTTTAGGAATAACGGTTCCTTTGAAGGTAGTTGAAAGGGAACATTCCGAACAGCAAGTCTAATAAGAGGTTCTTGTTATGAAAAAAGGGAAATTTTTCATTTTAATTTTAGCAGGCAGCTTGGTCGCGTGTTCATCTCCTAATAAAAAAGAAACGACGATAAGCGAAGGTTCTGTTCCCTCTATGTATGCTTTACCGAATACCAAAGACTTGGATAAAGCTGCGCGTTTAAATATTGAATTAGGTGTCAATTATTTAAAACAAGATCAAATATCTCGAGCAAAATCCAAATTTATTCGTGCGAAAGAACTCGCGCCCAATTTATCTGAAGCGCATTATTCTTACGGCTTTTTTTTAGAAAGAGTAGGAGAGAACGAAGAAGCTGAAAAAGCTTATCAGAAGGCGATATCTCTTAATGCCAAAGGTGGAAATGAGCACAACATGTATGGCGCTTTCTTGTGTCGCCAGCACAAATATCGAAAAGCAGAAAAGGAATTTCTAAAAGCAATCGATGATCCTAATTATACACTTACTGCTGAAACTTACGAGAATGCGGGACTTTGTGTGCAGCAAATTCCTGACATGGCAAAAGCAGCTGAGTATTTTGAAAAAGCGCTTCGATATGATCCTAATAGAACCAATGCGCTTTTAGAGATGGCTATCATTAAATATCAGCAAAAAAATATCTCTGATGCAAAAGCTTATCACACGCGCTTTACCCAGCTTTCACAACCTAATGCACGTTCATTACTACTTGGTATTGAACTAGCAAAAAGAACAGGTGAGACCGACAAGCTAGCAAGCTATCAATTGCTTTTGAATGCTAAGTTTCCGCAGGCAAAACCATCTGATTTATTATCTTACAAAAAGATGAGTTAGCGAAGACATCATTGCTCTTTTTTGCTTTTTGGATCAGTAGGTTTTTTTGCCTTGGGGGGCTTGGAAGGCGTGATTTCTTCTTCTGGCTCCTCATGAGGATAGAAAAAGCTTAACGCATATACATCCGATAAAGCGATAGCCGCTTCCATACTAATATCTAGCAGAAATTTCCCACCACTTTTACTTGCATAGAGTTGGCCAATTTCATTTTCACGTAAATCTACTTGCCCTTTAATAAACTGCAATAGTTCTACGCATTTATTGCGTGAAATGCCAAGAGGCGCATTCTCAAGTTGAATGGGAAATTTAGCATTATCTGGAAGATATTTCAGTTGTATGCCAAGTTGTTCCTTTACTTCGTCAAAAAAAGCCTCCAGTGGGACTGGATCAAGCGTTTGGGCCATTGTCGTAAAATTCCTCCTCTTACTTACCTCATATATCGAATTATACCCAATTTTCTTAAGGGTATATTAAAGATTTTAGTTGATGCGCCGAAAAAGATAACGAGGACGATTGTTAACGCATACAGGAGGCAGTGTGGGCCCATGTCTTACGCTGGACAGTATATGAAAAGCAAAAAGCAAATCATTATTGGGTTATTGTTGGCTTCAAGCTTATTGGGAGGGTGCCAACGATCGATGCCACCTAGTCAAAAGGAAACTGCAGCAACTGTCATCGGTGCTGTCGCAGGTGGTGTGATTGGAGCACAATTTGGTCACCATGGCGGGAGAGTCGCTGGTGCTATTATTGGGGCGCTATTTGGTGGTTTGTTGGGCAATGCTGTTGGTCAAAAAATGGACGGAGAAGATCTTCGAGAAGCTAACCGCGCCTTTGCGACAGCAAGTCGTGCACCAGTTGGGCAAACCATTTATTGGAATAATGCTCGCACCGGTAATTGGGGATATTACCGACCTATTCGTGATGGACATCGCCGTTTTGACGGACTTTATTGTCGCGAATTTGTGACCACGGCTACTATTAATGGAAGAACCGAAAGGGTGTATGGCACTGCTTGTCGTCATCCCAATGGCACTTGGGAAGCACTTTAAAATTCTTTGCGAGAGGCAGTGTAACCTGCCTCTAAGCCTTTATTTTGAAAAGTCGCATATCATCTGTATTCATTCATTATTTGCCTCTATTCACCCATTTTCAACATGAACTTAATTCAGAAACATTTTGTCATTTTAATATCACTGCTTGTATATAGAGTGACCTATTGCCAACTCTCAAGATGTAGGGAGGACATTTATGGTAGGTTCATTTGATCCTGAAATGGTAGAGGAAGCGATAAGAAGATATAAAATAGATGATCAAAAGCTTATTGTATCAATTAAAGAAAATATCCAAAAGCTAGCTATAGGCAAGAACAAAGCAGCAGTCAATATTTATACCGAGGTGATAGGTACAGAAGTGCAATACATGCATTTTTTGGGTATTGCAATTAAAGAAGAAAGTACAAAGGCAGCACTAAATGCCTATGCTAAATTAAAGCCTAAGGAACTTGTTGGGTGCTTAAATAAAGAGCAACTCCAAATTATGCTTGATAAGCTTGTAGAACTAAGAAAAGCGGAACAAAAACTTTTAGAGATATTTGCTACTAAGGGACCAACTGAATGGAAAAAAGCATTGAAATCTTTAGAGCAAGTCTATACTGAATATTTGCTTCTTATCCCCCCTCATCCGGGATTAAAATTACCTCTAGCAGTGGAAAATGCTTTTAAACAAGCAGCTGGACCCGTATGTGAACAGAAGGGGTTACAAGAATTCTTAATGTATCCGATGCAACGACTCTTAAAATATGAGCCACTTTTTACTGGACTTGAAAAAAGTGCAAATAAAGATGCAAATAATCAATTTAATGGTTTGATGCAAATTGCAAAATATTTGGGAGAAGTTGCAAATAAAAGTAAAAAAGAAAGCGAACTCAAAAATGAAAGAAAAATTTTGCAAACACTCGCTAAAGCGTATAATAAAAATCCAAAATCTCAAACATTGAGTCCCATTATCGATTTTTTAAAAAGAACCAACTTAAGTAACAAAGATACTCACTTTATTTTAAATAATATAAGTTTTCATGAGCTTGGGAGGTATCGCCAAGCACTATTGAATAAATTTTTAGAAGAGAGAGAGCAATCGCAAAAAGAAGAGAAAGAGAGGATTGATGGGTTAAAAAAGAGTTTAGAAGAAAAAAGAGGAAGAGAGAAAAAATTTAAGGAAGAAATGGATAATAGCACACCAGGAACTCAAGACTTTATTGCAGCCAAGGAAAGATATGAAGGCGTACAAGAAGAAATTAAACAATTCGTCGATATAAAAAAGAAAGAAAGAGAGTTAAATCGCAATGTGGGTTTAAGTGCTGATCTCAAAAATAAGGCGATTTCTGATAAAATATTCATGGAAATAGTGAAGTTATTAAGAAAAGAAAATAATATTGAAACAGTGAGAAGCACTTTACTAAATGCATTAATCACTGAAGTGCAAAAACAAATGCGTAAAGGTGAAGCGATTAATTTTGAAAATGCATTTAATATAGTCAAAGATGCAGCTTCTCAGCAAGGAAATGTCAAGCCCTTTGAGCTACTTGCAAAGGATCTTACAAAATTGCAAAAAGATCTTAAAAAGCTTCCCTCTCTTTATTATGAAACGGCTCCTGTTATCCAAGCGCACAAAGATGAAAATTCCCCGCAACCACAACGAGGCACTGTAGAAAAAGCTGCTTTACAGAAACCAGCGGTAGGCTCACCTGTAATTTTTTCGCATCATCAAAGCCATAAGAAAGAGAGTGATGCTGAGAGTAGTATCACGCCCGAGGTCATCGCAACACCAAAGGGAGCACCGCCAATTATTGGTGTTATACCTATGCCAAATCGTCCCACAGCGGCAAAGTCTATAGAAAAAAAAGAAAACAGGAAAACAGTTGCAGACAGAAGAAAAATATTTGATCCGCAGCATCAGGTAAAACCTACTACGACCGCGCCGACTTTGGCGGAGCTGCAAAAAAGGGCAGCGCAAAGAAAGTTAGGGTTGCTTGGAAAAAAAAATGATCCTAGCCCTAATAAAACGAAAAAAATGTAACATGTTATTTTTATAACTTAAAATGAGCGATAAATTTCCCCATTTTATGACGAAAATCCACCCCTCATATCGGCTTCTTATCGCACTCCCTGCAGGAAATTGGTAAAGTAATGCCCTAGCCAAATAGGTTGGCCACTTATCTTTTAAAATCATTATTTTATATATGCCTGAGGGGGCTTTGCCAAGATGTCATTGGGGATCAAAGTTGTTAAAGGGATGAAAGACACCCTACCGGAAGAGATGGCTGCTTGGTACTACGTCGAAGGTAAGCTTAAATCTTTGGCGCTGGCGTATGGTTATCAAGAAATTCGAATGCCCATTCTTGAGCAAACCGAGCTGTTTAAGCGTGCTATTGGAGAGATCACGGATATCGTTGAAAAGGAGATGTACACTTTTACGGACAAAGGCGGGGAAAGCCTTACTTTACGTCCGGAAGGTACAGCTCAAAGTGTTCGGTTAGTTCTTGAGAATAGTTTGTTACGTAACCAATCTCAGCGCTTATGGTATCAAGGGCCCATGTTTCGCCGCGAAAACCCACAAAAAGGACGTTATAGACAATTTTACCAATTTGGCTTGGAGGCCTATGGTCTGCCGGGACCCGATGTGGATGTTGAGCAGATTCTAATCATGGCAAGGTTATGGAAAGAATTAGGATTAAGTGATAAGATAGCCCTCCAGCTTAATTCGCTGGGTACACTCCCTGAGCGCGCGCAGTACCGCGAAGCGCTAATCCAATATTTCCAGGGGTGTGCATTAGATGAGGATAGCCAACGTCGTTTACATACAAACCCTATGCGTATATTGGATAGTAAACATCCAATGATGCAAGAATCAATTCAGAAAGCGCCAAATTTATTGGAATTTTTAGGGAAAGATTCATTAGCGCATTTTGAGACGCTGCAAAGCATGCTCAAATCACATGGTGTTGCTTTCGAAGTAAATCCAAGGATAGTACGTGGTTTAGATTATTATACCCATACCGTTTATGAATGGGTTACCTCTCACCTGGGCTCGCAAGGTACCGTTTGCGCAGGGGGGCGGTACAATGAATTAGTGAGTTTAATGGGAGGACCGGCTACACCTGCAGTAGGATTTGCTTTAGGGATGGAACGATTATTAATGTTATTAATTGATAACCAGCTTATCCCCGCGCAACGTTTTGTAGATGTTTATGTCGTTGGAGATGGTGAGGTGGCGCAAGCTAAAGCGTTTTTATTAGCCGAAACCTTACGTAGTGCATTACCAACACTTCGTGTATTAACGAATTGTGGTGGCGGTAGTTTTAAAAGCCAATTTAAGAGAGCCGATAAAAGTGGGGCTCTATTTGCTTTGATTTTAGGTGCTAATGAGCTTGAAAATAATACGGTAAGTATTAAAGCATTGCGAGAAGAGATGCCTCAAGCTTCTAAAAATATCGAAGAAACGATAGATTTTTTAAGACAAAAGTTGAGCCTTTAATTTTTGAACAATAAGGAATTATGTTCAAACCATTTTGAATAGGCAAGGTGCCAATAGAGCAGATCTCCAAGAGTGTACATAGAGTACAGCGCTTGGTGAAAGAACACCGGCAACAAAGCTTAAATTTAAAACGGGAAGAGCATAACTAGCAATTTTAATTATGGGTGGTTATTTCATGGATGCTTACGTAACAGAAGAACAACAAGTTGAAGACCTAAAAAAATGGTTTAAAAAATATGGAGGAATACTCTCCTGGGTCGTTATTATCATTTGCTTAGTCGCTTCAGTTTTTATGTATTGGCAACACCATCAGCAAGTTATTCGTGAACAAGCTTCTGAGCAATATATGGCTTTATTAGAAAGCATTGAAAAAGAAGATAAAACGACAGCAAATGCAAAAGCGGATATTTTATTAAATCGTTATGCTTCTTCTCCTTATGCTGCTTTAGCAAGCTTGGTATTAGCTTCTGATGCAGTACAAGCGAATGATTTCAAGCAAGCTGAACTTCATTTGAATTGGGTGATAACCAATGGAAAGCAAATAGATTTTCAACGGATTGCTAAAATTAGATTAATGAGATTATTTATCTCACAAAATAAATTAGATGAAGCAATGCAGTTGTATAGTGATAAAAAAGCAGGAGGCTTTTTAACGCTTATGGCAGAGCTTAAGGGAGATATCTTGCTAAAGCAAAAGGATATCCCAGGTGCAAAAAAGGCTTACGAACTAGCCTATAGCTCAGCTCCCGAAGAAGGCATGCATGGTCCTTTACTTAAAATGAAAATGGAAGAGCTGGGGATTAAAATTCCAGATGCCAAGAATGAAGAAAAAGCTGTAGAAAAAGAGGCTGCCGTATCATGATGAAACAGACGTTAAAATATTGGATAAGCATTCTTGTGGTAAGCCTAATATTAACAGGTTGTAATCAAATGCCTGTCCGCAATCCTTTTGCGGGTCGGCAAGAACCAAAATTAGGGGAATTACCGCCTGTATCAGCAGCAAAAACTAAGCAAACAGTTAAAGTGGCTTGGTCTAATGGTGCATTAGGCAAACAAGAGCGCTTCACCAAACTTGTTCCCTTAGCCACAGCTCAGACCATTTTTGCTGCAGATCATACCGGAAAGATTGTTGCACTCGATAACCAAAGCGGTAAAAAGCTTTGGAGCAGCAATACAGGTAAGAAATTTACCGCAGGTCCTGCATTGATGGATAAAACGCTCCTGTTAGCAACTTCCGATGCTAAAGTAGTTGCTGTTGATGCCGCAAATGGTCATCAATTATGGGAGGCAAAAGTATCAAGCGAAGTATTAGCTTCACCAACTGGCGATAAAGGAATTGTGCTTGTTCATGCTATCGATGGCTCTGTCATTGCCTTGAATGGTAAAACAGGGGAAAAATTATGGCAAAACGAGCAGTCTACTCCTTCATTGACGCTGCATTATAGTAGCGCACCAGTAATCGTTGATAATTTAGCTTTAGTTGGGTTTTCATCAGGCAAGCTTTTAGCATTAAACCTTCATACGGGCATGACAGAATGGGAACGAACTATTTCTCTTCCAAAAGGACGTTCAGAACTACAACGTATGGTAGATATCAGTGCTGAGCCCATTGTTTCTGGTGATACCGTTTATGTTATCACCTACCAAGGAAAGTTGGCTGCAGTGAATATTCCTTCTGGCAATTTAATTTGGGAGCGTGATATTTCTTCTTATCAAAATATGGCATTAGATGAAAATCATCTCTTTGTAACTGACAATGCACACGAACTATGGGCGATTGACAGACATACCGGCGCAACCTTGTGGAAACAAAGTACTTTAGCAACGCGTTATATTACGGGCCCTGAAGTTGTAAATGGAATGGTTGCAGTTGCTGATCGTGGCGGATATGTACATTTTCTTTCTGCGAAAAAGGGACATATTATAGACAGATTTCATCTTTCCGGAAAAATTTATCAAAGACCTTTAGCTGTTGGTAAAGAGTTGCTTATCAATACGAATAGCGGAAAAGTTGCAGTGATCAAGCTTTCTTCGCAGGGGAGTGTTTAGAGAATGATCCCAGTCATTGCCCTTGTTGGCCGGCCTAATGTTGGCAAATCTACCCTTTTTAATCGTTTAACGCGATCACAACAAGCATTAGTTGTCGATCAGCCTGGTGTAACGCGTGACAGGCAGTTTGGACAAGGAAAGTGGCTGGAGCATTCTTTTTTTGTCGTTGATACTGGTGGGATAGGTGAGAACTCACATAACGCCATTGATATGGCGATTATTAAACAAGCTCATCAAGCTATGGCACAGGCCGATATTATTTTATTTGTTGTCGATGCAAGACAGGGATTAACACCTATCGATAAAGAAATTGCAAAGGAATTACGCAAGCAATCTAAACCTGTTTGTTTAGTCCTCAATAAAATGGATGGATTGGATATACAAGTTGCTATGAGTGATTTTTATCAATTAGGATTTGAGCATAGCTGTCCTGTTGCAGCGAGCCAGAATCGGGGTATTGAAGATCTCTTGGAGCAGGTATTCGATGTTATTCCACGTGAAGATAATATCCCGGCAATACCTGCACCAGAAGAATTGGGCATTCCCAAAGTAGCGATGATTGGTCGCCCAAATGTTGGTAAATCTACTTTAGTGAATCGGATGTTAGGAGAGGAGCGTGTTATTGTTTGCGATATGCCAGGCACAACGCGCGATAGCATTCAGATCAAAATGGAACGAATGGGGAAGTCCTACATTCTTATTGATACGGCTGGTGTTCGTAAAAAGAAAAATGTTGTAGAAGTTGTTGAAAAATTCTCTGCAATTAAGACATTGCAAGCCATTAAAGATGCGCATGTGGTGCTATTAGTATTTGATGCAAGAATAGGATTGACAGATCAAGATCTGTCTCTTATCGATTTTACAATTGAAGCTGGACGTAGTTTAATCATCTGTGCTAATAAATGGGATGGAATGAGCTTTGAGGATCGCGAACAAGTTAAAGTGCAATTAGGGTATAGACTAAAATTTGCTGACTTTGCTCCCATTTATTATATTTCCGCTCTTCATGGTACTGGGGTGGGAGAGTTATTTAAAGCGATTGAACGTGCTTATGAAAGTGCCATGGTGACACTGACGACAACAAATTTGTCTGAAATCCTTGAATCTGCACTAGAATCTCATCCCCCGCCATTAGTTCGTGGAAGACGAATTAAATTACGTTATGCGCATTGTGGTGGCCATAACCCGCCTACTATTGTGATTCATGGTAATCAAACGGAAGTTTTACCGCAAAGCTATCAGCGTTATTTATCAAATTATTTTATTAAAGCGCTTAAGCTTGAAGCAACGCCTGTTCGCATTATTTGTAAAACTGGTGAAAACCCCTTTGCTGGAAAGCGCAATATTTTGACCAAACGTCAAATTTTTAAGCGTCGTCGTTTGATGAAACACATTAAGAAAAACAGCAAATAGCTTTTCTTGGCTAAAGAAAAATAGCCAAGGAAGGCTGTTTTTAGCTAATTTATCTACTCATTATATTCAATTCCTTCCTTTCAGCTTGAGCTTTATAGTTAATTTACTTACAATGTGGCGTATTTCTCTACAAATTGAGTGTTTTAATGCCATATCAAAATTGGTTTATTAGCTAAATAATGTTTCTGAATTACGAACTTCTGCAAAAGAAGAAAGAAATACCATCAAAAAATGATCAAAGATGTAGTAACTACACTAGAAAAGAATGAGATCAATTTTGGGAAGGTTATTCAGGTTAAACTTGCTAAGAAAAAATACAGCTTGATTAAGTACTCGATGGATTAAGTGCTCATAGGACATTTAGGATAAGGACAAGATTATTTTTAATTTTTTATGAAAGGTAATATTTATGGCAGTGTTGGGTGCAAAATCTGGTAGTCAATCTTCTATTAAACTTTCTTTACATAACCGTCTTTTTACAGAGAAAGAGTCAAAAAAAATCGTTAAAAGTCTTCTTAGCGGCTTGAGCAAGGGCGGTTTTGAGATGAATTCACTCATTCCAATTGCAGTCTCTCGAAAAGCTGAAGAAAAAAGCAAAAAAACTGAAGAACAAGAAAAAGCTTTTTCTGTGCTTGTTACTGCAAATCCTTTTACAGGAGAAACAGAGTTTCATGCTTTTGATCCTGTCGATAATCAAAATGAATTAGGAGAAGGTGCTCAAGGGAAAGTGATTGCAGCACAAAATATCATTACAGGTGACGTGGTCGCCGTAAAAATTCAGCGTCCAAATGGCATGACTTTTGAAGAAGATGTGGCAAGAGAAAGAAAAAATCTATTAAAAGCGAAGCGCTTAATAGGGAATGCGCAAGATAAAGCAAAGAATGAATACACTTTGATGGAATATTGTAAAGGTATCAATTTGCTACATGATCTTTATGAGTTAGATAAGAGCGTAGATAAAGAATCAGTTGCGTATTTTAAAAGTAAAAAAAGCGTCGAGATAATCAAGAAATTTCATTTGATCTGTCTAGGGCTTGCTGAAATTATTGATTTGCATAAACAATCCAACCTTGCACATCGCGATGTGAAAACAGATAACTTTGTTTTTACCGAACGGCCTTATGGCTCTTATCTCAAATTAATAGATCTAGGTACAGCGATTGATCCGAATACAAGCGAATCTAATGAAATACCTCTACTAAAAGAATTTATGGGAACCTTTGGCTATATTTCTCCTGAGGTGCATCGTCGTGCCCCTTATAGTTATGCAAGTGATATCTGGGCACTGGGTATTGTTTTTGCAGAAATATTAACTCATGAGAATTATCAGGCTAAATTAAAACAAATGAATTTGGCCAATGCATTGCGTGGCGAATTAACTCATCCTACTTCACAACAAATCATGGAAATGATGTCTGATGTATTTCATTCAATCGATTTAGCTGGAAAGACGTACCAGCAATGGTTTGAAGAAAATGTGAAAATGATAGAAAAAACAGAAAGTGCGAACGATATTGAACGAAATCTGACCACTTATTCTTTGATGTTGATTAATTGGATGTCAAAAGAAAATCCTGAACAACGCCCAACAACAGATCAATTAGAAAATGTTTATAAAATTCTTAATAGATATTTTATAGATGCGTTATTTTCTTTAAGCTTAAAACAACAGCATCCCACAACGCATAAAATAGGGCGCAGAAATTCTGTGTATCCAGCCAAAGCTCAAATTCCAGTGATGCCAACAATATTGCTGTCTTCCCCTGTGGAGATAGAAGCTGAATCAGTTGTAAAAAGCACTGTAGAAAATAAATTAGATGTTGTTGAAGTAACGACGAAACTGTCTTCTGAAGAAGAAACAATTAAAACTGAACTTTGTACTCTTTTGGAGATGCTTTCGATATCTGAGACTTCCACTGAGCGTACTGCTCTGCCAAGTGCTAACGATCGCATTATGCTGTCTTTGTTTGCGTTACAGGTAGGCAAAGTATCTGAAGCTATTCATACACCAGAATTCGATAAAAGAATGAAATCTCTGAATAAAATTGTGCAAAGACATATTGTCTCCGAAAAATCCACTATTACACCTCAAGTACAAGCGCTGAGGGAAACGTGTTCTAAATTAACCCCCAAATAAGCAAGTCTTTCTCATCTCAAGTAGCAGTGCCTGCTCGTTCTTGCTGCTTGAGATGCTTTTCTCTGACAAACAATAAACTTATAAAGTTAATTAACTTGTAGTTAAATTCGCTAAATATTTATTTATTAAAATCCTTGACGAAATTGGTCAGTTAATTTAATATTTTTTGAATTTGTTAGTTAATTGTACTAAAGAGGCTGCCATGTCGTTATTCAAGGGACCGCAAATCCGTAAAAACTCCTCCTCTTCAAAAAAATTCTTCACCCCTCAATCAGCACGCCTCATACCTCAAGATCAAATCCAAGAAATTATAGATATCATTTTTAAGCAAATAGAAGATGATGCGATTAACCAGATAGGGGCTATCTTTTCAATTACACTTCGAAATGACAATAAGCCTTATTCTGTGCTTGTCACAAAAAATCCGCTTTCAAATGAAATTGAGTTTCATGCTTTCGATCCTAACGACAAAAAAAATGAATTAGGAGAAGGGGGGCAAGGCAAAGTAGTGATGGCCGAAAATATTACAACCGGCGCGCTTATAGCCGTTAAAATTCAAGGAGCTCATCATGTAGTTGAACGGGATTTAGAACGCGAGCGTAGAAACCTTGAGTTAACCAAGCGATTAATAGGGATAGCGCAAGATGATGAGGAAAATCAGTATACACTAATGTCTTATCATCAAGGTGTAAATTTGTTGCATGATCTATATGAAATAGATCAAACGAAGCCTAAAGAATCCCCAGAATATTTTAAAGAAAAAAAGAAAATACCCCCCATTAAAAAATTTCATTTGATAATGCTTGGCTTGCAAGCATTAATCGATCTTCATGAATTAGGGTTAGCACATAGAGATATCAAAAGCGATAATTTTGTTTTTGCTGAAGATAAAAGAGGGGTCAACCTTACCCTAATTGATTTAGGCTCTGCAGTTTTGGTTGCAAAGGAAAGATTGCGGGATATTGCAGGAACGTTTGGTTATATCCCGCCTGAATTATTATTGCCACTTGCCCAAAGAAAATCATATGATTTTTCAAGCGATGTATGGGCTTTAGGGATAGTATTTGCTGAGATTTTAACGGATGAAAATTATCAAGCTCAGCTTAAAATGAAAATGGCAGAGTTAGCGCAAATCGATGATAGGCGCGAGCTAACCTTTAGCGAAATTAAAACAATGATGTCTGATGTTTTATTATATAATGTAATAAAAACAGATGATGCAGAAAAATCTGCATCGGCATCTGCCACTCAAGATCCCAACCTTCATGACACTTTAATCAACAAAGCATTAGAGCTGATTTTGATAATGACAACAGATGATCCTAATTCGCGTCCTAATTTTGATATCTTGAAAAAAATCGCCTTGGATTTTCAAAAACTTTATGCACGTGCGTTCATTGAGTTATCCTATCAAGAAGATAAAGTATTGAAGTTTTCGACACCTCTACACAAAAATTCTTTTTATCCAGGGGTAAGTGTCAATAATGGCTTGGTTTTAGAATCAAAGAAAATGACTGAAGAAAGTGATACGAATTTGCCTTCTTTGTCTGAAAAAAGTAAGCCAGAACTAAAACGTCGAAACACGGAAAAACTTGCAAAGCGGAAAGTGATATTCACAGAAAATACATCAGGAGACGTTTCTAAAACGAAGAGCGTTGATTCTAGTGTTGAAAAGAAAGATAAAGTTAAAAAAGATAAAAAACTAATACGGAAAAAATCTGAGTCTTTATTAAATAATACCAATAGATTGGTAGAGAAAGATGATGTAGTGACGCCAAAAGCATCTAGTGTTGCGCAAAAAATGGAAGAGGGAGCAAAAAAACGTAAGAGAAGCAAGAGTACTGGTGATGATGGTAAACAAAACCTTCAAGTAGAAAAAAGTGTGATCACCGATTTAGAAAAAGAAGTGATTGAAAAAGAATTATCTGATCTTGTACAGAAACTTAATTTGAAATCCAGTGATAAAGAGACACGAATAACGGACAAAACGATACTATGCCTTTTTAGCCAAATTGGAAGAACTGCCTCTACTGTTGTCGGAGAACAGTCATTCAACGTGCAGATTGAAAAATTGCAAGCCTTGGCTAAAGGTGTGAAGGTCACTGATAGTTTAACCATTAAAGATGAGGTGAAAGAAGTCGATGCAACTTGCGCCTCTGTGCTTCGCAAACTTCAAACGTTTAGAGGGTAATTATGGATAATAATCAAAGACTATTACAAATATTAGATGAGCTATTCAATGATGATCCGAATGCAGATGATGAGCTTCTTCTCGAAAAATTACAAAATCTATTACAAAATACCCAGCTTTTGTCCTTAAGGTTAAATGAGGTCATCACGAGCGGATTTAATACAGGTAAAACACCATTGTATTGCTTTGTGATATTGGCAATGCAAAAATGCCCTGGCCCTTTGATTGCTCTTTTTTCTTATGGAAGTCCATCCTGTCTAAAAAAATTAAATTTTTCTTTTAAACCACAAGGCGAGGAAGAAAGCATTGTTGATTTATTCATTATGTATGTTAGCCTTGATTGGAATGAAGATAAGCTTAGAATGCTGGGGCAATTTCTAAAGCATGCCGATCTCACTACTATTGATTTCAATGTTGAGCTTAATAAAACTCGTCAAAAAGAAGAAATAGTAACCGCTGAAGTTAAGATCTTAGAAGACGCACTTGCTAGTCTTGAGATTAATGAGAATAAAAGTCAAGATCAAAAGCCAATGCCTCACCGTCAAATGACACGTTTGTCAGTCATCGCAACTGTCGCTGCAATGGAACAACAGCCCGAATTTTTAAATAATATTTTTGCTGTCATTGATCCATGCACGCTAGATTTTAATGCAGATAGCTCTGCGGCCTTATGGTGGATTGCTACTCTTGCACTCGCAGGCCATGAAACTCCTTTGCGTACTATATTGAAAAAAGTTCCCATTAGAGCGCTTGAGCTTGATGTCAGCCCTTCTGATGACACCCCATATAATGGAAAATCCATATCGAATTTATTAGAGCGCACTAAATGGAAAGAGGTCATTCTTTTTTTAAAACATCTTGAAGAAGCAAAACAAATTTACCAAAGCAAGAATACAAAACACCTTTATAGTTATCTTAAATTTGTGCTTGAGCTTGCTGAAAAAGCAGCCGCGAATGGAGAAACATTTGTATTTCATCAGTTAGCAATTTTTTATCTTGAAATAAGAGATTTCAAAAAATTTAAGGAAACCATCGTCAGATTGTCGCCAAATGATGAATTAGTAGAACAAGCTTTTCATGATTTGTTTAAATTAACGAAACAATTGCATCGTCAAGGAAATATAGAGCTTTTTGAGTGCGCCGTAGATGCATTTCCTGAAACAAATAGGTATCATGACCAAGCGATATTTTTATATGTCAATTTTTTGATGAATCCAGATGGAATGCAAAATTTATCTGTATTGAGTCCTGAAGAACAAAAAACGCAGGAAAATCTTTTGATGAAAGCGTTTAAGTATTCTCTAAAAATGACCTCCAGTGATTCTCAAGATATTCGGAAAACAATTGCTATTAATTATGCTTATAATGTAGACACACATGTTAAAAAAGAGAAGCTGTTACCCTCAGAAAATAAGCATGATGAGCTTCTTGATCATATAAAAGGCGATGAGCAAACTTGTGTATTCGCTTTGAAATTGTTAAGACGTCATGTACAAGCTAAAAAAGCATTAAATAGTTTAAATGTAGCGCCTGTACAACCAATAAAACCCGGCAATATTCTACATCGCCGGACTAAGTCAAATTAAACGTTCGCACAGGTTAATCAGGGATGATTTTGCTTATCTTGCTAAGAAAAGTCCCTTTTCCTAACTGCGTTTTAACTTCTTGGCCAATATTCAATTGGTGGGTATCTTGAATGACCTGTCCTTCTAACGTGGTCGTAATGGCATATCCACGGCTTAAAGTAGCTAAAGGGCTGACCGCATGTAGTTTGGCGCTTGAAACTGAAAAGCGATTTTGGTAACGCGCGAAGGCGTGTTCCATTAAAAGCGTCAATCTTTCTTGATAATGCAGACACATTTGTAAGGCGCGTTGTAAATATTGTCCAGGATGGATAAGTCTTTTTTCAAGAAAATCTACTTTTTGAATATATTGCTGCAGTTTGCGCAATATAACTTGAATCAAATGTAATTTTTTCTGCTCAAATAAACGCATTAATTCAGCACTATCAGGTGTAATGGTTTCAGCTGCAGCAGAAGGAGTAGGTGCACGCAAATCGGCTACAAAATCGGCAATCGTAAAATCTATCTCATGGCCAATGCCTGTCACAATCGGGAGTTCACTTGCAAATATAGCTCTAGCAACGCTTTCTTCATTAAAACACCACAAATCCTCAAGGCTGCCACCACCTCGAGCCAAAATGAGTACATCAGATATTTTTTGCTTATTGGCTAATTGAATTGCTCGCACAATTTCTTTACCAGCGGCTTTTCCTTGGACTTGGGTGTGATAAATAGTAATGGGAGCCACTGGGTAGCGACGCTTTAAAACGCTCAGAATATCTTGAATTGCAGCCCCAGTTTGAGAGGTAATAACGCCAATATGACGTGGAAAACGGGGGAAGGGCTTCTTATGAGCTTGTTCAAAAAGTCCCTCAGCTTGAAGTTTGTTCTTTAACGCTTCATATGCCTGTTGTAATTGACCTAATCCCCATTGCTCTAAGTGTGTGATAATTAATTGATAATCGCCCCTTTCTTCATACAGGCTAACTTGGGCACGTAATAAAACTGCCATGCCTTCTGCTGGGATAAAATTGAGCCGACGATTATTCCCCTTAAACATGGCACAGCGCACCTGCGCATGTTCATCTTTAAGCGTAAAGTAGATATGACCAGAGCGCGGCAGAGCCACATTAGAAAGCTCTCCCTTTACCCACACAAATTGCAGGTTTTGTTCTAATAAAGTGCGAGCTGTTTGATTTAGCTGCTGAACTGTGAATATCTCTTTATCTTTATTTTCCATCAGAGTGTGCATGCACAGACCTTTTCATTTGAGGGCAAAATCGGTTAAAATATGCGATTATTTTTTTACTTTAAGGGCTCTTGCTATGCGGATTATTGAAGATGCGCTCACTTTTGACGATGTTCTGCTGGTGCCAGCCCATTCAGCGGTTTTACCGAAAGATGTTTGCCTAAAGACAAGACTCACGCGAACAATACAGCTTAACATCCCTTTGGTATCTTCGGCAATGGATACGGTGACAGAGGCGAGACTTGCAATTGCATTAGCGCAAGAGGGTGGTATTGGTATTATCCACAAGAATATGACCATAGAGTCTCAAGCCGAGGAAATTCGTAAAGTAAAAAAATATGAAAGCGGCGTGGTTAAAAACCCTATTACTGTCAAACCAACGACCCGTATTGGGGAACTATTAAGGCTAGCAGAAGCGCATGGTATCTCCGGTGTGCCGGTTGTCAGCGAACAAGATGAATTAGTCGGTATTGTGACGCATCGCGATTGGCGCTTTGAAAATGATCTTAACTTACCTGTTGCACGTATCATGACGCCCAAAGAGCGCTTAGTGACTGTACCTGAGGGAACAGGCATGGAACAAGTTGTTGGGTTATTTCGTGAGCACCGTTTAGAAAAAATATTAATTGTAAATTCCAAGTTTCAGTTACGTGGACTTATTACGGTCAAAGACTTACAAAAAGCGAAAGATAAGCCATTAGCATGTAAAGACGAATCCGGTCGGCTTTGTGTCGGGGCAGCCGTTGGAACTGGTAAAGAAACTGAAGAGCGTACCAATGCTTTAGTAGAGGCTGGGGTCGACGTTATTGTGGTCGATACAGCGCATGGGCATTCACAAGGTGTGATTGAAAGGGTACGTTGGTTAAAACAGCATTATCCTCAAGTACAAGTGATAGGCGGCAATATTGCGACAGCAGAAGCTGCATTGGCATTGATGGAAGCAGGAGTTGATGCGGTTAAGGTAGGTATTGGACCTGGTTCGATTTGCACCACACGTATCGTAGCAGGTGTTGGTGTACCCCAGGTGACCGCTATTTATAATGTTGCAAAAGCATTGGCCAAGCACAATATTCCTGTGATAGCAGATGGTGGTGTTCGATACTCTGGTGATATTGCAAAAGCTATTGCAGCAGGCGCTTCTTCTGTCATGGTGGGAAGTTTGCTCGCAGGTACGGATGAAGCACCAGGCGAAACCATTTTATATCAAGGTCGTTCGTATAAAGCCTATCGCGGAATGGGTTCTCTAGGCGCAATGGCACAACGTCAAGGATCCAGTGATCGCTATTTTCAATCTTTAGAGCAAGGTGAAGAAAAATTAGTGCCTGAAGGAATTGAAGGCCGTGTTCCTTATAAAGGTAGTATGCTTAATGTTGTCCACCAATTGATGGGCGGTTTAAGATCCAGCATGGGATATACTGGGGTTTCCAATATTGAAGCCATGCGCACAGAAACGCAATTTGTACGTATCACAAACGCAGGGATCCGCGAAAGCCATGTTCATGATGTGACCATTACTAAAGAACCCCCAAATTATCGCACTGATTAAGAGTTAAAAGATGTTAAATGAATCAGATAAGATTTTAATCCTTGATTTCGGTTCACAATATTCACAATTGATTGCCCGTCGGGTGAGAGAGGCGGGGGTCTATTGTGAGATGCATGCCTTTGATTGGCCTGAGTCTGATATTCGTGCCTTTGCTCCTACCGGCATTATCTTGTCCGGTGGACCGGAATCTGTTCATCTTGAGGACACGCCGCGTATACAACAAATCATTTTTGATTTGAAGTGTCCCCTATTAGGTATTTGCTATGGAATGCAAGCACTTGCACACCAATTAGGCGGTAAAGTAGCCCAATCTGGTAAAAGGGAATATGGTCATGCAGAACTTCAGTTAACTGCACCCAGTGTTTTGTTTGATAATATTTTAACAGCAGAACAACACATGGATGTTTGGATGAGTCATGGTGATAAAGTCGCTGAATTGCCGCATCACTTTAAAACAATTGCTGCTAGTAATAATGCCCCTATTGCTGCAATGGCAGATGAGACGCGTCATTATTATGGTTTGCAATTTCACCCAGAAGTAACACATACCCCACAGGGGCAAGCTATTATTGAGCGTTTTTTATTTGACGTCTGTAAGGTCAAAGCGAATTGGATCCCTGTAAACATTATTGAACATGCCGTACAGGAAATTCGTGAACAAGTAGGTCAAGATAAAGTATTGCTGGGGTTATCTGGTGGCGTAGATTCTGCTGTTGCTGCTGCTTTAATTCATCGTGCAGTAGGTAAGCAATTAACTTGCGTATTTGTAGATAACGGCTTATTGCGTCTCAATGAAGCCAGCCAAGTGATGGCAACATTTGCTGAACATATGGGAATGAATGTTATCCATGTTAATGCAGCTGAAGTTTTCTATGAAGCATTAAAAGGGATCCAGGATCCTGAAGCAAAGCGAAAAGCTATTGGGAAGACCTTTATTGAAATTTTTGATAAAGAAGCCGCAAAACTTGAAAATATTAAGTGGCTTGCACAAGGAACTATTTATCCTGATGTCATTGAATCAGCTGGCGCGCAGACAGGAAAAGCCCATGTAATTAAATCCCACCATAATGTGGGAGGGTTGCCTGAGAAAATGCATTTAAAACTGTGTGAGCCTTTACGTTTATTATTCAAAGATGAAGTGCGTAAAATTGGATTAGCATTGGGGTTGCCTGAAAAAATTGTGCAACGTCATCCTTTTCCTGGTCCTGGCCTTGGTGTGCGAATTTTGGGTGAGGTAAAAGCCGAGTATGCAGATATTCTGCGACAAGCGGATGCGATATTCATTGATACATTGCATGAATTTAATTATTACCATAAAGTTAGCCAAGCATTTGTCGTCTTTTTGCCGGTTAAAGCGGTAGGCGTGAAGGGTGATGCGCGCAGCTATGAGCATGTGGTGTCATTGCGAGCGGTAGAAACGACAGATTTTATGACAGCGACGTGGGCGCAACTGCCTTATGAGCTGTTGGCGCATGTTTCTAATCGAATTATTAATGAAATTCCTGGTATTGCCCGCGTGACGTACGATATTTCGAGCAAGCCTCCTGCCACGATTGAGTGGGAGTAGATCTCTTCATATTCATTCTCTCCTTCTCTATCAATGGGAGAAAAATGGAATGAAAACAGAGGATCTCTCGTCTGCGGAGCAGACATTCCCCCTCTACCGCTTTGCGGTAGAGGGGGCTGCTTCAGAGCAGCGGGTGAGGGGTTTTTGTTTCTTTTTTGCGCCTCACCCTAACCCTCTCCCATCAATGGGAGAGGGGATAAGATGAAGGTAAGTCATGCTAAATATAACTAACGACACAGACTTTTTTTGGATGCGTCACGCTTTATCACTTGCATGCAAAGCCCAAGAGCAAGGGGAAGTACCGGTGGGCGCTGTTATTGTGCGTGAAAATACCATTTTAGGAGAAGGATTTAATCGCCCTATTGCGCTGCATGATCCTACGGCCCATGCAGAAATTCAGGCTATTCGCATGGCCTCTTTAGCAGAAAATAATTATCGTCTTGTTAATACCACCTTGTATGTGACGTTAGAGCCTTGCGCGATGTGTGCGGGTGCAATTATTCAAGCAAGAATTGCACGCGTTGTTTTTGGGGCTATTGATCCTAAAGCAGGCGCTGGCGGAAGCGTATTTAATATTTTGCAAAACAATACCCTTAATCATCGAACTATTATCGCTCAAAGTGAATTAGCCTTGGAATGTGGGCAAATATTAACTGATTTTTTTAAACAACGTCGTCAACAAAAAAATCTCCATCCTGCATGTAAATAGATTAAACTAATCTTTTTAAACATGGTTTAGCTGACTAAATATTGTCTATAGAAAGATATAAAACAGATCTAAATACTTGTTTTAACGCGATTTAAGCGTGATTAATTCTCCAAATTCCAGTAGGATCTTAAGTTCCATTCCTTATATTTATACGTTGCAAAAATGCTAAGATTAGTTGGTGAGACAGCACATTCTGAATTCAGGCTTTCACAAATATTTTCACGTTTACAAAAAAGTTTGCCTGAACTAATAAACCTATCTTCTCATTATGAATATTTTCTTCAACTGCATGAGACCGAAACGCTTAATGAAACCGAACAAACACTCTTAAAGGATGTTTTAGCTGCATCTACTATGCAAATTGGTGAGATGCCTTCTGTTTGGGTGGTTCCTCGATTTGGGACCCAATCAGCGTGGGGCTCGAAAGCCGCAGATATATTGCATCATGTTGGGTTAACTAAAATAGAACGTATTGAAAGAGCGATAGTTTATCAATTTCACATGCCTAAGCCTCTGACGGCAACACAACTAGAAACTATTTTGCCAGAACTACATGATCGTATGACTGAAACAGTTGTAATGGCATGGCAAGCTGTTTCACCTTTATTTGCAGTAGAATCTGCAGGTGCCTTGACTGAAATTGCATTGTTAACGAATGGGAGAGCAGCATTAGTTGAAGCGAATGCTACCTTAGGATTAGCATTATCTGAAGATGAAATAGATTATTTATTGGCAGAATTTATCAAACTCGAGCGCAATCCTACTGATGTTGAATTAATGATGTTTGCACAAGCAAATTCTGAGCATTGTCGACATAAAATTTTTAAAGCAACCTGGGAAATTGATGGGAAGCCAAAAACTGATCATTTGTTTGGCATGATAAAAAATACCTACCAGCATAATTCTCAAGGTGTGCTTTCAGCGTATCATGATAATGCCGCAGTCGTCGCAGGTTATGGCGAGCAACGTTTTTATTGTTCACCTAAAGATAATACTTATGGTTTATTTACTGAGCCAGTTCATTTATTAATGAAAGTAGAAACGCATAACCACCCTACTGCAATTGAGCCTTTTGCAGGTGCAGGGACGGGGCAAGGTGGAGAAATTCGTGATGAAGGAGCAACTGGACGTGGCGCAAAACCTAAAGCGGGTTTAACAGGTTTTACCGTTTCTAATTTACGTTTGCCGACTTGTAAACAGCCTTGGGAGGGAGAAGCCCATTATCCAAAGCGGATCTCTACTGCTTTAGAGATTATGTTAAAAGGACCTATCGGAGGGGCCGCATTTAATAATGAATTTGGTCGTCCCAATATTTGTGGCTATTTTCGAACTTTTGAGCAACCTATACCTCATAACGAAAAAAATTATTTTGCCCATGGATATCACAAACCTGTCATGTTAGCAGGGGGGATGGGTAATATTGCAGAATCTCATGTGAAGAAACAAATACTCCCAGATGGAGCATTGTTAATTGTGATCGGCGGACCTGCCATGAAAATTGGTTTAGGCGGAGGGGCTGCTTCTTCTGTTGCTGCAGGTTCAAGTCTTGAGGCACTTGATTTTGCTTCCGTCCAAAGACAAAACCCAGAAATGCAGCGACGTTGCCAAGAACTCATTGATAGATGTTGGGCTTTAGGTGATGCCAATCCTATTATTTCTATTCATGATGTAGGCGCTGGCGGATTAGCGAACGCATTGCCTGAGTTAGTGCATGATGCCAATAAAGGAGCAAAGATAGATTTTAGAAAAATACCTAACGCTGAGTCTGGAATGAGCCCGCTTGAAATTTGGTGTAATGAATCCCAAGAGCGTTATGTATTGGCTATTATGCCTCAGTCGTTACCTCAATTTACATTAATTGCTGAACGTGAACGGTGTCCTTACGCGGTATTAGGACAAGCAACAAAGCAAGAACATTTAGAGGTAAACGATCCTTTATTCGCGAATAAACCAATTGACTTGCCACAGTCGGTATTATTTGGCAACCCACCAAAAACCTTTAAAAAAGTGAAGACTATCATTGCAGCAAAACGTAATATCGATACGGGGCTTTTTTCATTAGAAGAGATAGCTTCCCGTGTTTTGCAATGCCCAACTGTTGCTGATAAAAGTTTTTTGATTACTATCGGAGATAGAACTGTTGGTGGCTTGACTGCGCGTGATCAAATGGTAGGCCCCTGGCAGGTGCCGGTTGCTGATTGTGCTGTGACTGCAACAAATTTTGTTGATAAAACAGGTGAAGCAATGAGTATGGGAGAACGTTCTCCTATTGCACTGACTAATTCTCCAGGTGCAGCGCGCATGGCTGTGGCAGAAGCTGTTTTAAATATTTTAGCAGCTGATGTTATCGCATTATCGCAAATACGATTGTCTTGTAATTGGATGGCTGCCGCTAATACCCCCGGTAATGATGCGGATTTATTTGTTGCCGTTGAAGCGGTAGGCAAAGAACTCTGCCCCGCTTGGGATATAACCATTCCAGTGGGTAAAGATTCCCTTTCTATGCGTACATGCTGGCAAGATAATGAAGGCGATAGTGAAGTTATTTCCCCTGTCACATTAGTGGTATCTGCTTTCGCGCCTGTTAGAAATATTCAAAAAACCTTAACGCCGCTATTAGAAAATGATCCTAATACTGTGCTCGTGTTGGTTGATTTAGCACAGAATAAAAAGCGATTAGGTGGTAGTATTTTTGCGCAGGTGACACAGCAAATTGGCAATATTACGCCAGATGTTGATAATGCTGAGCTGATGAAACAATTTTTGGCCGCATTGAATCAGCTAAAATCCAAGGATCTTGTACTAGCTTATCATGATCGTAGTGATGGTGGATTATTTGCTTGTCTTTGCGAGATGGCATTTGCAACGCATTGCGGATTGGACATCGATTTGTCAACCTATGTTGAGAGTTGGGAAAACGAAAGTATTGCCGCATTATTCAACGAAGAACTTGGTGTGGTAATTCAAATTCCTGCTAATGCACTGGAGAGCGTTAAGACAATTTTTGCCGATGTAGGTCTTGGAGAGAATATCCATCAAATCGCTAAAATAAATAACGATCAAAGTATTTCTATCTATTATAACCATCAACAATATTACACTCAAAAACGAAATATACTTCAGGCATTATGGTCAAAAACTAGCTACGAAATGCAACGTTTAAGAGACAATCCTGTTTGCGCTGACATGGCTTATCAAGAGATTGTGCAAGATAAGAATCCCGGGCTGTTTGTAAATAATACAGCTGTGGTCTTTGAAAGAAATCCAATGACTTATAAAGGAGTGAAGCCAAAGGTAGCGATTTTGCGTGAGCAGGGTGTTAATGGTCATTTTGAAATGGCTGCAGCTTTTACCTTGGCAGGGTTTGAGGCTGTTGATGTAACGATGAGCGATCTACTTGCTGGCAATGATCTTTCAGCTTTCCAGGGCTTAGCTGTTTGTGGTGGATTTTCTTATGGAGATGTATTAGGTGCAGGTAAAGGTTGGGCAAAAACTATTCTTTATCAGACTCGCTTAAGAGAACTATTTACCCAATTTTTCCACCGTGAAGATACTTTTACCTTAGGGATCTGTAATGGTTGCCAAATGCTTTCTTCTATCAAGACACTTATTCCCGGGGCATCAGCGTGGCCACAGTTTGTAAAGAATACTTCTGAACAATTTGAGGCGCGAGTCGCTTTAGTAGAGGTGTGTAACTCAAATTCTGTTCTGATGCAAAATATGCAAGGGATGGTATTGCCTATAGTGGTTTCACATGGTGAAGGTCGAGTAGATTTTAGTCAGAATTCAAATTCTGACAAAGCGCACTTAGCATTGCGTTATGTTGATAATCATGGTAAACCCACAGAAAGTTACCCTTATAATCCAAACGGATCACTGCAAGGAATGACAGGTTTTACGACCAGTGATGGTCGAGCAACAATTATGATGCCTCATCCTGAACGGGTATTTAAAGCGTGGCAACATTCCTGGCATCCGTCACATTGGAGTGAAGATAGTCCCTGGATGAACTTGTTTACTAACGCGCGCAATTGGGTGAGATAACCTATGCTATAAGGGGTACCCGCCAAAAGTTGCGGGATACCGCCTGGGTTTCTTCGCTATGCGTGAATTTGAGCTTGCGATTAAGAGGAAGAAGCAGATTTTTCCTCTTAATAATCCCTTATCGCGAAAAGATATGATGCTATTTTATTAAATTTATTGATAAAAGTTAGCGGAAACACACTTATGCTGAAATACATTACCCGTATTGATCCTAAAACGCGAAAAGAATGGATTGAAACGCACCTTACTGGCAAGCAGCTTATGCAAATGCCCCTTTTGAACAAAGGGACGGCATTTACGGAAGAAGAACGTCATGAGCTAAAACTTTTAGGTAAATTACCGCATCGGGTAGAAACTTTAGATGAGCAGGTTAAACGCGTTAAAAATCAATATCGTGCTTATGTATCAAGCTTGCAGAAATACATCTACTTAAATAATCTGCATGATAAAAATGAGGTGCTTTTTTACAAGCTTTTATATGAAGATCTTGCTGAGACGTTACCTTTAATTTACACCCCTGGTGTGAGTAATGCTGTCAAAGAATTTAGTCATGAATTTCGTTCTCCTAGAGGACTTTATATTGCTTATCCTGATAGAGCCAACATGGATGAAATTCTTGATAACCGCACCCATGCGGAAATTGATTTAATGGTTGTAACAGATGGCGAGCGCATTTTAGGTATAGGGGATCAGGGAATAGGTGGAATGGATATCCCCATTGCCAAACTGGTGGTTTACAGTTTATGCGGTATTAATCCGTATAATGCGCTTCCTATCATGCTAGACGTAGGAACCGATAATCAAGAATTACTCAATAACCCATTATATTTAGGCTGGCGACATCCGCGCATTCGTGGCAAAGAATACGATGATTTTGTTCATCAATTCGTTGAATTAGTCAAAAAGAAATTCCCCAGGAGCATGTTGCATTGGGAAGACTTTGGGCAACAAAACGCGAGAAAAATTTTAGAAACATATCGCTCTGACCATTGTACTTTTAATGATGACATGCAAGGCACAGGCGTTGTTACCTTAGCAGCGTTATTAGCTGCCATTCAAGCAACGAATACGCCTATTCAATCTCAACGTGTTGTTGTTTTTGGTGCAGGTACGGCGGGCGTAGGTATTGCTGATCAACTTCATAATGCGATGCAACGTCAAGGCATGTCTTCTGATGCGGCTTTCCGTCAGTTTTGGCTCATTGATAAAGATGGCTTGTTAAAAGAAGGGATGCCATTGGCATTTTTCCAAAAGCCATACGCGCGATCAAAAGATGAAGCTTGGACAGATAAAACAGATTTATTAGCAGTAGTGAAAGCGATTAAACCAACGATCCTTATTGGTTGCTCAACTGTAAGAAATGCTTTCAATGAAGCTGTTGTGCGTGAAATGGCGAGTCATGTTGCACAACCGATTATTTTCCCCTTATCTAACCCGAACGAACGCAGTGAAGCTGATGCTGCAGATTTATTAACTTGGTCAGATGGAAAAGCGCTTATTGCAACAGGCAGCCCTTACGATCCTGTTGTGCTTAACGGAAAGAAATATGATATTACGCAGTGCAATAATGCATTATCTTTCCCTGGCATTGGGATAGGAGCTATCGCAACAAGAGCGAAGGAAGTCACCGACAATATGTTGTGGGCTGCTGCTAATGCAATTAGTGAGAAATCCCCAGTTCGTCAGGATCCTACTAAAGCCTTATTACCTGCTATTACAGAGATAGCTCAACTTGCGCCTCATGTTGCCTTAGCCGTAGCAAAACAAGCGATAGCTGATGGGGTAGCTAGAAATACGCCTAAGCTAGATTTAGATGAGTTCATTCAAGAAAATATTTGGCGACCATACTATCGGCCTATTAAATGGGTAAAACAATGACTCTTCCCATTTTGCTTTTAGGCTCCAACCTTCGCTAAGGTTACGACGGGCTTGCCGTAGCCTTTGCGTAGGCGGATGTTGGCAGCGTTCTTGCGACAGTTATGTATCGTATATACATTCCTACCCTCTTCACAAAAGCTACGGCGAGATCTTAGCATAAGTCACGCCGTAGCCTTGAGGCGTAGGCGGATTGCTTATTGTTGCCGCCTCGTGTTTGAGTAGTTGTTACTTACTCACTACCCTAGTGCTTACGATTAGCCTGGTAGCATTCGTAATAAAACTTTATCTTTTTTGATGAAGTGATGATATAAAGCGCCAATCACGTGAAAGCTGACTAAACCAATGATTACAAATGAAGATATTTCATGGATCTCGCTCATTAAATGTCCCATTTGTTCATTTTTTGCAACTAGCATGGGTAGCTTAAACCATCCAAAAACACCAACTTCATAACCTGAGTACTCAGACATCGCAATACCAGTGAGCGGTTGTATTAACATCGTGGCATAAAGAAGGAGGTGTGTGGTTTTTGCGATTAATTTTTCAAACTTCGACATATGAGCTGGCATGGTTGGCCTTACACCCACATGTCTCCATGTAATCATAAACAAGGCTAAAACCAACAATAAAACCCCTAGGGATTCATGCAATAAAATGTATTGTAATTTTTCAGGAGAATTTTTTGGAAAGTATTCTCTACGATAAACTAAAAAAAATTGTCCTATAAATAGAAAAAAAATGAGCCAATGCAACAACTTTGTCAGACTTCCAAATTTTTCCGCAGAATTTTTGAGTGCCATTTTTGTTTAACCTACCGTAAATTTTAGTGATCCTGCGATTATGGTGAGGATAGGAATGATCGTCAAGCAGGGTACTTACGCCTCATTGTAAAAGGTTACTTCAATAGCTAAGTAAGATAAAGAGTTTACTCTCCTTTGGATGCATCAACTTCTGTAGACGTGACTTTTTTCAACAATTCACGTTTGAGGGATTCACTCATTTTATTTAAAATCTGAGAATCAGGTGTTAAAGGAGAAAGGACACTTTTTTGATAAGGGATCCCCATTAATTGGTGGGTTAAATGTTCATTAATATGACAAAAATCATTCATGGCAGGATTTTGTTGCGCCGGGCAGAGAGGATCGTGTGACTGAATCATTTCTATTAAATCTTGATTGAGATCACTTAGGCTTAGCGTCATTTCGTTTAAATGAGCACGGAATTTTGTCTCATCAAAGATAGGGATAGAAAGTAATTCTGTAATTTCTTGTAACCCATCTGTCACGTTTTTAATTGTTGTAAAATTTCGAATAGCTAAATCTCCATTAAAACCAGCAATTTTTCCTAATATATCTAAAGAAAGCAGCACAAAATCAATGACGGCAATTTGGAGATCAGGTGCAACAAGTTGATCCGTTACCAATAAATTCAATGATGGATCAGCAATAGAATTTTCTAATTTAAACAGACTGTCGATATCAGCAGACCATGGAAACGCACTACGAAAATCACTTTTAAGTTCAGTTGTGTCAAACAATTCAAAGATAGATCTTTGTTGTGCATCCGGATTAAAATTCATCGTGCGATTGATACCAATGTAATCAGGATGCTCAGGTTCAGCCTGAGGGACAGGAAACTCAGTATCTGGCAATAGTGAAACACTTTCTTGGGCTTCAGTTTGTTGAGAAGGGCCAAAATGAATGACGGGATCTTGCTTATCACCAGTCAATACTTTAGTAAGTAGATCAGAATAGGTTTTTTGTACTTCTCTTTCTTTGGACATTGCTAATAGCTTTTTGTAATAGCGTAGGTATTTATCTAATGCTGCAATAGTTTCTTTTAAGTGGCGTCTTGCTGAGAATGGATTTAAGCTGCTGACCTGACTTTCTCTGAAAGTCTTAATTTTATGGTATTTGCTATAAACGGAGAAAAAGTGTCCAAGTACACTTGAGCGTTGTTGTTGTTTATCTTTTAAAAGCGTAGAAGCTTTATCTTGATAAGCGGATAAAACTTGGTCAAGGTAACTATCATAATTTTTATACTCTCTGCCCATAGAAAGATGAATAAGGCCAATTAAGTCTAGAATTTGCAGACTATCTTGAAAAAACATCATATTTGAATCATTTTTAATCACTTGCATTAAATATTCTATGATAGATTTTTCAGGATTTTTTTCCGAGAGATGGAAATCTTCCATACGCTTTTGGCAATAGGTAAGATGTTTTTTTAAATCAGCTAAAGAAGTGAATTCATTTGTTTTATAGGTTTTAAATTCCTTTGGTTTGATATATTCAGACGCTTCAGACAGCAGCTCGATAATTCTGTCTTCATCAAGAAGAATATCATCCGCTAAAATGGGTGTTAAACACAATTGATTACTTTGCATAATATAAGCTGTTTGCGATGCTATGTCAGATAAAACTGTGTTGCGTGATTTTGCGATCTGTATTTTTTCGTGCATGACACTAATTTTTTTACCAATCGCTATTCTTTTCTCAAATTCGTTTGCATATTTTTTCTTATATTCAATTGCCATATCGATGAGCGTGAGGATTAAAAAAGGTACGCTATCTTTTTCCTGTATCAATTTACCTAAGATATCTTGTTTGTTTTTAATATCATCGAAATATTTCGAACGTAGCTCCAATCTTTCTGATTTGCTTAATTTGAGTCTTGCAACAGCTGGATGACGCAAAGCCAACTCTAATGTAATCATGGTGCTAATGGCACCTTTGTCAATTGCAATCAAAATAGCTCGCTCAATAAATTCATGAATTCGTTTAATTTCGGTAATACTCTCTCGTGGAGTAAGAGTAGTATTGGCAAAATCATTTAAGATAGCGAGGCCAAAAAATCTAACTAATAAACTATGATATTGAGAAAATGTTCGCACGGAAGGGGCATGAGGAAGAAAACCATTATCAATCGCAACTTTATCTTTTTTCCATGCAAGATCTCTTAACTCGCTCAGATCAATTTGAGCAAACAACCCAGTGAAATCTAGTCTAAGTTTTTCAACAAAATTCTCTAACGATTTTTCATATTCCATCACACTCATTTGATTGTGAGCGATATCATCAAAAAGTTTGGCTAGCTCATAATGAGGACGAGATTCAACTGGAGTATCCGTGTCAGAAGTAAATGAGGAGGTTGGGTTATGCTCTCGCAACTTTAGCTTGTTTCTGATGGAATCGACTTGTTCTTGATATTCTGAGAACGTTTCTAATTTTGAACAGAAACCTTCAATAGCTTCTTCCAAGTTAATATTGGATTCGATATCACTGCTTATGCGAGGCGATCCTATAATTGCGTTTACCGTGGCGCAGTATTCATCAATGACTGCAGAGTCATGTTTCTTTCTGAAATCATGATTGATAGTATTTATGGTGCGAATTAGCATTTTGCCGGATATTTTTCCTTGAGTAATTTTTTCAATATAAGATGAAAAACTTTGTGCTTTTTCTATACTCTTTTTTGCTAGTATATTTGTAATTTCTTCAACAAGTTCGTTCGTTGATTGATTATCAGCGGCAAAGGTTAATGCTAAATCACATATCATTTCAATTTTATCTGTAATCTCGCTTTTGTCATCTTGACCCGGAATAAGGGAGTTATTAGTATCTAGCAATAAATAACTTTTCAAGAAAAAGAGGCACTCTTCTCGTTGTTCGGTCGTATATTGCGGGAAATGCTTGATAATGCCATTTAGTAAATCATAGGGGTTTATTATACCGTGAAGTGCATAAGTAGCCGTACGAAGGTTATTATGTTCTTGGGCGTTGAAGAAGTTGCCATTGATAATACGCATCAATAATATGTATTTCTCATCCAATTTTTCATGCCCAAGAGTGTTAAGCGCTAGCTGTGCTTCTTGTAGCATATTTGTCAATGACGCAAGATTCGTTTGGATATTATTGGCAAGTGCTTGCTTGGTTTCGGGTAAATCATGAAACGATGATTGAAATAGTGCTGCTAATTTAAAAATAGGGTTTATTAGTGTTGAACAATGTGTCAATTTTAGATGTATGCTTCGCAATGGTTTTATTTGAGCGGGATCATTTTTGATGACAAATTTTATTCTTTCTTTTGCATAGTCATGCAAAAGGTTTTGATAGTCATCTAGGTTTTGGCTCAGTTCCTGAATCATGTTTTGAGAAAGTTGTATATTTTCTTTATCTTTTTCTTTTTCAAGTTCTTCTGCAAACGTGTTAAGTTGAGAAGATTCTAGCAGCTGAAAGCTTTTAGCTTTAAGTTCTGTCATATTGATCGCATTTAGTTTCTTGCATTCTTCTTCTTGCTGTATACATTTTGCATTCATCGTCAATATGTAAGTGATAAATTTTCTTGTTTTTTCTGTTTCTTGAGAGACGGATGTCAAAGCTTTACTTTTTAGAAGTGAACAAATTTCTGATAAATCAAAATAAGTATAAGGTTTTTGTAAAGAATTATCTTCAAATAAGCATTTGACTATTATTTCATTTTCATGAGGTGGGATGACTATTGAGGTTTTAACATAGTTTAGGAGATTAGAGATTAATTTTTCATTTTCACCATAAGTTGCTTTAGAAATCAAATTGGTTATTTCTTGTTTTAAGGCAAGATAATCACTCGAATGCATTTTTTGTTCATAGCTATTTTTAAATAAACGAATTTCGTCAGGGATGGCATCTTGCTTAAGGCTATCAAAAAAATGAGCGATTGCCTGGTTTAATTTTTCAGTTGAATGAAACAAGGATATCATTTCAAAAGGGATAGTGTTTTCATGTTCACTTTTTTCAATTTTTGTCGTTTTTGAAGACGCAATAATTTTGTCTAAACGACTCTCTAGTTCATCTGAGTGTATTTCTTCAGATGGACTTTTGTCTCCTTGCTCTTTGCGCTTGTTTTTTGAATGAAGTGCCTTTGAAATATGCTTATGAAAATTCTCAGCCATGTTTGCTTCCTATGTTTGCACTGGTTGATAGCTTATCCCAATAGCGCAGATACACTGTTTTGCTTTACTTATCGCGCTTGTACCTATTCTTTAGTCACTTTGGTAGGGTAAAAAGTTTTCAAAAAGGTTAATGGATCTCTTTTTTTTTTAGAGAGGGAAGCAAAAATCAAAAAATTTTAAGTATATACACAAAATAGAGATGATATGATGCCCGCGTTTAGCAATTTTCACGGTAGAAATAATCAGGAATGCATTATTTTTTTTCCAAACGGCAATCGAAGATAGGTAATGTGTCAGTCGAGCGTCTTGTTTTGAGAGGGGGTTTTGTGATGAAATCATATAAGGAAGCAAAAAAGAGAGATGTATTCTCATGATGAAAAATCATAATTCCTCTCCTGATAAGTCTGCATCTAAATTAGAAAAGCATTGGTGGCGCAAAGTAAAAGCAATATTTTTTGCACCCTTTAAAGAAAGAGAGCCGGCTGGTCAAAGCGCAAGTATTTTAGAGCAAACCCTAAAAGAACCATCAAAAAAGCCAACCGTTAAGGATTGGATAAAAGCCATTGATGTACTTCAACCATTGGTTCAATCAGTGCGTAGCACCTTGGACCCAATGAGAATGGATGCTTTTGATTTAGACGCGCTGGGAGTGAATACCTATCTTTTTCATATAGATAGATTATTAGTTAAAATTAGAGAGTACATTCTAAATTATCGCTATCGCCAAGAACAATTCTTAAATCAGACAGAGATCTTAAGTAAAATAGAATTTCTGCAAGTAAACGAAGCGGCGGATCAGTGCTACCAGAGGATACTAAAATTAACAGATTTTATTCAGAAATTACCTTATAAAAAGCTATACTCTGATGAACTCATTAATCAGATACATGCGCTAGAATTGGAAACGACGACATTGGGAAGTGCTGTGCGGGCTATGAGCCAGTTTTGTTATCGACAAGAAGCACTTTTACAATTGACACAGCTTGAACAAAGTCTCTTACAATCGCTATCGCAGACGCGTCTTCCGTTAGGTGGGAATTCTTTAAATGCGGATGGACTAAATTCACATCAAATGATGTATTCGAAAGATGAATATTTACGCACAAAATCTCAAGAAAGCTTAACGGATGAGCAGAGTGAGTTCATCAATGAGATGATTGATATTCATGAAGTATTACGAAAGTGCTATGTTGTTGCACGGAAAATGATGGTAAAGGAAACATTGGATTGCATGGCTGAAGGCATTGAAAATTTAATTCAAGTCATGATGCAACAAAATTACGATACGAATGAAGCTTTTAATGCTTTAGCCCAAATATTTAATGCTGTTGAATCTTTAAGATTTAGTACGAATCGTGAAAGTCGTTGTTCGCGCAATTTATTTGAAAAAGCAAAAATAGCTCGTCATCAGTTACGTAAGATTTGTTTAAAAGAGCCTGTTGGTCAAGCTTTTTTAAAGCAAATTGAAGTGAAGAGATTTTCTTTAGTGAAACCACCTAAGTAATTAATATACAAGCAGCGACATTTCTTTCCTCTGCAGCAAGCACTGTATAAGTATGACAGGCAGCTCGACTATCCATAAATTCAACACCTATTCCCTTTTCAAATAATGGTAGCAGCAGTTCTTGTGATGGAATGATAAGCTGTGGCCCAGTGCCCAATAAGAGTATTTGTGGCTTCATATCAAGTAATGAAACAAAATGTTCTGACGTGACTTCATTTAGTTTCATGGGGTGCCAAGATGAAAGTGAATGCGGACGAACAATGACACTAGTTGTATAGCATTGTTGGTTAATCCAAATTTTACCAGTTTCATAACGCTGAATTTGGTAGGTTGCAGAAGAGTCATCTTGTTGTATTATCACGATAAGGTACCGCCTTGGCTATGGTCTTCGCACATGACATCGGGACTTCCTGAAAACTCATGTGCTGTAACTATAAAATAATTTATACTCTTCCCATTCGAATTTTAGGTCATAGTTTTACGACGTCACACGTCATTCTAGGAAGTATATCATATCTAAACTTATGGAACTTATATGTAAGTAATTTAACATAATTATAAGATGACAATGAAAAAAACAATAACGCTCTTTTTACCCGGATTGCTTTTAGGGACGTCTGAAAATATGCCGGCGATGCCTGCATTATCAAAGCTTCTATCTCGTAGCCAATGCCAAAGCGGGGCGAATACGATAGAACTTGCGCTTAAATCATTATTTAGTGGTTTAGGTGCAAGCCAAATTCCTGCTGGGGCATTAGGGGCGCTTAGCCATGGCTTGATACAACCTAATGATGATACTTATTGGTGTCGTGCTGATCCTATTGAATGTTTAGTTGATCATCACAGTGTTTATTTGCTGGGAAATACGCATTTACAACTAACAACTGATGAAGAAATGGCATGTTTGAGTTCGCTCAATCAATTATTGCAGCAAGATGGTATTTCTATCATGATAAAACATTCGCAGTGGTATATTAGTATTCCTGCACAAGTTGATCTCGTCATGAATGATTTGCTTGAAGTGCTTGGAAAGAATATGAGTCCCTTGTTGCCTTCAGGTCCCGACCAAATCTATTGGCGTCGCTTGCTGACCGAATGTCAAATGCTATTACAGAGCTCAGCTGTGAATGAGCAACGATTAGCTGCCAACAAGCCGTTGATTTCTAGTTTGTGGTTTTGGGGGCTAGGCGCACTGCCTAAAAATATTGATACCGAATTTGATTTTATTTATACCAATGACAGCATACTTCAAGGTTTATCGATATGTGCGAAAAAGCCTTATGCCAATATGCCACCTAAGTGGGAGTCTGCGATGATGGTGGGAGCTAATGTATTATTTTCTGACATGCAATTTTATAGCTTGTTTAAGCAGCAGCTCGAAAATGCAGGACATCAATTATTGGCATATTATGAAGAAAATTGGTTTAAGCCATTACTGAATGCTTTAATGCAGGGACATTTTGATGTATTAAAACTGATTTGTGCAGATGGTAGGGTCTTTACTATTAAAAAAATGAATTTAAAGTATTTTTGGAAGAGGATATGTCCTGTACAGAAATTTTCCATGGTGTGATTTAAAGCTGTTTCACCCAAATGATAACCCAAAGCAACTTCAGTGAAAGCTGCTGATGATTTTAAAATAAGAATGACATGTCAACAAAATTACCGCCTCCCAAAATTAAACAGCGAGCGATTGATGAAAAGCGCCAAGCCTCCGCTTTAGAGGCAGGGTTAGATCCTGTATTAGCGAAAATTATTGCAGCACGGCCCTTCTTGGAAGAAGCACCGCCACATGAATTATTATCACCTAAGCTAAAAACTTTAGATGCGCCAAATAAACTTGCAGATATGGACAAAGCTGTTTCTCGTTTGATTCACGCCTTGGATAATAATGAAGTGATTGGCATAGAAACAGATCATGATTGTGATGGACAAACCAGCCATGCTGTTCTTTATTGTGCACTAACAGAATTTCTGGGCCATCCTATAGATAGAGTTCGATCTTACATAGGTCATCGGCTAAAAGAGGGGTACGGTCTTTCTGAGGCTGTCGCTAAGCGAATTTTAAAAGATGAGCCACGTCCTTCGTTAATTATTACGGCAGATAATGGTTCCAGTGATGAGGCACAGATTTCACTACTTAAAAAAGAAGGGATTGACGTGATTGTAACGGATCATCATGAAATTCCTGTCGAAGGGATCCCTGCTAGTGCTTATGCTGTGATCAATCCAACACGAGATGATAGCGATTACCCAGATCATTGTATTGCCGGTTGCATGGTTGCATGGTTATTTATGGCCGCAACAAGACAACAATTAGTCAATCAACGTGGGAAGGAAATTCCTTCTTTAGGAGCTTGTTTAGATTTCGTTGCTGTAGGAACGATAGCAGATTGCGTCAGTATTGCGAGAAGTCGCAATAATCGTGCTGTCGTATCTTATGGAATGAAACTCATTCAACAAGGGGTAAGACCATGTTGGCGAGCTATTTTGCCATTGGTATCGACACCGCTGTCTTCTGAAGATTTAGGTTTTAAAATTGGCCCTTTGCTCAATAGTGATGGTCGATTGTCTTGTGCATTTGGTTCGGTGAGCTTTTTATTAGCTCCTGATGATGTTGAAGCGAAACGTTGGGTTGAGTATTTACAAGAACAAAATGCCGAGAGAAAAAGCATTCAAGACAGAATTACTCGACTTGCGTTATCGCAGGCCAGCATTCAATGTCATGAAGGAAATATAGGGTTATGTATTTTTCTTGAAGAAGGGCACGCTGGTGTCCATGGCATTTCTGCAAGTCGCGTAAAAGATGCATTTGGTCGACCGACCATTATCTTTTGCCCTAAAGCCGAAGATCCTGAATTATTGACCGGATCTGCGCGTTCTATAGATGGGGTACATTTGCGAAATATACTACAAGCGGTCAGCGATTTTGATCCTCAGTTAATAGAGCGTTTTGGTGGACATGCTGGTGCTGCAGGACTCGCTATTCAACGAAAGAATTTAGCAAAATTCCAACAAGTTTTTGAAACAATGCTGCAAGCTGAGGTGACGCGCGATATGGTAGGCCCTGTCATTTGGACGGATGGTGAATTATCGATGGAAAGGCTAAGCTTGCCGTTTGTTGAAAAGTTAGTTTGTGAACTTGAACCTTTTGGACGTGAATTTGAACCGCCCTTATTTGAAGCCTATGGTAAAATCCTTTCCCTGACACCTATAGGGCAAACTAAGACCCATGCGCGTGTCGGGATAGCTGTAGAAGAAATATGGTTTGAGGCCGTATGGTTTAATTGCCGTCAGCCCGAAGATCCCATGCCAGTGGCAGTTGAGGATCAGATTAAATTTGTTTTTTCTCCGAAATTGCAAACATTTCGTGGGGAAAGAAAACTAAATAATCAAATAGTTCATCTAGAAAAAGTGCTGCTTCCAACCTTCTGACGAGAGGCTTTATTCCAAGTTTGATGGCTTTCCCTTTGATAGGGGAGAGCAGCGGGTGTTATACTGCGTCAATTTGGATAAGCTGCCGCAGCTTGTGCTACTACGGCACCATAAGGCCGTATCGAAGCGATAGTGTAGATGGAGCCTAAATTTAAAATGGAAGGTAATACTCGAACCAGTTTAAATTTAGGCAAGGCGCCAAGAGAATGAATCCCTTGGAGCGTACACAAAGTACACGACAGGGGTGAGTGAACGCAGGCAACATAGCCTAAATTTAAAATGGAAAGAGTATTAAAGTGGAAATAGCACCCTTACAAAACAAATTAAAAGATATGATACATCGTTTGCGTGAGCTACGGGGGTATCTTTGACCTTGATACTAAGCAAGAACGCTTAGAAGAGGTTAGTGCCATGTTAGAGGATCCCAGCGTATGGCAAGATCCAGAACAAGCACAGACATTGGGGAAAGAACGAGTTCAGTTAGAAAAAGTGGTGAAAACACTGACTTCAGCAGAACGCGATGTCGCTGAATCTTTAGATTTATTACAATTTGCGAAGGAAGAAAACGATCTTCAAGCGTTCAACGAATTAGAAGAAGAGGGGGAACGACTTGAAAGAATTGTCGAAGGTTTAGAATTTCGTCGTATGTTTTCCGGTGAGCTTGATGCCAATGAAGCTTATCTTGATATTCAAGCAGGTTCAGGCGGAACAGAGGCTCAAGATTGGGCAGAAATGCTGTTGCGAATGTATCTGCGCTGGGGGGAGCGTAAAGGCTTTAAGATGACACTGTTAGAAGCATCCAGTGGTGAAGTAGCGGGGCTTAAGAGTGCAACCGTCAAAGTCGAAGGTGAATATGCTTATGGATGGCTAAGAACTGAAACAGGTGTGCACCGTTTGGTTCGTAAGTCTCCTTTTGATTCTGGTAATCGCCGACATACTTCCTTTGCAGCTATCTTTGTTTCACCTGTAATTGATGAAACCATTGATATTGTGATCAATCCGGCTGATTTACGAGTAGATACTTATCGCGCCAGTGGGGCAGGTGGCCAGCATGTTAACCGAACTGATTCGGCTATTAGAATAACGCATATCCCTTCGGGTATCGTTGTACAATGTCAAAGTGATCGCTCGCAACATAAAAATAGATCGCAAGCAATGGATCAATTGCGAGGTAAATTGTATGAAATGGAAATGCGCAAACGTCAGGCTGAACAATTGCTAAAAGAGCAGAGTAAGTCTGATATTGGTTGGGGAAGCCAAATCCGTTCCTATGTTTTGGACGACTCCAGAGTAAAAGATCTAAGAACCGGGGTAGAAACCTCTAATACACAGGGTGTATTAGACGGTAATTTACTCGATATGTTTATGACAGCCAGTTTAAAGAGTGGGTTATAGTATGTCTGAAGAATTAAATCCAATAGAAGATGTTAATGAGCAAATTAGGCAGCGCCGAGAAAAACTTAATGTGTTACGTCAGAGCGGAAATGCATATCCAAATGATTTCAGGCGCTCGCATCTTGCCGCATGTGTACATGGTGAATACGAAAAATTAGATAATCCTGAATTTGAGACTAAACCCATTACTGTAAAAATGGCTGGCAGGATAATGACGCGCCGACAAATGGGGAAAGCAAGTTTTGTGCATATCCAGGATATGTCGGGACAAATGCAGGCTTATTTGCGAGAAAATGATTTACCGCAAGGAGTCTACGAAAATTTTAAGCATTGGGATCTTGGCGACATTATAGGTATTGAAGGTACGTTATTTAAAACTAAAACAGGTGAATTGTCAGTGAAGGCAACTAATGCGATGCTATTAACTAAAGCGTTGCGGCCTTTACCTGAAAAATACCATGGCTTAACTGATCAAGAAACACGTTATAGACAACGTTACTTGGATTTAGCTACCAACGAAAAATCAAGAAAAGCATTTAAAATTCGAACCAAACTGATTCAATGTATCCGAGAATTTTTAAATCAGCACCAGTTTATTGAAGTTGAAACGCCCATGATGCAACCCATCCCAGGCGGCGCAACTGCTAGACCCTTTATTACGCACCATAATACATTAGATATGAAAATGTATTTACGAATAGCGCCTGAACTTTATCTAAAAAGGTTAGTGGTGGGGGGATTTGAAAGGGTATATGAAATAAATCGAAATTTTAGAAATGAAGGACTTTCTACACGCCACAATCCAGAATTTACGATGTTAGAGTTCTATCAAGCGTATGCAGATTACAATGATCTGATGGATTTTACTGAAGAAATGATTCGTTTCTTATGTGAAAAAGTGTTAGGCACAGCTCAAGTGCAATATCAGGGCGACGAATATGATTTTTCCAAACCATTTACTCGCCTTACGGTTAATGAAGCTATTTTACACTTTAATCCCACACTGAAAGCAGAAGATCTTGAAAACAGAGAAAAACTGACGGATTATGCTGTTGGTCTTGGATTAATGATTAAACCAGAATATGGAATGGGTAAAATCCAAATTGAAATTTTCGAAAAGACTGTTGAATCACAACTGAAAGCGCCTACTTTCATTACACAATACCCAACAGAAGTATCTCCTTTAGCACGATGTAATGATCAAAATCCTGATGTGACAGATCGTTTCGAGTTTTTTGTTGGTGGAAGAGAAATTGCCAACGGCTTTTCTGAGCTCAATGATGCCGATGATCAAGCCAGCCGCTTTAAGAAGCAAGCAGAACAATTGGCCTTAGGAGACAATGAAGCAATGCATTATGATGCAGACTACATTGTAGCCCTAGAGCATGGATTGCCTCCCACCGCTGGGGAAGGAATAGGGATCGATAGATTAGCGATGCTATTTACAGATTCTCCATCGATCCGCGATGTGATTTTATTCCCTCAAATGCGGCATGTTGCTGGGGATTAGATAGTCAGAGAAGTAGGTTGGGCTGTAAAGCCCAACACCCCTAAAAAGCAATCGCTACGAGATTGATTGTTGGGCCTAAAGGCCCAACCTACGCTCATAAATTTTCTTTTCATTAGAAATTATAATGTGAATTGAATTCACTATATGTAAGTGAATTCAACTACATAAAATTTAATGAATATCCATTTATACATATTGTTTTCATCGTTTGTCGATACGTTATTAATTAAGCTAACTTTGTTTGGTATGCTCCTCTTAGTTTTTTAATAAAAATTAATTTAGGGGGCACTATGCCAAAAGTAAGAAGAAAAAATTCTGTAAAACAAGCAATTGAACGTGCAATTAAATTGCGTGATAAGAAAAAATTTGAAAAATTGCTTAGACAAAAAAATATTACCGAGGATGATATAGTTTCTTTAAAATACGCTTTTTGGCCAGACAGCGGTGATTTAACGATGTGGGATCTCTTTCATCGATTAGATCCTAAATCGTTCAAAAATAAATCCTATAATAGCTTAACAGCATATGAAAAATTATATTTTCAACTGTTTGATAAATATTTTGCAGCTGAAATAGCCCACAGACTTAATCTAGGAGGAGCAGTTAAATTAAGTTACGATAAAAAATCAATGGGCGAAGCAAGATTAGATGGTCAAATGTCGGGGTTTGGCATCATGCAATTAAAAGATCATCTTTTGCAATTTTCCGCAGAATCCACTGACAAATTAAGTCCCGGTTTCCAGCAGGCACTTGATAGAATGTTAAATATCACGCCACAGGCAACGGTGACTCCGATGAATAAAAAATTAGATACTGATGCCAATGGTTTTATCTTTGCTCATGTCAACCATGCTTGGTGTGCACTATTAACAAAAGATAAGTTATATATGATTAATATGGGATTAGGCGCAGATAAACGATCCCCTGGCATTCATGTATATGATGTTCCTCAGTCTAAGCGTTTAACGATATTTAACTATCTTAAATCTCTGGAAAATACAGATATGCTGAATGATATAGCTAAAGGATTGGATTGTTTGGATCCTAAATTTAATGAAATTATCTTTAAACGTTATACTGAAGCAATGAAATTTAATCATTTTAAAAATTTGCCTAAAAAATTCAGATTGAAAGAGAGCGAAAAAATTAATATTCCTGCTCAAGAAGTTGGAAATTGTAATTATTATAGTCTTAAAGGTTTATTTTTAGCGTGGATGTATCATCATAATCAAAAGCATTATCCAAAAAAGCAAGCTTATCAAAAGAGCTTAGATGATTTTATGCGTTTTTTAAAGTTTGATTATAATACGGCGATAGATCATTACGTAGCGCATGCAATTAGACCTAATACAACAGTACTTAATTTAGCTAAGCAAAAGCTAGGGAAAATGAATAGCTTAACGAGAGAAAGTGCACTTAACCCGGCTAATTATAAAAGACAAGTTGTAAGATAGATTCGTTTAGCCAAGTAGGTGGGCCTTTGAAAAAGCAATCACTATGAGTTTGATTGTTGGGCCTTACGGCCCAACCTACGGGAGAAGACTGAAATTAAGCTGCAAAAAGGTGCTGTGCGTCTGCTAGTTCAGTTTGTAATTTTTCATTATCACTAAAATCTTGCTTAGCCGGATCTAAGTTTAATCTCGCATAAGCAGGCATTTCTGCAAAATTAAGTTGTGTGAAAGGGTGTTGTGTTCCTCTTAACGCATAAATTTTAGCGACAAGAACGATATCTGCAAGATCAGGTTTTTCCATTTCTCGGTATAAATTGGGTAGGTTTCTCGGCACTTCTGCAATGTAACGTGGGAACTGCCAAGACGTTAAAATCGCTTCTCCTAATTCTGCTCGAAATTGATGGATCAGTGTTTCCAACGTATCTAAATTTTGTAGCAAACTTTTATGATGTTCTGCATAAGTGAGAATAGGGAGCATACCGATTTCGTGTAATAAGCCTGCGAGCATTGCTTCTTCTGGAGCAAAAGTTTTCAAATGAGCTGCAATGGCATAAGAAGCCGCTGCAACTTCTCCGCTATGCTGCCATGCTTGACGCATTTTTTCTTCAATCACTTTATTTTTAGCATAAAACAATTGCTCCATTGCCAGTCCAATTGCCATATTGGCTACAAAAGAAGAGCCGAGTCGACTAATAGCAGTTTTTAGGGTATTAATAGTGACACGCCCGCGCACCAAGGGACTATTGGCAATACGTATGATTCTAGCGGTGAGAGCAGGGTCCTGGCCAATCACTTCATTGAGTTCATCAATAGTGACATTTGGGTTTTCACATAATTCTTGTATTGCAATGGCAATTCTAGGTTGAGTAGGAAGCGGTAATCGATTTTTTTCTATATCTTCAAGAATGTCATTATAAATCGATTTAGCTGATCCCGATAACGACGTCATATCATATCCTTATGTTATACAACTTTCAATTTGTAGTCTTCGTCACTGATTTTATGACATTGTTGCCTTTGCTATTTAGCCATCCTCATATACCTTTTGTATCTCCGGTAACTCAGCTTGGTGTCTAGCAAAAAAATCATTTACCATGACTACATATGGTAATCCTACCATTTATAAGGTAATTCTAGGCGATGAAGCTTTGGTCCATCAGCTGAATATAAATGAACATTTTCAAAGCTAGCATATTGGTCATCTAGCACAACAAGTAACTCAAAACCCCCGTTTTCAGCATGGCTAGCACGAACGATTAGCCCAAGCGCTTCTTCAGATGCGAGGGGAACATAAACCGCGTCACCTGGAAGAGGTAATTTATTTGACTCGACATGAGCTCGGTACATATGTTTTTTTATTTTGCCTCGATATTGCATGCGAGCAATAATCTCTTGACCGATATAACACCCTTTATCATAACTTATCCCATCTAAAATGGATAAATTGGCATGATGAGGCAAAATTTCATCAATTGTGCGGGGATAAACAGCAGGGAGTCCCGCACGGATATCTAGTAATTGCCAAGATTCTGGAGTCACCATTTGGCATTGTTTTTTAAGCGTAGGCCAGAGCGTTTGTAATGTTTCCATGCTGGCGAATATTTCATATCGAGGATGGTCGCCAGGCAAGCGGCATACAATGGCGGTTCCTTCGGAAGTTAAAAAATGGCATTCATGATTATCTAATGCAGGAACGGAGAAAGTGTCTGTTAAAATTGTGTCGACATCAGGCCCATACAATCCAATGGCAACCATCTTTGATGACATATCTTCAAAAGTAACTTTTGAAAAAATAGCAAATTTCTTAAAACTTTGTGTGGCAAAGGTGAGCATGCCCGCCGGCATTTTAAGATAAAAATCTGTCGGTTCTTGAACAGGGTTTGCAAATAAACTAAACAAGCTTTGCATGCGTCCCTTAAGATTACAATGGGCGCCTAAATGGCTTTTTTTCGAGGAAAGTGTGCTGACGTTGCAGGTTATTTGTCCTTGCAAGAAGGATTTCGCATCGGGGCCTGTAATGCGTAAAAGACCTATTTCGCTGCTTAGTGAGGTTATGCAATTTTGTTTGTCAATTGCCTTTAGTTCGTGCTCGAGATCGCCAAAATGGATTAGTTTTCCCTCTGAAAAAAAACCTCCCTGAGCGCTTAAAAAACTTTGCCATTGTTGCTGCATAATGGGCTATCGCTGGTCAATTAGATACGGTGATGATATGGTAGAGGCCTTAGCGCATTGAGCGCAAGCCTTAAATATATTATTTCTTATAGTCCTATTAGTTTTTTGGCTGACAAATCGTGTTTGAAAAAGTCAATGAAATTCTTCATTTTTGGTTTGGAACAGATAAAGAGAACTTTTTAAGCCACTCTGATAAATGGTGGAAAACTGATCCACAATTTGATGAAGAGGTACGAAAGCGCTTTGGTGAGGTGCATCATCTGGCCGCTGAAGGTGAATTAGCTGTATGGCTTAACCAGCCTCAAAGTTGTTTAGCTTATATCATATTGTTAGATCAATTTTCTAGAAACATGTATAGAGGGACGCCGTTGGCATTTGCCCAAGATCCCTTAGCAAAGGCAGCTACTTTTAAAGGGCGTGAGCACAAACTAGATAAAGAACTGAACCTTATTCAAAGACAATTCTTTTATCTGCCTTTAGAACATTCAGAAGAAATAAATGATCAGAAGCTTTGTTTGGTTCTCATGAAGCAATTGGTAGATGAAGCGGCAAAGGATCATCCTCAATGGCTGAAAACAATGGAACAAGGTTTTGATTTTGCAAAAAGACATTATGATATTATTTTAAACTTTGGTAGATTTCCCCACCGGAATGAAATTTTAGAACGCGAAAGCACTCAAGAAGAATTATTATTTTTGAGCTTGCCGCATAGCAATTTTTAGGTAGTTAAACTTATATGGTAGAGAATAAAACCGCAGAGCGTATTCGTTGGGCATGTCGGCGAGGCATGTTGGAGCTTGATTTATTTTTAGTTCCCTTTTATGAGCATTGTTATATTTCTCTTTCTGAAGTTGAAAAAAAAGTTTTTTCTGAATTATTAACTGCAACAGATCCAGAACTACTTTCATGGCTCATGGCACATAATGCGCCTGAAAATGAGGAAGTGGCCTTAATTGTTAACAAAATACGCCAATACAGGCTTTCAGGCCCGCATACTCCCCTCTAAATTTTTAGCGACGCTTGCAGCGATAAGCTATGTCGTGAGTAGCTTAAGCCTTCTTATTTTATCTGTTGACTATCCTATTCTATGGTTAGCAATCCTTTTACTGACCATGAAGGCATTTAAGTGCATTTTTGGTACTTGCTTAATGAATAGCGCCCAAGCTATAACATTCTGCCAGCAAATAAGTCCCAAACAATGGCGTCTTGTGAACCGTGCAGGTAAAACTATTTTAGTAGAGAAAGTTAGTCATTACCGCTCGCGTTGGTTAACGGTGATAACATTTAACCAGAAACAAAATAAACAGAAAATAACAGTTGCATTAGCTTTTGATGCGCTGGATAAGCAAAGCTATAATCAGTTATTAGCAAAGCTATGGCAAAGATAAAGGCGAATGTTTGCCCAATTTTGCGCTGCAAATGAGGCATAGTTTGCGCAATTTTTTCAAATAGAACTGTATAAAGTGAGCTGAAAATGAGATCCCTGTGAACATCTTCAGCTTTAGCCACATAGCCTTTTGCCGATTAAGGGGTGACGCAGTAACATTTCTTAATTTGTTAGAGGCATCATGCGGCAAAGGATACATCCTCCACAGCGCTCGAATATTGATAACGAACTTGTTCAACAAGTGCGCCTTGGGGATAAGCAAGCTTTTGATGTGCTTGTACAAAAATACCAATTTAAAATTTTAAAATTGGTTAATCGTTATGTGAATGATCCTTCTGAAGCCATGGATGTTGCGCAAGAATCCTTTATTAAAGCCTATCGTGCGCTCGATAAGTTTAGAGGTGAGAGTGCTTTTTATACATGGCTATACCGTATTGCAATTAATACAGCTAAAAATCATATTGTGTCTCAGAGTCGGCGTATTATTGAGGCAGATGTAGAAGTAGTTGATATGGAGCAAACGCTGATTAAAGGGAATTTGAAAGATTACTCTGCTCCTGAAAAGATTTTATTAGATGTTGAAATAGAAAACGCAGTAAATGAAGTTATTCAGCATTTGCCGAAGGAGTTGCGTACTGCAATTACTTTAAGGGAGTTGGAAGGGATGAGTTATGAAGAAATTGCAGGAATTATGTCTTGTCCTGTAGGAACGGTTCGGTCAAGAATTTTTCGCGCGCGTGAGGCAATTGAGAGGCGGATAAAACCCTTACTCAATAATGAATAGGGAAAAGGTGAGTTATGCTTTTAGATGGAAAAAAGATACGATTACGAAGGCTGAAGTCACAAGTGAGTGCAATGATTGATGGTGAATTGCCAGAAGCAGAGAAAGAAGCTCTGGTTAATGAGCTTAAAACCAATGTGGAGTTGCAAAAATCCTGGTATCGTTATCATGTGATAAAAACTGTACTGCAAAAGAAAAATGGAAAATTAATATTTTCGCAAGCAAATACCCTTTCAAAGCGGGTTAAAGCTGAATTAGCTAAAATGGATTTTTCATCTAGAGCATTAGGTTTTGATACGCCTATAGTAATGAATACTTCACATCCTGTTACTTTATTACCTATCAAGGATGTAAAGCAGGGCTGATCGGTAAATTCTATTCTTTTTGGTCATAAGTTCATGACTATCTATCTTTATTTTCAAAGAAAACCATCGCGGCTATAAGCGAAGATGACATGCTTTATCGCGCTAGTTAGTACGGTTATCTGTTTATACTAAACACTTTTATCTATTTTATATTATCATCCTCTCAAAGCTATTTTGAGGGACATTCCATGTTGTTATTTTCAGATAAAGCGAGTAAAGAAGACGCATCAACAAGTGCACCCAGACAAATCGATTTGACTGCGACTTATGCGATAGCCAGTGGGATGCGCAATAATTGTGGTTTGCACTCAATAGCACACACATGGCTTTCTTTGCCTGTGGAAAAAATACGTCAACTATTTGAAACCTATCCGATTTTTAATCGATTGATGCTAAGATTTTATCAATACCATGAATTAGCAGGTGAACCAAATCTCACAGATTTTCTTTTATTAAATAAGATATTTAGTCATCCATGGGATAGAGAGTTGCTGTGGGGACAAGTACTTAGAGAAGAATTAAGATCGATGCTTTTAGCTACTGATGAAGGTGAAGAATTTGGTGTCGATGATCTTTATGATCTATTGGACGACACATATATAGGGCAAGATCTCTTGCATGTCCTTACCAGAAAAATGGGGGCTATGCTAACAGTATGCAATCCTATTTATCCGGATGTTGATCCTGTGATGCATTTTCCGCCAGAACATGATGAAATCCCGTCTTGGGAAATTCATTTGTATCATTTAGGTAATCATTTTAATTTTGATTATCCGACTCAAGTAGAAAATGAACAGCATAACGATAGAAGAAAAAAAGCAAAAGCATTACTTGGTGCTGTGTTAGAATTTAAAAAAGAATCTGGTTTATATGATTACGAAAAACAGAGCGTTTCTATTAAAGCAAATATGCGTCTCGTTGAGAAAAAAGCGCTTCCTGCGCTGAAAGCTAAAGCGCAAGAGCAAGAGAGTCGGAAATCAAAGCTACAAGGACCTTGAAGTTTTAATCAAAAAATCTTTTAGCGCTTGGTTACAGGCGCTACTTTGATCCACTATTGTTAAATGACCTGAATCGGGGATGATAACCATTGATGCATTAGGGATCCGTCTCATATATGATTGTTTATAAGCAATTGAGGTGTAATCTCTATCTCCTGTCATGATCAATGTAGGGCAGAGCAATGAGGGCAATTTTTCCATGACATCCCATCCTGGAAATGCTTTTAAGGCATTCAAATAAGCTTGCGGATCATTTTCCAGCCAACGGCTAATAAAGATTTCTCTTAGTTGAGATTGTTCGGGCTTGGGAAATACTCTATTTGCAAGTGTTTTACTGAGTTTTTTCATCCCAAATAATTTAACACTTAAAAATCTTAGGTAAAAATTAAGTTTAAATGCCAGTGAAGGAAATTCAACTTTAGGTGCACTGTTGATAATTGTCAGTGATTGCACAATATCGGGGTGACTGAGAGCCAGCTCGAAGGCTATCATGCCGCCCAAGGAATGTCCGATTACATGCAATTTTTTTAATGCAAGCTGCTGTAAAAGTTGTGAAATATCGTCAGTAAATAACGAGATTGAATAAGGCAAATTAGGTTTATCGCTTTTGCCATGACCACGTAGATCTACGACAAGGATCTGGTAATGTGCCTTAAAATAATTGAGCTGATTTTCCCAATCTCGACCGCTAGCACCAAGTCCATGGATAAATAGTAATGTATTCAGGTGCGTCTTATCACCATACATTTCGTAGTACAGTTTAATGTCCTTGAGTGCAATAAAGGGCATCTTCCAGTCCTTAGCAAATTTTCAAGATGTACCAAAGCAGTTTAGAGTAAGAGATATTCTCCCTAGTAATTATAAGCAAAAGACATAGCGTGCATAGTAGGGGGAGGGGCTAAAAGTAGTAAATGCTTAGTCCATTTTTTATTTTTCTGTCATTTAGTGTATATGCTTGCTCGGAACAGCATGTTTTTTGGCTATTTTTTGGTGTACTCAGCGTATAAGCAGTATTTTGTTAGTTAATTAACAGATGGTATAATGAGGTCTTGGAATCCCGAAATGGGAATGAATGGAATCCACCATAAAAACGAAAACATACTGCACCTGAGGGTGTAGGTGGAGAAAGTAATGAAGACCATCCTTCCATTGAAAACACTCAAGCTATGGTTATTGATCCTCCTTTTAAACGGTTTCTTTATTGGCTCCATTATGGCGAGAGAATTACCGGATTTTACGCCAATTGTCAGTGGGGCGGGCAAAGCTGTAGTCAACATCACGACCATTAATAAAGAGACGAAAAAACTTGTTCCAGATGATTTGCGTGATGACTTAGAGGGAACCCCTTTAATGGAAGTGTTAAAGCAAATGTTTGGCGACAAATTAGACGAAAATTTATCTGGTAAAGGGCCAGGTTTAGGATCGGGAACTATTATCTCATCAGACGGGTATATTGTTACAAATTCTCATGTGGTGGATGGGGCAGATGAAATTTATGTTCGTTTACAAGATAGAAGAGAATTTACCGCCTCTGTGGTTGGTAAAGATGCAGGAACAGATTTAGCACTTCTTAAAATTAATGCAGATAACCTGCCATTTATTAATTATGCAGATAGTGGACAGGTCAAGGTAGGTGAATGGGTAATGGCAATTGGTTCCCCTTATGGCTTTGAAAATTCCGTATCAGTAGGCGTGGTAAGTGCCACAGGAAGAAGCTTAGGTAATGAGCGCTATGTGCCTTTTATCCAAACAGATGCGGCTATTAATCCGGGTAACAGTGGTGGGCCTCTTTTAAATATGCAAGGAGAAATGATAGGTATAAATTCTCAAATTATTACTGAATCAGGCAGCTTTGCAGGACTTTCCTTTGCAGTTCCTGCGAATGTTATAAAAACTGTTGTTGCTCAGTTAAAGCTGCATGGCAGTGTTTCTCGAGGTTGGTTGGGCTTGGCTTTTCAGGATTTAGATAGAAATTTAGCTGATTCATTTGGGTTGAAGGTTGCTAAGGGGGCATTGATTTCAAAAGTGATCCCCGATAGCCCAGCGGCCAAAGCAGGCATTAAAGAAGGAGATGTAATTACTGAATTTAATGGAAAGGAAATCATTAAAGCAACTGATTTACCTCCTATCGTAGGTATGCTCCCTGTTGATAGTAAAGTGCCTATCAAGGTGATCCGTTCACAACGTGAATTAAGCACTTCTTTGGTATTGAGTAAATACACCAAGCCAGAAGAGGCTGTATTATCCAAGAAAGAACTTATCTCAAACCCATTGGATAAATTCCATCAAGAGATCAGCGTGAGGGATTTAGAGGAATTTGAAAAAGCAAATTTAGGTCCCGATCAAGGTGGGGTGATGGTAATGAATGTGCGTGGCAAAACTTGGGCAATGGCTGGGGTGCGTCGTGGTGACATTATTATGCTGATGAATAACAAGCCAGTTCGTAGTGCTAAGGAATTTTATAATGTAATGGAGAAATCAGGTGGCGAGCATGCGCTTCCTGTTTTGGTTACCAGACCCGGGGATATTCAACGATTCCTTGCAGTCAAAATGAATGATGGCTAAAAAGAGCTTTCATTTGCTCTCTTTGCTTATTAAAACCCCTTTTTAAGGGGTTTTTTATTTTACTAGATAACTATTTATATTAAAATAACTGCTTAGTTTTGATAGAGCAATCTTAATTACTAGCTCATAGCGGGTGGGTTCGCGTAAAATACGGTACCTTGGTATTTCACAAATAAGGTTAGTTTACTACCGTATATGGACCACATACGTAATTTTTCAATCATAGCCCACATTGATCATGGAAAGTCGACTCTTTCTGATCGCTTAATTCATTTTTGTGGCGGTTTAACCGATCGTGAAATGTCTGAACAAGTGCTTGATTCGATGGATATCGAGCGTGAACGCGGCATTACGATTAAAGCACAAAGCGTCACTCTAAAATATAAGGCAAAAGATAATAAAGAATACCAATTAAACTTTATTGATACCCCTGGGCATGTTGATTTTTCCTATGAAGTATCACGTTCTTTAGCTGCTTGTGAAGGTGCATTACTTGTTGTAGATGCAGCCCAAGGTGTGGAAGCACAAACTGTTGCTAATTGTTATACAGCAATTGAACAGGGGTTAGAAGTGATCCCTGTCCTTAATAAAATAGATCTGCCTCAGGCTGATCCTGACCGTATTATTCACGAAGTGGAAGAAATTATTGGTATTGATGCGCATGAAGCATTGAAAGTAAGCGCTAAAGCAGGCATTGGTATTCATGAACTTTTGGAACAAATAGTGGCAAAAGTACCTGCTCCTAAAGGTGATCCTCATGCGCCACTACAAGCGCTTATTATTGATTCATGGTTTGATAGCTATTTGGGCGTCGTAACCTTAGTTCGAATCAAAAATGGCGAGTTGAAAAAAGGCGATAAGATTCGTGTGATGTCCAGTGGACGAGAATTTTTAGTCGATCAATTAGGCATTTTCACACCTAAGAAAGCTTATCAAGAATCTTTAAAAACAGGTGAAGTTGGTTTTATCCTGGCTGGGATCAAGGCAATTGATGGTGCGCCAGTAGGGGATACCATTACATTGGTAAAAGAACCTGCAGCCACGGCATTACCAGGGTTTAGTAAAGTTCAGCCAAAGGTTTTTGCAGGGTTGTTTCCTGTCAATTCGGAAGATTTTGAAGCATTTCGTGAGGCTTTAGCAAAGCTGAACCTGAATGATGCTTCTTTATTTTATGAGCCTGAAACCTCTCAAGCGCTAGGGTTTGGTTTTCGCTGCGGCTTTTTGGGCATGCTTCATATGGAAATTGTGCAAGAACGCCTGGAACGTGAATATGATCTGGATCTTATTACAACAGCGCCTACTGTGGTATATGAAGTTGTTGTTAAAAATGGTGAAACACTACTGATTGATAACCCTGCGAAATTGCCTGATCCAAGCAGTATTTTAGAAATGCGAGAGCCTATTGTTGAGGCGCATATTTTGGTTCCGCAAGAATACTTAGGAAATGTGATTACCCTGTGCATAGACAAGCGCGGTGTTCAGACCAAGATGCAATACCTGGGATCACAAGTATCCCTAGTCTATGAACTTCCCATGAATGAAGTGGTATTAGACTTTTTTGATAAATTGAAATCAGTCAGTCGTGGTTATGCTTCTTTGGATTATAGTTTTAATCGGTTTCAGAATGCTTCCCTAGTCAAAATGGATATTCTAATCAACAGCGAACCGGTTGATGCGCTTGCACTGATTGTACACAAAGACAAATCTTATCAACGTGGTCGAGATATCACGAATAAGATGAAGGAACTGATCCCTCGGCAGATGTTTGATGTCGCTATTCAGGCGGCCATTGGGGGACAAATCATTGCAAGAACAAGTGTCAAAGCATTGAGAAAAAATGTGACTGCAAAATGTTATGGTGGTGACGTTTCTCGAAAACGTAAGCTTTTAGAGAAACAAAAACGCGGGAAAAAAAGGATGAAACAGGTAGGTAGGGTTGAAATTCCTCAAGAGGCTTTCCTCGCAATTTTACAAGTGGATGATAAGGAGAGGAAATAATAATGCCTATGTACACCGATTTTTCTTCGCTCTTAGCTGGAGCAACGCTTATCAGTGGACTGATTTGGGCGGTTGATAGTGCGGTATTTAAACCCCGACGTATTCGGGCAACACCGCAAGGTGAAGAAATCCACGAGCCTAAACTAGTTGAATATGCACGTTCATTTTTCCCTATTTTGTTAATCGTATGCGTTTTGCGTTCTTTTATTGCTGAGCCTTTCAGAATTCCTTCTGGCTCAATGAAACCTACCTTGTTAGAAGGGGATTTTATTCTTGTTAATAAATTTACCTATGGGGTCAGACTGCCTGTCTTTGGTACTAAAATCATCAAAGTAGGTGAGCCTAAGCGGGGAGATATTTTGGTGTTTCGTTTCCCTAATGACACCTCAATTGATTTTATTAAAAGGGTGATCGGGGTTCCGGGTGATAAAATCAGCTATAAAGACAAAGTCGTGTATTTGAATGGGAAGCCGCTAGAGCAGGAATTTTTAAGTTCTGTTTATGATACAGATGTTGTTGGTCATAGCTATGCTCTAAAACATAATAAAGAAATATTGCCTGATCACCCACATTCAGTCTATGTCGATACCTCAAGACCTGCACTGTCTATGGATGAGATCACTGTACCTAAAGGCATGTATTTTGTGATGGGCGATAACCGGGATAATAGCGAAGACAGTCGGAGCTGGGGGTTTGTGCCTGAAGATCTTATACTTGGAAAGGCATTTTTTATTTGGATGAGTTGGGATTCGGCATCCAAAGATATTCGCTGGCACCGGATTGGCCATGTGATAAATGATTAATCTATGACACAGCACATGTGTTTTCGGGTAGACACCAAGCCACGCAACCCGCCTACGTTTAAAGCTAGGCAGCCCCATTATCTGACCTGTCGCAGCATTTGTGAAGGGCGGATGGGGAGTGTGCATAAAGGTAGATGAGGATTGTGGGATGGCGAAGGCAACATTCCCGAAAATGCATGAGCAAACTATAAGGGATGATGATGAATAAATATATGAAATCAATGCGTGGGATCACTGTTTTAGGGATGCTCATCACGGTCGTTTTATTAGTTTTTGTTGTTGTGCTTGGCATTAATTTAGCGCCTCCTTATATTCATCATTTTGCTGTGCAAGATGCAATGGAAAGTTTGGCGAAGGATCCTGAACTTAAGAGCATGTCCAAAGCGAAGCTAAGAGATATGTTTCTGAGGAAACTTCAGGTGAATTACATTACAAATATACCTGCAGACAAACTTGAAGTGACCAAAAAGGATGGCAAAACTGCTTTAACGCTAAATTATGAAGTTCGAGTTCATCTGGTTGCGAATATAGATGCTGTTATAAAATTTAATGAAGAGGCATTGGTTGAGTGAAAAATAGTTACTTGCTCCCTAACCTGACCAACAAAACAGAACATTCAGTTTTGATCGAAGCTTTCATAAAAAAAGCGTTGAAAAAGCGCAGCATATATCAGTATATGAGTATTTTGAAATGCATTTTTTGTCCAAAATTGGCCAAAAAAAGATGTTCTTTTTCGATTCAGAGTGAGCAGTTACCGTGAGAATTCAAGATCTGGAAGTTTTACAGCGGCGAATTCAATATGAATTCAAAAATAGAATGCTGCTAGAGCAGGCACTGACACACAAAAGTGCGCATCATCGAAATAATGAGCGTTTGGAATTTTTGGGTGACGCTATCCTTAATTTTGTTATAGCTGATTTTTTATATCAGCAATTTTCTGACGCAACTGAAGGGGAATTAACCCGAGCTCGAGCCAGTTTAGTTAAAAAAACAACCTTATCAGAAATTGCTGTTGAGCTTTCTATTGGGGATTATTTACATCTTGGCATAGGTGAGCAACGAAGCGGAGGATTTAGACGAGAATCTATCTTGGCCGATACCTTAGAGGCAATAGTTGGGGCCATTTATTTAGATTCAGGATTTGAGCAAAGTAAAGATTGTTTGGCTCAATGGTTCGCAAGCCGCTTAGTTCAACTTAAACCAGAAGAGCAAGAAAAGGACCCTAAAACACGTTTGCAAGAATGGTTACAAGCGAATCAAAGAGCTTTACCTAAATATCATGTGGTTTCTATCACAGGAGAACCACATTGCCAAATTTTTACTGTGAGCTGTGAAGTGGATGGGATCCTTCAAATAACAAAAGGGTATGGCTCAAGTCGAAGATTTGCTGAACAAGAAGCTGCACGAAAAATTTTGGAGTTGATTAAATAATGAAACCCATCGAAATAGAAGAGATCTGTTCTGATAGCAACCCCGAAACGATATGTGGTTTCATTGCTATTGTAGGCCGTCCAAATGTGGGCAAATCTTCTTTGCTTAATTCTATTTTAGGTAAAAAGGTGAGTATTACCTCCTTTAGACCTCAAACAACACGCTATCAAGTTTTAGGGATTAAAACACAAGATAATATACAAACAGTCTATGTGGACACACCAGGGATCCATTTGGGAGCTAAAAAAGCACTAAATAGACAAATGAATAAAATTGCTCATCAAGCATTGATTGATGTCAATGCCGTTGTTTTTATGGTAGAGGCTTTGAAATGGACAGATGAAGATGAGCATATTTGCAAAACATTGAAGAATACGCAATGCCCGCTGATTGTTGCTTTGAATAAAATTGATTTAGTGCCAGATAAAGGTGCTCTTTTATCTTTTATCGAAAAAATTTCACAATTACTACCGACTGCACAAATCATGCCGCTTTCGGTTAAAAAACAGATCCAAGTAAATGAGCTAGAGAATTTGTGTCGAAGTTATTTGCCTGCCAGCCCATTTTATTTTCCTGAAGATCAAATCATTAATCATAGTGAACAATTTCATATTTCAGAAATTGTTCGTGAAAAATTAATGCGCCTATTAGAAAAAGAAATTCCTTATGCGACCTCTGTACAAGTGGAAACGCTTGAGCATAAAAAACACCTTATTCATGTGAATGCATTGATATGGGTTGAAAGAGAAGGGCAAAAGCGGGTTGTGATTGGGGAAAAGGGAAGTAAACTCAGGGAAATTGGTATTAAAGCGAGGGAAGATTTAGAGCGCTATTATGGAAAAAAAGTGTGTTTAAAATTATGGGTAAAAGTAAATGAAAGCTGGTCAGACAATATGCATGCATTACATAGTTTAGGGTATGTAGCATCCTAAGTAAGAGGCAACAGTGACAACTGAGCTAAACCCTGCTTATATATTGCATATTCGTCCCTTTAAGGATTCCAGCGCGCTATTAGACTGCTTGAGCTATCAACATGGGATAGTATCGCTGGTTGCTCGTGGCGCAAAGCGTCCTCGTTCGCAATGGCGAGGTTTGATGCAGCCTTTTATACCATTGCAAATGGGATGGATTGGGCGTGGTGAATTAAAAACCTTAACTCAGCTTGAAGCAGAAAAAATCTCCCCTAAATTGACAGGGACTAATATCTTGCTGGGGTTGTACTTAAACGAATTATTGTTGCGCTTGCTCCAGCGTTTTGATCCACATCCACAATTATATCATGATTACGATACCACTATTCATGCCATTTCTGTTTTGCAAAATGGTGATGAACAACAATTTATTCTTCGTCAATTTGAGTTAAAACTTTTGGCAGAATTAGGGTATGGATTAGATCTTACGTGTGATGCTAAAACACAAGAAAAATTAGCACCAGAATTGCTTTATACTTATGATCCTAATATTGGTATTATTGAAAATTCTGATAATCTTTCAAAAGAACAGATTGTTGTCTCTGGCGCGAGTATTATTGCCTTGCATAATGGACATTTTGATTCAGCGCAACTGCGTGAAATGAAGAAATTAATGCGTTTTGTATTGGCGCATCATTTAGGTGATAAGCCTATACAAAGCCGAAGACTATTTAGTCGTTCTCCTAGCAAGTAGATTCAATACTAGTGGAATGATTGAAAATAAAAGGTGGTTCAAATAATGAATAATAGAATCTTGCTTGGGGTAAATATTGATCATGTCGCAACCGTTCGGCAGGCTCGAGGCGCTATCTACCCTGATCCTGTGCACGCGGCGATTATTGCTGAACAGCACGGAGCTGATGGAATTACAGTGCACCTTCGTGAAGATAAAAGACATATTCAACCAAGAGACGTGCGCATATTAAAAGAAGTTATCCAAACAAGGTTAAATCTTGAAATGGCTGCAACTAAAGAGATGAGTGATTTCGCTTTAGAGATCCTTCCTACCTATTGTTGTTTAGTTCCTGAAAAAAGGGAAGAATTGACGACAGAAGGCGGATTAGATGTACATTCTAAAATAAATCATATTACCAATGTTTGCTCAGTTTTAATGGAAAAGGGTATAGAAGTCTCGCTTTTTATTGACAGTGATGAAAAACAAATTGAAGCTGCCAAGAAAACAGGCGCAACTGTTATTGAGCTGCATACTGGGAAATATGCAGATGCTAAAAACGAGAAAGAAAGAACTAAAGAATTGCTTCAATTGCAAAAAGGAGCGCAGTTTGCGCATCAGTTGGGGTTACAGGTTAATGCAGGGCATGGTTTGCATTATCACAACGTCCAAGACATTGCGGCTATTCCAGAATTTGTTGAATTAAATATAGGTCATGCACTTATTGCTCATGCCATTATGGTAGGCTTCCCTACAGCGGTGAGACAAATGAAAGCGTTAATGGTAGAAGCACGTATGCAGCATGTTCATAAGATATGAATATTATTGGCATAGGCACAGACATCGTCGATAAAAATAGGATCTCGCGTTTACTAAAACGTTTTGGTCAGAGGTTTATTGAAAGAATTTTATCTGAGGAAGAGCGCAAAGTAATAAGCTTAATATCTGATCCGACAGCATATTTGGCTAAAAGGTTTGCTGCAAAAGAAGCGGTTGCTAAAGCCTTAGGGACGGGAATTGGCGCGGTGACTTTTAACGAAATAAGCATTTTGAATGCAACAGGTGGTAAACCCTATGTAAAATTTGAGGGTAAATCAAAACAGTTTGCGAGCAGCTTAAATATTCAAGAGATCATGATTAGTTTATCTGATGAAAAAGAGTGCGCTTTGGCGTTCGCAGTAATTGTGGGTATAGGTAACGCCAAAGCGTAAAGCAAAGTAATTTTAGTGATTTAAAGAAAACTTTGCAAAATCTTGAGTAATTTCATCATTATCATTGTATTCTACAGGGATATCTTCGTCGTTAAATCCCATTTCTGCTGCTTCTTTTTGATCTGCTTGATATTGGGTAGCTATCGGTAGATATTCCTTTAAACCGCCATGCGTAGAAGCGATTTGTGTCTGTGGTTTATCTTCAATCACCTTTGATAAAGTGAGCCATTGTAAAGAATCTATTTCTTTGGCACGCAACGATAATAGAATTTTAGCTGCTTGCCAGTGGCCTAAGGAAATAGCAAGTTCTAAAGGTGTTAATTGAGATTGGTTTTTTTGCTTGTACCATAATTCCATTAATTCATGAGGACCGATTTTATCTTTAATGGCTTCTAATGTTTTTACAGCATTACATCGTATGAGTAGATGGATAAAATTCTCTTTTTCAACTTCGTTACATAAATTTAAATCTGTACCGTCTTCTAATAGTACCATGACACACGCTACATGATCTTGCTTGGCTGCAATTACCATTGCTTTTGCTTTAATGCTAGGATCTGTTATTCCTTTTTGCTTAAAAATTAGAAGAAATTGAGCCAAAACATCTACATTACCGCATTTAGCAGCCGTTGATAAGCATGTATCTTGGCTAGCGTTTGCTAGCAACAAAAAATTTGTCTCGATTTCTTTTTCGGTGCAAATGGTTTTTAAAAGTGTTGTCGCATTTTTTTTAGCAATAAGGTGCAAAATCGACCAACCAGAGACTGTTGTGATGGTGATATCTGTTTGTAAGCGAAGGAGCATATTTGCCAATTCAAGATGGTTATTGTCCAATGCGTGATAAGCTAAAGTTCTGCCTAACTCATCTTTAAGATCGACGTATTTTGGGTCGATTGTGGTGAGTGCCCCCTGTTTGGCTGCCCTAATGATTTCTGGAGGTAATGTTGTAGAGGAGCTTGAGGAGAAGGCGTTAAGCATGTGTGTTTCCTTAGCATTACGCAGATAAGATCTGCCTTTTTCTGATGCAAGGTATTTTATGCGAGTAGATTTCTTTTTACTAGTCTTTCAAACTAACATTTAGCAGTTGACAAACTCTATAATAAAGTGATGAATGGCCACTTATCTTAAATAATCCCTTATTAATCAGTCTATTATTGTTCTCGACCAATGACTTTGTTATTTAAATAAATTATAAATATAATGCTAAAAATTAATGAAAATAAAATTTAAATGATAGGGGAATATACATGAGTTTATCTAGCGTATTGAAACAGCTTCATTCAGGATTAGAATCCGTAAGTGGACCCAGCCGCAAAGTGCGACTAGAGCAAATCGGCAAGTGTTTCCATGATCTTCATTTAACAAAAAACGATGAAAAAATTAAATATGATAAAAGCCCTAACTTCGGTTTGCTCAGTGAAGTTACCCAGCAGGTTTATCGTGAATTGATATCTGATTCAGGAGATCAACCAGTACTCTTCTACCCAGGCACGAGATCAAGAGAAGTTTCATGTTATGAGCTAAATATCATTCGCGCGATTAAGACGCTGCAAATACCAATGGATTTTAAATTTGCTGATAATGAAGAAACAACGCATGAATTTTCTGAGCTAATGGGACTTATTTGTAAAAGAGTACATAACTTTTTTAGCAATAGACGCTTAAATATTTCGCCAAAAAGTTATACGCAGGTACTCGCTGATCTAGCCTCAATTGACTTAGAAGCATCACCAGAATTAAAAAGAAATAGAGACGATTTACTAAAGGCTATTTTTGACAGAGCCTTACATGATCAAAGAACGCACACATGGCCAACCTATGAAAACATTAATTTGTTATGGGCCAATGCCATCCATAGTTTAAGAGATGGCGGGTATACATCTTATTTTTCATGGTCCACAGTCAAATCAATTTTAGTTAACATTGAATCAAAAATTCGATCTGGTGATTTTGAGCTGGATAAGATAGCTGCGCGGCAATTGTTCCAAGTTTATGCAGCGAATTATGATTCACGAGTGGAGTTCCCTGCTGGCTTGCTGGAAGAAATGCAAAAATTCTTGCCTAGTTTTGAAGAAGAGACACATGGTTCAGGCTTTGAAAAAAAGATTGAAGAAGAATTCAAGCAGGTTTTACCAAAACTAAAAGATCAATATCCTGCTATCAACTGGAATGCATGTATAAGATATGACAATCCTATTACAGAATTTGGTATGGAGGCTGATATTTTGTTTTTACACCCACAGACAGGTGTAACCGTAGCGATCCAGGTAGATGGAATAAAATTTCATAGTTTTCCTTTTTATGATAAAACCCAGGCGAAGATTAACCAAAAAACTAAATTTCGTGATTATTGTTTTGGAAATACGGGTTACCCGCATTTTGAAATCAGTGACGCTGAAGGATATCATGCAGAGAAAATTGCTCGAGAGTTAAGAAATCTTGTCGTGTTTCCTGTTTATTACAAGACACAGGAGAAGCATCTTCAGCATCTCGCAGAAAGTAAGGAAAATTTACAGCAGCGAACAGAGAATTTATCATTAACGCATACAGAGGCTCTTGAAAATATTTGCAAAAATACAAATAGATTAGATGGGTTCGATAAACAACAACAGCAATTAGCAGAAAAGACGTCGACATTGAAAGAAACGGCTGATTTTATTTTCCCTAAAGAAGAAATTTGCAAAGATACTCTGGAAATGCTTAATGAGATTGAGTTGGCGATTAAAAATACGCAGAGCGAACTTCTTGAAAAGAAGAAAAACACTCTCCAGGATGCTTCTGTTTTGCAATCTTTTGATAAAGATGTGAGCAAAATGGCAGAGTTGATTGAACAATTTGCCCCTTTTGTGAGAGATCTCAAAGCTCCTATTGAGGCTTTGGAATCGCAAATCAAAGAACTTGACTCGCAAGCAGAAATTGCTTCGCTCCGTTGTGAGGAAGTTGCACAAGCATTGAAAATTGCACAAAAGAAAAGTGATGAATATGATGCTCCTCTAAAAGAAAGAAAAGAAAGTTTAGTTAAGTTGCAAAAGCTTATTGGCTTGGAAACGGAAATGACAATAGAGGATAGTCGTTTATTGAATCAATTCGTGAATGATTCAACATTGGATGGCTTATGCAAAAAACCTTCCAATAAAAAAACGATCAAGCATGCAAAAAAAGTTTTAAATACTAAGGCTGCTGAACTTAAATTGAGTGCTGAAGCGCTTAAAAAAGAGATCAAAGAGTACCAAGAAAAACAAGACTGTTCAGCGTTATTTGAAAAAAGAGATGAGGCTGATAGAAATCATCGGTTAATCCTGGAAGAAAAACAAGCTTTAGTAGATAAACTAATAAGTTTAGAGCGAACCCTTAAAGATAATAACCCTGGCAAGAGAGTTTTAACCAGCTTTAGTGCGATACATTCTAAAGTGAATGATATGATAGGCAACTTAGAGAACAATCTTGATGCTATATCAATTGATGGAGAACAGGTCGAAAAAATTGAGAAGCAACTTGATTCTCTCAGTTTATCTGTTGAAGAGCTTGAAAATAAAATAGCAGCTCAGATCAAGAAAATTCGGGAGAAATTTATCGCTGAGGCTAAGGACTTAGAGCGACAAAGTTTAACTCTTGGGTGGTATCATCATACTCTTCATCAATGCTTAGAGAGTGATAAAATTGCTAAAGCAGCCCCTAAGGAATTTAAAGAAATTGAAGAAATCTTAGCTAGTGCAAAAGAAATGGCAACAAGAAAACAGCAAGAATTCAGGCAGAAAAAAGCTGAAGTAGCCCGCAACTTAAAAGGGTTAGGTTGCAAAGAAGCGGCAATGCTCTTAGAAAGACTTGAAACGAGTAGCGGGTTTTCACACATTCGAGAAATTGAGAAAGAATTTGAAATTTTGAGAGAAAAAGCTTTATCCCAAATTCCACAGCAAGATGCGAAAGATGATTGTTTGAAAGCACCTAGCCCCGTGATGACGCATGGTTATGAAATGGCAAGAAGATCTATGCCTGCCCAGCCAATGGTTCCATCTTCGACGGGGTATCCTGGTCCTGGATATGGGCATCCTGGCTATGGATATCCGACTGCACATCCGTCTATGGGGTATCATCACGCACCGATGACAGGTTATTATGTTATGGCGCCGGGGCAGGGTTATCCTGTGTACCCTACAGGAGCGCATAATCCTTATATCATTTCACAGAGCCCTCAGCATGGTTATCAACCACACTATTATAATAATGGTGGTTCTAGTGGATTCCCTCCTAAACCCTACCAGTGAGGGTTTAGGTTTTTTGCAACGCTCGAATGAAGCAATCTTGAACTGGATTGCTTCAGATATAAGAGTCTTGTCAATCGGATTTTCTTTTAGCTAATAACTTAGAACAAAAAAATCAATTTGTAACAGCCAACAATTCTTTATTATTTTTCACATATTGTTGTAGGCGATTAATTTCTTTGTTTAATTCCACCATCAAAAAATTGATGTTATCCAATTGTTTTTTGGCTAATGCGGTTTCAACTGTTGCGACAGCGGCTTTAAGCGCAGGAACACCACAGTAGCAGCAGGCTCCATGTAAGCGATGTACATGTTCGCGCATATTTTTATAATCTTTCTTGGTAAAAGATTGATTGATATTGGTTTGTGCTGATTTTAAGCTTTCTACTAGACCCATCAGCATGTCTTTAGCTAAGGTGGTCTTATTAGCTGCGAGTTTTAAAGTTTGCTCCCAATCAACCGGAATACGAGGTTTTTCCATTGACGTGGTAGCATGAGTTGTACTTTGGCATTGTCCATCCTTAACAAGTAATTTTTTGGTCCATTGTTGGATAATTCGATATAAACTTTTTTCATCAATAGGTTTGGTGAGATAATCATCCATGCCAGCTCTAAGCACAGCCTCCCTTTCTGCTGCAAGGGCGTGAGCCGTAAGGGCAATAATAGGAATATGATGCCCGGGGAGTTCATTTAAGCGGATGCGATTTGTGACTTCCAAACCGTCTATTCCAGGCATTTGAATATCCATAAAAATTAAATCATATTCTTTATTTTCAATGAATTTTAATGCTTCATAGCCGTTATTGGCACAATCAACTTTTACGCCTAAATTTTCTAAAAGAGCAGCCACAAGTTTTAGATTGGATGGATAATCGTCAACTGCTAATACAGCAATCGCATTTTCTGAAGATTGTTGTTGTAATGGACATTCATTTCTTTCGAATGAAGGATTCATTTCGTTCTCTAATTTTTCAGGAGAAGAGATTAATACCTCTACGAGTGCATCATGCAATTTTGTTCGACGGACAGGTTTTGCTAAGCAAATAGCAGCACCAGAACTTTGCAGTTCTTCATAAATTGTTTGGTCTGTGGTATTAACAAGAACACCTACGCGGCAATTAAATTTACTAGTGGCTAAGTGCGTTAAATCAGAAATAAAAGTACTGTTCGGATCTAATCGATTAACTCCAATGATAATCATATGATAGGGTTTATCAAGATTTTGTGCATTTTGTAGTGTATCATGAATGTTATCGGCATCATCTACTTCTGTGACGCAAACTCCCCATGACGAGATAAGATGATTTAAACTGAGTCGAGTAGTTGGATGTGTTTCATAGATGAGTATGCGAAATTCATTTAATTTTTCATTATGTTTAGGAGGTAGTATTTCATGGACTTTATTAGCAACAAAGGTAAACCAAAACGTAGAGCCTTTGCCGGCTTCTGATTCAACGCCAATCTCGCCACCCATTTGTTGTACTAATCTTTTTGAAATAACAAGCCCAAGGCCGGTTCCTCCAAATCGTCTCGTTGTGGTGGAATCTGCTTGAGTAAATGCCTGGAATAAAGATTTTTGTTCATCAATAGACAAACCTATACCAGAATCTGTAATACTAACGCAAACGACAATTTGATCGGCCATTTCCTTTTCTAGCATGATTCTGACGACAACATTACCTTCTTCGGTAAATTTAATCGCATTGTTGACAAGATTAGTAATAATTTGTTTTAGCCTTAAATGATCGCCAACAATTTGCTCAGGAACGTCCGAGTAAATCATAGGAACAAGCTCTAAACCTTTTTCATGCGCATTCGGAGCCATTAACATCAAGGCGTCTTCAACACATTCTCTTAGATCCATCGGGACCTGATCGAGAGAAAGCTTTCCTGCTTCGATTTTTGAGAAATCTAAAATATCATTGATGATGGAAAGTAAACTAAAAGCGGATTTATGAATGGTTGAGAGATAATCGCTTTGTCTTGGATCTAATTTGGTTTTCATCAACAAATTAATAAAACCAATCACCCCATTTAGAGGGGTGCGTATTTCATGACTCATATTGGCAAGAAATTCAGATTTTACCCGACTTGCAGTTTCAGCCTCTTTTCTTGCCATTTCTAGCTCGATATTTTGGATTTCAATGGTTTCCAGTGTTTGTCTTAAATCTGCTGTGGCCTGCTCTACGCTTTGCTGCATTTCTTCATGCGCTGCTTTTAAAGAAGCCGCCATGGTGTTGATCCCAGCTTCTAAATGGCGTAGCTCGCTACGTGCATTCGTATAAACGCGCGTATCAAAGTTCCCATTCTTAATTTTTTCAACTGCTGCAGCCATTTGCAAGATAGGACGAGTGACGTCGCGTCCCATACGAAAGGCAAAGATACCGCTGATACCTAATCCAATTAAAACAATTACACTACAGGCAAACAATACTTGATATTGTCGAATAGTTGTTGTCATTCTCCCCAATTCAATACTAATCCAACCAAGTACATTGTCATGGTTTTCTGCATGATCATAAGGAGAATCTGCATAGGCATAATCCTCTATAATAACATCACGAATAGTGACTGGTACGGTAAATAATAAAGAATTTCCCGTATCAGCCATGGTGATGCCATGAGACTGATCACTTACTGAGAGAATATTGGTAGGTGTTTGGTGCTCATGTCCAGAATGAGCAAGTAGTCTTCCATCTTTGTTAAAAATAGAAACTGAGCGTACTTCTGGTTCAGATAGGGCATCATTAGCAAGTCTTTGTAAGGTATGTGTATTACCTGAAAATACTCCATATTCGCTAGCAGGTGCGAGCTGCAATGCGATGGCGTATCCTCTGTCTCTAAGCGCTTTTTCTAAATCTTGAATTCGCGTGCTCGTGAAGTACGCGCTTAGTAATAATGATATTGTGATAGTAGGTACTAGGGTGAGGAATAGTACTCTACTTTTAATGCCCCATTCGTTAACCATCGATTACTTTTCCAATTTCTCAATAGTTGATTTAAGCTGTGACTCGCTTTCAATTGTCAGACCCAAAGAGCGTGCCACTTGATAATTGACTGCTACAGAAAATTCTTCAGGATAATGCGCAAAACTCGGTTTTTTATTTGGATTTTGAATGATAGCCAAGATTTGCTTGGCAGTTTGGTCAGCAAGTTGCTTTGTCGTTGAATAAATGGCAGCGAGGGCGCCATTATTGACATAAGTACGTGAGTAGCCCACTAAAGGAACACGTTTATGAAATGCAGTCAGTAACATGCCACGGGTAGTTTTAGGGTTATAGATTCTGTTATCGGGTATAGCTAAAACAATTTCTGCGTCGTTAAGCAAGGCGTCTAATACCCCAACTGGGTTTTCAAATTTATTAACATAAACCGTTGTCAGTATAAGATTTTTTTGTGAAGCCAGTTTTTGTAAAATACTGCGTTCTGTTAGAGAGCTAGGCCCCAATAGGATGCCAATATTTTGTTTTCCTTCTTTAGGAAGTAAACTTTGTAATAAATTTAATTGGCGTTCTAGCGGTTGATCTAAATAAATCACAGAAATTGGAGATTGAGGATCATCTAAATGGCGATGATGTTCCTTTAAGAGATAGTGAAAAGTATTTTTTCGTGTTAAGACACTCAATATGGGTGCTTTGGTTTGTGATTTAAGTACTTTATTCAGTGCCTCGGAACCAATCGTGACAATGAGACAGCTATCTTTTGATTGTTCAAAGGTCTGAGGGTTTTGGATATTTTCTGCAATAATATGAACCAATTTAGGTTGGCGCTCGGGTTGTGAATACAGAGAAGCCTCAATGCGATGTACCATGCCAAAATGACTATTGCTGGATACCAACGTAATTGTTGAGCAGGCAAAGGCATGCGACTGCCATAGCTGCAGTGCAGCGAAAAACAGGGAAAGCAAAATTGTATGATATTTAGGCATTCTGGTTTTTTACTCATAGCAGTCGATTTTTAGGCTAGGCGTCAGCCCTTGAGCAAGAGGAGTGTATACAAAATACATGACTGTTGCGAGATGGGCTTGGCAACAATCTGCCTATGCCTAAGGCGGACCTAGCCATTAAGACCCGTCGAAGCTTTTGCTGGGGGCGTCTTAAATTTGAATGCAAAGAGTATATACCTTTGGCTTTAGGGGTTGGCAATAACCTTTAGAAAATAAATTGTTGGATACTAAACTTAGACGGTTGTTATATTAGTTGCTAAACTAATAATTATTTACATTATCTTTATCACCCCCAAGGAGCCTAAGGTGGAAAAAGAAAAAATAATCATGCTAACTGCCTTTGCTATGCTAGGGATCCAAGGTTGTAAATGGAATGATGATTTTCGTTCTCGAGAACAACCAGGATATTTACAACAGCCACAGTACTTAGAGCCGCCTCCGAGGCCAACCTTGAATAAAGAATCAGAAGATTATCAGGGAGATGATACTCATAAAACTGAAGACGATGAAAGAAATACGCATATGCCTGCTATTGATAATTTATCGCCGATACCAGAGGTACAAGAGAACTTCTAGTCTTTGTAACTAAGATTCTCATCCCTTCGCTAAGAGCAACGACGAGAGAAGTCCTAGCCCTCTCCCGTAAAAGGAAAAGGGGGCAAGAGGCAAGAGTGTTGGGGGCTGAGAAGACGAGGGCAAGAGAAGCCCATATTTCCCCCCACTTGTTAACGATAAGTGGGGGGTATGTTATTAACTATTTTTCTCAACAGTTCCGCCAGTAACTTTTCCTGTAATAGAAGATTTATCATCTAGACGCACAATGCCGGTACCTGATTCGAATTTAACATTACCTTCAATTTTTGTGCCTTCTAGGTTCAAGTATTCTTTCTCACCAGAGCGGCTTTTCTCGATGGTAATATCATGCAAAGTGCTATTTTCAAAATTAGTATTTGTGCTTCTTACCTTAATAGGTTCTTTGAAAGAGGAACCTTTAGCACTTAAATGACCATGGATAGTCACTGGGCCATTAAATTTGCTGTCTTGCGCTTCCAAATGACCATTTATACTTGTGGGTCCGCTTAAGGTTACATCTTTAAGCTTTGAATCACCGTTAATGGTGAGCTCATGTAGAATAGATTCTTTTGCGTTAAGCTTACCGTTTACAATTAAGGAATGAGCAACTTTAACATTATTTAATTGTAAGTTACCTGAGTGGTGCAAGTCTTTGAACTCAGCACTGCTAAGTACAGCATTGCCAAATTGCATATTTCCCATGCTTTGATGGTTACCTTCTTTGCTGTCAGCAAAAACAGTGGAAGCAGACATAAGGCAAACCAAGCTAAGGGTGGCTAATGTGCTCTTTTTCATAACGATCCTTATTTGAATTGGCAAAAAGAATGGATAATCTCAGTAAGTATAACAATAGTTAACAAAAATGAGATATATACCCTTCCCATTTTGTCTTTAGGCTTTGTTGGCAGCGCTCATCGCAACAGTCATGTATTTGGCATACACTCCTGTTACTCCTCGCTTGCCGCCTCGCCTAAAAACAAAATGGTTTGGGTACTTCCTTTTGTCTTTAGGCTTTGGCAGCGCTCATCGCAACAGTCATGTATTTGGCATACACTCTTGTTACTCCTCGCTTGCCGCCTCGCCTAAAAACAAAATGGTTTGGGTACTTTCTTTTGTCTTTAGGCTTTGTTGGCAGCGCTCATCGCAACAGTCATGTATTTGGCATACACTCCTGTTACTCCTCACTTGCTGCACTGAAGCGAGACATAGACGGGGGATTAAAAGAAATTGGTAATAAAGACAATTAATATGCCTATAGGAGCAACATAACGGATAGTCGCTCTCCATGAAGCGTAAAGCCAAGGAGATTCACTATGTAATTCTTCACGCACATCAGGTTCTTTCATTACCCAACCAGCAAAAATACAAAATAAGAAGGCACCGATGGGAAGCAAAATATTGGTGGGAAGATCGGTTAAAACCTGGAAGATCCCCCAGCGTCCGAATACTTTGATATCTTGCCAGATGTTAAATGAGAACACAGAAGCCAAACCTAACACCCATGCAAATATCCCCACATAAAAAGAACCGCGAGGGCGAGAAATGTTCCAGCGCTCTTTTAATAACGCGACTAAGGGCTCTCCCATTGAAATTGAAGAGGACCAGGCCGCAAAAAGAAGCAAGATAAAAAATAATACACCTATTAATTGAGATCCTGGCATGTGGCTAAACGCGATCGGCAATACGTGAAACATGAGTCCAGGGCCGCTTTCTGGTGTTAAATTATGCGAAAAAACAATCGGGAAAATTGCTAACCCAGAAAGAATGGCAACGAGGACATCCAAAACGGAAATAATCATTACTGTTTTTACTAAATCTGTTTCTTTAGAAAGATAGGATCCGTAAATTAAAATACAACCAGCACCTGTTGCTAAGGAAAAGAAAGCTTGCCCTAAAGCATCGATAACTGCGCGCGGCGTTAAATCTTGAGGTCTAAAGGCAAATAAAAATTGAAAACCTTGTTTAAAATTACCTTCGAATCCAGCATAAATAACCAATACAATTAAAACTAAAAATAATCCGGGCATCATCCAACGCGAAGCACGCTCAATCCCTGCGTTTACGCCAAGCGCAACAACGAGCATTGTCAAAAACATGAAAATGGAATGCCATAGTGTTAATTCCAGTGGAGAAGCAAGTAGTGTTTGCCAAGTAGAAACAATGGCATCAGGCGTTGCTTGGACAAAAACACCTTTTAAAGCATAAACAAGATATGCGATTGACCAACCAGCAACGACGCTATAAAAGCTCAATACCAGTACTAAAGTAATAGCACCTAACCAGCCTAATCCTTGCCAAGCTTGAGAACTACGTGCTTCAATCGACAGTGTTGCTAAGGTATTTACTGGGTTTTGTCGGCCGCGTCTACCAATAAGGAGTTCTGCAATCATAGCAGGAATGCCGATCACGATGATAAAGAAAAGATAGGCTAAAACGAAAACACCGCCGCCATTATTGCCAGCCATGTAGGGGAATTTCCAGATATTTCCTAAGCCTACTGCAGCACCTGCTGTGACCATTATGAATGCAAAACGTGAACTCCATAGACTGCGGGGTGATTGGTTTTGATTATCAAGCATTGCTTTTTACTCTTCCCATTTTGAATTTATGCTTTATTGTCATCGGCCTGGTTTGAGCATACTTACTGTATGATGATAAAAATGGGTAGACCCAAAATTTTGATATACTCTTTCCACTTTGCGTTTAGGCATTGTTGGTTACATCTCGCCTAGAACCACTGATTCGAGTATAAATTACTTTGCAGCGCTGGACGATACCATCAAACCAAAAGAGCTGCAATTCACATTTTAGAAATAAGTAAGGTAGATAATGAACGTATTTGTGTTTGATATCGAAACGGTACCTGATGTGGTGACTGGGCGGCGGCTGTTAGGTTTAGAGGGGCTTTCTGATGAGGCGGTTGCGGCGGCAATGATGAGCCACATCAAAGAAGCAACCGGTCAAGGATTTGTGAAACATCATTTACAAAAAATTGTTGCTATTTCTGCGGTTTTTCGGCAAGGCAACAGTTTGAAAGTATGGTCCTTAGGTGAGACAACATCGACTGAAGCAGAAATTATCCAGCGTTTTTATGCAGGGATCGAAAAGTTTTTACCCACTTTAGTTTCTTGGAATGGGGGGCAGTTCGATTTACCTGTTTTACACTATCGCTCTCTTTACCATGGGATCACGGCACAACGATACTGGGAGACCGGCGAGCGAGATACCAGTTTTAAGTATAATAACTACCTTAATAGGTATCATACCCGCCACGTCGATCTCATGGATACACTTGCAGCATTTAGTCAAAAAGCCTTTGTGCGTTTAGATGAAATGGCGGTGATGCTTGGGTTCCCAGGCAAAATGGGGATGTCTGGCAATCAGGTATGGGAACATTATTTACAAGGCGATATCGATAATATTCGTTATTACTGTGAAACTGACGTCTTAAATACCTATTTAATCTATCTTAGATTCCAATTAATCCGTGGTATTTTATCTCACGAGCAGTACGAAAATGAAATTCAACTGACAAAAAATATTTTAAATCAATCGCAAAGCGCCCATCTCCTTGAATTTTTGGAGGTTTGGAATGCAAACGATGCTAGTAATTTTCGTTGAGGCTGGATAATTTGCTGCGCAAAAGCTGAACTTTTGCTTGCAATTATGGGGGGAGAATGTCGATTCTTCTCCTTAGTTATCCCAATCGTTTTATCAGAATGTAGTTTCGGAAATTCGCCGAGAATTGTTGATAATGTTAATATAACGTCAAGGTAGTTGATTAGAGTAGGTGCTATGTCTCATCGAAGAAAACCCATTCCCCAAAATCCTGTTGAAGTAGAAATTACTGGTTTATCCCACGATGGAAGAGGGATAGCACGGCAAGATAATAAAGTGATGTTTGTTTTTGGTGCTTTACCGGGAGAAACCGTAAACGCCAAATTTACTCGTTGTCATTCAAGATACAGTGAAGCCACAACAGTTGATGTAATTAATCAAGCATCTACTCGTGTCGTACCCAAGTGTGAACATTTTGGATTATGTGGTGGTTGCCAATTACAACATTTAGCACCAAGTAGCCAGATTTTACACAAACAAAAAATGCTTGAAGAGCAACTCGTTAATCAAGCTAAAGTCACGCCAGAAGAATGGCTGCCTCCTTTAGTCTCCACTCCATTTGGTTATCGACAAAAAGCGCGCTTAGGGGTACGTTTTGTAGAAAAAAAAGATGCGCTATTAATTGGATTTAGAGAGCAAGGAAATAACAAAATAGCGATTATTGAAGGCTGCGAAGTATTAGATCCACGTGTGGGATCTCGCATTAAAGAACTGCGTGATTTAATTAATTCCCTTGAAGGGAAAATGCATATTCCTCAAATTGAAATTGCCATTGGCGAAGAGGAAGTGGCTTTAGTTTTTCGTCATCTTGCCCCATTAAGTGAACAGGACATTGCCGCATTAACCACCTTTTGTGAAAGGTTTCATTTTTCACTTTATTTGCAGCCTCAAGGAGTGGATTCGGTTCATAAAATATGGCCCGTGAATTCGTCCTTAGCGTTGCGTTATGTGCTAAAAGATCAACAGCTAACCTATCATTTTCATCCTTTAGATTTCACTCAGGTTAATCAAGAAATCAATCAGCAAATGGTGAACCAAGCGCTTACGTTGTTGAATCCTTCCTCAAACGATTCTATCTTAGATTTATTTTGCGGATTAGGGAATTTTAGTCTGCCCTTTGCGCAAAAGGCTCATGATGTCGTGGGGGTGGAGGGTACGGCTCAAATGGTCGCTCGAGCAACAGAAAACGCTCGAAATAATCAACTAACTAATATAGAGTTTCATGCCTGTGATCTGAGTAAGGATTTTGCTGAACAATCATGGGCTAAGAAGCAATATACCAAGATAGTACTTGATCCGCCTCGTTGTGGTGCAGAAGAAATAGTTAATCAGATATCTCGGTTTAACGTGAAAGAAATTTTATATATTTCATGCAATCCTGCTACCTTTGCACGAGATGCGGCTATACTTGTTCATCAACACGGGTTTAGTTTGGCAAAAGTAGGCGTCATGGATATGTTTCCACATACCGCGCACGTTGAAACGATGGGGTTGTTCCGTAAACCCTAGCCAGTGATAAAAAGAGGCAAGCCCCACTGTGTGGGGCGCTGATTTTGCAGGATTTCTAAGGGATAAGAATGGTTAAGATAAGGGACGATCTCCCCAAAACAAGTGATGGCAGTATTGATATCCAAAAGTGGGTCGAACGAATTGGATTAAATCGTCCTGCAAAAGAACAAACATTGCTCAAACAAGCTGCACTTTTAAACTTAGAGCATGGCGGACATCACCTTACCTGCGTCAACGAGTCATGTTTGCGTCAAGGACTGATGACAGCTGAAACTTTAGGGACACTTGAACCGGATATAGAAACGTTATTAGCTGCAATTGTTTATTTTCCTGCACATTATGGTGAACTGAGTTTAGAAGAAATTAAAAACACATTGGGTGCAGAAGTTTCCAATTTAGTTTCTGGTGTTATCCATATTACGACTCGCACGCATCAGGCCAAAGGCACAAGTTCCACCGCTTATCATGATAATTTACGTAAGATGCTACTTGCTGTTGTTGAAGATGTTCGTGTGGTATTAATTAAATTAGCCGAGCGGATCACATCTTTACGAGCAGCGACAGTATTAGACAAAGAAACCCGACATCAATTTGCCTTAGAAACAAGAGATATTTATGCGCCACTAGCAAATCGCTTGGGCATAGGTCAAATTAAGTGGGAACTAGAAGATTTTGCATTTCGTTATCTTGAGCCAGAGGCTTATAAGCACATTGCAAAATTGTTAGATGAAAAGCGCCTTGATCGTGAAATTTATGTTAAAAATGTGATTGAACAGTTAAAGCAAGCTTTATCAAATGAACATATTGAGGCTGAAATTACTGGCCGTGTGAAACATATTTATAGCATTTGGCGCAAAATGAACAGAAAAAATTTGGATTTTTCTGATATTTATGATGTGCGTGCGGTGCGAATATTAGTTCCCGAGGTAAGAGATTGCTATGCTGCGTTAGGGATAGTGCATTCATTATGGCAACATATTCCTAAAGAATTTGATGATTATATTGCAACGCCTAAAGAGAATGGTTACCGCTCACTTCATACTGCGGTAATTGGACCTGAAGGTCGTACTCTAGAAATTCAAATTCGCACCTTTTCGATGCATCAAGAAGCAGAATTGGGTGTTGCTGCGCATTGGCTTTATAAAGAAGGTGGTAAGCTTGATCCTGGTTATCAAAAGAAACTTAATGCTTTGCGGCAAATTTTAGATTGGAGCGAACAAGCGCAAGATGGCGATGTGAATGAGCTATTATTGCAGGAATTATTAGAAGATAGGGTCTATATTTTTACCCCACAAGGTGATGTGGTTGATCTGCCTCAGGGGGCAACTCCTTTAGATTTTGCTTACCATATCCATACTGATTTAGGTCATTCTTGTCGCGGAGCTAAGGTAAATGGATCGATTGTGACATTAAATTATCCTTTATCTTCTGGTGAGCAAGTTGAAATATTATCTGTTAAAAGTGGGACTCCTAGCAGAGATTGGTTAAACCCAAATCTAGGCTACTTAAGAAGTGCACGTGCTAGGGCTAAAGTTCATAACTGGTTTAAGCGTCAAGCGCGCGATCAAAATGTTGCCCAAGGTAAAGAAATGCTTGAAAGAGAATTTAAGCGAATGGGGCTAGAGATCGGCGGTTTAGGCAAAATTCTAAGTAAATTAGGCGTAAAAAGTATAGAAGATTTATACGCTGCCTTAGGGGGCGGAGATCTTCGCACCAGCCAGATTGTGAACGCTTTACAGCGGGTAGAGACCCTTGAATCAGCAGCTGAAGATGATATTACAGCTCATCTGGCGCGCCCTTCTTCTTTGCAGCAATCGGAAATTACTATCCAAGGCGTAGGGAATTTATTGTGCCATTTTGGACGATGCTGCAAACCTTTGCCGGGGGATCGTATCGTTGGATATATTACCTTAGGTAGAGGGGTGACCATCCACCGTCAGGATTGCATTAATGTGCTGAATAAGCCAGAGGAAGAACAGCGTTTAATACAGGTTGACTGGGGTGAAACAAGAAAAAATGTATATCCTGTCGATATCAATATTAAAGCGTATGACAGACAGGGATTGTTACGCGATATTACCTCTATATTAAGCAATGAAAAAATTAACGTGATTGCTGTGAACACTTTGACAAACAAGGATGATAATATTGCGAATTTAGTGTTGACCTTGGAAATATCTGATCTTGGCGCATTAACTAATATATTAAACAAAATAGGGCAGTTACCGAATGTTTTAGAAGTGCAGCGTTTGCATTCAACACATTCAGATACTCGAAAATAATAATGAATAAAGCAGACACCACTATTCAAGAATTGCTTGATATTATGGCTCGCTTGCGAGATCCCGTTCAAGGATGTCCATGGGATAAGTCACAAACTTTTGAATCTATCATCCCGCATACGCTAGAAGAAACTTATGAAGTTATTGACGCGATTGAACGCGCTGAACCTCAAGATATTAAAGTTGAGCTGGGGGATTTGTTACTACAAATCTTGTTTTATTGCCAAATAGGCAAAGAAAAATCTTGGTTTGACTTTCATGATGTTGTCAGCGCATTAGAGGAAAAATTAATTCGCCGTCATCCGCATATTTTTTCTGACGAAAAAATGCATAATACTGCGGAGGAGCAGCATAATTTATGGGAAGCTTTAAAAGAAAAGGAACGCCAGAAGAAGCAACAATCTACACCTGGTGTTTTGGCTGATATTCCTAAAAATTTGCCTGCACTAGTTCGAGCACAGAAATTACAGGCAAGAGCTGCTAGAGTTGGATTTGATTGGCCGCATATTCGTTTTGTGTTAGATAAAATTCAAGAAGAAATTAAAGAATTTGAAGAATCTTATACGCAAAATGATAAGATGGCACTTGAAGAAGAATTAGGTGATATTTTATTCGTTTGTGCTAACCTGGCCAGGCACATTAAATCTGATGCTGAGACGATTTTGCGTCGGGCAAATGATAAATTTGAGCGGCGTTTTAGTGGCGTTGAAAATAGGGTAAATAAATCTGGCCAGTCTTGGGAGATGTTTACTTTAGAAGAATTAGATCAATTTTGGGATGAAGTTAAAATAGAAGAAAAGAAATAAAAGCTAGTTCGAAAAAAGGGGTTGGCAAAAGAACATTGCCAACCCGCTATTTTATAGATCAGACATGATCTCGCGTTCTTTAGGTGAAGGGCTTGGGCTGCGATCACGATAGAAATCATGTAATGCTGCAACCACTTCTTCCGGTGTATTCACCACTTTGTACAAATTCAAATCGTCAGCATGAATAGTATCATTGGCGACTAGCGTTGACTTAAACCAGCTCAACAGATCGCGCCAAAATTCTTCAACCACAAGAATAATTGGGATCCGACGAGTTTTTCCGGTTTGGACAAGAGCCAGAATTTCTGCGAGTTCATCTAAGGTGCCAAACCCCCCGGGCATGACAACATAGGCTGAAGCATATTTAACAAACATCACTTTGCGAGTGAAAAAGTGGCGAAAGCGCAAAGAGATATCTTGGTATTCATTCATGACTTCTTCATGAGGTAATACGATATTTAGTCCCACACTTAATGAGGGGCCTTCTTTAGCACCTTTGTTAGCTGCTTCCATAAGTCCAGGACCACCACCGCTAACAACGCTGTAGCCTGACTCTGATAAAGCTTTTGCAATTTCCAAGGTAAGATTATACCAAGGATGTCCGGCTTTTAAGCGTGCTGAACCAAAGATACTTACGGAGGGAGGGATATGAACGAGACGCTCATAGCCTTCTACAAATTCTGCCATGACCTGGAAAACTTTCCATGATTCCTTGGCCATGAGGGTATCATTGATGCTGAGGGAGCGAGATTCCTTCCGCATAGAAACATCCTTTCATGTTAATTTTCATATTGTTGCATTTTCACTATAACACCCACCTACAATAGTTTCCAGTTTGGCTGTAGACGTTCTTGGCTGCGCATACTTCGCAGATCATGTTATACCATTGCTGTTGCTCAGGTACTTAACGCCTAGCCTAAAACCAAACTGGTTCAAGCACTAAGGGATGCTATCCTTAAAAAGGAAGAATCCGACTTGGAATGTCGCAGCATGAGTATCTCTGATCCCAATGCGCCTTTACGAAGTAACGTTCGGTTACTGGGTGATACATTAGGTAAAACACTTAAGGCACAAGTGGGGGATGCATTATATCAAAAAATTGAAACCATTCGGCAATTATCAAAAGAGGCATGCCTTGGTGATGTAGCAGCGGATAAAGCGCTTAATGCATTGTTGCAGGGGCTTACCTCAGACGAAATGCTTGGTGTTGCGCGTGCATTTAGTCATTTTTTGAATTTAGCGAACATTGCAGAAAATGTACATCGGATTAGGCGAGCGCGTTGGCATCAATTACATCATCAGTCTGTATCACAGTTAGGCTCTATTGAAGCAACCTTCAAAGAATTTCAAGATAAAAATATCGCGCCCGAAAGATTGTATCTTGCTGTTGAACATTTAAATATTGATTTAGTGTTGACAGCTCATCCAACAGAAGTTATGCGGCGCACTTTAATGCAAAAGTTTGATAAAATTGGGCGCTTGCTCCGAGATTACGATGAAAAACGTTTAACCCCTGAAGAATTTCTGGAGACAGAGGAATCATTGTACCGTGAAGTTACCTCGGTGTGGCAAACCGATGAAATTCGTCGACGTAAACCTACCCCTATTGATGAAGCAAAATGGGGATTTGCCGTGATTGAGAATAGTCTTTGGCCGGCGCTACCTGGGTTTATTAAAGAGCTTGATAGGCAGTTGAAGAAATTTACTGGACAATCCTTGCCTTTGGTTGCTTCCCCGATTTGTTTTAGTTCTTGGATGGGAGGAGATAGAGATGGCAATCCGAATGTAACTTCTGATGTAACAGAAAAAGTGTGTTTATTAGCAAGATGGATGGCAGCAGATTTATATGCACGAGATGTGAATGCGTTGAGTGCCGCATTATCTATGCAAGATTGCAACCAAGCATTACGAGAATACGTAGGAGATGCTCCAGAGCCCTATCGCGCGTTGTTGAAAAAATTGAAAGATCAATTATTGGCAACAAAACAATGGATAGAAGTCAAATTAGCAGGAAAATCAAGTGATGCATGGGATATTATAGAAAGAAAAGAACAGATATTAGAACCGTTACTGCTGTGCCATCACTCCTTGCAAGCATGCCACGCACAGTGCATTGCAGATGGCGAATTGACAGATCTTATTCGTCGTGTAGCTTGTTTCGGCATAGCTTTAACGCGTTTAGATGTCAGGCAAGAAGCAGCAAAACATACGCAATTATTGGATGAAGTAACTCAATATTTGGGGATAGGATCTTATAACGAATGGGATGAGAAAAAACGTCAATCTTTTTTAAAAGATAAATTATCATCGACTTCGCCATTTATAACAAATGAAATACCGCTAACTGAGATGTCACATGAGGTATGGAAAACATGTTGTATGATAGCAAGGCAATTACCAGCATCAATGGGAGCTTATGTCATATCGATGGCGGGTCATCCTAGCGACATTTTAGCCGTGTGTTTATTACAAAAAGAAGCAGGTGTTGTTCACCCCATGCGCGTGGTTCCTTTATTTGAAACTCAATCTGACTTGCAACAAGCACCTCTGTGTCTTGATGCGTTGTTAGCTTGCAATTGGTATAAGAATCATATTCACGGCCATCAAGAAATCATGATTGGCTATTCAGATTCTGGGAAAGATGCTGGCATATTAGCTGCAGGATGGGCTCAATATAATGCCCAAGAAAATTTAGTTCTGGTGGCAAAAAAGCATGGTATTAGATTAACATTGTTTCACGGTAGGGGAGGCTCTGTTGGTAGGGGCGGGGCGCCTGCACATATGGCGATCCGTTCTCAGCCACCAGGCTCTGTTGAAGGAAGCTTGCGTGTTACAGAGCAAGGAGAAGTTATCCGTAATAAATACAGCTTACCAGAACGTGCTCGTCGTACTTTAGAGCTTTATGCAACAGCAACCTTGGAAGCTTCTCTTTTACCCCCACCTCAACCTAAACAATCTTGGCGCCAGATGATGCAATTACTTTGTGATTCATCTTTTCAGGCTTATCGAAACGTTGTGAAAAATAATCAGCATTTTGTTGATTATTTTTATCAGGTGACGCCTTTGCAAGAAATTGGCTCTTTAGCAATAGGTTCGAGGCCATCGCGTCGCTATCAAGACAAGGGTATAGAAGGCCTACGTGCAATTCCCTGGGTATTTGCCTGGACACAAAACCGCCTTTTGCTGCCAGCGTGGTTAGGAGTTGGAGATGCCTTGCAGGTAGCAGAAGCATCCGATCTTGCTTTGATTCGAGAAATGGCAGATGAGTGGCCATTTTTTCGATCATTGTTAAGCATGGTGGAGATGGTTTTAACAAAAGCCTCCCTGGAAATTTTTACTTTTTACGAAACACGTCTTGTCCCATTGGCATTGCGTTCAGAGGGAGAATTGCTACGTCTTAAATTTTTACAAACCCAAGAGGCCATTTTAAAAGCATTGAATATTGAGAAATTGCTTGAGACGAATCCTATTTTATTGAGAACGCTGCTCCTTCGTTCACCTTATCTTTATCCTTTGCATGTATTACAGGCTGAATTGCTTTGTCGCGTACGCACGCAAGGTGACACAATTCAAAACAATAAAAATAAGGATGCCTTGCTGGTCACGATTTCAGGTATTGCTGCTGGGATGCAAAATACTGGTTAGTTTTTTTACTTTCAATATCTAAGCTTGAAACATGAATATTTATACGATGTGCTTTAATTCTAGGAGAACACAGTAGTTAGCTTTTAAACAAACTTTTGGATAATCATTGGCCCGAAGCTAAAGTCTCGTTATACTTCCTGAGTGATATCAATGTTTCACGAGGATTAAGCACAGATGCGGTTAATACTACTTGGCCCCCCGGGCTCCGGCAAAGGAACACAAGCTCAATTTATCATTGAGCGCTTTGGGATACCTCAAATATCTACTGGTGATATGTTAAGAAAAAATGTTGCCGAAGGCACTCCTTTGGGGATCCAAGCCAAGCATACGATGGATGCAGGTGGGTTAGTTTCTGATGACGTTATCATCAAAATGGTCAAAGAGCGGATCCGACAACCAGATTGCGAAAAAGGTTTCTTGTTGGATGGATTTCCACGCACAGTCAAGCAAGCTGAAGCGTTAACATTAGCCAATGTTCAAATTGATAAGATCATTGAGCTAGATGTGCCTGATGATGAAATTGTGTTGCGATTGAGTGGGCGTAGGATCCATCCAGGATCGGGGCGTGTTTACCATGATGTTTTCCAGCCACCGCAACGTCCTAATCACGATGATGTGACCGGTGATCTGTTGATTCAACGTGAAGATGATAAAGAAGAAACGATTCGTCGTCGATTGGCTATTTATCATGCACAAACTGCACCTGTTACGGGTTATTACATCCAATTGGCTGTAAGGGAACCACAAATTGCGCCGCAATTTGTCAAGATCAACGGTAAGGATTCACCTTTAGCTGTATGTGAAGAAATTTTCAGTCAACTTGAAGGATAATCTATGTCGATCATAACTTTAACGCAGCATAATTTTGATGAGGTGATTCAAAATAATGACGTTGTTGTGGTCGATTTTTGGGCAAAGTGGTGCGGTCCTTGCTTAGCTTTTTCCCCTGTTTTTGAACAGATAAGCAAGCACCATGAGGATGTTATTTTTGCAAAAGTTGATATAGATGCAGAAATAGCTCTTGCGAATGATTTTAATATACGCTCTATTCCTTTTCTCATGATCTTTCGAAGGGAATTTGCTGTATTTGCTGAAGCGGGCGTGCAGACTGCAACCGCATTAGATGCATTAGTCAATGATGCTAAAAAAATTGATCTTGCAAAACTGCGTGCCCAACTTCAAAACGAAGAAGAATAATGTTTTGTATTTTGGATTTTCTCTACATGGTTGGTGAGATGTAAACTGCCTTCATCTCTTTCATTTTAACACCCTTCCCACCTCTATTTTTTGGCCGATTTTTATAAGGCTCTGTGTTAAGATTCAGCAAAATTTTAAACTTTTTTACCTGAAATATTTTAATGAATACAATAGCTTAGAAGACAAAATCTCATATTGGTGCTATTTTCCCCTACATTTCTTGAAAAATTTATGAAATTTGCAAAAACCATGTGCTATGTTTTTTATACGCGCCTTTTAGGTGAGTATTTAGGAGATTAAAATCATGGCAATGAAGAAACGCAGAACAACTGCTCGTTTGACGAAAAAAACCAAGAGCAAAACTGCAACGCGTAAGCATAAAACAACTGGTAAATCTGCTTTACAGCGCAAATTAATGCAAAAACTTAATCAAGCGAAACGCGCTGAAAAAGCAGCGTTGCAGAAAGTGACTGCATTAGGGCGTAAGAATAAGCAGCTCATTGAAAAAATGAGAAAGACAATTAAGATGAAGCTTGCTGCTAAAGCTAAAACAGTGGCTAAGTTGCGCAAGGAATTGGCAAAAAAACATGCGATGCATATGAAAAAGTTGCGTAAAGAGCATGCAACAGCCATGAAAAAAATGCGCAAATTGCTTACTGGTGCGACTAAAAAAGGAAAATCCAAAGGAACGACGCTTGAGCGTAAGCAATCCAGAAAGAGAAAGGCATCTCATCGTAAAAGCACTCGAGCAAAAGGGACAATGTTAAAAACAGGTGCAAAGCGTAAAAAGGGATCTGCAAGGAAAGTGGTTTCATTGCGCCGACGTGTGAATATGCGGACGCATATGAGACGCGCTGCTTAAAAAGGGACACTAAATCGCTGGTTTCTATATGTTTTCCTCAATTTGTCTTAAAATTAAAGGAAGCATATATAAACCAGCTTTTTTTTTGCCTGAGGATAGATGAATACAATAGCAGTAGATAAGCTCATGAGCGAGACGCGTCGTTTGGCAGCACTTTTCCGGGCTAATACAGGTTCTGTTTTACCTGTCAGTGCAGAGCTTGGGCGGTATGATGCAGCAAAGCTTTTGCATTTAAAGCCGTTAAAAGAGCCAATGAAAGGAGTAGATTTTCTAGGCACTTTAGGTGCCTATGCGGGTAAGAAGATTCTGGTAAAAAGTAGAGTAGTTTTTGAAGAAGGCAAATCCGGGTGTCGCATAGGACAGTTAAATATTGATTCGCCCTGGGAATACGTCTCCTTAGTGCTTTATACAGCACAATATCAGCCGTTTGAGATTTATGGTGCGGCAAAAAAGGATGTTGTGGACACACTGGATAAAATGTCGTCCTCTAGACGGCAGCGAGGAATGATGTCTCTTGCCAAATTTAAAGTTATTAGTCAGCTTTTATGGACGCCAGAATTTGGCATTGAATGGGATGATATTTGGACAAATCAAAAGGCTTAAGTTAATTTCCTCTTCTCACCTTTAAACAATCACCTTATGTCCTATAGAAAACACTAGAATGCTTTAGGCATGCATACTGCTCGTTTGCTGAATTCTTCTTTGCCAAGATTAACCTGCTTTGGGTTCGATAATGTCACTTTTTCAATTTTATCACAGCACTGTTTTTGCATTCTGATATTCTCTTTGGCAAATCTAGAAAAGAAATTAAAAATGCCTGAACTTTGTGACATGGCGGGTGTATCTTGGGCAGGAATTTGCGGCTGTGTAGATACTGGTGCAATTTCTGCAGCGGATGCTTGTGTCGTGCGATAAGAGCTAAACCAGCGTTTCAACTTCTCTGAAAGGCTATTTCCAACCGTATGCCAAAAAAGATTTTTAACAAAACCCAGTGGAGAAAACTCGCTCATACTTTCTTTGTATTCGAGCAGATAGTATAAGAACATCTTAACAAAAATGAATGCATGTTGAGTATAAACTATTTTAGAATTTAGTTCTTTGGCCATTGCCTTTCTGTCATTTTTATTCGTATTGGTAAAATATTGATATTTGCTATTAACACAAATTTTACCATTAGCATCAATAGGGGCATAAAAATTTACATTAGAGTGAGCACCATGTAAACTTGCATGAAATTTTAACCCCATTTCCCACAATTCTCTTATTTGTAAACCATCTTCAAGTTCAAATGCTTTTAACCAATGACCTTCTAATCCCTTATCAACTTTCAATAGGTTCAATTCAACTAATTCATGAGGAAGAGTAGAGAAAATCATATCAAAACCTGTTACTTGAACAGAGTCGCCACCGACCATGCCATAATTAGCCACAATTTTTAATGGCTTTTTAACTGTAGATTGCTTGCGTACATTTTCTGCTGCGTTCTTCTCAAGTCCGCTTGGCACTCCCGGAGAATTAAGTGCGGTCATTTTTAGATTTTTGATTTGATCAAAATTGGAATCATTTGCACGGTGCTTTAAAAAGGCATTAGTAAATAATTGCGTCAAGGCTGCACCTTGACTATGACCGCTAACTTCAAGTGTAAGATCATCAAAAGTTTCATTCTCATCGGTGTGATAATGTTCATGTAATGCTTGTTTTAGCTTATGAAATATCTTTTTTTCTTCAGTTGCAAAGCTTGTACTACCAGGGCCCCACATCTCCAGGTTAATTGCAATGCTTTTCGGATCAGCAAAATCTGTACCACGGAAAATGACTTTTACATCCTTTAAGGATTTATCTTTAGGTAGCAAGATATAACCATACATCCCTTTTTTCAGCGGAAAAGGTTTTACAATATAATCTCTAAAGGAACCGTCTTCTCTTAGTACTTTAATGGCATCAGGAACCGGGTCTGTGGCTGCAAGGTAATAGGCAAGACTTGATAAATACTGCCCAGACGCAAAACGACGTATATGCAACGGATAGCGCGCATTAATCTCTTCAATTGTCGATGAAGGTCCGCTCATTGTGGTCATGGGTAAAAATATAATGTTGGTTAACTTGCTGCGAGATTAAACCATCTTCCTTATATTGGGTAGCGATAAGCGATAATAAGCAGCATTACATAGATAAACATTCTCTTGCACGGTAGACAGGGGTGAGATCCTGGCTTAATATCATTCCCCTATGCAAACAGAACCAATTATATTAGCAATAGAAACAGCTACTTCAGCGTGTTCAGCAGCCTTATTAGTGGGAGACTCTCTCTATGGGCGATTTGAACAAACTCAAAGAGCACATACTCAGTTAATTCTACCTATGATCGAGTCTTTGCTTCATGAAGCAAAGGTCTCTCGACAAGCTCTACAGATGATTGCGGTTGGAAGAGGGCCTGGCAGCTTTACAGGTGTTCGTATTGCCGTCAGTTGTGCTCAAGGCTTAGGATTTGGGTTAAATCTTCCCATTTATCCTATATCAACCTTGGAGGCGCTATGTTTTCAATTGCAGCAAGAGATAAAAGAAGATAACTATGTCGTGGTACCGGCTTTAGACGCTCGAATGCAAGAAATTTATGCTAGCGCTTTTATTGTTGAAAACCAAAACATTTCTTCTTTGCACCCAGAGGCTATTTATGCGCCTCATACCTTATTGAATGAAATGCAACTTCCCAAAAAAAATATTAAAGCAATTGGATCGGGTTGGGATACCTACTTTCAAGAAATCGTTTCTCTGGATCTCAATCAAGAAGTTCAATTGATGGGAAAGAGACATCCTGATGCAAGGCATATTGTTCAGCTTGCTAAGATGAGATGGGAAAAAGGTGAGCACGGCGTTTTAGCGCAAGATCTTTTACCCGTCTATCTTCGAGATAATGTCGCTGAAAAATCGTCTACCCGAGTTTTCTCATGAGACATCCTTTTTATTCTCGGCTATTAGAAGAAAAGGAATTTCTTTTAGAAAAGAAAGAGAAAATATATGTCATTATCAGATCAATCCTTGATGCATTGAAAAACGATCCTACGTGGCTTAATTCGCGGGAAAAAAAAGATTTTTTTGCGTTAGCAAAAAGTTTATTGCAAGATTTTGCTCTTCTTGAAGAGCGTAGGTTGGTCCCCGCTATAGACAAACTTGATTACTTGCTTGAAAGATTGAATACCTCGATCGCAGAACTTCAATTGATAGGGTGGTCTCACGCTGAAAAACGATTACATTTAAGCTTTTTGACACGGTTAACCTCATCATTTGTTTTGCGAAAGGAAGCCATTTTGAAAACAGTCGCTTCTTTGTATTTGAATGCAAGAGGTGCACAGCAAACAGAGCCTGATCTAGATAATAAAATTTTCATTTTGGCTGAAAATATTGATAAATTAGAATCACTTCAGGTTTTATATGCACGTTTCAATAGGCTTTCTGAATTGCCCCAAGGTCTTTTTCAATTAGAAAATTTAAAGGAACTAGGCGTTGAATATAATCAAATAACGCATCTTCCTGATGAGCTTGGAAAATTAGCTTCGCTTGAGGAATTGGGGCTTGATCGTAATAACCTGATAAAACTACCTGATAGTGTTGGTCATTTATTAAATCTAAGAATTTTGAGTTTAGATGGCAATAAGATTTTGATGTTGCCAAAGACAATAACGCAATTAAAAAATCTTAAAATATTGGGCGTTAATCACAATTGGCTATTAGAATTACCTGCTGTAAATGAAATGCCAAAGGGCATGATTTTAGGGGTAAATGATAATTTAGCTGAGTTATCAAGAACATTGACGACCCTTTACGATAAAGGCAAAAAGGCAGTGAAAGATTTTGTGAGAAAGCCTGTTTTGAAAACTGAAAAGAGAAGCGAAAATAAAAAGAAAGCAAGATAATTTATTGAAGATTTAAATGCTTTCTTTGAAATTCTTTTGTGAGCGAAGGAGCGTAGGTTGGGCCGTAAGGACCAACAATCAAGTTTCTTCGTAAACCAACGTGTTTGTAGATTAACAGGGAAATGTTGGGCCTTATGATGGCCCAACCTACTTCTTTTATTCAAAGTGAGTGAAAAGAAGTTTTATTTCGCTAACAGCGCCACCAAAATCTCTTCATATAAATAAGAAAGCTGTTCTAATTCTTCCACATCTACACATTCATTTACTTGGTGAATAGTTGCATTATTGGGGCCTAATTCAACCACTTCTGTACCATATTCAGCAAAAAAGCGCCCATCAGATGTGCCGCCAGAAGTAGAATGAATGGGAGCATATCCCATCACTTTTTCAATCGTGTTAGCAATAATCTTTCTGAATTCGCTGTTTTCTGAAGTATAAAAAGGTTTGCCAGAGAGCCGCCATTTTATTTCAAAGGTTAACCCATGTTCTTTGAGAATTTCTTCTACTTTGTGTTGGATTATTTCTGGGGTGATGCTTGGAGAAAAGCGTAAATTAAAATTAGCTTCTAAGGTTCCGGGGATCACATTATCGGCCCCAGTTCCTGCGTGTATATTGGAAAATTGCAGACTTGTTGCTGGGAAGGGGGGAGAACCTGTGTCCCACTGATAGGTTGTGATGCTCTCTAAAGCTTTTAATGCTAAATGAATAGGATTTTGTGCAAGTTCAGGATAAGCAACATGACCTTGCTTCCCAAGGATTTTAAGCTGACCTGTCAATGAGCCACGTCTTCCTACCTTGATCGTATCGCCTAATTTTTCAGTACTCGAGGCTTCTCCAACCAGACACCAGCTAGGGATTTCTTCTTTAGTTTGAAGAGATTTAAGCACGGCCTGGGTGCCATCAATTGCTTTACCTTCTTCATCACTGGTAATAAGAAAAGCAATGCTACCTAAATGGTGAGGATATTTAGTAATAAAGCGTTTGGTTGCTGTTAGCATAGCAGCAATGCTGCTTTTCATATCAGCGGCCCCACGGGCGTATAACTTTCCATCACGTAGTGTGGGAGTAAAGGGGGGGCTATCCCAAGCATTAAGATCACCTGGTGGCACAACATCAGTATGGCCTGCAAAACAGAAAAACGGCTGCGTTGTGCCTCGCTTCGCCCAAAGATTCTTAACTTGGTTAAAAGGAAAAGTGGATATTTCAAACCCCAATGCAAAGAGATAATTTGCAATAATTTCTTGGCAACCTTCATCATGAGGCGTCACAGAAGCTTGCGAAAGCAATCTAGTAGCAAGAGTTAATGTTTCAGACATCGCTATTCATCCCTTGTGACTTCGCGTAAAAGATTGTTCAAACCAACTTTTTCTCGCGTTTTATCATCAACTCTTTTTACTATCACAGCGCAGTAAAGACCATATTTACCATCTTTAGAGGGAAGTGTTCCTGGTACGACAACAGCATTTTGTGGGACGCGACCATACAAAATTGTATCGTTTTCACGATCATAAATGCGTGTGCTTTGACCAATGTATACCCCCATGGATATCACGGCTCCTTTTTCAACGATGACACCTTCTACAATTTCAGAGCGCGCTCCTATAAAGCAGTTGTCTTCAATGATGGTCGGATTTGCTTGCAGAGGCTCTAATACCCCACCAATACCTACACCACCAGAAAGATGAACATGACGCCCAATTTGTGCACAAGAGCCAACTGTTGCCCATGTGTCTACTAAGGTTCCTTCTCCTACATACGCGCCTATATTGACATACGATGGCATGAGTACTGTATTTGGCCCAACATAAGCTCCTGCTCGTACGCAGGCAGGTGGAACAATTCTTGCGCTAGCCTTTTGGAAATCGCTGAGGGTATGATGCTGGAATTGCAAAGGAATTTTATCGTAAAATTGGGTAAATTCTGCGGGAATAACTTTATTTTCATGCAAACGAAAATAGAGCAAAATGGCTTGTTTTACCCATGTGTGTGTTTTCCATCCTGTTTCAGTTGGTGTTGCTGCTCGCAATATTCCCGCTTCTAGCTGCTCAATCACTGTTTGCACGGCACTTTTAAGTTCATTGCTGGCATTTTCAGGAGAAAGTGTGTTTCGATTTTCAAAAGCTTGTTGGATAATGGATTGTAGAGTGTTAGGCTGCATAAATTTCCTTGCAAAAATATAGTCATAGCATGGGATTTTTCGGCTAAACCGTTGAGCTCTCAAGCAAAACGAGTGTATACAAAATACATGACTTTTGCGAGATGGTCTGCTGTAACAACGTTTAATTAGCTACCATTAAATTTGTTATTTAGTTAACTCATTTGGCTTTGTTCAATTCTATAAAATTCGGTTAGACCACTTTCTATTTAATTGAACTTGGGTATAATGCTGAAATGTAATTTTTTAGCATTTACAACCACTGAAAATGCTCAGTGAAGTAAGGATTCGGAGTTCTTATGGCACGTAAACACACTGATAATAAAGGTAAAAGCGGTAATAAAGGTAAAAAAAACAATCATCAATTAACCGCCGCTGAAATCAAGACATATATAGAAAATAATCTTTATCAACAAAGGCAAGCCTATGAAGAAGGCTTAGCTGGTGCGAACGGAGAAGCGCCTGAAGCGGTCCCAGCTGAGATTGATATCGATACTTGGTTAGAGGCTGAACACCTTGACGGCACTATTAGAAACCTGGTCAGTGAACGTGAACACTTATCTGACTCCGTGGGTATTTGCCCTGTTTATAATGCTGATGCGGTAGAGCAGGCAAGCACTAATGCTGCTTTAAATAAAGTATTGGCCAGTACAACGCTTAAAACCAAATTAAATCATAATGGTGACAGAATACTTGACAGGCCAGCATTACCTGAGCCACGAGTTCAATTTAATGCTGAATTAAATAAACTGAAAAAGCTCGATCAAGAAAGTAAAGATGCATTGAAAGAGGCTTTTGAAGAATATAATAATGATGCCGAAGAGTTAAATCGCAACCTTTTAGAATCAGAAGATCTTGATGATACTCCTTTCAAAGAAAATGAATCTTTGGCAGAAAAGATTACTGAAATTGAAGCTCAGATTGATTCGCTTAAGATAACAAGATTGACTAAAACTAATCTTAAAAAAGCATTGAATCAAGCTGTAGATGCAGTTGAAGATAAACTTCGACGCGTTAATGAATACAATCAGCAAGATATGGCTTTCAATCTTGAAGCTCAAAAACTGTTAGCTGATCACAATTTTAGCGAAGACACTTTATTTAAGCACTATCTAGACGCTGTTGTTGATAGCGATCATCATTTCTTGGGAAATCTCCAGAATAGAGAACTTTCATTTTATGATGATGCATGTAATCAGCTAATCATTCCTTTTCGAAAAAATGGAAGTCACTATACCGTTGCTGTAGCCCATATGTATATGGAAGACAAAAAGCAAATCGCTAAAGTTAAATACTATGATTCGATGGGTAGTGATTTAGATGAAAGCCTGCAAGCGCAATTAGTCGCCTTTTTTGAAGGGAAGGGATTTGAGGTCGAATATGAATGCGTTTCAGAGCATGAGCAAAAAGAAGGCTATAATTGCTCCATTTTTGCGAGCCATAAAGCCATTGATATGGTGAATGAAAATGAGGGCAATGATGAAAGATTGCTTGAAGATTTGAATGAAGACAATTATGACCAACTTCTAAATTATTATCGCTATGTTGTTACCCTTAAATTAAGTGAAATGGGGCAAAATGTTTCCGCTGGGAAAGAGCTGACAAAAGATCTGCGCCGTCGGCAAAGAGAATTTGTAAAGTTGAGTAAAGACGAAGCTCAATTAAACGATTTGAAAGCTTTGTTAAAGGACATTGGTAATGGTTTAGAAAAGGCTTTGAATAAGGTGAAAGGGGAGAAAGCATCTAAGAAATCATCATCTAATAAATCAGATCCTCAACCATTACCTTTGCAAAATCCAAATAACTTATTTAATCGATGTGATGAATTGTGTAAGCAAATGCACACTCTTTTAGAGCAAAAGCAAGCATTAGCAACAAAATCTAAAAAAGATAATGAAGACATTCAATCATTGATAGCTGCTATTCAGTCGTTTAAAGCTGTCAGAGATGACATCCAAAAAGATCTGAAGAGATTTCAAAGCAAGGTGAGCGGATCTCCGGCCTTGGTCAGTGACATCCAAAGCTGGGTTAAGCAGCTTAACTGGAAAAAAGTATTGGGCTATGGCGTATTAGGAGGCATTGGATTATTTATAGGTCTTCCTTATGCTTTAGCTTTTTTTATTACCTATTCTCCCGTTAATCCCTTGGTTTCGATCCTTTGTGGGGCGGGCGTATTTGCTTTGGGCGCGATGACTATCAATACAATTGGTAATTATCTAGCAGAAGAGCAAAAGAAAAAGGAAGAAAATACTAAATCACTGGCCTCAGACGAAGATGATCTTAGTGAGGAGCAAGAAGATAGCGAGCTTGATAGTGAGCCAGAAGATGATAATGAAGAGCAAGTTGATAAACGTAAGAAAAAGACTGCAGATAACGTTATCGATTTAGATGAAGTACGAAGTGCTAGAAGAAATCTTTTGCCTCAATTTGATAAAGCTGCTCGTGATGATGAGAAGAAGCAAAATGAGAGAGAGAAGAAAAAGATTAACGAAGAGCCTGAGAAAGGAAAACCCAAGAATAAAAAGAGATAATAAAAAGGAAAATGCGGCAAAAGCCGCATTTTTTTTAAGTACAAGTAGTTAATAAAAAGTATTCTTCAATTTGGATCTGAAGATTCGATTATTATTCTGTACCTTCTACGTTACCACCTTGAGAGGTTGCATTCTTGGCTGAGCTACCGAATACTGTTGCACCCGTTGTGGTAATCAAGCTGGGTAAGAACACTAAACCTGCAGCAATTGCTAATAGTACAATTGGCTGGCTTAAAGGAACTTGTTGTGGGTTATCTTTATGGGCCTTGAATTTCAACATGCCCATTAAAGCAAAACCAACCCCTGCAACGTAGCTTGCTGCAGTAATTAGCTTAGCAACGTTTGTCATGGTCCCGGTGATATTCTGAGCAACTTTACCAAGATCTTGGCCGCCACCATCAGCTAACACTAAACCTGATACCAAATATAAACCAATTAAAGCACCAAAATAACCACATAAGCTGAGTAGGGACTTCAGCTGTGAGTTATTCGTTGTTGTGATACTTGTACTTTTCATCTTTCTCTCCTCCGTAGCATATTACCGATATGTCTATTTTATCATGATTTAACCAAACTATTACAAAGGTACCTTCGCAAACACTGTTTTTTTCCAGTAATCAATTTGTACATTAAAAGCTTTTTTAGAGGGCAGCAGTCTTAAATGATGTAATACGTCATGTTGTAATTGCTCTTTAGATAAGCCTGCATCTAAAATTCCTTGCCCAAATACCCTCGGATCGCTAGAGTCGGGACCAAAACAATTTACTACCTCTTTGCTTCTATCTTTAAAACTCATATAGACAGCTTGTAATTTTCCTTTGTAAGCAGATTCTTTGTCTAACGAACAGTAAAGTACTCGGCAGAAATTGTTTAAATCAGCTTGACTGATTTCTGGTAAGTGAATGATAGTGCCTCCTGTGCTACTGTCAAGACCTACAGCATCGATGAAAAAACATTGCGAACAGAAACAGCAAGCAGTAGCTAAATTAGCAAAGTCATTATTTTTATAATTTTGATCAATATTAACGACATCTTGGAATTCTTTGGCAAAAAAACCACAATAGCGACAAGTATAATTGTCACGTTGAAGGACACGTTTTTTTATGGCCAAAAACTTATTATTGCGCTTACGGGCATTATAAAGGCGCCACATGCCTCTTTTTGCGTTAATGGTAATGGGTAGCAATTCCACAGTGTTTTTTTACCTCATAAAAAAATTTCTGAGTTCATCCATTTTCTCAACATGTGCCTCCGGAATAACCAAAGGTGCAAGCCAATATATTTACTGTATCGACCACATTAACAAGGAGGATACCTCCTATGACATGGATTAACCCTTTGCCAATACTGCCAGGTTGGCTACCAGAATGTCCCATTTTCGATAAAATGACCCAGCCGCGAACAAAAGCGATAAGTCCGATGAGTTTCATATACATGGTGACGACATCTGTGATTTTTTGCCACTTTTCGCCCCCTGATAAGGATTGGTAAGCAACAAGATCAGATGCTGAGCTAATATCTGTTGTGCTAAAGATGGTTTGCAAAGAGACATTCAGTGTGCTGGGGAAATATAAAAGAATGGCACCAACCACTAAATGCACCATAGGACCTGCGATTTCACCACGCTGCGCTGACCCAAACGTTTGGTTAGCAAAAATACGATACATCATAACGCCGCGTACGATAAGAGAAAGACCTATTACGTATGCCACAGCAACGATCAATGATTGAATGCTGCCAAAGGCATTTGATAGGTTTGTTAATGCGGTATCGAGGCTAAAAGACGAAGGATCGATAAACCCACTCATTTTTGATCACCTTCTTTCTATGCATACTTTGCATTTTATCCACTCTACTCAAATAAGTTTATCATTAAACTTCCGTTATTTGTTATTCTACTTCCAAAAAAATACAGTTGAGTAACGACAGTGCAGTTGGTATTTCGTCCTCTATTTTTTATTAATTAGACGTATAAATTTTTAGAGAAGTTCCTTTAATATTTAAAAAATATATGATGGATAAAATATGTTTAGTGGTAGGTAATACTCTTTACACTCGAATATAAGCTTTGTTGACTTCACTCATTTCGCATAGTTATGTATTTTGTATACACACTTGGTGCTCAAGGGCTCGTCGCCTCGTCTAAAAATCGGTCGTAATGAGTATAGAAGACAGAAACAGGCTTCGTTTCTGATCTCTTCCATTTCGAATTAGGCGCCGCCTCGCTAAAGCTACTGCGCGGCCTTTACCCGCTTCTTGCATCACTGAAGAAAGATTGTTTGCTTCACTTTGCAACTAGCCTGTATTTTTTTATACACCGCGGTTGCTAGCCAAAAGCTTGAGGTAAATAGGTGAATATGCGTCTAATTTTGGGAATTCTAAATTACTCAATCGGCTTTTTCAACTCTTATTTAGCTTGATGATCTGGTTCAATAAAATTGAGTTGACAACCAAGGCTAATCTAAATATGGTAGCCATCTTGCATATTTGAGTAAATGATTGAAGCAGTGTCGTTACGCTCGGTTATTGAAATATATAAGCCTTTTTTTACTCGTCGGACAAGTACGGCTTGGCAATGGCTTTATATTGCACTTCTATTTGTTGGTAACATTACTCAAGCCATTTTAATTGTTGTTATCAATACAAGTTTTAATTACTTCTTCGGCATTTTAATTGCCCCTTCACCGTCACTTCCGGTTTTGTTTTGGTCCGTTGCTTACTATTTGGCCGCAGTTGGCGGATACACTTTTACAGCATGGTTAAATTCTTTTGCTGGCGATAAGTTAATTAATCATTTAAACCAAATGGTGACAGATAATTTCTTGACGCGCTGGATGCAATCCAAAACTTATTATGGGGCCAATTTCCTTTCAAAGCGTCAGATTGTTAATCCTGCAGGAATATTAAGCTATGATATTCAAGAGGCAAATCGTTTAACTGTAAAATTAGGTGATAATTTACTCAACACGTTTTTTGCCTTTGTTGCAGGTCTTTACGGTTTATGGCAATTATCCTCTCCGCTTACATTTGAAATAGCGGCGATGGTATTCACCATTCCAGGGTATATGGCTATTGGCGCGCTTATTTATGCGTTGGCATACAATTTCATCGTCAGTAAAATTGGTTCGCGTTTAAAAAGCACTACTGAAAAACAATATAAAATCATTAGTAAACTTGAGGCTCACGCGCATCATATTGAAAAAAATGCTGAGGGAATTGAATTACTACAAGTGCGAGATCAAGAGAAAAAAGGATTTTTATATAGATTGCAAAAAAGCAAGAAACCCTACGCAATCATGGCATGGTTACAGTCTGGTCTTGCATCCTTTACTGCCTTAAATGAACACTTGAGATTTTTTATTGGTGTTTTATTAAGTGTCCCCCAGATTTTGGCTGAAAAAATGTCTATTGATAATCTTATTACAGTAGGAGATTATTTTACTCGCGTAGCCAGTTTTTTTACCTGGCGCCATGATAAGTATGAGGATGCAACCAACCTTGAAGTGCATGTGGGCAAATTGCAAGCATTACAGAATGAAATGGCAGAATGGGAAGCGATCCGTTCTAAGAACGAATTAACCTTCACCAAAGGCAGAGAATTGGCTTTAATAGAATTATTGATTGAGCGACCAGACAAAACTTGCATTTTGCGACAACGACATTTTGCTTTTAGAAATCACAACATTACGCTTATTCAAGGAAAGTCGGGGGTAGGCAAATCTACTTTATTTCGTGTCTTGACAGGGTTATGGCCTTATGTCAAAGGCACCATTTCTTTGCCTGTTGAAAAAGCTAAAATTCATGTCATTCCCCAGCGACCTATCTTTCCCAATGATGCGAATTTATATGAAGCAATTGCATATAAAAGCGAAAGAGAATTAACAACTGTTACGAAAGACAAAATGGATTCACTTTTGAAGGCGTTTAAAATCGAGAAAAGTGTTTTAGCACAAAAAGATGAAAAAAGGGATTGGTCTAAAATGCTAAGTGGGGGAGAGCAGCAACGTCTTGCGTTTATCAGGGCCATTTTGTTCAACCCCGAACTATTACTAATGGATGAGCCCTTTTCAGCATTAAATTACGCAATGAAGCTTTTGTGTGAAAAAATGCTAAAAAAATATTTACCAAGCACAACTATTGTTTATATAGATCATTCACCTCAGGGCGCCGCAGAAAATGGCAGTAATACAGAGCGCGTTATTTTTGAGCGAAAAAGATTAACGAGTAGAAGATAGCACAATCAATTACAAAAAATAGGAAATGAGTGAGTCCAAGCGGACTCACTACACTTGTAACGTGATGCTTCCAGCGCCAGATGCTGTGCCTTCGTAAACTCTCATTATTTCTTCAATGAGTTCTTCAATAACACTCATTGCAGCAGCATCATCTACTTTTTCGCCAGCCTCTTTACGTTTAGCTAGACGTTGTTCTACGATTTTAGCGGCACTACCACTTGGATAAAGCATAGAAAGCAGCTTTCTGGTTTCACCGGGACCAATCCTTTTATAAAGCGCATTTCTGATCCGCGCATCTTCAGCGGTGGTATTAAACGCCCACAATTCAATTGGACCCAAAGTACTTGTACATAATTGTGTATTCATACCAAGTTTTGTTGCAAATTGCGCTAAAAAGGTAGCACCTTCAGGGCGAGGACCATGCACACGGGTTGAAAGGGCAAGCTTTGCAGTTTCTGATAATCCAAAGGTCTTAACAGATTTATCAATCGCTTGTTGCGGACCTGCATCCATAATAAAGATAGAAGTTGCAAATTCAACCATGACAGAATCAAAATCCTCTAAGGATTGTGACAAGAGTGCAACTTGTACCTTCCACTTTCGACCTTCACGCATATCTACAACGACTTGATCGCGCACGGCCTGAGCTTTAGAGGTGCGGTGGAATTCGTCTAACACAAGACGCTTAGGATCTTCACGGATCTGTACGATGCGTTGACGATGATAATCTTTGTAAATATCGGGGAAATCTTCAACGTTTTCTTCCGTCAGGTAAAAGCTTTTAGCTAAAATATAACGTGCAAGCATATACATTACTGCAGTTTGCCTATCTGCCGCATCACCACCCGTTTTGGCGACTTCGTCTAAATCGAGAGAAACAACTCTCGCTTCACCTAAATCAAATTGCGTAATACGCGATAAAATAGGGTATTCACGCACAGCTGCTGATAGCATTCGACCAAAAGCGGTAATGAGTGGTTCGCCAGTTGGAACGACAATTTTACCATAGAGATCTTCTACTGCTTTAGTTCGACAGACAGCAACCGCATCTGAAATAAGAGGTGAGCAGTATCTTTGTGCAAGTGCAGCTTCATGGGTTTTTTCTGCTTTGAATAAAGCATCTACAACTTCCCACCAAGAAGTATGAGGATCGGCAAAAAATCCAATTTCGTCTAAAATTTTATCTACATTAGGTTCAAGCTCGCGAGTATATTTATTCGCATTTTGATTATCGGATAAACTTTTATACAGTTCGTCAACAATCATTCCCGCCATATCTGTGATACCGTCGTAAGCCTTGGTTTCACCAACAGGAGTTGCTAGCAAGGTAATGAAGTTTACAAGGAAGCTTCGTTCTTGTGGTGTTGGATATCGGCAGCCTAATTGTGTATCAAAAGGATTGATAGAATACTGTGGTGTCATTCTCAAGCGGTGATAGGCAACAAGATGTCGCTTTTCTGGCGGCAATGATTCCCTTACCAGTGAGATCAAACCAGAGCTAGATGGGCCGATATCAATGATAGCAATGCGTGGCAAACGGGAAATACCCCCTTGCAGGCACAATGCCAGGTTAATTGAGTTAGAGAGTACCGACTTACCAGAACCTGGTCGTGCATAAACTAAATCAATCCAGGTTGTTTGTTGTGTTGAACCTGGCTGGTAGGGCCACGGTTTACCATCGGGTGAACGCAAAAGTGTCGCACCTGTTACCCAAGGTGAGGCAGGGCGGGTAAAAGGCAGCATGTAGCAAACATCATTCAAAGGTGCAACAGAAGGAGTCGCAATGCTATGCAATCCCATTCCCATGCAGGTAGTTAAAGCTGCTTCGTAACTATCTCCGGAAAATTCGCCAATTTCACAGTGTCCCCAACCCTGTATGGCTTTGGCCATTTCGGCAGAGCGGGTTCGTAGCAAACGCTCTTCTCCCACATTCGCCCAGGTTGTCGCTGCGACACGGTATTTCACGATGGCGTAGTCAGTGCTGGTATCATAATATTTAAGTAACTCTGCTGCATCAGTGATAAGTGGGTTTAATGAGGAAGCAAAGCTTAATATAGAAGCTAATACGGGTTTAACACCCAAGGTTTTAATTCCATCACTTTCTAGCAAGAAGGAAATTCGCCAAGGAAAGCGAGAATGTAATGCCTTTTTAAATAACTCAAAAAAAGGCTTAATTTCTTGTGGAAAGAGATCGATATAATGTGTTGCGTATATCTTATCGCCAATCCGACATGTACGAAGATTGATGATTTCCCCATCTCGAGGAATAATTTGTGGCACAAGTGGAGGCCATACAATTTCAGAAACGTCTCTACGTTTAGGATCGGTTATGTTTCTGATCGGAATTTTATCACCAGGTAAAACAGGACGCCATTCTTTATCGGTGTAATCAGGATCGACGCTGCGTCGCATTTCATATACGGCTTGATGAACATCAAGGATAACTGCATATAGATTGACATCGCGCATGTCATTGACGGCGCTGCGAACAAAAGAATCGTGCGTTTCACGTAACTCAGGCACAGCAGCCATGATATTTTGCGCATTCTTCATTGAAGGCAGTTTTACATCTTTAGTATGTTCTAATTTATTTTTTCTCGATTGCTCTAATTGTGCTTTGGTAAGAGAATTAGGACGTGTCCAAAGCACGAAGAAACAATCCTCTGAAGCACAAAATTTTGAAAGATGATTAATTCTTTCTTCAAAAAGATCATGTAAATCCATCTTTAAGCGTTCGCATGTAGCCATCGCGGGCTTAAAAATATCGCGGATTTCGTCTTTAACTAAATCTTTATCATAATGAAAATAAACTTGAACCGCATGCCCTAAACGGGATAGGGCAGGGGAGAATGTATTAATGAGACCTCTATGAATTTTATCAAATTCTTGAGGTCCTACGAGCTCTGTTGCACCATTTAAACGGATCACAGAAAACAAGGAACCATCTCTTGCTACCAAGGTGTGACGGCTATCTGCTGTTTCAACAGAGCAATAGTAATCTGTCGTTTGACCAAGAGAACCGCCTATCCACGCCATTAAAGAGTCGATGCTATCTAGTAGTGGATCGATAAACGTTCCCATGTTTCCTCGCTTCTCTTAGTCCTTAAAGGATCACACTTTTACCGTAATACGACACCAGATGAAGTAATCACAACCCCATTGGGTGCATCGATTTTTAATATTTTACCGTATTCACCAACAGCATCACCTTCAGTTACGGTAATAGTTTTGCCGTCAGCGGTGCGCAGCCAAGCCCTTCCTGGGATGATGGCATGTATTGTCATTGTTGGGCTAGCAACGGCCTCTTTAGAAGGACCTTTGGGTTTAGCTTTGGCGGCTCTGCGCTTTGACAATTCTTCTTGCTGTCTTGCAATTGCAGCCTGCTGTTCTTCACGGATCCCTTTAATTTGTGTGGAGAGATCCTGTAGCGCTGCAGTAAGCGTAGCAACATCGTGCTGTAGCGCTGCTATGTTTTTGCTTGTATCAGCAGAGTTTTGCACTGTGGTGGCTAAATTCTTCTCTAAAGCACTGATTTGCTGCTTATAGAATTGCTCTTGATCATCAATTTTCTTTTGTAATTTAACTAAAGCTTCATCAGGTAGCGCTACTTTAGTGGCCCCTTCCATTAAATTGGGAATAGCCTGCGGCTGGGGAGCAGCTGGTGCTGTAGGTGGCGGCGGCGGCGGTTCTGCTTTAACCACGGGAGGAGCTTCAACGACTTCTACTGGAGCAGGTTTAGGTTTACTAAACATGCCATAGATTTTCCAGCCGATAAAACCAACGACAACAACGCCGATGACAATGGGAATTGTCGCACTTTTTCGCTTAGGAGGTTCAAGCTCTGCAGTTTCCCCTTCCTCGCCCTCTTCAGCGCCTTCGAATTCTTCCATATTTTCGAATTCTTCAGGGGCTAAAGCATCTTCTTCTTCATGACCAGCTTCATCAAAATCAAATTCTTCTGAGAATTCTTCTTCTTCATGCTCAGTGGGTTCATTGTGTTCGTTATGTGTGTCATCTTTCTCGTCGACCATTCATCAACCCTCTTCATCCGTCACATCAACATCATTTAAAAATAACAATCCCACACTGGTGCCTTTATCAACATATACCGTGTACGGAGTTTGGAAATATGGTTTGATCGCTTGGCTCCATTGTTTTCCAAGTTCACCTAATGCTGCGAAAAATATCTGTCTATTATCTAATGGTGGCGTTGTCGTTGTTGTTGCGCCAGTCAACGGAGAAGTTGTTGTTGTTCCTTGTTGTGTGATTGCCTGGCCGTAACCTTGAATAAACGAAGATGCAAACAAAGAACCATAGCGTTGTAACAAATGGCGATCAAAATCCGTTGCCAGTGCTGTGCGTGCTGTATCGGGATCAATCGCTACTGCTGAAACGCTAAATGACTTCACTTTTTTAGGGACAGTCATTTGTGTGAAATTAATAATCACAGAAGTTTGTTGTGCCTGATGTTGGAAACTTCCAATGAGTTTTCCACCATGATATTTACCGCTCACAATGGTCGCTAATACTGGGCCTGGCTCATCGCTATTAACCGCGGTATCTATCACACCAAATATGATGGTACCTGCTTTAATAAAGACTTTCTTGGTAGAAGGTCTTACATTGCCAAGTCTTGTAGCACGTGAAGATGCGCCTCCAGATCTTGTATCAGAGCCTGATCCACTTGCGCCAGACCCTATTGGAGTGCCATCTTGTGATATTGCTTCAGGTGTAGAACGTTTATAAGGCTTCGTCGCTAAATCACCTTGAACATATTGCTGATTCGGGAATTTGCTCCATTCAGCATAAGCTGAGTTAGCATAGTTTTTCATTTGACTGGCGATTTTCTGAACAGAGGCTTCATATTCTCTTTGCTGCTGCTCTGCTAAACGACGTTGTCTTTCCAATTCTTTTAGACGTTCTTGTTCAGCCCGTTGACGTTCTAGTGCTTCGCGTTGTTCACGTAGTCTTTGTTCTTGTAACTCGCGTGCTCTGTCCGCAGCAGATTTTCCCGATAAGCCACCTGCGCCGCCCGCGCCTGCACCAAATGCACCGCCACCTGCGCCAAAAGCACCACCGCCAGCAAAACCGTTACCGTCAGCGCCACCTAATCCCATTTTCCCTAACTTGTCGCGTTCTCGATTTTTTAATGCTTGTTCTAGTGCTGCTGCATCGGCATTGCCTTTATCTGAATTTTCGCCGATTGCGCCAATAATAGTGGGTATAGCGCTCGATTTTTTTTGTAGTGCTTCTTGAGCCCGTCGTTCGTTTTCTTGAATTTGTAATTCTCGGTATTTTTCAGGGACAACGTTGCCGGGGGTTGCTTTTATATCAGCAGGAACTGGCACAGCTTGCGAGCCTTGCTTGGAAAGAACATCTTCGGGGGTTTGCTTGCTACGCACAATTGCAACTATTACGCCAACAACAATGATGGCGCCAAGCAAAATCACAAAGGTGCGAGTCTTTGAGTTAGATAATCCAGCAAGCAAATTCTGCGGTTTATTAGCCATAACTTATAACCCTGATAGTTTTATATCGACGGTTCTTCCATTTAATGTTGCTAAAATAAATGGAGTTTGCATCATTTCATAAACATGCGTACCGTCAGGACTTGCTACCGTTGCTGTCCAAGCGGGTGAAAGCACAGTTAACTTAGTTCTAAAGTAAACTCTACCATCAGCAAACCAGGCATCACCATAGCCTCCGGATACGCCTAGTTTAATACTTCCTCTAGGGGGGATCCCATCTAATATGTTGATCATTAATGGGTTTACTTTAGCATTTAAAGTTGTATCTACAATAGGTGGTTTTGCATCTGGACCACGACCCATAACTTGAAGGTCTACCCTAAAATCTACATTCTTTTGGCCTGAGACTAAAGTGATCATAACTGGGGTATCGAGTCCCCAAAGCCGAACTGCAAGGTTTCCATGTGCATATTGTTTGATGCTTTGAATGAATAATGCATTCCCTTTTTGGTCCCATTGAATGTTAAACCCTTGAGGATCGCCGATGCTATAAGCAGTGACGGGCCAGGGAGCACCAGTTGTATCTACGAATAACACGGAAGTAACAAATCCTGCTGACAATCTAATAACGGGAGGTTGGCTTCCCGGATCCAGCGTTACCACAATAGAGGTAAAGTTAGGATTGGGAGGGGGGGCAACCGTCGTTGCTTTTGCTTGTAAAGTAAGATCATAAAATTTATGTAATTTCATGATTTGATCGGGACTTAGGGGTAATACATCTGTCATAAGTGAATTAAAAGCAGCATCGCGCTTCATTTCTTCGATATCAATCGGGCGCTCTTGGGCTGGTTGAGATGATGCCGCAGGTCTGGCTGACATGTTTGTTTGTTGCGTTCCCACGCTCATCACGTCTTGTGATTGCGGGATCTCAGCTTGAGCAGCTTGACTTTGTATCGTTTTAGCAATTGCTTGCAATTGTTCTGGGTTTAAATTTTTTGTTTGTTCAATAAGCTGTTGTGATTGCTGAGGGGTTAATTGACTTAAATCCTTCGGTAATGCGGGTTGAGTTCCAGCTCTATTGGGAGTTGAAAGTGCATTTGTTAATGGGTTTGCGCCGCTTGCCTCTTTGCTTGGTACGCTAGAGGAGGGATGGGCTCCGCCTGGTTGTGGAGCAGGAGGTAATGGTTGGTCCCCGCCTAGGACCGCAGCTTGAATTGGTTTTGCGCCAATAAGAAGAAGCAACAATAACAATTTAAATTTTTGTTTCATTGTCTGTTCATCCACATTGCTTCTTTTGGGTTTAAGCATGATGCCGCATAAACCACGAATACTATGATCATTGCAAATAGTCGTCCCATCAAAGTCTTACCGAACCAAAGCGTTCCAAATATAATGAGCTTCTCATATTATTTCTTTCAGCACAAAGGTATTACTGAATTACCTCTCTTATCACAAATGAATCAATACCTACCCCAGAGGGGGATTCTAATGTTGACATTCTAGAGATAGTCAAGGTCACAATATTATTTTGAATAATTTTGTCATCAGGATTACTATTTTCATAAGTTAAGACAAGCGGAATTTGTACTCGCCAAATAAAAGCATTAGGGATGCTTCCTTGCAAACCTGGCGTTGTTTCACTGTCTTGAATAATTGTGGGGGTTCCATTTATTTTTGCGTATACGATCATCTTTCTTCTTTGGACAGCATCCAGGTTGCGAGATTCTTTAATTGCTTTTAAATAACTGTTGTATCCGTTACGCGTAAAGAAGCTTCTGGCATTTTGGATCTGCCTTCTATAGTTAACAAAATTAATATTATACGCAGATGTTGATGCTTCTACAGCCCATGTCAGCAAAGCATTTGGCTGCATGTTGGGTTTGCTCAATGGAACTAATTTTAATGGGGTGCCATCGTAAGAAGTTGCAAAATATTTAGGTGGAGGAATATTCTTTTGTTCGTAACGCAAGAATATGATCAAGGTTATTAATAATAAAAGTAAGCAAAGGCACAAAGTCGTGAGCTTACGGCTTCCATCTCGATAATAGAGATTGCGCAATAAGATCATCTCTAACGCCCCAATATACTTAGGATCTTGGAGGGTTGGGGCAGTTTTTGTTATTGGCTTTCTTTGTTCAACCATATCAAAATGTCTCAGCTATTTTATTTTGCTAGAATGCCTTCTCTTACTATTATTGCCGTGATAGCAATGCCAGTTGGAGATTCTGTAATAGGCACACGTACAATTAACATGGTGACGATCATATCCTTTTTAATCACTTCTTTTATATTTTGAAAAGTGAGGATCATGGGAAACTGAACCTGCCATGACCAGGTACCATCTGAAATCGCACTTTCTTTTAAAATGATGGGTGCGTAGGTAGGTACGGCAGAGAGCACGTATTTCCTTCTTTGCACAGATCCCACAGTGTTAGATTCGATTAGCGCCTTACGATAATCTTGATAGCCGGCTTGAGTGTAATAAATACTCGAATCACTAATCACTTTTTCGTAGTCAACAAAATTAAAAGTGTAGGAAGTGATGATAGCCTCCACAGCCCACTCTAGGAGTGCAGGGGTGGATATACCGGGTTGAGAAAGGGGAATTGGCGCAACAAGTTTTCCATCTGAGGTAGTTGGAAAGAACTCAGGAGTAGGCTTAATGGTGCGTTCATAAAGCCCAGCCAAAACCATGATACCAATCATGCTCATTAATATTAAGCAAAAAATAAGTAGGGCATAGTAGCGATCGTAATAAAAGTCTGCACGCAGCATCGCCAAATAGCGTTTGGGTGCCGCAACTGCGGGGGCAGGTTTAGCTGGTGTGCCAGGTTTTGGCTTTGGTAATGGCTTTTTTGCCGCTACACGGGTATTGTCAGGTGACATTACTCATATTCCCTTTTCCAACTTTCTGCCTTGTTTGACTAAAAATCCATTTCATTTGTTCAAAACGAGACTGCTTATCCTGAGAGATCAAACCTCCTTCACCGTAATTGAGGCTATCCCTATTCCTTTAGGGGATTCTAATGTTGGTCGACGCGCAATTATCATCGTTAGAATAAGATTTTGCTTTCTTTGATCTGAAGCACTTTGATAAGTTACTAGCATGGGAAGTTGAACTTGCCATGCATAGACACCATCGACAGGGCCTTCTTTAAGAATGACTGGTGTATTAGTGGCAACAGCAAAAACAACTAGTTGCTTAGCGCGAACTGTTTCCAGCGTTTTAGCTGCGGCTAATGCAGCAACAAAATTTTGATAACCAGCATCAGTAAAATAAACTTTGACGTCTTTCAGGGACTTCTCATAATTTCCAAAGTTGAAATTGTAAGCCGTTGTTGCTGCTTCTACTGCCCAATTAAGTAAAGATGCTGTAGTGAGATTCGGTTGATTTAAGGGAGCTAACTGTAGCAGCTTTCCTGTATTGGTGGTTGCGTAATAATGCACAATTGGTTTGTGGGTTCTTTCCCATGCAATCCATCCCATGACACCAAAAATGGCAAGGGTTAATAAAATGCAGAACACCATCAGGCGACGATAATTATCGCGATAAAAATTGCTGCGAAGCAGAACTGATTGTTTAAAGAGAGGACTATATTCGTCAGGAAGAGTCAACTCATCGAGGGTAGGGACGCTTTTTGTGGACTTCTTTTTTAAAGCATCCGTAGTTAAATTTTTCTTTGGTAGTGAATCAGGTGTGTCACTTGCCATTGCCGATAGATCCTCTTTCTCAACCCTCGTTAATTAGAATCCTTGCACAAAACTACAGTCAGTATAGCACTAAAATGCACAGGACCTACCAGCAATTCTTACTGAGAATTGCTTTCAAGTAAAATGTTCCACAAACGCTTTACTTTTTGCATGCAATAAAAAGGCAGAGCATCGATTGCTCACCACTTATCGTCAGATACCTACCTATTGTTGCAATTGTTTCTTTTGTGTCAACCAAGATCGAGCTTGGCGTTGGTTTCCAGCGATAAACGCTCTGAGCCAACGAACAAACACTGGTAAAGAAAAACCAAATCGATTGAGTAATACGAAAAAGGCACAAACACAACAAGCTAAAATAAATGTCCATATACGAATATGAAGTAAGAAAAGAAACAAAGGAATTGCGGAATACGCATCCATAAAGAAAAATCTGGGTGTTCTCGCGGAATCTCGCCAGTGGGCTGTTTCTGGATGTCTCATCTTACTGTTCCCATTTTGAATTTATACTTATATTTTAATTCCGATATGCGCCGAAGACGCATTATTCCCACTTTTGTAAAGGGGGGCCGCCGCAAAGCGGCGAGGGGGATTTTGTGAGCAACCTTAAATCTCCCTGGCCCTTCGGGCCGTCCCTCTTTTTGAAAGAGGTAATTTTTGTTCGCTACGCTCACACCTCAGAAACAATCTATAATCCTGCGTCACGATCTGCATTTTTTGCACCTGCAGCCATGAGGTTATAGGTGCGTTCAGAAATAATACCTTCATCTAATTTTCTTTTGGCGTCAACTAACATTGGTTGACCGCGCTCTTTCAACAGTATTCTTGTTTTAGCAGCAAGCATTTCAACTTCAGTGTTAACGAGTACATCACGTACTTCTTCATCAAATACCAAGTATTCACGTAAAGCCACTCGTTTGTTATCTACGGTGGGCGCTAATTTTTGCCAAATGACCATGCGCAATGTTTCAAGAATATCTAAAGCACGACCATGTCTTTCGTCTGCAGGGAAGGTGGAAATCATCCGACGAACACAGTCTGCGACCCCGTTACTATGCAAGGTGGTATAAACAGGATGACCTGTTAATGCTGCATCGATAACTGCGGCAATAGTTTCTGCATCTCGCGCCTCACCAACCAGTATAAGTCCAGGCTTTCGTCGCAAAGCGTTTCTAACACCATCGGCAAAAGTAGGTAAGTGCTTTGGAATTTCTGATTGACTAATAATAGAAGTGGGCTTTTCAACGGCATCATAAACGAATTCAATAGGTGCTTCATAGGTGAGCACTTTACGATTCGCATCCTCTTGCATCACTATTTCGCGGATAATAGCAGCAAGTAGCGTACTTTTACCTGAACCTGTTGAACCTGTAACAACGATCGTTCCTTGCATCGGAGCCATATGATCAATAATCGCTTGATCAACACTCATGGTGTTAAGAGGAGGAGGCTCAGCAGGAATGGTACGTGCTGTAATTTGGATGCCATCATGTCCTTCTACCTGACATGCTGTGCCATTGATACGAAATCGATAACGCGTCGTACGATCAGGGCGGATCTCATAATGCGTATCCACATCTTTACCCGAGGAAAGTTGGGTCGTACCATTTGGACCATAAATGGTATTAAGCATTTCACCGACTTCAGTCTGTGACATTTTCCGCGTGGTTACTGGGTAGAGTCTTCCATGAATTTCGGTGAGCACTTGAGCATCTGTTTGGATTGTAATATCAGAAGCACCCTTTAATGTGCAGTGCAACATTAAGCGATCCATGTCGCGAGGAGAAAAACGAGCCGGTTCGTCCGGCATAATGTATTCTTTGTTTGCAATCGCCATTATACCCTCCCAGTTTGAATTTATGCACCCGTCTACGCTTATTGCTTCGGCGTGGCTGGGGGCCTTGCCGTAGCTTCAGCGAAGGCAGGTTGTTGCCATTGCGCTCTCACCCCAGTTGTGTATGCACCTGGGGCTTCGTTTACCTGACGTCTCGCCTAAATTCAAATTGGTACGGCGCCTAATTATTCATCAGGTGTTACTTGTCTTTCATCAGCAGTTACTAGCGCTGTCCATTCATTACTTGCAGACTTGAATTGCGGTAGCGTTGTGATACGTAAAATACGATCATTGATTGCCATTTGAGAATCGCCACCCGTGATGCCTAAGTTAACTTGGGCAACAAAAGGTAGACTGACCATGTTTTGCGCAAGCAAGGTTCGATAACGAATCATGCCTTCAAAATCGCGTTTCAGCCGTCCTAGGTTTTCTGCAAAAATAACATCAGCTTGGGTAACCCCAGCTTGCCATCCCTCATCAAGATATTTGTCCCAAACAGTTTTTTCTGTTTCATCACGAGGCAGAAGAGACATATCCGGCATATCAGGTTCTTTATAATGCATCTTCAAATAATCTCTCCACGTTGGCGCCATCGTTACAAAACGTGCCTGAGATTGTATGCTGTAAGCACGATCTGACACCCTGATGATATCATCAGCGGTTTGATCTAATGTTTGCCGACCTTCAATAAGAACAGGGGGCAAGACGTTATGATCTAGCAGCATACTATTGAAATTATATATGATATCGAGCTCGCGTTCGTGCATCGCAACTAAAGCATTAATTTGTCCCGCGCGCCATGCTAGTCCTGCTCTAGCACCTAAGCTTAATGCTGCGTCGCGCAAACCAATGTGTCGGATCCCGCCAAGCGTAGCGGCTGTTCTACTTTCAGAAGCGCCAGTTGAATGGTATTTGTTAAGCGTAGATTGATAAACAGGTGGCGTTGTACAGCTTACAGTAATCGCAAATGTACTAAATAGTAGTGTACTTCCAATTATCTGCTTCATAAGATCCTCTTAACTTCTCACGATTCAACGCTATGCGAGGCATACTCTTCGCATTCGAATTTTAGGCCTTGTTACCTTCGCTTTCTCTTAACAGCGATGTACTCTTTACGCACTCCTGTTGTTGAGGGGCTTTGGCGCTAGCCTAAAAATCGACTGCTGTGAATATAGGCTTTGCATAAAATGCAATTGCGAAGGGTGAATTTTCAAGCATTAGCTACATACCGTAGTTCAATAATTCGACTAGTAGGGTACACAACCAAGTTAGCACGTTTGCCCGCCTGTAAGCCAGCATCTTTTAAAATGTCAGCAACAACGCGTTCTCTAGAAGAGATGGTGACAATTAGTGGGATCTTAGGTATCGGACCAAGTACTTTAACGCGATAGCGCGTCATTTCGGCAATCCTTTCTAAAAGAGGTTCGATGGGACCTGACCAATCTAAACTTGCAAGACCACCCATGCCTCCTTGAGGAGTGACAAGTATGTCTGTGTTGATAGCATTCTTTGCGTAAATATCTTGCGTGGCTGCAAGTGTCTTTAAAGAATTTTCCACTGACATTGCAGACTTCATAAGCTGATATTCAACATCACTCATTTGATAAGTTGGTTTTTGCGTACAACCAACCAATAATGCGGCGATCGAGATGATAAACAGTGGCTTATCCATAGCGTATCTCTGTTAACTCCCTACCCATAATAAATTTCTTCCTAGTATATCTTTAATCAGGCGGATATACAGCCTTTGCAGCGAATAAATAAAAATATCTTTGCATAGAACTCTAAGATAACAATCCTACTCTAATAAAGTAAGAGCGATCATATAGCATTCCTGTAGGTGGAGAAGGTGTGGAAGAGCTGGATTGAATTTAAGTTAACTAGCAGAAAGGAAGTAACGCTCGTCTATGATTAGAAAAAGAAATTTTAAAGAAGGTGCTACTGACCTGAAACCATACTTGTACAGCGGTACCATTGTATATTCATTGAGTACGATTTATTATTACGACGACTAGCTACATTAAGGGTGTTTCATGGCGGAGAATCCATTCGTTCAACAAGTCTCCTCAATAGCGAAGGTGTTGAGGTGTAACTTTACGTTGAGAGAACAACCCATCACGATTGAACAAGTATTTGCTGAGACAGGATTGCTGCCGGCGATTATTCGCAGGGCTGATCAATTATGTTCATTTTGCTTGGGGTATGGACTGGGGGTGAGTTTTGAAGAAGCGCAAGGCGGTATGTTAGGCGTTCGTGTGAAATTTGATAATGCCACACCCAATTCGTTACGTTTACTTTGTGCAGCAGATGTGATCATTGAGTTAATGCAACATGCACCTTCGCGCGATGTAACGCCATTGGATGATTTGATGTACGACTAATGTTTTGAGTGTATGAGGTAAAATATGGCAGGACAAGGCGGCGGCGGCCAAGGCGAAGATAAAGACTCCTATGCCCTTCTTTGGATGCTAGGGGCTATTTTCGTCATTGGAGGCGTAATTTGGCATTTTTATAAAAATCAACTGATAACAGGGTTTATTGCACTCAAAAAATATGAAGCCATTGCGATTTCTTTTTTTGTTGATAATGAAAATGTTCATCGTGCTCTGCAAGGGTTATCCATGGCTAACCCTGATAACATTACGTTGGATTATGCGGGGGTAATAAGCACGTTTATTGGTCAGTACATGATGTATCCCATTTGCTTGATGTTATTGCTGATGGGGATAGTGATGTTTAAGGGGCATGCAACTATGCGCTTTACCAAAGCTTACAACATGGATACGTTGGTTCAGCAAGAGAAAGAAAATTACCCGCAAATTGCGCCTGTTGCAGATCTTAGTTTGATTGAAGAAGATATTAACAAAGGGCCATGGGCGATGTCGCAAAATCCTATGCAATTTGCCCGTAGTCAAAAGTTATTGAGAGTAGAACTTGTTGCCGATCAAAAAGCATCATGGCGTGCCGAAGGAGTTGCAAAAGCAACACTGGTAAGAGAGCGAGCCATGCAAGCATTTGCTTCGCAGTTAGGGACCCTATGGAGTGGTGTCAATAACCTACCTCCTCATACTAAAGCATTGTATGCAGCATTTTTAGCTCGTACTGAACATGATACTGATACTTGTAGAGGATATTTAGCAAAATTAGCAAGAAGTGCAGCTAAAGGGACAATAGATTATTCAGATACTGAAGAAATCTTAAAAAAATATGGTAAAAGTAAAGCAGCACAAAAATGCCAACAAAAGCATGCCTATGTATTAACTGTGATGGCATCTATGTTGACCCTTGCCAGAGTAGATGGGGTTTTAGCCTCTGCCGATTTTCTTTGGATTAAACCAGTGGATAGACGATTGTGGTATGTACTGAGTGGTGTAGGCCGACAAGTAGCCGTCCCTGAAGTAGCAGGAGTACATGCTCATTGGCTTGCAGAAAGAGAAATGGGAAGAGCTTTAACGGTTCCAATGGTAGAAGAGGCTGTCAATGCGCTAGAGCTTGCTTTGGCAGCGATGGTTTATATTCCTGATGAAGACGAGCAGCTGCAACCTGCTGCGACAAATTAATCAGGAAGGAGAGTAATTATGTCACTGCGTGGGTTAGAAGAGAAACATGAGCACGGCGCGCGGGAGATGGCGCGGGATACACGCCCTCTAGGGGAGCGTGTATCCGAATTTTTCTCCAATCCGTTGTATGTTGCTTGTATGTTGGGAACAGCGGCTGGAACTATCATTGCGGTGCCAGCGACGGCAGATCTCATGGGGTTTTTTGGTCTTTGCATTTTTCTGTTCGCTTACACGCGCAAAGTCACCCTACCTTTTAAAATGCCATTAATTTCAAAACTGCCTGATTATAACGATACCATCCCTGGCACGAATAAGCCTAAAAAAGGGCAAGGGATCGCTTTCTTTGGTAATGAGAAAAATACGCAAAAAGAACTTTGGTTCTCCAATGACGATATGCGTACTCACGTACTTATTTTCGGATCAACCGGTAGCGGTAAAACAGAAGCATTAGTTTCCATTGCATTTAATTCTTTAGCGCAGGGTAGCGGATTCATCTACATCGACGGTAAAGGTGATAACTCATTGTATGCCAAAGTATTTGGCATGGTAAGACGAATGGGTCGTGACGACGATATGCTACTGATCAACTTTATGACTGGTGCTCGTGACGTCATTGGTGCACAAAAATCACGTCTTTCCAATACTATGAATCCTTTTGCAAATGGTTCTTCGAGTATGTTATCTCAGCTAGTGGTCAGTTTGATGGATTCAGGCGGCGGTGGCGGTGATGGCGATATGTGGAAAGGCCGTGCGATTTCATTCGTGGAAGCTCTAATGAAAATTTTGGTGGGGATGCGTGATGAAGGTCATATCCTTTTAGACGCTAACCTCATTCGTAGCTATTTTATTTTAGAGAAACTAGAGCAGATAGTGGTTGATCGCCGATTCCCTTTGAACGAGCGGGAATCTGTTCCGTTGGATGCTTTACCACAAGCTTTTTTAGATCCACTGGACAACTATATTTACAACTTACCAGGTTACAATAAAGCAAAGAAAGGGAACCAGGCAGGTGAAGTGCGCGAACAACATGGATTTATCACCATGCAATTAGGTCGGGTATTCAGCTCTTTAGCAGATACCTATTCGCATATTGTTCGTACTAATTTGGCTGAGGTTGATCTGAAAGACGTTGTATTAAACCGTCGTATTCTTGTCGTGCTATTGCCAGCCTTAGAAAAATCACCAGAAGAGTTGGCAAACTTAGGAAAAATTATTATTGCATCTCTTAAAGCGATGATGGCGGCAGGGTTAGGTGATGAAGTAGAAGGTGATTATCGCGATGTGATTTTGCGTAAGCCTACCAACTCTCCTACGCCCTATGTTTGTATTATGGACGAGTATGGTTACTACGCTGTGCCAGGTTTTGCTGTTGTGCCTGCGCAAGCACGTTCCTTAGGATTCTCCGCCATTTTTGCAGGACAAGATTTGCCTGCGTTCCAAAAAGCTTCTAAAGAAGAAGCAGCCTCTATCGGTGCGAATACTAATATTAAAATATGTATGAAAATGGAAGATCCAACCGATACCTGGGAATTTTTCAATAAAACAGCAGGCGAAACCTATGCCACCAGTGTGAGTGGATTCCAAGTTAATGCAGGCAGCATGACGAATAACTATGCTGATACCCGAAATGCTTCTATTGAGAAAAGATCACGTATCGATCTTTTAGACTTAAGAGATCAACGTGAAGGTGACGCCCATATTTTTTGGCGCTCAAAAATTATTCGTGCTCGTATGTTTTATGCTAACCCCAAACCTGCCAAAAAGATGCAGGTTAATCAATATCTATGCGTAGAAAAACCTTCTGAATCGACAATGATTAATTTGGATAAACGTATTCGTCGATTTGCTCAAGTTTTCAGTGCGCCGCAATTTGTCATGGAGCCCCCGGCAGCCAATGAAGATATTAACATAGTTTCGCAAGCAATGATGATGTATGCGACCTTAAAACCATTTGAACGCTCCATTGCAGCTGTTATTGCTATCTTAGAAAAAGAAGTAGATAAACAACGAAAAGTACGTGAAGAAATTGAGGCAGAACAATCACAAGAATTTTCTAATGAAGTGCATGCCTTTACCCCAGTGCATGTGCCAGATTTTGCTGTTGAAATTATTGGTGAGGAAGATCTTAAACGCTTTTCCAATCCCTTGCTATTGCGAGGACGTACTCGCGAAGCGTTGACCCATATTGAACGTTTAAGCGGTCAATCAGAACAAGATGCAGCCAAAACTGCCGATAATATTATCAATGATATCATTAAAGCAACGTATTATCCTCCAAAAGACGTGCTGCATAAGGACGTAGAAGGTGTATTGGATGCACTTGAACAACTCTATGAAATGTTCAATCAGCAAATGATAGGTGGCGGCACTAAAGCCAAAGAAGAATAAATTTTCATTCATTCACCATTATTCACATCCAAACTCTGATAGTCCTGGCCTTTGCACGAGCTTAGGCCAGTTCTACAAAGTCTGATCATCAGCTTTTGCTAATTAAGTTATAAATTAAAACGGTCTTTATCTCTAAGGCGTAGTTTGTTAAGAACTTTCAGCAACTTTCAATTGTCCTATCTTCAAACAGTCTTATAAAAAAGAGTTTTGCGTGAAATTTCACCTAATAATGACCTGTAAGCATACATCATTAACTCTGCCTAGTCAGTTAGATATAATAAAGTAACATTGTGATGGTGGGGGTTGTTTTGTGTTTTATGAGGAGCCAAAAATGGGCATATCACAAGACTATAACGAAGAAAAGCCTTTCAAGCAGCTCTTAGCAGAATTTCAGGCACTGCGAAGAGAAGTGTTTATTCGTAATGATGTATCCAGAGAAACACTAAGTGCATTTGAAGTGTTACAAGGAAAATTATTAAGGAAGTTAGAACAACGAAGGAGCGATTCAAAAGAAGAAATTATTAGGGCTGAAAACAAAAAAAATAATCTTATTAAACGTTTAGTGCTATTAGAAAAAATGAAAGACAGCTATGCCCAGGATGAAATTATTAAAGAACTTGAAGAGTACAGCCGGATCCGTAGGCATCGAGATGCACAACTTGCTCGTATCACTAAAGAGATCGCAGATATTAATTTAACTAAAAATGAATTTCACGATCAAATGGAAGGAAAGCAAAAGAAGAAGGTAACCACTCAAAGTGAAGTTGTATTAATAAAACATTGAAACCCTATAAAAGCCCAACTGAGTGAGGAGGGCATATGTCAGGAAATGGTGTAGGGAAAGGCACAGGCACAGGCACAGAACAAGGTAAAAAAGACGAACCTAAAGTTAAAGGAGGTCTTTTCAGTGGTATAGTGCAAGGCGCCAAAGATTTTATTAGCGAAGGAATTGGTCCCAAAGAGCTTCCATTTGAGGTAGAACAAGAAAAAGTAGATTTTGTAAAAGGTAGCACGCTCAGAATCAAAGCCGATATCTATGTGAATGCTGCGAGTGTTGATAAGCTTGATGTAAGTAGTTGGGGGGGGATTGCCGGTGCAATTAGGGACAAACTTTCTTCTGGCTCTAAAAAAATACTCGAGGATGATTGGTCGAAAAGCAAAGATAAGGTTAAACCCGGATATGCAAATTTTGTAGAAAAAGATGGTAAACCTATCGGTTTGAATTGGAATGTAAAAGACCGCGTAGGGAAGGTCGTTGGTACCAAACCAGGATATCTTATTAATGCTGCGGCACCTAATACAGGATCTGATGAGGCGCGTTTTAAAGCACTTAAGCAAGCGTATTTGGGCGTGCTAAATAAAGCTTATGCATTACAACAAGATGATGATAAAAATGCGAAAAAATTAAATAAACCACTAACCGTTGCTTGTGCGCCGTTAGGGATCGGTATTTATGGTAATAAACCTGAATTATCTGCAAAAGCTGCTTTTGAAGCACAACAAGAATTTTTTAACAAAAATCCTAATGCAGAAATCAATTTAAAGTTTGGTATTGGTCCAGAAAAAAAGAATCAAAGATTTCAAAAAGCATTTCAACAACTACAAAACAACCAAGCTACTGTTGAAAACTCATCGGTGAAGCCTGAAGTTCAAGAAGCAGTGATCCCACCTATGCCAGAGCCTAAACCTGCGAAAGATAAAAAGCAGGCGACTGAATCTGAAACGCTAGAAGCTGAAGTTGAAGATAAAAGCAAAGCTGAAAAGAAAAAGGCAGAAAGCCCTGAAAAACCAGAAGGTGAAAACGCTGAAAAAACTGAAGAGACAAAGAAAAAAGCCGCTCAGTCTGAAGAAGAAAAGAAGAAAGCTGCCTTAGTTGCTGCACAAAGAAATTATGGTCCTCGTGGTAAACGTGGTGAGTACAAGGCAAAAATTAAAGATGCAGGTCATGATGCCAAAGAAATGTTAAAAGCCGGGCCGCCCAAGCTTTCAAAGGATGCGGGCGAGGCAACAGGAGAAATGATGGCATGGTTGCTAGCCATGCTGTTTGGTGGTCTAGGGCTTGGGATTAAAGCTGCTGCAAATGCAGCCTTAGCAAAACGAGAAGATGGGCTATTGAATAAAATCACGCCACAACTTGATCGCATGGAAAAGCTGATAGATAAACGTGAAAAGCTGGCTGATTCTATTGATAAATTAGATGCGAAAATTAAAAAAATGGAGAAAGAAGATCCTGATTCTAAAGAATTACCAGGATTGAAAGAAAAGCTAGCCAAAGATCAAGCAAAATTAGAAGCTTATGACAAAGGTATCGAAGGATATAGAAATTATGTTGGCGACCTTTTGAAGGAAAAGATGGAAGATGCCAAGAAATCAAAAGAAGGATTATCACAAAGTTTAGAAGATCTCCAAGCGCAAAAGGAAATAAAAGAATCAGAGAAAGCAGAAATTGATGCAAATGTGAGCGGATTAGAAGAGATGCTTCGTCAAAATCAAGAAGCACAAAAAGTAGAAGAAGATCCTGAAAAATTAAAAGTATTAAAAGAGGATGAAAGTGCTCTAAAAGAAGTATTAGACGGTGAAAAAGAACTGCAAAAAGAAGCGACAAAGGATTTGGCAGAGTTGACAGAAAAGGAAAAGAAATTAAGCAAGGATTTATTAGAGGCAACCAGCGCTCTTGAGAAAAGAGCTGATCAGAAAGATAGATTAGATAATATTGAAGGAAGTAAAACCCCCGAAGGTGTGAAGCTGGATGATGAAGAAAGAGAAATAACAGATGAGGAAGTTGAAGAGGAAGAAGAAGAAGACGTTGTTTTAAAGACAAAAGATAAATCAAAAAAGGATAAATCAACTGAATCTGCTACGGATGAAGAAACACCAAAAGATAAGACAACACCAGAAGAAACTAGTGTTGATAGCGTAAATAAAACGCATAAATCTCTAATGGAAAAAATTGAGGGAATACCTAAAGAAAAACAAACTAACGTGGAATCAGACTTAAAAGAATACAATCAAAAATACAATGTTATTGCTGCTTTGAAAAAAGGAGAAATCGCAAAACAAGAAGATTTAGCGCAAATTGCCCAGATGCAACAAGAGTTGGCGAAAAAAATTGACAATATCAAAGCACTTGAAACCAAAGCAAAAGAAGATAAGACTGCGTCTCTTGAGCATGCAGCAGAACTTGAGCATCAAAGAGCGCAACAAGAAGAGCAGCGTGCTAAAGAAGCAGATAAAGATCAAAAAGATAAAGCAAAAGAATCAACGCCTACGCCGCAGAAAGAAAAGGAAGCCGCTGAACAAAAATCACAAGAACTTGATAAAAAGATTCAGGAGTTAGCAAAACAAGAAACAACTTTAAAGAGTAATATCGAATCAGATACACAAGCTTTAGAACAAACAAAAGCGCAACTTATCGGTGTTGATAAAGACATAAAAAGTACTCAGGCCGAAAAAACAACGCTAGAAACTGAAATCCCTAAAACCCAAGCTGCTCTTGATGCTAAAAATGAAGAAACAAGTAAGCAGGAAGAAAAAGTTAAAAATTTATCTGAAGATGTCAGAAAAATGGAGCAAGGTATCAAGGAAAAACAAGAAGAAATAGGTGAGGATGCGTTACCGCAAGAAAAAGCAGCGTTAGAAAAATCCAAAACAGAATTGGATGAACTTAAGAACCAGCTTGAAGCAGAAAATAGCAAATTAAGTAATTTAAAAGCTGAGCAATCTGCACTGCAAACTAAGTTATCTGAACAAAAAAATAACCTCACACAACTTGACACCAAATTGAGCTCACTTGAAAAGACGCAAGGTGAATTGCAAGCAAAGGAAAAATCACTTAGCCAAAAAATTGATGAAAATAAAGCAAAATTAGCAGATGTTGGCAAAGAAAAAGCCAAAACCGAAGGTCAGAAAAAACTCTATGATGATCTCAAAGAGACTAAAGCTCAAGAAGTGGAATTACAGCAAAAAGTTAAAGCTGACGAAGAGGGTGTTAGTAAAGAAAAAGGGATCATAGCGAAAGAACAAGAAGCGCAAAAGATCGAGGGACAAAAAATTAAGGATTGGGAAACGAATAATAAAGGTTACCAAGCAACGATTGAGAAACTCCAGCCTGAGATGGAAGCTAATCAAGCTCGAATAAAAGAAATAGATCAACAACAACAAGATCTCGTTAAACAGAAAAACCCTTTTGATAAAACAACTCAAAGTAAAGAGCATGGAGAATTCGAGAGAGAAGCGCAGTCAGTTATTGTAAAATTAAATGCAGAAAGATCAGAGTTAGAAGGAAAAGTTTCTAACGCAAAAGATCAAATTGAGCAAGCTCAGGGCAGCATAGCAGCTAATTCTGTAGCAATTACGGAGTCAAAACGTAAAATTGAAGCAAGCGGTGTTACTACAAAAGAAGCACAAACCAGATTAAAAGAGCACGAATCTTCACTTTCTAATAATCAAAAATCTCTTTCTGAAAACCAGGAAAAATCTACTTCTTTAAAAGAGAAAATATCAGAATTTGATCCGCAAATGAAAAAGCAGCTTGAAGCAGAAAAAGCAGCCAAGGACGCAAAAAATGCAACTGAATCTGAAGAAGAGAAAAGGAAAGCTGCTTTGAGAGCCGCGCAAAGAAATTATGGTCCTCGTGGTAAGCGCGGTGAATATAAGGCAAAAATTAAAGAAGCAGGTCATGATGCCAAAGAAATGTTAAAAGCAGGTCCGCCTAAACTTGCCGATGATCCTGGGGAAGCAACAGGTCAAATGATGGCATGGTTGCTAGCGATGCTATTTGGTGGTGCCGGGCTTGGGATTAAAGCAGCCGCAAATGCTGTCTTAGCGAAACGAGAAGATGGACTATTGAATAAGATCACCCCCCAGCTTGATCGCATGGAAAAGTTGATGGATAAACGTGATAAATTGGCAGACTCTATCGAAAAACAAGATGCAAAAATTAAAAAAATGGAAAAGGAAGATCCAAATTCTAAGGAGTTAGAAGGATTAAAGGATAAGCTTGCTAAAGATCAAGCTAAGTTGGAAGCTTATGATAAAGGTATCGAAGGATATAGAAATCATGTCGGTGATACTTTAAAAGAAAAAATGGAAAGTGCTAATAAATCGAAACAAGGATTAGAGCAACGCTTGGAAGATCTGCAAGCACAAAAGGAACTTAAAGAAGGAGCAAAAGCAGAAATTGATGCGAATGTGAAGGGATTAGAAGAAATGCTTCGTCAAAATCAGGAAGATCAAAAAAATGAAAAAGATCCGAATAAATTGCAAGGATTAAAAGACGATGAAAAATCTTTGCAGGAAGTCCTAGACGGTGAGAAGGCATTGCAAAAAGAAGCTGCGAATGAGTTAAAAGCTCTAGATAAAGAAGAGAAATCTCTTAATAAGCAATTGGCGGATGCTAATAAAGATGTAGATAAAAGAGCTGAACAGCAGCAACGATTTGATACAGTAGATAGTGCAAATAAACCTCAAGGTGTCAGTTTAGATGAGAGTGAGAAAACGGAAGATGAAGAACTAGAAACAGAAAAAACAGAAGATGAGGAAGCAGTGTTGGAGGCTGAAACACCTGCTAACGATGAAACACTTGATGAACAAGATGAAAATGAAAAAGAAGAAGCCTTACAAGAAAAAACTTCCGCTAATAAACAACCTAAGCCAGAATCAGACACTAAGCCACCCAAGTCAGAATCAGAAACCCCTGTTTTAGAAAGCTCAAGTGAAGAATCTAGGAATACAGCTAAGCCTAAGCCTAAACCTGGCGCAGAAGACACTAAAGACACCAAAGATAAAGAGACTACGGCTAAAGATAAAGAAGCTACCGCTAAAGATAAAGACAGCACAAAACTTAAAGCCACAAGGCAAAAAGATACGCCTGAAGGAAGAGTTCAGTTGCGCCAAGCCGCATTGAAAAAAGTGCCTTCACAAATGAAAGCGGCAATGAAGGATGCTTGGTCGCCCAAGAATATTCCCAGTGATAAAACACCTGAAGGAAACGCCAAAGATCCAAATGTTTATGCAGGTGAGATGATGGCATGGGCAATGAAAGCCTTATTTAGCTTATTTGCTGTGCCCGTTGCTGGTGGTGTGACTGCAGGTTATCGTGCGCTAAGGGCAACAATGGCAGAAAAGGATTTTAAAAATATCCAGCCACAATTGAAGCAATTGAAGAACTTGCATGATAAAGCGGGCAAACTTGAGAAACAAATTGCTAAATTAAAATCTGATCTTGACGATGCAGGTGGGCCTGGCACTAAACGAGGTAAAGAATTACAAACCAAGTTGGATGAAGCTAATGATAAATTAGAAAGCTACAAACGTGGAATTAAATCTTACGAAGATCACATCACTGATCTTGCTTCTGGAAAAATGGATCGCAATGTTAAGAATCAAAAAGAAGCACAAGAGAAAATTGAAAATGCTGAACGTAGAATGCGCGAAGCTGAAGAAGCAAAAGCTAAAGTAGAAAAGGATTTAAAAGAAAATGAACAAGCTATTAAAGAAAACAAAGAAAAGCTCGAAGCTGAAAAGTTAAAACCTGAAAAAGATAAAGAAGAGATTGATAGATTAAATAAAGAGCAAGAACGCTTAAAACAAGAACAAGCTGATCTTAAGAAACAGCAAGCAGAACAAGAAGCTAAAATTAAAGAAGAAGAAAAGATAAAAGCTAAAGCTGAAGCAGAGAAAAAAGAAGCTGAAGAAAAAATTCAAAAAGTCAACGATCAGAAACAAGAACTTGAAAATCTCAACAAGCAAATGGGTTTAACCTTAGATAATGAACAACAAAACAAAGAATTAGAAGAAGCTAAACAAAAACAAGATGAAGCACAAAAAGCCTATGATGAGGCTGAACGAGAAAGGGATGAAGCTAAAGAGGCGCAAGAAGAAGCTGAACAGGCACAAATTGAAGCTGAAGAAGAACAAAAACAAGCTGAACAAGAATTAGAAGAAGCTCAAAAAGATTTAGAAGAAGCACAAAAAGCACAAGAGGAGGCTGATAAAGAGCTTGAGCAATCAACTAAAGATTTAGAAGAAGCACAACAGAAATATGAAGGTTTAAAACCTAAGGAAGACACAGCACTGGATGAAGAAAAACAAAAAGAATTAGATAAAGCAAAAGAAGATTATGAGCAAAAGCAAAAAGATCATGAAACCTTACAAGCTAAGAAAGACGGATTAGATAAAGACGTTGATAAAAAGCAAGGCATTGTTGATGATAAAGAGAATAATCTTCAAGAAAAGAATGATAATTTAGATGCTAAAAAAGCAGAAAATGAATCAGCCAAAGGAAATTTAAAAGATAAAGAAGACAATCTACAAGAAAAAGGCAAAGAACTCGAAACCGCTAAATCTGAAGTGAATGATCTGCAGGCTCCTGATGAAGAATTGACTGAAAAAGAAGATGAAGAAGCAGACAAAGAACAAGTGATGTCTGTTTCTCCTGGTGAAGGAGAAAAAGAGGAAGAAGAAACGGCAGATGAGGAGCAAGAACTTTCTCAATCAATCCCTGGCTCTTCTACCGGCGAAACACCTATGGGTGAGAGTCCCACAAGCACTTCTATGCCTGGTGAAGAAATGCCAGGTACAAGCAGTAAAGACAACGAGACTGCTTCCAAGCCTGGTGAATTTGTTCAAAGCTTAACGGGAGAAGAATCGCCTGGTGAAGACGATAAAGATAAAAAGGGTAAGAAAGAAGGTGAGGCCAATCAGAGTGGTGAAGGTGAAGAAGAAGAACTTTCTGCCAGTACGCCGGGAATGTCACCCGGAATGAGTCCTGGGAAATCTGGTGGGAAAAAAGAAGAAGAGAGTAGTGAAAAAGAAAGCTCAGCAAAATCCAAAAAAGAGAATGATAAAGGATCTTCTCCGATGTCTTCAATGACCTCAATGACTTCTATGGGAGAAGGCCCCACTTCCGGCGGCAAATCTCCCATGGAAGGACTCTCATCTGAAGGCCCTTCATCCGGCGGCATGTCTCCAATGCAAGGTATGTCCCCTCCTACTGAAGGAGCCAAATCTAACGGAAAAGAACCACAAGGTCCTCAAGGGAGTTTAACGGAAAATGGCGAAAAACCTAATGGAAAGCAAACTGATTTAGGAACTAATATTGCCTCGAAGGTCATGGGACCTGTAATGGGTGCTGTAGGCAAAATTACCAATGCACTCGAAGGCGGGAAAGGTGGTCCTGGCGGTGGTGGTCAAGATCAAGATATCACAAAGCAAATTGAACAAATTGTAGATGCTTTTAAGGATGCGATTAAGGGGTTAACAAGTGGTGCCTCTTTTGGCAAAGGAATGATGGATGATAAAGATGCCAAAGAATTATCCGGCAAAAAAGGCGGGGAAAAGCCTGGTGGGGAAAAGCCTGGTGGGGAAATGCCTGGTGGGGAAGCAACAAAAGGCATGCAACAAGGCGGCGGCATGGGAAGTATGGGAGGAATGGATCCAGAAACCATGGACAAACTGGCCAATGGTTCTAAAAAGGAAAAAGCAGAAGCACTTGGAAAGATTGGGGGAACCATGGCGGCAGAAGCCATGGGGATCCCGCCACCAGCGTCAGGAATGGTTGGTGAGGTTGTAGGAAAAGTTGCCGGTAAAGTGGTTGATAAATTGGATAAGCTCACCAGTGGAGGAAATCTCGTCGGTAAGCTTGGCGATACTTTAAATGCATTGGCTGATATTTGCGAAGAATGCAACCAAGCACCTAATGGGCCTGCACAGGATAAACAAGGTAAAGAAGGTAGTAAACAGGGCGAAGAACTTATTACGGCATTTAAAGATATATTTAATAAAACTGTTGGTAAATTAAAAGATCTTGCAAAAGGACCCATGGAAGAAGCGCCTAAAGAAAGCCAAGAAAACACTGCGAGCAAAGGTATGAAAAAAGGATTCGGGTAATTATTAATTCATATATTTAATTGGTCAATATTGGACATGAGGAGATGATATGCCAAGAATTCATGCACTGAATGCTGCTGCAAAACGAAAAAAAGATTTTGAAGATAGAATGGCAAAACAGAAAAAGGTTTTTCCGTCTTCGGGATCTCCTGAGGCAGCTGCCAGAGAAGGTGCCATGCAAAAAGCGGCACATTTAGCGGGCCTCACCCCTGAAGGCGTAGCAGGGGAAATATTAACCATTTGGTTGGTAAATGCTTTAATGTTGTTATTTCAGACGCAATACCATGTTCAAGAAAGGCAGTTCAAAAACGCCCAGGACAATGATATTGCCTATATGCAAAAGCGTAGCGGTAAATGGCCTAAGATATATCCTTTGGGTGAAGATGGATTACCTGATTTTGATGCTAAGCCTAACACCGATGGGACAGCCTCAGCTGAAGAAGTGATTGCCAATGGCTATGTTCCTCCTCCTGATATGAATAGGGCGATTGCAGAGCAATGGAAACTGTATGAATCGCAAATGTGGGGTACTTCACATAAATCTGGACGAGACTTAGCATCTGATATGGCGGCAAGAAATATGGCAATGCCCCGTCCCAAGTGATAGTTTTCCAATAAAAATAACCGTGTTATTGCACGGGCACGGTTATTTCAATTTATCTTCTTAAATAGACCTTTTATCTTGTTTACGCATTTTGTCTTGCTCTCTCCATTGGAAAGCATAGACTCATCCCCATATTTCTTAGCAGAGCGATTATTTTGGCGAATAGCTAACTTTACTTTTTGTTAGTTCCATGGTTAAATGAACGCCAACAACAGTTTTTTATAGGTTTGGAGCAACTTTATGCCTGAATTATATGCATTAAACCGCCATGCAGCGGTAGAAGAGCAAAAGCGCAAGAAAAAAGAACGGGAAGAACGCCTGAAAAATCGTCGTGGCACACAGCAAAATATTTACAAAAGCGGTGGCACACAAGCGCATACGCAAAGTGCGATGGAAAAAGCAGATCATTTGGCCGGTCTAACCGCAGAAGGTGTGACGGGTGAAATTTTAATGATCATGATTTGCAATTTGTTCCAATGGCTTTTTCAAACGCATTATTTGGTACAAAAGCGCGACTTTTCTAAAGCTGAGCAATTAGGCATTGCCTATAAAGCAGATGCAAATGGGAAGTTTCCTGATATTCATCCTTTGAATGAAAAGGGTGAACCAGATTTTGATCAAAAACCTTATCCACAGGATCAAGATATCAATGATTCAGGTTTTAGGGCTGCTATTCGCCGCAATGGCTTTGTACCCCCACCAAACTGGTTAGAAGCGCAATATAGTCAAGGATATCAATACTTAGAGCAGATGATGGGTGCTAGTGTTCTTACGCCTGCGCAAAGAGAGATCTTGCATAAGAATATCGAAGAGACCAAAAAAGAAGGCCCTAGGGACGATCTCGCATCAGATAGAGCGGCTCAGATGGCAGCGATGCAAGCAGCAAAAGCAGCTGCACCACGGCCTGCTAAATAAAAGTTAAAAGGGCTTCAAAAACCGCGCGTTGCGCGGTTTTTTTTTGCGCTGAATTTTAGGTTTATTTTTTTGCTTTCAAAACCCGGTAGATCCCTTCATCATCCACAGGGGAAAATTCGAAATCCTTAAAGCCAATTTCTGTCAACATACGTTGATAAAGCGTAGATTCTTTAAAAACAGCTTTGCCAAAGTTATCCCAAAACATATAACGAAATTCCCATACAAGTAAAAAATCTTGGTTTAGCTCTTTAAAGGGCTCGCAAATAATAAGCGTGCCGCCTTCGTTAAGTGCGTTGTAAGCCATGGTTAATAATTTTTGACAAACATCTTCAGGCCAATCACATAAGACTCGAGAAAAAAGCACAATATCGAATCCAAGTGGGAAACTTTCATCTTCGAGAAAGTTCCCAGTGACTAAGTGAATTCTATCCTCCAATTTTTCCTTGCTAATTCTTTGTGTTGCAAGCTTAATGGCTTCCGGTAAGTTATAAATAGTAAAATGAAGATCAGGGTATTTATGCGCAAAATAACAGGCGATGGTGCTATCGCCACCGCCCACATCTAATAGAGTTTTGGGCTTTGTTCTCGGGAAATATTTTTGTAAAATAGTAATAGCGGTTAGGGCTGTGCGGTGCATCCATTCTTCTAATAGAAGAGAATCCTCAGGGGTGCTGGGTGGCCAATTAACATCATAGGTGATTGGCGCTCCCTGAAGAATGGCGTTAGTATTTTCATAAGCAACGCTGCGCCAAGAGTAGTCCATTTGTTTAAAAAACCACCATTTATCGACATTATCACATAAGACTTTTAACACCGGACCAAGGCAGTAGCCATTGGTATTTTGCTCTTTCATTTCGCATAGAGTGAGAAAACGCTCTGTGGTTAAAAGATAAAGCCATTTTTTTGCGCGTTGAGGAGAGAGTTCTAGTTTTTCTATGATTTCTGCTTCAGTTAAGGTACTCTCACCTATTAATTCAGGCAAATTGAAATCTATAACTGATTCTAGCAATCTTAAGCGAACGCCACCGGCAATAAGATGATAGTAAAATTCCATTATTTCTCGATGGTTTTGCGGGCGAGAGATTTCCTGCATAAAGTCACCTTCGGCTGTTGAAAAATGCATTCAAATCATGGATAAGTTCATTAATGAGTGTTTCATTGAATCCGTACCGCACCATGATTCTAGCTGCGGGTAAATTATCAGATGAATAAACAGATTCAAAGATAGGAAGGTGCCAACCGCGTTCGCTTAAAAAATCTCTCAGTTGGATAATTTGTTGTTGATTTCCCCTGGAAAGATTGAAAATAACACCTGGGACGCAAGGCAAATCGTTGGGGGTAATAAAATGAAAACGCTCTAATGCTTTCATTTTTGAAACAAGCAAATTTAAATTTTGATATAGTTTTTGTGTGATGTGCTGATAACCATTTTCTCCTAAGTGCTCAATATTATAGTATTGTGCGGCAATTTGTGCTGCTGAATGTGAAAATTGTAAGGGGAAGCGCTTAAAGGTTTTCCCTAAATAACTACTTTCATGGGCAAGTTCACTTAAGCAATAGGCGTTATCCATGAATAACCAGCCTAGACTTGGATACACTAAACCAAATTTATGGCTAGAAACATTAATGGCTTTAACATGGGTTAAACTAAAATTCCAGTTAAGATGCGGATAATAAAAAGGTGCAATAAATCCACCGCTTGCTGCATCAACATGGATAGGGATAAAATGTCCTGCTGATTGATAATATTCGCTGAGGACTTTATTAATGTTTTCAACATTATCCATGACTAATGTTGAAGTCGCTCCTAAGGTACAGCAAAGCCCAATTGTATTGGTGTCAATGATGTTGTATATTTTTGTTTCATCATAAATAAAACTATTCTGATGAAATGGTAAAATTCTAATATCTATATCGAGTGATTTGGCCGCAGAAAAAAATGCGACATGACTCGTTGGTCCTATAATGAAATTAGGTTTTCCTTCGGATTTACGCTTGCTGAGCCAATGATGTTTCATTAATAGTAATGATAAAAATATGGCTTCTGATGAACCAGAGGTGGGAAAGAAACTATATTGTTTTGGATCTGGCGCTTGGAATAGTTTTAGTAAAAATTTCCCGCATTTTTCTACCAATTGTTCAAGTTCGGGATAGGCGCAGCTGTCTACCGCGTTCATGCTGGCATAATTTTTAAAAATTTCTTCTGCTTGTTTTATCATGCAAGTCGTTGAAAATGTGCCTAGATTCTTTAAAGCTCTCATTTTGATGTTACGTGCATCTAACAGTATGGAATTCATTTCGCCCTCAATCGAACTCTTATTGAGCATATAAGTGTAACCCCCAAAGAAAAGCTAAAAAAAGTGCAATGGCAGCTGATGTTTTTGAAAATAAGCTGAGATAGGGATGATTGCTAAAATATTTTGCTATATACAAAAAGGGATGTTGTTGAATGAGTTTTCCAATGATTATCTTTGACACAGGGTTTGGAATCCCGTTGATACTTTTTTCGTGAATGGTAATGTCAGGATCGGTGTTGGCTTCAATAAAAAAACCTCTTGACTCTGCAATGGGCTTGCTAATATCTTCACAAAGCACATCAAATCCCACTAAATTAAGATTGAGTGCCCGCGCACTTCGAATAGCAAGTTTCGCATTTTCTTTGCAAATAATGTCAGTTTTAAGCGAAGTAAATGTGCCACCATAGGTTGAGTTACAAATATATCGAAGTGGAACGGTTTCGTCTTTGGATGGAATATAATCTAAGGTAATGCCTTTTTCGGCAAAAAGTATTTTGGTTTCTTCGCCAATTTGAATTGGGCCTGTAGGAATGGTTTTTTTTAACTGTTTACGGATAATATTTTGTTCTTTTATCAGTTTTCTAATGGTACTTTCACCATCTCCCACAACGTGTGCAGGGATCCTTTCTACGACACCAATAACTTTATTGTAAAATACTAAAACTCGATAAGAGCGTAACCCCTTTTGAAACTCTTCTATACTAAGACATTTTTGATGTTTGATATTTTTTTCAATATATGCCACTAAAGTTTCTTTATCCTTAATGTTGCAAACGACAAAATGTCCACAAGCACTGTGCCAAGTCGGTTTTACCACAACAGGAAATTTTATTTCAGCTAAATCATAATTGTTACTTTTATAATCTCCTTGCGTGATGGCAATAGCGTTGGGAACAGGAATACCAGCTTCTGCTAAAAGTTTATTCGTACTGAATTTGTTCATTCCAATAGAAGTGCTAGCGATATCATTGAAGGGGGTAAATCCACCTCTAAAATGATAGAAATGCTTGCCTAATTGTACGCTAAATCCATCCATGACCAGATCATGCGCTATAGGTGAAAGCCCCAATTTTAGACAGCGTTCGTAATATAAGCGGGTGATATTATGCATAATGCCAACGGTTCTCTCCCTGGATTAACAATTGTATCGGAAGATAAGCGTGGAGCTTTGACAGTATAGATATGCAGTTCTGCATTCCCAACGAAATGTACTATTCATTGGGAATGAAAGCGGTGGGAGGCTTAGAAAGAAACGCCGCCGCCGCCGCCTTTGCCACCACCGCCAAACATACCAGCAAGGCCTGTTGCTTCGCCTGACATAGCTTTTTTACCTTGTTCTTGCATGAAGCCTGCGCTTCCTTTCATGATACCAGCACCCATTTCAGCACCTTTTTCGGTACTCTTCTTCGCTTCAGCCAATTGTTGCTTGACTTGTGATTGCTCAGCTTGACCACCAATCCAACGAATAATCTTATCCGGAAGAACGTGGATGAGACTGAAGCATTCATGGATAATGGCCAACGCTGTACCACCATATAAAGTCAGTAAAGCGATAGAACCAAAGATCCCGATCCCATGGACGGATGACTGAACTGTTGCAAAAAAGCCATAATTAAGCATATCGATGGCGGCATTAACCAATTTAGCTGCCGTGGCAAAACCAATGACCATTAGCGTAGGACGCATGAAGACATTCACTACTAACAATACGGCAGGTGCAGCTTTTCCTAAATGTTCACCGGCAGGGCTGACCAGTCCTAGTGCGACGATTGGGGCCGCAACTATGGTTTCAATGACCAAGAGTAGCCATCCTAGTGCAGTAAACGTAAAGACAAGGTACGGCACAAGCGGTAGATAAATACCGATCATTGCGCCTACCCCCCATAACAGGGAGATAATAATGGTAAGGACAGGCACTAATACCGTAATAATCGCGCCCAAGGCCCAACATACTGGTTGAATACCAGACATGGTACAGCCCGCGAGCATCACCACAAGCCCCACGAGCATTACCGCAAACCAGATGTCTTGCGCCAAATTCAAAATATCTGAACCAATATTGGCCAGAGAAGCCACTGGACCGCGTGGATCATTGGTTGTAAGTTTGAGCATAAAACTTTGCATGGCATCTTGAATTGGCTTTGCAATAGCATCCATGAACTGCGCAACATTAGGATCGGTATCGACGCTAGGCAAGGTTAGCGAAGTACTAGAGCCGGTGCCTGCACCAGAGACCTCAGATTGCGCTAGATAATTAGTTAAATTGGTGCCCAAAGCTGCCCCTAATTTAGAATTACATTGTGTACCTAAATTGGCTTGTTGTGCTGTATTAGGTGCGCCGCTTGCTGTGGGAGCAGGATAAGTAAGATTATTATTTCCATTGGAAATCATGACAAAGTAATAACTACCAGCAAATAACCAGCCATTGTTTAAAGCATCTGCATTAGAGCCGGTTAGATTATTTTGTTTTTGTGGAGCAGTTGAAATGGTGCCCTGTAAAACATTCATTGTATTAAAAATAATGTTGGTATTTGTTGGCATATTTCCCGTGGCGATTTGCGATGCTGGCCCCGTAAGAGAAGAGGCGGCTAAGCCAAAAGCCAAAATATTTGTGGCGACCCAGGAATCATTATCTAGTGCTTGTGAAGGGAGATTTGCTGCTGCTATAGAGCCGCAAACTTGTGAATAGTTAGTATTCCCTTGTACGCCAAAATACAGTGTTGAGCCTGTGTTTGCGGGCATTTGATAAGCGGTAACAGTCCGCTCCCTAAAGCAGAGCGGCAGCTGGGATCGTTATTTAATACGTATTGACAAACGGAGCTATTTAATAAGTTTGTCGCAACCGTTTTTAATTGTCCTTGATTGATTGAAACTGTTCCAGTCAGACCTGTACCATCGCTAGAAAAAGCATAGACAACTTGTGCCCAAACTTGATTCGCTGCAGCGATACCATAAACAACAATATTCATCATGAGCATTTGTAATAGCGAGTAGCCACTGGCAGTAGGGAATAAAAATGACATACCGACAGCTGAGCGCAAGGGGATCCATAAAGACGACCATTTACGACCCATGACTTCACCTTCTTGGGCAGTATTAATGGTTGATAAAATAATGGTATAGCTGACGACGATACTACCTAGGGTAAGAACTGCAATATTAAAAATTGAAAACAAGCTGCTAATTAACGCATTACCGGTGCCATTGGGAAGCGCTGTGCCAACAGGGCCAAAAATTTGACCTAAATAAAAAATTGATTTATCACCTGAAGGACTTTGCCAGGAGAAATCCAGACCTGTAGAGGAGGCCGCAAATAGGACGCTTGGCAAGAGTGCCAGCAAGGCTCCAATAAAGGTTAGTAGTACTGCGTTACGTTTCATGATACAACCCTATTTTTTGATCATGCTTTGCCCTTGGGCAAGTGCACCTTTCATCATACCTTTACCGATACCAGCACCTTTATCCATAGAACCTTCAAGTTCTTTAACGTGCTGACCGGCCTCACCGCCCTCACCAGCGGCACCCATCCAGCGTAATACTTTATCAGGTAACACATAGATGAGACTAAATGCCTCATGAACGAGTCCAACTGCAACGCCTGAATAAAGCATAATGATTGTAATGAATCCAAATGGGCCTACCCCCGTGGATAATGACATTGACATTGTGCCGGCAAAACCAAAATTGAGCATGCCAATTGCCACCATGAGTAATTTTTGTCCAAAGATAAATCCTAGAATCATCAGCGCCGGCCTTAAGAATAGGCCTAGTAATATGACAATGGCGTGACCTGCCTTACCTATTTCATCTTCTGAAGGAATAATTAAGGTTAAAGCGATTAAAGGAGCACCTAACATAGCCTCAATGACCAGGATCATCCAACTCAGTGCGCCAAATGTAAAGACTAACATCGGGATCAAAGGAACATATAGCGCGAGCGTAATACCTGCAGCCCATATCAACATTAACATCAAAGAGGCAATGGGGATTAATATCGACAGTAGAAAATTAACCGTATTAGCAAGAGGTTGAACGCATTCCATAATAGAGGTTACAAGCCACATTAAAAAGATAGCGACCAGTGCGCTCCAAAAGACGACTTCTGCAGTAGAAGCCATGCCTGCTCCAAATGAAGCCATACAAGTGATGGGATCTCCTGCTTGCTGATTAGGATCAGTGGAATTGCTTAAACATCCTGTGGTAATTTGAGCGCCTAATTTTGAAGCTTGATCAGAGAAGAAGCTACTTCCAAAAATAGCATCAAACACATCTGAAATGTTGCCTGAAGGGGCAGTTGTTTCCAAGGGAATAACCCCTATAGAGCCACTATTAGCAGCAGCAGGGGAAAGGGACTCTAAACTTGGATCATTTTGCACATAGGATTGGTAATTCGTAGACGCACTATTGACGGCATTAATCAATTGAGTAGCTGCTGATTGTCCCAAAATGTTGTTAAGGCTAGGGACATTCATTGAGGAGCCACCTAAGGCGACATTGACATCTTGGTAAACTCCTGTTGCAACAAGTTGGAAATAGTAACTTCCTGCATGGATCCAGCCATCAACGATGGCTTGCTGATTGACTTGGTTTAAGGTAGAAAATGTTTGCGCAATCGATTGTGCTGCACCTTGTAAAGCCCGGGCAGCTGAAACCCAATTACTTGAAAAATGCCACGACGAGCTATCACTATTAGGGGTGAGTGCTTCTATCGCGGAGGGCTCTAATGTTTGTGCAGATAGCATAATAGCGTTAACAAATGCTTGTCTACGTTCTTGTACGACAGGATCAGAAGAATCGCTTGAGCCAGTGATGGGGTTTGCACCGACATCAGGCACCGTAATGGTGCCGCAAAGAGGGGCTTCTCCAGGCGCTGGATTTTCTCGACCAAAGCTAACACTACTAAAATCAGCAGCTTGAGTTGGTGTAATGAATTGATTTCCCATGTTATGTGCGACATTAGCATCGGCAATGACCATGTCATTGAGTTTTTTCATGCAGACTACGTTTTTAAAAATAGCTGCAACGGTGCCTACAGCATTATTGAGATCAGCTTTACGCGTATCAGCCACCATGCTCCCTTGGGACTGATTGGATTCAATTGCTTGACGCCAGAGTGCATTAGCAGCACCAACCCCTTGGACAATTAGCCACATAACGGTGATCTGGATCCAGTTATAACCGCCTACTGAAGGAAGAAGTAGGTAAATACCGATACCTGCTCGGGCTGGGATCCATACTGAAGACCATTTCTTACCCATGGCTTCGCCTTCTTGGGCAGTATTAATGGTTCCAATGACAGTCGTGACAAGAATAATGGCGATTGCGCAAGCAAACACGACTTGATTAAAAATATAAATCATGTTGCTAAAAAGGGGGTTTCCAGTCGCTTGAATGGGCAAAGAGCCTACACCACCAAATATCATACCAAGATATTGCATAGACTTGTCTGTTGCCGATACGTCAAATGCGCCGGCTGCAAAGCCCAAGGTGGGTAAGCAAACAACAAAGAGTAAGAATACTCTTAACACCATTCCTCTCATTTATTTTGCCTTCTTCTTTACATTTTCTCTGGCCACATCCTTTGGTGAGCTTTTAACAGCTAAATCTTGTGTAGGGGCTTCATATACCCTGGAGTTCATCCATTCCTTTATGGTGCATCCTAATTTTCGATTTCTAAGTTGGAAAAGCCAAAAATGAAACCTGAATGCTTGGGTGAGCGCATATAAGGCTAAACAAAAAGCAATTAGCGAAGCGACCAGGGTGCCAGTAAATGCCAGGTATAACGCATAACCAACAATAGCCATCGCAAGGATAATGAAAAAATAAAATAAGCGCGTAAATTCTTTTTTACGATCGGCGATATCTTCTTCGGTGAGCTCTAAACGTTGCATAGCCTCTTCAAAGGTCTCTGCGGACGAGGCTTTTTTAGGGATAACAATGTCAAGAAATAATACTTTAAAGCGATCAGCAGTTTCACCTAAGTAATCCCAGCTCATCCATTTGTCCACGCGTACGTCGACTAAACGACCAGATACTTTCTTGAATATGCCCATTGCTACCTCATCATCTATACGTATTTATACGTAACAAAAAACCCCATTGATATACTCTCTCCAGTCTTAAAATAAACTGGCTGAGTATATACTCATGGTGCTTTTGCTCTTCCTATTTTTATTTGTTTGTATCCACACTTATGTTATCTTTGCCATGCTTGGAACGACATAAGGTATTCCTTATATTTATCGAACATGTTCTCCATAAGATTTATATATATTAACATCAGTTTACCATGTAACATAAACCTGCTAAAAATTTCCCCACAAGTTTTTTCAGGCAAAAGCCGACAAAAAGCGATGAATACGCGATAGGTCAAAAAATTCTCTTTTAAAAAGGAACTTTTACACCATCTACGGGTACTTACCTATGCAGCAGCTGTGACGAAGTACGCGAAGTTGAAGAGTTTTTCTAACAGTATGCTAGTTTTGGATAATAAGTGGGCGTAATATGTTAGTGATAATCCTTAAAAATGATTCATATGACCTATATATGTCCAGTGTATCAATATAGGTCAGCAGGAACTTTGCGTTAAAGGAGAAAATAATGCCAGACATGTCACTCGAAGCAGTTCATTCATTTTGGCATGATTACGATAAGCGTACTCTCTATCGTATAGTGACATCAATGGAGGGTATAGAAACCTGGGCTGCGGACGATGATCCTAAAGTAGAAGAAGCATTATTACGGTTAGGAGCTTGTCTGGATGATGTATCTGATTTTGAAATCACCGATGAGGCAGTGCTGATTAAAGTCCTAGCTAATACGCGTTCTGGTCGAGCATTGCGTTTAATGCAATTCTTGGATGTATTAAAACCAGGGACTGCGTCTAAATTGCTCATTTATGCAGAAGAGCAAACAAAAGATCAAGCAAACAAAAATCGCTATGCGGATTTATTCCTAAAACGTAATTTAGCTTTCGAAAGGCTACAATTATTGGGGCGTGTGTTTGCTCCGGAAAGAATCAATTTGGTTTTAAAAGCATTGGAGTCGAACCATGAGTAATATTCCCAAAGCGCTACTTATCGCTGGACTGTCAGTGCTCAGTGGCCAGGCATTTGCGGATTGGCAGACAGATTGTGCTGCTGTGGATCAACGCGTGCAAACAGGTACATGTGCAGCCATCAATAGTGCTAAAGCTGGGCTTGACAAATATCAACCACCAGCGGCTTGCGCAGATAAAGATCAAGGCGTCACCTTTGATGTAAGCTCAGGAGCACCTGCGTCTCTGAATCCTTCTGATGGCTCTTGCAGTGGATCGGGGGGCGGCGGTGGTTCTCATCTTGCGCCGGGAGGTGGTGGTTCTGACGTATTGCAAGGCGGCAGCACTTGGTGATAAGCGCAGACGATTTCAAGATTCAACATAATTGAAAATAAAGTGGGTGTGTTATGAAAAGGTTCAGATCAAAACAGACATTGGGTAGCATGCTGCTTATCAGTGCGCTGGTTGCACCAGGGATCGTATTTGCAGACGCACCTTACGATAACATTGTTACGCCAGCGGTACAACAACTCAACAATGATATGAATGCACAACAAATGGATTCGACTGTTGGGCAAAGTTATGTGTCACAGATCTGGAATTATATGAATAAGGATTTTTCCAATAAAGATCTTGCGCGCGCGCTAATCAATTATCAAGCTGCACTTCAAGTCAACGAATATTTATATAATCAGCAATTACTGTGGATGGCGGCGCCAGGTAGTGTATATGCTGTTCAAGCAGGCTCTGCTGCGGGACAATTTAATGCACCTACTCTCGCATTGCCAATATCTAATTCAAGTTTCTTAAGCTCAATTGGATCTTATAGTGGCGCGTCCAATTTTACAGGACCACTGGCACCTAGTGGAAATGCACAAAATTCAAAACCCTTATCGCAAGGTGATTTGTATACACAGTTACAACCTTTCTTTGCTTCTGGGGATACTTCAGGATTGGTTGTTGTTAATCCAGGTTTATTTTTAGAGACGGATAATTTAGCAAAATTCAATAACAATCAAGGGATTTCATCTGCACAGAGCCAGCAGATGATCAATATTGTGACTAATCCTTTCCCCACGGCGCCTGTATTGAGTGGTAGTTTGTCTAACCCAAGTGGTGCTGATCAAGATACCTTAGTCAATGGTTTAGTTGGAAATGCTATTCTCACCGTTAGTAGCAGTGCGCTAAGTGATATTGTGGCTAGACGTACTCCTCAAAGTTCATCAACGCCCAGCGTTATTGAAATGATGAACAAATATAGCCAACAGCGCTTTACTAACCCTGATTGGTATTCTCAAATTGCGACAGCTTCTGAACCCGCTTTATTACGCGAGTTAGCTCATATGCAAGCGTATAATACTTGGGTTCAATTTCAACAGTTTCGATTGTTGGAGCAACAAACAGCCTTGATGGCGACAATGAATACCGTCATGGCGAGACTAAACATTGGGTTGAATCAGCTCAATGCTCAAATGGCGCAAGCAACCGCGCAAGCAAAAGCTTCTACAGCAACATTGCAACAACAAATGAACCAAAACAATTCTTGCCCTAGCGGTCAAATATCTAATGGAACAGGCGGCTGCTTATGCGGTTCAGGCTCTAAAGCGGGTCAAGATGCTTCTGGTGGATGTTAATGTACTCGTACCAGTTTGAATTTAGGCAACATAGCTTAAATTCAAACTAGGAAGAGTAAACTTGAGTTATGAAGCAAACCATTGTATAACAGAGTTAACGAAACGAACCTCATAGGGGGCAATGAATGCCCCTTTTTTTTGCGATGAAGCATAAAAGATATTTAAATGCCATTCTTGCTATCTTCGGATTTGCCATTATCGGATGGCTTTCCTTCATGCGTCCAGATTGGCTCCTGGCCTTTGGAATGTTTACTTCCTTGTCTGGATACTTCCTTATCTTTATTTGTCTGACGCCCACTGGAGATCTTTCTTTGGGGCAACAAGAACAAAAATTGCCCTTTAAAAAATGGTTTATGAAGCTGTGCAAAGCGCAGCTTGCATTGCTAGTTATAACTGTGGCTGCAGCGGTTGCTTTTTTAGGAGCGGGTCCCACTTTTGCGCAAGGCGCGCTTCCCATTGAATTAGCAGAAAGTGTTGTTGCAGATTATTCACGTTGGCAATGGGGAATATTTCCTTGGGGCATCTATGGCCTGTGGGGCATCATTATTGCCTACGTTACCTATGTAAAAAAAGGGCTTCCTTATATTTATCAAATTGTACGTGAAAGTTGGCCTAAGCGATTTGAGCCGATGGTAAAAACCTTTATTGAGGGAACGACCAATGGGGCTACGACCATGGTTTTCACCTTAGTGGCGACCACTATTGTTTTATTATTGAGTTATAGTTTTGAAGTTATTCTTAAAGTACATCATTTTGCCATGCCCTTTATCACGTTTACTGTGGTTTCTTTTATTACCCCACTCATCTCTTTTCGATTTGGTCGTAAATTATTTAAGCGCATTGCGGCGAAAGGTGGCACCTTAGTACGTTTATATGGTTGGTTAATTGTATTAATGGTAGTGGTGTTAATTGGGGCTTCTTATGCCAATGCTTGGGTAATTAATAAACATCCAGAATTGTATAAATTGCAGTGTCATCAGTGTGGGAACTACTTTGCGAATATCCCAATTGAAGTACGATTTGCAGCGCTATATTGGGGCTGGTGGTTGATTTGGACACCATTTGCTGGGGCTTATCTAGCAAGCATTTCTCAGGGGAGAACATTACGAGAATTTATATTAGGACTATACGCTATCCCATTTTTATTATTTATTATTGGTTTATGGTGGGGAATGACACCCTTTTTAACCTTTGTGAGCGCCTTTCAAAAAATGTTTTTATCTTTGGCGGCTTCTTGGTTTCATTTTACCGATGAAGAAAGTTTGTTTCGGGGAGCAAAGGTGTTATTTCTTATGTTTTTAGGAATAACGACATGGATTGTATTTAGCAAAATGATGAAAGGGGTGAGAACCTCGGCCATTTTTCATACGGGCGCAATGCCGTTGCCTGAAAAGACTCATTATAATCGGTTATGGCTAAAAGATGGCTGTAAGACACAAGGCATGACAAAATTTGGTCATAAATTGTGGTTGAGTGTAATGGGAACTATTTTCCTGCATACCATGGCAGGGTGGTATGGGATCCAGCTTCAGGTTGCTTCTATGGGAGTTTTGGTGATTAATGCAGTCTATGGAAGTTTCGACTTCATCTTTTATCGGTTTTTTAAAGATAGAGCTTTGATCGGTAACAAGAATATCCCCCCTTTCGAATAATCTAACTGGTACCTACACCTAATTAGCTCTTTCATGAGCGAACCTCTTGCCTATCATCATTGTCATATGAGTATTCAAGCCGTAGAACTTGCATGAAACAAGGTGATGCGATGTTAGGAAGCGATAGCCCTGATAAAAATACTGCGTTAAAAAACCTTATCTTACGTAATAGAAAAAAGGATGTTTCAGAAGAAAGGATAAAAGAGACAGAAGCGCAAATTCGTGAGTTAGCTGCAGATAAGGACGTTGATATAAATAAGCTCGAAGGTGGTGTTTCCCTACTACACCTTGCGAGCGGTTATGGCGGAGGAAATCCGCATTTAATTAAACTTTTAATTGAAGTTGGTGCAGATGTAAACCTAGAAGATGAAATGGGACGAACACCATTGCATATGGCCGCTTTAGCTGGTGACCAAGAAACCTTCAATCTGCTAAAAGAGAATGGCGCCGATCCCAAAAAGGCATTCAAACAAAAGGATCCTGAAACTTGTTTGAAAGAAGCGCAAGCAATACAAGGTTTGAATCGTCTTAGTTCATCTCTTGATAATAGAACTGAAATGGTGGGTATACTTTCACAACGCCAGCGTTCAGCAAGTGAGTCAGATGCTAATCCTCTTCCCACAGTAGAGAGTAGGCGAAAAAGAAGAGCTAAATCTGTTCCTACTACGTTTAGTGAAGCGGAAAAAACTAATGGATCGCCCAGCAATAGCGCGCTTGAAGAACCTGTACCTTTATTTGTACAGGGCATGAGAAAACCAAAAGATGCGCCAGTAGAAAGAGAGAGGGACACTGATAATACAGTAGTGCTAGATGATCAAAATTATGCGGCCTATAAACAAGCATTTATGGAACCTACTTCAGGTGAAGAAGAAGTCGAGCAATCTAAACGCAAAAAAGATCCTTATATAGAATTGGGACAATTAATTAAGAAAAGAAATAAAGAGACAGATTCTTCCTTACGTGGGCAGACAGAGAATTTTAAGCGACGACTTGATAATGTTATTCCTGCTTTAGAATTTGCTGTTAGGGGGGCAAGAAGAGAGTGTAATGAATTGCCTAAGGATTCTAAAGAAAGAAAAGAAGCGGAAGAAAAATTAAACACTTTTGAGCAGATCTTAAATATGTTCAATAGCTTAAAGGCCCTTGCAAATAACAAAACGCGCTACACGCCAGAGCAATATGAGGCGAAAGTAAATAAAATTTTTGCAAAATGGGATGAAAATATCAAAAAATTAGAAGATGAAATAACAGAAAAGCAAACGCGTCGAGAAGAGTTATACGAAAAAGGAATCGATAAGGCTACTGGAGAATTTGTAAGGGATTTGCTTAGTGCAGAAGAAAATGAGGAACTCTCTACATTATATGATGATGTCCAAGCGTTGCATGAAAAAGCGCAAGTATTAAGAGCGCAGCGCGGAGAACTAAAAGAAGCAGTGAATGATGTCGCGAAAGAACAAGTCTTTAAAGATAGGAAACTCAAAACAAAGACTACAGGTTCTACGCCTTTTGAAACGGGCAAAGATTCGAAAGAAACCAATGAAAAGTGGGATGTTGATCCTAAAAAACTTTCCAAGCGGATCAAAATTGAACATGAAGATGGTGGCAAGAAAGTCACGGTGCAATTTAGCTATAGTCGTAGCAGGCTGTTAGGGACAAGACCGTTTGGTGGGCATTTAAAAATGGGCTCTTCTGCTGCTGAAGCAAAAGAATTAAGAGCGCAAGCTGCAGACGCTGTGTCAATAGCAATAAACGAGTTTAATAAGGGAAGCAAAGATAACCCTATCAATATTCAATATACTAATCCTCGTTTTCCGCAACCCGAGGCAGCATTGGCCATTTTAATGGAATATAAGAAACGTGCGATTGAATCAGGTAAGCCGTTTTATGCTAAAGATGCTCAGGGGAATACAGTAGAAATTTCGCCCAAGGTAGGATTTGATCCAAAAGAAGAAGCACTTTTTAATTCGTTTGCCTCAGCAACACCTTCAGTCAGAGGCAGAAAAGGTGCAGTGAAACAATCTGATGAAAGTGCAGGATACAAATTATTTAAGGATGTTAAAAATGCATTTGGCGATTCTGTGATTAAAAAATCAGACTATAAAGCGGCTACCACGCCAAAGGAACAGGAAGGTTTTATCATGGATGCGATGAGACAGCATCTTGTAAATGAATTGAAAGGCTCGAAAAAAGAAATGAATGCAAAAATGGATGGTGTTGCACAAACGCTGGGAGCAAAACCAAAAGATACTCAAGATGCGAAGAGTAAAAAGGGAATGAAGTCATCATCATGAGATTAGGTTACTTCTTTGATTTATACCCTGGTTTAAGCGGTGATTTACTTTCACTGCGGGTGTATTCTTCTTGTTGCTCAACCTGCCTTTTTTGTTTTTGCTGTTCCCCTTCTTTTTTGGAGCGAAGTTCGTAGCCACTTTTGGCAGATAATTGCGCTTCTTCATCTGGCAGCTCAGTAAGCTCATTACCTAAAGTAGCAATTTGCATCACTTCATGAACACTGATCCCCAGCGCTTTTGCTATTTGATTGACTGAGCAAAACCCAATCAGATACCAGCATAAAATCCATTGCCTTAAGGCATGAAGCGAACCAATAGGTAGCCCGGTAAAATCGTCAAAGTCGCCGCTACCGCCAGCGCTTTTGCAATTTAAGCAGACATAATAATGTCGTTGATCAACCGCATCGATGGGAGGATCTTTACGGATAACATTGCTTGAGTGACATTTTGGGCATAGTACGCCTTGAGGCCAACGTAGCATCTTAAGGGTTTTGAAGATTTCCCCTTCTCCTAAAAGGTTTTTAACAGCAGCAATCCGTGATTCTACATGTGTACCTCTAGGCAACTCTCTGAGGCGTTTTAAGGCCTTTAGGTTGTCATCATCTTCTTCATGCTCATTCGTTGCCATGGCTTTTTCCTCTTCCTTTGGTTTGACAGGTGGGGAAGGGGGAGATTCAATTCGAGTGGGAATATCTTTAGTATAGTTTTTCTTATGTAGATGAGCACGCTGCGAAAATGTGGGAGATTGTTGTGTTTGTTCAGAGAATACCGACAACGGCAGATCTTCTAATTTTTTTAAGATATTTTGATTGAGCTCACCTTTATTAGGTGTAGTTGCACATTCTCTGGGGGAAGAGATAAGGTTTGTAATTCGCTTTAACCAATCTGCCATAATAGTGGGCTATCTCCTTATGTTGACTAAAATCCTTGTGTTTTTCGGGGAGAATGCCCCAAACACAGCGCAGTATTAAACCTTATTCCCTGGTTTTGGTCAACATATTGAAAAAAATTACCGAAATAATTGTTCAAAAATCGGGCAGTAAAAAAGATGAACTTAACCAAGTTTATGGCGCTTTGTCTCTTCTTTGCTCATATCTGGATGACGTTGCTGGATCTCTTTTATTTGCTGAATAATACGGCTCCATGATAATTTGTCGTCCGTATTGAGGCCGCCAGAAGGCTGATACGCTGTCGATTGTGAACAATACTCTCCATACGAAGATGAGTTCAACATATCTACATTTCTAGCAGTAGCTGTGAGAAATGATGAAAGTTGGCGAAAAAGATCTTCTTTGGTTTGGCCTTCTTTTGCAAAACGTTCGATTGCTTCTTGGATCTTTTCATTATTGATTTTTTCGCTCATTTTTCACCACCTTAACCTTTATGCCGCTTCTTGAGGCACGACTATTCCTGCTTGTTGTAATTCAAGTGCAAATGCATCTTCTGTCAACTCATCAATGTGATACTTTTCAAGAATAGGCATAAGTTCGATAACAAAATCATTGAACCGGATTATATCATGAAGTTGTTTAATTCTCTCACTAACATTATCAACAATTTCATCTGTCCAGGCTTTTCCTTTAGGAGAGGGAACTCCTAGTTTATTAAGATGCTCAGCAATAGCAAAAGAACTTAATTCTTTAGCCTTGTATTCAATAAATTGCTTTTCTAATGTCAATGCAGATTCATTCATTTTGATGCGATCGAGTACTTTTTGCAGTTGGCTAAGCACCCAATGGCCACCCTCTGGTGCTGTAAAACCTTCATCATTTAGAGCAGATACCATTTGCCGTTGTGAATAGCCTTTTGAACGATAGCTACTAATGATCGGCTGTAACATCAAGGCAAAGACAATAGCATTGTCAATTTTCGGTTTATTCACTTTTACAATGACGTCAGAAGCGTGAGGATTCCCTGATTTTGCAGTTGTGCGGCTAAGGCCTGCTTTAATCAATTGCCCATGTAATTCTCTTTGTTTTTTAGCATGTTCAACAAGAACCATAAAATTATCTTTTTTGATAAAAGGTTGATCGCAGCAGAAAAACTCTGCAGCAAACTCTGTCGAAACCTCGTCTTGGGGACGTGTTTCACCAATGAGGCGTAAAATTTGCTTAGCAAAAGCATCATTGCTGGTAAGATTTCTTATCTCAGCAATAATGAGATGCGCTTTATGCTCTAAGCAATAAGTCACTGCAGATTCTAATTCTGGCCAACGATGGCGATGACGTTGATGATTATCACTAGATTCAATAAAGGTTTTAAGTAAGGTGGGATGTTCGGATTGCGCTGCTAAATATTCTTGAATGCGCTTTTCTTGACTCGCTAGCCCCTGATTTGAAAATAACATTTGCGGCGTGCTAGAGCTTCTAGCCGGATTAATAATATACGCTACATACAAATTTACAGTACCCACGGTTTATACCTTTGTTTCTCTGCAAATAGTAAAGACACGTGTCTATACAGCTTTATGTATAAACTGGTGTCCATATAGACCTAGTATAGAAACATATTTCATTTGTATCCACCCGTGTATACTCTTCAGACCCTCACCCTAACCCTCTCCCGAAACGGGAGAGGGGATCGGAATAAACACAGCCGATCTTTTTGTCTGCGAAGCAGACATTTCCCCTCTACCGCTATGCGGGAGAAGGCGCTGCTTTTGCAGCGGGTGAGGGAGATTTGAAGTTATTTTTGCAGATGTTTTAAGCATTAAGACCCTCACCCTAACCCTCTCCCACAAGTGGGAGAGGGGACAAGAAGGGATACACTTCGGACTACTTACAATGCTCCACAATCGATTTTTCAATCAAAGATTTTAACTGTTCAACACGCTCTGGTTGGGTAATGGGCTGACCTGTCAGCTTATCGCTAACGAAAAAAACGTCTTCAACTTTATTCCCCAATGTATTAATTTTAGCGCTATGTAATACCACTTCCCCTTTAACAAAGGCTTCCCCAATTCTTGCCAACAAACCTGGAAAATCAGGAGCATCAATTTCTACCACGGTTTTTCCAGTGCTTAAAGGCGTAGAGATCTTTACATGTATTGCGGAGCTGAAATACTTCAACCTTCTTGGGACATGCCTTGAAACAAAAGGAATAACAAGAGGCGCATTTTTTTGTGCAAATGGGGTTAATAAAATCGAAAGTGCATGTTGTATTTCATGCAACCTTTGTGGCCCCGCTATGGGTTGTCCTGATATTTCTAGCACAACAAAGCTTTGTAAAGAATAGTGATTTGTCGTTGAATTGATACGCGCTTCAACAATGGTTAGAAAAATTTTCTCTAATGTGGCGCAAATACTTGCAAATAAATTGAGAGATTCTGGTGCATAAATAAAAATATCTGTTCCAACTTGGTTCCAATGTGGTTTTAAAGCAATAGTAAACGATTTGCCTTTTTCTTGATTGGATAAAATAATCTGTGTTTGCCAAGCGATACTTGCTGGATTTTCAAGCATAAAATATTCTTGATTATATTCTTGCCATAGCATGTTTACCTTTTCTGAGCTTATCGAAGGACATTCTGTATTGATTATTTGCAAAGCTTCATGAGCATTTTGCTCCACACTTAACTTTTGTTCATGTGTTTCAGTTTTAAGCCAGGAACTAGTTGTTTTATATAAATCTTGCAAAAGAGCTGCTCGCCAACTATTCCAAAGTGCAGGATTTGTCGCAAGAATATCTGCCACAGTCAATAAGTAAAGATAAGACAATCTATCGTGAGATTGTACAAGATGGGCAAATTCAGCGATGACATTTTTATCAAATATATCTTTGCGTTGAGCGGTTTGAGACATCAGTAAATGATTTTGTACTAACCATGCAACAAGATCGGCTGCTTCGGTATTTATTTGATGACGATGGCAAAAATCATGGACAATTTGACTACCAATCAAGCTGTGATCGCCTCCTTGACCTTTGCCAATGTCATGAAAAAATCCTGCTAAACGTAAAATTTCAATGTGTTTGATGTTATTTTTACACTCGTTAAGCAAATCGAATTTCTCAATCGGCGTGTTCTGAAAAAAAGAGTCAATATTACGAAGAACCAGTAGAGTATGCGCATCTACTGTATAAATATGAAAGAGATCATACTGCATTTGTCCAACAATGGCTGAAAATTCTGGAATATAAATTTGAAGCAAGCCTAATCGATGCATTAAGGCAAATGCTTGATAAGCAAAAGGGGCGGTGAGTATATTCAAAAAGCAATCAGCGATCAGTTTATTTTGAAATGATTCAATAGTAGTATTTTGAATTACATCTGAAAGTATTTGTGTTGCCTCGGCAGAGAATCCTTTTAAATTATGTTGTGCGACAAAAACAAAAAGTTGCATCAAGTTTTCAGGGTTTGTTAATGCATGAATATCTGTAATTTCAATGTATTCATCAACAATTTCGCAAAAAGGAGAGAGCTTTTGACTAGGAGAGCGCTCAGCAGGCGTTTTGAGCGTCTTGGCGAAATGTTGACACATCATATCCGTAATTTCTCGTATTTTGGTAACAGTTTGAAAATACTGTTGCATGAACGATGAAATAGCTAGATTGAGTGTTTTATCTTGAAATCCAAATTGACGCGCTAAACTTTCTTGATATTCAAAAAAAAGACGATCGCATAGTTTCTTGGCAGTTAAATGTAATCCATAGCGAATTCGCCATAAATAGGCCTGACCATTAACTAAAATTTGAAATTCTCGTGCAGGAATATCTTGATGTCTTAATAGCGCTTCTAAACCACCCTCATGATATTTCCTCATGGCAAGCCAGCAAATTGTATCAATATCACGTAAGCCACCAGGAGAGTCTTTGATATTGGGTTCTAAATTGTATTCTGTATCAGCATAGCGCAAGTAACGATTTTGACGTTCAACACATTTTGCTTCAAAGAAATCTTTAAATGGCCATAAATTTTCCGTATAGAGAATGGTTTCTTGAAGCTGTTTAAATAACGATGTTTGGCCTATGATGAGCCGCGCATTCAATAGGTTGGTAAAAATAGTAATATCATTAGCAGCAAAATATAAAGATTCTGATAATGTTCTGACGCTGGAGCCAAGTTTAATGCCACAATCCCAACAATAGGCAATAAACGTTTCAATAGATTGATTGAGCGTTGGCGAATCAGCGGATTTGAGGATCAAAATATCAGCATCGGAGCTTGGATGGATACGTTGGCATCCATAACCACCCACAGCAATTAAACAGGCATCACTTTCTGGCATCCACTTTTGCCAGGCATATGTTAATATTTGATCGAGCCAAAATGATCGCGTATTTAATATTTGAAGAATATCTTGCCCTTGCCAAAATAAGGTGTTTAACTTTTCACTATTTTGCTGCAAGATCTGCCTGATATTCCCTGGCGATTGAGAGTTTAAGTCAAGCAGAATTAAGGCTTGTTCACGCATCAAGGAAGATCAGTTTCTTCTTTACGAGCAGTGAGCACTTCATGTCCATTTTCTGTCACTAAAATAGTGTGTTCCCATTGGGCGGAAAGACTATGATCTTTAGTAACGACAGTCCACTTATCTGGTAATAATTTGGTATGGCGTTTACCTGCGTTTATCATAGGTTCAATCGTAAAAATCATACCTGGTACCATTTCTAGCCCTGTTTTGGCTTTGCCGTAATGCAGCACTTGAGGTTCTTCATGAAAGATCCTTCCAATTCCGTGACCGCAATATTCTCTTACAACTGAGTAATGATGAGCATGGGCATGTTTTTCAATCACTGCACCGATATCGCCTAAGGTATTGCCAGGTTTTACTTGCTCAATACCAAGCAACATACATTCGCGTGTTACCTTAATTAGCCTTGTCGCCTGAACAGAAGGAGTACCCACTGTAAACATTTTGCTTGTGTCTCCATGATAGTCATCTTGAATGACCGTCACGTCGATATTAATAATGTCACCGTCTTTCAGGCGCTTTTCGTTTGGGATCCCGTGGCATATCACATGATTAACAGAAGTACAGATGGATTTAGGGAAGCCCTTGTAGTTTAAGGGCGCAGGGATTGCTTTTTGCACATTGACGATATAATCGTGGCAAATTTCATTTAATTCATCTGTTGATACGCCAATCTTTACATGCGGTTCAATCATTTCTAAGACTTCCGCCGCTAGACGCCCGGCAACCCGCATTTTTTCGATTTCTTCTTGTGTTTTGATTGATACTGTCATTTTAATATTCCGGTTGCTTTCTAAATCTTTAAAGTTTACAGCTTAAGAGGCAGCTTTTGGTGGTCCTAAACCCACTTTCTCTGATCCCAAAGTATATAAGGCAAGACTCGTCCCGTCGACCATGTTGGTGGATGCCAAAGGCCTAGAAACTCAAGTTTACTGATGACTTATTGACATAGGCAGTTCATTCGCTTTATTTAAAGCGCCATATATGGTATAAAACGGCGCCAAAGGTGTGCAAATCCGCATATCTTTTTTAGTTAGTTTTATAATATGATATCACACATGTGTCGGCACATTATCCTGGGTGCTTTGATATCACTCCTAGCGGTTTAGTTTTTCTGCGCCAAAGGCGTCTAAAACAAAATGCGCTGAGCGAATCATGGTTGGGTAATGGGGCACATGGAGGCCTAACCCTATGGAGAAAAATATGTCTAACGTTACTATGCGTAAAATGTTGGAATCAGGTGTTCACTTTGGTCACCAAACCCGTTTTTGGGATCCCAAAATGAAACCTTACATTTTTGCGGCTCGAAATAAAATCCATATCATTAACTTGGATAAAACCTATCCAATGTTTCATGACGCGTTGAGCTTTATTAAACGCGTTGCTGCACGAAACGGAAAAATTTTATTCGTTGGAACTAAAACCAGCGCAAGCAAAATTATTAAAGAACAAGCTGAGCGTTGTGGTATGCCGTTTGTAAATTACCGCTGGCTTGGTGGTATGCTCACTAACTTTAAAACTGTAAAGCAATCGATCAAACGCTTACAAGAACTTGAAGCGATGAGAGATGATGGCACGTTTGAAAAATTGGTGAAGAAAGAAGCATTGATGCGTGACCGAGAATTACAAAAGTTGGAACGCAGTTTAGGCGGTATCAAAAACATGGGCAGCTTGCCTGATGCACTTTTTATCATCGATGTCGGCCATGAAAAGATTGCTGTGGCTGAAGCAAATAACCTCAGGATCCCAGTTGTTGGTGTAGTCGATACTAACAATAATCCACATGGGATTGATTATGTTATTCCTGGAAACGACGACGCTATCCGTGCAATCGAATTATATGTTTCCAGTATGGCAGATGTGATTCTTGACGCTAAAAGCAACATGCAACCCATGCAAGAAGAAGGGGAGTATGTTGAATTGGAAAGTGACGAGGGTTAAAGAAGAGACATGTGCACGATCTTGTTTGATTTTAGGCGAGACGGCAAATGATGAGCAACAGGAGTGTATGCAAAATACATGATTGTTGCGAAGCATGCGGCCAACAACCTGCCTTCGCTAAAGCTACGGCAAGGCTAAATATCAGCCACGCCGAAGTAATAGCGTAGGCGGGAGCTTAAAAGCAAGATAGATCGAGCAAAGAGGGGGCTAGGCCCCCTTATTTTTGTGTAGATAGGGGATTTTATGGCAGACATTACAGCAGCAATGGTAAAAGAACTTCGTGAACGTACAGGTGCGGGCATGATGGAATGCAAAAAAGCATTGGTAGAAGCCAATGGTGATATGCAAGAAGCTGAAGATATTATTGCTAAATCAGGGCATAAGAAAGCAGCGAAATCCGCTTCTAGAACAGCAGCTGAAGGACGAATTGCTATTGCAAGCGCGGCAAATGGTGCTGTTGTTGTTGAAATTAACTGTGAAACAGATTTTGTGGGCAGAGATGAAAGCTTTGTTCAATTTTGTGAGAAAGTGGCAAATATTGCATTACAGGCTAAACCTGCCGATATCGATGCATTGCTTAATCACTCTTTCGATGCTGGCATTTCTGTAGAAGATGCTAGAAAAGCGTTAATTTCACGATTGGGTGAAAATATTCAAGTAAGACGGTTCAACGCAGTAACTGCATCACCTTCACAACGCATTGGATCTTACATCCATAATTTTCGTATAGGTGTGTTGGTGTTGGTTGAAGGTGGCGATGATGCATTAGCAAAAGATTTAGCGATGCATATTGCTGCTATGAAACCTCAATATGTTTCTGCTGATGAAGTGCCAGAAAATGTTGTTGCGAAAGAAAAAGAAATTGCGATGGAACGAGCAAAACAAAGCGGCAAGCCAGAAAACATTTTAGAGAAAATTGTTCAAGGTCAAGTTCAAAAGCATTTGAATGAAATATGTTTGCTTGGCCAAGGTTTCTTTAAAGATCCCGATCAATCTGTTGGGGCATTGTTAAAATCCGCTAATGCCAAAGTGGTTTCCATGATTCGTATGGAAGTTGGTGAAGGGATTGAAGTGATTAAAAAGAGTTTTGAAGAAGAGGTTATGGCACAGGCGCGTGGGAGCAAATCATGAGCCGAAGCCCTATTTACAAACGTATTTTACTCAAGCTTAGCGGCGAAGCCCTCATGGGGGATGAGTCCTTTGGGATTGATCCTAAAGTTTTAGATAGGATTGCCCAAGAGGTCGGCGAGCTTGTGGGACTTGGCGTTGAAGTAGGGATGGTTATCGGAGGGGGCAATCTTTTTCGTGGAAAGTCCCTCTCTAAAGCCGGATTAGGTCGAATTTCCGGCGATCAAATGGGTATGCTAGCGACAGTAATGAACGCGATTGCAATGCGTGATGCATTGGAAAGAGCGGGATTCTCTACTCGAATTATGTCTGCTTTGCCGATGAGTGGGTTTGTTGACCATTACGATAGAAGAAAAGCCATTCATCATTTGCAGCGTAAACGCGTAGTCATATTTGCAGCAGGAACCGGAAATCCGCTAGTGACAACAGATTCTGCTGCAAGCTTACGTGCTATTGAAACTGAGTCGGAAATTTTGCTCAAAGCCACTAATGTAGATGGCGTATATTCGGCTGATCCTGCATTAAACCCGATGGCAATGCTCTATGAGCGCATTACTTATGCTGATGCCTTAGAGAAAGAGTTGGGGGTGATGGATTTGTCTGCTTTTTGTCAATGTCGTGATCACAATATGGCTATCCGGGTTTTTAATATTAATAAGCCAAATGCATTATTGCGTGTTGTCACTGGAGAGAGTGAAGGCACTTTAGTGGAGAAGGGGAAGGCATATGATTAATGATATTCAAAAAGACGCTAAGGAAAGAATGGCCAAAAGTATACGGGCATTAGAAGATGAACTTGCAAAGTTACGTGCCGGTAGAGCCCATCCCAGCCTTTTAGAAGGAGTAATCGTTGTTTATTATGGTAATCCCACTCCTTTAACCCAAGTCGCAAGCATTGGTGTGGAAAGTGCATTAATGCTAACAGTTAAACCTTGGGAAAAGAAAATGGTTCCTGATATTGAAAAAGCGATTAGATCCGCTGATCTTGGCTTAAATCCTGCTACGTCTGGCGATGTTATCCGCGTTCCTTTGCCTCCTTTGAGCGAAGAAAGACGAAAGGAATTGATTAAAAAAGTGAAAGCCGAAGGGGAAAATGCCAAGGTTGCTGTGCGTAACATTCGACGTGATAGCAATCAGCATATTAAAGATTTACTTAAAGATAAATCCATTAGCGAAGATGAGCAAAGAAAAGCAGAAGAAATGATGCAGAAGCTAACAGATAGCTATATTCATCAGATCGATGAAATTCTTGCTCGTCGAGAAAAAGATTTAATGGAGATCTAAAGCGCTAGTGGAAAGTTTTAAGTATGTGGATCATCCCGGATTAAAAGCCGATCCCAATAACATTCCCAAACACATTGCCATTATCATGGATGGTAATGGCCGTTGGGCCAAAGCACGCGGATTTACCCGTACGAAAGGGCATCTTCGTGGTGTGGAAGTGGCTCGAGATGTGATTGCTTCTTGTCAAAAAAGAGGAATTAAAGCGTTAACTTTATTTGCTTTTGGTGTTGAAAATTGGAAGCGTCCCGCTAAAGAAGTAAGAAATTTATTCCGTATTTTCTTTTTGGTTTTACGAAAAGATATTGCAAAGCTGCATGAAAACAATATTCAACTCAGAGTGATAGGTGATAGAAGCATTTTCAATCGCGCACTGAATGCAGCAATTCTTGATGCTGAAAATTTAACGGCATCCAATACCAGTTTGGTTTTGAATATTGCCGTTAATTATAGTGGCCGGTGGGATATGATAAATGCGTTTCGCAAACTTATTTCAACCCAGCAAGAAAAATTACTTCAGCAAACTTTTACGGAAGAAATGCTAAATAAAGAAATGTCGCTATACGGGTTGCCAGAGCCAGATTTATTTATTCGAACAGGCGGCGTACAAAGACTCAGTAATTTTATGCTGTGGGAACTGGCTTATACAGAGCTTTATTTTACCCCAATATTGTGGCCTGATTTTAATTCTGATGAACTTGATGTGGCATTAAACGATTATGCTTCTCGTGAAAGACGCTTTGGATTAACTGGTGAACAGCTAGGATAAATGATGCTGATATGGCGTGTATTAACGGCATTATGCCTTATCCCTCTAGTGCTTTGGGCTGTTATAGGCCTTCAATCCAAGCATTTTGGGGTATTGGCAGCAATTTTTTTCTCATTAGGTGCCTGGGAGTGGGCAAACCTTTGTCATTTTAAAACGAAAGTGACAAAAGGTATTTATGCGATATGCTTTTTGCTGATATTTGGATTACTTTGCTGGGTAGATAGCATCAGCGTGTTGCTGTTAGGAAGTTTATTTTGGTTAATGCCTTGTTATTGGGTCTTATCTTATGAGGGGGGAGCTCCTTTTCTGCTAAAAAATAATGGCAGCAAAGCCATAATTGGTCTGCTAACCCTAACAATAGCATGTTACGGCTTATATGCTGTGCATCGCTTACCATTTGGCCCTGGATGGATCATTCTATTATTTTTATTGGTGTGGTCCTCTGATACTTTTGCTTATTTTATTGGTAGAAAATGGGGACGTCTTCCCTTGGCGCCGCTTGTTAGCCCTAAAAAGACCTTGGCTGGTTTTTGGGGAGGGTTGATAGGTGCATTAGGGGTTGCAGGTGTCGCATTTATGCTCATCCAATCTCCTCGCTTCAATGCGATAAAGCCATTGTTGCTAGCAGGGGAATTGCCTGCCTGGTTATCAATTTCTTTCATTACTATTTTGCTCGCTATTTTTGGAGATCTCTTTGAAAGCTTAATTAAGCGGATTTCTGGAGTGAAGGATAGTGGAAATATTCTACCGGGGCACGGTGGCATTTTAGATAGAACAGATAGCCTTATTGCAGCACTGCCCTTTTATGCTTTATGCCTTGTGTGGTTATCGAGGGCGTAATGAAAAAGTGTGGAATTACTATTTTAGGCTCAACAGGATCGATTGGGCAGAACACGCTTAATGTGATAGGGCAACATCCTGATAAATTTGAGGTGATGGCTCTAAGTGCTTATAGCTCTGTCGATTTATTATTTGAGCAATGTTGTTATTTTAAGCCTGCATTTGCTGCGATGGCAGAGCCCAATGCAGCGTTGCGTTTAAAAACACGCATAGAAACACAAGGGTTAGACACACAAGTTTTATCTGGAGAAGAAGGCCTTTGTTTTATTGCCGAGCTTGAAAGTGTAACTAAAGTTGTTGCAGCAATTGTTGGTTCTGCAGGACTTTTATCAACACTGAGCGCTGTAGAAGCTGGAAAACAAGTACTTATTGCAAATAAAGAAGCGCTTGTGATGGCAGGTGACTTGCTTGTTTCTAGGGCAAAAGAATCTGGTGCGATATTATTGCCTGTTGATAGCGAACATAATGCATTATTTCAATGTATGCCGGATGCCTATATTACTGGAAGGCGTCCAGATGGCGTTCGTCGGTTAATTCTTACCGCCTCTGGTGGGCCTTTTTTACATGCCAACGATCAAACGCTTTCAGAAGTTACTCCTGAAATGGCGTGCCAGCATCCTAATTGGAAAATGGGCAAAAAAATTACAGTGGACTGCGCGACCTTAATGAATAAGGGATTAGAAGTCATTGAGGCTTGCAAATTATTTCAACTATCTTCTGAAGAAGTTGAAGTGATTGTTCATCCGCAGAGCATTATTCATTCTTTGGTAGAGTATGTAGATGGGTCTTTTTTAGCACAATTGGGTACGCCTGATATGCGGATCCCTATTACCCATTGTCTAGCTTGGCCATCGCGTTTGCCTTCCGGAGCCAAGCGACTTTCATTAACAGAGATTGGACAATTAACTTTTTTGACGCCTGATACAGAAAAATTCAGATGTTTGCCATTAGCTTATGAAGCACTTTCTTTAGGTAATGCAGCCACGGCTGTGCTAAATGCCAGCAATGAAGTTGCTGTGCAATCATTTTTAAATAAAGAAATGAGATTTTCGCGTATTCCGACTATCATAGAGGAAGTACTTCAGAAATTTTTTGATTTATCTGCATCCACACTTCAGGAGATCCTTGTGGCGGACAAATTAGCCAGAGAACAGGCGCTAAAGCTGGTCCAAGCAGGGTGTTACAGCGTTTAATATGAGTACCTTTCTTATCTCTTTTCTCGCCTTTATTATTGCCATTGGTATTTTGGTTACATTTCATGAATTCGGTCATTTTTGGGCGGCGCGTCGTCTTGGCGTGAAAGTGCTTAAATTTTCGATAGGATTTGGCAAACCTTTGTGGTCTATCAAAGACAAGCAGGGAACAGAATTTGTTATTGCTGCCATCCCTTTGGGTGGCTATGTCAAAATGCTGGATGAGCGCGAAGCACCTGTTGTAGAAAATGAAAAAAGCCGCGCTTTCAATCGAAAATCAGTTTGGGCACGAATAACAATCGTCTTTGCTGGACCCTTTTTTAATTTTATTTTTGCTGTTTTTGCCTATTGGCTGATGTTTATGATTGGGATCTCTGGTTGGGTCCCTCAAATTGGAGATGTGACACCAGGCTCAATTGCAGCTAAAGCCGGATTGGTGGTTGGCGAAGAAATTGTCAGTGTTGATCATCAGCCTACATCCACTTGGCAACAAATTGTTAAGCAGTTGATGGGGCGCATAGGCGATAAAGACACACTGGAGATCCAGGCAAAACAAAAAGATGGCAGCATTAAAACGTATCATTTGGATCTTAGTGATTGGAAACTCAAAGGAGAACGGCCCGATTTATTACGTGGCTTAGGGATAGAATCTTATCATCCTCCAATCCCACCTGTTATTTATGAAGTAATGCCAGGTGAACCTGCCAGCAAAGCAGGAATACAGCCTGAAGATGTCATTATTGGTGTTAATGGCAAATCGATTAATGACTGGAAAGGTTTTACGGATGTTGTCATAAAAAGTATTGATCGACCTTTAGTTTTGACGATTAAACGGCATGAAGAAATTAAAGAGATTAGCATTACACCTCGAGCAGAAGAAAGCGCTAATGGTGAAATTGTCGGTTTTGCCGGTCTTGTGGTTAAAACGGTTAAAATGCCAGAGGAGCTCATTCGTCGAGAACGATTAGGGCCTGTGGATGCTTTTTTTGCGGCAGTGCGTAAGACTCAAGAATATATTGCCATCAGTTTTAGATTGATTGGGAAAATGATTGTTGGTGAATTGGGGCTTAGAACATTAAGCGGCCCTATTACTATTGCTCAAGGCGCTGGAGCCTCTATGGTTGTTGGGGTGCAGTATTATCTTGGCTTTTTAGCCCTCATTAGTATCAGCCTAGGGGTATTGAATTTATTACCCATTCCTATCCTGGATGGGGGGCATTTACTTTATTACGTTATTGAAGCGATTACCGGTAAGCCTGTGCCTGAGCGGATCCAAATTTATGGCTTTAAGATAGGGCTAATGCTGCTTATCTTTTTGATGACAGTTGCATTTTATAATGATTTGTTGCGTCTTTTATAGTTAGTGGTTTTCTTTGGAACAATATATCTGCCGGTTAAACCCACTTAAAAGAAGGTTTTAAGAAAATTTTGGGGTACCGACTGTCGTTTATCTGCTTTCGTCTATCATGCAGCACTAGTTACTGTTATCAATATTGCATTCTCTGCGTTATAATGGTGGTGCTAAGTGACGTTAATTCCTACAAGTCAGTTCCAGCTTTAGGCCAACCGTCTTATTAGCACTGTGTTAACTTTTTGTATCTTTTGGAAATTTTTATGCAAAACAAAATTTATGTTGGTAATCTAAGCTACTCTCTTGATGAAGCAGCTTTACGTACATCCTTTGCCGAATTTGGTGAAATCACTGATATTGCTTTCCCCAAAGATCGTGTAACAGGTCGTCCTCGTGGCTTCGCTTTCATCACTTTTGCTGACGCAAAAAGCGCTGAAGGTGCTCTTAAACTGGATGGTCAAGAGATTGCTGGCCGTAAAGTAGTTGTTAAGTTTGCGCTTGAGCGCAAAGCTACTGGCGGTGCTGGTGGTGCTGGCGGCGGTAGAAGAGGCGAATCCCGCTGGTAGTTACTTAGCGTAGATTCCATCTATCAAACAAGGCCACGAAAGTGGCCTTGTTTGTTTTAAGGCTAGAAAAATATTTGCTAGTTAAATGATAAAATAAAGAAATGAATTTTCCTATTGCAAAGACATGGCCTTTTATACCATTTTCCCTCCCTTCCTAGGTTTGTCACTTTAATTAATTTAACTTCAATGCACTGCTAGAGACTTCAATTTATTTTGTGCTGTGTTAGTATGGCGGCTGCGCCGTTTTTAAAGCGTTTTTGTGAAGCAAAATATGTCATGTACTCGAACCAATTTGGTTTTAGACGAGGCAGCAAGTGAGAAGCAACAGGAGCGTATACAAAAATACATCACTGTTTGCCGAAAGAGCGCTTTGCCGCCTGTCTTCGCAATGCCTGACATGGCTAAATTCAGCCGCGTCGAGTCTAATGCGTAGGACGAGAGTCTAAAAAGCAAAGCAGGAAAAAGTATAAGCGGTGCCTTAAAGGATTTAAGTACTAAAATAAGTAAAAATAGTGATATGAAGAATCGTTGGTTGATTGGTGTAGCTGGTTTACTCTCACAATGTGCGTTTTCTGCGCATGCACTAGAATCATTTGTTGTAAGAGATATTCGTGTTGAAGGATTGCAACGAATCACAGAAGGCACGGTATTAAACTACTTGCCTGTCCATGTGGGTGAGGAGCTTCCCGAATCGCGTTCTGCTGAAATTTTAAAAGCGTTATTTGAAACCGGCTTTTTCCAAGACATTCAGTTAGAAAGAGATGGCAATGTTTTGGTCATTAATGTTGTTGAAAGGCCGACTATTGGTAAAATTTCCGTTTCTGGTAATAAAGACATTACCACGGATAATTTGCTTGCAACCTTAAAAAGCGCAGGCTTAAGTGAAGGTCATGTATTTGATCGTTCAACTTTAGAACAAGTGCGCAATGAGCTGGAGCGATTGTATTTTAGTCATGGTAAATACGCCGTAAAGGTAGAAGCCAACGTCGAGCCGCAAAAAAATAATCGAGTTGCAGTTTCTATCAATATTGATGAGGGGCAAGCAGCCCGTATTAAATCCATCAATATCGTTGGCAATAGAAAATTTCCTACCAAGGAACTGCTAGACACATTCACTTTAGCGCCATCAAACCCATTGAGTTGGGTCACGCGTTCAGATCAATACGATAAGCAAAAACTGAGCGCAGATTTAGAATCCTTACGAACTTACTATTTAGATCGTGGATATCTTAATTTCCGTATTATTTCAACGCAGGTGTCAATTACGCCTGACAAGCAAGATATATATATAACTATCAATGTAGAAGAAGGTAATCAGTATAAGTTGGGTGGATATCAGCTTGCTGGTGACACCATATTAACTTCTGCTGAATTAATGCCTTTAATTGATTTAAAAGTCGATGAAACATTCTCTCGTGCTAAAGTAGCTGATAGCGTCAAAAGACTAACTGATAGGCTTGGACAAGAAGGGTATGCTTTTGCAAAAGTGAATCCCGTTCCTGAAATCAACGAGGATGATCGCTCCGTTAATTTAACTTTCTATGTTGAGCCTGGTCTTCGAATTTATGTTCGACGTATCGTGTTTGAAGGGAATAGCAAAACGAAAGACGAGGTACTCCGTAGGGAAGTTATCCAAATGGAAAGTGCCCCTGTTAACACTAAGCGAATCGAAGATTCTAGAGCGCGATTAAACCGAACTGGCTTTTTCACAGAAGTGAAAGTAGATATGCGTCCTGTTGCAGGAACGACAGATGAAGTTGATGTCGTTTATGTTGTAGAGGAAGCCTCTGCGGGGCAATTAGGCGGCGGTATAGGGTACTCTGATGTTGATGGACTGTTATTTAATGCCAACATCAGTAATCGTAATTTCTTAGGTTCCGGCAAAAGCGTTGATTTCAATTTCAACCATAGTAAAGCCTACACCACCTATAGCATGGCGTATAACAATCCCTACTACACCATAGATGGGGTTAGCCGTGGGTTTAACGTATTTTACAGCGAGACTGATTTAGGTAAATCTACCAGTATTACCAGCTATACAACAGATGCTCTAGGTGCCAATGTGAGCTATGGTATGCCTATGTCGCCGCATGATCGTCTAACGTATGGTTATGGCTTTCAATCGACAACGTTGAAAGCTGGCATGATGATTCCGTTAGAAATCACAAACTTTATTGCGCAAAACGGTACGCACAGTGATGAATTTACGGTGGCAGTCGGCTGGATACATAATACTTTTGACCGTTATGTATTCCCTGAAAATGGTTTGCAACAAGCGGCTGGATTTACCGTTTCTGTTCCAGGATCTGATCTACAATATTACCGCCTTACCTACAATGTTCAGTGGTATAAGAGCCTCGGCAAAGGCTTTATTTTTACATCGGGCGGTACCATAGGTTATGGCGATGGTTACAACAGTACCGGCACCTTGCCGTTTTATAAGAACTTCTTTGCAGGAGGTTCAAGAACAGTTAGGGCCTATGAAGAAAGCAGCTTAGGACCAAGAGATTCTTTTGGTAATCCTTTTGGTGGTAATTTCCTTGCAACTGCAACAACAGCATTAATTATCCCTAATTTCTTTAGCCCTGAAACAAAATCTATTCGTATGGCCTGGTTTGTTGATGGTGGTCAGGTATATGATTTGACGAACAAGCAAAGCTTGGTAGATCCTAGCGTATCGCGTAACCCAACAGGGCCACGTTATTCAACTGGCTTGTCTGTAACGTGGATGTCGCCGATTGCTCCTTTGGTCTTTAGCTTGGCAACACCATTAAATGAGCATGAAGGCGATAAAATACAGAAATTCTCATTTACGTTTGGAACCGTTTTTTAAATTAGGAGAAACGTTATGAAGTCATTGAATAAAGTATTAACTGCATTGAGCTTTGTTGCTGTGGCCGCATTACCAGCAACTGCATTAGCCGATAATTTAAAAATTGGTGTCATCGATATGAGAACTATCGTGACAACTGCGCCACAAGCTAAAGATGCAATGGAAAAATTGAAAAAAGAATTTAAAGCTCGCGAAGATAAAATTGTTTCTGCTGAAAAAACGTTAAAGGAAAAAGCAGATAAATTACAAAGAAACAGTGCCGTCATGGGCGAAGCTGAAAAAGCTAAATTGGAAAAAGAAGTTGTAGCAGGGCAACGCGAATTACAGCATTTACAATCTGAATTCCGTGAAGATGCAGCGATTCGTCAGCAAGAAGAAATGAAAAAGATCGTTGATAAAGTAAATGCAGCGGTTCAAGACATCGCTAAAAAAGACAAATATGATTTGATCATTCATAAAGATGTCGTTCCTTTTGCTACTAAAACTGTAGATGTTACCGACAAGGTCATGAAGGCAATTGCGCCACAAGCTTAATATTATGCAATCAATACAAAGCAAAACAAATGCAAGTAGCCCCCAAGTACTGACTTTGGGGTTACTTGCACAAGAAACAAATTCTGTATTGCATGGAGATGCCAACATCAAGATTTCTGGTGTTGGTTCTATTTCTCATGCAAAAGCAGGGGAAATTGCATTTGTGGCAGAAGCGAAATACCGTCGCTTTATTCCCACTACAAACGCTTCAGCTGTCATTTTGACGGAAAATGAAGTAAACACATTTAAGGTGCCAGCAGCATTGATTTCTGCTGATCCAAAACTTGTTTTTGCGAAAGTGGTTGAATTGCTATATCCCTATCAAACTGTTCAACCAATGCAGCATGAATCAGCCAGCATTGCATCAAGTAGCGAAATTCATCCACTAACACACATTGGACCCCATTGTGTTATCGGGGAAAGAGTTAAAATTGCAGCGAATGTTATTTTGCAAGCAGGCTGCGTGATTGGCGATGACTGTGTCATAGATGAAGGAACGGTGCTCTATCCACGAGTTACTGTTTATCATAGCTGTCAGATTGGTAAAAACTGTACGATTCATTCTGGTGTCGTCATTGGTAGCGATGGATTTGGTTTTGTTAAAAATCGAGACAAATGGTTTAAAGTAGGGCAAGTTGGCCGCGTGAAGATTGGCGACAGAGTTGAAATTGGTGCTAATACAACTATTGACCGTGGCGCGATTGAAGACACTGAAATTGGAAATGATGTTATCCTCGATAACCTCATTCAAATTGGTCATAACGTAAAAATTGGCGATGGTACTGCAATCGCTGCTTGTTGCGGGATAGCAGGAAGCGCCAAAATTGGTAAGCATTGTATGATTGGGGGCGGCTCTGGTGTTGTCGGCCATATCCAAATTACAGATTACGTTCATATCGTAGGTAGTTCTAATGTTGGCCAATCTATTACAGAGCCTGGTGCTTATGCTTCAGGTTTAACAACAACTGACATGAAAACCTGGAAAAGAAACCTGGTCCGGTTCCACCAACTGGACGACTTGGCGATGCGATTATTTGAATTAGAAAGAAAGTTGAAGGAGGCCTAGTACGTGTCATTGGACAATAACAAGACATTAAATATCCACGACTTGATCAAGCTTTTGCCGCATCGTTATCCATTTTTAATGATCGATAAAGTTTTAGATTATGAAGAAGATTCTCTGCATGCTGTAAAAAATGTAACGGTAAATGAGCCCTGCTTTATGGGACATTTTCCTGAAAATGCAGTGATGCCGGGTGTACTTATTATCGAAGCGCTAGCACAAGCAGGCGCAATATTGGCCTATTTAAAGACTAAAAGTAGTCCAAGCGATAATATATTTTTTCTAGCTGGCATTGATAATGCCAAATTTAAGCAAATTGTTCTACCTGGTGACCAACTGCATTTGCAAGTTGCCATTACAGGGAACAAAGGTAACTTTTGGAAAATCCATGGCGATGCGACAGTAGATGGAAAGGTTGTTTGCTCAGTGGATATTCTAAGTGCAATGAGGAAAACAACTCAGTGATTTCTGATAAAGCTGTTATTGATAAAAGTGCAAAAATTGCTGCTAATGTGGAAATCTCCCCTTTTGCCATCATCGGTGCCGATGTGGAAATTGGAGAAGGGACATGGATAGGTCCTCATTCTGTTGTTAATGGACCCACTAAAATTGGACGCAATAATAAAATTTTTCAATTTGCGTCTATAGGTGAAGCGCCTCAAGACAAAAAATATGACGGCGAACCAACCCGGCTTGAAATCGGGGACAATAATGTCTTTAGAGAGTGTACAACAGTCTCAAGAGGAACGAAGTCGGGCGGTGGTCTGACCAAAATTGGTAACGACAACCTATTTATGGCTTATGTTCATATTGCACATGATTGCATGGTAGGTAACAACACGACATTTTCAAATAATGCTTCATTGGCAGGACATGTCACCGTCGATGATTATGCAAATTTAAGTGGATTTGTCGGCGTACATCAGTTTTGTAATATCGGTAGTCATGCCTTTTGCGCAGGTGGTAGCATTATCGTTAAAGATGTGCTTCCTTTTATAACTGTTTCCGGGCACCCTGCTCAAACATATGGTTTGAATGTTGAAGGGTTAAAAAGACGGAATTTCACTCCAGATGAAATTACTGTCCTAAAACGGGCTTATAAAACGCTTTATCGCCAAGGATTGACACTAGAAGAAGCGGTACACAAGATTGAAGCAATGATCCCTGAATGTCGTCACATTCAAACCATTATTGATTTCATCAAAAACTCTGAACGTGGAATTGTGCGTTGAGACCCCTTATCGGAATTGTCGCCGGAGAAGAATCTGGCGACATTCTAGGTGCCGATCTTATTCTCTCCCTAAAGCAGCATTTTCCTCTAGCCACCTTTGAAGGGGTGGGGGGGAAGCGTATGCAAAACGCAGGACTTAAAAGCCTCTATCCTCTCGAAAGATTAGCTGTCATGGGATTGATTGAACCATTGAAACGTCTCCCTGAATTGCTTGCTATGCGTAAAGGGCTACGAGATCATTTTTTAAAAGCTAAGCCTGATATCTTTATTGGGATAGATGCGCCAGATTTTAATTTGTCGTTAGAGCAGTCTCTGAAAGCGAAAGGTATCAAAACGGCGCATTATGTGAGCCCAACCGTTTGGGCATGGCGAAAAAGGCGGATACACAAAATTAAAAAAGCGGTTGATTTGATGTTAACCCTTTTTCCCTTTGAAACAAAAATATATGAAGATCATGGTATTCCTGTTTGTTGTGTAGGCCATACTTTGGCTGATCAAATTCCTTGGCATTCTGATAAAAGTACTGCTCGCGAAGAGCTAGCATTGCCAATATCGGGAAAGATTGTTGCTTTATTGCCTGGCAGTCGTGCGCAAGAGTTAAAATATTTAGCGAAAGAATTTATTCAAACAGCCAAATGGTTGAGAGAGCAAGACTCAACGATTCAATTTATAAGTGCGGCACCGAATGAATTTCGTGAGCAGCAATTTAAGGCTTATCAAGAAGAAATAAGTGGCCCACCCATTCAAATATTTAGAGGCAGGGCGACAACCGTGATGGCTGCGGCTGATGCAATTTTATGCACCTCGGGAACAGCGACATTACAAGCAATGTTGGTTAAAAGGCCAACTATTATTGCTTATAAAATGTCTCCTCTTGTTTTTTCGATTGCGAAGCGGATTATTAAAGTACCCTACATAGGACTACCTAACTTATTAGCAGAAAAATGCGTGATGCCTGAGTTTATACAATCAGATGTCCAAGCTGCTAAAATGGGAGAAAAATTGTTGGGTTATTTGCGAGATAGCAATCAGGATTATTCTGATTTTGAGCGTGTTCACCAGTTATTAAAAAAGAATGCAGGTGAATCCTCAGCCCAAGCGGTAGCACAACTGATTAATATATAATCAGTTCATAGTTTTGTTGAGTCACTTTGTGAGAATGATATCTCTAGACATAGGGGCTTGTCATTGCGAGGCGCCAAAAAGCGACAAAGCATTGCTCCGCCTTTTGCTTGCAATGACATGATATTTCTCCCTTATCATTGTCGCTAAATCGTGCAGTCTGCGAAAAAATAAGGAAAATAAACGTGAGGACTATGATTGCCGGAGTGGATGAAGTCGGCAGAGGACCATTGGCGGGCCCCGTTCTTGCGGTTGCCGTGATTTTGAAACCCAAGGGTATTGAAGGGTTAAGAGACTCTAAAAAACTGACCGAGAAAAAAAGAATAGAGCTCTGCAAGATTATCAGAAATGATGCTAAAGCCTGGGCTTATGGTATCGCTAGTGTGAAAGAAATTGATGAAATGAATATATTAAACGCCTCTCTTTTAGCGATGAAAAGAGCTGTGCTTCATTTGCCTTTGCAGCCCCATCGTGTATTGGTAGATGGAAATCGTTGTCCGGATATAGCAATCCCTTCGCAAGCAATAATAGGAGGGGATAATAGCGTGCCTGAAATCAGTGCAGCGTCTATAGTCGCGAAAGTGATAAGAGATTACCTTATGACAGTTTTTGATAAACATTATCCTCAATATGGCTTTGCAAAGCATAAAGGATATGGCACGCAAGATCACTTGAGGGCGATTGATGATTTTGGTGTATCTCCTATTCATCGACGCAGTTTTTCGCCGGTTAGCAATGCCTTATTGCGAGAGATAGGTTAAAAATGTCAGCTGGATTTGTCCATTTACATCTTCGATCCGAATACTCGATTAGGGATAGTATTGTACAAATTAAACCGCTTTGTAGTGAGATAAAAAAACTACGAATGCCAGCGGTGGCATTAACTGATCTTTGTAATTTATTTGGCATGGTCAAGTTTTATAAGACTGCCATGTCTTCTGGTATAAAACCTATTGTTGGTAGTGAAATTTGGGTCGAAGGGGCTGAGAATAAGCACCAATATCATAAATTAGTGTTGTTGTGTCAAAATATGGAAGGATATCGGAATTTGACGCAGCTCATTAGTAAAGCCTACCAGCAAGGTGATCATTTAAGCATTCCTTTAGCTAAGAAGGAATGGATAGCTATGCATGCGCCAGGATTAATTGCGTTAAGCGGGGCACAATATGGAGAGATTGGTCAATCTTTATTGCAAGATTTACACTCTAAAGCTCAAACTCAGCTAAAAGAATGGATGACGCTTTTTCCCTCTAGATTTTATCTTGAGATCCAACGCAATCAGCGTCAAGGCGAGAAAAATTATGAAAAAAGTATTCTTACCTTAGCGAATGATTTCCAGTGTCCTTTGGTTGCGACAAATGAAGTTATTATTTTAAAAAAATCTGACTATGAAGCCCATAAAGCAAGGGTATGTATTCAAGAAGGGACTACGCTTGATGCTTCATCCTTTCCGCAATACAGTGAAGAGCAATATTTGAAATCTGCGGATGAAATGTCCGCTTTATTTAGTGATTTACCCAAAGCGCTAGAAAATAGCCTTGAAATTGCTAAACGTTGTTCGTTAAATCTTACCCTTGATCAGTCTGTGCTTCCTTCTTTTCCTGTTCCTTCAGGCATGACTGAAGACTCCTTTTTAGAAAAAGCATCTGTTGATGGTTTAGAAAAACGGTTTGAAGAGCTTTCTTTTTCTGACGAATCAATAAAAGAAAAATATAGAGAAAGACTCCATACAGAGCTTGCGGTTATCAATTCCATGGGTTTTCCTGGGTATTTTTTAATCGTCGCCGACTTTATTCAATGGGCGAAAGCAAATCAGATCCCTGTAGGTCCTGGTAGAGGTAGTGGTGCAGGCTCTTTAGTCGCTTATGCGCTATCTATTACGGATTTGGATCCTATTGAATACGAATTATTGTTTGAGCGTTTTTTAAACCCAGAACGGGTATCTATGCCAGATTTTGATATCGATTTTTGCATGGATAACCGTGATAGGGTAATCGAATATGTTTGTGATCGTTATGGACGTCAGAACGTTTCACAAATTGCGACATTTGGTACGATGGCTGCTAAAGCAGTAGTTCGCGATGTGGGGCGAGTCTTAGGGCATCCTTATGGTTTTGTAGACAAAATTGCCAAGCTTATCCCCTTTGAGATTGGGATGACGCTTGAAAACGCGCTTAAACAGGAGCCAGCATTACAAAAGCGTTATGATGAAGAAGAAGAAGTTCGAAATTTAATTGATTTAGCGCAAAAGTTAGAAGGGATCACGCGTAACGTTGGTAAACACGCCGGTGGTGTCGTGATTGCTCCTTCTAGGTTAACAGATTTTGCCCCTCTTTATTGTGAAAAAGACAGCTCTCATGCGGTTATCCAATTTGATAAGGATGATGTAGAAGCAATAGGATTAGTCAAATTTGACTTTTTGGGCTTAAGAACGCTAACGATTATTGACTGGGCCGTGCGAAATGCAAACAAACTTCTTAAAGAGAAAGATCAAGAGCCCATTACTATTTCTCAAATTCCTTTAAACGATAGTAAAACCTTTGCTTTATTGAAAAATTGCGCAACAACTGCGGTTTTTCAGCTTGAATCAAGAGGGATGAAAGAGCTAATTAAGCGACTTCAACCCGATCAATTTGAAGAAATTATTGCTTTGGTGGCGTTATTTCGTCCTGGCCCTTTGCAGTCAGGGATGGTTGATGATTTTATTAATCGTAAGCATGGCCGCCAAAAAGTGGAATATCCTCATCAAGATATTGAACCCATATTAAAGCCAACCTATGGGGTGATCCTCTACCAAGAGCAAGTCATGCAGATTGCGCAGACGCTAGCGTGTTACACCTTAGGTGGCGCGGATCTGTTACGTCGTGCGATGGGTAAAAAGAAACCTGAAGAAATGGCTCAGCAACGTGCCATTTTTACTGAAGGTTCGGTCACAAGAGGGGTAGAAGAAGAAACCGCCACCTACATTTTCGATTTAATGGAAAAATTTGCAGGCTATGGTTTTAATAAATCTCACTCTGCTGCATACGCATTAGTTTCTTATCAGACAGCATGGTTAAAAGCACATTTTCCCAGTAGCTTTATGGCTGCTGTATTATCTGCGGATATGAGCCATACCGATAAAATTGTCAATCTTGTTGAAGAATGCAGACAATGCCATATCACGGTGATCCCACCCTCTATTCATTTAAGTGATTATTTCTTTACTGTTAATCTGAAAGAAGAAATTATTTATGGATTAGGAGCTATTAAAGGGGTAGGGGAAGCGGCTATCCAAGACATCATTGAGGCACGTGCGATACGACCCTTTAGCGACTTTTTTGATTTTTGCCAAAGAGTCGATACGCGCAAAGTGAATAAGCGAGTGTTGGAAGCCTTGATCAAGGCAGGGGCCTTAGATAGTTTTGCCGCTGATCGTGCTCACTTGATGGCGATGTTAGGGGAAGGTTTAGCACGTGCTGAACAATTAACCAAAAATTTATCCCATGGACAGACCGATTTATTTCAACATGATGATAGTTTACCTGTTCAAAGCACAAATTTAGCAGGTATTTTACCTTGGACAATGGAAGAAAAACTTCAGGGTGAAAAAGAGTCTTTAGGGATGTACATCTCAGGGCATCCACTGGAATCAGTCGAAGGTGAGTTAAAGAAGCTCAATGTCACTAAGTATAGAAATATTACTGCAGCAAAAAAAGATCAAAAGGTATTTGTCGGTGGATTAGTCATTTCTGTGCGAACATTGCTGACCAAGAATGGTGATAGAATGGCTGTGTTAATGCTGGATGATCGCTTTGACAGATTTGAAGTCACTGTCTTTCCTGATCCTTACCAAAAATATAGAGATCTTTTAATAAAAGATCAGCTTCTTATCATAGAAGGATTGGCAGGCATTGATAATTTCTCAGGCAATTTGCGCATAAAAACCCAATCTGTTTACACTTTGGCTCTTGCACGCGAAAATTTTGCAAAAAAAATTAAAATTCGCTTACAAAGTGCAGAACTTAAAGAAGGGTTTGTTGATGCCTTAAAAGATTGCTTGATGTTTCAAGAGCGGGGTAATTGCTCAGTCTACATTGAATATCATAATGAATTAGCCAATGCTAGGATCAAACTCGATGAAAAATGGAATATTAAGGCATCAGATACCTCTTTAAACAAAATCAATCAGATGCTGCAAAATGCAGTGGAAGTTGAGTATTGATTAAAATGTTTTTTGGCTTACTGATCTTGCTATACCCTGTCCCCTCTTTCGAATAAAGGTGAGGGGACTTTAAAACTTCGTCATTTCAGCTCATTACGTAAAGCCTTTTCTTTCAGAAGCCGACCTATCACTTGAGCTCAGAAACAGAAGTTTTCACGTACCTTCATTTTTTTTTCACCTTTCTCATCAGGGGGTATCCACGACGAGTGAACTGCTCAACACCCCATCACTTTCAACTTTTTGAGCCATGGCCATCACTCGACAGGTATTACATTTTTGGAAGTTTCACTTTCATCTATAGCTACAATAATATGATCATACTGATATTAAATTTTTATTCGGTTCAACATGTAACAATAGTAAAGTAATGGAATAACAACCAAAGTAAGAAGTGTTGAAACCAATATACCAAAAATAAGACTTACTGCTAATCCATTGAATATTGGATCATCAAGAATAAAGAAAGCACCTAATATAGCGGCAATAGCTGTAAGAATGATAGGACGTGAGCGAATTGCAGCAGATTGAATGATAGCCTTTTCTAAAGGCTCTCCCATTGCTATAGCTTTATTGATAAAATCAACTAATAGAATAGAGTTTCGAACAATAATGCCTGCCAAAGCAATCATTCCAATCATAGAGGTAGCTGTAAATTGAGCGCGTAGTAGTGCATGCCCTGGTAAAATGCCAATTACTGTCAATGGAATAGGAGCCATAATAATGAGAGGAACTAAATAGGAGCGAAATTGCCCGACAATAAGCAAATAAATCAAAATAAGGCCAATAGAATAGGCAGCGCCCATATCACGAAATGTTTCATAAGTGATCTGCCATTCACCATCCCATTTCATACTGTAATCATAGGTATTTTCCGGCTGATGGATAAAGTGTTGCTTAATTTCGTTTTTGAGTTTATGCGTTAGTGAGAGCATACCATATAATGGACTATCGATTTTTCCTGCCATGTCACCTGTTACATATACCACAGGTAGTAAATCTTTATGATAAATGCTTTTTTCCCATTTTGCTTCTTTTATACTTACAATCTCAGACAATGGAATTAACTTTCCTGAGGTGCTCTGTACTTTCAAGTCGAGGAAATCATTGATGTTCACTTTGTTTGCAACAGGTAAATCAATTCGCACAGGGATGGGGTATTTTGCATGACCAGTATGAAGAAATGTGATATCTTCACCCCCTAAAGCTGTAGCAATCGAAGTTGTAATATCCTCTTGATTTAACCCAAGTATTGCAGCTTTTGATCTGTCAACGCTCACGATAAGTCGAGGAGCATTCGTCTCTACTGAATCGTCTATGTCGACGAGCCCTATTGTTTTTTCGAAGTGATCTTTAATTATTTTCGCTTTTGAAATAAGACTTGGGTAATCAGGTCCATAAATTTCAGCGACAATGGGTGCTTGTACTGGAGGCCCTGGAGGCACTTCTATTACTTTAATATTAGCGTCATAATGCTTTGCAATTTCAGTTAGAGGTATCCTTACAGCTTGAGCTATGTCATGACTTGTTCGTTTGCGATATTGTTTATCTTTTAAATTAACTTGAATGTCTCCAAGATTAGGATCTTGTCTCAAATAATATTGTCGCACCAATCCATTAAACCCAATTGGAGAAGCTGTTCCAGCATAAACTTCAATGTTGGTTACTTCTGGTACTTTTATTAAATATTCACTTAATGCTTGAAGTGTAGCGCTAGTACGCTCAATAGCACTACCTTCGGGTAATTTTACAACAATTTGAAACTCACTTTTATTATCGAAGGGAAGCATTTTAAGTATGACTAACTTAAATAATACTAGACAGAAAGATAAAATAATAAGCAATAATATAACACCAGCTAATTTAAAGCGATTTTTCCTATTCGATTCTCCTAAAAAAGGTGTCATAATTTTTTCAAAAATATGCTGTAAATTTTGTGTAATTTTGTGAGTAAACTCTTTTTCGCTTACATGTTTAGTCAGTAATTTATTTGAAAACCAAGGGGTGAAGGTAAGGGCGATGGCAAGTGAAATAAGCATTCCCATTGATGCATTGATCGGAATGGGGCTCATATAAGGTCCCATCAATCCAGTAACAAATGCCATTGGCAGCAAAGCAGCAACAACGGTAAACGTTGCCAAAATGGTTGGTCCTCCTACTTCATCTACTGCTGCAGGAATTGCACTACATAAATTTTTATTCATTTTGATAATATGACGATGAATATTTTCAACAATTACAATAGCATCATCGACTAAAATACCAATTGAAAAAATAAGTGCGAATAATGACACCCGATTTAAAGTAAAACCCCACATCATAGAAGCAAAGAGTGTAATGGATAAGGTTAAAATTACTGCCGCACCTACTATAATCGCTTCTTTTATCCCAAGCGTGAATAATACTAAAACGAGCACTGAAATGGTTGCAAAGATAAGTTTATGAATTAGTTTTTCAGCTTTGTCATTGGCGGTAGCTCCATAATTACGTGTTATTGTTACTTCGACACCTTCGGGGATAAAACTTCCTCTTAATTCATTAACTCGTGAAATAATTTTTTCTGCTATTTTTACGGCATTTTCTCCAGGTTTTTTACTTATAGCCATTGTGACCGCTGGAGAGTTGATATTATTTTTGTTTGCTTGAAGATACCAAACATAATTCTGATTTTCTGCTGGTTCATAATTAATTGATGCTACATCTTGTAAATAAACAGGCCTGCCATTATGCGTTCCCACAACAAGTTGTGCGATCTCTTCAATGTTAGATAAAAATTCTCCTGCTTGAACGGGTATAAATTGGTTATTTTCAATAAGTGAAGCTGTTTGGCTTGAAGTATTGCTTGCTAACAATGAATGTCTTAGTTGGCTGATGGAAAGGCCACGTGCTGTTAGTTTTTGTGGATCTAGAGCAACATGCGCCACTTGTTCAGGTCCACCAATGGTAGTAATGTTGCGTGTTCCTGGGATACGTTTAAGCTCGGATTCTAAAGCATGTGCAATTTGCTTTAGGTCAAAAGCTCCACGAGTGGGATCTTGAGTCCAGAGGGTTAGGGCAACGATTGGTACATCATCAATACCTTTAGGTTTTACAAGAGGAGGGAGGATACCAAGATTCTGTGGACGCCAATTTTGATTAGAGTAGATGGCATTATATAATCGAACCAACGCTTCGGTTCTGGGTATACCAACCTTATATTGAACAGTAAGCACAGCCATACCTGGTCGAGAAACCGAAAAAATATGATCAACGCCTTCAATTTCGCCTAGTACCTGCTCCATTGGCATTGTTGCCAGATTCTCAACATCTGCAACAGAAGCGCCAGGGAAGGGAATAAAAACATTTGCCATAGTGACATTGATCTGCGGCTCTTCTTCTCTTGGGGTTACCAAGGCCGCAAATAATCCTAGTAATAAACCCACCAGCGCTAATAAAGGCGTAAGTTGGGAGTTTTGGAATACTTTAGCCAATCGTCCCGAAAAACCAAGCTTATAACTGGTTTCATTCATGGGATGTTCTTGATTGAGCATGATGGAGATTTATTCCTGCAGCTATGGGATCTAATGCAACTAATTCACCTTCTTGTAAACCAGCAGCCACTTCAATTTTATTTCCAAAATGTTGCCCGAGCCGGACTTGTCGAAGCGAAGGGATCTTATCTTTGACTACATATACACCGCTTATCTCAGACCGATAAACAACACATGATATTGGAATAAGTAATCGCTTGACATCTCCAATTGTGAAAGGCACTTTAACAAATTCCCCGGGATAAAGAGAGGTAACAGATTCAGGAAGCTCTAATCTTGCACGAACTGTGCTGGTAGCAGGATCGGCAACAGGATATAAAACAATTTTTGAAGGTATGATCTCAACACCCTCTTCACTAATAACTCTAGCTTTTTTCAGCTTTCGCACGCTATCTGCAACTTTCTGCGGTAAATCAACATGAACTCGCATCAGATTTGGATTGAAGCCTGACATCAGTGGTTTTCCTGGAAATACAGCTTCACCTAGTTCAACATGACGTACGCTTACAACGCCGCCATATGGTGCACGAATTTCGGTATAACTCAGTTGTTCTTTTGCTGTTTTCAGTGCGGCTTCTGCGGAAATTACTTGTGCCTTCATGACATTAAAACGAGCTGTTACTTTATCCCAATCAGATTTAGAAACGATATTTTTATTATAAAGAGTTTCCATCCTTTCATATTCTTTGCTTTGGGCTTCAAAATTAGCTTGTGCTTCAGATAATTTTGCCTCCGCCTGATTGAGAGCTTCGCGCTGCTCATTTGATACTAAAGTTAATATGACTGAACCTGCAGGAACTGTATCACCTATGTCAAAGAAAATCTGAGCTACCCTTCCTTTTGTTTCAGCAGAAACGGTCGATTGTTTAACTGCTTCGACAGTCCCATCAAACCACCTTTCCAATGGTAATTGCTCATAGGATGCAGAGTATGTAGCTAATTCTGCTTGCACAAAACAAGTGACAAAATAAAGTAAAGAGATAATCCATCTATTCATATACTCGTCCTTCAATTAAAGACGGACTCGAGCTTCATCCCTAGTTAAAAGCTTTGGTCGTTGGACAAAATCTACAGAATACGGCTTGATCATGATCATGTTAACCCCCAACTCTGTAAACCATCACCTGCTGATATTATGAGCATGGGAAGGCGGAAAGTTAAGCATTGCTGCGACGCAATAAAACAGTGATGCTGATTGATATTCATACACAAAATCCATTTAGAGTGAGGTCTTTTCTTCAGTTTATATCATTTGTGGATGATTTGATGGATTATATATATTAAGCGCTTTATAGATGCGATTACTGGTAATGGATTTCAGCTAGTTTTTTCTTGTAAAACAAGAAGGTGAGAAAATGAAAATAATTTTTCTAGGTAGAGCAATGCTAGAAGTGGATAAAAAATGCACCTCAAGATTGTTGTAATATTGAAATCATGGTGCCATGAATTAACGAAATGAACTAGATATAGCGATAAAATCCTAACTTTCTAAAAAAGGTGTCAATAAGATATGAAAAGTAAATATGGGTTTGGTAAAACGATAGCTTTTTCATTGATACAGCTATTGAAAAACTAACTTAAGAATTACAAAAAGAAGAATTTGGGATCTTAACAGAAATTGATATTGCTGCGACGATTAAACAAAAGTTAAATCTTGATATGCCTGCCTATCGTATATCGGGCGCTTGTAACCCGACTCTGCATCAAACATTAGAGATTGAACCTTCAATTGGATTATTATTGAAAAAAAGACGCCCAAACCTCGTAAAAGTAGGTAAAAAGATCCGAGAGATCCGTAAGAAAAAAGGATACTCTCAAGAAGCTTTTGCAGCTGAGGCGCAATTGGGGCGTACTTATATGGGTAGAATTGAACGGGGTGAGCAGAATCTATCTATTCAAAAATTAATCCAAATAGCTTTAACTCTTAAAGTTGAAGTGAGTGAGCTAATCCCGCCACTGAAACAACTTAAAAGCCCTCTTATCTAAACTCTCCTGTTAAGCAGGTGAATATCAGGCTACAAAAACCACTTCATATCCAATAAGCTGAATTATTAACCAGCTAGCCAGCTAATAGTCAATTAATTTGCCTAAACTGAATAAAGAAAGAACTGTTTAGGTCATTAATTTTGAATACCCGCTACTTCACAAAATCTTTATTCAAGCTGGCATTGGAATGTCCAACCAAGCTTTATTACTTTGGGAAGCCTGAATACAAGAACGACCAAGAGGAAGATGCCTTTCTTGAAGCGTTAAAAGCAGGTGGCTACCAGGTTGGGGCTTTGGCTAAAGCTTATATTGATGGCGGAGTTGATCTGCAAGACTGCAATAATGAACAGGCTTACCAACGGACTCAAGAGTTATTAAAACAAAACAAAGTTACCATCTTTGAAGCACTGTTTCGCCATGAAAATATGCAGATACGGTGTGACATTTTAATTAAAGATGGTGATAAGCTAGAAATCATAGAAGTAAAATCAAGTTCATACAGCGATAAAGATAGTGAGTTTAGAGATCAATCTGGAAAAGTTATAAGCGAATTTAGAAATAAGAAAGGTGAAATATATTCTGATTGGGAAGATTACCTTTTAGATGTTGCCATGCAGTCATATGTGATATCAAAAGCACTACCCCCACAATATAAAGTATCTTACTTTTTGTCTTTAGTTGATAAGGATCAAATTTGCCCCGTTGATGGATTAAATCAAAAATTTATTATTAATCGTGATTCAGCTGGAAGAATCAAAATAACAAGCAAGAAATTATCTGAAGAGGAAAAAGAACCTCGGTTATTGAGAACAATTAATGTTGATACGCATATAAAAGAGCTGATGTGTGCTGAGTATGAAATTAATCATGCCTCTATGAGTTTTCAAGCATACGTTGAACATTTGGCACGAGAATATGTTGCAGATAGAAAAATTGTAGATGATATTGGTAAAAAATGTGCAGATTGTCAATTTAATTACTCATTTCATACAGAACCAAAGGATTTTAAGAGTGGCATTCGTGAATGTTGGAAGAGTGCGCTGAAATGGCAAGATAAAGATTTTGAATCATCAACTGTACTCGATATTTGGAATTTTCGTGGTAAAGAAAAGCTAATCGAACAAAAGAAATTTAAACTTGAACAAGTTAATAAGGATGACATTAACCCAGAAGAAAAAGATTTGGATGGCATGAGCCAAAAACAAAGGCAATGGCGCCAAATAGAAATGTATCAAGCAGAGCGTACAGAGCCTTATATTCACCCTAAGTTAAAAGAAGTAATGGCTAAATGGGTATTTCCTTTACATTTTATCGACTTTGAGACCTGTACAGTTGCAATTCCCTTCCATAAAGGACAAAAACCTTATGCGTCTTTAGCCTTTCAATTCTCTCATCATATAGTTCAAAGTGATGGCACCATTGAACATAAAGGAGAATACATAGATGCAAGGCCAGGTGTGTTCCCTAATTATGACTTTGTGAGGGCTCTCAAAAGGGAATTGGAACAAGACAATGGGTCCATTTTTATGTATGCACACCATGAAAATTCCACTCTAAATGCCATTTACCAACAGTTAAAAGCAGAATCTAATAAACCTGCTGATTATGAATCCTTATGCAATTTTATTAAAAGCATTACTAAACCCACAGGCTCTACTAAAGAGAAGTGGCAAGGACCACGTTGCATGGTTGATCTAGAAGAGGTGATCAGAAAATACACCTACTTGCCTGCAACTAACGGTAGAACAACTATGAAGTTATTATTTCCTGCAGTATTGAATCTATCTACTGCTATACAACAAAAGTTCTCACAGCCTATATATGGTTCATCCACTGGAGTTAAAAGCCATAACTTTAACGATTGGTGCATTGTTGAAAAGAGTAATGATGGTGAAATCGTTAATCCTTATAAAAGGCTCCCTGATGTATTTCAACATGTCCCTAGAGAAGACGTACAGCTTTTAGAAAGAGCAGAGAGAATTGAAGAAGGCGGCATGGCCTCAACTGCTTATGCACTCATGCAGTTTTCAGATATATCTAACGCTGAACGTGAGGCGCTAAAAAAAGCATTGCAGCGGTACTGCGAGCTAGATACTTTGGCTATGGTGATGGTTTATGAGTTTTTGAAAGAGAAAGCAAATGTACTTTAAAATTGATGAGAATTAGTTATGTCTATACCTACATACGATAAGATAATGTTGCCTGTTTTAAAATTGGCAAATACTGGAATAATTAATAATCAAGTTGCAGTCCAGAAAATGTCTGATCATTTCAATTTAACATCGGAAGAAAGAACTCAAATGATCCCTTCAGGCCTTGAGAAAAAAGCGAATTTTGGCTTCATCGACGTTCTCAAAAAGGCTTTACACGCCGCCAAGGGAGATCATCATTGATCATTTCATCTTGGAAGGCCTTGTTAAGAATAGCTTTAAGGACGGTTAAGATGCGATTAGCCGTTGCTCTTCTAGATCGCTTCTGACTGTCGGTGTCAGGCTGATTAGAGTATTGTTGAGCAGAAAATCTTGATGATCGCTTACGTGCAGCGCTGGCGGCTAACTTTTGATGCCAACTCTTGATCTCTTTGGTTGTTAATTCAGAAATGAGCTTTTGACCAAAGTAGGGGAGAATATGCGCATCGATGGTATTTTGCGTTTCTCGCACAGACTTGCGATTTTCTTTAAACCAATTCATATAGTGAATTGAAGCGTACTCAACGGTGGTTTTGTGAGATTGATTGAGTAGCGCATCGATATGCTCATGAGCCTTTATTTGCGCCTCTTTGAAACTAAGTATATCAATGCCATTACTGTCTAACACATCATCGGCCTTGCCAATGGTAATTTTGGTATACTTCTTAAGGCCTTCCTTTTTCTGGCGAAGCACCCAGCTACCATCACGTTCACCCTTACGATAAGCGCCAATAAGGATCCTTGCTCGGCTTCAGTTTAAGCCTAGCTTGCCGTGTTTCTAATCTGGCATCTCTTACTTGTCTATTCATACTAATCTCTGCAATAAAAATTACTTGGATTTCTTTTCTAAAGATCTCATTGGATCAGGAAAAACGATAGCTTAGATATCTAGAGATATGAATATCTTTTGCCTTTAAGAATTCTTTCATTATATCTTCCTTTGTAATTGAGATGTGTGCTCGTAATAAGTCTTTTTTAGGATCCCAGTTAAATTTAATTGCTCGGAAATCTAGATTTTTTACAGGTTCATCTAATCCCTGCGCTGCCCATTTTCGAACAAAACCTGCCCACATGTCTGCTGTTTGAAGCGCAAGCTTTTCATTATCATTCATAAATATTGGTTCTCTATCAAGCAGCTTTCTTAGATCTTCGGTAACGCTTTCATACATGTATTTCCAGTTTTCTTTTAAGTGTATTGCTTCTGTTTGATAGTCAAATATAAATTTTACATGTTCATCAATGCCAAGTTTTTCTAAGTTTATATTAACATGTTGTACAAGTGCTCGAAGTGCAAAATAATAAGGGTTGTTCAACTTATTCCAATCAGTAACGTTTGGTGGAGGTATTACTTCATTTACAACCTCCGTAAGATCCCTTTTACTAACCATAACTGAAATAGCACAGATGACATTTTCTTCGATAATTCTATAGAATTTCTCACAACGTTTACGCTTTGCTCCTGAGGTTACTTCATTCCTCAATTTGAAAACGGTCATATTGTATTGATCAAGTAAAGTTTGCCAATTTTTTTCAATTATTTTCCAATTTTCAGAACTAGCAATGTAGCCAGCAAGCACATAATAGTTTTCTAATGCGCTATCATCAATATAAGCTTCCAACATGTTACGATTGCAGCCATTGATTTGGAGCATTCCATCTTAAGGGAGGGGATTGGTTTAACTGTATTGACGTAATGATCGGAGAAAGGAACAAATTATTATGCTCGATTACTTCAATAAAGTTACTTGGAACAAATTCTTGTTTTAGTTTGTTTTTAAAGGCAGCCCATTGGCTTTGCTTGGTAGTGGCGAAGTCACTCGAAAAGTATTCCAGATTGTTAGGCAAATCAGTTCCTCTTTGATTAAAGGTTAATTGAATTGCTTGCGTTATATCGTTGCCAACAAAATCAAATTGACGTGACAGAAGCCAAATATCATAAAAGTCTTTCATCCTACTATTGATTTCACCCAGCTTAACCATTGCTTCGAATTTTTCAGCGATAGCGCTTTCTTTGCTATAACAAAGTATTTTGGGTGGCGGTAGTGCTATTACGGTTGGCATAGTCGATTTACTGGGTGCAGGATATACTTTATCGCCAAACCCAATATCAATTTGCATGTAAATCACAGCATTTGCCAATTTACCCTCAAATGAAACTCTGATCCCTTCATAATCAGCATCTTCAGTTATTCTTTCTGCTGTTATGGATTGTTCATCAAAAGTAATCCCATCAGGTTCCACAGAGGTCGCAATGATATCTTTAACTTGCTGGGTAATAGCTTCTATCTCATTACTGGTTTTGCCTAACATATCAATATCCATGGTGGGGCGGTATTGAGATGATTCCCACACTCTGAGCATTAAAGCCCCTTTTAGAATAAATTTATCGACGTGTTGAGATTTTGATAACCGATATAAGAATCGCTCCATTGCAAAATATTGAAGGATTTCGTTGAACGGGCGCTTATCTTTGTCCCTTTTGTTTAATAACTTTTGGGTAATTGAAGCTGCAATATTTTTTGTCATGGTACTTATTATAGAATGGATTCAAGGTGAGGTGTCATAAGCTTATATACGCGGCAAATTTTGGCGTATTTGATAATATCTTGGATGTTAATTTTCTTTCTAGCTTTGTAAAGCTTTAGCGCTTCAATGCAAACGTCTAGGCCAATCTTGTTACGATACTTAAAACAATCAGCCAGCGTTTTCTCGATGCTATAGATTTTGACTGGAACACCATCGATCTGATGTTCTTCTATCCCCGCTGTTAGCGCTTCCCCTGAAAACTTATGAACCGATAGAGGAGGAGTATCAATTCTAGGGGGCGTTGCATCTTTAGCAATCGCTATGTAAATCTGATGAGGGATCTGGGTAGTGATGTTATGAAACGAAAGTGCAGAGATAAGACAGATAACAGCTTGAGGCACTCGCCTGCCAATTGTAACGAGATCAGGATTTGAAATGGGTTCGCTAGTAAGACTGTAAACCCCTCTCGATAGCTCAGTCAGTATGCCTTTATCGCGTAGGTGATAGAGCGTTCTTCTATGGATCCCCTGACTCAGGACATCCTTAGTGCGAATGGTGCCACCCATTTCTTTTATCATCGAAAGTGCCTTCTTTTCCGACTTTTTCATTTTGGACAAAAAAAACCCTAGATATGAATATATAGGGTAATTATTGTCCATTTCTTCCAAATTTGTCAAATCCCTCGAATTCGAGGGAATTAGAAAACGGGGGTAACTTTAGGGTAACTTACGTGCCCGAACGTTGCCGAACGCCCACGTATTCTAGCGAATAAAATACTTATAAATCAATGAGGTTGAAGTGTTCGTGTATGTTCGCCAATGTACGGACTAGCCCTCTTTCACGGCGGTAACACTTGTTTGGATCCCCTTTGGGACACCACTACTTTTTATTAACCCACAAAGGTGTAATCAATGGCCATGTTGATTTAACATAATATTCGCGGTTGTCCCTATAATCTCTTAAATAAAAAAGGATACTAAATGTCAAGATGTGGTTTAGATTTTGGCACCAGTAATTCAACCTTGGCCATATCTCATGATTTTAAAACATCATTAATAGCTTTGAGTGGAGGATCCCCAATCCTTAAATCAGCTATTTTTTTTGATTCTGAAGAAAAAGAGCACTTCATTGGGCAATACGGGATAGATCGTTATTTAGAAGGTGGAAAAGGGAGATTAATGCTATCTTTGAAAAGCATTTTAGGCTCTGCCTTGTTGAATGAAAAAGTTGCAGTATGCGGTAAATGGATTACTTACCGTGATATTATTGGCTTAGTTATCAAATATATTAAAGATACTGCTGAAAATCAATTAAATACCGAACTTACCCATGTCGTATTGGGACGCCCTGTGCGTTACCATGATAATAATGATTCAAGAGATAAGTTAGCACAAGATACAATGGAACTTATCATGAAAGAGCAAGGGTTTAAGGAAGTTGTTTTTCAATTTGAGCCGATAGCAGCTGCCTTAGATTATGAAAGTACCATTCAAAATGAGAAGCTAGCATTAATTATTGATTTGGGTGGCGGTACTTCAGATTTTACGATAATTAGACTTAATGGTAAAACCAAATCAATCGATAGAAAAGCAGATATACTTGCCAACTGCGGTATACACATAGGCGGCACTAATTTTGACAAAGATTTGAGTTTGCATGCGATTATGCCTTTGTTGGGTAAAGGTAGTATCGTGCGAGGTATGAATGGAACTAAACGTGAAATGCCTACATCATTGTATTATGAATTATCATCATGGCATTTACTAAATAATTTATATTCCATTAAAAACATTAATGCCATTAAAGATTTATATTTAATATCTGAACAAAAACACTTACTTAAACGAGCTATCACTGTTCTAGAAAAAAAATTGGGGCACTATTTACTTCAAGCCGCCGAGAATTCAAAAATTAAGCTAAGCTCTTCTTTGAGTGATCATATTGATTTATCTCAAGTTGAGCATGATTTGCAGATATTTATCACTCGAGAAAATTTTGAATCCTATTGTCAGAATCTAATCAATGGCTTAAAAAAAACGATCGGAACTACGCTTAGAACAGCAGGCATCGATGCAAACCAAATTGATTCCATATTTTTAACGGGGGGCACCACTCAAATTCCAGTGGTGCATCATATGATAAGAAGTATTTTTCCAAATTCACAATTTGTCGCCGGTGATGTTTATGGCAGCGTAGGTAAAGGGCTTGCTATCATTGCCGAACAGTTATGGCCATAGCGTGATAACCGCATTCGGGAACTGCTACTAATTTAATGCATAATGGCGTTTCAAAAAAACATTTTGCGTTCTTCGCGGCATGTGCAGTGGTGGTGAGAGTTAATGAATTTTTCAATGATCCAAAACAGCTTTTTAGTTAAATAACAGCATTTATTTGAATGTCACATAACTTTCTGGATGTTATTTGGCTTATCAATATTGCAAAAATGAGAAATAAGTTTTCTAACTTCCTTTTCAAAATGATGAGTGTCATAAAAAACAGGATAGACGGTACGTCGTTTGAATTCTTTAAACAATCAGTGTTCGATAAAATTGATGAAATATTAGCAATGAGATCAATTGATATAAAGTCAACAGGCTGACAAATAAATCTCACCTTTCACCTCAGTAAATTAATTAATGTCTATTTAAAAAATATTTATAGTTGAAAAGCTAAAATTTTACATGTGTTTTGTAGTTGACAAACAAACTTGTGAATTTTAAAATTTAATCCCCTAAGTTACAAGGCTAAAAAACGATGACTGATGAAGTAAATACGTCTGATCAGCAAGAGGAATCCGTCACTCTGCTATCCATCACCAAACAATTATACCGTTTGTATCGGCCACATTTTGGGTTGAGTGGGAAAAACCTCAAGCGTACACTTTGGTTATTAGGGATCATTCTCGGAAACACTTTATTGGCTTTTGCCTTGGCCTTTGTAAATGTTTCCATGGCATCTTTAATGGGATTGCTGAGTGTTCCTGGAGTTACGTATACGGGCTTCTTTTATGCTGCTGCTCAATGTGTCGCAGCGGTTGTTAGTTATGGATTCCTAACGGGGGTGGATGCTTGGATGGCAAGTTTGCTTGGTAGCTCGCTTGCGCATTCTATTAATAAGAGCCTTGAGAAAAGATGGACCAAAACCAAAGCTTATTATGGCACAACACTTTTATCTAAAAATCCGCTAAATCCTTCACAGTTAATGAGCCATGATAACTACGAATTAAACCGAGCAGTAACAGAATTATTTGATAACTTTTTAACCACCGTCAGTAATTTTGCTGTGGGCATGATAGGTCTTTATATGCTATCTGTGCCTTTGGAAATTTCATTATTATCTTTTTCCTTTGCATTTCCTGGTTATCTTGTCGCCAGCACAGTGATTTATGCCTTAGTTTATAATAGCATCACTAATAAGATGGGGAATAAACTTGAAGATCTGCAAACAACCCAAAGAAATATGGAAGGGAAGATCCAGTCTAAAGTACATCATATTAAAACTCACGCTGAAGCGATAGCTTTTAAAAAGGGAACAAAATACGAACATCAGTCTTTAATGGAAACCATCAAACAGACTAAAGTTTTTCAAACGGGTTCCTCTAAAGTACGTTCTTTATTATCTTTTATTACGAATCTGCATGCAGAATTCACCTCGTTTTTTGCTTTATTACTTTGCGCACCAAATATCATTGCACAAAGGCTAAGCTTTGCTAACGTTCTTGAAATTCCTTACCATTTTCAAAATGTAGTGAACTTCTTTACCTGGAAAAGTGACAACTTTGATAAAGTAACTGAATGTGCTGTTACGCTAAAAAGGATGGAAGAGTTTAATGATACAATCAATGAGTGGGAAAAAATCCAAAAAGAAAATGCACCGCATTTACAATTTTCTGCAGGCAATAAACGGGAGATAAAAATTAAAAATCTTTCGCTTAAAAAGCCTGATGGATCGCCTATCTTAACTAATTTCACTCAATCTATTCCTAAAGGAAAAGTTACCTTATTACAAGGTGCTTCTGGTATAGGGAAGACTTCTGTTTTACGAGCGCTTGCAGGACTTTCACCTCATGCAAGGGGTGAAATTCAAGGTTTAACGGAAAAAACGTATTTTATCCCTTCACATCCATATTTTCCAATGGATAGAAGTCTATTAGACGCGATTTTATATCCTCGAAAGCAAAAGGCAACCAAAGAAGAGATCAAAAAAATTAAATCTCTTATGAATGAATTAGGATTTAAACCTCAAACGATTCATGATTTAGAAGTAGTTCAAGATTGGTTTGGCCACCATTTGAGTGATGGTGAAAAACAACGAATTGAAATTATTGCAGCTATTATGGCAAAACCTGATACTTTATTTATGGATGAAGCAACCTCAAGGGTTGATCATGATGCTAAAACCGATAATAAAGGTAAAATAGAAAGGCTACTTAAAAAGCATTTACCCCAAACAACTATTATCTATACCGATCATAATCCGAGCGAAGGAACCTTCTGTGACAATAAAATTTATCTTTCTAATGCCAAAAAGACTGCTGCAAAAAGAAAATAACTTTTAGAATAATTTAAATATGGGCTGCTTAGGCAGCCTATATTCTTAATCCCTCCCCATTTTTTCACCGTTTTTTTCGAAAAATGGACTAAGTATCCTATTTAAGCGATGTACGGCATTTGTAGCGCTAAAGGGCACTATTAAAATAGTATGTCCTTTTAGTTGTAAATGAAAGATATAAAATGCCTAAACTGAGTGAATACATAACAGCGTTAGAATCAAATGGTGCTCTTCACCATGGCGCTCTGTTATCAGATGAATATAAAAAAATTGCTTTAAACGCGTTTGTTAATACAAATGAAACGAAAATTTCTAAAAAAGATTTTAAAGAAAATGGTGCGCAGTATTCACTTGTTCGAGATGAACAGGGGAAAATATTTGCTATATATAACCCTGGTAAGAAACAAGGAATTGCCAATGGTGCTTTTGGAATTATTAAAATTGCGCAAAATATTGAAACCAACGAATGGTGTTTAGTTAAAATTCAAAAAATAAAGAAGCAGGGTAATAATTTGCCTGGTTTTATTGATAAAATTCATGCAGAAAAGAAATTTGTCAACAAAGCGCAGATCTTGCATGGCTATCAACAAAGAATGAGTGTAGAAAAAAATACTTTCATTAGCTACATATTTATGGCCGAAGTCCCAGGCCTGGCCGTGATTGATGCTATTCATCCAGAAAGAGGATTTGCAAAATCGCAAGGTGAAAATTTAACAGATTTGCAGCGTCTTGTAATATTGAAAAACGCGCTTGCACGGCTCAATGAGCTGCGACAAAATAATATTATTCATCGTGATTTGAGCCCTCAAAACATTTTTATTGATGAAGATTTACAGGTTCACTTTATTGACTGGGGAGCTGCGGCTGAATCAGATATGCAAGGTTTTTGCAATGATTTTCCACCACAACTTGGCGCTCTACGTAGAAAAATACGTTATGCCAATGGTTACGATTTTATAACGCTTTTGGATACATTGTCTGAACTTAATGTGCTTGATAATCCAGAGATAAGGGGTGAAATATTAAGAATGAGAAACCAATGCGGTGATAATAAAAAAGGTTATAATAGTATTGATTTAACTTCTTTGATTAATTCTACACAAAATCTCATTGACCAATATTGCAGTAAACAGCAGAAAATGTCTATATAACTACTTTAGATTTTTCAATTATTTGAGCACGGATGCATCTTGCGTCAGCAAAATAGGCTGGTTGCCGATTATGTTGATAGAAAATTAAATCTAAGTCCATCATAAACTGTGCCGATAATTAGTCTAGCCTTTCAATAAAATAGATGGTGCTAGACATTGTGACAGCGCTTAAAAATACAGAGACTAAAGAAGCTCCTGAGATTAAAGTACTCATTGCAACACCATGCTATGCAGGCTTATGCCACGCTAATTATACGCTTTCTTTGGTGAAAACCTTCAATTATTTCCATCAGATAAAAAATGTTAAATTGGCCCATAAATTTATTTTACATGAAAGTTTAGTGCCAAGAGCGCGCAATTTTTTTGTCGCACACGCTTTAAGTGATCCGACGATTACGCATTTGCTTTTTGTTGATGCTGATATGCGCTGGGAACCAGAAGATCTTAAAAAACTACTCTCTGCGAATAAGCCAATCATTGCAGCAACTTTTCCCAAAAAGAAATATATCTGGGAACGATTGCGCAGCCCAGTTCTAAGGCAGATTGTGATGGACGATCAATTATCTCCGGAAGAGTTCCGTCGTAAGATTAAGGCAAATCTCGTTGATTATGCGGTTAATTTTGGCCCTTCGCGAGAGGTGAGAGATGGCATTATTGAAGTAGATCATGCTGCCACTGCATTTATGTTAATCCAACGAGAAACGCTCGAAAAAATGTGTGCGCACTATCCTGAGCTTAAAGTGAAAAACCCAGCTAAAGACTTATCACGCGAAGTGCAAGAAAAAATGTACTCGCTTTTTGAATTGACTGTTCATGATGGACAGTATTTTTCTGAAGATTATCAGTTTTGTAAGCTTTGGAATCAGCTTGGTGGAAAAGTTTATGCAGATTTAACGATTAATTTAGGTCACAGCGGTGCAGAAGAATATGAAGGGAATATTTTAGCCGTAGGAACATTAAAGAAAGATCCGCTTTAGTTAAATGTCGAGGGAGTGATCCCATAAGTTGCTTATGAAATTACCTTCAATAGCTATCGCATGGTCTACAGGTATTGCTATTTTTTCAATGTTTTTTGGCTCGGGAAACGTTGTATTTCCCTTATTGTTAGGGCAAATAACGGGTGAAAAAATATCCTGGGCTTTAATTGGGCTTGCTATCACTGCCGTAGGGGCGCCTTTACTAGGTTTATTGGGGAGCGTTTTATTTGAAGGTGATTGCAAAAAGTTTTTTTATCGTATAGGCGAGATCCCGGGATATATCATTGTTATTTTGTTACTTGCGCTACTAGGTCCTATTGGCGTAATGCCTCGATGTTTTATCGTCGCTTATGGTGCCGTCACACCTTATTTTCCTGATTTAAATTTGTGGATTTTTAGCTTAGTGGCTGGGCTTTTAACATTGGGTTTGATTGCAAAAAGAGACTTTATTATCCCTATCTTAGGTTATGTATTAAGTCCTTTATTAGTTTTAACTTTAATTATCATTATTGCGGTAAGTTTCATCAAAGGAGGCACTTTACCGCCAAGTGATCACACGCCCGTTCATGCAATCATAAAGGGCTTGGCAGTAGGGTATGATACCATGGATTTGCTAGCATCTATTTTCTTTTCTGTCAGTATCTGGATATTGCTCAAAGAAAAGCTGAATATCAGCGATCCTAACGAAGCAAAAGCTAAAATAATACCGACTTATGTCTTTGCAAGCCTGATTGGTGGTGGATTACTAGGGATCATCTATGTGGGACTTTGCTATAGCGCAGCGATGCATCACCAAATGATCGCTGGTGTGCTTCCTGAGCAGGTATTATCAAATCTTGCTGTACATCTTTTGGGTGAAAAATTGGCATTAATTGCAAATATTGCCATCGCATTAGCGTGTTTAACCACCGTGATGAGTTTAGCGGTTGCCGTTGTAGATGTTATTCATGTGGAAATGATGAACACGAGTTTGGGGGCAAAAATTCCCTATAGTTATGGATGGATGATGATTTTAACCATCGGTATAACGATTGTTTTTTCAACATTCGGTTTTACCGCAATTATGGGGTTCCTACATCCTATTATGGAAATTTGCTATCCCGCTATCATTGTGCTGACGGTTTGTAATATCTTATACAAATTAACGGGTTTTTCTTACGTGAAAATTCCCTTTTACGCGACGATTCTCATGATGATAGGGTGGAAATTAGCGCATTTGTAGTTACACATATTTTTTTGACCAGCGGGCAGGTAGGCAGAAAAGATGACTTGACTTGTGTAAGTTAGCTCTATACACTTTTTCGATGATAAAAGTAATGTATTAGGTATAGCGTATGGCCACTTCCGGTGCGACTCATCATCCAGGTGTTCGAACAAAAATTCAAAAAGATAAAAATGAAAAGCTTGAGCGGTTATTGCTGCTGCAAACTGCGCTATACAATGGCATCAGAGCAAAATTCAAAGGTGCAGGATTTATAACTGACGAGGAAGCGGCTAAGATTACTCACGGCAAAGCTATCACCATTGCCAAGAAAATTGGAAACAAACTAGTTGGCTGTAAGATGGTTCCTTTATCTGATGGTGGTATGGGATTTTCTCTGGTCTCAAGCGAACCACAATCGCTTCAAGTGTTAAAAGAAAGTATCGATGAATATGTTAAATCCTATAATACTTGGCGAGATAAGAATGATAAGGAATATGATCTGTCTTTTGAATTGGAAGTAGACAAGATTGAAGAAATTAAACCTTTGTTAGAAAAATTAGAGCCTGGTATTAAAATTGAGCGTATAAGTGTTAAAGACAGCAGTGCTTCGTCTGGCTTTAGATCTTTAACCACAAAAGAAGTAAACGATATCCGTAAGACGCTGCCTACGCATACTACGTCATCTACGACTCGTACAACAAGAAAAAAAGCTGCGACGACATCATAAGGTTTTATGAAAAAGGGATTTTTTCTTTTACAGTGTTTTTTGCTAAATTTTTCGGTGCATATAGCTTATGCTGACGCACCGTTGCCTCATTTAACTGATATTGTGATAGAGGGCTCAGTTGATGCGCCTGTGATATCACAGACTGAACTTCAATTTGAGATAGGTTTACCTTATATACTCGTTATCACTAACGATAAACCTGTGGCCGTCTCATTATATTACGGAAAATTTGGTCAAAAGGTCTCAACGCAATACCTACAAGGCACTTCTGGCCTTACCCAGGAATCCTTGGTATTGAATCCTAATAGTAAATTACAATGGTACTTTATCCCGCAAGAAGAGGGAGAATTTCCTTTTTATGCAACCAATAATGGATTCAACTTGCATAAAAAGGAAGGAAAAATTGTAGTTAAAAAGCCGGTAGAAGAAAAACAACCTCAGTCTACTGTGAGCGCGCAAACTGAAACACAAAATCCTTCCGAAGAAAAAGGCAAAGCGTCTATCCGTAAATCAGGAGGCCGTCGAGGCTAAGAACTTTTAAAAAGTTATTTTCCTCTTTTGATTATTTATTTTATTGGGATCTAAGCTAGGATCATTTTCTTTATTTTTGTTGTTATTATTTTTCGATGCTTTTTCCATTTGTGATTTTAAGTAATAGTGCTTCAAGAAAAGCGTCCCAAAAGGTTCTTTAGGAGTCGCACCGTAATTTTTAGGTGTGACATCAGGAGTAGGATCGACAATGGTTATCGCTTGTATTACTTTATCTAGCTCTGGAAAGCGCCGCTGTAAGTTTTGTGCTAACCAAGTATATTCTTGTGTTGAATAGGTGCGTTGAGAAAATTGCTCAAATTCTCGCAGCCATTGTTCAACAAACTGAAACCCCTCAACCTCTTTACGTGCTTGTTCATATTCGCTCTTTGCTGACTTCCAGCTTTCTATAGGAAGCTCTTCGTCATCCACGAGTCCCGCGAGCGATTGTAAAACTGCTTCTGTTTGATCGAATATAGTTGTCGCATCTGTATATTGCTTTTGAGCTAATATAAGCAATCGCTGATTTTCCGCTTTTGCAGAAGTGAGTAGTTGTTGATTTTGAGGAGTAAGGACAAACTGAAAACGCACTAAAAGAACCTCTTTGTGAGAAAGTTAACAAAGAGATGCATTATAAAGAATTATTCTCAAATATCAAGCAAACAAAGCTGAAGAATAATCTGCGAAGGTTGTCGCTCTGCCCAAAAAAAGGGCAGAGCGCGGTAGAGTTTTTAATGTGGGGCGCCGTTAAGAATAGATTTGGGTGGTTGGCGTAATTCTTTAATAACTTTTATTTTTTCCAAGCCCAATAACAAGTAATAGGTGATATCAATTTGCCACCACTTAAAGCCTTGTCTTGCACAGGCAGGATAGAAATGATGGTTGTTATGCCATCCTTCGCCAAAGCTAAGCAAGGCTAAGAAAAAATTGTTTCTGCTATTATCCGATGTCTTATGCGGTTTTGAGCCGAAACAATGTGATAAAGAATTAATGGTAAAGGTTGCATGGAAGACGCAAACGGTTGAAAGACAAAATCCCCAAACCAGAAGTTGTAATCCATTGGTGTTTAATGCTGGGTGATAATGATTCAAGTATTCGCCTAAACCATATGTGCCCACAGCAAATAAAATGGGAACGATAACATCAAATCTATCTATAAAACGTAATTCTGGAAAACGCAGAAAATCTTGGATCCGTTTAGCGTCATAATGGAAATATTTTTTCGATAAAAACCATCCTAAATGACTCCAAATGAACCCATGTTGAACAGGAGAGTGCGCATCAGGTTCTTGATCAGAAAAGAGATGATGATCACGATGATGAGCAGCCCACCACAAGGGGCCTCTTTGAACGGCAGTTAAACCAATGACAGCAAAGATAAATTGCCAAAACCGATTGGCTTTAAAGGTTTTATGAGAAAAATAACGATGGTAAAACCCTGTAATAGCAAAAACTCTCAACGCATAAAGGAAGATAGCAAAGCCAAGCGCAAAACCGCTATAACCGACAAAAAACACCCCAAAGCATGCGAGGTGAATAGCAATGAAAGGGAGGATCCTCGCCCAATCAATTTTATTGGGGCCTGTATGTACGGGCGTTAAATTGTTATCAAACCACCTTAAAATTAAGCTTGGTAGTTTGCCGAGAGGATAATAAAATTTCTTGATTAAGCTCATGTAGCGTTTAGGTACTCAGTTGTTACATTAAAATGGTGCATTATAAGGTAATGCCCAGCATTTGACATGTTTATTTTAAAATTGGTCGGCTTGAATGTCTATTAGATGAGAGACACATAAGGTAGATAGCTGCCCTATTTGGTTTTTAACCTAGATAGGGCCTTAGAATGCGAACAATGAGCTCATTTAAGAATAGTTAGCAACTAACATATCCCATCAAGAAGAGATAGAGGATATCATATCTTCGCTAACCCACTTAAAAAGCGTTTGGGCGCAGGTGAGAGGAATTTCCTCCTCTGGCACGGTGTCTAAGAGATTTTCGCAAATTTGAGCAAAATTGTCCTTATTCAAAATTGATTCGAACATTTTCTCTTCAGCAACTGTGCAAGAACGAAATAGGCTTCTTTGGCCTTTGCGCCAAAGTAGCCAGCGTATGGGCGCTTCTTGTAGCACAGGAGGCCGTGCAGGCTCTTCATTATCGATATGCTGCCATAATTGAGGCGTATCCCACGCAAAAACACAGCTTGTGACACTGGGATGAAAGCAAAAGCTGAGGGTTTGCCATTCTTCACCTGAAAGAGAAGAGAGTATTTCTGTGTTGATAAGCGGAGCATCTTTGGCATCAATTGTATAGGCTACAGCCCACTCAAATTGCGCCATTTCCTTAAAAACCGGGTAATCTTTATAAGGTGCATTTGTTGCAAGAAATTGGCTGAAATGCTGCCCAAAATATCTTACTGAAAAATGTGTTGAGGTGTGCTGGGTAAGATAAGCATGAAAGGCATTTTCGAAATTTTCATCGCCCAATAAAGTGTGTGTTTTAGGAAAATCCAGCTTCAATATTTCCATCAGTCTGATCCGATAGGAATCAAAATACACTTTTAATCTTTTTTCAGCGCTAAAGCGTTCATCAGGCGCAACTTGAGGAAGCATGGTTTTTATCGTGCCATGCATGAGGTATTCTTGGAAACTAGATTGAAGATGTCCTAACATCATGCTTTTTCTCCTTCAAGGGAGTAAACATCACGGGCGATATGTTTTGCTTGTTCGAGCTCCTCAAGTAGAACTGAGAGAGCAGGAATATGATCGTCTCGCTCAATCATAGTCGAGACTTTACCAAAACGATTTAATGCTTCTGCGTATAGATGCCACACAGGATCAATGACGGGATGATCGTGGGTATCGATAATATGATCGCCATTATTGGTATGTCCTGCTAAATGGAATTGTTGAACGCGATGCGCAGGGATCCCGGCAAGATAATCTTTAGGATCAAATCCATGGTTAAATGAGCTGACATAGATATTATTAATGTCTAATAATATCAAGCAATCTGCTTGTTCTGCGACTTCTCTTAAAAAATCCCATTCTGTCATTGCTGAACTGGAATAGGTTAAATAGCTTGAAACGTTTTCAATCAACATTTGCCGCCCAAGAAAATCTTGTGCTTGTTTGATTTTGCTTACAACATGCTTGAGTGCTTCTTCTGTATAGGGAAGGGGTAGTAAATCATGCATATTTTTTTGATGCACCCCTGTCCAGCAAAGATGATCAGAAAGCCATTTCGCATTAATTCTGTCTGCAAGCGCTTTTACTTGCGCTAAATAGTCCAAGTCGAGAGAATCTGTGCTGCCAAGCGACATAGAAACCCCATGCATCACAATGGGATAATGTTCTCTAATTTTATCCAGGTAATAAAGCGGTTTTCCGCCAGGCACTAAATAGTTTTCAGTAATAATTTCAAACCAATCAATAGCCGGTTGCTGCTCAATGATGTCTTGATAATGATCTGTTCTTAGGCCGAGCCCAAAGCCGAGATAGGGGAGATCCTTTGTAATACTTCTCATATATTCTTCCATACTGAATTATGCTCCCATCTACGCTTAATGCTTTGGCGCGGCTGTATAGGCCTTGTCGTAGCTTTTCAGCGAAGGTAGGTTGTTGCCATTACTCTTTCACCCCAGTTTTGTACCAAAAGCCGTACGCGCCTGGGATCCGCTCTTAATCCAGCTTTGAGCCATTGCAAACGTGCACGAGGATTCGTTCGTTTGGCGTCTCGCCCAAATTAAAACTGGTTCGAATATGTATGCTCATTTGGTTGAATTTTTGAACCCAACTGCCGTTGGTATATTGATATCATGAGGAGGGTAAAATGAGGCAACAAACATAAGTTTGCTGCCTCATTTGGCAAAGGGGGTATTAGTCAACGACTGTACCACCGGTGCCTACACATTCACTTCTAGTCATGTATGACCAGCCATTACCTTTGCAGCCGTTACGGCCTTTGCAAGAGTTGTCTGGGGTAGCACATTCGCTAGAGCCTTTGCACGCGTTTGAACCCGCGCATTTAACTAAAGCTTCGTGTGATTCTCCGCACATTGTAGAACAACCTGTTGCAAAGAGTGCGGCTGCTGCAGCAGCAAGAGCTAGAGCTGTTTTGGACGTCCGTTTCATCTAGAAACACTCCTGAATGGTGTATTAGTTAGAACTAAACCTGAACGCGGTGAGTGATAAAATTTTCTGTAAGAACAGAAAGTCTTATCAAAACTCTTCCGTATTCATTAAAAGAATATGACAATATTGTTGCGTAATTACAAGGGATTAATAAAATTTTTTCAAAATAGTGCAATATATTGGTTGGACTGCTGCCAGAATGCTATAATTACCCTTTTGCCTTGAAAGAATTCTTGCTTAGAAATTAATTTTTTCCCTTTTGTGCTGCAACAATAACAGCATTTTTAAGCTGTATATCTGTATTAATACGAATACAGGCAGCGGGCATGAAAAGGGTAACTTATGCAGGATAAAAATAATGAATCCGAATTATCTTGATTTTGAACAGCCTATCGCAGAGCTTGATGCAAAGATAGAGGCGCTGAGATTGGTTGGTTCAGATAGTGAAATTAACATCGGCGAAGAGATCACACGATTGCAAGCCAAAAGCCGTGAATTGACAGCAAGCGTGTTTCGTAATTTGTCAGCTTGGCAAATAACTCAATTGGCTCGCCATCCGTTAAGACCTTACTCTCTGGATTATATATCCAGGATCTTCAGCGATTTTGATGAATTGCATGGTGATCGCACTTTTGCGGATGATCATGCCTTGGTCGCCGGCATTGCTCGCCTTGAAGGGGAGCCCGTGATGGTTATAGGCCAACAAAAAGGACGTGATACCAAAGAAAAAATTTATCGTAACTTTGGTATGCTGCATCCAGAAGGTTATCGTCGTGCAAAACGATTGATGGAAATGGCTGAAAAATTTTCTTTGCCTGTTATCACGTTTATCGATACCCCTGGCGCCTATCCTGGGATTGAAGCAGAAGCGCGCGGCCAAAGTGAAGCGATTGCGCGTAATCTTTTTGATATGGCGAAGCTAAAAGCCCCCATTATTGCAGTGGTTATTGGGGAAGGCTGTTCAGGTGGTGCGTTGGGGATAGGTGTTGGTGATAGAGTATTGATGCTGCAATATAGCTATTATGCGACTATCTCTCCGGAGGGGTGTGCAACCATTTTGTTTAAAAGTGCTGAAAAAGCGCCCGAAGCTGCAGAAATTATGGGAATTACAGCTGAAAGATTACTTGCGTTGGGGCTTATTGATGGCATCATTCCTGAGCCATTAGGCGGTGCTCATCGTGATGTGGAACGCATGGCAAGCATGCTTAAAACACATTTGGTGAATAATCTTCAGCTTGTTAAAAGCATTCCCAATGATCGCTTAGTCGATTTGCGTTATAAACGTTGGATGGCGTTAGGAGAAACCTAACGCTATACCATGTTATTTTCATCCGTTACCGAAGCCATTTCGCAATGGCTTGATGAGAATGTCGTACTACAGCAAGCTGGGGTTGTAGTTGCTTATAGCGGGGGACGTGATTCTCATGTGTTGCTGCATGCGTTGTGGCAACAGCGCCTCCTTCAATCCTTTGCATTCGAGCTCAGCGCGATCCATGTCAACCATGGGTTACAGCCAGAGGCCAAAGATTGGGCGCGCCATTGCGCTGAAATCTGTCAATCTTACGATATTCCATTGCAAGTGGTTGATCTGCAATTAAACCCGCCTCCTGGTGAAAGTGTAGAAAACTATGCGCGCGAGCAACGTTATTTAGCCTTTGCAAAACGATTAAAACCTGAGGCTTTGTTGCTAACAGCACATAATAGGGATGATCAAGCTGAAACTTTCGTTTTGCAGCTTATTCGTGGTGCAGGGATCAAGGGACTGGCAGCAATTGCACCAAGCAAATCTTTTGCTAAAGGACAGCTTGCGAGACCTTTATTATCAATTTCTCGCGCTCAAATTACCGAATATGCTAAGCATTTTCAGTTATCTTGGATTGAAGATAAATCCAATGATTTATTGCGTTTTCGCCGCAATTTTTTGCGTCATCAAGTGATGCCACTGTTAAAAACAGTTAACCCTTCGGTTGATGCATGCATTGCAAGAAGTGCTAAACATTGTAGAGAAACGCAAGAATTATTAGATGAATATATCCAGCAAGATTTTCAACGGTGCTTGAGTGAAAAATCTGATACGCTCGATGTGGCTGCATTGAAAGCGCTTTCTGGATTGAAACAACAATATGTGCTGCGTTATTGGTTTGAGTGCCAAGGTGTACCCTTCCCTTCATCACGTAAACTTCAACACATTATTCATCAGATGCTCACCGCCAGTGAAGATGCAACACCCTGTGTAGAATGGGCAAACATTGCTGTCAGAAGACATAAAGGACAGTTGTACTTACAGCATTTAACCCATAAAGTCGATTTACCTTTTTTCAAGCAAAAAGATAAGTTATGGAACTTAAACTTACCTTTACCTTTAGGTGAAGGAGAGGTTTGGCAGGCAAATTTAGTGCAAGGCAAAGGAATTAAGGCGAGCAAATTATCTCATAATACACTTCGTATTGCTTACAGGCAGGGAGGAGAACGTTGTAAGCCTGTAGGAAGAATGGGATCTCGTCCCTTAAAAAAGCTCCTCCAGGAGCTTGCTATCCCTCATTGGGAGCGAGCTCAGCTGCCTTTGTTTTATCATGAAGACGAATTGGTTGGAGTGGGCGATCTTTTTATTTGCGAAGGGTGGCAAGCCTCCTCTGAGGAGCAGGGGTGGGTGATAAAAAAGAGTTTGTTAGCTTGTTTGCAGCCTTGGTAATTACCTTCATATTCTGTTAATATGTCTTCCCGTCCTAGGGCTTATCCCTATCTTTATTTATTCTACAGAATTAAGGTATTTCATGACGCGCTTTATATTTGTGACGGGTGGCGTAGTCTCCTCCCTTGGTAAAGGTATTGCAGCAGCATCCCTTGCATCCATTCTTGAGTCTAGAGGGTTTTCGATTGCCCTTTTAAAACTTGATCCCTATATCAATGTTGATCCAGGAACAATGAGCCCTTTTCAACATGGTGAAGTGTATGTCACGCAAGACGGCGCTGAAACTGACTTAGATCTAGGCCATTATGAGCGTTTTGTGAATACAACGATGTCACGTAAAAGTAATGTGACAACCGGCAGTATTTATTCTGAAGTCATTCAAAAAGAACGTCGTGGCGATTATTTAGGCGCGACGGTACAGGTCATTCCGCATATTACGGATGAAATTAAATCCCGTATTTTAAAAGTTGCCAATGGTGCAGATATTGCTATGGTCGAAGTAGGGGGCACGGTAGGAGATATTGAATCGCTACCTTTCTTAGAAGCTATTCGACAATTACGTGCTGAGCTTGGAGTACAGCGGTCCCTTTTTATTCATTTAACCTTAGTACCGTATCTACCAGCAACTGGGGAAATTAAAACCAAACCTACTCAGCATTCGGTTAAAGAGTTGCGTTCGATTGGTATTCAGCCGGATATTCTTATTTGTCGTTGTGAGCGTCCTTTGCCGGCTAGTGAGCGGGGCAAAATTGCTTTATTTACCAATGTTGAAGAACGAGCCGTCATTACCTCGGTGGATTTATCTTCTATTTATCAAATTCCACAAGAATTGCATCGTCAACATCTTGATCAGATTGTCATTGAAAAATTAGGTTTAAAAGCAGAAAAAGAAGCGGATCTTTCCGATTGGGCAGAAGTGGTGAAAAGACTGAATCATCCTGAGACTGCCGTCAAGATTGGTTTGATAGGAAAGTATGTGAATTTAGTGGATGCGTATAAATCATTAAATGAAGCGCTCATCCATGCAGGGATCCATACTTTAACCAAAGTGGAAATTATTTATATTGAATCAGAAGAAATTGAGCGTGAAGGCGAAAAAGCACTAGCGGGCTTAGATGCTATCCTCATTCCTGGTGGATTTGGTGCTAGAGGCGCTGAAGGTAAAATTTTAGCGACTCAATATGCGCGTGAACGAAAAATTCCTTTCTTAGGTATTTGTCTTGGCATGCAAACCGCCTTAATTGAATTTGCGCGTAATAAAGCAGATATGCCTAATGCAAATAGCACAGAATTTGAACGTGAAACCCCTTATCCTGTGGTTGCCTTAATTACAGAATGGACAAATAAAGAAGGGAACAAAGAAGTCAGAGATGAAAATTCTGATTTAGGTGGCACCATGCGATTAGGAGCGCAAGTATGCAGATTGGTTCCTGGAACAAAAGCGCATGAAAGCTATGGACAGGACATGATTATTGAAAGACATCGCCATCGCTACGAGGTCAATAATTCCTTATTAAACAAGCTAGTCGACGCAGGATTGGTTGTTTGTGGTCGCTCTTCTGATGGCAGCTTGGTCGAAATGATTGAAATACCTGAACATCCTTGGTTTATTGGTTGCCAATTCCATCCGGAATTTACCTCGACGCCACGTAAAGGTCATCCTTTATTTATTAACTTTATTAAGGCGGCAAACGAATATCGTCGTAGCCGTAAATAGGAGTTAAGTATCGTGAAATTATGTCATTTTAATGTTGATATTACAGAGCCTTTTTTTCTTATTGCTGGCCCTTGTGTCATAGAAAGTGAAGGCTTAATTTTAGAAACAGCTGGGATCCTAAAAGAGATCACCGAGAAACTGCAAATTCCTTTTATTTTTAAATCTTCCTTTGATAAAGCTAACCGTTCATCTTTGCAGAGCTTTAGAGGCTTAGGAATGGAAGCGGGTTTAAAAATCTTAGAGCGTGTAAAACAAGATATAAAAGTGCCCGTTTTAACTGATGTGCATGAAGATACGCCTCTTAATGAAGTAAGCGCTGTGGTGGATGTATTGCAAACACCAGCATTTTTGTGTCGACAAACTAATTTCATTCAAAATGTTGCGAAAACTGGGTTGCCCGTCAATATTAAAAAGGGGCAATTTTTAGCGCCATGGGATATGCAGCATGTTGTTGCTAAGGCTAAAGCGACGGGAAATGAAGCCATTATGGTATGTGAACGTGGTGCTTCTTTTGGTTATAACAATTTAGTTTCTGATATGCGTTCACTTGCGATTATGCGCCAAACCAATTGTCCTGTTGTTTTTGATGCAACACACTCCGTGCAATTACCCGGTGGGCAAGGACACGCTTCTGGTGGGCAACGAGAATTTGTTCCTGTCTTAGCACGTGCTGCTGTTGCGGCAGGGGTCGCTGGTGTTTTTATGGAAACCCACCCTGATCCTGCTAAGGCATTAAGCGATGGTCCAAATGCTTGGCCGCTTGCTTTGATGGAAGATTTATTAGTGACGTTAAAAGAACTAGATAAAACAGTTAAAAAGAGCGTTTTGTTAGAAGAAAAAGTATAAGTTTCATTTCCCTTCTCTCGCGGACGGGAGGCAGATGAACTAGGAATATATTGAAAGGATCAAAAATGACAACCATAAAAAATATTCATGCAAGAGAAATATTGGATTCTCGCGGTTTTCCAACAGTAGAAGCAGAAATAACGCTAGAATCTGGGATCACAGCGCATGCTTGCGTGCCTTCTGGGGCCTCTACTGGTAGTCGTGAAGCGTTAGAATTGCGTGATAAAGATCCTAAGCGCTTTCAAGGGAAGGGGGTGTTAAAAGCGGTCGATAATATTAATCACAAAATTTTCCCTGCGCTCAAAGGCAAAAGTGTTTTAAAGCAAAAAGAAATTGATGATACGTTAATCAGCTTAGATGGCACTGAACATAAGCAGAATTTGGGTGCTAACGCAACTCTAGCTGTCTCTTTAGCTTGTGCTGTCGCTGCAGCTAAAAGTGAAACAAAACCTTTATACCGTTATTTAAGTACATTAACAGGAAATGAACTCTCTTTACCTGTTCCAATGCTAAATATTCTTAATGGCGGAGCGCATGCGGATAATAGCGTTGACGTGCAAGAATTTATGGTGATCCCATGTGGCGCTGATAGTTTTGCTAACGCTTTACGTTTTGGCGTTGAAATTTACCATAGCTTGAAAGCCGTATTGAAGAAAAAAGGTCTCAATACAAATGTGGGAGATGAAGGCGGTTTTGCTCCAGATTTACCTTCGAATAAAGCAGCATTAGATATGATCATGCAAGCTATTCAAGATGTTGGGTTGACTTGCGGTAAGGATGTATTTTTAGGATTAGATGTTGCAGCCAGTGAATTGTACAAGGAAGGTAAATATTATCTTTCTTCAGAAAATAAATCACTTACTTCAGAGCAGTTTGTTGATGAACTGGCTTCTTGGGCAAAAAATTATCCTATTATTTCAATTGAAGATGGGATGGATGAAAACGATTGGCAAGGTTGGGCTTTATTAACACAAAAACTTGGCGATAAAGTGCAATTAGTGGGTGATGATCTTTTTGTAACCAACACAAAGATTTTCAAAGAAGGGATCTCCGCTAAAGTTGCAAATGCAATTTTAATTAAATTAAACCAAATAGGCACATTGAGTGAAACCATAGAAGCGATTAATTTAGCTAAAAGCTCAAATTACAACACTATTGTTTCTCATCGTTCAGGTGAAACAGAAGATACTTTCATTGCAGATTTAGCGGTTGGATTAAATGTTGGGCAAATTAAGACTGGAGCCCCCGCTCGATCTGATAGAACAGCTAAATATAATCAGCTACTCAGAATTGCAGAGCATTCAAAAGCTGACTTTTCTGGGTTGAACGTTTTTCGCCGTTGGGAAATAAAGTGAAACCAGTTGCCATCATCTTAACAATCATGCTGATTTTGTTGCAAGTGCGGCTGTGGATAGGCGATGGTTCTATTACTCAAGTACGTGCCTTGAGTAAAGAAGTCGCCTTACAGCAAGAAAAGGTTGAAAAACTGAAAGAACGTAATCAAACACTGGAAGCTGAAGTACAAGACTTAAAGCATCGTTTGCATGCGTTAGAAGAGCGGGCACGCACTGATTTAGGCATGATTAGGCAGGGTGAAACTTTTTATCAGTATTCACTCAAAGGTGAATAAGAGTGCAAGCAGAAAAATTTTGGGTTGTTATCCCTAATGCTGGCATAGGTGATCGTTTTAAGTCTGAGATCCCTAAACAATACATCTGTATCCATGGTAAAACGGTACTTGAACACAGCATCAGTACCTTTTTATCAGAGGATTGGGTTGCTGGTGTTATTGTGGCTCTTGCCTCACATGACACGTATTTTCAGCAATTACCTATCGCACAGCATGAAAAGATCAAACCGGTGCTGGGCGGAAAAACGCGAAGCGATTCTGTTATGAGCGCACTTTCTTATTTAAAAAATCATGCAGCTAAAAGCGATTGGGTATTAGTCCATGATGCTGTCCGTCCTTGTCTGCATGTAGAGGATTTACAGGCTTTAGTGAATACTTTACAAAACGAACCTGTTGGGGGGATTTTGGCGGTACCTGTACAAGATACAGTCAAATTTTCTGAAAAACACAGTATTTCACATACGGTCGATAGAAATAATTTATGGTGTGCTTTGACACCGCAAATGTTTCGGCTACAGGTGTTAGATGAAGCATTAAAGTATTGCCAAAAGCAGGGCATGGCTGTGACAGATGAGTCTTGTGCCATAGAGAATTATGGAATGAAATCCATGCTAGTGGAAGCCAAGCACCCTAATCCCAAATTGACTTACACACGCGATTTTTCTCTTGTTTCCCTGTTGTTAGAAGCTGTTACGAATGAGGTAGTAGCATGATGCGTATAGGCCATGGTTATGATATTCATCGTTTAGAAGAAGACAATAACATTACCAAGCAATATATTATCTTAGGAGGCGTGCAGATCCCTTATGAACGCGGGATAGTGGCGCATTCTGACGGAGATGTGGTTATCCATGCTATTTGCGACGCATTGCTTGGGGCCTGCGGTTTAGGGGACATTGGTCAGCATTTTCCGGATACGGATCCTAAATATAAAAACCATGACAGCCGTGAATTTTTGCGTTTAATTTTACAAAAAGTATTGGCTCAAGGTTATGTGATTGGTAATGTCGATGTTTCTATTATTGCCCAAGCACCTAAACTGGCACCTCATATATTACTAATGAGAGAAAACTTAGCTTTGGATTTACAAACATCGGTAAATAACGTCAACGTGAAAGCAACCACTCATGAGAGATTAGACGCCGTGGGACAGAAATTAGGCATTGCCGTGCATGCAGTGGCACTGTTGGTTAAGTCATGAAGATATTACTGAGCAATGACGATGGTGTAAATGCACCAGGGTTAGCAATGCTTGCTTCAGTGCTTGGAACAATGGCGGAAATTACCGTTGTTGCGCCAGATAGAGATAGAAGCGCTGCTAGCAATTCACTGACGCTAGATCTTCCTTTACGTATTACACGTCAACCGAATGGTTTTTATGCCGTAAATGGTACGCCTACTGATAGTGTTCATCTTGCCGTCACAGGATGGCTTGATCAACACCCAGATATGGTGATTGCAGGTATTAATAGTGGCGCTAATTTAGGGGACGATGTTTTATACTCAGGGACCGTAGCTGCCGCAATGGAAGGCAGATTTTTAGGATATCCAGCTATGGCCATATCACTTGTGAGCGATCCTAACCACCTTAAAACAGAACATGTACATTATGAGACGGCGGCCGAGATAGCTCGATTTTTATTAGAAAAATTGTTGAAAGATCCTTTGCCGCGAGAAACTATTCTAAACGTCAATGTACCCGATAGACCTTTGAGTGATATTTTGGGCATCAAAGTGGCACGACTAGGACATCGTCATCTTGCAGAAGAGGTGATAGAAAGTGTAGATGCCAGGGGTAAACCTATTTACTGGATTGGTCCAGCAGGACGTGAGCAAGATGCAGGTCCAGGAACGGATTTTCATGCTATTAGCCAAGGTTATGTATCCATTACACCAATTAAAACGGATCTAACTGATTATAAGGCATTAGATAGCCTCTCCAATTGGATTGCATAAGTCTTCGCACATGCAGACTTCGGGGTTGCCTTCGCTCTGGCAATCCTCATGTAATTTTATGTACACTCCGGTTGCGAGATAGCCCGACGACTCCCCGAAACTCATGTGCCGTGACTGTAATCTTCGCCGCTCCCCGTCTACGTTATCGCTACGAGGTGGTGATAATAGAAGTAGGTTGGGCCTTAGGCCCAACATCCATAAAAAAGCAATCACGACGAATTTGACTGTTGGGCCTAAGGCCCAACCTACACTTGCTGACTTTAGCTCTCGTTTACCTCTTTCGGCCAAAGCGTGATGTGTGTCAAAATAACAGCATTCTTTCTAACAGAGATTTGCTTGTGGCTATATTTCGTCGGTTATATAACAAAGTTATAGATTGGTCTAAACATCGCCATGCACCTTATTATTTAGCTGGGGTAAGCTTTGTAGAATCTTCTGTTTTCCCTATTCCCCCAGATGTCATGCTGATCCCCATGGTATTAAGTAAACCGCTAAAAGCTTGGGAATACGCAGCTATAACCACTTTTGCTTCCATATTGGGTGGCATTTTAGGGTATCTGTTAGGATTGTTTGCGTTTGAGGTGATAGGGGCTCCCTTTATTCAAGCGTTTGGTTACCAGGAAGCCTATATCAAAGTAGAAAAATGGTTTGAACATTATGGCTTTGTTGCTGTTTTTCTTGCCGGATTTACCCCCATCCCTTATAAGTTATTTACAATTGCGGCAGGCGCATCTAAGATGCCTTTCTTATCTTTCATTGCAGCCTCTCTTTTGGGGCGTCCTATTCGCTTTTTCATTGTTGCTTGGATGGTTCGTGGGCTAGGGAAAAAGCTTGAACCTTTAATTGTCGAATATATTGAGATCTTTTCTTGGGCAACCCTTGGTTTGGTTGGTATTGGAACAGCTGTTTACTTTCTAATTTAAGGTCGTTTAAAGATGTGGCAAAGAATTTTAGGATGTATCTTAGTGCCCTTCATTGCTGGATGTTCCACGTTCTCTAAGCAAAATGCAGCGCCTGTTATTGAAATTGGTATTTCACAAGGAACTCATATTGTACAGCGTGGTGAAACCTTATACGAAATTGCTTGGCGTTACGGCAGAGATTTTAGAGATATTGCTGCTGCTAATCGTATTTCTTCCCCTTATGTCATTTATCCCGGACAGAAAATTTCTCTAAAAGAAGGGGCAACTCGATCTATTTTACCTTCTGTGGCAAAGCCCACTAGACATAGCCATACTGTTCCTTTAAGGAAAAATCCTAAAGAACAATCTACGATACAAAAAAGAGAGCGCTTTGAGCAAAGTGAGAAATTCGTAACAAAAAATAGCGCATTTAAAAATGATTGGATGTGGCCTGTTCATGGGAAGATTATCAAGCACTATAGCGCTCAAGGTGTTGGCTTAAAAGGCATTGATTTAAGTGGTAGATTAGGTACGCCAATTAAAGCAGCAGCGGCAGGTAAAGTCGTATACAGTGGGCATGGATTACGTGGGTATGGACAGCTAATTATTATTAAACATAATGATACTTATTTATCTGCCTATGGCCATAACGATCGCCTACTTGTCAAAGAAGGGCAATCTATTGATAGGGGACAAGTTATTGCTGAGATGGGACGCACCGATGCTGAACAGGTCAAGCTGCATTTTGAAATAAGGAAAAATGGTAAGCCCATTGATCCTTTAAGCCTTCTCCCTAGTACTTAAAACTGATCATTTGCTGCTGTTTGTATGTCCAGCATAAATGGGGAACTTTATTTCACTAGCAACGTTCAAACCAAGTAGTTTATAAAGAATAGAGCAAGTGATGGAGGAGTTCCCATGTTATCTTTCGCTAAAGACTCGCGAAAACATGATTCCATCTACCAATATCTTGTAGAAATTGGTCAGATCAAGTTATTAACCCCTGAAGAAGAAAAATCTTTAGCAAGGAAAATGCAAAAAGGGGATCCACGCGCAAAAAACAAATTAATTGAAGCAAATTTACGTTTAGTTGTATGCATTGCGAGACGCTATATTAATCGCGGATTACCTTTATCTGATTTGATTGAAGAAGGTAATTTAGGGTTGATACATGCAGTTGAGAAGTTTGATCCTGAAAATGGCGCAAGATTTTCTACTTATGCCACGTGGTGGATCCGACAATCAATTGAAAGAGCACTCATGAATCAATCACGGATGATCCGTTTGCCAGTGCATCTGGCAAAGAAGCATCGACAGTATTTGCGTGCTAGACAAAAATTAATGCAGGCCTACGATAGAGAACCTACTATTGCTGAGGTCGCAGAAGAAATGGGCATATCTATCGATTCGCTTCAAGAACTTGTTTCTTTGGAGCGTCAAGAAATTTCCATTGATATTCCCATTAATGAAGAGCAAGATATTTTCTTTGTCGAAACATTGGCTGATCATGATAATAAAGATCCCGTTGATGTGATCCAAGCGCAAGATCTTCACAATTTGCTTGAAAACTGGCTTGCTTCTCTAAATGAAAGAGAACGTGAAATTATTGAAAAAAGATTTGGGATCCATGGCGTTAATGTGATGACCTTAGAAAGTATTGGCGAAAGTACGGAATTAACACGAGAGCGAGTTCGTCAGATCCAATTGCAAATTTTGAAGCAATTACGCCGTCATTACCAATCTGTTGGGATCCACAAGGATATGCTAACTGATCTTTAATTTTAAAGGAAAGGAATGCTTATGGAGCAGAGCTTACAAGATAAATATGCCTCTCATAACAAATGTTTTGGTTGTGGGCCAGCAAATGATAAAGGTTTGCGGATTAAAAGTATTGTTCATGACAATGAAATCATTGCTGATTGGCAAGCTCAGCCAAATCATGAGGCCTTCCCTGGTATTCTCAATGGTGGGATCATTGGAACACTGTTAGATTGCCATTCTAATTGGTCTGCTGCCTATTTTTTAATGCGTCATCTCAATGTAGATACTCCTCCTTGTACTGTAACAGCATATTTCAATGTGACACTCAAAAGACCCACACCCAGTGATAAACCTGTTCATTTAATTGCTACATTAAAAGAATTAAAAGAAGACAGAGCGCTGATCTTTGCGAGTTTGTATTCAGAAAATAAAGTATGTGCAACATGCGAAGGGTTATTTGTGGCAGTTAAAGAAGGGCATCCTGCTTTTCATCGTTGGTAGAGATCAGCTAAACTGAAGGCTGAGGGAGGATGTGGCGAAAATTTTAGACTAATTTTTTGCTATTTTTAGCATCTTTCTCCAGTGAAATATAGTCCTCTATAACAGGAAAACTTAATCTGGCACAGTTTTGTTCTGATTGAATGGGGGGAACCGCTCGCTCTCTTTTAAATTGGTTTGTAACTGCAATATCTCGTTTGGTTGGCTTTTCAGCTATGCTAAAATCATCAAAAAAAGCGCCGAGTTCTTGAAGTTGTTTAAAGATCTCTTCTGAGTTCATTGCATTCTTTTGATTTTCAAACATTTTTAAAAGGGGGGGATTATCCAAAAAAGCAATAAATTCCTGAATGTCCTTTATGTTGCAAAGTTCTTTATAGGATGGCCAAACGTTAACCGCTTCTAATAAGCTAGAGCGTAGTGTACTGTTTCCAGATGAAGAGGTTAGCCAGCCATAATAGCCTATGAATTTAGGTGCGAGTTTTTCGATAACATAGGTTTTAATATTATCAATGGTAAATGTATCAGATGTTTTATTTGTGTTAATAAAAGACGTAAATTTTGCAAGCTCTTCACTTGCGATTTTTGCCCATGATTGAGGATCTTTTTTATTTTTTTCTATATAGGATGATAAAATGCCACAAATAATATCATTTGCTTGTTGAATACTGTTTTGATGCAAAAAAGGGTCTGTCAGCATTGAAATGATCACCATATTAAGGTAGCCATATCATAACGATATCAGGCTGAATTTCAAGCTCTTTATTTCCTACTTTTTTAAAATAATTATGGGAAAATGTGGTGAGTAAATGCAAATAAATTTAAGGTGATTAGATAATAATTTACCCATAATTGGGTGAATGCTAGGCTAAATTTTAGGGGGAGGAAAATGCAAGATAAAGATATTCCAACAGATGGTCCTCGTTGGCTTGAATGGGCTGCTGATATCCAAGCCATTGCACAAAATGGCCTGACGTTTGCGGTAAGTGAATTTGATAAAGAACGTTATCAAACCTTATTAAATATTTCAGCACAAATGATGAGCTCATTATCCCAATCTTCGATGCAACCTATACTAGATTTGTTTATGAGCCAATCTGGCTATGCCACGCCCAAAATTGATGTTCGTGGAGCAATATTTCAAGAACAAACCGTGTTACTGGTAAAAGAAAGCGCCGATCAAAAATGGACTTTACCAGGGGGATGGGCAGATATGAATTATTCGCCGGCATATTGTATGCAAAAGGAAGTCTTTGAAGAATCTGGCTATGAAGTTGCCGTTAGAAAATTGGTAGCGCTTTATGATAAGTGGAAGCATGAACATCCAAAACAATGGCCACATACTTATAAGTGTTTCTTTTTATGCGAAATTACTGGGGGCAGCGCAAGAACAAGTATTGAGACGAGTGATGTGCGTTTTTTCCCCATTGATAATCTGCCTGAACTTTCGTTACCGCGAGTGACTGAAAAGCAAATTCAACGATGTTACGCGCACTATTTAAACCCTACTTGGCCGACAGATTTTGATTGATTTTCTGGCTAAAAGATTGCACATTTCATTTGTTTCTATTTTAATAGCCCTCTTTTTAAAAGAATTAAGAAAATAAGATGCTTGCAACATTTTTAGCCAGAAGAAGACCAGGAGGCTCCATCGCGAGGAGCCCGGGTAAATTGCCGATAAAATACGAAGTAGCGAAATCTAATAAGGTGCAAAATCATGATATTGAAGGTTTAATGGTCTCTTTCAAAAAATTAATCATTGATGATAAAGAAAATGTCGCTGCTGCAGAATTAAAAACAAGAGTTAGTCAGCTTATATGTGCTAAAAATAAACAAAGATTCTTATCCATGGGCTCGTTTCATACGCATCAAAATGTAAGGCGTTTAGGCGAAAAGAAGCCTACCAGCATTTATGGTGGCAGGGGAGTTTTTGTTCAGAAAAGATTTTATTCTGAAATCCATGCCGCTCATTTAAATGAAAAGGGCCTTATTCGAGAAGAAATCTTAGACCAGCGACGCCTATTATTACAAAAGCACGGGTTACTTCAGGATGAAATGGACTATTTAGGGCGACAAGTCTATGCCAATTATCATTTGTATTCGACTGATCCGAATGAAACCATAGGGCTTATTAACCTCAATCGAATGCGGTATGGGAAAGCACCTTTTGATAAAAAAGGAAAAAAAGTTATCGTCATTCATCATTTCGATCAAACACATGAAGGGCCATGGGTCATTTTATCAGAAGCTTTTCATCAAATGTATGATACAGATTTGCATTCGAATATTACGCTGATAAAAGGTGTTAGACGTAATCGATTTAATCATGAACGAGCTGCTTATTGGAAATCTGAGGCTGACAGATTGGAATTGTGCAACTTCAAGAAAAAGCGCACAAACTCTTCCTAGCCAAATGCTAGTATGTACACAAAAAATGAGTTATTATGTTAAATTAATTGGACGTTTTATGATTTTTGATGATGGTCCCACATGATTTTTGCTTGGACCCAAAATCTAAGCTTCTATGAAGACTATATTAACTAAATAGTATACATTTCTCTTTATCAGGGTAGAGGATTCGGGGAGAAAGAGCGTGAAAAAGATTTTATATTTCTTTGTAGGTTGTATTATCGTCGGTTTTCTTATGTCAGCTATTTTTGGCTCGCTACCTGTATTCCCTTTTGTGGCAAAAGGGTTTCTCATGAGCGTATCTAATGATCGTTACGATGAAGCTTATAGTATGCTGTCTAAAGATTATCAACAACGAATGGATCTCCCCACGTTTAAAAACAATGTCTTGCAATCAGGTCTGAATCAATACAAAAGCGCTAAATGGGTTCAGGAAGTTACCTCTAGCGATCACAAGCACGGCTACTTACGAGGTGTCATTACCACAAAGTTAAATACCCCTATAGAGATTGAATTTGTTTTTGTTCAAGTTCAGGGTAAAAATTGGCTTGATAAAGGGTGGCGTATCAATGACATACGTACCCCGGGCATAAAACCCCATGGTGGTAGTGAAGCGCAGCATCAATAACCTTGTAGAAGAGATGACTGCTTGTTATTAAAAATACCATTTTAACAAGCAGTCATTCTCATCCTAAAAGAATTTAAATCGTTTTTTGGTTTTTTTCTGATCTTTCGTGCTTGCCGGTGTTTCAAAGGTGACAGGCGAAAAGTCAGTAGGCATATCAATTTCTTTCGTTTTAGCCTCATCAACTTGCGGTGAAGCAAAGGTTGCTTTAAAGCCAGCAAAAGCCTTTTCCATCCATTGCCCATATTTTTCAGATGTCAGTTTAGATAAGAAGCGGACAAAGGCTTGGAGCTTGTTTAATACTTTCTCAAAGGAAGAAAGCTTTTCAACGAGTCCCTCATAATAGAGGATCATGGTTTCATTCTGAGGCAAGCTTCTTAGATAAGAATGAAACTCCTCAGCGCGTTTTCTTTTTTCTGCATAAGAAACTTCTGTCACGGTATTCTCTGCCTATATCTCTAAAATGACTATAGTCTTTGCTCGGAGGGCCTTGCTGTGACTATATATACTGGTTGAGGCAATATTATATTAATTTCGTCCTAGGATCTTCCCACTGTCAGACAGGAATGCAGTAAAATAGGTATCAACGGTAGGTTGTATTTGGAAAGATAACAAACATGAAGAAGAATATTCTCCCAGATGAATTTGTTGTATTAGCAAAGAAAGTGCCGCAGCTTATTATTGATCTTAAGTATTGTGGTGATGACAATCTGATCGGTCGTCCATTAGAGGGATATGCAAGCAATGGATCAGCAGTTTTAACCATTGAGGCAGCAGAGTCTTTGCAGAAAATGCTCGCTTATCTAAAACAGCCTGCAGTCAAATCAACCTTAAAAATGACAGATCCAACATTGGTGATTTGGGATGCTTATCGGCCACAGATGGGATGTGAAGATTTTTGGCAATGGAGTCAGTCATCTTGTGAAAAGACTAAAAAAGATTATTACCCCAACATTGATAAAAAGGATTTTTTTAAATTAGGATATATTGCGCGAAAATCTAGCCATTCTCGCGGTAGTACAATTGATCTGAATATTGTCGACACCGTGGATGGTCGGGCATTAGAGATGGGAACACGTTTTGATTTTATGGATCCATTATCTCATCCTGATAATCGCGATGTTGCACCTCTGATTTATCAAAATAGACAATTTTTGAAAAAGTTCATGAATGACTTTAATTGGTTAGGAATTGATCAGGAATGGTGGCATTTTACCTTCACTTTGGAACCTTTTCCTGAAACCTACTTTAATTTTCCTGTCGTAAACTATGAAGAATAACCCGATGTTAATAAAAATAATAGAAGATAAGTTTACAAAGGCTTTTGCAAAGGCCTTTCCAGATGCCGCGCCTATTTCTGTAGAAGTGACTCGTTCTACAAATGCGCGATTCGGTCATTATCAATGTAACAGTGCAATGAAATTGACAAAAGCACTGGCACTTGCGCCACGAGAAATTGCGGCAAAAGTGCTGACGCAATTAGAAAATGATAAAGAAATAGAAAAATGTGAAATTGCGGGACCTGGCTTTATCAATATCACTTTGCCAAATCAGGTTATCTCCACATACTGCCAATCTATGTCTCAATCTCCAAAGTGCGGTATTAAAACTGAAAAATCACAAAAAATTATTATTGATTTTTCTTCCCCGAACACAGCTAAAGAAATGCATGTAGGGCATTTACGCTCAACTATCATAGGCGATTCGCTGGCACGTTTATTTGAATACCAGGGACACGAAGTGCTTAGATTGAATCATGTCGGCGATTGGGGAACCGCTTTTGGAATGCTGATTGCTTATATTAAGGAAGTTGAACCAGGATTGATAAACGGTAGCAAAAAAGCAGATTTATCTTTATTGGTAGAATATTATAAAAAAGCAAAAAAACGTTTTGATGAAGATGAACACTTTAAAAAACAATCCCAGCTAGAGGTAGTTTCGCTTCAAAGTGGAGACCAAGAAACGTTAAAAGTCTGGGATCTGATTTGTGATATTTCGCGTAAAGCGTATCAAGAAATCTATGATTTATTAGACATTCATCTGATTGAGCGGGGAGAATCTTTTTATAACCCTTATTTAGCTAATGTGATTTCCGATTTGGAAAGTAAGGATCTCATTACGCTCTCAGAAGGCGCAAAATGCTTATTTTTAGAGGGATTTGTTAACCGAGAAGGCGAGCCCTTGCCTTTTATGTTGCAAAAATCTGATGGCGGCTATAATTATGCAACTACGGATATGGCCTCTATTTTACACCGGATCGAAGAAGAAAAGGGCGAACGGTTAATTTATGTAACAGATGCAGGTCAAGCCACTCATTTTGCAATGCTATTTGCTGCTGCAAAATTAGCAGGTTATTTAGATCCACAAAAGGTTCGGTGCGATCACGTTCCTTTTGGATTAGTCCTTGGGCCTGATGGCAAGAAGTTTAAAACGCGCTCAGGTGAAACCGAACGTTTGATAGATTTATTGACCGCGGCCATTCAAAAAGCTGAAGAAATCTTGATTGAACGGACCAAAGAAAAAGAAGGTGGATTAAGCAAAGAAGAAATCCATTCGATTGCAAAAACGCTTGGTATTAACGCTGTAAAATATTCTGATCTGGTCTGCAATCGTACCCATGATTATATGTTTAGCTATGATCGCATGTTACGTTTTGAAGGAAATACAGCAGCATTTTTAATGTATGCTTATGTTCGTATCCATGGGATTAAACGCAAAGTTCAAGATCAAACCTTAAGTGCTATCAATTTACAACATCCTAGTGAAATTACATTAGGGTTACACTTATGCCAATTTGCTGAAATATTAGATTCCATAAATGATGATCTAATGCCAAATCGTTTGTGTGAATATTTATATGAATTGGCTGAAAAATTTAATGCTTTTTTCAGAGATTGTCGTGTCGAAGGTGTGGCTGAACAAAGTCAACGTTTAGCCTTGTGTGAGTTAACTGCAATGGTATTGAAAGAAGGGTTAACCATTTTAGGATTAAAGACAGTTACTAAAATGTAAATTTAAGCCCTAGCTGACATCAGCTAGGGCTCTAAGATTAGGAAATTGTTGAGCGTTGGGGATTGTTACGATAGGGGCGAGAGTTCTTTTGAGGAGTTTCGCTAGGCGATTCTTTCGCTTGTTCTCTCGTTTTGGGACGCGAAAATCGAACTGTTCGTGAAGGATTTTCTAATACTTCATTTCTGATCTCTGGCGTTATTCTATTACTAGGTTGAGCGGGAGGTGCATTAGATCTCTCTTCACCGAAGTCAACATCCTCAAAGTCTGGCATAGGTACGATCCATCCAAATAACCGACCAATCAGTCCAGGAGAATCATTTTTTTCTGCTGGAGCAGTTATTTGCTCTCCAGCTGTGTTTAGAGAAGCGGCTGGATTTGCTATAGCTGAGTTGGATTGCACTGCATCCCTTTGCCTTGTTGAAGCATCTCTTCGCTTAGGTCTTTGCGTTACACTTGCGATGACAGGTGCCGCCACAGTAGGGGCGGGATCGGTGTTTGCCAGCACTCTTTTTAGATGCGCAGGAAGCTGGTTCTTGGCCGGTGGTCGTGGTGGAATTTGATTATTTCCAGCATTATCGGCGGGGCTTGATGGTTTTTTCTTGAGATGGTCTGGAACTCGATTCTTAGCCGGCGGCTTAGGAGGAAGACTATGATCTTCGGTAACATTGGATCTTTCTCTTGCGCCTGTGTGGTTGGTAGAAACAGTAGTTTGAGATGGTGTTATTGCTGGTGATTTATTTCTTGAAAAATAAGAAAACACATTACGCCAAGAGGAAGTAGCAGCGTCAGGAGATTTTGTTCCTACTTGCGAGCTCTTGGGACGTTTTCGTCTTGTTTCATCGCCTGGTTGGGCATCGTTTCCTGTAGTAACATCACTAGCTGCTGGAGATTGAGTTGAACCAGTTAGTTTATTCTTTGTCCATTGCCAACCGTTGTAAAAACGGCTTTTAATGCTTTGAAAAGCAGATGAAGGTGCGTTGGCTACTGCACTAAGATTTGAGGTGTGTTCATAAACAGTAACTGCCGTTGCAGTGAGACGGTTATTGTGAGGTTCAAGAAAATTACCTAGCCAAGCGCCGGCGATAAACCCTAATGGGCCCGTAAATAAAGTACCAAAAGCTGCAAAGCCAAGTAACCATTGGTGATTATCAATCCAGTTATCGATCTTGTCCGGGAAAAGTGCGTAAGCGCCGCCGCCAATGACGAAAATCAATAAGTAAAATATGGTGGGGCCATAGAGCAATGCTAAGGCAAAGCTCATAGCGCTCCCAAGGATAAGGGCAAACTTCTTGGCCCTAGCATCTAATCGAGCCCATCTCGTTTCTAGGTTTGTTTTAATTGAGTTTGCCACGTTTGCAGCGGCAGCAGGCGTGACAGTTATAGGCGTTGTTGGTGTGGCTTGGGTTGGCGGCTTTGCTTTTGGAGCAAGCGCTTTTTTTACACCTGGTTTCATATTCTAACTCTTTCTCAGCTAATCAACTTTTTACTTTCTTTTGAAAGAGTTGATAGCATGATAAAAAGAGTGCTGCCACGGCAGTCAGATTATCGTAGTCATTTATCCGATAATCGGTAGTGGTAAATTTCAGATAAGTGACTGATCTATAAAGATTTATTCAGCAACCTAACCTTTATTGTGCGTGGAATAGCATTTAGATTACTTAGCGTATTATCATCAATTTGATGATTTAGATCAGTGATCACGTAACCAATATTTTCATTTGTTTTTAAAAATTGTCCTTCAATGTTGCATTCATGCTGTGCAAACAATCCATTGATTTTAGCAAGGATCCCCGGCACATTTTTATGAATATGGATAATACGTTGAGGGTAATTCATACTGGGTAAGTAAAGTTGGGGAAAATTAACACTCCCTAAAGATGCACCATCGGCCATATAAGCGTGAAGATTTTTGGAAACGTATTCTCCAATGCTTTGTTGTGCTTCTTCTGTGCTTCCCCCGATATGTGGAGTAATAAATGCATTCTCAAATTGTTGTAATGGTGTTTTAAATTCACTTTTTGAGTTGTGTGGTTCTTCTGGATAAACATCGATACCAACACCGGCAATTTTGCCAGAAGCCATTTCTTTGGTAAGCGCATCAAAGTCAACGACAAATCCGCGGCTAAGATTTAAAAAGATAACACCCGGTTTCATCATTGCGAAGGTATTTGCGTTGATAAGATGATGGTTTTCTTTTCGTCCGTCAACATGAACACTAACGACATCAGCGAGGTTAAGCAATTCTTCCAGTGAGTGGCAAGCTTTTGCGTTACCCATTGGCAATTTATCATCAATGTCATAAAATATGACACGCATACCCAATGCTTCAGCAATGATGGATAATTGTGTTCCAATGTTTCCATAACCAATAATCCCTAAGGTTTTTCCTCGAACCTCATGTGCTCCTTGACTGGATTTATTCCACTGCCCTTGAAATAATTTATTATTCATAGCGACCGCGCGGCGTACTAATAAAATAATTTCACCAATAGCCAGTTCGACTACACTGCGGGTATTGCTAAAAGGGGCATTAAAAGCAGCGATGCCTTTTTGTGAGCAATGATTGAGATCAATTTGATTAGTACCTATACAAAAAGCACCGATAGCTTCTAAGGTATGGCATTGATCTATCACATCTTTGGTAACTTCTGTTTTAGAGCGGATCCCCAGCACACTGACACCTTCAAGCTTTTTAATCAGCTCATCTTTAGTCAAGGCATGTTGAAGGTTTTCCACCTCATAGCCTTGATTTTTGAAATAGTGAGCGACAACAGGGTGAAGATTTTCTAATAAAAGGACCTTTTGATGGGTTGCTTTACTGATATAAGGAATTTCGCAAGTAAAGAACAAATCTTCCAATTCATTAACGACTATATCTGCTAGCTTAACAACGGATTCTCTGGTAACGTTTTCGGTAAAAGCGACAAAAGTGTTGGCAATTCCCGCTTCCTTTACTTCATAATCTGTATAACCATCACCAATAATTAAAATATCGCCTTGCAATTGTAACTGATACGCGGCTTTCACTTTGCCTTGATCTTGCGCCAAAGGGTTGTGTTCATCATAGCCTAAGACATTCCCCTCAAAATCATAAAGGAAACGATTGGCAAAAATATGATCTCGTCTTAAGCCAAAAGCTTGAACAATAGGCCAAATTAATTCTATAAACCCACCGCTTAAAATATAAATTGAATCAGCATTTTTCTTAAAAAAGTCTATATTTCTAGCGAAAGAGGGAGTGATTTTTTGCTTAAGCGTTTCTATCGCTTGTTCAATATGTGCTGATGTTAGATTTAAAAGTGGAATGCGTTCGCGTAAGCTTTCTCCAAAAGAGTACTGTCCTTTCATTGCAAGTTCGGTAATTTCATGGATAGCAGCCATCCGTGAATTTTTTTCTGGGTGATTGGTTAAACCTATTTCAGCAAGGATTTCCAGCATTTCAACTTGAATGAAGGTACTGTCAAAATCGAAAAGATAGCATTTGTTCTGCATAGTCGTCCCTACCATTTAGCGCTTGGGTTAAGTGCTTTTCCGCCAACATAAAACCATTTATCACCAATTTTATGAAATTCACTTTTTTCACAGATAGATTGTTTGGTACCCTTAAAAGAATAACGTGCCTCAAAACTGACAAAACCGAGTTTGGGACCTTTGATTTTGTGATTAATCACCGTCAGTCCTTCCCATTGCACATCTTGCAGCCATTGTGAGGTGTCTTCGATGTCAAAATCTTTCGCTGGTTGTCCTTGCATCGTCGCAACAATATAGGAAAGATCACCTACTGCATAAGCACTATAACGAGAACGCATCAACAATTCTGGGGTTGATGGGATTTGTTCACCAATAATGAATTTTTTACAACAATGTTCGTAGGATTGCTGGCTACCGCAAGGGCAAAAAGTTTCTGTCATGCTGCTGGTTCTTTATGCTCAATTTTTGTAATGAAGCTGTCTAATGTCTGCCAATATTGATTTTGCGCTACTTGGAGGAGGTTATTATGATGACCTCCCTTTACCCAATAAGCCTGCTTAGGCTCTTTGGCTGCGGCGAAAATCTTTTTTCCATGCCAAGGAGGGATAACATTATCATTGTTGCCATGAATGACCAAGAGGGGAACCGTGATTTTCGAGATACGTTTTAAGTTGGGAAATTTATCAAAAGGCAAAAGTGGGATCACCGTTTTGACACGAAAGGCAGAGACAAAAGGACTTTCCAAAATAAGGGCGCCGATAGGCACTTGTGTGGCAAGATAAGTACTAGGACCTGAGCCAACAGAACGACCATAAACAATAATATTCTGTCCGGAAATGCCTAGTGTTTTTGTAAGATAATAATAAGCGCTTTCAATGTCTTCATAGGTATTTTCCTCTGAAGCTTTACCTTTGCTTGTGCCGTATCCTTGATAGTCATAGGCAAAAATCGAAAAACCATGCTGCTGATAGAGTTTTAATAAAGGCAATAAAGTACCCAAATCTTCGGCATTTCCATGACTATATAAAATAGTAAATTTTGCTTGAGGATTGATAAGATAAATGGCGGATATTTTCCCTTCTTTTTTTAACAAAGGAATTTTAAAAACTGGAGGGGCATTCTGATAAGACGGATAAGGTGGTTGAAACAAGACACTATCGGATAAAAAGAAAAAACCAATGGCCGTTAAAAAATAAAAAGCAACAATCCATTGCAAATATGAAAATAACGTATATACAAAAGCAGAGTGCTGCATTTTTTATCTTACCTAGATGAATGTTTTATTTTGTCATTGTCGCTATTGTGGCGCAATCCTTGGAAGCTCCTTATATAGTTAAGACTGCTCTAAGGAAGTGGAGCTCATATTTAATCAAAACATTATGGGTTAGTTTGATAAACCACTGGTGTTCTTTTTGTTAAAAAATTGAGTAAAGCGCATTGTAATAAAGGAAAACAAATCCATATTGATTTGTCCGTGAGGAGAGGCAGGATTGGGATCTTCATCAGGCGTTGTTGTGGAAGAACCTGCATGTTCATTTTTTGCAGGAGGTGAGGGTTCTTTCTCTGTTGATTCTTTCTTGTTATCAAGCACTTTGTTCTTTAGTTTGAATTTTAATTTCAGTTTTTCAGATGTTTTTAAAGGCGGTTTACTGGGATCAGAAATATTTTCCCCATCATGACTAAAAAGCCCCTGCCTATTCCAAGGCAAGCTTCGGTAAGGGCCTTCAGTAAATGAAATGAAGGGAAATTTGATAATTTCAAAATATGGTGAATAATCAAAATCGCGAGGAGTAATTAATCTAGGATTTCTAACAAATAATTCTAAACCTGATTCTTCATGTTGTTTAACTACCGGTAAAATAGGAAAATCAATAGAAGAAAAAGCTTCAGCTATCATCGTTGAACAAACGGTTCGTGTTTGTTCGCCAACATGAAATTCAAATAAACTAGAGCGCCAGCGAGAAGGCATAAAAGACCAGGGGATGAGAAAACGGGCTAAATCAAACAACTGACGGAAATTATAATCTGTGCCTAACCGTTGGATCCCAAAAGCGAGTACCTGTTGTGCATCTTTGCGAGAGAGCCCTCTAGGTCTACAGATCCGAATATGGTCCATTTTATAATTGTCTAATGGACTTACAATCGTTCCTTTGCCTAGGTATCCTTCGATGACGAGTTGGACATCAGGATCGCCTTGAAAATGCTGAGACAGTTTTTCACGAAGGTGAACATCATCAATATCATGCAAACGGCCAATATAAAGACAAGCGTGCGACCAGGAGCTTTGTGTGATCTGTTTAATGACTTCACTGATGCGACTTCGACCTTCAATTAAAAGCACATCACAAGGACGTAGCTCATACCGGATCCGTTCATAGTCACATAGAGGAAAGTCGGTGTTGGGTCTTTCAACAGTGATCCAATCAATGAATGATTTAACAATTTTTTGGTACATTGTTAGAATTAACCCTATTTTATACCCTAAGTATCCATCACGCTTCTTTTTACGTACGAACGGTATATCTTGTAGCCTATATCTACCAATAAGTGTAGATGAAAAGGCTTTATTTTGCTTAACGCCCTAACAGTCCCTTACTCTCATTATATCCAGAAGATGATTTTTGTTAAACTGCAAACTAACTTTTGACCCAAGAAAAGATGACATTTAGTCTTTTTCTACATACAAAAGGAGGCGATCCGACCGTCTAGGGCCGGATGAAAGGATAAAGAGGGGATTTTATTTTTTGTAGATTAACGACGCTTTTGCCGATTAATCGTCGAGCTTTGTGGCAAAATGATGTTTTGGGGGTGGCTTGTCGAGGGTGAAACGACTCTTTTCAAAGGATGAATGGCATGGTATTCATCAGACGATTTTTTGGGGAGGACGGAACAAGATTTACTGCGCCACAGCACGTGACGTTGCTGTCGAGCGAGATCCTTTGAAAGCTCTTCAGGTGATATATGGCAGGGAACTTTTTCACCATAAGCGTCAAGTTCTTTAATCGAGTTTTGTCTTTTATAAAAGGCTATCAGATTTGGGCGCATTTCAAGCAGCTTTTCTCTGTTAAGCACAAAAGGAAATGAGGCTAAAGCATTTAGTGCAGTGATAGAGAAGTTTAAATCTGTGCTTTTGGCAATCAAATAAGCCTCTGCAAACAAGTTTCGATATAATCTTTCTGCAGGTTCATTTATCGTGTTAATAAGATTGCTCTTTGCCAATTTAATGGCCAATAACCAGCTGTGAAGTGCGTCTTGATTATCGCCGGAATTTAAATCCTCAACATAGTCGATGAGGAGATCGTTATCACTGAGCACAACCTGTTCAATCAGTAATGCTTTAATTTGTCCTGGGACCTCTGCTATCGCTTCTGCTTGAGAAAAGGAGGGTTGTGCGCAGGTAAGCTCTGGCCCAATTTTGGTTATCAAATCTTTAATTTTCTTTTTTTCACCAACAGTTAATTGACGACTCATATTGTGTCCTCCATGAGTTGAGGTAAGGAGTGATCTGATTCATTGCCGGGTAAAGGAGGTAATTCCACTTTTTCAATTTGGTTAAAGCGTTTGGTAATTTTTTGCGCAGAAGTATGCACTTGTTCAGCATCAGCGTGGGCTTGCTGAATATGACGAGAGAGATTATCCATACGTTTTTCAAATCGAGAAAAATCCTGGGCCAAAAGTCGTAAGTGTTCTTGGATGACATGCACTTGTTGACGGGTGGCAGAATCTTTAAGTACAGCGCATGCTGTTGTCAATATCGCCATCATTGTAGAAGGAGATGCCATCCATACACGTGATTGCATCGCATATTCCACAAGATCGGGATGGTGGGCATGAATTTCAGCAAAAATAGCTTCTGCAGGAATAAACATTAAAGCGCCATCACCTGTTTCACCGGCGATGATATATTTTTGGCTAATGTCCTGGATATGTTTTCGAATGTCTACCTTAAATTGTTGTTTGGCGGTGAGCCTTGCATTCTCTGTTTTCTCATTATCGGCATATCTTTTATAGTTCTCTAAAGGAAATTTTGCATCGATAGCTATTTTACCTGTAGGTTCAGGTAAGAGTAATAGACAATCAACTCTTGCCCCATTGGAGAGCGTATGCTGTAACTGGTAGCTGTTAGTTGGCAATAGGTTTTGCAGCAAGGTATTAAGCTGAACCTCGCCAAAAGCACCTCGCGAACGCTTATCAGAGAGGATTTCCTGCAAACTGACTACGTTTTGAGATAAATCGGTGATTTTCTTTTGCGCATCATCAATAATAGCAAGTCGCTGAATGATATTAGTAAAAGTTTCATTCGTTTTTTCAAACCCTTTAGCGAGTTTTATCTCTACAGATTCACTGATTTTGATTAAATGATGCTGGGTAGATTCATTTAATTTATCAAATTGCTGTGACAAACTAGTCGTAGTGCGTAATAAAACGTTATTAATTTGTCTGTCAATTTCAGCAAAATTCTCGCGTAAACTACCTTGCAAGGCTAGTATCGATTGCTGGTGTTGCTCCGCTGTTGCTTGAGAGAAATGCCTTAAGGCCTCATTGGTGAGTTGTTGGTTTTTAAGCACTGTATCAAAAAGCTTTTCTTTATGCGTTTCTTGTTCTGCTTTAAGCATTGCTAAAAAGCGACGCAGCATTTTATGAGAGAAAACATGTAGTCCAAGCAGGGTGAGAAATAAGAAGCAAGTTGCGATTAGCGAAATGGTTTCAGTCAGCATTTGCTACCATCTTTTCAAAAAATGAAAATATGGTAGCAATAATAAGCAGCAAAAGCGATGTTAGTTTCGAGATTATTTTTGAAACTAACCAAAGCATAAGTAGGCGTTACATTTCCGGTTTAGTTACCGCATCGGCCGCAGAATTTTGTGCTACACGGCTAGCCAATTCCCCAGCTAATTTTCCTGAAGCATGCGAAATGATTTTCTCGAAGCCACCTAAGGTAGGTAAAGCGGCATTTAAGACCTGGGTAACCACTTCTGTTGCAACAGGACCAATTGCGCCGTTAAAAGCGGTGCGCCAGTAGGGTTGATATTCCGCATACTGATGTTGCGCAGGAGCAATGGTATCAACTAAGTCTTCACAGTAGGGTTTTAGGACAAAGTTGTAAGTAGTTGTGCTAATTGTTGTATCTGCACAATTAGGAAGAATTTGATCTTTCAATTCACTTAGCGTGCGGGCAAAATTTCCTAATAAAGAAGAATTGTGATTTGGATCGCTCATAAATGTTCACATCATGTTTAACTAATCTTGAGCGGATCCTAAATTAGTTTGTTAAGTAAGTAAAATTGTGGCATAGCTTTGACGATAAAATGGCGAGGACAAAGGATAAACAGTCATTTTTCAGGAAAAAGCTTTAATTTAAAAGGGTTTGTCCATTTTCTCCATCTTTTTCAATAAGCTTTTTCAGCTGTTTTAAAGCCTCGGTTTGGAGTTGACGAACTCGCTCTCGTGTTAAACCAATTTCTATCCCGGTTTGATCTAATGTCGCAACATCATGTCCTTGAAGGCCATAGCGTCTGATCACCACTTCACGGTGTTTAGGGGATAATCGTTTTAACCATCTTTCCATGTTTTCTTGCAAGTCCATTTTGGCAAATTTATGTAAAGGATCAAAATCCTGGTTATCATGCAGCGTGTCGATAAGTGGTCTATCGATAAGCTCTGAAATAGGTGAATCCATGGAAATAGTTTTTTCATTCAATGACAACATTTGCTCAATTTCATCGGGCGAACGTTGCATAGCTTTTGCAATATCGCTTGGTCTGGGTTCATGATCCAATTTTTTGGTTAATTCTCGCCCTTTTCGCAGACAGGCATTCATTTGTTTCACAACATGAACTGGCACGCGCACTGTACGTGATTGATTCATAATGGCACGTTCAATGGTTTGTTGGATCCACCATGCGCCATAGGTTGAAAAGCGGAATCCTTTTTCAGGATCAAATTTTTCAACGGCTCGCATCAATCCAATATTACCTTCTTCAATTAAATCAAGGATCGGGATCCCACTTTTAATGTAACGCTTGGCTATCTTAACAACCAGGCGAAGATTAGATTTAATCATCTTATGGCGTGCTTCATTGTCGCCTTGTTGAATACGTCTGGCATAATGAATTTCTTCATCTTTTGACAATAATGGAGAGGTACGTATTTCTTTATAATATTGCTCGATGAGATCAAAAGGCTCACCATAATTATCTTTTTCGCTACTATCAGCAAATGCCGATTGCTTAGAAATAAGATCATAACGCTCAGGAATAGATTCATCATACTCTGATGACTCATTGGAAGCAGAGGATGCATTAAAATTCTTTTTTACACCATAATTCCACTTATCATACATAAGTGATGACCTCAGATACATCGATTTGAACAAGAAATACTTTTTAATGAACATTCCTTGTGCATCATTGACTTTGTCGGCATGTGTATACTTATACTTTAATGAGATCTCATTGATAACGTTCTTATGGACATAATGGATTGTGTTGTGATGTAAAGACGCACTCCTCAGATCTCCAGTACAGAGTAGCGTTGGTGACGGGTTAGAAAATGAATGTAAACAGAATAATTTCTATATTAAAGAATGGTTCAAAACTGACCAGCGCTGTGGTTTTTCTCATTTTAAGTTCAATTATTTCCGCACAGGCGGCAGAATTTAATGAAAAAGAAAAAACATTACAACTTGTTTTGCAGCGGGGTTATTTGATATGCGGTGTGAGCCAGGGATTACCGGGTTTTTCAACAGTTGATGATAAGGGGGCTTGGCAAGGGATAGATGTCGATTTTTGTCGCGCAGTTGCTGCCGCCGTTTTGGGAGATGCCACTAAAGTAAAATATGTTCCCTTGTCAGCTGAAGAAAGATTCACTGCGCTACAATCCGGAGAAATTGATTTATTAGCAAGAAATACTACATGGACTTTTGAGCGTGATAACACATTAGGGTTAAATTTTATTGGTATTCTTTATTATGATCATCAAGGATTAATGGTACATAAATCAAGTGGTATCAAATCACTTAAAGAGTTAAATGGTGCCATTATTTGCACAAATCGTGGTACAACTACAGAATTGAATATTGCAGATTTTTTTCAGGCGCATCACTTAAAATACGAGATTATTACCTTCGCTAAAACCGATGAAACTCTTGCTGCATATGAAACAGGGCGTTGTGATGTTTATTCAACCGACGCTTCAGGCTTGGCGGCGCAACGTTTAAAACTAGCTAATAAAGATGAACATCTCATACTGCCTGATGAAGTTTCTAAGGAACCCTTGGGACCTTTTGTCCGACAAAATGATCAGCAATGGGAAAATATTACAAAATGGACATTGTTTGCAATAATAAATGCTGAAGAAATGAAGATAAATAGCCAAAATGTTAATGATAAATTAAAAGAAGATGACATCGCTATTCAGAAGTTTCTTGGTAAAGAAGGGAATTATGGTGAGGAAATAGGTTTAAAGAAGGATTGGATATATCAAATTATTCGGCAAGTGGGAAATTATAACGAGATATTCGAGCGAAACTTGGGTAAAGCTTCTCCTTTACAAATTGATAGAGGAATAAATGCTTTATGGAATCAAGGTGGGATCCTTTATGCGCCGCCTTTTCGCTAACCTCTGGTTTAATCAAAAATTTCGCCTTATCCTAGTACAACTGATTTTGCTAGGACTGGTTGTTTTTGCTGGATATTTTATTTGGCAAAACCTGCAAGATAACTTAAAACAACGTGGTATTGCTGCAGGATTTGATTTTTGGCATGAAACAGCAGGTTTTGGCATTATCATGCACCTCATCGATTATTCGCAAAACAGTACTTATGGGCGTGCTTTTTTGGTGGGGTTGCTCAACACCTTGTTAGTATCGGGCTTAGGGATATTCTTCGCCACTTTAATAGGATTTATTGTGGGAGTGGCAAGATTATCTTCAAATTGGCTCATCGCAAAATGTGCAATATGCTATATAGAGTCCATTCGTAATATTCCGCTATTGTTGCAAATATTTTTCTGGTATTTTGTGGTTTTACGTGCTGCGCCTTTACCACGAGATAGTATTATATTAGCCGATGCTATTTTTATTAATAAGCGGGGAATATACCTACCAGCACCAATTAGCAATAGCATGACACTATGGTTTGGCTTGTGTGCATTAATGTGTGTGCTATTGGGGATCATTTTTTTTCTAAAAGGGAAACGATATTGCCTTCAGCAGGGGGTAAAATGTTCGTGGCATATTTGGGCGGGAACATTATTCTGTTTTTTAACAGTAGTTTTTACTCTCATTTTGACGAAAACCCTTTCTTGGTCATTTCCCAGTCTTCAAGGATTAAATTTTCAAGGAGGAATGACTATCTTACCTGAATTCCTTGGGTTATTGATTGCACTAGCGACCTATACAGCAGCTTTTATTGCTGAAATAGTTCGTATGGGCATTTTATCTGTTCCTAAAGGACAAAATGAAGCAGCATTAGCTTTAGGTTTTACGAAACGACAATCCTTACGGTTGATTTTGATCCCACAGGCGTTGCGAGTTATTTTACCTCCATTGACAAATCAATATTTAAATTTAACTAAAAATTCTTCTTTGGCAGCGGCTATTGCCTATCCTGATCTCGTTTCTGTATTTGCTGGCACCGTTTTAAATCAAACCGGTCAGGCGGTAGAAATTATTGCTATCACTATGGGTGTTTACTTATTTATTAGCCTCACTATTTCACTTTTAATGTTGTTATATGAAAAGAAAACACAATGGGGTAAACGTTGAAAAAAATAGTGATGCTGAGAAAGCACATTTTTTCTTCAATACCAGCAACGGTATTTTTATTGTTGATAGGCTTTGTCCTGCTGTGGGGGCTACCCTTGGCGATTGAATGGGGAGTAATAAAGGCTACATGGACGGGGACGTCAACGAAGGATTGCCATACAGGAGGAGCCTGTTGGGCAATGATCCATGCAAGATGGGATCAATTCATGTATGGTTTTTATCCTAGCGACGAGCGATGGCGAGTAGATGCAGCATTAGGGCTATTAGGTGTGGCTATGATTGCCTGTGGTATCTTACGTTATCGATTATATATCAAAGTGCTTATGATGATAGGTGTGATGCTTTTTGTCGTTTTTCTCTTATATGGCGGAGCAGGGTTATCTATTGTGGCTACCAATAAATGGGGTGGCTTATTTTTGACGATAATCTTGTCATTTGGAGCCATTGCTTGTGCTTTGCCGATTGCGTTGATGTTAGCATTAGGCAGAAATTCTTCTTTAATGATTATCAAGGGGCTTTGTATTTCTGCCATAGAGCTTATTCGAGGGGTCCCTCTTATTTCAATATTATTTATGGCATCGGTAATGTTACCTTTATTTTTTCCACAAGAAATTGTGATTGATAAATTATTACGAGCTTTTATAGCGATTACTTTATTTCAAGCAGCCTATTTAGCAGAGGTTGCCCGCGGTGGATTAAATAGTTTGCCTGTCGGGCAGCAAGAAGCTGCTTATGCTTTAGGGATGGGATATTGGCAGACCATGATTTTAGTGATTTTGCCTCAAGCATTACGAGTTGTGATCCCTGGTATGGTAAACAGTTTTATTGCCTTATTTAAAGATACAACATTAGTATTGATGATAGGATTGTTCGATTTTTTAGGGATCGTGCAAAGTGCAACGACCGATCCACGCTGGTTGGGCACAGCATTAGAAGGATATATTTTTTGCGCTTTTGTCTATTGGTTGTTTTGTTTTAGTATGTCTATGTATAGTAAATACTTAGAACATAAATTAAAAGTGAAATCATTTTGATGCAAGAAAAAAATCCCTCAGCACTCGTTGAATTAGTTCAAGTTTCAAAATGGTATGGAAAATTTCATGCCTTAAAGCATATTAATTTGACAGTGTATCGAGGGCAGAAAATAGTGATTTGTGGACCTTCTGGTTCAGGAAAATCGACCTTAATACGGTGTATTAATGGGTTAGAAAAGCATGAAGAGGGTATTATTTCTGTTAATGGAATTGTGTTAGCTGATAATGTAAAAGATTTAGCCGCTATTCGTCAAACGGTGGGAATGGTATTTCAGCAATTCAACTTATTTGCTCATCTTACTATTCTAGAAAATCTTATTTTAGCTCCCATGTGGGTTTCTCATATTTCTAAAAGCGAAGCAATTGAGCGAGCGATGCATTATTTACGTGCAGTGAAAATTGTTGAACAAGCTAATAAATATCCTGCTCAACTTTCTGGCGGACAGCAGCAACGCGCGGCCATCGCGCGAAGCTTATGTATGCACCCTAGTATTATGTTATTTGATGAACCTACTAGTGCGCTTGATCCCGAAATGATCAAAGAAGTATTAGATGTCATGATAGGCCTTGCTGAGCAAGGCATGACGATGATTTGCGTGACACACGAGATGGAGTTTGCGAGAAGGATTGCAGATGAAGTTATTTTTATGGAAGCAGGCGAGATCATTGAAACAGGGGATCCTGATACATTTTTTTCACATCCCAAAGAAAATCGGACAAAGCAATTTCTCAGTCAGATTTTAAATCGAGTGCATTCTTAAAAAATGCACAACAGCAGAAAATGGTTGTTAAAATGCTAAGAGTCCTCTCTCATAGATTCAAAATTGACTTTGATAGAGAGAGGAAATGAAAGTGCAAAAAATTATCCATATCTATTAGCTTTTTTTCCATTTTTTGTTTTTCAAATCTTTCCATAGAAAAATGCCGTTTCTCCAGCATCGTTCACTTCTTTGCCCCTCTATACTTATCAAAGCGCAAGCTGAGGGGTAGGTGAAAAGGGATCTGCTTTTAGCCAGCAAGCTGTGAGGGTGTGTAGACTTTATTCTTGCAGATGCTTCGGGCGATAAGCTCTTACTATGTTAATACTTCGGCGTGACAAGCCTTCCTGCATTTTACTTATTTAGCATTGAAGCTAAAGAATTCAAAAATACATAGTCTCATATTGAAATGTTGTTTAGACTAACTCTGCAAATTGCATCTTCATTAGTGAAGACGGATAACTGGTAGGCTTAGAAGTTTAGAGGTGTCACAATGAAATCAAATCCAACCAACTATCGTTCTTTTCCCTGGTGGTATTCATGGGTTAAATGGATGTTACCGCTGACACTTGCCATATCGACTGGTGCTGTTGTTGGCTTTACAATCACGGGCGCTATAGCCAGTTATGAAATGTTTCAATGGGCGCCACTATTGTTTGCTTCTTTGCAAGGCCCAGCAGCAGTTGCTTTTTTAACACTTGCTATCACGTCCGTGTCTTCAATTGTAGGAATTGTTAGTTCGTTTTTTGTGAGAGCAGGCTTATTTCATCTGACTGAAAATATTGCAACACAAAATTTAGAGTATGCAAATAGGTTACAGGATCTCCTTAGTGAAAAAGATGTTTCATTTGCTGAAGAGCGTGAAGAAATGCAAAAAGCACTTTCCACGGAAAATAAACAAAGAGAAAAAGTAATGCAAGATTACTATTTGCTAAGAGGACGTTTAGCTGTTGCCCCTCTCGATCAAGGTGAAAAAAGAAAGAAGATCAGCCCTAAAGAAATAATTGAAGAAGAGGCTAGTGAGGCAGAGGACTTGGGTGAAGAAACACCAAAAAGACAAAAAAAAGTGTTACGAAAATAGATCTCTTCATCAATTGATGAGCGAAGGCTTAAAGTATATTAAAAAATATGATGCCGCCTTATAGCCTAATTCATAAAAATACATTTAATTATCTGCAAAATAGGTTGTTTTAGCTAGTGAGATCATTTCATTCCATGGTAGAATTTTCAGCGATTAAATAACTCATATTTAGTTAATTAACAAATAGAGGTTCTCCATGACTGAATTGTTTACTGGAATGACAATGGATTCTCGTTTTTCTGGTGCGTTATTACAAAAGCGTCATCAAACGGTGCCGGTAAAAATCGGGAATGTCACTATTGGTGGTGGGGCGCCAATTGTTGTTCAATCAATGACAAACACAGATACGGCTGATGTAGAGGCAACTGCACAACAATGCTATGAGTTATGGCGTGCGGGATCTGAGCTTGTTCGCATTACAGTAAATAACAAAGATGCTGCAAAAGCTGTTCCTTACATCTATGAGAAACTCATCAAGATGGGATGGAATGAGCCCTTATTGATTGGTGATTTTCATTACATAGGCCATCAGTTATTGACCCAATTTCCTGATTGCGCGAAAACATTAGCAAAATATCGAATTAACCCAGGTAACGTCGGATTTGGCGACAAGCATGATGTGAATTTCAGTACCATGATTGAAGTGGCTTTACTGCATAATAAGCCGGTTCGTATTGGTGTAAATTGGGGAAGCTTGGATCAAGATCTTGTCGTAAGATTGATGGATGAAAATGCCAAGTTAGCTCAGCCTAAAGATGTTGCTGAGGTAACCAGAGAAGCTCTCGTAATTTCTGCTATTGCAAGTGCGCAACAAGCTGAAAAATTGGGAATGGGTAAAGATAAAATTGTATTGGCATGTAAAGTAAGCAAAGTGCAAGACTTGGTATCGCTTTATATCGAACTTGCTCGCCGATGTAACTATGCACTGCACTTAGGACTCACGGAAGCAGGGATGGATAGTAAGGGCATTATTGCTACAGCCGCTTCCTTTGCCATTCTTTTACAGCAAGGGATTGGTGATACTATTCGTGCATCATTGACACCTGAGCCAGGTGGCGACCGTACCAAAGAAGTGCAAGTATGCCAAGAGATTTTGCAATCTATGGAGTTACGTGCTTTCACGCCGATGGTAACTGCATGTCCAGGATGTGGACGTACGACGAGTACTGTATTTCAAGAATTAGCGCAAAAAATCCAACACCATGTGCGTGATAATATGCCAATTTGGAGAGATAAATATCAGGGAGTTGAAAATTTAAAGCTAGCCGTTATGGGGTGTGTTGTGAATGGACCTGGTGAAAGTAAGCACGCCGATATTGGCATTAGTTTGCCAGGAACGGGAGAAACGCCTGCAGCTCCAGTTTTTATGGATGGAAAGAAATACAAAATTTTAAGAGGCGAAAATATTGCAGCAGAATTCATTGATATCATCGAAGAATATATTGAGAAGAAATACGCCGTTCACGCCTAAAAATAAAACCTCTTTTCGCACTTACGCTAACAATCCGTCATGGGTTGTTAGCTTCTATTCTTAATTAAGAAATGATAGTATGCCAATTTACTAATTTTGGTCTTTGTGCTTTGATAAAGCGGGAGCAATGATGATAGGTCCGTATCGTAACGGGAAAGACGAAGAGAAGAATAATGACAATAGCCATAATGATAGCGCTTTAAGTGCTTCATTAACAAAAGAAGAACTCGAAATAAATAGTTATTTGACAAAAATAATGCTAGAAGGCCCCGGGGTAGAAGTTGATCCACTGCAAAAACAGGATCCAATCCCAGAAGATGCAGCGTTGGGGGCCCAAAAATTAAATAAAATTCTTGCTTTGAATAATCTGAAATTTGCTTCTACTTTCTTGCCCATCCCTGAAGTTTTGCTGCAAGAATTAGATCTGCATTATGATAAATTTGCTAGGGATTTTAGGAAAACAGCCGTTAAGTTCCAATCAAAAAGTGTGCTTCCTGTGATGCAGGCATTTTTAGGTTTGGAGCCCAAAGAACGGGAAAATTTAAAAAAATATCTAGAAAACGCTTTCAAGGCAGCAGGAGCCTCTTTAGCGATAAAAATTGAAGTACTGGTGCAAGTGTTTAATGCAGCCAGTGAAAATTTTGCCTTAATTCTTCACCCTCAAGTCTGTGAAGAGCCCGAAGGAGGGAAAGAAGAAATTATCTACTCGCCTAGGGTAACAATGGCTTTTGATAAAAAACGAAATTCAATGGATGTCGTTCTTTTGTCCTCTGCGGGATTGCTTGAGCCCAAGGAGTCTATGCCAGAATTGCAGCCCACTTCACCAGGTAAATTTCGTTGCCGGTAACCTAACCTTTTCGCTTTTTTTAAAAGAAGCTAACAGCTCGTCGGTGTTAGCTTTTTTTTTGGCTTTTGCAGTGTTAGGCTTCCATTTTACTAACAAAATAACATAAGTGAGTTAGCTATGTTAAAAAGTATTTTTAAAACCGATGAGCAGAGAATTGCAGATCTTAGCGAAGAAGAGCAAATAGAAGAAGCAATGCGGCGCTCTCTGGCAGAGCAAGAACAGCAAGAGCCGCAAAGATCTATAGAAGAATTAGAAATAGCAAATCGTTTTATGGAAAGGGCAGAAAAGGTAGAAAAAAAAGAAAAAAGACCGCATATTGTAGAGGATGACAGTGAGGTCGATCAAAATACAGCTGAAGATGAAGAAGAAGACGACGCATTTCAAAAAGCCATCGCGTTATCTAAAGCAGAAGAAGAAAAACGACAACAAAAACAATCGCCGGTGAGAAAAAAGCGGGTCCAAGCGCGAGATAAAAAAAATCAGGGTGAAGATGCTGATCTAAGAAAGGCAATTGCTTTATCTAAAAAGGAAGCATTGCGGCAAGAAAAACAACAAAAAATAACGAAAGAAAAACCAGTAGAAGAAAAATCTTTGACTACTCATACTGATCATACTGAAGATGAGATAGCAAAAGCAATTGCTCTATCTTTGGAGGCACAGACTGAAGTCACCGAAAATAATGTGCCTGCATCTTTGCTTAAGGCACGGCAAATAGCATTTGATAATTTAGCACTTATTTGCAATTTTTTGAGCGTGAATGAAAGCACCTTTGATAATTTGAAAAAAGAATATCTAAACGTCGCTAAAGATTCGCCAATTAATACTAGCCAGTTTGAAAAAACAGATATGGCTAAATTTGCTGAAGCATTTTTAAATTTAGAGGAAGAACAAAAGGAACTTGTTAAAGAAAATTTAAAACAACAGCTTGCTGATGTCGGTGAATCATTGAATAATCAGGTTGGTGTTTTAAATAGCTTGATTGTAGCAAGTACGAAAGGGTTTAGCGATTTCCTAAAACCGATTAAGAAAAAAATGGACAATGCTCTAGAGCAAGCTATTCAAACTTCTTTGAAGGATGCTAGTGCGTTACAAAAAGAAAAAGAAGAGAGCACGACAATTACTTCAAACCAGACAGAGGATCCGTCTCCAGTTCCAACAGGCTCAATCATTGTGCCGCAAGTACCTAGTCAAGATAGTGCCTCAACTGATATAAATGTGCTAAAGCTGCGCCAAGCACTAGCTTGGAGCAGTGTGAGAGGTGACGAAGCTCAGCAACCTTATCTTGATTTGTTGGCAAAATTTGCTGTTGAAGAGCGTTTTATTATTTTGCAAAAATATTTACGTTCTACCCCGCAATGTAGTTTACCTGGTTTTAGCGCGCACTTGCGATTGCAAGAGAGTCAACCCAAGCCTGTGACTTTCGCATTTAACGAAATCAAAGCGACAACCACCTCAACGCAAAAAGAAGAAGGAGCAAAGTCTAAGCCTGAGGAAAAAGCCCAGACAAGCCCTAAAAACCTAATTTTATAGGAAATAAATAAATGCTAATGGTTTTTGGCGTAAGCAATACGTAACCCTTGGAGAACGAGATCAGGGACGATTGCATCAAATAAATTATCTTCTTCAAATAAATGAGAAAAACCTCCCGTACCTATAATGGTAGGGGGGGCATTCTCAAACATTTCCTTTGTGATAGCACTGATAATTTCTCGCATTGCGCCTCGTTGACCATAATAGAGGCCAGATTGGATATTAGCAGCAGTAGATTGGCCTAAAGCGGCAATGGGTTTTAAGATCCTAACGGGGGGAAGATTAGCTGTTTTTTCGTTCAAGGCGCGCATTTGCATTTGTAGACCTGGAATAATTGCGCCACCCAAAAATGCGCCACTTGAGGATATTACTTCAAAAGAGGTTGCAGTCCCCAAATCGACAATAATGATATTTTTTTGCGGAAAAAGGTGAAACGCTGCAATCGCATTGGCAATTCTGTCTGTACCCACTTCAGCTGGATTTTTGTATTTAATTTGTAATCCAGTTTTGATCCCTGCTTGAAGCACAAACGGCTCTAACGAGAAATATTTAATAAACGCAGAGCGTATCGAGTATTCTAAGGAAGGTACCACGGAACAATAAGCAACAGCAGAAATTTTATCTTGGCTTATTTGCATTTCCTTTAGATACGTTTTTAAAAAAATGCCTAATTCATCAGAGGTGCAGCAATTTTTGCTAGGATAACGAAACTGAAAAGACAGCTGTTCGTTCTCAAAAATTCCACCATAAATATGGGTATTACCTACATCTAAGCAAAGAAGCATAATTCCCTGTCCTATACGCTTTGTGATGATAATATGCACTCAAGTCATTCGGTTTTAGGTAAGCGGCAAGCTAAACACACAGACGTGCATATATAAACATATACATCACTGTTGTGAAGAGCGCATCAATCCTGCCCAAATGGGAGAGAGTATACACGCGATTTAAGATGCAAAAGATTATAGAATAGCGCAGCGCTAGAAATCAATATTGGCTAGTTTGCTAAGTTTTTCCATGGCAGACAATCTCAATGTAGGAGAGAACAATGGATCTTGCGAATACAGAGACAAATGATTTCTCATTATTCAATGAAGTGATCCGCGATGACATTATCAATGAATGCCAACATTGCCATCAATCCTACTTGGCTAAGTATTGGGATGATGAGCTTGATTGGTATATTGAAATTAATTCAACGGCTTTTTGTTGTCGTTGTCAGGAGCTCTCGACGAAATAGCAATATTATCAATTAGCCGCACGTTTCCTACTTTGATGGCAGCAAACAATCTGTTTTGCCATTCTGCAACGTAATCTACCTTAAATCCCAAGCTTAATAACTTCTCTTCGATTGCATTTGCACTCTTACCTGAGAATAGGCATTGGGAAAATGCTTCTAGTTTTTTGAGTTCAGAAATCTCTAATAGGTTATTTCTAGAACTAAAAGGAAGGCCTGAATCAAGACGAATAGTTGGGCAAGGAATAATATCAATTTCCAAAAAGAATGCATCAACCATGCCCTTGATGAGCTGTAACTGCTGATAGTCTTTTTCGCCAAAATAGGCGCGTTGTGGCTTAATCAAGGAAAATACTTTTAACACGATAGTTAAAACACCGTCAAAATGACCGGGACGGTGTTTACCTTCTAAGATATGGCTCACTTCATGTTCAGTGATTTTATAGCGATAGTTATCAGCATACATTTCTTCTGATGAGGGTATAAAAACATAATCTACGCCGTGTTCGGCAGCTAGCACGAGATCTTGCTCTATTGTTTTAGGATAGTTTTCTAGATCTTTTTTATCATTGAACTGAGCAGGATTGATAAAAATGCTCAATATGGAAATGAGATTTTCAGCTCGTGCCTTTTTTAATAAACTGGCGTGTCCTTCATGTAGATTTCCCATTGTCATCACAAGACCAATCGGGCCTTTGTTAGTGATTTCTTTTCGAATAGATTGCCATTCCTGAACAGAGTGTATTGTGCGCATTGAGCTATCCTTGAAAACAATGTTCATGAATATTGGGAAATTTTTTTGTTTTTACTTCTTGATCAAATTGATTTAAAGACTCTTTTATCAATTCAAACCCAGATAGATAGGTTTTAAGAAACTTAGGTTTCATTTCTGTTTGCAATCCAAGCAAATCTTGGAAAACCAGCACTTGTCCTGAGGTATACGGTCCTGCACCAATACCGATTGTAGGGATAGTTAAATCTTCAGTAATTTTTTGGGCTAGAGGGTAAGGGATACACTCTAATACAATGGCAAAACACCCCGCTGCTTGCAAAGAAAAGGCTTGTTGGTAAATTTTTTGAGCGGCTTCTTCATTTTTACCTTGCACTTTAAAACCACCTAAGGCAAATACGGACTGAGGTGTTAGCCCAATATGTCCCATGACTGGGATCCCAGACTTTACAATATGCTCAATGATCGTAATATTGTCATCAGCACCTTCTAGCTTGATCGCTTGACTGCCAGCTTTCATCATTTTATCAACGGTATCCATTGTCGCATCTAGGCCTTTACGGTAAGAGCAAAAGGGCATATCACCGATGATAAATTTGCTGGGGGCGCCTTTGCTGACCGCTTCGATATGTTGAATCATCATATCAACGGTTGCTGGAACGGTTGTTTTATGGCCATGGATAACCATGGCCGCGCTATCCCCAACCAGAATACAATCAATATTGCTGCGTGCTAAAATTTGAGCGGACCAATAGTCGTAACTTGTCACCATGCTGATTTTTTCATTATTTTCTTTCATGCGTTGAAAATCTAATACGTTCATAAAAACCTCATTGTCACTATGCAAATAAATTGGCAAATGCTTGGTAAATGATTAAAAATTCATCGTTTTTTAGCGCGTTAAGATTTGCTTGGATGGTGTTGTTATCTTTTCGAGCTAAGGGACCTGTCAAAGCACCTTGAGGATTATTGCGCAAGTTATATGAAATTTGGTTAAGATAAGGGATCCCTACTTCCGGAGGAAGGTTGAGCGTTTTTTCCAATTCATGAAAAAATTTCTTCCATAAAATGCAGGTAAAATTACCACTTAACACGCATAGCGCATGATAGAATGCTTTTTGTTCTTGAGTGATATGGTAAGCCGCATTAGGGAGCCCGGGTAGAAGTATGGATAAGGGAGGTGAGCCTTCTGTTAAAATAAAGGGAATGGATTGATAAATTTCTGAATTGTATAGTTCATGTGCAAATGTGCACAGTGGATGTGCGCTATGAATATTATCAAGCGAGAGTTGTCCAGAAAAATGGACAAGAATTTGTGCTTGATGAATAGGGAGTTGTTTGGTAAACGAAGCTATTTCCCCGTCATTAATGAGCAAAAGGATATGGCTAAAATCAGGGATAATAGAGTGTAGCGCATTTTCCGTATGTGTGTTTCTAGCCCATTGATAATAAGGGAGTTTGAGAAGGGAAAGATAGTGGCAAAAATGTTTTGCCATCCGGCCTGAGCCAATGATGAGATAAGAAGCAGGTACCTGTCTCATGATCAAGTCCTAATCGGTAATAACCTAAATGTAAGTTGCCTGTCATTGCTTTTCAGTCAATGCAGGCCAAATCATAAAACGATATTTTTTAGGATGCAATAGCAAAGGAGAAAGGATGTTTTGAGCAAGAGAAAGTCTCTGTGCTCATTTAGGTACAAATTTAGACGCAGCCTCTTCAATTGTTTTCATTTCATTCGTATCTGTTATTTGATTGCCATGAAGTGAAATATCGAGTTCAGGATGAACTGATTTGAGGGAATATAATATAGTGATCCCTGGTTTAGCTAAAGCATTAAACTGTAAATCTAAAACCAATAACTGAGATAATTTTGAAAATGCATTTTTCATCAAATCAGCACTTTTATCAGTGATGTTATTGTTATTTAAAAAGATTTCTTTTGCATCTGGTTTTTTTGTGACAATTGCATCTGCAATTTCTTCCATATCTTCGTCAACAATATTCATTTCTCCTAAATCGACTTGATCTTCAGGAGAGGTATTAATTCTGTTTTGAATGTCTTCTCGCATGATATCCTCTTAACATCAGTAGGGTTCATAATAGCATTATCATTTACAATCTATTTCTTTATTAATTTAGTGTGAAACCCTTTCTTTGGGTAGTGTATCAACACCTAAATTTTACTAATGAGCTTTCACTCCCGTTCTAGCTTCATTTTTTATTGAACTATAGGGGGCAAATCTATGACCAGCATACCCAGAATTACTTTTTACTCGATGATGGGTATAAGCAGGCGCAAAGTTATTTACATGATTTGAGGCTGCATGATGCGACATGGGTTTATTGTAATGCGTTTCATGAGCTACAGAACGTCGATGAGCCGTCGGACTGCCATAAGACGCTCGATTATTATTCGTCATTGGTCTGGAATGTGGCGTTGGGCTGTAATGTGCTGCTGGATTGTAATCTGCCGCTGGATTGTAATGTGCCCTTGGACTGTAATGTGTCCCTGGACTGTAATGTGTCCCTGGACTGTAATGTGTCCCTGGACTGTAATGTGTCCCTGGATTGTAATGTGTCCCTGGATTGTAATGTGTCCCTGGATTGTAATGTGTCCC
>Ga0209935_1000147_pt1 | contig 258751 bp, 250 predicted proteins | sample ThiBio_1000_plan_2_FD_183958 | JGI IMG/M metagenome (GOLD analysis project Ga0209935, IMG submission 183958) | Wastewater bioreactor microbial communities from Cape Town, South Africa - Thiocy_cont_1000_plan (SPAdes) | ecosystem: Engineered > Bioreactor > Thiocyanate-remediating >...
CGGCGCACAGGGTGCGTTCCATAGCCGTGGCGGCGCGCGAGCTGCTTTCCCCCCTGGAGAGACTTGAATTCATGCTGCACCCCTGGGTCAGCTTCCTTGTTCTGCCGGTCTTCGCATTCGCGAGCGCCGGCATATCGTTGCGCATTGCCGGGCTGGACACATCGATGGTGACCGCCGTCATTGTCGGATCGGTAGTGGGAAAGCCGATCGGCATTTTCGCCGGAAGCATGCTGGCCGTGAAGCTTTCCGGCACACCGCTTCCCCATGACCTGTCCTGGACGCTGATAGCGGCAGCCGGCTCATTGTGCGGGATCAGCTTTACCATGGGGCTTTTCGTCGCCAGCCTCGCCTTTGACAGCCATCTGCTCGGCGCGGCGACCTTGGGCGTACTGGGTGCCTCGTTGGGAAGCGTCGTGATCGGGATGACGCTTCTGGCCGTGGCCTTGCGGCTGGGCAAACCCCGGCCGGCGAAATGACGCCCGCCGCTTGCTGGAATTGGGAAAGATAATGGTCGGAGCGGCGGGATTTGAACCCACGACCCCCAGTCCCCCAGACTGGTGCGCTAACCAGGCTGCGCCACGCTCCGACTTATTCTTGATGGGCCGGGAAGGGCCCAGGGGGTGCCAGAAGGCGGCGGACTATAGTCACCACCCCCCGCCGCAGCAACCGCGAATTTGGCCTATTTTCCGCCGCTGCGCGCTGCCGCGAGCCTGGCCTTCAAGCCGGTCAGCCCGTCCAGCAATTCTTCCAGTCGGGCGCGCTCCTCGCCGGCCAGGCGGCTGGCTTCATCGTCCGTCGCGGTGATGACCTTGTGGGACGCGCCCGCTTTCTTGCCGGCCACGCCAGCGGATCGCGCCGCGCGGGCCGCCTTTTTTGCCGGCACTGTCACTTCCGCCGCCGGCTCTTCGGCCGGCGTCGCGGCTGGTGCGTCGAAGAAAGGAAGCGTCATTTCCTCGAACCCGACGGGCCGCAGGTGCGCGGGCCGCTTCTTCGGAACCGCCTTTTCCACATAGACGATCTTCTCGATCACCAGCGGCTCGGGCGCAACGGGCGGCGTCGCGCCATCACGGCCCAGCGCCGCCACATGGCGCACGCCGCGCTCCTTCAGCACCTTCTGCACGCCCTTGATGGTGAAACCCTCGCCATACAGCAGGGCCTGGATGCCCTTCAGAAGATCGATATCTTCGGGGCGGTAATAACGGCGGCCGCCAGCGCGTTTGACGGGACGAATCTGGCCGAACCTGCTTTCCCAGAAGCGCAGCACATGCTGCGGCACGTCCAACTCATCGGCCACTTCGCTGATGGTGCGAAATGCTTCCGCCGACTTGGCCGGGTAGGCAAAAGCGGCAAACGACACTTATCCTTCGCTCCCCTCGTTTTCCGGCATTGGTGTCTGGCCGTTGATGACCGCCTTCAGCACGTGGCTGGGGCGGAATACCAGCACGCGCCGCGGCGCGATCGGCACTTCGTCGCCGGTCTTGGGATTGCGGCCCATGCGTTGCGATTTCTGGCGCACCGCGAAGGTGCCGAATGACGAAAGTTTCACGGTCTCGCCCCGGGCCAGCGCGCCACAGACTTCTTCCAGCATGTCCTCGACCATTTGGGCAGAGTCGGTGCGCGAGAGGCCGACGGCTTGAAACACGGCTTCAGTGAGATCGGCTCTGGTGAGGGTACCGGTGGTCATGTGGCGACTCTCTGGTTATCTACAGTAGGGTAACCCCCGCCAGGATTTCCCGTCAAGATCAAGAGGATAGCCAGAGGCTTTTATGTAACTGCTGCATGACAGGCCGGACCCTACCAGCGCAGCAGCGCCGCCCCCCAGGTAAAGCCCCCGCCCATGGCCTCCAGCAGGACCAGGTCGCCCCGTTTGATCCGGCCTTCCCTGACCGCGGTACACAAGGCCAGGGGCACCGAGGCGGCCGAGGTATTGCCATGCTGGGCGACGGTCGAGATGACCCGTCCGGGGTCGATGCCCAGCTTCCTGGCCGTCCCGTCCAGGATGCGCTGGTTGGCCTGGTGGGGCACGAACCAGTCTATGTCCTCTACCGTCAGGCCGGCGGCGTCGAGCGATGCCTGGATAGCGGCGGCGATGTTGGTGACGGCATGCTTGAAGACTTCCTTGCCGTGCATCCTCAGCTTGCCCACGGTCTGGGTCGAAGAGACTCCGCCATCGGTATAGAGCATGTCGTGCAGCCGTCCGTCCGAGAACAGCCTGGTGTTCAGCACGCCCTGGTCGGAATTGTCGCCCAATCCGTCATGGGCCTGCAGCACCACCGCGCCAGCGCCGTCACCGAACAGCACGCAGGTGGTGCGATCATTCCAGTCCAGCAGCCGGGACATGGTTTCGGCCCCGATCAGAAGGATGGTGCGCGCGGCGCCGGTGCGGATCATGCTGTCGGCCACCGCAAGGCCATAGATGAATCCCGAGCACACCGCCTGAACGTCGAAGGCGGCACCGTGACCCATGCCAAGGCGCGACTGCACGATGGTGGCGGTGGCGGGAAAGCTTTCATCCGGCGTCGTGGTGGCGCAGATGATCATGTCCAGTTCGCCGGCATCGATGCCGGCGTCGGTCAGCGCCGCGCGCGCCGCGCCCAGCGCCAGGTCGGAGGTCTTCTCGCCCGGCAGGGCGATGTAGCGCTGGCGGATGCCGGTGCGTTCGCGGATCCATTCGTCGGAGGTATCGACCTTCGCGGCGAGGTCGTCATTGGTGACGACATTGTCCGGCAGAAAGGCGCCGCAACCGATGATGCGCGCGCGTATCACAGTTCAGCTGCCCTTTCACCCGCCGCTTTCGCCGCGATGGAGCGGCGGTCGGCGGTGATGCGGGCGTTGATGTCGGCGCGGGCCATGTCGATGGCCATGTCCAGCGCACTGGCAAAGCCGATCGCGTCGGTTCCGCCATGGCTTTTGACCACCACGCCACCCAGGCCCAGGAATATGCCGCCATTGGAAGCGCGCGGATCCAGCTTGCGGCGCAGCGTGTTCAGTGCGCCCGAAGCGATGATCGCCCCCAGCCGGCCGAACAGCGAGCGCTTCAGCGACTGGCGCATGAATTGCACGATCAGCTTGGCGGTGCCTTCGGCGGTCTTCAGCGCGATGTTGCCGGTGAAGCCGTCGGTCACCACCACATCGACGGTGCCCTTGGTGATGTCGTCGCCCTCGATGAAGCCATGAAAGGCGATGGGCAGGCTGGAGCCGCGCAGGATCGCGGCCGCGCCCCTGACCGCGTCATTGCCCTTCTGCTCCTCGGCGCCGACATTGAGCAGGCCCACGCGCGGCCGTTCCAACCCCAGGATGGCGTGGGCGAAAGCCTCACCCATCACGGCAAAATCCACCAGTTGCTCGTCGGTGGCGGTGACGTTGGCACCGCAGTCCAGCACCACAGTCTGGCCTTTCAGCGTAGGCCAGATCGAGGCAATCGCCGGGCGCGAGATGCCGTCGATAATGCCCAGGTTGAACATGGAGACCGCCATCAGCGCGCCAGTATTGCCGGCGCTGACCGCGACATCGGCATCGCCGATCTTCACGCTCTGGATGCAATGCCACATGGAGGTGTCGCGGCCCCGGCGCAGCACATGGCTTGGCTTGTCCTCCATCGCCACGCGGCCGGGCGCGTGGCGCACGCTGACCTTGTCTTTCAGCCTGGGATGACGGGCCAACAGGTCTTTGAGCTGGCCCTCCTCGCCATGCAGCAGGAAGCGGACATCGGGATGACGCTGCGCCGATCGCAGAAGTGCGCTTACGACAACAGCTGGGCCGGCATCGCCGCCCATCGCATCGATCGAAACTGTCAGGGTGCGGGCCACAGCCACCTTTCAGGCGAAAGGTGTCAGCTCTTGGCCTTCACGACCTCACGGTCCGCGTAATGGCCGCAGGCGCCGCAGATGTGGTGCGGGCGCTTGGGCTCACCGCAGTTGGGGCAATCCCCATGGGCGGCGGCGGTCAGGGCGTGGTGCGACCGGCGCATGTTTCTGCGCGACGGCGAGGTTTTTCTTTTTGGGACCGCCATGGCGGGAAGACTCCTTCAGGCCCCGGCCGGGGCTTTCCGGCGGGCAAAACAGGGGGCGTGGGTAGCAGGAAAGTCCGCCCAATTTCAAGCCAAAAGCCCCTTTTGGGCCGCGCAGCCTATCGCTTCGTGGCTTCAGAGCCGCTTCTGAAGCCCTTTCAGCACCGCAAACGGGCTTTCCTGAACATCGGGCTCCTTTGATTCGGGCGAAAATTCCGCCCCCGGACGGCGCGGATAAGGTTCCAGGGCCAGGGAATATTCCTCCAGCACCGGACCGGCCAAGTCGTAATGCAGGCTTTCGATGTCCTCCGGCCCCTCTTCGGTGCCGGGATCGACGATCGTATCGCCGCCTTCCGATTCGGTACCACGGCGGGTATTTCCGACATAATGCAACTCTCGGCTGAACGCGCGCTCGATATGTGCCGGCACGGGCTCCAGCGTGACCACGCAGGCCTGGGTAACATCTGCCACCAGCCGGTAATCCAGCCGGAAACGGGTGGGCCCCAGTTTGGTGATGTCCACCGCCACCGCGAAGTTCTCCAGCGACGACACGCCCGACCATGCAGCGATTGCGGCGCGCTGGTCCGTGTCGGCGGCGAAATCCACCTTGTCGCCGGCATTGCCCAGCCGGCCGAGATTGTAGAACTGAGAGAGTGGCATGTTCATGAGACCGATATAGTCGGCAGCGGCCCGAAATCGAGACCCCGTGGGATGGCAGCCTTCAGGTAAGGCCCCGCCGCCAGGGCATATGCGGCCAGCGCCCGGCTGCGTCCGTCCACAGGCCCGCCCCGGTAAAGATTGCGAGCCAGCGCCTCGGCCAGGGCGGTGGCGTCGCCGGCGGATTCATAGGCCGTCACCCGGCCGAAAAAGGCGTCGGCAAAAGCCTTCATCTTGCGCGACAGCCCCATGTCGCCCGCGCCCTGCTCGCGCATGGCCTCGTCAAAGCCGATGAAAATGGCGTCGGTCAGTCCCTGGGCGGCCTCGCCCTCGCCCGCGGCCTTCAGGGCGGACAGAACCAGCCAGGCATGCAGCACCACCAGGTCAAAGCGCCCGTCGATGCTGTCGGCCACGCCGAATTCCCGGTAGAATACCGGATCGCGGGCGCGGGCCACCATTACCTCGTATAGGCGGGCCCCTTCCCGCTTGCGCGCAATCGATTTCCTGAGCAAATTCAACATTCAAGAGTTCCCCGGGGACGACGGGCCCTTGCCTTGCGCCCCGCCGGAGGTTAGCACACCAGCTGGAGCGGGGGCGTCAAGGTCGAAGTGATGAAAACGTCCAAACTTGCCCTCAAAGCCGCAGGCGTGGCCGCCGCCGCCCTGCTGATCGCCTGTACCCCTGTCGTCAGCCAGCGCGGCTATCTGGGCGATCTTGCCACCGAAGGCGCGATCAAGCCGGGTACCGACACCGAGACCACGGTGCAGGAACGGCTGGGCTACCCCTCTACCACCGCCGCCTTCGGCAGCGACACCTGGTATTATATCTCGTCCACCGAGAAGCAGGTCGCCTTCTTCCATCCGACCGTGCTGCGCCGTCAGATCCTGGCGGTCTATTTCGACAAGGACAACCGGGTGACGGACCTTCGCCACTACACGCTGAATGACGGCCATGTGATCGCGTTTGAATCGCGCGAGACCCCCGCCCGGGGCCGCGAACTGACCTTCCTGCAACAGCTCCTGAACGCCACGCCCGGCACCCAGGCGACGCCGATCCAGCAGGTCAATCCGGGCAACGGCGGCGGGCCGATTCCCTAAAGGAGTTCACCCCCACCTGTCGCAGCGAAGTGTCAGCGGAGCCGACCTGCGTTGCAACGGATGGGGGTCAACGAGACAGCGCGGACCTCACCCCAGATGGGCAAGGGTCGCGAGCAGCAGCAGCGCGACGATATTGGTAATTTTGATCATGGGGTTTACCGCCGGGCCGGCGGTGTCCTTGTAAGGGTCACCCACCGTGTCGCCCGTCACCGCGGCCTTGTGGGCATCGCTGCCCTTGCCGCCGTGATGGCCGTCCTCGATGAACTTCTTGGCATTGTCCCAGGCGCCGCCGCCCGAGGTCATCGAGATGGCGACGAACAGGCCGGTGACGATCACGCCCATCAGCATGGCACCAAGCGCATTGAACGCCGCGGTCTTGCCCGCCACGCCGGTCACGAAGAAGAACAGCACGATGGGGGAAAAGACCGGCAGCATGGACGGGACCACCATTTCCTTGATGGCGGCGCGGGTCAGAAGGTCCACGGCCCGGGCATAGTTGGGCTTCTGGGTACCCTGCATGATGCCCGGCATTTCGCGGAACTGCTTGCGCACCTCCTCGACCACCGAACCAGCCGCACGGCCCACCGCCGTCATGGCCATGCCGCCGAACAGATAAGGCAGCAATCCACCGAAGAACAGGCCCACCACCACCCAGGGATCGGCCAGGCTGAAGGCCGGCATCTCGATGCCGGCGAAGAAGCCCGCGCCCTGCTCGACGAAGTGCTTGAGGTCCTGGGTATAGGCGGCGAACAGCACCAGCGCGCCAAGACCGGCCGAACCGATGGCATAGCCCTTGGTCACCGCCTTGGTGGTGTTGCCGACGGCGTCCAACGCGTCGGTGGTCTTGCGGACATCGCCTTCCAGCCCGCTCATCTCGGCAATGCCGCCGGCATTGTCGGTCACCGGACCGAAGGCATCCAGCGCCACGATCATGCCCGCCAGCGACAGCATGGTCGACACCGCGATGGCAATACCGAACAGTCCCGCCAGCAGGTAGGTGATGATGATGCCGGTACAGATCACGATGGCGGGAAGCGCGGTGGATTCCATCGACACCGCCAGGCCCTGGATCACATTGGTGCCGTGACCGGTGACCGAGGATTTGGCGATCGACTGGACCGGGCGGAAATTGGTGCCGGTATAATATTCGGTGATCACGATCAGCGCCGCGGTCACCGCGAGGCCCACCACGCCGCACCAGAACAGCGTCTGGCCGGTGAAGGCGGTATCGCCGATGCTCATCTGGTTGCCCATGCCGATCATTGCGTTGGTCAGCGGCCACAGGCCGATCAGCGACAGGACCACCGTGGCGATCACACCTTTGTAGAGCGCTCCCATGATGTTGCCCGACGATCCCAGGCGCACGAAGAAGGTGCCGATGATCGAGGTCACGATGGAAAGGCCCGCAATGGCCAGCGGATAGAGCATCAGCTGGGCCTTCATTTCGCCGGTGAAATAGATCGAGGCCAGAACCATGGTGGCCACGGTGGTCACCGCGAAAGTCTCGAACAGGTCGGCCGCCATGCCGGCGCAGTCGCCGACATTGTCGCCCACATTGTCGGCGATGGTCGCCGGATTGCGCGGATCATCTTCCGGGATGCCCGCTTCCACCTTGCCCACCATGTCGCCGCCCACGTCGGCACCCTTGGTGAAAATGCCGCCGCCCAGACGGGCGAAGATCGAGATCAGCGAAGCGCCGAAGCCCAGGCCCACCAGGCTGTCGGTGATCACGCGGCTTTGCGCCGGATCGTCCAGCGAAAGCCTGAGGCAGGTGGTGAGGAAGAAATAGTATCCGGCCACCGCCAGCAGGCCCAGGCCAACCACCAGCATGCCGGTAACAGCGCCGGAGCGGAACGCCACCGACAGGCCTGGCGCCAGGCCGGAGCGGGCGGCCTCGGCGGTGCGCACATTGGCGCGCACGCTGACATACATGCCGGTGTAGCCCGCCGCGCCCGACAGCGTGGCGCCGATCAGGAAGCCGACACCAACCTGCCAGCCCAGAAACACGCACGCCAGCACGAAGATCACCGCGCCGGCGATTGCTATGGTGGTGTACTGGCGATTGAGATAGGCGGCCGCGCCTTCCTGGATCGCGGCGGCGATTTCCTGCATCCGCGCGTTGCCGGCTGGAAGGCTCAGCACCGAGCGGATGGTGTACAGGCCATACAGCAGCGCCAGCACGCCGCAGGCCAGGATGATGTAAAGTTCCATGCGTATCCCCTTTTCCAACCCCGGGAAGCCCCGAGTAAGCTTAGGTGTGGGTCGGTGGCTAATCCCATGGCCAAGGGTGGCGTGGGGATTCGGCGCAACCGATCCCCATGGCCGGGGCCGCATCCTGAGAGGTGGTGCGGCGCGCCGCTTCAAGGGCGGCGCGAGATTGCCAAAAGGCCTGCGGTGAGGCAACCGCCTGGCTAATTGCTGCAGCGCGATTTTTCTATGACAGCGCCTTCCGGTCCGGCCGGTGCGCGGACGGGCTGCCCCTTGGCATTCAGGGCCGCCATCTGGATGGTGCAGATGGTGATGATCTTGACCTTGCCGGCCCCCATCACCTTCTGGGCATCCGTCAGAAGGCGGGCTTCAAGCCGGGGAATGTCGACTTCATCGGGATGGCCGGCGGCCGTCACCTGCTGGGCGTTCACGTCACGCACGAACGCATCCTGGATGAAGGGAAGCTTGTCGCGCACGGTCAGCGCCGCTCCGCCCGAAGAAGCGGTCAGCCGGCTGGAGATGTAGGCGTAGCCACTGAGCTTGCCCTCTTCATTCGTGATGGGCGCCATGAGGAAGGGCATCTCGACATTGGTGCCCGGAGCCCCGCCTTTCTGTGCGCCGCCCTTGCCGGCTTCGCCGCCCTGGGCTTCGCCGGTGCCATGGCCTTCCTCCGCCGCCATGGCCGGAAGAGCCACCAGGAGCATGATCAGTACTGCCCGCTTCATGACACGCACCGTCCCAGATCGGAGTTAGGGATTGGTTAACCCTCGAAATGCCGGAAACCGGGCCTTTGGACGGGTACTTCGCGGCCGTCCTGCATCAGGTGAACGCCGCTGCCCTTTTCGACATGGCCGATGGCCGTGAAGCGTCCCGAAAGCCCCGGCCGCCCCGTGAAGGCGATCTGGTAGTCGTCGCCGGCAGTAACCGCCCGCAGCAGCGCATCATTGCCCCAAAGCGCCTTCACCGGCGCCGACAGCGGGACGCGCGCGCCATCGATCACGATGGCGACCTGTGACGCCTTGGCGACATGGCCAAGATCGGCGATCAGCCCGTCAGAGACGTCGATACTGGAATGGGCCGCATCGCCAAGGCCGGTGGCGCCGAAGCTGACTGGCGGCTCGGGCACGCGATAGCGCGAAATCAGGCTGTCGCGATCGGCCGGGGAAAGAGCGGCACCCTCGCCGCGCAGAACCGCCAGGCCGCCTCCGGCATCGCCGATGGTGCCGGTGACATAGACATGATCGCCCAGGCGCGCGCCGCTGCGCCGGACCATACGGCCCTCGCGAACAAAGCCGAAGGCGGTGATGGCGATGGACAGCACCCCGGCATTCGTGTCGCCGCCCAGCAGCGAAATGCCGAACGTCTCCTGGTCGCGCTTCAGCCCGGCAGCGAACGCCGTCAGCCAGGCCGGCGTCACGTCGCGCGGCACGGTCAGGTTGAGCAGGTAATAGGCGGGCGATGTGCCCTTCGCCGCCAGATCGGAAAGGTTCACGCGAAGCGCCTTCTGCGCCACCGTGTCGGGCGGATCGGTGGGGAAGAAATCAGTGTCTTCGGCGATGGCATCGGTGGTGACCACCAGTTCGTGCCCCGACCACAGCGGCAGTACTGCGGCATCGTCGCCAAGGCCAAAGGCTCCCTCGCCCGCCAGCGGCGCGAAGTAGTGCGCGATGATGTCGAATTCGTCCATGTGCGCACAATAAAGGAAAGGGCGGAATGGCAATAGCCATCCCGCCCTTTTCTGATGAACCCCCTCCGTCGCAAGTCGGGTTTGCGTTCCGCAAACACCTCCTTGCGACACCCTCCCCCTTCCAGGCGCCACGCGCCGAAGGGGGAGAAGAACGGAGATTGGGCTAAACGGGCATCTTTCGCTTGGTGTACTCGCGTCCCTTGATCGCGGCCGCCTCGTCGGATTCCAGGATCATGCTGCCATCCTTGATCTGCTGGACAACGCTGTCGACACTGTTGTCGTCGGCGCGGGCGGCATTGAGGAAGCGCAGCCCGTTCTTCTTGCACAGGTCCAGCACCTTCTGGCGCACGGCCTTCATTTCCGGCCGCGCCGCCAACTCGCCCATCGAATGATCGTCTTCCGGGAAGGCTTCCAGGCCATAGAGCGAATAGGCATGGTCGCCCGGACCCCATTCCGCCATCGAGATACCCTTGACCGCCAAAGTCTGTTCGACATGGGCGTCGGCATGCACGTCCTCGATCTTGACGCCGAAGATCATCTCGCCGCGCGGATTGAGCGGCCAGGTGTCGGCGACATGCAGATACTTGCCCATCGGCACGCCCCAGATGCGCGGCGGGAAGACCTGGGGCGAGCCGCGCAGGCCTTCATGGGCCAGCTGCGGCACGCCCGGAAACTTGAACGGGAAGCGGACGCAGGCCTGGGCCGCGACCTCGATCGCCTTGGGATCGCGGGCGTGGCAGATGTGGATGCCCATGATGCCGGTGTCCATAAGCTGGCCGAACACCCAGCTGTTGGCCCACATATAAGCCTCGTTCAGGCCGATGATGGGGGTGGAGACGAACACGCAGGGGATGCGGTGGCCGCTGGCCGTGGGGCCGCCATCGGCCAGGCCCTGCATGAAGGCCTGCAGCGAGGTGAAGTCGATCGGATTGTGCTCCATGTCGTAGCAGATGGCGTCGGCCCAGGTCTTGGCCATCTTCTTGCCCTGCTCGTAAGGATCGACGCCCGGGCCGATTCCGGGGCCGGTGTAATAGGCCGGCTGGTTGTCTTCCCACAGCTCGATCACCTTGTTGACGCGGCGGGGCTTGTAATTGCGATCCACGGTGGAAGGCTGGGTGCCCGAATTGATCGGCCGTTCGCGCGGTTGCGCCTTCGCACTGCTTGCGGCAAGACCGGCGCCCAGCGCCGCACCGGCGATCAGTAAATCTCGCTTCTTGATATCCATGGGAGTTCTCCGCAGGTGTCAAAGAAAATGGAAAGTCCGCGCGCGGACACCGATAATCTGTCCGCATCCGCGCCAACAATGTGTCCGCATCTGCTGACTGGGGGGGCGACCTTGCACACCCAGGCGGGCGCGCGCAAGCCGTTCCGCGAAACAGGCGTTTCGCGTCACAGAACCGGCACGTATCTCGCAACTGCAAAAAAGAAAGGGCGGTGCCAAATCAGGCACCGCCCTTCCCCGACAAGATGCGAATTAAACTGGCATTTTGCGCTTGGTGTACTCGCGGCCCATGATGGCGGAGTCCTCGCCGCACTCCAGCACCATCGCGCCGTCCTTGATCTGCTTGATGATGAAGTCGGACGAGTTGGAGTTGGTGTTGGCCGCGTTCAGGAAGCGCACCTTGTTCTTTTTGCACAGGTCCAGAACGTTCTGGCGCACCTTCACCATCTCGGGCATGTCCATGATGTTCGGCGGACGGGTGCCGTCTTCCGGCATCACGTCAAGACCATAGAGCCAGTAGCTGTGATCGCCCGGGCCCCATTCGGCCATCGACATGCCGGGCAGCGCGATTGTGCCGGCGGCCTGCTCGTCACAATAGGTATCCTCGATCTTCACGCCGAAGATCAGTTCGCCCTTGGGATTGAGCGGCCACAAATCGGCGACGTGATTGTACTTGAAGGTGTTGACGCCCCAGATCTGGGCGGCATAGCCGGCCGAGGACCCGCGCAGGCCGCGCATGGGCAGATCGGGAATGCCCGGGCGCTTGAACGGATAGCGGCAGCCCATCTGCATCGCCACCTGCACCGCCTTGGTATCGCGGGCATGGCACATGTGGATGCCGTGGATGCCGCAGTCCAGCAGCTGCTCGATCACCCAGGTATTGGCGCGCATATACGGCTCGTCCAGGCCGATGATGCAGGTCTCGACGAACACGGCGGGGGTGCGGTGGCCGCTGCGGGTCGGGCCGCCATCGACCAGGCCGCGCATGAATTCACGCAGCTGCGAGAAATCGAGCGCGCCATGTTCCATCTCGACATTGATGGCGTCATACCAGGTGCGCGCCATCTTCACGCCCTGGGCGTAAGGATCGACGCCCGGACCAAGGCCGGAGCCGTTGTAGTAGATCGGCTGGCCATCTTCCCACAGCTCGATCGCCTTGTTGATGCGGCGCGGCTTGTAGTTCCAGTCGACCGTCGAGGGCTGCTTGTTGCTGTTCGCCAGGATCGGGTTCTGCGTGCGAACACCCATCATCTCCGGCGGTACCTGGCGGCGCGGCTGTGCCTGCGCGGCACCGGCCAGGCCCGCGGCAGCTCCCACCCCGGCCGCAAGGCCCAGGAAATCTCGCTTCTTCATGTCCATGGAATATCCTCCCCTAGATTGTTGTGGTGCAAAGCAATGGCGTCACACCAATGCCCCCGGGGGCATGGCACCACCAACACTTGTCACTGCCAAGTCTTGCCATGACGTGGCCGCCGCAGGCATTAAATCGGGGAAAGTCCTGTCGCAGGAATAGCTTGCATGTGTCCGTGAGACCGGTCTTGCGACAAAAAGACAAATGATGAAGAAAAATTTAGGCCGATCGTATTGGCCGACTAAAACTCAATTTCATCATCGGGGACCGGAAGTCCGAATTCCTTCGCGCGCTTGCGCCTTGCCAGCGTATCCAGCGCCGCATTGACGAAGCCCGGCTCGTCGCCGCCAAAGAACGCGCCGGCCACAGCGACGTACTCGTCGATCACCACCTTTGCGGGCACGTCACGGCGCGCCACCAGTTCGAACACGCCACAGCGCAGCACTGCGCGCAGGATGGAATCCACCCGCTCCAGCTTCCAGTTCTGCGACAGCGCCGAGGCGATGGCGCGGTCGATCTCGACCTGGTGGGCCGGCACGCCTTCCAGGATGGCGGTGAAGAAGGCTTCATCGGGCGTCGCCATCCCAGCTTCGCTCAGCTCGGCGAAGCGATGGGCGATGAACTGCTCGCCCACCTCCTCGGCGCCCTCGCCCGAAATTTCCATCTGATAAAGCGCCTGAACCGCGGCCAGGCGTGCTGCACGGCGCTCGTCTGCCTGACTCACGGAATATCCCTCATGACAGAATCCCCAGGCGCTGGCGCAGCACAATCAGCGACAGCGCCGCGCGCGCGGCATCGCCGCCCACATCCTGGTCCATCGCCAATGCCATCGCCGCATCCTCGTCGGCGGCCATCAGCACGCCATTGCCGATCGACAGGCCTTCTGTTCCCAGCATCATCAACCCGCGCGCGGATTCCCGATAGAGCATGTCCGCCGTGGCGGACATACCCAGCACGCAGCCCAGGGCCACATAGCCCTCGAACGGCCTTCCGCTGCGCGCGGCCAGGGCAATGGCCGGCGGCAGCTCCAGAACGCCCGGCACGGAAAAACGCTCGAAGAGAGCGCCGCCCTTCTCCAGAGCCAGGGTGGCGCCATCAAGCAGCGCGTCCGTGACGGCCGGGAAATAGCGGGATTCGATGATCAGGATATTCATGACCCGCCGACGCGCATACAGCTCCGTCTCGCCCTCGTGCGCATCGGCGCACAGGAGGTAGAGGTGCCCGCAGAAGCGAGAATTGGGCGACGACCAGAGCCGGCGCACAATGAGCAAAGCTGTGCAGGGCGGATGGGGCCCATCTAAAAAATCATTCCAACTTGTCTTCGCCCTCGAGTTCGCCGATCAGCGTCTCGAAATCGCGGGTCTCGCGGAAGTTCCGGTAGACGGATGCAAAGCGCACATAGGCTACCTTGTCGAGGCTTGCCAGCGCCTGCATGACCAGTTCACCGATCACATTGGCGGGAATCTCGTTTTCACCCATGGACTCCAGGCGGCGCACGATGCCCGTGATCATGCGGTCCACGCGCTCTCGCTCCACCGGGCGCTTGCGCAGCGCGTGGTTGATCGAGCGTTCCAGCTTGTCGCGGTCAAATGCCTCGCGCCGGCCGCTTTTCTTCACCACGATCAGTTCGCGCAGCTGCACCCGTTCGAAAGTGGTGAAGCGTCCGCCGCATTCCGGGCAGTGGCGGCGGCGGCGGATGGCGGAGTTGTCCTCGGAAGGACGGCTGTCCTTCACCTGGCTGTCGTCATGTCCGCAGAAGGGGCAGCGCATTCTCGCCTCTCTTTTTATTATGGATAGATGGGAAATCGCCGGCACAGATCGCCGACCTTCTCGCGCACGCGTGCTTCGGATTCCGCGTCACCGTCCTCGTGATTCCTGCCGGCCAGCCCGTCGATCACTTCCACGATCAGCTTGCCGATCTCGCGGAATTCGGCCACGCCGAAGCCGCGCGTTGTGCCGGCGGGCGTGCCCAACCGGATGCCGGAGGTGACGAAGGGCTTTTCGGGATCGAAGGGAATGGCGTTCTTGTTGCAGGTGATGAAAGCACGGTCCAGCGCCTTCTCGGTGAACTTGCCGTTGACCTTCTTGGGACGAAGGTCGACCAGCATCAGGTGGTTGTCGGTGCCGCCTGACACGATGTCCAGCCCCTGCGCTCTCAGTTCGGCGGCCAGCGCCCTGGCATTCTCCACCACATTCTTCGCATAGACCTTGAACTCCGGCCGCAGTGCTTCGGCGAAGGCAACGGCCTTGGCCGCGATGACATGCATCAAGGGGCCGCCCTGCAGCCCGGGGAAAATGGCGGAGTTGAGCTTCTTTGCCAGCGCCTCGTCATTGGTCAGGATCAGGCCGCCGCGCGGGCCGCGCAGCGATTTGTGCGTGGTCGATGTCACGACATGGGCGTGCGGCACCGGGTTGGGATGCACCCCGCCCGCCACCAGGCCAGAGAAGTGTGCCATGTCGACCATCAGCCAGGCGCCCACCTCGTCCGCAATCTCGCGGAAGCGTGCAAAGTCCCACACCCGGCTATAGGCGGTGCCGCCCGCGATGATCAGCTTGGGCTTGTGCTCACGCGCCAGGCGGGCGACTTCGTCCATGTCCAGAAGCTGGTCGTCGCGGCGCACGCCATAGGAAACCGGCTTGAACCACTTGCCGCTCATGTTGACCGGCGAGCCGTGGGTCAGATGGCCGCCCGCAGCCAGATCCAGGCCCATGAAGGTATCCCCAGGTTGCAGCAGCGCCAGGAACACGGCCTGGTTCATCTGGCTGCCGGAGTTGGGCTGGACATTGGCGAAATTGGCGCCGAACAGCTTCTTGGCCCGCTCGATCGCCAGGGTCTCGATCACGTCGACATATTCGCAGCCGCCGTAATAGCGCTTGCCGGGATAACCTTCCGCATACTTGTTTGTCAGGACCGAGCCCTGCGCCTCCAGCACAGCTCGCGAGACGATATTCTCGCTGGCGATCAGTTCGATCTTCTCGCGCTGGCGGTCCAGTTCGTCCTGGATGGCGGCGGCCACCTCGGGATCCGATGCCTCTAAACCATTGGTAAAAAAGCCGGAATTTCGCTCGGCAGACCCTTTTGCATCGGAGTGGGTGGCAATGGCCGACATGCAAGCCTCTTTGAAGATGCTGAAGACGGGTCGAGGGCTGATCTAGCGCCCCCGCACAGAAGTGGCGGATTTACCGTCTTCCCCGCACCAAATCTAGCATCTTGGTGCGGCAGCGGGGCAGGATTGTTAAAAGATACAGGAAGTGTGGTTCATTGCCGCTGTCAGCGGCCCTAGGCCTGGCGTCCGGCGGGCGGTTAAATGCCCCCGTGGCGGCCCCATTTAAGCCGCGATGCTGCCGCAAAAGACCGAGGATTGCGGCCCCGGTTTCCAGCATCCGGACCGCAGATGTCGAAGGAGTGTGGCGTATGCGTAGCCAAGGCGAAGATGAGATCCTCAAAATGGTGACGGAGATTGTGGCCGCCTATGTCAGCAAAAACACCATCGCGCCCGGCGACCTCCCCGTGATCATCAGGAGTGTCCATGCCACCCTTGGGGGCATGGGCAATGGCGAGGTTCCCAGTGCGCCACGCGCTCCCGCGGTGTCGGTCAAAAAATCGGTAACGCCGGACTTTATTGTCTGCCTGGAAGACGGGAAGAAGCTGAAAATGCTCAAGCGTTATCTGCGCTCGCGCTACAAGCTGTCGCCCGACGAGTATCGCCAGCGCTGGAGCCTGCCGCCCGATTATCCGATGGTGGCGCCCAATTATGCCAAGCGGCGCAGTGACTTCGCCAAGAAGATCGGCCTGGGCCGCGGCTCCCAGGCGAAGCGGCGGCGCAAGGGCTAACCCTTTTTCCGGGCCAGATAGTCCAGCTTGCGGCGCGCCGCCTGGGCCAGAACCGATTGCGGCGCGCCGGCAGGGCCGATGATGCTGGCCTCAAGGCCGCTGGCAGGATCGATGGCCGTTGCCTTGACCGTGTTCCCGAGGACCACGAATTCGACGTAGATCGGCTGGTGAGCGCTCAAGCCGCGCGGGCGAGCTTGTGGGCGTCCCACACCACCACCAGCGCATCGACCAGGGCATCCATCATCGCGTCGGTATGGGCCGGCGACGGGGTGAAGCGCAGCCGCTCTGTGCCGCGCGGCACGGTGGGATAGTTGATCGGCTGCACATAGACGCCGTGGTCCTTGAGCAGCGAATCGGACACCGCCTTGCACAGTGCGGCATCGCCCACGAACACCGGCACGATATGGCTGGGGCTATCCATCACGGGGAGCTTCGCGACCGCCATCTTCTGCTTCAGGGTGGCGGCACGCTCGGCCAGCCTTTCGCGTTCGACGTCGCTGGACTTCAGGTGCCGGATCGAAGCCAGCGTGCCCGCTGCAATCACTGGCGCCAGTGAGGTAGTGAAGATGAAGCCCGGCGCGAAGGAGCGGATGCAGTCCACCAGCTCGGTGCTGGCGGCGATATAGCCGCCCATGACGCCGAACGCCTTGGCCAGCGTGCCTTCGACGATGTCGATACGGCCCATGGTGCCATCACGCGCGGCAACACCGGCACCGCGCGGGCCATAGAGGCCCACGCCATGGACCTCGTCGATATAGGTCAGCGCGCCATATTTTTCCGCAAGGTCGCAGATCTGTTCAGTGGGCGAAAATTCGCCCTCCATCGAATAGACGCTCTCGAAGGCGATCAACTTGGGGGCCGCGGAGCCGGCCGCCTTCAGCAGCTCTTCCAGATGTTCCATGTCATTGTGGCGGAAGACGTATTTGGCCGTCCCGCCATGACGGATGCCTTCGATCATCGAGGCATGGTTGAGCTCGTCCGAGAAAATGATCAACCCGGGCAGCACCTTGGCCAGGGTGGAGAGCGTGGCGTCATTGGAGACGAAGCCGCTTGTGAACAGCAGCGCGGCCTCCTTGCCGTGCAGGTCGGCCAGTTCGCGCTCAAGCTCGACGTGATAGTGCGTGGTGCCCGAAATGTTGCGCGTGCCGCCCGAACCGGCGCCCACCGCATCCACCGCCTCATGCATCGCCGCCAGCACCTTGGGATGCTGGCCCATGTTCAGATAGTCGTTGGAGCACCAGACGGTGATCGGCAGCCCCCTGTTGTCGGTATAGGTAATGCCGTTCTCGATCAGACCCGCCTTGGGATAGGCGCCGCATTCGCGCAGGATGTCGGCGAACACGCGGTAGCGCCCCTCACGCTTGAGAGCCGCCAGAGCTTCCTGGAAGCTGGACCGGTAGGAAAACGCCATGGATACTGCCTTTGGATCGGTTCGCGCCCTGACAAGGCAGGATAAACCGAAAGAAGTGTTTGATTCCACGCAATTTGTCACATGACCGTGCCGCTTCCGACGCCGCCTCTCTGGGGCCTGGTTTTCGCAATCTCCGGCGGGCTTCTGCTCTGGCTGGTTTCGCTGCGGCGCAAGGACGCCAGTATCGTCGACATCTTCTGGGGACCCGGCGTAGCCGGTGTGGTCGACATCGCCGCCATCATGGCTCCGGCGGCCGGTCCCAGAGCATCCACGGCGCTTTTACTGGTGAATATCTGGGCCGTCCGGCTGGCAGCCCATGTCTACGCCCGCCATCACGGCGAAGGTCATCGCTATGCCGCCATGCGCCGCCATTTCGGGGCGCGCTGGTCGTGGTGGAGCCTGGTCCAGGTGTTCCTGTTGCAAGCGATTCTCATCTGGTTCATTCCCGCGCCTCTGGTTGCGGCCATGCTGTCGGGCCTGCCGGTGCTTGCAGGGATGGACTATGCGGGCATCGCGCTGGCCGTGACAGGGCTGCTGTTCGAGTCGGTGGCAGATTTTCAGTTGGCCAGGTTCCGTGCCGAACCCGCCAACAGGGGCAAGGTTCTGGATCGCGGCCTGTGGAGCTGGTCACGCCATCCCAACTATTTCGGCGAGGCGCTGATGTGGTGGGGGTTCTTCCTGATCGGCTTCTCCGCCGCCCATGCCTGGTGGCTGATCCTCTCGCCGCTCCTGGTGACGTTCCTGCTGCTGCAAGTCTCGGGTATCACTCCGATGGAGCATGGCATCGAGGAACGCCGTCCGGCATATGCAGATTACAGGCGGCGCGTGAGTGCTTTTGTTCCGCTGCCACCAGGGCGCTAGCTTGCCATCGCCACCGCGGCGTTCACGGCCATGGCGATCAGCACGGTATTGAAAAAGAACGACAGCATCCCGTGCAGCATCACCGCCCTGCGCATGGCGGTCGTGGTCACACCCACGTCCGAAACCTGGGCCGTCATGCCCACGACAAAGGAGAAATAGAGAAAGTCCCAGACACCGGGATCGCCGCCGCCCGGAAACGCAAGGTCGCGCTCGTCGCCCTCCACTTCCGGGTCGTCGAAATAGTGCAGGCTTGCATAGTGAAATGCCATAACCGTGTGCAGCGTACACCAGCCCAGCGGCACGCCGGCGCCCGCCAGAACCAGCGCCGGAACATCAAAATTGTTCTTCTGGTTCAGGGCCACGAACACTGCAACTGCGAAGAAGCCCATGGTGGCAAGAGTGATCAGAACCACCACCACGATCCCCTCGTCCTCGCGCTTGGCGCGGCGCTTGAGGTCCTTGGGCGTCTGGCTCAACAGCGGCACGCAGAGGATCAGGAAGGCCAGATAGAAAAGGTCGCCGCCGGCCAGCGCGGCGGCATCCAGGCCGAATTTGCGGGCGGCCAGCCATGCCAGCGCGCCGGCAACCAGCGCACCGTAAAAGCGCACATGGCGTGTCAGCGCTGCGCGAAGCCCCATCATAGGGCAATCTTAGCCGAGTCGGTCTTCAGCGGCCTTTGTAGAACGGCGCGATCTTCCAGAAATCCTCTGCTCCCAGCCACACGCCGGGGGTACCGCAATCGCGGGCGGCCAGGCAGAGAAGATGCAGCTTCAGTGGCCCTTTTTCGGCAACCATGGCGTTTAGCCAGCCGTCCTTGCTGTCATATTCGGCCTGCCAGATGCCCTGGTTCTGGGGATGGCGATCCCATTCCTGTTCGGAATCGGCGCGGACGGCGTCGAACATGGCCTCGCATGCGGCGATCACCCGTTCAACCGGCAGTTCGGCACTGGCGGTGACACGCTCCTCGCCCGGACGGCGCATCTGTCCCGAAACCGGTGCGATGAAGGGCGCGTTCATGGAGCTACAGCCGGAAGCGGACCTGGTCGATCCAGAAGCGTTCCAGGCGCTTGAGGCTGATGTTCATGCTCTCAAGGTCGGCGGCGCCGACATTGCCCACCGCCTCCAGCGACAGCAGATGCCGGTCGAACAGTTCGCCCAGCATGTCGCGCACCGCTTCGCCCTTGCGCGTCAGGCGCACGAGCACGGAGCGGCGGTCGGCTTCGGACCGTTCGTGATGGATATAGCCGCCCTCCACCAGCTTCTTGAGGTTGTAGGAGACGTTCGAGCCAAGATAGTGGCCGCGCGTGCGCAACTCACCCGCCGTCAGTTCCTGGTCGCCCACATTGAACAGAAGAAGCGCCTGGACCGAGTTGATCTCCCGCTCATCGCGGCGATCCAGCTCGTCCTTGATCACATCGAGAAGCTGACGATGCAGCCGCTCCACGAGATTGAGCGTCTCGAGATAGTGTTTGCGTACCGCCAAGGCGCCATCAAGCGCCGCCGCGGCCTGCGGTTTGACCAATGCCGTCATTTGTCTTCCCCGCTTTTTGCGGAGCCCACCTGTTGTTACAGCCACTTTAGGGGAGATGTCTTAAAGGTGCGTAAAATCCGCGCTAGCCCGTCTGGCGGTCATGCTGCGAATGCGGGGAAACAGGCACAAGGATAACACGCGGTAAACAACATGCATTCAATCGCCGAACAGTTCGTGCTGAAGCGGCGCAAACGCCGCCTCGATGACCTGTTCCGGCACAGCCGCCAGGGATTGAGGCTGCCAGTGCGGATTGCGGTCCTTGTCCACCAGCGCCGCGCGCACGCCTTCCCGGAAATCATGGCCTTCGATCACCCGCATCGCCAGGCGGTATTCCATCGCCAGGCATTGCCTGAGGCTCAATCCCTGCGCCGCCTGGAGCTGCCGAAATACCAGCTTCAGCGATGTGGGCGAACGGCTGCGCAAGGTTTGCGCTGTCTCACGCGCGAACACGCTGCCGTCGCGGTCCAGCCGTTCCAGGATTGCTTCCACCGAGGACGCCGCGAACACAGTGTCGACGCGGCGGCGATGCGGCGCCAGCTCACCGGCAGGCAGCTTGCACGCGAATGCATCCGCTGCGGCATCCGGCGCCTCACCTTCCGCTAGCCGATCCAGCAGGGCGGGGAAATCCGTGCGGGCCACGATCGCGTCGACCAGTGCCGCGGCCTGTGCGTCGGCGGCCCCGATGCGCGCGCCCGTCATGCCCAGATAAAGCCCCAGCCGACCCGGACTCCGCGTCAGGAAATGACTCGCGCCGATGTCGGGAATAAAACCGATTCCAGTTTCCGGCATGGCGAACGACATCTCAGGATCGGCCAGGCGCAGGCTGCCATGTACCGACACGCCGGCCCCCCCGCCCATGACAAAGCCGTGTATGAGCGCGACGTAAGGTTTCGGAAAGGCGCCGATCCGTGCGTTCAGCCGGTATTCGTCGGCCAGAAATCGGGCGCCCACACCGTCGCCGGCCAGCACCGACTGCTGCACCAGCCGGATGTCACCGCCGGCGCAGAAGGCGCGGTCGCCTGCGCCACGGATGGCAACGGCGCGGATCTGCGGGTCCGCGGCCCATTCGTCGAGGAATTCCTGAATGCCCGCGACCATGTCCGGTGTCAGGGCATTGAGTGCCTGGGGCCGGTTCAGGGTCAGAAGCCCGAGGGCGCCGCGCTTTTCGGCGAGAATGTGGCGGTCCTGCTGCATTGCGTCTACTTGCGTGGGCGCGGCCAAATTGGCAAGAGAACTCCCACATGAGCTACCCTGCGACCCGCCTGCGCCGCCTGCGCCGATCCGCCTGGAGCCGGGCCCTGGTGCGCGAGACGGTCCTGACCCCTGCCGACCTGATCTGGCCGCTGTTCATCATCGACGGCAGGAACGAACGTTCCACGATCAAGACCCTGCCGGGCGTGGAACGGTTGTCGGTGGACCTGGCGGTGGCGGCGGCCCGGGACGCCGCAGTGCTGGGCATTCCCGCCCTGGCCCTGTTTCCCAACACCCCGGATGCGCGGCGCAGCGAGACCGCCAGCGAGGCCTACAATCCCGACAACCTGATGTGCCGGGCGCTTTCTGCCATCAAGGCGGCGGTTCCGGAGATCGGTTTGATCGCTGATGTGGCGCTGGACGAATACTCCAGCGACGGCCAGGACGGATTGGTGCGGGACGGCGAAGTGCTGAATGACGCGACCATAGACGTCATGGTCAAATCGGCGCTGGTGCAGGCAAAAGCCGGCGCGGACATCATCGCCCCGTCCGACATGATGGACGGGCGGGTGGGCGCCATCCGCGCCGCGCTGGACGGGAGCGGCTTCGACCAGGTCCAAATCATGTCCTATGCCGCCAAATATGCTTCGGTCTATTACGGGCCTTTCCGCGAGGCGGTGGGTTCCGGCGCAAGACTGAAGGGCGACAAGAAGACCTATCAGATGGATCCGGCCAATATCGACGAGGCGCTGCGCGAAGTGGCGCTGGACATCGAGGAAGGCGCCGACAGCGTGATGATCAAGCCTGGGCTGCCCTATCTTGATGTGATCCGCTTGGTGAAGGACAGTTTCAACATCCCCGTCTTCGCCTATCAGGTGTCCGGCGAATATGCGATGATCGAATTCGCGGCGCGCAACGGCGCCTTCGACCGCACGGCCGCGATCATGGAAAGCCTGGCCTGCTTCAAGCGCGCCGGCGCCAGCGGCATCCTCACCTATTTCGCCCCGGAAGCAGCGCGTCTGCTGGGAAAGTAGTTCACATCAGGCATGTCAGATTCCTTCTTCCTGCAAAAACGCCATCGCAAGATGCTGCTTTCGGGCCGCCGGTGGCGCATGCGGCTCGTCTTCTGGGGCGGCGCAGTGGGCGTGGGCGTGGTTTCGGTCGCCTTCGCCGCCGCCGCGACCCAGGCGAGCGCGCTGTTCAACGCCATGCTGTTCAATCCCTGGATCGCGCTGGTGCTCACGCCGGCCGGCTTCACCCTGTCGGCCTGGGTCGCGGCGAACTATTTTCCGGGCAGCCAGGGATCGGGCATTCCCCAGGCCATCGCCGCGCGGCATATCCGTGACACCGGCCTGCGTTCGAATATCCTGGCGCTACGCCTGACCTTCGGCAAGATCCTGCTGACCCTGTTCGGCCTGGCCTGCGGCGCCTCCATCGGCCGCGAGGGGCCCACCGTGCAGGTCGGAGCCGCGATCATGCTCTATTCGGGCCGCGTGGGGCGAATGATCAGCCAGCGCGGGCTGATCCTGGCGGGCGGCGCAGCGGGCGTCGCCGCGGCCTTCAACACGCCGCTGGCCGGCATCGTCTTCGCCATCGAGGAAATGAGTCGCGCCTTCGAGCAACGCTCAAGCGGCCTGGTTCTGATCGCCGTGATCCTGGCCGGCATGGCCTCGCTTGGGTTGGTCGGCAACTACAGCTATTTCGGCAGCAACGCTTCCATGCTGACGGTCACGATCGATTGGGTGGCGCTGCCCATCTGTGGAATCCTGGGCGGTGTCCTGGGCGCGCTGTTCGCGCGCGCGGTGCTGCGCATCAACACCTTCACGGGCACCTATATCGCGGCCAATCCGCGCCGCAACCTTCTGCTGGCGGCGTTCGTCGCCGGGTCGATCGTGGCGATTTGCGGGCTGCTCAGCGGCGGCGCCACCTATGGCACCGGCTATGAGGCTGCCCGCCAAGCAGTTGAAGGCAGTGGCATGTCGCTGGGTTTTGCGCCGCTGAAATTCTTCGCCACTGTGGCCTCGACCTGCTCGGGCATTCCGGGCGGCCTGTTTGCTCCCTCCCTCTCTATCGGCGCCGGCCTTGGCGAGGCCGTGGCGGCGGTGCTGCACGTCCACGCCCCGGGCGCCATCGTTCTTCTGGGCATGACCGCCTATTTCGCCGGCGTGGTGCAGGCGCCGATCACCTCGGCAGTGATCATCGGCGAGATGACCAACGCCACCGCCATGCGCCTGCCGCTTCTGCTGGCGGCGCTGATCGGCTACGGCATCTCGCGCGCCATCCAGCGCGAGTCGCTCTACCACGCGATGGCGCGACAGTTCCTGGCGAACCTCAAGAAATAGCGAGAACGATCAGTCCCGCACGGTCGAAAAAAGACTGCGCAGAATGATCTCCGCGCGCGCGGGCAGCACATGCAGTCCGGAGCGGCGCTGGCCCAGGTCGATCACGTTTTCCAGCACCAGCATGGCCAGGCCGTGTATCGACGACCACACTGCCAGGCCAAGAGCCGGATCGGACAGGGAGGTACCAATCTGCGTGCCGATGGCATCGGCCTTCAGCCCCAGTGCGGGGAACTGGTCGCGGTTGGGCAGCTGGCCGCCGAACATCAACCGCGCCAGCGCCGGACGGGCGGCGACAAAGCGCATATAGGCGGCGCCGATATGGGCGATGCGATCAGGCTCGGAGCCCGACATCTTGGCAGCCTCAGCCAGCGACTCGCGCAATTCGTCGAAGCCCTCGATGGCCAGTTCCACCAGCAGCGCCTCATGGTTGGGAAAATGGCGATAGGGCGCGGCATGACTGACCCCGGCGCGGCGTGCCACCGCGCGAAGGGTCAGCGCTGCCAGCGTTTCCTCTTCCAGGATAGTGCGAGCCGCCTCCAGCAATCCGTTACGCAGGTCGCCGTGATGATATCCACGCGCCGCCCTGTCCTGCGACGCGTCGGCTCCAATTTCCTGCCGATTCCGCTCATCCATGCCAATGCTATCCTTTGTTACCCTTGCGCGCGGCTTCCTGGCGCACGAACAGGCTGGAGGTATCCCAGCGCTTGCCGCCCAGATTTTCCACTTCCGCGTAGAACTGATCGACCATGGCGGTCATGGGCAGGCTGACTTCCTGCTTGCGCGCTTCATCCAGGGCGATGCCCAGATCCTTGCGCATCCATTCCACCGCAAAGCCGTGATTATATTCGCCGGCATCCATGGTCTTGTAACGATTCTCCATCTGCCAGCTTCCCGCCGCGCCCTGGGAGATCACCGCCTCGACTTCCTTGATGTCGAGGCCGGCGGCACGCGCGAGGCTGAAGCCTTCCGCCAGGCCCTGGACAATGCCGGCGATGCAGATCTGGTTGACCATCTTGGTCAACTGGCCCGATCCGGGCGGACCCAGCCGCTTGGACAGCTTTGCATAGACCGCCATTACCGGTTCGGCGCGGGCATAGTCCGCCTCGCTGCCGCCGCACATGATGCCCAGCTTGCCGTTGATGGCGCCCGCCTGCCCGCCCGACACCGGCGCATCGACGAACCCGAAGCCGCGCTTTTGAGCTTCAGTCGCCAGTTCACGCGCGATACCTGCAGACGCGGTGGTGTGGTCGACGAACAACGCACCCTTGCTCATGGCGTTGAAGGCGCCATCCGGACCCAGCGTGACATCGCGCAGGTCGCTGTCGCGGCCCACGCAACAGAAAACAATGTCCTGGCCCCTGGCAGCTTCGGCCGGCGTGGGCGCCGTCTTTCCGCCATATTCCTTCTGCCACTGCGCCGCCTTGGCAGCATTGCGATTATAAACGGTAACATCGTGTCCGGCCTTCAGGAGGTGGCCCGCCATGGGATAGCCCATCACACCCAGACCGATAAATGCGGTTTTCATTAGTCCACCACTTCCATTTTAGGAGTTCCTCCAACGGCAAATTCGGGCCTCTTCATCAGCCAGATAACCGCGAAGACCGGAAGGCTGATTACAAACATGAAAAGGAAGTCGTTGGCATAGGCCTGAACTTGCGCGCGATATTCTAGGAGAGAATTCAGGTTTGCCAACCCAAAAGGTATCTGCGGGTTCATCATCATCGAGGGTCCATTGACCCCCAGTGCCCGGTTGAAGGGCGAGGCATAGCCGGACAGGTGGGCATGGATGGTCTGGACACTGTTGGCCAGGATGGTGGTGGTCAGGGAAACGCCGATGGCGCTGCCAATGTTGCGCATGAGATTCGTCAAGCCGGTGCCATCCGTGCGCAATTGTGGCGAAAGTGTCGCAAACGCAACCAGGATCATCGGGTTGAATATAAGGCCCATGCCCAGCCCCTGAACAAACGTCACCCATGACAGGGTCCAGACGCTGACGGAAGGTGTCCAGCCGGTCATGTGCCAGAGCGAATAGATCATCAGGCTGGCGCCTGCGGTCATGATGATGCGGGGATCCATCTTCATGGTCAGCCGTCCGGCAAACATCATCGCCGCCATTACCCCAATGCCCCGCGGTACCATGAGAAAGCCAGTCTGGGTAACGGTGCGCCCCGACAGGTTCTGCAGATAGGGCGACAGCAGCGCCGAGGAGGCCAGCAGCACCATGCCCATGACGAACATCAGCACCATACCGCCCGTGAAATTTCTGTCCCGGAAAATGGCGCGCGGAATGAAGGGCTTTTCGGCCGTAAGCATGTGAACCAGGAACAGGTAGAGCGCGATGCCGGCGATGAGCGCCTCGACCACGATCTCGGTGGAGGAGAACCAATCCTTGGTGGTGCCGCGATCAAGCAGCAGTTGCAGCGCCGCCAGGCCCACCGACAGGGCACCAAAGCCGAACCAGTCGAAGCGCAGGGTGGAATCGCGTGCCGTGTCCTTGAAGAATATCCACAACGCGACGCAGGATGCGATGCCGAACGGCACGTTGATGTAGAACACCCAGCGCCAGTCATAGGCATCCGTCAGGATGCCGCCCACGGTAGGACCAAGGATCGGCCCCAGCATCACGCCCATGCCCCAGATCGCCATCACATTGCCGCGCTTGGCGGGCGGATACATGTCCAGCATCACCGCCTGGGACAGGGGCCCCAGCGCGGCGCCGAACACGCCCTGGATCAGGCGAAACAACACCATCTGTTCCAGCGACTGGGCCGCGCCACACAGCATGGAAGCGATCGTGAATCCGGCAACGCAGGTGATCAGGAAATTCTTCTTGCCGAAGCGGGCCGCCAGCCAGCCGACCGGCGCGGTCATGATGGCCGCCGCGATGATGTAGCTGGTCAGCACCCAGGTGATCTGGTCGCGGCTGGCAGACAGGCTGCCTTCCATATAGGGCAGCGCCACATTGACGATGGTGGTGTCCAGGGCCTGCATCAAGACGCCGGCCATTGACCCCAACAGCACCGCCCACTCGGCGATCTTGTTGTCGTATTGGTGGGCGGCGTGGAGTTGATGGTCCATGGCGGACTAGATGCCGTTCAGCAGGCGGAACCAGCGGCGGTGGCCGGTATCGATCGAGATTACCGCGCTCATGCCCACGCTCAGGGGGCGGTCACACTGGCTGTGATCGATATCGATGCGCACGGGGATGCGCTGGACAACCTTGACCCAGTTGCCGCTGCCATTCTCGGCCGGCAGGGCCGAGAAGGAACTGTCGCTGCCGGCGCTGACGCTTTCGACATGGCCGGTCCAGCTGCATGCCGGATAGGTGTCGATGGTGAAGCTGACCGGGGCGCCCGGATGTATGTGGTTCAACTGGGTTTCCTTCAAATCGGCCTCGACCCAGATCCGGTCGCCGATCAGGCCCACCGCACTGGTGGTGGTGAAGGCCGACAGGGCCGAGATCACCAGCGTGCCGGGCTGCAGCGAATCCACTTCGCTTACCGTGCCGGCGAAGGGCGCGCGCACGGTGGCGTGGTCCAGCTGGCGCTGGGCCTCATCCACCTGGGCCTTGGCCTTCAGGTAATCCGGAGACTGGTCCACCGGCAGGTTGGGATTGCCGTTCAGTTTGGCAAGATCCGTGGCCGCGGTCTGGCGCAGGGAGGCGACGGTTGCCTGGGCACTCAGCAGCGCGGCGTGGATGTTGTCTACCTGGACGGCGGCGATGGCGTTCTGCCTGGCGAGCGCGACATAGCGGTCATAGGTCTTCCGGTTGACATTTACCTGGGCCTGCTGAGCGGCGACCTGGGCCACGGCGGCGCGATACTGGGCACGGGTGGATTCGACATCCTGGACGGCGCCGGCCAGCGCGGCCTGGGCATTCTCCAGCGCGATGCGGAAGGGCTTGGGGTCCAGGGTGAAAAGGACATCGCCCGCCTTCACATGCTGACCTTCATGCACATTCACGCTCTGGACCAGGCCCGAGACGTCGGTCGACACCATCAGCTTGTTGGCGTGGACATAGGCATCATCCGTGGTCTCGTAGCGCCCGCCCATCAGATAGAAGACCGCTGCCGCCGCGAGGAATATTCCGACACCGCCGATCATCAGGATGCGCCGCAGGGCGGCGCGATCGAAACCGGCGCGCGGACGAGCGCCCGCCGGCACGGCGGCGATGGAATTGTTCACGGATGACATCCTATTCTCCCGCCGCGGCAAGTTTGCCGGGCTCAGCAGTGAGCTTGTCCTTCATGTGCAGAAGGGCATTGGTGATGGTTTCCAAGGTCTGTTCGTCCAGCCCCTTGGTGATGCTTGCAAACAGATCGTTCTTGTAGCGGTGGATTTCCCTGAGGATGGGCTGGGAGGCCGGCAGCAGGTGCAGGCGGCGGATGCGACGGTCCGCCGGATCCAGGCGCCGCTCCAGCAGCCCGCGCGCCTCAAGCCGGTCGACCAGACGCCCCACTGTGATGGGCTCCACCTCGCACAGGCTGGCCATCTCGTTCTGCGTCATGCCCGGTTGGCGCTCCAGCCGCGCCAGGATCACCCATTGCGCCCGGGTCATGCCATAGGCGCGCGCCCGCTGGTCGAAGCGCGTGCGCATGATCCGCGCCACGTCGTGCATCAGAACCAGCATATCCCGGTCGAGATTCATGCCGCGAACATAAGCAGCGTTATAATAACGTGCAAGATGATAAGGCGGCTTTTTTGGCAGATCCCGTCTGCAAAAAACAATGGGGCCGGCGGGTTTCCCCGCCGGCCCCGATGCCGGAACTACCGATAAGTTTACGGCGAAACCTTGAGCTCCGAAGCCCACGCCGCCTCGATCCGCTTCACCACGGAATCCGGGATCGGGACGTAATCGAGCTTTTCGGCATCAGCCTGGCCGTTCTTCAGGGCCCAGTCGAAGAACTGGACGGCGGACTTGTTGGTCGCCTGCGGAGAATCCGACCGCAGCAGCACCCAGGTGGTGCCGGTGATCGGCCAGGACTGCGCACCCGGCTGGTTGGTCAGGACCAGATAAAAATCCTGCACCTTGGAAAAGTCGGCGTTGGAAGCGGCGGCCTGGAAGGCCTCCATCGTCGGCTTCACATGCTGGCCTGCGGCATTGATCATGTCCGTGTAGACCAGGTTCGACTGCTTGGCATAGGCGTACTCGACGTAGCCGATGGAGCCGGCCAGCTGGGCCACGCTGGCGGCGACGCCGGCATTGCCCTTTCCGCCCACGCCACCCGGCCAGGACACCGCCGTGTCGGCACCGACCTTGCTCTTCCATTCCGGACTCACCTTGCCGAGATAGTCGGTGAAGTTGAAGGTGGTGCCCGAGCCGTCCGAACGGTGCACGGTCAGGATCGCCATGTTGGGCAGGTTGACCTTCGGGTTGAGCTTCTTGATCGCCGGGTCGTTCCACTTCTTGATCTTGCCCAGATAGATGTCGGCAAGCGTGGGACCATCCAGAACCATCTGACCGGCGGATACACCAGGCAGATGCACGACCGGCACGATCGAGATGATCACCTGGGGGAACTGCATCAGCTTGTTCTTGGCAATTTCGTCATGCATCAGCGGCTTGTCGGTCGCACCGAAAGCGACCGTCTTGGCTTCGATCTGCTTGATGCCGCCGCCCGAACCGATCGCCTGATAGTTGATCTGGGTGCCGGTCTGCTGGTTGTACCTTTGCGCCCAGACCTGCAGCACGGGATAGATGGCCGTGCTGCCGGCGCCGGTGAGGTTGACCGCCAGCGCGCTGGTGCTCATCAGGGCCGAAGCCGCGGCCGCCAGAAGAACCGTCTTGAGGGAGATTTTCATTTCGTCTTTCCTTTCGAGTGTCCCGCCATAAATGAGCGAGGTTTTTTCGTTTGTGCTCGTGCGCGAAGTCCAGAAGACATAAGGGGCGCACATGACGTGCGCCCCTTACTTATATTACCACTGGAAGTCACCCCAGATGCCGAACTCGTTATACGAGCCGGTCTTCAGGCCGGTATTGGAACCGATGTTGCCGTTCTGGGTGCTGATCAGACCGCCGCTGGCGCCCTCATGCTTCCAGGCCAGCGAGAAGTCGACGATCTTGGTCGGGCTCCAGGTTATACCCATCGTATAATACTCGTTGTTCTTGCCCGGCACGGTCTTGGTGTTCGTGTCGACCGAGTCGTAGCGGCCGAACACGGCCCATTCCGGCAGGAAGTAGTAGGAGGCAAAACCCGAAACGCCGTGGGCGCTGTCGCCGATGGTCGGCGAAGCGACCAGGGCGGTCGAGTAGTCGTTGGCGTTGAAATATTCCACGCCCACGCGCAGCCCGTTGGCGATATAGGCACCAACCACGTTGAAGCGGTCGGCGGTGTGATATGTCTTGGTGCCATAGGGCGTGCCCAGCTTGCCGGTATAGCCGCCGACGCCCAGGTTGAAGCCCTCATAGACAGCACTGACGCGGCCTTCGAAGTCAAAGCTGTCGAAACGGTTGGTGCCGCCGCCGACCGGAATCTTCTTGTAGCCGCCGCCGTTGATCACCGCGAAGTCGTAGTTGAGGATGCCGTCAAACAGCGAACCCAGGGCGTGGACGCCCCAGTCGGAGCTGGTGCCGAACTTGGTGCGGTCGATCAGCGTATTTTCGAAATAGCGCATGCCATAGATGCTTTCCGCGTAGGGCACCCACGGAAGGTCAGTCGCGCCCAGGCGCACAATCAGGGCCGGATCGATCTTGGCCTGCAGATAGGCCTTCTTCAGGTAGAGCTGCCCGGCACCGGTGGTGCCGTCATAGGTCGTGTCGGTCGTGACGTTGGCCGAGAAGATGCTGTTGAAGGTGTGATCAATGCCGATATAGAAGCGCTTGATGTCGAAATTGGTGCCGTTGCCGTTTCCAGGCACGCGCGCGCCGTTGGCCTTGTTATCGATGTTGGTGGCATCGAAATACATGCGGCCGCTGATCGAAGTATTGCTCCACCAGCCGGTCGGCGCCGGCGGCGGATTGTTGGCGGCCTCGGCAGCACGCATCTCGGAGTTCTGAACTTCCTCCTCAAGGGCCGACAGACGCGATTCCAGTTCGGCGTTCGTTGGCGCCGCGTCGTTTTGCGCCAGCATCATAGGCGCTTCCTTGGGCTGTTCGGAACCGACCATCGCGGCGGTGATCGTGGGCGCATTCGCGTCGGCCGTCCTGGCGAACGCCGTGCTTCCCATCGCGATGGCGGCAACGCCCGTCATCAATACCAGTTTCCCCATATTCATCACTACCCTCAGTCCCTAGATGTTCCGCGCAATCTCGCGCGCGGTTGCTATCGCCGGGGGGCACTACAGGACGATGACGGCGGTGTGACGGTTCGGTGACAGCCTTCGCGGGCGCGGCAGAAACTGCGCTGGCGGACGATCCGGGCTCTGTGAATAGTTGCAGACGTGGCGTCTTTGCCACGCCCATTCGGATGGGTAGCGGACGCCCCTATTCCGAGTCGGTGACGCGCCGGCCGATAATCCCATCGGGCGGTGTGCCCTGGGCGAGCGCGCCATAGCGGCCCTGGAAGTAAACAAGCGGCGCGCCGACGTCGGCGTGGCGGGCAAATCGCAGCACCCGCCCTAGCAGGATCGCATGGTCGCCCGCATCCTGAACACTTTCGCGGGCGCATTCGAATACCGCCAGCGAATCAGCCAGCGCCGGCGGACCCAGTTCGGTGGGAATCAGCTCGATCCCATCGAGCCGGTGCTCACCCGGTCCGGCCAGGCGCGAGGACACCGCCTTGTGTCCCGCAGCCAGGATGGACACGGTGAAGCCGGGCGCCGTGGCGAAGGCCGGATAGCGGCGCGAGCGGCGGTCGATGCACCACAGCACCAGGGGCGGATCCAACGATACCGAAGTAAAGGAATTCACCGTAATCCCGATATGGGACGCATCCTCAGCCTCCCCGGGCACCGCGCCCGTGGTGGTCATCACCGCAACGCCGGTGGGGAAACTGCCCAGCGCATTCCTGAAAGCCCGCGTGTCGAATTCCATGACCCATCCTGACCCGGCCCCGTTTCACACTCGGTTAAGCCGGGGTGTGCATGATCGCCAAAGGTTGGGCATAGCGGCGACAGACCGCAAGTCCCACCCGGGTATTGGCTGTTAAAATGGGGTTCTCGGCTCATGGCCGGCGACAACACGGTTGTCATCAAGCGCATCAAAAAGGGCGGGCATGGCGGCCATCACGGCGGCGCCTGGAAAGTGGCCTATGCGGACTTCGTGACCGCCATGATGGCCTTCTTCCTGCTGATGTGGCTCATCAACACCACCACCCCGGAGCAGAAGCGCGGCATCGCCGACTATTTTGCACCCCAGTCGATTGCCCAGACGGTTTCGGGGTCCGGCGGCGTCCTGGGCGGCAAGGTGATGGGTGAGGACAGTGCTCATGCCGGCGGCGCCCAGTCCGTCATGCAGAAACAGAGCCCGCCTTCGCCCGATTCGCCGGTCAAGTCGATGGCCAGTGGCGGCGCCCAGGGCGGCGCCAACGCGACCAGCGACAGCACCAGCACCAATTCCGCCCAGGACAGCGACTTCGCCCATGCCGCCGAGGCCATCCGCCAGTCGATCCAGGACAACCCCGATATCGCCAACCTGTCCCATCAGGTGATTCTGGAGAACACGCCCCAGGGTCTCAAAATGCAGCTGGTCGACCAGGATGGCCGGCCCATGTTCCAGCAGGGCACCGCCGAACCGATGCCCTACACCAAAAAGCTGCTGTCGGTGATCGGCGGCATCGTCTCCGCCCTCCCCAACCGCGTTTCGATCAGCGGCCACACCGCTGTAAACGATGCGGCCGCCACCGGTGGAAGCTGGGAACTTTCGGCGGCCCGCGCCAACCAGGCCCGCACCCTGTTGCAGGCGGGCGGCCTTTCCTCCGACCGGATCTACGAGATTTCCGGCAAGGCGGGGTCCGAGCCGCTGCTGCCTGAAAACCCCAGCGCTAGCGCCAATCGCCGCCTGTCGATCACCCTGATGCGCGAAGCGCCCCCCGTCCCGTCCGACCCTGGGCTCTGAACCGGCCAACGTCCCGGCCCCTCACAGAAATTCACCCACGGTCCGCCAAAAAACACTCCGCGGGACTCGGTTTGTTTGCCATACTCACGCCTGGACGGGGCAGGTTTTTGGGCCGTGACCGAGCAACGCAGCACACGCATTCCGCAGTTTTTCCTCACCCCCGGTGGGCCCTGCCCCTATCTGCCGGGACGGGTCGAGCGGAAAGTCTTTGCCCGTCTGGGCGGAACCCTGGCCCAGCCCCTGTCCGAGGCCCTGACCCATTCCGGCTTCCGCCGCAGCCAGTCCATCGCCTATCGCCCGGCCTGCGAGGGCTGCAACGCCTGTGTATCGGTGCGCATCCTGGCCGACCGCTTCGTGGCCAGCCGCGGCCAGCGTCGCACCCTGAAGCGCAACGCCGACATCGTGCGCACCGAAGTCGCCGCCGAGGCCACGCGCGAACAGTTCGCCCTGCTGCGCACCTATCTGGATTCGCGCCATCCCGGCGGGGGCATGAGCGACATGGGCCTGTTCGACTATGTCGCGATGGTGGAGGAGACGCCGGTCGCCACCCATATCGTGGAATACCGCACGCCTGACGGCGTGCTGGTGGCCGCCGCCCTCACCGACCGGCTGAAGGATGGGCTGTCCATGGTCTACAGCTTTTTCCATCCGGGGGAAGTTGCCCGCAGCCTGGGCACCTACATGATCCTGAATCATGTGCGCGTGGCCAGGCAGCATCATTTGCCTTTCGTCTATCTGGGCTATTGGGTGCGCGGCAGCCGCAAGATGGACTACAAGGTGCGCTTCTCGCCGCTGGAGGCGCTGACCCAGAATGGCTGGGAGGCGGTGAAAGTGCCGCCGGAAGGCGAATGACTACCGGCCGGCGCCGCCGAACCTTTGCTTCCATTCCGCGATCTGCTCTTCGCTGATCTTGGGCACCAGAATCTCCGGCGCCCGGATCGGCTGGCCGGGCGACAGGTCGTCCAGCAGCACCTTCATGCCTTCTTCGGGGAATGGAATCACTCCGCCGCGATAGCCAACCGGCTGGATGCATTCATGGATGGTACGGGCGAAGCCCGGCATCACCGGCCAGATCAGATGCGCGAACTGATGCACCAGGTTCAGGCCCATGCGCACGCCGACGGCCGCCCTGTCGCGGTCGGTCTTGACGTGGGTCCAGGGCGCGGCGCGGGTAAGATATTCGTTGCCCGCCACCCAGATGGCGCGCAGCTCGGCCATCGCCTTGCGGAATTCGGCCAGCTCCATCAGTTGGGCGTATGTGGCGATGCGCCGGTCCAGCTCGGCGATCAGCGCGTGTTCTTCCTCGCCATAGTCGCCCTCGCCCGGCACCTGGCCGTCGAAGCGGGCAACGCAGAACTTGGTCACGCGGCTGACAAAATTGCCCAGCACGTCCGCCAGGTCCTTGTTGATGACGCCGGCGAAATGCTCCCAGGTGAAATTGCTGTCGCTGCCTTCGGGCGCATTGGCGATCAGGTAATAGCGCCACCAGTCTGCCGGCGCGATGTCCAGCGCGGTGTCCATGAAGATGCCGCGCTTGCCGGAGGTGGAGAATTTGCCGCCCTCATAGTTCAGCCAGTTGAAGCCCTTCAGCCGGTCGACCAGCTTCCACGGCTCGCCCGAGGCCATGATGGTGACGGGAAAGCCCACCGTGTGGAAAGGCACGTTGTCCTTGCCCATGAACTCCCAATAGGTGACCTCATTGGCGGCGTCGCCGTACCACCAATTCTTCCAGGCATCGCCCTTGCCGCCCTTGTCGGACCACGCCTTGGTGGCGGCGATATATTCGATGGGCGCATCGAACCAGACATAGAAAACCTTGCCCTTCAGTGCGCCGCCGGCGATATCGTCCGGCACGGGAATACCCCAGTCCAGGTCGCGGGTGATGCCGCGGTCCTTCAGCCCCTCGTCCAGCCATTTATAGGCGATGGAGGTAACCAGCTGCGGCCAGTCGGCCTTGTGGCTGTCGATCCAGGCGCGGAGGCGGTCGGCGAACAGCGATTGTTTCAGGAACAGGTGTGTGGAATCGCGAATCTCGATGTCTTTGGCGCCCGACACCGCAGAGCGCGGCTCGATCAGGTCGATCGGGTCCAGCACCCGTGTGCAGTTCTCGCACTGATCGCCGCGCGCGCGGTCATAGCCGCAATGCGGACAGGTGCCGATCACATAGCGGTCGGGCAGGAAGCGGCCGTCGGTGGCGCTGTAAGCCTGCTTGGTCGTGCGCAATTCCAGGAAGCCGTTCGCCCACAGTTTTCGGGCAAAGTGCAGGGTCAGTTCGTGGTTCTGCGGCGAGGAGGAACGCCCGAAATTGTCCCAGGACAGGGCAAAACGGTCACCCAGCTCTTTCTGGACCGCATGCCACTTGGCGGCATACTCGGCGACCGGCACGCCCTCTTCCAGGGCCGCCAGTTCGACCGGAGCGCCATGCTCGTCCGTGGCGCAGATCGCCAGCGTGTCATAGCCCCGGCTGCGGCAATATCGGGCGAAGATGTCGGCCGGCAGCATGGAGCCAACCAGGTTGCCCAGGTGCTTGACCCCGGCGACATAAGGAATGGCGGAGGTAATCAGGATGCGTTTCATGGCGGGCTGAACTGTGCCAAAGTCTCGAAAAATGCCAGTTCCTCATACAGGGGGACGGCGGGGGAAGCAAAAGGGGCTTTTGACATGCCAATGATGCGCTGGTCAGGGATGACGCGGGGCTTGGCTTCGGCGGCAGCGGGAGCCGCGCTTCTGGTGGCGGGGCCGGCATCCGGCCAGCCCCATCAGCCAATCCCCGACAATACCGTCGTCCCTGTCAGCGCCTTGGACAAGGCGCCCCACCAGGACATCTCAAACGGCATCGTCTCGGCCAGGGTCTATCTGCCCGGCCCGGGCGCATTCTACCAGGGCACACGCTTTGACCGGAACGGCATTATCGCCCACGCCACCTACAAGGGGCAGGACTATGGAAAGCCATGGTTCAGCGGCTATTCGCCTGCGGTGCACGACTTCACCTGGCACAAGGGCAAAGTGATCGTGCATCCGGCCAGCGCCGCGGCCGGACCTGCCGAGGAATTTGATTCCATCGGCTTCGACGCCGCCGGCATGGGTGGGCAATTCCTCAAGATCGGGATCGGCATGCTCAAGCGCGACACCGACAAGGAGGACCACGTTCATCCCTATCCCGTGGTCAATGGCGGCACCTTCGATACGCAGGGCGGCAAGACCCGCGTGCAGATGACCCAGACCCTGACCGACAAGGCCAGCGGCTATGGCTACGTTTATGCGAAGACGGTGCATCTGGTGCCGGGCAAGGCCCAGATGACGATCGAGCACACGCTGACGGACACGGGCAGCAAGGACATCGTCACCAATGTCTATTGCCACAACTTCCTCACGCTCAGCCCCGGCGACGAACACATCACCATCACCGCACCCTTCGCGATAAAGGCCGAAAAGCCATTTGCGCCCGACGCGGCAGCGGTAGACGGCAAGACCATCAAATACCTGCGCGCGGTGAAGGAAGGCGAAAGCGTCACCTCGCCCATCAGCGGCTTCGGGAGCAGCGCCAGCGATTACGATTTCACGGTGAAGAACACCGCCACGGGGTTTGGCCAGCGCATCCGCGGCGACCAGCCGCTGGCGCGCATCAATTTCTGGTCCATTGCCACCAATGTAAGCTGGGAGCCCTATGTGGCAATCTCGCTCAAGCCCGGCCAGACCAAACACTGGACTTATACTTACGATTATATCGGGCCGAAATAGAATGCGGCGCGCGGCGTCCCTGGGCTTTCTTGGCGCCCTCCTGCTGCTGGGGGCCGCCGCCCCGGCAAGTGCACAGCCGGGAACACAGCCCGCCACGGCGCTGGAGAATTTCCATCATGTGACGATCGGCAACGGGCTGATCACCGCCCAGGTCTATCCGCCGGGCAAGAACGAACTGTATCGCGGCACCCGTTTCGACCATGCCGGGGTGGTTTTCCATGTCGCCTATCAGGAACAGGATTACGATACCTACTGGTTCGATCGCTTCGTGGCCGATCCCACGGTCACAGCCAAACAGCCGCCCTATGTGCAGACATCCTGCTGTGCGGTCAGCGGCCCGGTGGAGGAATTTTCCGCCGTGGGGTTCGAGCAGGCCGGCATGGGCGGCCGTTTTCTCAAACCGGGCATCGGCATCTTCAGGCGAGACAATGACGATCCGGCACGCTTTCCGACGTTGCCCGCGCTGAATGACGGCACCCGTACCTTCGGAGCGACAAAAAGCAGCGCCCGTTTCACCCAGGTCATCGATGACCCGAAATCCGGCTATGGCTATCACTACGAGAAGATTGTCACGCTGGTCCCCGGCAAGGCGCAGATGACCATCAGCCATGTCCTGATCAACACCGGCAGGAAGGACATTGACACCACCGTCTATTGCCACAATTTCCTGACTCTCAGCCCCGGCAACGAACATCTGGTCATCACTGCGCCTTTCAACATCAAGCCGCAGACGCCGTTCCAGCCTCATCTGACGAAGGTCGAGGGAAAGACCATCCGCTATCTGGCACCGGTGCCGCCGGGCGAGATGGTGCGCAGCTATCTGGACGGCTTCGGCGACAGCGCCGGCGACTACGATTTCACCGTGACCAATACCAGGACCGGCTTCGGCCAGCGCATTCGCGGCGACCAGCCGATCGTCAAGATCAACATGTGGTCGATCGACCGCACCTACAGCCTGGAGCCCTATATCGCAATTTCGTTGAAGCCCGGCGAGACAAAGCGCTGGACCTACACGTATGATTATTTCGGACCCAGAGACAAAAGGACGGGAGGAAAGCCATGAGGATCGTGCTTGCAAGCCTGTTCGTCGTCACGGCCGGCACGGCGCTGGCGCAAGGCAATGCGCCCTATATCCCGCCGCCCAAGGACAGCACCACGCCCGCCAGTGCGTGGGACGATATGCCGTCCAAGACCATTACCAACGGAATCATAAGCGCCAAGGTCTATCTGCCTGGCGAATTCGGTTTCTATCGCGGCACGCGCTTCGACCATGCCGGCATGATCACCCACATCACCTACAAGGGGCATGATTATGGCCGCTACTGGTTCGTCAAGACGTCGCCCGTCGTGCAGAATTTTACCTATGACAGCGATGGGCTGGTGGCAAACAACAACAATGTCGCTGCCGGTCCCGTGGAGGAATTCGGCGAGAACGGCTTCAACGCGGCGGGGCCGGGAGGACGGTTCCTGAAGATCGGCGTGGGCATCCTGAAGCGCGACAACGACAAGTATGACCGCTTCCACACCTATCCCATCCTCAATCGCGGCGTGCGCACCACGCGAGCGACGAAGAGCGGCATCACCTTCACCCAGGTGATTGCGGGTGATCCTTCCGGCTACGGCTATCGCTTCACCAAGACGGTGACGCTGGTGCCGGGCAAGCCCACCATGCTGATCGAGGACCGGCTGACCAACACCGGCGAAAAGCCCATCGACACAACCGTCTACAACCACCATTTCATGACCCTGAGCCCCGGCGAGGATGGCGTGGAGCTTCAGGCGCCTTTCACGCTCGCTCACGCCCGACCCATGCCTGCCGATGTCGTGAAGTTCGACGGCAAGTCCATGACATATCTGCGCGGGCTGACCGGCCGGGAACAGGTGGCCAGCGATCTGACAGGGTTTGGCGACAGCGCCGGCGACAATGATTTCCGCATCACGGCCACAAAGACCGGCTATGGCGTGCGCCTCAGGGCCGACCGGCCGGTGACGCGGCTGCTCTGGTGGTCGGTGCCTTCGACCATGGGAATCGAGCCTTACATGGATGTAAAGCTGAAGCCGGGCGAATCCATGCACTGGACCCACACGCTGGACTATTTCGGCCCGGGCCAGGGATAATACCGCGCATGAGACATTTCCTGGCGGCGCTGGCCGTGTTTGTTGCGGGCAGCGCCCTCGATCCAATTTCCTGGGCGCAGCCTGTGCAACCCCAGCCAAAAGTCACCTATCCGGTTGCTGACCTGCTGGCGTCCTCGCCGTCCGTCGTGCTGAGCAACGGCACCTTGCGCGCGGTGGTGCGGCCCCCGGATCTGAAGGCGGGCTTTTACCGCGGCACCCGCTTCGACCAGACGGGGGTGATCACCAGCCTGAAGGCCGGCGATACCGAATTTTATGGCCCCTGGTTCGAGCGCACCGCGCCGCAAGTGCTGGACTACGCCTATGTCGGCAGCGATCTGGTGGCTGGGCCCGACAGCGCCATCAGCGGGCCAGTGGAGGAGTTCGCGCCGCTGGGTTTCGCACCCAGGCCCGGCCTGTTCGTGAAGATCGGCGTGGGTGTGCTGCGCCAGCCCGACGACAAGCCTTACGACCACTACCGGCATTATGAGATCGTCGATGCGGGAGAGCGTCACACCCAGACGTCCAGCCGCAGCGTCACATTTACCCAGACGCTGTCGGGCGCGGGCTATTCTTATGACTATGAAAAGACCATCACCCTGATCCCCGGCACCAGCACGATGGAGATCGACCATGTGCTGAGGAACACCGGCACCACCCCGATCGACACCACTGTCTATGACCACAATTTCCTCAGGCTTGTGCCCGGCAATGGTGACATACGGGTCAGCTTTCCCTTTGCCGTTCATCCAGACCTGGCCCATGCCGCCAACCCACCGCCCGCGGACCTGATCAGCTTTCAGGGCAACGGCCTGGTGTACCTGCGGGCGATGAAGAACAGGGAGCGCCTGTCCTTCACCCTTACCGGCTTTGGCGATACCGCCGGCGATTACGATATCCGCATCGACGGGCCCACCGGCGCGGGCATGCGCATCAGGGGCGACGCACCCATCACCAGGATCAACATCTTCTCGGTCGACCGGGTACAGGCGGTGGAACCCACTATCGCCATCCATGTCTCGCCGGGGGACCAGCAGCGCTGGCGCTATACCTATGAATTCACGCCTTAAGGTGCCTGCCGCCGCGGGACCTTGCCTTTAACGGGGGCTGTGGCTAATGGATCGCTGCGGACAGCCGGTTTAGCTCAGCGGTAGAGCAGCGGTTTTGTAAACCGAAGGTCGGGGGTTCAATCCCCTCAACCGGCACCGCTCCCAGCCGGGACCGCCATGGCCGAGTTTCAGAAAATCCAGCACCGGAAGGCGAAGCGCCACAGACCCACGCGCGCCCTGCCCGTCCGCTGGGTGGTCGCCGCCGTCGCCGTGGGGGCACTGTTGGGACTTGCGATCATCCGTCAACCTACATCCATTCTCCCTTCCGCTCCGTCGCAGAACGCCGCCGCCCATTTCGGACTTTGCTACACCGGGGCGGGAACGAACTGCGTGGTCGATGGCGACACATTCTGGTCCGAAGGCGTCAAGATTCGCGTCGCCGACATCGACGCGCCCGAGACCCACCCGCCGAGATGCCCACGGGAAGCGAATCTGGGCAATCGCGCAACCCTGAGACTTCGGGACCTGTTGAATGCCGGCCGGTTCGAACTGGAAACGGTCTGGCCCGGGACCGACCGCTATGGCCGCGCCCTGCGTCGAGTGATGCGCGATGGGCAATCGCTGGGCACGATGCTGGTATCGGAAGGATTGGCGCGCCAGTGGAACGGCTCGCGTCAGCCCTGGTGTTAACCCGTAAGGTCTGAATAATAAATTCGAAATCGTCCCGGCCTGCTGGCGACGTGCCGGTGGAGTTCCACATAGCCGCGTCTGGGGGACGGGCCCAGGCCCGGGCGATCTCGTCCGCCCTGGACAGAGCGGTGCGCCGCTCCTTTCCCTGGCAGACGGCTGGCTGTACACTTCAACCTTCTTTCCTGAGGTTGCGATGCGCTTTGTGTTCCTGATTGCCGTCTCCGCTCTCCTCCTTGCCGGATGTACCGATGCCGACTGGTCGCATGCGCTGACGCGTTTGGGCCTGAATGACGAGCCCTCCAGCGCCTCGTCCACGGCATGGCTGGCTTCCCGGGAAGGGACCACGATGCGCGCGCCCGCGGCGACGGCCGCGCCAGTCTCACAGCCGCGCGGGACGGAAGACGGGTTTTGCGAGAACAGCGCGCACCAGAAGGCCAACCTGAGCAAATTCGATGCGCCGACCCGCGAGCGCATGTACCAGGCGCAGCTGGCTCAATGCCTGGATATCGCACGCAGCAATCAGTCGTGGCTAAACGCCGGCGAAGTTCCCCTAGCCCCTGGATACCAGCGCTAGGAAACGCGCTGCGGCTGCCCCGCGCATTTTGCTATCGCCCCATCAAAAAATCGAAATCACAGCCCCGGTCCGCTTGGGTAACATGGCGCTGGTAGAGTGCGGCATAGCCGCGTTCCGGTACGGGTGACAGCTGGTGGTCCGACAAACGGCGGGCAACCTCATCCGCTTCCACCAGCAGGTCGATGCGCCGGTCCTTGACTGACAAGCGGATGCGGTCGCCATTCCTGACCGCCGCCAGCGGCCCACCCACCGCACTTTCCGGCGTTACATGAAGCACCACAGTGCCGAAAGCAGTGCCGGACATGCGGGCATCGGAAATCCGCACCATGTCCTTTACCCCCTGCTGCGCCAGTTTTTTCGGGATCGGCAGATAGCCTGCTTCCGGCATGGCAGCGGCGCGCGGACCCGCATTCTTCAGCACGAGCACGTCGGACGGCATGACATCCAGCGCCGGATCGTCGATTCGGGTGGCCAGGTCTTCCAGATTCTCGAACACCACCGCCCGTCCCTCGATTTCGAACAGGCTTTCCGTGGCTGCCGCACGTTTCAGGATCGCCCCCAGCGGGGCCAGCGAGCCGGTCAGCGCCACCAGTCCGCCCACGGCCGAAACCGGTGCGGCCAGTGTATGGATCACCTTGCGGTCGACAAAATCGAGCGGTTCGTCAAGCCGCTGTTCCATGGTGCGCCCTTCAACGTCCAGCGTGTCCAGGTGCAGCAGCGGCTTCAGCTCGCGCAGCACCGCGCCCATGCCGCCGGCGGCGAAGAAGTCTTCCATGTAGCCCTCGCCCACCGGCTTGAGGTCGACCAGCACGGGAGTCTCGTCGGAGATGGCGTTGAGACGATCCAGCGAAATCGTCACCCCAGCCCGCCCGGCGATGGCGGCCAGGTGGATAATGGCGTTTGTGGAACCGCCGACGGCCATCAGCACCCGCAGCGCATTTTCCACCGACTTTTCCGTCACCACTTGGCGCGGGGTAATCGGGTTCATGGTCAGCGCCATCGCCGCGCGGCCGCTCGCTTCCGCCGCCAGCAGGCGCGCCGAATGCACCGCCGGGATCGCCGCCGTGCCCGGCAATGCCATGCCCAGCGTTTCGGCGATCGAGGCCATGGTGCTGGCCGTGCCCATGACCGCGCAGGTCCCGGCCGTCACCGCCAGATTGCCTTCGATTCCGCCGATCTCGCCCGCGCTGATCTCACCCGCGCGATAACGGCCCCAGAAGCGGCGGCAATCGGTACAGGCACCCAACCGCTCGCCCCGGTACCGGCCCGTGGACATCGGCCCGGTGACAAGCTGCACCGCCGGAATGTTGGCCGACACCGCGCCCATCAATTGCGCCGGCACGGTCTTGTCGCAGCCGCCGATCAGCACCACCGCATCCATCGGCTGGGCGCGGATCATCTCTTCGGTGTCCATCGCCATCAGGTTGCGGAACATCATCGAGGTGGGATTGAGAAACACCTCACCCAGCGAGATGGTCGGAAAGACGCGCGGTAGCCCGCCTGCCGCCAGCACGCCGCGCGAAACCGCATCGACCAGTTCGGGCATGGCGCGGTGGCAATTGTTGAAATCCGATCCGGTAGCGGCGATGCCCACGATGGGACCGTCCAGCAGCGGCCCTGACACGCCCATGGAGCGCGCGAAGGACCGGCGCAGATAGCGCGCGAAATCGCGGTCACCATAATTGGTGAGTCCCCCGAATAGCCCATGGCTCATGCGTCTTGTCCATCCATCTGCGCCGCCAGAAGGCTGGCGACATGTACCGCCCGCTTCTGTGCGCCATCGGCAATCTGGTGGCGGCAGGATGTGCCGTCAGCCACGAGCACCGTATCATCACCGGCTCGGCGCGCGGCAGGCAGCAGCGACAGTTCGCCCATCTTCAGGCTGACGGCGGCAGTTTCGACCTGGTAACCAAAAGCCCCCGCCATGCCGCAGCAGCTGGATTCGATTTTTTCCAGCTTCAGGTTGGGGATCAGCCGCAGCGTTTCCTCCACCGCGCCCATCGCGCCAAAGGCTTTCTGGTGACAATGGCCGTGCAGCATCACCTTCCGATCCGCCGGCCTGAGCCCAAGGACGAACCGCCCCGCCTTCACCTCGCGGGCAATGAATTCCTCGAACAGCAGCGCATGGGCCGCGGCGCGTTTCGACTTCGCGCCCGCCAGCATCGCCTGGGCTTCGTCGCGGAATGAAAAGAGGCAGCTCGGCTCGAGCCCCACCAGCGGCACGCCGCGGGCGAAATACGGCTCCAGCACCATCAGGCTTCGGCGCATCTCTTCGCGGGCCGCCGCGACATTTCCGACCGCCAGGTATGTCCGCCCGCAGCACAGCGGCCGGCCATTGGCCGCTGCCAGATGCACGCGATAGCCTGCGCCGGTCAGCACGGCCAGCGCATCACGCAGGACGCCCGGCTCGAAGGCAGCATTGAACGTGTCCGCCCACAGCACGACCTCGTGCCCGCCTTCGGGCCCGAAGCTTTCACCCGGATGATCGAAACGGTCGCGCCGCCAGGCCGGCAGCGACCTGAGAGCGCTGAAGCCGGCAATCTTCTCCGACAGCAGTCGCAGGCTGGCGCTGCGGTTGCGCAGGTTCAGCAGAGGCGCTGCCCAAGCTGCAGCCCTCGCATAACGCGGCAGGTTCGCGATCAGCCGGTCGCGCAATGAGTAGCCATAAAGATCGGCGCGCGCCTTCAGCACCTCGATTTTCATCCGCGCCACGTCGACTCCGGTGGGACATTCGCGCTTGCACGCCTTGCAGGAGACGCAGAGCTTCATCGTCTCCAGCATCTCATCACTCGTGAAGGCGCCTTCGCCCAGCTGCCCTGACAGCGCCAGGCGAAGCGTGTTGGCGCGCCCGCGCGTGACATGCTTCTCGTCGCGGGTGGCACGGTAGGACGGACACATCGCCCCGCCTTCCGACTTGCGGCAGGCGCCGTTGTTGTTGCACTGCTCGGCCGCACCCTGGAATCCGCCAATGGCGCCTGGATACTCCGACCAGTCCAGCGCCGGCCGGAAATCGCGCACGGCATAGCCCGGCGGATAGCGGAACAGGCTGCGCTCGTCGAATTTGGGGCTGCGCACGATCTTGCCGGGGTTCATCAGCCCCGCGGGATCGAGAGCATCCTTGACCTCCTCGAACGCCTTCACAAGCCGCTTGCCGAACATGGGTTCGTGGAATTCGCTGCGCACCAGCCCGTCGCCATGCTCGCCAGAGTGCGAGCCCTTGTACTGGCGCACCAGTTCGAAAGCCTCCTCGGCGATGGCGCGCATCGCCTTGACGTCTTTTTCCTGCCTGAGGTTCAGCACGGGGCGCACATGCAGGCAGCCCTCGCTGGCATGGGCATACCAGGTGCCGCGCGTTCCGTGGCGTTCGAAGCATTCGGTCAGCTTCGCGGTGTATTCGGCCAGATGCGGCAGCGGCACGGCGCAGTCCTCGACGAATGAAATCGGCTTTCGCTGATCCTTCATCGACATCATGATATTGAGGCCGGACTTGCGTAGCTCGGTGATGGCGTTCTGCAGGGCCGGATCATAGACCTCCACCACCCCACCCCATTTTGCGCCTTCGTGCCGGAAATCCAGACCAAGATCGCCCATCATCTGGCCAAGCCGGGCCATGCGCCGGTGGTTTTCATCCTCGCCGGAATCGAACTCCACCAGCAGGATCGCCGCGGGCTTGCCCTTTAGCATCGCTTCCAGCGTGGCATGGAACATCGGAATTTCGGCGGCCAGGCCCAGCATGGTGTCGTCCACCAGTTCCACCGCGATGGGTTTCAGCGTCACGAGATGCTGGGCCGCATCCATTGCGGCATGGAAACTGCCGAAATGGCACACGCCCAGCGCGCGTTTGCCCAGAACAGGCGACAGTTGCAGTTCGATGGCGGTGGAATATGCCAGGGTGCCTTCTGAGCCCACCAGAAGATGCGCCAGGTTGATGCGGTTGCGGCGCGGGTCCAGCGCGTCGAGGTTATAGCCGCCGACGCGCCGATGCACCTTGGGGAAACGCGCTTCCACCTCGCCGGCTTCGCGCGCGCCGATGGCCAGCAGCTTTTGCGCCAGCGGCCGCATGTTCGAATCCACGTCCGACAGGTCGGGCGACACTTCGCCGAAATGCATCGCCGTGCCGTCGGCCAGCACAGCATCGATGGCCAGCACGTTGGCGCGCATGGTGCCGTAGCGCAGCGATCGGCCGCCGCAGCTGTTGTTGGCGGCCATGCCGCCGATGGTGGCACGGCTTGAGGTGGACACATCCACCGGAAACCACAAGCCGTGCGGTTTCAACTGGCGGTTCAGATCGTCCAGTACGATGCCTGGTTCCACAGTGACCCGCCGCGCGTCCACATCCAGCGACAGCAGACGATTAAGATTTTTTGAGCCGTCGACAATCAGCCCGCTATTCACGGTCTGGCCGCACTGGCTGGTGCCGCCACCGCGGGCGGTGACCGGAACACCCTCCTCACGGGCCACGGCCAGGGCGGCCAAGGCGCCGTCCATGCTGGCAGGCACCACCACACCGGCCGGCATCATCTGGTAATGCGAGGCATCCGTGGCATAGCGGCCACGGTCGAAGGTCCCAAACAACACCTCGCCCGAGACGTGGGATTTCAGGCGCCGTTCCAGGCCGGGATTCAACATGGCTGCCATGTGGCTAAGTTCGTCCCTGTGACAGTTTTTTCCCGACTTTTTGCCCGTTCCGGGCTAAAAGCAATCCAATTATAAACCGGCCGCAGAAACGGCCGCCAATATCAGGCCAAGTGAGGAAACCATGGCGCAGGGCATGCACTATCTCCAGATTCCAGGTCCCAGCCCCGTTCCCGAGCGTATCCAGCGCGCGATCGACCATCAGGTCATCGACCACCGCAGCCCCACCTTCCAGAAGCTGGGCAAGGAAATACTGGAAGCGATCAAGGAACCCTTCGGCACCCGCCAGCCCGTGGTTATCTTCCCCGCCTCGGGCACCGGCGCCTGGGAGGCCGCCATCGCCAATACCCTGTCAGCCGGTGACAGGGTGCTGATGGTGGAAACCGGCCAGTTCGCCGTGCTGTGGAGCCAGATCGCCAAGCGCTGGGGCCTTCAGGTCGATCTGCTTGAAACCGACTGGCGCCATGGCGTGAACCCCGCAGAGATCGAGGGCAGGCTGGCCGAAGACAAGTCCCACGCCATCAAGGCCGTTATGGTGGTGCATAACGAAACCGCCACCTCCTGTGCCACCGACATCGCCGCGGTGAGGAAGGCAATGGACGCCGCCCACCACCCCGCCCTGCTGATGATCGACTCGGTGTCGGCGCTGGCCTCCATGCCCGTGGAGCAGGACGCATGGGGCGTGGACGTCGTGGTGTCGGGCTCGCAGAAAGGCATGATGATGCCCCCCGGCCTGGCCTTCACGGGCATCTCGCAAAAGGCGCTGGCCGCGTCGAAGACCAACAACCTGCCGCGCTCCTACTGGGACTGGGCGGAGATGCTGAAGTTCAACGAGAACGGCTTCTTTCCCTACACTCCCGCGATCAACCTGCTCTATGGCCTGAAAGAGGCGCTAGCCATGCTGCGCGAAGAGGGCCTCGAGAATGTCTTCGCCCGCCACCAGCGCCTGGCCGCCGCCACACGCGCCGCAGTGCAGGCCTGGGGCCTTGAACTTCAGTGCGCCGACCCGAAGGCCTATTCGCCGGTGCTGACCGCGGTGCGCATGCCCGCCGGCTTTGACGCCGACGCCTTCCGCAAGGTGACACTGGAGCATTTCAACATTTCGCTGGGCATGGGGCTTGGCAGGGTTCTGGGCAAGGTTTTCCGCATCGGCCATCTGGGCGACATCAACGAACTGACACTGATGGCGGCGCTGTCAGGCGTCGAGATGGGCCTGAAAATCGGGGAAGTGCCCTACAAGGCCGGCGGCGTGCTGGCGGCCATGGACGTGCTGACGGGAGAGAGCAAGAAACTGCGCCTTTCGGCCTGACGCGGGCGCGGCAAAGGGGGAAAACATGAAACGGCTTGCCTTGACGGCGGCGCTGCTGTGCGGCGCTGCGCTATATTCTTCCAGCGCTCTTGCGCAGCCAGCGCCACCGACGGCGCCCGCGGAAGCCAATGTGCCGCTGGCTCAGAAAGTCGGTCATTACGACCCCGCCCGGACCCGGCAGATCAGCGCCGTGCATGAAGGCGCCGGCACGATGAATTTTGGTCCCATCATGGGGGCCAATGCGCTTTCCACCAACCTGATCTTCCTGCACCGGGGCGTGATCCATCCCCACAGCGGCATCGGCCAGCACTTCCACAATCACTGCGAAGAGATGTTCGTCATCTTCGACGACACCGCGCAATTTACCATCAATGGCCGCACCTCACAGCTCACCGGCACCTGGGGCGCGCCCGACCGCATGGGCAGCGCGCATGGCGTCTACAATCCCACCGACCACGACATCGAATGGATGAACATCAATGTCGGCATGTCGAAGGTCTATGACAATTTCGACCTCAAGGACGACCGCGTTGGCGCCCCGCTGGACAAGGTGCCCCAGTTCGTCACCATGCACCTGGACCGGAGCCTGCTGAAGCCGGTGGAGGGCGAGCCCGGTGTCTCGCGCCGCCGCGCCCTGGGCCCGGCGGTGTTCTTCACACCCTGGTCCTTTGTCGACCACCTGCTGATCCAGCCCGGCGCTGCCCTGCCCGCCACAACCGACCGCGACATGAGCGCGGCCTATTACGTCATGTCAGGCGATGGCTCCGCGACCGTGAACGGCGAGACGGTCGCCATCAAAAAGGGCGACGCGGTGCCGGTGGACCTGGGCCAGACCAAGAGCTTCAAGGCCGGCACCCAGCCGCTGGAGTTGATGGTGATCGGCGTGGCGCGCGACATGGAGGCCAAGGAAGCCTTCATGGCCGATCCCAAGAACGCTTTCTGAAGAAAAACGCCGTCCCGGCAGAACCGGGACGGCGCACCGGCCTGTTTCCAGATTCCAATCGCGGTTATTTCCGGTAGTACATCGGGATTTCGCCGGCCACCTTGCTCTCAAGCCGGTAGAGGCTGGTCGAGCCGGTCAGATACACAGTCTTGCCGTCTCCCGCGAAGCCGATATTGGCGACGATCTCGGGAATCTTGATCTGGCCAAGCACCTTGCCCTTGGGGCTGATGATGCGCACCCCGCCGGGACCAGTGGTCCAGACATTGCCGGCGCTATCCACCTTCAGCCCATCGGGCACGTCCGGCGCGCTGCCGGGATAGCTGATGACGGTGCGTCTGTTCGACAGCTTGCCCCCCGGCCCGACGTCATAGGCATAGACCGCCATGTCGGGCATGGAATTGGAGATGTATAGCGTCTTGCCGTCGGGCGAGAAGCCGATGCCGTTCGGCGCCTTCAGGTCGGTGATCATCGGCGTCAACTTGCCGCCGGCATAGCGGAACACCGCGTTGAACTTCAGCTGCTTCTTGGGATCTGCGTCCATCTTGGGCAGACCGAAGGGCGGGTCGGTGAACCAGAGCGCGCCGTCCCCGGTGAACACCAGGTCGTTGGGACTGTTCAGCCGCTTGCCTTCATACTTGGACAGAAACGGCTTGAGGTTGCCGTGATCATCCATCCGCTCGATCGTGCCGATGGCCATGCGGGTCAGAAGGATCGAGCCGTCCTTGTCGGTGACCATGGCGTTGGAACCGAAATTGCCGTCGGGCGGCGCATTCTTCATGCCGCCGGAGTCGTTCAGGATTACCGTGACCTTTTTGGTCGCGGGATCATAGGTGCGCACCTTGTCGCCGCGCACGTCGCTGAACCACAGCTTGCCGTTCTTCCACATCGGCCCTTCGATGAAGATGAAGCCGGTGGCGACCTTTTCGATCTTTGTGCCGGGCGCAATCACCCTGTCCAGCGCCGGATCCATGCGCTGGATACTGGTCTGGGCGAAGGCAGCCGTTGCGCCGGGCACGGCCAACAAGCCCAGCAGCACCGCATGTGTCAGGATTTTCATGTCGTCTCCCCGTTTTGTGGCGGGGAGATTAGGTCTCCAGAAGGCTGTTCGGCAACTGGTTCCGGCTCGCGCCGTCAGAGGGAAAATGCGTCGCCAGGGCGTCCCCGCAGATGCGGATGGCGGTGATGAAGCCATCTGCCGGACTGCCGGTTTTCATGCCTTCCGTCACCGCCGCAACCGCCGCATTCCAGGGCCCCTCGCCCACCGCCTTGTGGATGGCTTCATGTGCCACCAATTCCACCTGCCGATCGGCCAGCGAGGCATAGATCAGGATGTGCGGTTCATGGTGGCGCGCGCCCGCGGCCACGAAATGGTTGCGGGCCACCTGGCGCACCCGGTGGCGCTTGAGGAAGCGCGGGGTCAAGGCACGCCGCACCAAAGGCAGCGAGACGACCAGCACCACGACGGCAAATATTCCCGCCTGCACAATGGAATAGGTGGACAGGGCGCGCAGGGTAAGGCTCTCCACCGCCCGCGCCGATTCATCGCTCCAGCTGGTGAGGATACCGGCCAGCATGAGCCGGTGCAGCCCGGCCACTGCGATCAAGGGCGGCAACACGAGAGCGGCCAGTGCGCCCCATGCCAGCGGCACTTCCCGGTAGTGCGATACCCCCCGTGCCAGCACGCAGAAAATCTCGCCGCGCGTGCGCTGTTCCGCATCGGTAATGGCGGCGCTGATGCGGGCATGGTCCTGTGCGCTCAGCATTACCAACTCCCCGATGCTCCGCCGCCCCCAAAGGAGCCGCCGCCGCCACTGAACCCGCCGCCGCCCCAGCCGCCACCGCGGCCGCCACCCCAGCCGCCGCCGCCGCCGCCCATGAACAGGAAGGGCAGCACGCCCCAGCCGCCGAACATGCGCAGGAAAATGAACACGACGATGATGAAGATGATGAAGGCGCTGAGCGGCGACCCATGGTCCCGATCGGCCGCCTGGTGCTCTGCCGCGGCGGCGCGCTTTTCAGCGGTGGAGGTGTCCAGCGACAACTGCTCGATCAGGGCATCGGCACCGGCCATGACGCCGGCGTCGTAATCATCCTTGCGAAAGGCCGGCAGCACCTTGGTCTGAATGATCACCGAAGACAGCGCATCCGTCAGGATGGGCTCCAGCCCATAACCAACCTCGATACGGGTGCGATGTTCGTTGGGCGCGATGATGAAAAGCACGCCATTGTTCAGCTTGCGCTGCCCGATACCCCAGGCGCGGCCCAGCTGATAGCCGTAATCGCTGATCTCATAGCCCTGTAGCGAGGGCACCGTCACCACCACCAGCTGGCGCGAGGTCTTCGCTTCCAGCGCCGCCAGCTGGTCCGTCAGCTCCCGGCGGGTGGAATCCGAGAGGATATTCGCGTCATCCACCACCCGCCCGGTCAGGGCGGGAAATTTCGGCGCCGCCTGGGCCCCCGGCGCAAGGCCGGGAGCGATCAGACAGAGGAAGGCAAGGACGGCGGCAAGGGCCCGCATCGCTTACGGCTTCGTCGGCTGGGTGCCGGGCTGCGCCGCCTGCGGGTTGGTTGTCGGCGGCTGCTGCCCCGCCGGAGACGGAGCGGGCGGACCGGAGGTATTGAAGTTGACTGTCGGCGCCGATTGGGCCGCGGCGGTCGCCGCGAAGGGTGTAGCCTGCTTGTAGGACTTGTAGATCGTCGCCGCCCACAACGAGCCGGGAATGGTCACCATCTCGGTGTTGTAGTCCTGCACCGCGGCATTGTAGTCGCGCCGCGCGATCTCGATGCGGTTCTCCGTCCCCTCAAGCTGGGATTGCAGCGCCAAGAAGTTGGTGTTCGATTTCAGGTCGGGATAATTCTCGCTTACCGCCAGAAGCCGTCCCAGCGCGCCGGACAGCTGCGCCTGGGCCTGCTGGAAACGCTGGAACGCCGCCGGATCGCTGATCTGCGACGCGTCGATCGTCACGCTGGTCGCCCTGGCGCGCGCCTGCGTCACCGCTTCCAGCACGGACTTCTCCTGGTTGGCATAGCCCTGCACCGTGGCGACCAGGTTGGGAATCAGATCGACGCGGCGCTGATAGGCTGCCTGCACATTGGCCCAGGCCGCCTTCACCGCCTGGTCCTTGGCGGGAATATTGTTGATGCCGCAGCCCGCCAGGGCCAGCGACAGGCCCAGAATGGCAAGAATCTTCGGCAGGAATCTGGAAATGGTCATGGGCGCTCCCTTCGCGCGAATACCCGTGCTGAAAGATGGGAATTACGGCGGGAACCGCAAGGGTAACGGCGAAAATATTGGACTTGCCAAGCCGATTGGGAGACGCTTAGTCGAGTCCCCGCCATCAATTGCAAACCCGTCATGTTACGGCAGATTCTCGACTTCATCTCCGCCGGCGAACCGCCGCGCACCGCACCAGACCGCAAGCTGGCTGCGGCGGTGCTGCTGGTGGAGGCGGCGCACCGCGACGATACATTCGCGCCCGAAGAGCGCAGCGTGATCGCCAGCCTGCTGACCGAGAAATTCGGCCTTTCGGCGGAAGAATGCGACCGGCTCCTGTCCCGCGCCGAAAGCATCAACGCCAGCATGACCCAGCTGCATCCTTATACCCGCGTGGTGTTGGAACAAATGGGACCCGCCGAGCGCATCGAGCTGATCGAGATGATGTGGGAGGTCGCCTACGCCGACGGCGTGCTGGACCCGGAGGAGGACGCGCTGATCCGGCGGCTGGGCAACCTGATACACATCACCGACCGCGATCGCGTACTGGCGCGCCAGCGGGTGCTGGCCCGCAAAGCCGCGTCCTAATCCCGCTTGCCGGGGTACGCTTCTTCGGCACGGGCCTGGCGCACCAGCGGGCCGCAGTTGGCGTCTTCCGCCAGCCCCGGATCGACGAAGGCCAGTACCGACGCCAGCGGGTTGAGCAAGGCCAGCGCTGCGGCGATGCCCCCCTGCCCCAGCGCCGGCCCTGCATCCACGCCGACGGAAGGTCGGTCCCAGCGCCCGCTGACCGTCACCGGCGCGCGCACCCGCAGCAGCTGGAAATGCTTGGGCTTGCCCTGCATGCGCAATTTCATGGTCTCACGCCGCATGTCGATGGTGCCGCCGCCCTCAACCAGCACTGGCGCCGTATCGAAGATGAAACGCTGCGATGCCAGAACACCGTCCTTCGCGCCGAAATGCGCCACCGCGCAGCGCACCGTCGTGCTGCTCTCATCGCCCGAAAGAGTAAGGCCCAGCGCTGAGATCACATCGACGCCCAGCCATTCCGCCAGGGATCTGCGAATCTGGCCCCTGGGGATCACGGCGGTGAAGGTTCCGTCGGCGCTGGCGGCGGTCTGATACACGGAATCGCCACGGCCCGTGAGGCGCGCGCGTGCCGCCAGTTCGCCCTCAAGCGGCTTCTCGCGGCCATTGATGAAATTCCCCACAGTGACGCCGAAGATGCGCGCATCCATCGCGGTTACCGGCACAGCCCGACGGGCATCGATCATGAGCGTGCCGCTGAGGCGCCCCTGCGTCATGCCGAAGGACAGCGGCTTCAGGTCCAGTACGCCGTCCTCCAGGCTGATGTGGGTGTCCAGGCTGGTCAGCGGGAAATCGCGGCTCGCCACCCTGGCGGCACTGAAATCGACTTCCGCATTGGTCTGGCGCAGCCGCTCGGTGTGCAGCGGCGTGTCGGGCAGAAGATGCGCACCCTGGGCCTTGGCAGGACCGCCGCCGAACAGCGCGCCCAGGTCGACGAAATCCAGCCGCCGCGAGGCAAGGCGTCCGGCCAGCGCAGGCACCTTGCCTGACACGTCGATGGACAGGTTGCCCGCGAGATCCGACCCGCCTACCTGCCCGTTCAGGTCGGTCAGCTTGTAGACCAGACCGTCACGCCGGACCGTCACATCGAGATGGTAGGGCGGCGTGCCGGGCAGCGTCAGCCCCGTGAGGTAATAGACATCCGCCAGGTTGGCGCCCGACAACTTGAGATCAGCACGGTAATGATCCAGATGAAATGGATGGTCGATTGCGCCACTGATCCGCGCATGCGTTTTGCCAGCGACGATATCGGCGCTGAAAGCATAGGGCTTGTTTTCGTCGACCTTCAGCAAGGGACCGCCGCGCATATCGGCCTTGAACGGTCCCTTGTTCAAGGTGCCGTCGCCCGTCAGCACAAAGGCCGCCCGGCGCCCGCCACGTTCATGCGAATTGACAGTGCCGGCAAAATCCAGCCGGCGCACCCGGTCATGGATTTCGACATGGCCATCGCGAATTTGGAAGCGCCGGATGGGCGGCATTTTCAGCGGGCCGCCCCCGCCCGCGCGGTCCCAGTTGGAGCGTCCCGACGCCTGACGCACCAGCAGCACGTCGGCCCTGTCCAATTGTACCAGCGGCAGCACCAGCCGTCCCACCAGCAGCGGCAGCAGGCGCATCTCCAGCCGGATATCGGCGAAACGTCCCGCCGGAGGCGCACCCGGCGCCATCCATCCGGGATTTCGCACCTCGACCGACCGGGCGCGGATGCGCGGCTGAAGCCGGAACAGGTCGACCGACAGATCGCCGTTGATGCGCACCTGGCGCCCGAAGCGATACGACAGATAGTGGCTTATCGGGCCGCGCATGCGGTTCCAGTCCATGAAATAGAGCGCCAGGATCGCGACCGTCAGCAAGCCGGCGAGCGCCAGCACCGTCCATCCGGCAGCACGGCGCCAAAAGGGAAATGCCCGGCTGGGGTATCGCTTTTGCTTCACGAGAGGCATGAAAAATCAGCGGCTTGCGACGGAACTGCCAGCAGGGAACGTGCAAATCGCGGATGCGGTTCGCTGCTCGGCGAAACTTACCGCTTGCGAAGACGTTGGGAACCGGAGGAACCTTTCCCAGCCGGCTGAAAGGGCCCGGATTCCGTGAAGCACCTGACGGCTTGGACGCTGCTGCGCGAAGGCGTCAACGCCTTCGTGGAAGACAATGCGCTCACGCGCGGCGCAGCCATTGCATTTTATGCCGTGACTGCCCTAGCGCCGGTGCTTTTCATCGCCACTGCCATCGCCGGGCTGGTCCTGGGCGAATCCGCCGCCAGCGGCGCGGTGCATTTCCAGCTGCGCCGTATCATGAGCCAGGAAAGCGCCGACCTCGTGCAGGCGGCAATCCTGCATGTACGCGGCGGCCACCATACCGTGCTGGGCAGCGTCATCGGGATCGCCGCCCTTGTGGTCACTGCGTCCGGCTTCTTTACCGAAGTGGAAGATGCGCTGAACGTCATCTGGCAGGCGCCGCGGCATGAATCCTATCTCTACCAGCTGGTCCGCGGGCGCGTCCTCAGCCTGGTGCTGGTGGTGGTGCTGGGATTTTTGCTGTTGTTTTCCATGCTGATCGCCACCGGGGCGCGGTTTCTGGGACATCTGTTCGACAATGAACCAGTACCCCGCTTCCTTGTCGTCATGTTCGACCTGGGCCTGTCATTCCTGGTAGTGTCGGTGCTGTTCGCCGCCTTCTACAAGCTCTTGCCCAACTGCCGCCTGCGCTGGCGCGACGTGCTGGTGGGCTCCTGCGGCTCGGCCGTCCTGTTCGAACTCGGCCAGACGGTGATCGGGCTTTATCTGACGCGCTTCATCACAGCCGGCATCTATGGCGCAGCGGCCGGAGTGATTGTGCTGCTGATCTGGGTCTACTATTCGGCCCAGATATTTCTGCTGGGCGCGGAATTCACCAAGGTCTGGGCACACCATTATGGCGGCTGGAAGCCCCGGGAAGAACGCGCCCCCGCCCTGCCGAACTAGAAGGCGGGCAGCACGTTGGCAGAGGCCAGCGGCCTGAGCTTTTCGAATTCCCGCGCCTGATTGTCGGCAAGCGCGATCTGCTGGCGGTCCATCTGGTCGCGGAGGGTGTCGGCGCGCTCCTGCGAAGGCCGGTCGCCCAGCACGGCCGCGACCTGATACCATTTCAGCGCCTGTACCGCATCCTGCCGCACGCCGTCGCCCCGCTCGTACAGCACCGCCAGGTCGAACGCGGAATCGACATAGCCCCGTTCGGCAGCCCGGGCGAACCATTCGGCGGCCTTGGCGGCATCCTTGGAGGTACCCTGACCTTCAGCATAGGCAATGGCCAGATTGTGCATCGCCTTGACGTTGCCCCGCCCAGCGGCCGCCGCGAACCAGCGCAACGCCAGCGCTGGATCGGCCTTGATGCCTTCACCCTGATGATAGAGCGCGCCCATCAGATACTGGCCCAGCGGATTGCCAGCCTTCGCCGCCTGCCCGGCCCAGTGCATGGCCGCGCGCGTGTCGGCCCTGACCTTCTCGCCACGCAGATAGGCCAGCGCCAGGCCCGCCTGGGCGCGCGCATCACCGCTGTCGGCGCGCGCCACCATGCGCACGAAGGCGTCGTGGGAGACCTGGCGATAGCTCACCCCGCTGCCCGATGATACCTGAAACGCCCCCGCGGGATCGCCCAGCGTGAGCCCAATGCCGATGAATAGTGCCACCAGCGACAGGCACCCCAGCGCCAGCCAGCGCAGACGAAGTCTGGGGCGGGGTTTTTCGGCGCCCTCTTTTTCAATCATCGCACGGGCCGCGCGGCGCGCACCTTCCAAAAGCTCTGCCATCTGCGCGCGCGGCACTGTTCCCTCCGGCGGTGGCTCCGCCGGCAGCAGCAGGGCGGCCTGGCCCTCCCTCGCCTCTTCGCAAAGGGTCTCGTCCGCAGCTTCGTCCTCGTCCTCGGGGAATGGCCCAATTTCCGGCTCCGCCGCCGGCGCAGCGCTGATTGCCGCTTCCAGGTCGGGCCTGGCGATGGCGGTCTTCATCATCAGCTGACCGCCATTGGCAACCCGCAGTGTCCTGCCTTCCGCCGCCATCACGTCCTGGACGACTTCGGCGCTAGCTTCGCCCATCAGGGCGCGGACCTTCTCTTCCAGCCGTGCGACGGTCAGACCGTGCTCTCTCGCGGTGGTTTCGGCCCGCGCCTCCAGCGCCGTCAGGGCGCGCTCGAACACGCGCAGGCGCCGCTCAAGCCAGGCATCGGCAGAAGGGGGCTGTGCCTGAACGGCCATCGGGGCAGCGGGGGCCAGGGGGACGTGCGCCTCGGGGGCAGGTGCCTGTGGGGCATTTTCGGACGCGGCGGCTTTGTCCAGCGCCTCCAACAGTTCGGCACGGCTGGAGAAATTGGCACGGAAGATCCCGCGCTCCAGCCCCGCCTCTTCGCACAGGGCGGTAATGGAGAACTTGACATGGCCCTGCGCAATCAGGGCCCCTGCCGCCTCCAACAACCTCGTCCTGTCGTCCTTTTCTGTCTCTTTGTGCATGCCCGCGAGCCCCAACTGGCGCCACCCTAGCGCGGCCTCCGTTACGATATGGGTTCTACGATCGGAAAAATTCGAAATGAATTCCGGCCTGCCCGAGGAATGCCCCATAGCAGGCACCGGGGCCCCCTTTCGCCCCGCCGCCGCGGCTGGCGCCTCGTGCTTCTACCAGGACTTTTCGGCGTGAAGCTGGCGCAGTCCAGGACCATCCACATCCTCAGTGTCGGCGCTCCGGGCAGCGGACGCTAGTTCTTCCCGTCCTGCTTCAATTGACACAGGCGGAGCGTACAGTGATCCTTCGCGCCACAAATCCGGGAGGACCATGATGACGAACTTGCCGTGCGCCCTTGCCGCCGCCGTCGTCGCGGGTTTCGCGCTGCCAGCCGCCGCCGCTCCGGCGCAGACGTTCCAGACCGATGCCGGTGCGGTTACGATCACGCCGATCTACCATGCCACCGCCGTGATCCAGGCGGGCGGCGACCGCATTTACATCGACCCGGCCAAGCCGGCGAAGATCGACGGGATGCCGCCGGGTGACCTGATCCTGATCACCGACGTCCACGGCGATCACATGGATTCGGCCGATGTCAGCGCGCTCTCCAAATCCGGCACCGCGATCATCGCGCCCGCCGCCGTGCAGAAGACTGTCGCCGGCGCCCGGGTGCTGGGCAATGGCCAGTCGACCATGTGGCACAAATGGAAGATCACGGCGGTACCGATGTACAACATTACCCACATGCAGCCATCCGGGGCGCCCTATCACGAGAAGGGCCGCGGCAATGGCTACATCCTGGCCTATGGCGGCAAGAACTTCTATTTCGCCGGCGACACCGAAGGCACGCCCGAAATGCGCGCGCTGAAGAAGATCGACGTGGCATTCATCCCGATGAACCTGCCCTACACCATGACGCCCGGGGAAGCGGCTGACGCGGTGCGCGCCTTCCATCCGGATGTCGCGATCCCCTACCACTACAAGGGCCAGGACATCACCAAGTTCCGCGACGCCCTGAACGGCAGCGGCATCGAGGTGCGGCTGCTGGATTGGTACGGGGAGAATTAGTTCACCCTCTTCCGGCCTTCACTTGCTGTCATCGCGCGGGCGCACTGCGCCGCGCGCTCCCAAGCCGCTTCGGCCCCCTCGCGTGTGCTGGCACGCGCGAAGGGGAGGAAGCGGATGAGTTCGTCAGAAATTCGTCCAGAGCGAAAGTATCAGCCCGCTTTCCTGCAGCGCGTTGGCGCCGGCCGGCGAGAAATAGCCGCCCGCCTGCAGCGATAGGCGTTTCGACCAGCGCCAGACGCAGGACGCCTGAAGCTTGTGACTGCGGTAGCGCACATAGGGCTGCATGGCGTCGCCGCTGATGACATTGAAGTTCTGCAGCATGACCATGGTCACCGGGTTCAGCCAAACTCCCGCGGTCAGGTCCAGTACCGTCTCGTCCGGACGCGGCCGGCTCTGCCAACGCCAGCCCAGCTCTGCGTTCAGGAAACCGTCCCGTTCCCCCACCCTGAATGGGGCGCCGTACAGCAGGCGCACACCACCAGCTTCGCCGCCCGCCTGATCGTTGGCCGAGACTGAGAAATTGAAGGCGCCCGCCGTGCGTCCCATGACTTCCACCGACGCGACGTCATATCCGGTCAGCACATCGTCGCCCAGGTGATAGCGGACCCCGCCCTCGAAGGCACTGCTGACGGTGCCGATGCGGGCGCTGATATCGTGCACATGGACATTCGCCGTCTCGGTGCGCAGGAACAGGGTCAGACGGTCGTCCAAGCCATATTGCGTGTCGGTCTGCAGAAGACCGCGCTGGAACAGGGTGCTGCTGCCGGCCCGGCCACCATCGCCGAAGCTGTGGCGGGCATCGGTGAAGATCGCGCTGGTAATGACCTGCCAGGTCCCCTGTTTCTGCATCCAGGCCGCCGCCGACGCGGGTCCCGGCAGGAACAACAGCACCACCAGAACGAGCAAGCGCATGATCAATTCGTCACGGCGCCATGCTCGGTCTTCTCCCAGAAAAACGGCCGGGTGAAGAGTTGCCACAAGCCGCGGTAGCCCGCAGCCGAGATCATCGCCCAATAGGCCACCACGGTCAGGCCATAGGGCGCCAGGGTCTCCCAGCCCCGGCGGCGCGGCGCCAGCACCGCCAGCCATGTCAGAAGCAGGTTGCTGGCCAGAAGTCCCGAACCGGGGATCAGCGCCCCGGGATTCGCCCAATGCCCGCGCAGCAGCAAGGCCGCCAGAAAGGCCAGCCACAGCAGCGGCGTGACCAGTGCGAAAACCAGCGCGCCGCCGATGAAAAGCTGGAAGGACAGAAATCCCGACAGGCCCGTGCGCCGCGCCAGAGCCAGCGGATCGCGCATATGCACCAGCCAGGTCTGCAGATAGCCCTTCATCCAGCGCGAGCGCTGGCGCAGCCATGGTCCAAGCCGCGTGGGCGCCTCCTCGAAGGTGGTGGACTCCAGCATCGACACGCCATAGCCCAGCTGCGCCAGGCGGATGCCGATATCGGCGTCCTCGGTGACGTTGAAGGCGTCCCAGCCGCCGATGGCACGCAGCACCGCAGTGCGGAAATGGTTGGAGGTGCCGCCCAGCGGCATCGGTACGCCGATACGGTCCAGTCCCGGCAGCAGCACGTCGAACCACAGCGCATAATCCAGCGCGAACATGCGGGTAAGCGGTATTATGGCGCAAACGCCACTACCTTAGAGCCGAGGCTGTGAACCCGGATTCGGCAGAGTTCCGGGACTCGGCTAAAAGAGCTGCATGGGGATTTGGGGCTTCCTGCGGCAACACACTTTGCCTGCCATTCTGGCAATCGGTGCAGCTATCGCATGGATGCTCGACATGATCGGGCGCGCCCAAGAAATCATAGGATTGCCTGGCTGGGTATGGCAGGCCGCTGCTGGGGGGCTAATTGTCCTATCTGTTCTTGTGTTTTTCTATCAAGTCCACAAGCGCGTTGAAGCCGCAGGATCCCCCCTAAAAGAGGTTCTTTGTGATGATGAATACCCAACTTATGAAGGGCCCCATGAGCGGTTGATGAACTTTGTGGTGGATCACCTTTTCGTGGCCTGTTACGCCCGCGAGCGATTGCATGGCAATTTAATCAGGGCGCTCTGTCCCAACGGTCCGGTTGCGGAGATCGCACAACTGGGCGCGACCCATCATTCCAATGTCTGGGAGTATCGAACTGGCCTAGAGGGGCTTGAAGGTCTGAGCAACAGCCCGGTCGACTTCATTCCATTTCCTGAAATGATTGAGAGCGTGGCGAAGGTCGAAAAGGGTTATCAAGCATTTCTGAATGAAACAAACAGATTGGCCCAATCTGGCTATATCCACACTAGCTATGTCCTCCTGTTAGCGAACTCATGGGAGGATTGGCGCGTCGCGCATAACGCCATGGTGGCAGCGTATGAAGCGATAAAGCGTGACTCCAAAATGGGAAAACTCTTTCGACCGGCTCGTGAAAGCCGGTGGGGAGGCATCATCCCGGCTCCTACAGGCGCAATTCCGATACCCCTAATGCTTCGAGAGCCTGAATAAGGAAAGTAGCGGCAAACGTCCCCCGCGACAGTTTATTGCGCACGTTGGGCTCGGTTTCTGGAATCCCCATTTTACGCATCTTTTCGGCCAATTGAGCGTATGTAACCCCTTGTTTTGTCAACTCAACTTTGAGCAAAACCTTGACCTTGTTCTCCCAGTAACCCTTTTCTCGCTCTGCCATATCCCTTTTCCGATCTAATAATCGCTTAAAAGCGACATTAGACGCTTGAAAGTTATCCGTCTAGTCGCATATAAGATGCGTACGTAACGGATAAGCGATATGGCCCAACACTTCCTCCTTTCCTCCAAGGCTAAGACCCTATCCCTGCTGGACGTAATCCGCATGACGGATGCCCAGGCCGAGGAAGCCTTCCGCAAGATGCGCTGGGTGGAAACTGCTGGCGCGCCGGTCTGCCCCGAATGTGGCTCCCTGGACGCCTATGAGTGCCGCCGCCCGAATGGAGCGCTCCGCTTCCGCTGCAAGGGCTGTAAGGGCGATTTCACGATCACTAGCGGCACCCTGTTTGCCAGCCACAAGCTGCCCCTGCGGGCCTACCTGGCCGCCATTGCCATCTTTTGCAATGAGGTGAAAGGCAAGAGCATGTTGGCCATGAGCCGCGACCTGGGGCTGTCCTACAAGACCGCCTTTGTCCTGTGCCACAAGATGCGCGAGGCAATGGCCCAGGAAATGAAGGGCCGGATCATCGGGGACGATTGCCCGGAGGCTTCCGTTGATGGTGGGTATTTCGGCGGCTATGTGAAGCCCGCCAATCTGCGGGAAGATCGCAAAGACCGCCGCAGGTGGAAGAACCAAAGCGGCAAGCGCCAATGCGTCGTGATCATGCGCGAGCATGGTGGTCAGTCGCTCCCGGCCGTGTTCAAGACCGAAGGCGCGGCTCTGTCGTGGATCAAGTCACGCGTCCAGGCTGGCACCGTCCTGCACGCCGACGAGGCCCCTAGCTGGAACGATCTGCATAGCAAGTTTGAAATGCGCCGCATCAATCACGAACAGGCTTACAGCTTCGACGGTGCTTGCACGAATTGGGCGGAAAGCTATTTCAGCCGCCTGCGCCGCGCCGAACAGGGCCACCACCATCATATCGCCGGGGCCTATCTGCTGCGCTATGCGCAGGAAGCGTCATGGCGCGAGGATAACCGCCGCATGGCCAATGGGGATCAGGTCCAAGCCGTTGCTGCCCATGCCATGAAGGCCAAGCCGTCGGTGGATTTCAGCGGCTACTGGCAGCGTCACCGGGCGGTGGTTTGAGCCTGCTTTGCTTTCCAGCATTGCATCATGGTCGAGTTTTCATCGCCATAATTCCGAGCGTTTTCATTGAAGAACCGGATCACTTCCTCAACGCGCCTGGATTGCTTGCGCGGACGGTTGTTGTGGTCGATGTATTCCCGCACTTCAGCCTTTGTCATGGCATCGAAATTCTTTTTGACCTTCCGCCCGGCATTCTTGCCGTTGTGGGCCGGTACGGTAAGGGTAAACGGCAAACGGTATCCCTGAAACAAGTCCAGTTGAGCGTCTTCGGGTTTGACGTTGAGATTGCAGATGACGTTCAAGATGCTCTTCAGCGCGATCCTAACGAGCGCATCATTTTCTACGCGCACAATATCGGGATATTTTTCGAGGAACGCCGTGATTATGTCTTCGTCCGGCGCGCCTTTACGCGCGAGCTTGCCTTTAATCTCGATAATTCGCGCCCTGCTTTTGGGCGCTTTGGCGTTGCGATGAACCATGGCAGCCCACTCCGCGAATCACCTGCATTATACCTTGGCCTTGCGAACGGGCTGCATACTGCCGTCATCGGCCCTGACGCGGCCTCCGAGATAGCGGCCAATACCTGCCGCAGTTTCAGGATCGGGCCGCCGTCCGTGCCGCCGCAGGTAATCGGAATACGGGTTGGGACCATAGGTAGCTTCGATAGCTTCCGCCGAAACCCTTAACTCCCTGATTTCCTCAAAATTTGTGATGCCGCTGGACTGGACAAGCGCAATCATTTCGATTCTCCTCTTGCGAGGCGAACCGATTCGTTGCTGCTTGGACGGCGCAACACAGGTCGATACGGACGGGCGGCAACCCAGGCCGAATCACATACAGCCTACCGAAAACCTCGTTGAAAAGATTCAAAAATCCCCATTGGGGACCACCTTAATTCAAGGGTTCGCTGGCGCTTGGCTTCTGCCGCCGCAAATCCTCCACCGCCCGCAGTACCCGCTTCCAGACTGTGACGCCTTCCGGGCTACCATCCTCTAGGGCGTGATCGGCCCGTTGGGCCGCTTCCAGCCAAGCGTTCTCGCCGTGGGCATCTATGAGGATTTTGGCCGTCCGCCAGATGTCGATTTCATCCATTGAGGGACCATATCACTGCCTTTCCGCCTCCGGCCTTGGCGACCTTCCCGGCCTTTTCCAGATAGGCCAGGTTGCCCCGCACCCTGGGCGTCAGGGAGGGCCGTGCAGACTCGCCATAGCCGCCAGCCTCCAACAGCGCCGTGGTGATCTGGTGCGTCCCCAGCGGCTTCCCAGCCCGCCTGAGGGCGTCCAGGATCAGCCGCCCCAGTTCGCCCTGCCGGAACAGCTTGACCCTGCGCCGGATCCTGTGGACCGGGATGGCGGCAGGATCGCCCTGGTACTCGAAGATCGTCAGGCAAGCGTCAATGTGGTCTAGCTGGGTGGTGGCGACCTGAAGGCGTTTCTTCAGGTCTGCTATCTCACCGGCCAGGGAGGCGCGGCGGTCTTTCAGCGCCGCCAGGGCGTACTTGTTGGATAGGTCGTTCATTCCCCAGATTTAAGCGACGGCGGGGATTCTTTCTTGTGGCATTTGCGCCATAATACCGCGGGTAAGCCAGTTGTGCTCGACATTGTAGAAGTTCAGCCGCGCCTGAAGGCAGGCCACGGCGCGCGGGCTGGCGCGGAAGGTGGCGACGGCGCGCCTGAGTTGGTCCGGTTCGGGCCGGTCCTCGGCATCGAAGATCACCAGATATTCGCCGCGCGCGAAGGCAAGCGCGTAATTTATCGCCTTGGGCTTGGTGCGCGGCCCCCCCGGCGGCACCAGCACCAGCTCGAAAGGCGCCGCACCGCTGTCACGCAAGTCCCGCGCGGCGGCAATGGTGTCGTGATCATCCGCCTCCAGCACAAGCTTGATGTCCAGCCGGTCGGGCGGATAGTCCAGGGCGCTCAGCGACGCCACCAGTCCGGGCAGCACCGCGACCTCTCGGTAGAGCGGCACCATGATGGTGTAGAGCGGCAGCGCCGTGACGGCAGGCGCGATGCTGCGCCGGTGGCTGCTGCCCAGAAGCGCCAGGCTGGCGCGAAACAATCCGCTGGCGATATAGGCCAGGGACAGGAAGACCATCACCACGTGGCCCGTGGCGGCGGGACGGAGGAACAGCGCCGCCGCCAGCAGCAGCGCCAGCAGGGCGAATGCCACGCCCTGCCCGCGCGTGATGACCGTCTGGGCAGACAATTCCGGCGTGCGCCGTGCCAGGCTGAAGACGGCATCATCCAGGAGCGCCGGATCGAAACGCGCCCTGACCGCCGCCAGCAGGTCTTCACGGGGGACCGCCTTAAGCGGAATTCCGCCGGCATAGACCTTCAGCCAGGCACGGTTTTCCGCCGACAGGTCCGCGCACAGCAGCACCTTGCTGCCATCGGCTTCGCTGGCCGGAAGGAACAGGCGCGTCAGGTAGAGGCCCAGATCGGCCCGAAGGCCGTCCTGTGGCGCAGTCTCGTCTTCCACCCAAGCCCCCGGCAAAAGGTATCGGGCACGCGCAAGCAAAGACTTGCGTGGCACCGGTTTTTTCGACGAACGCAGAACACCAACCTGGGAGAGACCACAGGTTGCAACGCGAACTATGAATTATCTTCCGCGCACGTCAATCCGATACGGCATCGAATACCGCCAAATTGGCGAATGTAGTGAATATTGGCAGCGGTTCGGTTGCGCTCAGCTGCGAACCCTTCGCACGGCTCGCTGCCAGCCCGCGTAAAGCCGGTCCCGCTCCGCCGGTTTCAGGGCAGGCTTGAAGCGGCGGTCCAGCGCCCAGCGTGCTGCGATATCCTTTTCGCTGCGAAACAGCCCGGCCCCCAGACCCGCCAAATAGGCCGCGCCCAGCGCCGTGGTCTCGGTCACGCGCGGACGGTCGACCGTCAGCCCGGTGAGGTCGGCCAGCCGCTGGCAGAACCAGTCATTCGCCACCATGCCGCCATCGACCTTCAGCCGGGTCAGCCGCTTCAACCCGGCGGCGGCGATGTCGCGTCGCATCGCCTCCAGCAGGTCGCGGGTCTGGTAGCAGACCGCATCCAGCGCCGCGCGCACGATTTCGGCCCGTCCGGAATCGCGAGTCAGACCCACGATCGCGCCGCGGGCGTCGGCATCCCAATAAGGCGCGCCCAGGCCGGTGAAGGCGGGCACCAAATAGAGACCCTCGGCAGGGCGGGCCTGCTTGGCCAGAACTTCGCTGTCGGCGGCACCATTCAGGATATTCAGTTCGTCGCGCAGCCACTGCACCACTGCGCCGGCGATGAAAATGCTGCCCTCGATCGCATACTGCCCTTTTTGTTTGGTCGCACGCCCCGACGGCTTCGCCGCGCTCGCCTGGCCGCCGCTCCCGGCCAGCGCCGTTGCCAGCAGCCGGTTCTTCGATCGCGGCACCGCATGGCCGGTATTGACCAGGGCGAAGCAGCCGGTGCCATAGGTCGATTTCACATCGCCCGGGGTAAAGCAGGCCTGGCCCACACAGGCCGCCTGCTGGTCGCCGGCCACGCCCAGTATGGGAATGGGTGCCCCCAGCAGCAGCGGATCGACCGCTCCGAAATCGCTCTGGCTTTCACGCACTTGCGGCAGGATTGCCGGCGGCACCTTGAACAGCCTGAGCAGATCCTCGTCCCAGTCGCGCGTCTTCAAATTCCAGAGCATGGTGCGCGAGGCATTGGTGACGTCGGTGGCATGTACCGCGCCGCGCGTCAGATTCCATATCAGCCAGCTATCGATGGTACCGAAGGCAACGTCCCTTTTTCCAAGCCCCTTAACATGCTTGAGCAGCCACTCCAGCTTGGTCGCGGAAAAGTAGGGATCGGGCAGCAGTCCGGTCTTGCGGGCGATCATCGCCGACTTGCCGGCCTTTCTCAGCGCGGCACAGCGCGCGGCGGTGCGCCGATCCTGCCAGACGATGGCATTGTGCAGTGGCGCGCCCGTCTGCCTGTCCCAGATCACGCAGGTCTCGCGCTGGTTGGTAATGCCGATGGCCGCCACGCGGGCCGCCGCAATGCCCCGAAGGACAGTCCGGCAGCACTCCAGCACCGCCTGCCAGATATCGCCCGCGTCATGCTCGACCCAGCCATTGGCCGGGTATATCTGCCTGAGCGGCACCGCACGGCTGGCCAAGGGCCTGGCACTGCCGTCGAACAGCATGGCCCGGGTCGAGGTCGTGCCCTGGTCGATGGCTAGAAGATATCGATCATTGTGGGACATCCGATGCCAGCGCATACGCTTTGTTCCGGCCCGTCAAGACACTTAATCGGCTGTTAACACCTGCCTGTTAGTAAGTCGGCATCGGGCCTAACCGGCTGGGTTGTCGACGCTTTGTCTTCTTGGGGGATTTGTACCGTGGGGCTTACGGCGCACGATATGAGCGATATGAGCCGCCTGGCTCAATTGGCAATGAATCCCAGGGATGGTGCCAGCCGCGAGGAAATCTATCTGGCCGTCGCCTCGCTCTACCGCATCCAGGGTGCGGGCCTGAACGAGCGCGAGCGCGAATTGATGCGCGAAATCCTGCGGCGCCTGACTCGCGATGTGGAGATGGCGATCCGCATCGCGCTGGCCCAGCGCCTGGCCGACGATACCACCGCCCCGCACGACCTGATCTTGCTGCTGGTCGACGACACGATCGAAGTCGCGCGTCCGCTGATCATCAACAATCCCCTGCTCACCGAAACCGACATGCTGCGGCTGATCGCCAGGGCCGGCACCGGCCACCAGGAAGCGGTGGCCGGCCGTCCCAATATCGGTATTCCGGTCACCGACGCGTTGGCGAAATGCGACACCGAATCCGTGCTGCTGGCACTGCTGCGCAATGCCACCGCAAAAATCTCCGGCGCCAGTTATGAAACGCTGGTCGACAAGTCGCGCGCCTTCGCCCGCCTGCAAGAGCCGCTGACGCGCCGGCCGGACCTGCCGCCGCAGCTTGCCACCAGCATGTGCGAATGGGTGTCCGACGCGCTCAAGACCTATATCCGCACCAACTACCAGATGTCGGAAAAGCGGGTGGACATGGCGCTCAGCCAGGCCACCATCGTGGTCAGAAGCGAGCCGCCCTCGCCCAAGGACCCGCCGGCCGACAGCGCACAGAAGCTGATCGACAAGCTAGCCGCGGGAGGCCAGCTCAAGGCGGGCTTCCTGATGCGCGTGCTCAGCCAGGGCCAGACCGACCTGTTCGACCTGGCCTTTGCCCGCCTGCTGGACATGGAATTGTCCATGTTCCGCAGGCTTTTCTACGAAGGCGGCGCACGCGCCGTGGCGCTGGGCTGCCGTGCGGCGGGCATCGACCGTTCGGTGTTCCCCACCGTGTTCAATCTCTCGCGCCAGAGCTGCGGCCGTCACGTCCCGCTGAGCGAGCAGGAAATGGCCGAGGCCGGGCAGATCTTCGCCGGCTTCAACCGCGAAAGCGCGCTGGAAGAGATGCGCCGGGTCTTCGCGCACTAGCGGCCCGGCCGCCAAAGGGCGGCGGACAAGCCCGGCCCGCCATGCTATAGCCGGCGCCATGACCCGACTGCATTTCACCGCCGCGCCCGAAGCCGCAGACGCCCTTGCCGAGATGCGCGCCCGCCATCCTGATGCCGGTCCCCGGGATGCCGACATCATCGTGGCGCTGGGCGGCGACGGCTTCATGCTGCAGACCCTGCATGCCTTCGTCGGCAAGGGAAAGCCGATCTACGGCATGAATCTGGGCTCGGTTGGCTTTCTGATGAACGAATACCGCACCGATGATCTGCTGACCCGGCTGGCGGCAGCGGAGGAAGCGGTGATCCATCCCCTGCGCATGCAAGCCCATAGCACTGAAGGCGTCACCGAGGCGCTGGCTTTCAATGAAGTCTCGCTGCTGCGCGAAACCCGCCAGGCCGCGAAGATCCGCATCATGGTGGATGGGCGCCCGCGAATCTCGGAACTGATCTGCGATGGCGTTCTGGTGTCGACGCCCGCTGGTTCCACCGCCTACAACCTTTCGGCGCACGGCCCCATCCTGCCCATTGATGCAGCGCTGCTGGCGTTGACGCCGATCAGCGCCTTCCGCCCACGTCGCTGGCGCGGTGCCATCCTTCCACATCGCGCGAAGGTGCGCTTCGAGATTCTGGAAAGCGCCAAGCGTCCGGTCAGCGCGGTGGCCGACGATTTCGAGGTGCGCGACGTCAGCGCGGTGGACGTGGCCGAGGACCGCACGATCTCGATGACCATGCTGTACGATGCCGGACACAACCTGGACGAACGCATCCTGGCCGAGCAGTTTTCGGACTGAGCAGCGAAAAATGCCGGGCGGGGTCGCAGCTCTTCACCTGACCTTAACAGGAATTAATCTAGGATAGCAGGGTGCGAGCCCGTCGGGTGGGCGGCGCGGGGGTCGATGATGAGCGGCTACCGCTTCGAGCGGTTGAAGGTTCTTGCGGTGGACGACAACGCCCACATGCGCAAGCTCGTCGTTACCATCCTCGAGGCCTTCGGCGTCCATGAGACCGTCGAGGCGGAGAACGGCGACCGCGCCTGGACATCCCTGCGCGAGAACAATCCCGATGTGATCCTGCTGGACTGGATGATGCCTGGCATGTCGGGGCTGGATCTGGCCAGGATGATCCGCACCAACCCGCTGGCGCCCAATCCCTTTGTGCCGCTGATCATGCTGACCGGTTACACCAGCATCGACCATGTTCGCCAGGCACGCGATGCCGGCGTGAACGAATTCATCGCCAAGCCCGTCGCCGCGAAGACAGTTATGTCTCGCCTGGTCTCGGTGATCGAACACCCCCGGCCCTTCGTGCGCACCAGTGTCTATTTCGGCCCCTGCCGCCGCCGCAGGGCCAACGATGAATACAGGGGGCCGGAGCGGCGCACTGAAACCGAACAGGTTGTGGAGTAATCCCGCCATGGCCCGCCAGCAGCCGATTGAACTGTTCATGCCGCCCAACATGCTCAAGGCCAAGGTAGGCGGCGGGCTTGGAGGAGTTGACATGGCGGCTGTCAAGCGCGCCGAAGCGGCAATGGAAGACCTGTCCGGCCAGTTTTCCGAGTGGCTGGCAGCGGACTTGAAGGCGCTGGTGGATACACATGCCCGTTATGCCGTCGGCCTCGGCGACGACAACCGCGCCGCCATGCTGCGCGCTGCCCATGACCTAAAGGGCCAGGCCGCGACCTTCGATTTCCCGCTGGTGGCGCGTGTCGCCGGATCGCTGTCGCGGCTCCTGGGTGAGCTGCCGGCCGGCCGCGAATTGCCGCCCGGCCTGGTGGAGGCCCATGTCCAGGCCGTGCTGGTGATCCACCGCGAGAATATCCGGGACGAGGCCAACCCGATGGCACGGACCCTGTGCGCCGAACTGGACGCCAGGGTCACGAAGACGCTGGCGGCCGCACCTAGGAATCCGAACCGGAACGGGCATCCGACAGCAGGCTGAGAAGCCCCGGCCCGAAAGTCAGCGGCGTGGCGCCGCCCATCAGCCCACCCAGTCCAACGCCGAGTCCGCCGCCAAATCCATTTGCGCGCGGCTGCCAGTTCATCACGCTCGCCAGCAGCATCTGGATTTCCGCATCGTGCGCGCTGGCCGCCATGGTTCGCGCGCGCTGCTGGATCGGCTGGGGTGGCGGGGGCGTCTGGGTCGTTATGTCGGGAAGCGTGGCCACGCGCACCGTGCCCTCCGTGCCCGGCTGGCGGATTGCCCAGTCATAGACCTCGCGAACGGATTTGGGCGCGCCGTTGCCGTGGAAGAAGACGTTGCGGTTGGCGCCCGCGGCCTGGGGAAATTGCGCCGCGGCGCTGGCGCTGGGATCGGTCTGGTTGAGCCTGATCAACCGGCAGGCCGCGTCGGGTCCCAGGAAATGGGCGGCATAGAGTTCGCCGCCGCAGACATCGCGACCCAGCGCGGCCTGGAGCTGGCTCTGGGTGGCCTTGGCATATTCGCCGGCCATCAGCGCGCTGGCCTGGGGGTCCTTGCGCAGCGCCAGGATGGCCTGGCGCATGCCCGCGTCCGCGTGATAGCGGCCGTCGCTGCCCTTGTGGATGGCGTCGGCATAGCCTCCAAGCCCGTATTGCGCGCCGTGGTTCTTTACCAGCCCCAGCCAGGTCTGGTCGATGAACTGAAACAGGCCCGCCGCGGACGAGGTAGACGATTGCGCGCCGGGCCGCAGGCTGGATTCCCGCATGGCGGTGCCCAGCAGATAGTGGAAATCCGACCCCGTGGCGGCGGCCGCGCTGCGCAGCGCGGCGACCACGCTGGAGCGGTCGCTGGACCAGGGCGTCAGGGGAAGCGGAGCAGCGTCGGCCTGCATCCCGTCAATCTGGGACTTTATGGTTAACCGGATGTTACTCTGGCATGATCGACCAGCCGAAGCGCGGCGGCATTGTGCCTGCCGGACCATGAGGGCTGTGATGGCGGACTATGCGGACAACGCCGAAGCGCTTTTTGTCGGCAAGGGTGAAAATCCGGCCTGGCTGACCCTGGCTTTGGCCAACCGCCATGGGCTGGTGACGGGTGCGACAGGCACGGGCAAGACGGTGAGCCTGCAGGTCCTGGCCGAAGGCTTCGCAAGGGCCGGCGTCCCGGTCTTCGCCGCCGACATCAAGGGGGACCTGTCGGGCATCTGCCAGGTGGGTGCGCCCAGGGATTTCATCACCGCCCGCGCCCGCGACGTGGGCCTCGCCTGGCAGCCGGACCAGTTCACCACCATCTTCTGGGACCTGTTCGGCGAACAGGGTCATCCGGTGCGCGCCACCGTGTCCGAAATGGGTCCCCTGCTCCTGTCGCGGATGATGGACCTGAACGACGTGCAGGAAGGGGTTCTCAATATCGCATTTCGGGTCGCCGATGAATGCGGATTGCCGCTGGTCGACCTTAAGGATCTGCGCAAGATGCTGGACAGTGTCGTGCCCGCCGGCAAGGCCGACATGGACGGTTCTGCCGCCCTCGACAAGGTGCGCGAAATGGCGGCGAGCTACGGCAATGTCGCCAGGCCCACCGTGGGTTCGATCCAGCGCGCGCTGCTGGTACTGGAAAACCAGGGCGCGGCGCATTTCTTCGGTGAGCCGGCGCTGGCCCTGAGCGACCTGATGAAGACCGACCGCGACGGGCGCGGCATCATCAACATCCTGGCCGCCGACCGGCTGATGCAGACGCCGCGCCTTTACGCCACCTTCCTGTTGTGGCTGCTGTCGGAGCTGTTCGAGGAACTGCCCGAAGCGGGCGATCCGCCCAAGCCCAGGCTGGTCTTCTTCTTCGACGAAGCGCACATTCTGTTCAACGATGCGCCAAAGGCACTGCTGGAAAAGATCGAGCAGGTTGTGCGCCTGATCCGTTCCAAGGGCGTGGGTATCTATTTCATCACGCAGAATCCGCTGGACGTGCCCGAGACCGTGCTGGCCCAGATGGGCAACCGGATACAGCATGCCCTTCGCGCCTTCACGCCCCGCGATCAGAAGGCGGTCAATGCCGCCGCGACGACCTTCCGGTCCAATCCGAAGCTGGACACCGCCAAAGCGATCACCGAGCTGGGCAAGGGCGAGGCGCTGGTTTCGTTCCTGGAAGGCAACGGCACACCGGCCATTGTGGAGCGGGCGCTGATCCGCCCGCCCGCTGGCCGCATCGGCCCCGTCACGCCCGAAGAGCGCAGGGCGGTGATTGCCGCCAGCCCCGTTCTGGGGAAGTACGACCAGGCGATCGACAGCCAGTCCGCTTTCGAGATGCTGACACTGCGCATCGCCGAAAAGGCGGCGCCTGCCGATGCCCCGGCCGGCGCAAGCATGATCGGCGGCCTCGGCGATGTCCTGGGCGCCATTTTCGGCACCAGCCGCCCGCGCGGCCAGCGGCTTTCGACCGGCCAGATCATTGCCCGCGACGTCACCCGCTCGGTCGCGACCCGTGTAGTCGGCGGCATGGCCGCCGATATCGGCCGGTCCATCGGTGGATCGATGGGCGGCACGGTGGGCCGCGCCATCGTGCGCGGGGCGCTGGGCGGGATACTGCGCCGCTAGGCGAAGAGCTGAGCCAGCGGAGCTTTTGCAGCATCGGGCCAGGGCTGGTTCGGACTGTGGCTCCACACCGGCCCCGGCCAGGCCGGATCGCCGGGGAAGCGGCCGATCACATGGACGTGAAGTTGCGGGACCATGTTGCCCAGGTTGCCGACATTCAATTTCTTCACCCCCGGCAGGGTGCGGATCATTGCCGACAACTTGACGATCTCGGCCATCAATTGCTGCTGGTCTTCCGCCGGCAGGTCGCACATCTCGATCGCCCCAGCCCGGCGCGGCACCAGCAGGCCCCAGTGATAGCGCGCATCGTTGTAGACGAACACGCGGCTGAGCGGCCAGTCGGCCACCCGGTGCGTCAGTGAGGCGATAACGGGATCGACAGTGAATTCGTTCATGGCTTGGCTCCGGGAAAACGGCGGGGATCGAAGGCGTCAATGGGCTCAGCCCTGCCCCGTATCATGTCGGCCATCAGCTGGGCGATGGCAGGGGCGAACAGGATGCCGTTGCGGTACTGGCCGGAAGCGATGAACAGGCCCTGCTCATGGGAGGGCCCCAGCAGCGGCAGGCCGTCCGGGGTGCCGGGCCGAAGACCCGCCCAATGCTCGTCCAGCCGCCAGCGGGCCAGGCCGGGGATGACGGCCTCGGCTTTCTGCCTTAGGTGCCGCACGGCGCCGTCGCTCAACGAGGTGTCAAAGCCTACCTCCTCGACGGTGGCCCCCACCAGCAGGCGCCCGCCCCGGGGGACCAGATAGACGCCCTGGCCCCACACTACCGGCCCCACGAAATCGAATTCGGCGTCCGGCGGCGGGGTCAGCGCGATCATTTCGCCTTTGACCGGGGTGACGGGCAACTGGACGACCTGGCCGCTCCAGGCGCCCGCCGCCAGCAGCACCGCATTGCCATGGTAGCGCGTAAATGGGGTCAGGACCCCGGTGATCCGGCGGCCCCGGTACTCGAGATTGACGGCAGCCTCGGCGGGCTTGAGCACGCCGCCGGCCTTGAGAAAGGCAATGGCCAGCGCTCGTCCAAGGGCGCGGTTGTCGACATGGGCCTCGTGCCGTGCCCAAAGGCCGCCAGAATATTCGCCCGACAACATCGGCCAGCGGGCGCGGACCTCTTCGGCGGTCAGGAAGGTCAGGTCGGTGTCGGCGGCGGCCCGCCCGGCCATCGCCACGGCGTCATCACTCAGGAGCAGTGCACCGCTTCGCTCATAGCCAACGGCCTGGCCGCTCTCCTCTTCGATCTCTCTTGCAAATCCTGGCCACAAGGCGTTGGACTGCCGCGCAAAATCCACCTCTACTGGAGGCGATGTTTCCAGCTCTGCGGCCAGTGCAATCATGCCGGCAGAGGCCCATGTGGCACCGCTGGCGGGCTGGGCCCGCTCCAGAATGGTGACTTCAGCGCCCGCCTGGCGCAGCCGCCATCCTATAGAAAGCCCGGCCACACCTGCGCCGATGATGACGATCTTCATGTCCGATTTCATTTCTGGGCGAGCCCCTGCCCTGCCGCAGCAAAGCACGCAATTACAACAAGATAGGCGAGAATGCTAAAGCGGTCTGGCAACAGACAGGCCAGTACCAGCGCGCATCCCGCCAGCCAGTGCATCCAGCGGATGCCGGTCCGTCCGGCCAGGGCGCGCTGGCTTGTGAACACCGACAACCCCAACATCAGAAACATGGCCGCCAACGCCCGGGAAGGATCATCCAGCCCGAAGCCGAACGGCAGCATCAGCACCCCCAGCGGGATTGCCGCGCTGACCCGTTGTCCCTGCCTGCGTGCCTCCGCCTGTCCCCAGCCGTCCGCCGCCAGCGCCACCAGCAGCAGTGGCGCGCCCCAGACCGGATGGTGGAAGGCCACCACCGCAGTCGCCGCCAGCAGCGCAACGAATGCGCCCGCCGACAATGGAACCGCAGGCACGCCAGGAAAGCGGGCCGCCAGCCGGTCGAATATGGCGTTCGGGGAAGCCAGTCTCATGGCGCCCTCTATACAGGCTTGCCCTTTGGCGCACAGCGCCCATCTGCTGTGTAACGGCCACGCCTGCCGGACGTATTATGTGGGCACATCACGAAAGGATCAGGTCCATGGAAAAGGCACTCTTCGGCGCCGGCTGTTTCTGGGGCGTGGAGGACTTCTTCCTCCAGGTTCCCGGGGTCAAGGATGCGGTCAGCGGCTATGCCGGCGGAACCGCAGACAATCCCACCTACAAGCAGGTCTGCAGCGACCGGACCGGTCATGCCGAAGTGGTGGAAGTCACCTTCGATCCGGCGCAAGCGCCCTATGCCGCCCTGGTCGACCTGTTTTTTCGCATGCACAACCCCACCCAGCGCGATCGCCAGGGGCCGGATATCGGCACCCAATATCGCTCGGTGATCTTCACCCATGGCGAGGAACAGGCGCGCATCGCCCACGAGCGGCTGGAGGCCGCGAAGGCGTCGGGCAGGTGGAAGGCCCCGATCGTCACCCAGATCGAGCCCGCACCCAAATTCTGGAGGGCCGAGGATTACCACCAGCGCTATTTCCAGAAGCATGGTGGGCACTGCCACGTATCTTACGCCGAGGTGGCCGCTGAAAAGGCGTGATTATTTCCCGGTGGCGCCGTGTACCTGGAAGGCGGCGATCACACTGCTGCCGTCCGACAGATGCAGCGTCACCGGCATCCGGCTTCCGGTCTTCAGCCTGGGATCCACGCACATCAGGTGATAGCCGCCGGGGGCGAACTTCACGGTTCCCCCCGGCGGCACCGTCACCTTGTCCACCATCGCCATGCTGCTCATTCCGCCATTGCCGCTGGATTTGTGCAGCAGCAGCTTGCCGCAACCATCCGATTCCGCACCCGTGACGGCCAGCGTCAGGCCGCTGTTGCTGCGCAGGCTGAAATAGCCCGCCGCCGGCAGCTTGCCCGGCAAGCTGCGGAACCAGGCATCGGTGACCACAAGGCCCGCCGGCTGCGCCGCCGCCGGCAACGGCACAAACGCAGCCAGCTGCACGGCAAGGGTGATCTCAAACAGCGCCTTCACGGGCCTCTCGTTCACGTTCGGCTTTTTCCTCGTTCAGGCGCATGGTCACCAGCACCACGATCATGGCGGCAAAACTGGTCAGGGTTCCCGGCAGCCAGATGATCAGGCCGCCATAGTGCTGGTCATTCAACGCGGTCATGTCCAGCACCCGCCCGCAGATGTTGTAGACCGGATAGATATCGTGGGAACTGAGCGACAGGATCGCGCCCAGAACCATCTGGGGCAGTTCGATCACCAGGATCATCAGGCCCCGCATCAGGTGGGACATCCGCGCGGGCGGCTTGGCCCGGCTGTCCAGAACCAGCGACCAGAACATCACGCCATTGATGGCCATGGTCCAGTTCATGAAGGTGTAGAGCCGCTCGTCCAGCATCACCACGGTGTGGATCTGCGGAATCAGCCAGAAATAGAGCAGCCCCACGAACAGGAACGGCGCCATCACCGGCGTCTGCGCGACATTCAGCACCGCCTGGACGGGGCGCGACCTCACGATGGGCTTGAGAAAATCCGGCAGCCCGGCAAACAGCACCGGCCCGCTCATGCCCATGGCGATGGCGAAGGCGCCGGCATGATGCAGCACGAAATGGGCCCAGCGATGCACGAAGAACATGTGCTGGGCGTAATAGTCGATGCCCGTCTGCAGCACGATATAAAAGCTCAGGACTCCGGCCACGAAGCTGATCTTGCGCCACAGCGGGGGATGCTGGTCGCGGGGCAGCGCTTTCAGCCCGCGCGCGAACAAGCCCAGCACCAGCACGGTGGCCAGATATTCCAGCCAGTGGAACTGCCAGGGCATCCACACCGGCAGGTGCGCCGGATAGAAGCCGCTGACGACATACAGCACAGCGCCCAAGGCCAGCGCCCCGCCATACCACAGCCAGCCGGCCGACAGCCGGTCAGAGTCCATTTCCATGGGGCGGGACTTTATGCGCGTGTGCCGCAGGGCCCAAGCGTGATATGGACGCGGGGCCATGCGTATCGCCGCTCTTTTTATCGCGCTTCTGCTGGCGGGATGTTCCCGTTCTGGCTGGCACATGACCGATATTTCAGGCGCCATGCCGCGCCTGGATTTCCACCTGAGTCAGTATGGTCGGCCCGTCACCGGTGCCGATTTCCGGGGCAAGGTGGTGGCGCTCTATTTCGGCTACACCCACTGCCCCGACGTGTGCCCGGAGACCCTTGCCAACATGACCGACATACTGGGCAAGGTCGGCAGCAAGGATGTGGTGGTTCTGTTCGTGACGGTGGACCCGGACCGCGACACTGCGCCGGTGCTGGAGGAATATACCCACGCCTTCTCGCCCCAGATCGTGGGCCTGCGCGGATCGGCGAACGCGCTGGCGGCGCTGGCACGCACCTATCGGGTCGCCTATTCGGTGAAGAAGGGCCCGCCTTACGAGGTGATGCATTCCAACGCGGTATTCTTCTTCGATCGTGACGGCGATGCCCGCCTGGTCACCACCAGCACGTCCGACACCGTGGGCATGGCGGCGGACGTGAAGCGGCTCCTGAACTGATCAGATGTGCAGCGCTGCCCCGTCGGCCGACAGCACCGCTTCATGCATCATCTCCGACAGGGTGGGATGCGGGAAGATGGTGTGCGCCAGTTCCTGGTCGGTCAGTTCGCCGGTCTTGGCGACGACATAGCCCTGGATCAGCTCGGTGACTTCCGCGCCGATCATGTGCGCGCCCAGAAGCTCGCCGGTGGTGGCGTCGAACACCGTCTTGACCAGGCCTTCCGCCTCGCCCAGCGCGATGGCCTTGCCGTTGCCGATAAAGGGAAACTTGCCGACCTTGATCTTGCGGCCGCTCGCCTTGGCCGCGGCTTCGGTCATGCCCACGCTGGCAACCTGCGGCCAGCAATAGGTGCAGCCAGGCACATTCGAGGTATTGAGAGGATGGACGCCCTTCACGCCGGCAATCTTCTCGGCCACGATCACGCCTTCGTGCATGGCCTTGTGCGCCAGCCAGGGCGCGCCAACCAGGTCGCCGATGGCCCACACGCCGTCCACGCCCGTCTCACCATATTTGCCGGCAACGACATGGGTCTTTTCGACCTTGATACCTGCGGCTTCCAGGCCGAGATTTTCGACGTTGCCGACGATGCCCATGGCAAGGATCACCCGATCCACGGTGACCTGTTCGGTCTTGCCGTCCTTGGCCTTCAAGGTGCAGGTGACGTTGTCTGCGCCCTTCCTCAGCTCGGTCACCGTGGTACCGACTTTCAGCTTCATGCCCTGCTTCGCAAATGCCTTGGCGGCGAAGGCGGAAATCTCCTCGTCCTCCACCGGCAGAACGCGGTCCAGCACTTCGACCACGGTCACGTCCGCGCCCAGGGTGCGATAGAAGCTGGCGAATTCGATGCCGATGGCGCCGGAACCCACGACCAGCAGCGACTTGGGGAATGACGTCGGCACCATCGCCTCGCGATAGGTCCACACCAGCTTGCCGTCAGGCTCCAGGCCCGGCAGCGTGCGGGCGCGCGCGCCGGTCGCCAGGACTATATTTTTCGCCGTGTAGTCTGAAGCCTTGCCGTCCGCCGTCACAGACAGCTTGCCCTTGCCCGCCAGCTTGGCCTCGCCCTTGATCACGGTGATCTTGTGCTTCTTCATCAGGAAGCCGACGCCATTCGACAACTGCTCGGACACTGCGCGGCTGCGTTTGACGATCTTCTCGATGTCGAACTTGAAATTGTCGGCGCTGAAGCCGAATTCGTTCAACCGGTGCATCAGGTGCCATATCTCGGACGAGCGCAGCAGCGCCTTGGTCGGGATGCAGCCCCAGTTCAGGCAGATGCCGCCCAGGCGGTCGCGTTCGGCCACCGCGGTCTTCATGCCAAGCTGGGCGCAGCGGATGGCACAGACATAACCGCCCGGTCCACCGCCCACCACGATCGCGTCGAAATTATTGTCCGCCATCGCGCCCTCCTACAGCAGCATCGAAGCAGGTTCTTCGATGAACTGCTTCAGGGTCGCCAGGAATCTGGCGCCAGTGCCACCGTCCACAACACGATGGTCGGCCGACATGGTGACGGTCATGACGGTGGAAATTTCGATCTTGCCGTTCTTCACCACGGGCCGTTCCTCGCCCGCGCCGACCGCGATGATGCAGCTCTGCGGCGGGTTGATGATCGAGGTGAAGTTCTTGATCCCGTACATGCCCAGGTTCGAGACCGAAAAACCGCCGCCTTCATATTCGGCTGGCTTCAGCTTCTTCTCGCGCGCGCGTGCCGCAAGTTCCTTGATCTCGTTCGAGATCTGCACCAGCCCCTTGGTCTGGGCCTTGAACACGATGGGCGTGATCAGTCCGAAATCCAGCGCCACAGCGACGCCGACATCGGCATCCTTGTGGCGCAGGATTGCGGTATCGGTCCAAGACGCGTTGACCGCGGGGTGTTTCATCAGCGCCATGGCGGACGCCTTCACGATGAAATCGTTGACCGACAGCTTGTAGGCCGGAACCTTGTCTTTTCCTTTCGACGCGGCGGCGTTCATCTTCTCGCGCACCACCATTAGCGCATCCAGATTGCAATCGATGGTCAGGTAGTAGTGCGGGATCAGCGTCTTGGCGCTGGTCAGGCGCTTGGCGATAGCCTTGCGCATGGAGTCGTGCGGTATTTCCTGGTACGAGCCCGCGGGATAGAGCAGGCGCGCATCTGGCAGCGGCGCAATGCCGGGGATGCCCGCGCCGGCAGAGGGCGCAGCGATAGCGGCGGGCGTGGCCTTGATGCCCGGCCTGGCACCCTCAACGTCCGCCTTGACGATGCGGCCGCGCGGACCGGTGCCCGCCAGAGCGGCCAGGTCGATACCCTTGTCCGCGGCGATGCGGCGGGCCAGCGGCGAAGCGAATATCCGCTCGCCGGTGGCGGGCGCCGGGACGCCGGCCTTCTGCGGCTCGGCCTTGGCTTCCACCGTCCTGGCGGTATCGGCCTTCTGGACCCCAGCTTCCTTTTTCACCGCCTCGCCGATGTCCTTCATCGCGGCGGGAATGTCCTGATTGATGGGCGCGGGCACGGCGTCGGCGCTCTCGCCTTCATCCAGCAGTACGGCGATCGGCGCATTGACCTTCACGCCTTCGGTGCCATCCGGCACGAGTATCCTGCCGATCCTGCCTTCGTCGACAGCCTCGAACTCCATCGTGGCCTTGTCGGTCTCGATCTCGGCAAGGATGTCGCCGGAACGGACGGTATCGCCTTCCTTCACCAGCCACTTGGCAAGCTTGCCCTCCTCCATGGTGGGCGACAGAGCGGGCATCAGGATATTGGTGGCCATGAGATCAAGCCTTGTAGCTGACGGTCTTGACTGCCGCGATCAGGTCTTCGACGGTCGGCAAGGCAAGCTTTTCCAGGTTCGCGGCGTACGGCATGGGCACGTCCTTGCCCGACACTTTCATGGGCGGGGCATCCAGCCAGTCGAACGCTTCTAGCGCCACGCGGGCAGAAATTTCCGACCCGATGGAGCAGATCGGCCAGGCCTGTTCGATGGTGACGATGCGGTTGGTTTTCTTTACGCTGGCGATCACCGTGTCGATATCCAGCGGACGCAGGGTGCGCAGGTCGATCACTTCGGCGTCGATACCCTCCTCCCCCAGTTTCTCCGCGGCTTCCAGCGCCTGGCCCACCGTGATCGAATAGGCGACGATGGTAACGTCCTTGCCGGGGCGCACGATGCGCGCCTTGCCGATGGGCAGCACGAAATCGTCCAGCTTGGGTACCGGGAATGACCGGCCATAGACGATTTCATTTTCCAGGAAGATCACCGGATTGGGATCGCGGATCGCGGCCTTGAGCAGGCCTTTGGCGTCGGCGGCGAAATATGGCGCGATCACCTTCATGCCGGGAACGCTGGCATACCAAGCCGAATAGTCCTGGCTGTGCTGGGCGGCGACGCGCGCGGCCGCGCCGTTGGGACCGCGAAAGACGATCGGACAACTCATCTGGCCGCCCGACATGTAGCGCGTCTTGGCGGCAGAGTTGATGATCTGGTCCATCGCCTGCATGGCGAAGTTCCAGGTCATGAATTCCACGATTGGTATCAGGCCCGCGAAGGCCGCGCCCACGCCCAGGCCGGTAAAGCCATGCTCTGTGATGGGCGTGTCGATCACCCGTCTGTCGCCGAATTCGTCCAGAAGACCCTGGCTGACCTTGTAGGCGCCCTGGTACTGGGCAACCTCCTCGCCCATCAGGAAGACGTTCTCGTCGCGGCGCATTTCCTCGGCCATGGCGTCGCGCAGGGCGTCGCGCACGGTCTGGGTGATGAATTCGGTGCCTTCCGGGATTTCCGGATCGGCAGCGACTTCGATCCTGGGCGCGGCGACGGTGCTGCTGCCCTTGTCGGCAACATCCTTGTGGTCTTCGCCCTTCGGCAAGGCGGGCGCTTCGGCTTTCTTCACCGGCGGGGCATCGGCGGATTCGCCATCGGCCAGAAGCGTGGCGATGGGACTGTTGACCTTCACGCCTTCGGTGCCCTCCGGCACCAGGATCGTACCGATCCTGCCTTCATCGACGGCTTCGAACTCCATCGTGGCCTTGTCGGTCTCGATCTCGGCCAAGATGTCGCCGGACTTGACGGTATCGCCTTCCTTGACCAGCCATTTGGCGAGCTTGCCTTCCTCCATGGTGGGGGAAAGCGCGGGCATCAGTATCTCGGTGCTCATCAGGCGTATACGTCCGTATAGAGTTCTTCCAGGCCCGGCTCAGGGCTTTCGGTGGCGAATTCGGCGGCGGCAACCACGCGCGCCTTCACCGCATTGTCGATCTGCTTGAGATCGTCCTCGTTCACCACGCCGCGCTCGATCAGCTTCTTGCCGAAATGGTCGATGGGATCGCGCTTCTCGCGCATCTCGCTGACTTCCTCGCGCGAGCGGTACTTGGCCGGGTCGGACATGGAATGGCCACGGTAGCGATAGGTCTTCATCTCCAGGATGATGGGGCCATTGCCGGCGCGGCAGTGATCCATCGCCGCCTGCCCGGCCTTCTGGACAGCTTCCACATCCATGCCGTCGACCTGCACGCCGGGAATATTGAAGGACAGGCCGCGCCTTGAGAAATCCGTCTCGGCGCTGGAACGCGCCACCGAGGTGCCCATCGCGTACTGGTTGTTCTCGATCACATAGATGACCGGCAGCTTCCACAACTCGGCCATGTTGAAACTTTCATAGACCTGGCCCTGGTTGGCGGCGCCGTCGCCGAAATAGGTCAGGGTCACCGCGTCGATGCCCCGATATTTGTTGGCGAAGGCCAGGCCCGTGCCGATCGGCACCTGGGCGCCGACGATGCCATGGCCGCCATAGAATTTCTTTTCGGCGCTGAACATGTGCATCGAGCCGCCCTTGCCGCGCGACAGGCCGGTGGAGCGGCCGGTCAGTTCGGCCATCACCGCCTTGGGGTCGATGCCCTGGGCGAGCATATGGCCGTGGTCACGATAGGCGGTGATCTGCTGGTCGCCCTCCTTGGCGGCGGCCATCAGGCCCACCACCACGGCCTCCTGGCCGATATACAGGTGGCAGAAGCCGCCGATCAGGCCCATGCCGTAAAGCTGGCCCGCGCGCTCCTCGAAGCGGCGGATCAGCAGCATGTCTGAATATAGTTTCTTGAGGGACTCGGAGTTGCTTTTGGGAGCGTCGGGCATGGATGCGTGCGTGCCGTTCTTGTGAGTTTTCAACGTGCCGGAAGCGTTGTTGCAAGCTGGAACGGACTTGGCAAGCCGGAGCGACACATTGTTGCGCTGCAAATGTGAACACCGTTCGGGATTATCTATAGCCCCTCCATCGGCTGCTCCATTAGGCTCCGCCGACACCTCGTTGCATTCGCATGCTGACGCTGCTCACCCCTTCCAGCATGCTGAGCACGCGAAGGGAGACGGGCCCGACTTGGGTCAACATTTGAGAAAGGCCGGTCAACGCGCCTTGCGCGGGATGGCGACCTGATTGGGGGCGCCGTCCATCAACTGGGTGCGGGCAAGCTCTTCCACCATGTCGGCGTCGGGATTGCCCTCTTCCATCAATTGGATGCGGTGCTCAAGCCGCGCGCGGTTCTCCTGCAACTCGGCCAGCTGTTGCTGGCGGATGCCCAGATTGGCCTGGGTATCTTCCAGCATCAGAATCCCTCGCTCACCCCAGATTGTGTAGGCGCCGAAATAGCTTACGACTGCCACGGTGATGGCGGGAAAGACCAGAAGGCTGAAAAAGCGGGTGACCGAACGCCTGATTCGCATTCACCTAACGAATCACACGCTGATTCGCGGCGTCAAGCGGATTTATGTTAAGGATTCCGGGAACTTACGGTTTTGCCCGTTAACCTCTTCCGGTCCACCCGGGCATTAGCCGAAGGCGCGGTTCGGCACCTCCCGGCCGGCTTCCTTCAAGGTCGAGCAATGCCGCCACTGGCGCACGCTCTTCTGTGCGTCCATCGAAACGCAATAGGCATGATCGCCATCCATCGCGGCGATCACCATGGCCACGCCACTGCCCGCAACCGCATCCACCACCACCGAACCCAGACCGATTTCCATGCTCGTCCCCTTTATGGCCTCACTTGATTCAAATGAGAACATAATAGGAACAAACATCAGCCGCGCAAGATGGAACGCCCAGCATAGACCGCGCTGTCGCCAAGCTGCTCTTCGATCCGCAGCAGCTGATTGTACTTGGCGAGGCGGTCAGAGCGGGCGAGGCTGCCGGTCTTGATCTGTCCGCAATTGGTCGCCACCGCCAGGTCGGCGATAGTGCTGTCCTCCGTTTCGCCCGAGCGATGGCTCATGACGCACTTGTAGGCGGCGCGATGGGCCATATCGACCGTGTCCAGCGTCTCGGTCAGGGTGCCGATCTGGTTGACCTTGATCAGGATGGCATTGGCGGTCTTTGTCTCGATGCCCTGCTTCAGCCGCGCCACATTGGTGACGAACAGGTCGTCGCCCACCAGGTTCACCTTGCTGCCGATCATGTCGGTCAGCGCCTTCCACCCGGCCCAGTCATCCTCGGCCATGCCATCCTCGATGGAGACGATGGGATAGCGCGCACAGAGGTCGGCATAGACCTTGACCATCTCGTCCGGCGACAGCGTCTTGCCCTCGCCTGCCAGCACATATTTGCCGTCCTTGAAGAATTCGGTGGAGGCGGGATCGAGGGCGAAGAAGACTTCGTCGCCCAGCCTGTAACCGGCCTTTTCCACGGCCCTGGAAATGAATGTCAACGCTTCGTCCGGCGATTTCAGGTTGGGGGCGAAGCCGCCCTCGTCGCCCACATTGGTGTTGTGGCCGGCGTCTCGCAGCTGTTTCTTCAGGGTGTGGAAGATTTCCGCGCCCATGCGCAGTGCCTCGCGGAAGCTGGGCGCGCCCACAGGCATGATCATGAATTCCTGAAAGTCGATGGGATTGTCGGCATGCACGCCGCCATTGACGATGTTCATCATCGGCACCGGCAGGACATTGGCGCGCGCCCCGCCGACATAGCGGTAGAGCGGCAGGCCCGATGCCGATGCCGCGGCCTTGGCCACCGCGAGCGACACGCCCAGGATTGCGTTTGCGCCCAGGCGAGCCTTGTTGGGGGTGCCGTCCAGCGCCAGCATGGTGCGGTCGATCCCGATCTGGTCATCGGCGTCAAGGCCGCACAGGGCGTCGAACAGTTCGCCATTGACGGCGGCAACCGCCTTCTCCACCCCCTTGCCGCCATAGCGCGTACCGCCGTCGCGTAGCTCCACCGCCTCATGTGCGCCGGTCGAGGCACCCGAGGGGACCGCGGCCCGGCCGAACGACCCATCCTCCAGCAGCACATCCACTTCCACGGTGGGATTGCCCCGCGAATCCAGGATTTCGCGGCCGGTGATGTCGATGATGGCGGTCATGTGGAGAACTCCCGGATTTTGGAGGGGTTTTAAGGGCGCGCGCCGCGGCGTACAAGACACGCATTCATGACCGAAAGGGGTTAGCCTGTCTCACCAGGTTGAAGGGGATTTCCATGCTGCTTGCCGCGCCCACTACGCTTCTGGCCGCCGCCGTCACCGTACTGGCGGCACTGATCTGCCTTGGGACCGCCATGCTGGTGGCCCGTACCCGCAACCGCCACGGCATCGCTCCGCCCGCCATGACCGGCTGCCCGGAAGTAGAACGCGCCCTGCGCGTTCAGGGCAACACTGTGGAACAGGCGCTGATCTTCCTGCCGCTGCTATGGATGGCGGCGCTCTATTTCCAGGGCTGGATCCCCGGAATTATCGGCGTGATCTGGTGCGTGGGCCGCATTCTCTATGCGGCGGGCTACATGGCCGAGCCAAAGAAGCGCGAGGTCGGGTTCGCCATCAGCGCCTTTTCGACCCTGGCCCTGGCAATCCTGGCGATCATCGGCATCTCAGGCGCCTGGATAGCAACTGCCGCCAGCTAGGCTTTGACGACGGCGTCGATCCGGACCAGCTGCTGCAGAAGCGCGGGGAAGTCAGACAGGCGCACCATGTTGGGACCGTCGGACGGCGCATTGTCCGGGTCCTGGTGCACTTCCATGAACACCGCCGCCACGCCCGCCGCTACCGCGGCGCGCGCCAGATAGGGCACCATGGTGCGATCGCCGCCGCTGCGGTCCCCCTGCCCGCCCGGCTGCTGCACGCTGTGGGTGGCGTCGAACACCACCGGCGCGCCAAAGCCCGCCATGATCGGCAGGGCGCGCATGTCGCTGACCAGGGTGTTGTAGCCGAAGGAGACGCCGCGTTCGGTCACCAGCACGTTGGGATTGCCGGCGCCGGTGACCTTGGCGATCACATTCTTCATGTCCCAGGGCGACAGGAACTGGCCCTTCTTCACATTCACTGCCTTGCCTGTATGGGCGGCGGCAACCAGAAGGTCGGTCTGGCGCGACAGGAAAGCGGGAATCTGCAGCACATCCACCGCCTGAGCCACGGCGGCGCACTGGTCGCGCTCATGCACGTCGGTCAGCACCGGAATGCCAAAATGCTTCCGGATGTCGGCAAAGATGGGTAGCGCCCGCTCCAGCCCGATGCCGCGCGCCGTACCGGCGCTGGAGCGGTTGGCCTTGTCGAAGCTGGTCTTGTAAACCAGCCCCACGCCCGCCTTGTCGCAAATTTCCTTCAGTGCGCCCGCCATGTCGAAGGCGTGGTCGCGGCTTTCCAGCTGGCAGGGGCCGGCGATGATGGAAAGCTTCAGCGCGTTGCCCACGGCAACGTCGCCCAGCCTCACGACGGATTTGGGGGCCACGGGATGGAGGGATGCGGTCATGGCGCTCTTTTAAGGTGCGCCGGCCCCGCGGGCAATCGGCCTGCTAGTACCGGACCCCGGCGGCCGCGATCCCGGCAAACCCGTTCAGGGGCGAGAACACGCTCATTGCATCCCAGAAAACAGTGGTTTCCACCCTCACCACGTCGCCGGGATGGATCGTGCTGGCCGTATCCGTGCGCACTCTGTATTCCTTTGCGGCGCCCTCGGGACGAATATAGACCACACTCTCCACCGCGCTGGGCAGGAAGCCGCCCGCGATTGCGATCGCGTTCAGCACGTTCATGTGGTTGACGTAAGGGTATTCTCCGGGCCGGCCTACGGCGCCGACAACATAGAAGGGCCGATAGGTCACCACTTCGACGGAAACACGCGGGGAGCGCAGGTAGCCGTTGGCAAGCGCACCGCCCACGGCAGCTTCCAGCTGCGGCGAGGTACGGCCGGCGGCGCGGATCTGGCCAATCAGCGGCAGGCGCACAACGCCCGCGCCGTCGACCATGAAGTCGCCTGAAAGATCGGGCTCGTCGTACACGGTCAGATGGATCTTGTCGCCGGTGCCCAGCACATAATCGTGCGGGTTACTGTCCGCCGCCTGCACGGGCGGCTGGTAGGCAGCCTGAACGCCTGGTGCCGGCGCGTTGATGGGCTCTTCTCCGTCGCCCTTCCTGTAGCCATAGGGAGTTGTGCCGGCGGGCGCCGCGCGGGCGGGCATCTGCGGGCCGCGCATGTCGGGCTTGAATCCGTAATTCTTGGCGCCCGAGGCAGGCTGATATGCGGGCTGGGCAGGTTGGGGAAGCGGCGCCTGATCGATCGGGGCGGGCTGATAGGGCGAAGCATTCGTGGCCGCGGGCCGATAGCCGGCCGGGTTCGCCGCCGGTGCGGCTGTGAACCCGGGCTGGGGCGATTGCGGCGCGGTGCCTACCGGCGCGGATTGGGCAGGCGCAGGAGCGCTCTCGTCATTGCCCGGTGAGCCGCCATAGGCGGTCGCGCTGGCCGCCGCTGCCTGGCTGGCCGGTGGCAAGGGTGACAGGCCGTAACTGTCATTGGCATAGGAATCCGCATGGGCATGGCTGAACACGGCGAACAGCAGCATCCCGGCGCAGACAATCACCGAGGCGCGCAGCAGCAAAAGGGAAATGGTCCGGCCCATGAGCTGCGATCCTAGGGTTGGCGGCGTTACGAAAGTGCTACCCCTGACGCCATGTCAGCGCGCCATTCTGGGGTAAAGGCTTCGTTAACGGCGTCAGACCAGCCGGCTCTGTTTCACGGCAGCAGCGACGAAGCCGGTGAACAGCGGGTGCGGTTCCAGCGGCCGCGACTTCAGTTCGGGATGGAACTGCACGCCGATGAACCAGGGATGGTCGGAGATTTCCATGATCTCCGGCAGCCGCCCATCCGGCGACCAGCCCGACACCTGCAAGCCGAACTGTCCCAGCTGGCGGGCATAATTGATGTTCACCTCATAGCGGTGACGATGGCGCTCGCTGATTTCGGTGGCGCCATAGACTTCGGCGACCCTGCTTCCCGGTGTCAGCACGGCGGGATAGGCGCCCAGCCGCATGGTGCCGCCCATGTCGCCGTCCGCTTGCCGCGTCTCCACCTGGTTGTCCTTCACCCATTCGGTCATCAGGCCGACGACGGCGTGCCTGGGGTGGCCGATCTCGCTGGTCCCCGCCCCTTCGAGGCCCGCCAGGTCGCGCGCTGCCTCGATCACCGCCATGTGCAGGCCATAGCAGATGCCGAAGAACGGCACCTTGCGCTCGCGCGCGAACTTGACCGCGTTGATCTTGCCTTCGGTGCCGCGCTCGCCGAAACCGCCAGGCACCAGGATGCCGTTGACATTTTCCAGGAAGCTGGCGGCATCGTCGCGCTCGAACACTTCGCTGTCGATCCAGTCCAGATGGACTTTCACATTGTTGGCAAGGCCGCCATGGGTCAGCGCCTCGGACAGCGATTTGTAGCTGTCCTTGACCTGCATGTACTTGCCCACCACGGCGATGCGCACCTCGCCCTCGGGGTTCTTCACCCGCTCCACCACCCGCTGCCAGCGCGTCAGGTCGGGTTCGGGTGCATTCTCGATGCCGAAGACCTTTAGAAGCTGGGTGTCCAGCCCCACATCGTGATAGGCGAGCGGCACGCGGTAGATGGTGTCCAGGTCCATGGCAGGGATCACCCGCTCGGCCGGCAGGTTGCAGAACAGGCCGATCTTGCGGCGCTCCTCGTCCGGCAGGGTGTGCGAGGTGCGGCACAGTAGGATGTCGGGCTGGATGCCGATCGCGCGCAGCTCCTTGACGCTGTGCTGGGTCGGCTTGGTCTTCAGCTCGCCCGCCGCCTCGATGAATGGCACCAGGGTCAGGTGGATGAAGGCGCTCTGGCCCAGCCCCAACTCGTTGTGCAACTGGCGGATGGCCTCGAAGAAGGGCAGCCCCTCGATGTCGCCCACCGTGCCGCCAATCTCGACCAGAAGGAAATCCAGCCCGTCGGTATCGGCCAGCACGAATTCCTTGATCATGTCGGTGACGTGGGGGATCACCTGCACGGTGCGGCCTAGATAGCCGCCCTTGCGTTCCTTCTCGATCACCTGGCTGTAGATGCGGCCGGAGGTGACATTGTCGGACTTGCGCGCCGACACGCCGGTGAAACGCTCATAATGGCCCAGGTCGAGGTCGGTCTCGGCCCCGTCGTCGGTGACATAAACCTCGCCGTGCTGGAACGGGCTCATCGTACCCGGATCGACGTTCAGATATGGGTCGAGTTTGCGAAGGCGGACTTTGTACCCGCGCGCCTGCAACAGCGCGCCGAGTGCGGCGGACGCAAGACCTTTTCCGAGGGAAGAGACCACGCCGCCGGTGATGAAGATCAACCGGGCCATGGGAGGCCAAAATGTCGAAAAGGCATGCCGCTCTCAAGCGCAAAAATGAAAATTCTTTTCGCCGCTAACAGATATGCGCGCCGCGCAGGCGAAAGGCGGAAATCCGGGCTTATTGGGGCTTGGGAACCGAAGGCCCGGTGGGGCCCGGCACGACCGGTGTCGCCGGGTTGGGCGCCGGACCCGGAACGGTCGTAGCCGGCACCGAATCAAGGAAGGAAGTCTCGTCCCGCCCCCGCAGGGCCACCAGGTTCAAAGCTATGCAGGTCACGAAGAACAGGAAGGCTAGAATCGCGGTGGTGCGGGTCAGCGTGTCGGCCGCGCCGCGGGGGCTGAACAGGCCGCCCATGCCGCCGCCCCCGCCGATGCCCAGTGCCCCGCCTTCGGAGCGCTGAAGCAGGACAAAGATGATCAGCGCAATCGCGATCACCAGTTCGGCAAAGAGAAGCAGGGTCTGCATGGGCCAAAGCCTTGGTTTGAAGGGCCTTCTTTCGGCCGGGTCTTTACGGCATTTGGTCCGCTTTGGGAAGTTGCGCCGGATTGACGAAAAATTCACTGCGGAAATCCGGCCTTTTCGGTCAGGATGCTGTCGTTTCCGGGAGGGGCTACCCCGGATCAGACATGAAACGCGTTATTCCCGCCGCCTGGATTGCCACGCTGATGGTATGCGGTCCTGCCCTCGCGTCCGACGTCACCGACGCTGACGGGCTGGCATTAGTCAACCGCCTCAGTTGGGGCGCCAGCGCCCGGATCCCCGATGGACTTTCCGCCCTACAATGGCTCGATCAACAGCTCCACCCCAGCCAGGATGATGGCCTGCCGCAGCAGGTTCAGGCCCGCATCGATGCCATGGACATCAGCCATGCACCCCTGACCGACATCGCTGCCCAGTTGCGCGAACTGCAGCTTCAGATACGTGCCGCCAGGGACCGCGGCAAGGACACGAAAGCGGCGCGCATGCCCTACCAGCAGATGCTGGTGAAGCTGGCGCTTGAGGCCCAGACCCGCTCGCTGCTGCGCGACCTCTACTCCAGGAACCAGCTCAAGGAGCGGCTCGACTGGTTCTGGCTGAACCATTTCAACGTCTATGCCCGCAAGCGCGAGATCGGCGGCCTGATCGGCGATTTCGACGAGACCGCAATTCGCCCTCATGTGCTGGGCAAATTCCGCGACCTGCTGGCTTCCACCGTCTTTCACCCCGCCATGATTCAATATCTGGACAATCAGCAGAATGCGGCGGGCAAGATCAACGAGAATTACGCCCGCGAGATCATGGAACTGCACACCATGGGCGTAGGCAGCGGTTATACCCAGAAGGATGTGCAGGAGCTGGCGCGCATCCTGACCGGGGTGGGCGTCAACATGTCGGGCCGCCCCCGGCGCTTCGCGCGATTTGCCCGCGCTGCATATCGCACGAATGTCGGTGACGGGGGCCTGTTCGAATTCATTCCGAAACGCCACGACTATGGCGACAAGGTCTTTCTTGGCCACACCATCAAGGGCTCGGGACTTGATGAAGTCCGGCAGGCCATCGACATCCTGGCCAGCCAGCCGGCCACGGCTCGGCACATTTCCACCGAACTGGCGCAGTATTTCTGCTGCGATGCCCCGTCCGAGGCACTGGTCGATGCGATGTCCGCCGCCTTCCTGAAAAGTGATGGCGACATCGCGGCGGTGCTGCGCACGCTGGTTGCCTCCCCGCAATTCGCCGCCTCGCTGGGCAAGCGGTTCAAGGATCCGATGCAGTGGACGGTTTCGGCGCTGCGCGCGAGCTTTGGCGATCGTGTCATCACCAACATGCTGCCCGTCGCGCAGATGCTGAACCGGCTGGGCGAGCCGCTCTATGGACATGAAACGCCCGACGGCTATTCCATGACCAAGGCCGCCTGGGCAGGTCCGGGCCAGATGCAGACCCGCTTCGAGATCGCCCGCCAGATCGGCGCCGGTGCGCCACGCCTGTTCATGGGCGGCGATGACGGCGTCATGACGGCATCCCGTCCGCCGGCACTGGACCAGACCGCCTATTTCCGGTCGCTGCGGCTGGCGGACGCCACCCGTGCGGCCATCGCCCAGGGCGCCTCCCAGGTCGATCGCAACATGCTGTTCCTGTCCTCCCCCGACTTCATGAGGAACTAGCCATGATGGATCGCCGCACATTGCTGAAGAGCGCAGCTTTTACCGCGCCTCTCATTCCTGCGGGGAAGCTCTATGCCGCGCCGGTCCAAGGCCCCCGGCTGCTGGTGGTGTTCCTGCGCGGCGCCTACGATGCCGCCAGCATCGTAGTGCCAGTAAAGAGCGACTTCTATCACGAAGCCCGCCCCAACATCGCGATCACGCGCGACGCCGCCCTGCCGCTGGATGCGGACTGGGGCCTTCATCCGGCGCTGAAGGACTCCATCCTTCCGCTCTGGCAGGCCCGGCAGATCGCTTTTGTGCCCTTCTCCGGCACCAGTGACCTGTCGCGCTCGCATTTCGAAACCCAGGATACAATTGAGCTGGGCCAGCCCCTGCCGGCCGAATCCGGCGGCGGCGCGCGCAACTATCGTTCCGGATTCCTGGCCCGCACCGCCGGGGTGCTGTCACCCAATCATCCGATCGCCTTCACGCAGCAGCTGCCACTGATTTTTCGCGGCGCCGCAGCACCCGTTCCCAATATCATCGTCAACACCAACACGCCGCCCGGCGTAGCGGGCCCCAACGCTGCCCTTATCCAGGCCATGTATCAGGGAGAGTCGCTGGCCGCCACAGTGGCCGAGGGCTTCAAGGTGAATGACGAGGTCTATGACGCGCTATCCGGCGAAATGCAGGCGGCCAGCCGCGGCGCCGCCAGCGCCAGGGGCTTCGAACTGGCGGCCCAGCGCATTGGGCTTCTCATGCAGGACAAGTTCAACCTGGGCTTTGTCGATGTCGGCGGCTGGGACACCCATGTGAATCAGGGCGGCGCCGACGGCTATCTGGCGAACCGCATCGGCGAGCTTGGCAGGGGCCTGGCTGCCTTGCCCGCGGCGCTGGGCGACAAATGGAACGACACGGTGGTGATTGTGGTCAGCGAATTCGGTCGCACGTTCCGCGAGAATGGCGACCGGGGCACCGACCATGGCCATGGCAGCACCTATTGGGTGCTGGGCGGCGCGGTGAAGGGCGGACGCGTCGCGGGCCGCCAGGTCGAAGTCAGCCAGGCCAGCCTGTTCCAGGACCGCGACTGGCCGGTGCTGACCGATTATCGCAGCCTGATCGGCGGCATGCTGAAGCGCGGCTATGGCCTGTCACAGGCGCAACTGCAGACAGTGTTTCCGAATGCCGATCCGCTGGACTTAGCGCTCCTCTGAAAAAGGGATTGCCCGGCGGTCGCATCACAGACGCATGCCGGCCTGCGAGAACCCCGCTTCACATGACAGAGATGGGAAGCAGTCGGCTATAACGGCTCGGTCAACCGGACCGCGGAGCGGTCAGCTCGCCATCGCCTGGGACTGGTTGCGCGCTCGCATCAATGCCACCGTGGCATCGATTTCAGCGATCTGTTCGGCCGGCGTTTTCTCCGGATGGAAGATCAGGTGCATGCTGAGGGCGGCATGCCCCAGAAGATGCATCGAGGCGTTGCGGTCCACGCCCATGTTGAGCCCTTCCGCCGCCGCGAGGATGGATTCGCACCACTCCACCGCGGGATGGAATTCGGTGTCGCGGCAGCGTTGTTCGATCGAACGCGCCAGTTCGATCAGCTTGTCCATGTCGGGGGGCGCAGCGCCGGGGCGCTGATCCTGCAGCAGCCGCCACAGGATACAGATCTGAAAACTGTCGCGGCGCAGCTTCTCGCATTGCAGTTTCTCGCGCGCCTGTTTCAGTTCGCCCTCCAGGCGGCGGGTCACCACTTCGGTACTGAGTTTTTCCTTGGCCTTCATACGCAAAGAATTGGGTGGGTCGAACATCTCGGCACTGCCGGGCCGTCCGTCATCGCGGCGCCGGTCGGGACCGACATAATCGGTGGTGATCACAAAGCCCTTGCGCCGCTCGATATGGGCTTCGATGCGGCTGCCCAACACAGAGGTGGAAAAAGGGCGTAGCAAAAGGTCGTCGGCGCCGCTGGAGACCACGCGGTTGATCAGCCCGCTCGACTTGTCCCAGGCGGTGACGATGATGACGATGAAGGGATTGGCGCAGGCACCACCCTGACGGAGCTGCTGGATCGTACTGCACAGCTCCTCGCCGCCCTCGTCGGCCTCGCACAGCGCGATGTCCGGTGGATTTCTCTGGATGGCTTCGACGAAGGCCTCCAGCGTGGAGACATTGACGGTACGGCGAAAGCCAAGGGCATAGAGCGCCGCCCGGGTCGCGGCCCTGTTGGCCGGAACCGGGTCATAAATCAACACATCCACACTGTCGTAAGACAGCCTGCCCATTACCCGCCAACTCTATTTTGCTGGTCGGCAGGATGGCGTCTGGCCTCTTAACAAAGGGTCGAGCGACTTGGTTAAGGGCCATAAAATACGTTCAATCCTGCACCTTTACGCCCCGGATGATGGCTTCGAAATCTGCCGCCTTCAGACTGGCGCCGCCCACCAGGGCACCGCCAACTTCAGGCAGATTCAGGATCTGCGCGGCATTGGACGGCTTGACCGAGCCGCCATAAAGGATGCGGATGCCCCTGGCTTCCTCGCCGAAGCGGCGCACCAGGCAGGCGCGGATATGGGCGTGCATGGCCGCGATGTCGCCGTCACTGGGCGTTCGCCCCGTGCCGATCGCCCATACCGGTTCGTAGGCGATGGCCGTGTTCCCGGCCATGGCGTCGTCGGGCAGGCTGGCATCGAGCTGGCTGCCGCAGATGTGGTTGGCGGTGCCGGCGTCGCGCTGGGCGCTGGTCTCGCCGATGCACACAATGGCCAGAAGCCCTGCCCGCCACGCTGCCGCCGCCTTGGCGGCAACATCGGAGTCGGTCTCGCCGTGAAACTGGCGGCGCTCGGAATGGCCGACAATGACAGCGGACGCGCCGGCGTCCTTCAGCATCTCGGCCGATATGTCGCCAGTAAAGGCGCCCGAGGCTCGGGGATGGCAGTCCTGCGCGCCTATGGCGAAGGCGCCGCCAGCCTGCCCCGCCGCCTTGGCGATCAGGGTCGCCGGTGGGCACACCAGCACATCACAGCCCGCGGGCCGGCCGGACAGCGCCGCCTTCAGTGCGGCCAGTTCGGCCAGGTCGGCGCCCAGCCCATTCATCTTCCAGTTTCCCGCCACCAGCGGACGCATCGTAACCTCTTGAATTTGCCGCATTCCGGCGGCAGATCAGGGAGGCAATCGCGGCTTGCCCCCGACAATCCCCCTCCCTATCATCCGCCGCCTTTCGGCGCCACCTGAGCAGCAACGGACCTTTCACATGATTCAATGGATGCACGCCCTGTCCAAGTCCTGGGTGGCGACTTTGCTGATGGGCGGCCTGGCACTGAGTTTTGTGCTGTGGGGCATCGGCGACGTCTTCCAGGGCGGCACCAGCAATTCCGTGGCCGTGGTGGGCGGCACCGAGGTCACCCAGGGCGCTTTCAGCCGCGCCTATCGCAACATGATACGCAACCAGGGCGCCCAGATGGGAACCGAGATCACGCCAGAGATGGCGCAGAAAATGGGCCTGGGTCAGGTGGCGCTCCAGCAGATGGTCAGCCGCACGGCACTGGATAATGTGGCGACCGATCTGGGCCTGACCACCTCCGATGCGGCGGTCGCCGAGGATGTGCGTACCATGAGCGCCTTCCGCGGCGCCTCCGGCCAGTTCGACCGCGCCACCTTCCAGCAGGCGATCCAGAATGCGGGCTATACCGAACAGCAGTTCCTGGAGGAGATGCGCGAGGACAAGACCCGCACCCAGCTGACCGACGCGGTGGAAGCCAACTTCATCCTGCCGGACGCCTATGCCCAGGGCCTGTTCCTCTACATCAACGAGCGGCGCGCCGCCGATTATGTCGTGCTGGGCCCGGATGCGGCCGGCACCATTGCCCCGCCCACAGACAAGCAGCTGGAAGACTATGTGAAGGCCGATGCGTCACGCTATTCCACGCCGGAATATCGAGACGCCGAGTATGCCGTGATTACCCCGGCCGATGTGGCGGGCCAGATCAACGTCACCGACGCCCAGATCAAGCAGCAATATGAAGCAATGAAGGACACCTATGTGGTGCCCGAAAAGCGCGATGTGCAGCAGATCGAATTCAAGACCGAGGCAGAGGCCAGGGCCGCGCGCCAGAAGATCGATTCCGGCACCAGCTTCGAGCAGCTGGCCACCCAGCGCGGTCTCAAGCCCGCCGACATTTCGCTGGGCACCCTGACCGAGGCGGGCCTGCCCGATCCGGTGCGCGCCAAGGCAATTTTCGCGCTGCCGCTGAACCAGGTCAGCCAGCCGCTCAAGACCGCCTTCGGCAGCTGGGTGCTGGCGCGTGCCACCAAGATCGAGCCCGGCTCGAGCCGCACCCTGGAACAGGCCACGCCCGAGATTCGCAAGACCCTGCAGGACCAGTTGTCCCAGGCCAAGCTGGTGGACGCGGTGAATGTCTATTCCGACGCCCGAAACAGCGGCGACGACCTGGCCCAGGCCGCGAAGAAAGCCGGGATGCGGGTGGAGCACCTGAAGGCAGTGGATTCCGCCGGTCTGGCGCCGGACGGCACCCGCAGCAGCGCCCCCGCCGATCCGGAATTCCTCTCAGCCCTGTTCACCGCCGAAGTCGGCGAGGACGGTGATCCCTTCAACTCCAAGCTGGGCAATTTCTATGTCATCCACGTCAATGGCGTGACCCCGCCCAAGCTCAAGCCTCTCGATCAGGTGCGCGATGCGGCGGTGGCCGCCTGGACCGCCGGACAGCGCAGCAAGGTCCTGTCCGACAAGGCCAAGGCGCTGGCCGCCCAGGCCACCAAGGACAAGTCGCTGGACGCCATCGCCAAATCGCTGGGCGTTGCCGTGCAGCACAGCCCGGCTTTGTCGCGCCAGACCAACGATGCGGTGTTCTCCGCCGAATTGGTGCAGGACGTCTTCAATGCCGCGCCCGGCGGCGTAGTCTGGGGGCCCGAAGGCATGACGGGCAATTTCGTTATCGCCCGGGTCAGCGGCATCGCCCATCCCCCGCTCAACCCCAATGATCCCGGCTATGCCCAGGGCGCGGCCCAGCTTTCGCGCGCGGTGGCGGGAGACTTCACCATCTCGCTGTCCAATGCCGCCCGCGATCGCCAGGGCGTGAAAGTAAACCAGCAGCTGGTGAACTCCACCATCGGCGCGGGCGGCTACTGACGATGATCGAGCCACAGTTCGATGGCTTCGCGCCCGGCTATGCGGCGGGTTGTCCCCAGCTGGTTTATACGCGGCTGGTAGCCGACATGGAAACGCCGGTCAGCGCGTTCCTGAAATTGGGGGAAGGTCGGGATAACGCCTTTCTGCTGGAAAGCGTGCAGGGCGGCGAGACGCGCGGGCGATATTCCATCATCGGACTGAAGCCGGACCTAGTCTGGCGCTGCCGCGGCGGGGTGGCCGAAATCAACCGCGCCGCGCTGACCACCGATACCTTCACGGAAGAAACCGCCAGGCCGCTGGAAAGCCTGCGCGCGCTGACGCGCGATATCCGCATGGACGTGCCGGCGGGCCTGCCGCCCATGGCAGCGGGCCTGTTCGGTTATCTGGGCTACGACATGGCACGCGAGGTGGAATATCTGCCCAACCCGCCGCCCGATACGCTGGGATTGCCCGACGCCATCCTGCTGCGGCCCACCATCACCGCCATCTTCGACAGCGTGAAGGACGAGATCGTGCTGGTCACGCCGGTCTGGCCTCACGAAAGAGTGGATGCGAAGGCGGCTTATGCCCGCGCGGTGGCGCGGCTGGAAGAGGCCGTGGCCGACCTGGAAAAGCCCGCGCCCCCCTCCCCGCCGGTGCCGGAGCATCTGCCCACCGGCGTGGCTGTGCAGTCCAACATGACGAAGGACGAGTATTTCGACGTGGTGCGCCGCGCCAAGGACTACATCGCCGCCGGCGACGTGTTCCAGGTGGTGCCCAGCCAGCGTTTCCGCCGTCCGTTCAGCCTGCCGCCTTTTTCGCTCTACCGGGCGCTGCGGCGACTGAACCCCTCACCCTATCTCTACTACCTGTCTATGCCGGGCTTCCAGATCGTCGGCTCGTCGCCCGAAGTGCTGGTGCGCCTGCGTGATGGCAAAGTCACCATCCGCCCCATCGCGGGCACGCGCTGGCGCGGCAAGACGCCTGAGGAAGACAAGGCGCTGGCCGAGGACCTTATCAACGATCCCAAGGAGCGCGCCGAGCACCTGATGCTGGTCGACCTGGGCCGCAACGATGTGGGCCGGGTATCCAAGGTCGGCGCGGTCAAGGTGACGGACAGCTTCTTCATCGAACGCTACAGCCATGTGATGCATCTGGTGTCGAACGTCGAAGGCGACATCCGCGAGGGCCTGGACGCGGTGGACGCGCTGGCTGCGGGATTGCCCGCGGGCACGCTGACCGGCGCCCCCAAGATTCGCGCGATGGAGATCATCGACGAATTCGAAAAAGAAAAGCGCGGCGCCGCCTATGCCGGCGCGGTGGGCTATTTCGCCGCCGACGGATCGATGGACACCTGCATCGTGCTGAGGACCGCGCTGGTCAGGGACGGCACGATGTATGTGCAGGCCGGCGGCGGCGTGGTCGCCGACAGCCAGCCTGAGGCGGAGTATCAGGAGACGGTGAACAAGTCTCGCGCTCTGTTTGCGGCGGCGGAGGAAGCGGTGCGCTTTGCCAGCGCGGCCAGGAAGGGGCAGTAGAGCCGCGGGGCCAGATTGCCACCAACCAGTATCTGTCCGTCCGCCCTCTGGAACTCTTTCGAATCAGAAATCCTTGCGGGACGCATTTCGCCGTTAAGGCAGCAAGGACAGGAAAATTGCGGAATGTTTGCGCGGTATGCCGCGCACAGTAACTCGCAAACCGATCCTTCGACGTACCGCGTGGCGACCATTCTATCTCGATGCGACCGCCGTCTCGCGTCCGGCCTTCATCCTGATCGCCTCGTCCAGCGGGACAGGCGTCACGCCATGGTCCTTTTTCAGCCACGCCGCCAGTATCGTCAGGGTCACGTCATGGGGATGGCCGATGGCGATGGCCACGCCGTCGCGTTTGGCCTCGCGCACCAGAAGATCAAGCTGTGCCGCGACCGCCGCCGGGCTCCGGTCATCGTCGAGGAACACGTCGCGGCCTGCGCTCATCACACCGGCCCTGGCCGCCACCGCCGCCACCTGACTGTTGGGACCGGTGCGGGAATCGAAAAAGAACAGATGCCGCGCCTTCAGCGTCGCCATCGCCGGCGCCAGCGCCGCCGCATCGGCGGTGAAGCGGCTGCCTTCATGGTTGTTGATCCCGACCAGTCCGGGCACGCGCGACAGGTCCCAGCCCAGGCGTCTTGCGATCTCATCGGGCTTCATGCCGGACTTCAGTGTCCTCGGTCCGGGATTGGCATCGGACAGCGCCTGCATGGGGACATGGGCCAATACGACATGACCCTGGCGCGCCGCCGATTGCGCCAGGAAGGGTGTGTCATCCGCATACGGAAGAAACGACAGCGCAACCGCCCTGGGCAGCGCCATCGCCCGGTCGGCGCCGGCCAGGTCCTCGCCCAGATCGTCGATGCAGATGGCGATCACCGGCCCCTTCACACGTGGCGCGAAATCCGGTGGAACGGATGGGCCCAGCGAGGTCCGCAGCACGGACACGTTCTTTTGCCTGGCGACGGCATCGGCCAGCCAGCCGGGCATGACCTGTCCGGTCACGGGATACAGCACCTGTGGCGCGTGGTGGCCGGACGCAGCTTCGGACGCATCCTGCGGCAGAACCAGGCGCGCGACACCCCGGACGACCAGGCCGTGCGCCACGGCATTGTCGGTCAGTGCGTGGGCCTGCATGTCCGGCAGTGTGGCATCCAGGAATTTTGGCAGTCCCGCCAGCGCCGCGCCGCCGCCAATCAACAGCGCCGCTCCCAGCAGCAGGGCAAAGGCCGCCTCTGGGGCAGCCTTTCGCACGCGCCGAATCAGCGATGACCGGTCCATGCTGGAATATTGCCACGGATTGCCGGCCAAACGCAGATCTCGGGATCGCTCAGTCGGCAGCCACCGGCGGCCCGCCGCCGGACACAGCGCGCCGGCACAGCCAGACCATGCCGATCAGCACAAAGCAGATCCAGCCCGACGCCCAGAAGATGTCGGTGGTCGCCAGCAGATAGGCTTGCGAGATCACGGTCCGCATCACCGCCGCCTTCGCGGCAAGGTCGGACAGGCCCAGATGCGACAAGGCCGCCAACACATGCTGGAACGGGGGCGCGAACTGGGTAGTGTGGTCCACCAGCCGGCTCTGGTGAAGCGCCTCGCGCCGGTCCCACAGGGTCGTGACGATCGAAGCGGCAAAGCCGCCCGCGGTGATGCGGCAAAAGTTCGACAGGCCCGAGGCCAGCGGAATCTTCTCGGGCGGCACGCCGTCCAGCAGGATGGTGATCATCGCCAGGAAGAAGGTGGCCATGGCGATGCCCTGTACAAGAAGCGGCAGCATGAAGTCCACGAAACTGGCATCGGCGGTGAAGTTGGCGCGCATCAGATAGGAAACGCCGAAGGCAATAAACGCCACCGTCGCCATGATGCGCGCGTCGATGCGGCTCATCAGCCGGGCGCTCAAGGGCGTCAGCAGAACCGCGATCACGCCGGTGGGCGCGGCCACCAGGCCGGCCCAGGTCGCGGTGTAGCCAACCTGCGTCTGCAGCCACAGCGGCATCAACAGGTTGGCGGCGAAGAACACCGCATAGCCCAGGCAGAAGGCCAGCGTGCCTAGCGCGAAATTGCGGCCCTTGAACAGCGACAGGTCGACGATGGGGTGCTTTTCCGTCAGCTCCCAGATCAGCCAGACGACAAAGCCGATTATCGTCACCAGGAACAGGATCACGATCTGGGTGGATGCGAACCAGTCCGCATCCTTGCCCTGGTCCAGCATCACCTGCAGCGCGCCGACCCATACGATCAGAAGGCCCAGGCCCACCGTATCGATGGGCAGCTTGCGGGTGGGCGTCTCGCGGCTTTTGAGGTTCATCCAGGTCAGGGCTGTCACGACAAGGCCCACAGGAACGTTGATGAGGAAAATCCAGGCCCAGTGGTAATTGTCGGAGATGTACCCGCCCAGGATCGGCCCGCAGATCGGCGCCACAAGGGTCGTGATCGACCATATTCCCAAGGCGGTGCCGCGCTTTTGCGGTGGAAAGATGGAGATCAGAAGCGCCTGGGAACCGGGGATCATCGGCCCGGACACCGCGCCCTGCAGGACGCGGAAGAAGATCAGCGACGTCAGGCTCCAGGCCATGCCGCACAGGAGGGAAGCGACGGTGAAGGCCAGCACCGAAAAGGTGAAGGTGCGCACCACGCCATAGCGGCCCATCAGCCAGCCGGTCAGCGGCACGCCGATGCCGTTGGCCACGGCGAACGATGTGATCACCCAGGTGCCCTGGTCAGGCGACACGCCCAGATTGCCGGCGATGGTGGGCAGCGAGACATTGGCGATGGTCGAATCCAGCACCTGCATGAAGGTGCCTGCCGCCAGTGCCAGCGCCGTAACCGCCAGCCGCCCGCCGTGAAGCGAATGCTCCTCTCCGGGGCCACTCACCGCGTCGCCCCGCTGTTTTCTTTCAGGATGCGGGCGATGATGGCGTCGGCCTTGGGACCGGTGTCCTCACCGGTGTCAGCGCGGATCACGCCCTGCCCCACGCGGTTTGTCACCAGCGGGCCGGACTGGTCGCGAACGTCCACATCCACCGTGACCGACAGGCCGACGCGCAAAGGATGGGCCTTCAGCTCTTCAGAGTCCAGCGCAACGCGAACCGGCACGCGCTGGACGATCTTGATCCAGTTGCCGGATGCGTTCTGTGGCGGCAGCAGGGCAAAGGCGGAGCCGGAGCCGGCGCCCAGACCCTCGACGCGGCCGTGAAAAGTCACGCCGCCGCCATAGATGTCCGCCTTAACCGTCACCGGCTGGCCCACGCGCACGCGGTCCAGTTGCACCTCCTTGAAGTTGGCATCGATCCAGACCTTGGACAGCGGCACCACCGCCATCATCGGCGTTCCGGGGGCGACCTGCTGGCCGGCCTGCACGGTGCGCTGGGCGATCACGCCGTCCACCGGCGCGATGATGCGCATATGACCCATGGCGATCACCACGGCGCGCAGCTGCGCCTCGGCGGCCAGGACGTCGGGATTTGTGGCGATGTCGGTGCCCGAAACCGCCGCCTGGCTTTGGGCCAAGCTGCTGCTGGCGGAGTTGACCGCCGCTTCCGCCGCCGCCACCGCGTCGCGGGCATGCGCCAGTTCCTCGGCCGAAACCGAACCGCTCGCCGCCGCGGCCCGGCGACGCTGATAGTCGGCGCGCGCCTGGGTCAGCGTGACTTGGGCCTGGCGCAACTGCGCCTGGGACGTGTCGGAGCGCGAGAAGGCGCCGCGCACCGCGCGCACCGCGCGAGCCAGGTTCGCCTCTGCCGACTGCAGGTTCACTTTCGCGATGGCCGGGTCCATCTCCACCAGAAGCTGGCCCCGCCTCACCGTCTGGGTGTTGTCGGCATGCAGCGCCAGCACGGTGGCCGGTTCCTTGGCGGTGATGGTCACCACATTGCCGGCGACATAGGCATCGTCGGTCGATTCAAAATAGCGCGCATAGAACAGCCAGTAGAGTCCATATGCCAGGCCGCCTGCCAGGACGACGACAGCGACAATCGTGAGCCAGAAGCGGCGCTTGCCGTTTGGAGTATCGGTATTGCTCATGGGATCAATCCTGCTTGGCAATCTTGGTGGTATCGGGCGCGGCGAAGGGCCCACCCACGGTCAGAAGAAGGGTGATGCGCTGGATGGTCGACTGGGCGGTGACGGCAGCCAGCCCTTGGCGCGCCTGCAGCAGCGTGGCTTCCGCCTGAAGCATGGGTAGCTGGGTGGAAAGCCCGCTGCGATAGCGGTCCTCCGCGATCTTGAAGGCGCGGCCGGCGCTCTGGACCGCCTCCTGCTGGCGCAGGCGCTGCTGCTCCAGGCTTTTTACCTGGGTCATCGCGTCGGCCGCCTGCTTGATGGCGTTCACCACGGCGCCGTTATAGTCAGCCACCGCCTCGTCCAGCTGGGCCGTGGCGCCGGCATATTCGGCGCGCAACTTGCCGGCATCGAAGATCGGCAGGTGGATAGCTGGCCCCGCTCCATAAGTGAATGAATCGCCGCCGATCAGGTTGGACAGGCCGATGGCCTGGAAGCCCACCATCGCGACCAGATTGATGTCGGGATAGAAGGCGGCGTGCGCGGCCTTGCGCCCGGCCATGGCCGCATCGATCCGCGCCCGCGCCGCCAGGATGTCGGGACGCCGTGCCAGAAGATCGGCGGGAAGCTGGGTGGGCAGCGGCAGCGCCGCATCCAGATCGGGCGTGGGCCTGACGATGCCAGCATAGGCATTGGCGCCCTCGCCCGCCAGTGCAGCGATCGCGTGGACGTCGGTCTCGCGCGCCGCCTGATAGCGCAGCTGGTCGGCCCTGGCGAGGGACAGCAGCGCCTTGGCCTGTTCCAGGGCACTGGCATTTTCCAGACCCGCGTCCACGCGGCCCTGGGTGATCTTCACGATCCCCTCGCGCTCGGCCACCGTGGCGTCGGCAATGTCGCCGTCCTGGTAATTCAGGAGAAGACCGATATAGGCCTGGGCAAAGCCACCCGACAATGCCAGATGCGCCGCTTCCACATCCAGCGCCGCAGCCTGTGCAGTGCCGCGCGCCTTGTCGATCAGCGCCGCCTGCTTGCCCCAGAAATCGAGGTTCCAGCTGAAATTGCCCAGGACCTGGCCATACCAGCGGTACGATCCGCCATAAGGAGGCGGGATGATGTAGTCCTTGCTGAACAGCAGCCGTTGTTCCTGGGCGTCCAGCGTCACCTGCGGCATGTCTTCCGCCTGGTTGACCGAAAGCTCCGCCTGTGCGGCGCGCAGCCGTGCCATGGCAGCCGTCAGGCTGGGATTGTTGGCGATTACCTGCGGCGCCAGCCGGTCGACCTGGGGATCTTTGAACGCCTTCCACCAGGCTACCGGCACAGGCGCCATGGGTGCGCCGTCCAGGCCCAGCTTTTCGGTCTTGACCTGGGCAATCTGCGGATCGGTGGGCGGGGTGGCGACGCAGGCGCTGAGCAGCAGCGATGCCATCAATGCAGCAAGGGGCTTTTTCATGACTTCTTCGCCTTGGAACGGGAAACGGGAGGGGAAGGAAGGATGGGAACGGAAATGGGCGTTTCGGAGATCACAAGGCGCGAGGGCTTGTCACCGCGCACCTTGTCCTCGGTGGCGATCACCAGGCGCGTCAACAGATTGATCAGTATATCGACCTCGACATGGGTGAAGCCGGACAGGAGCTCGTTCCAGAAATTCATCACCCGGGGGGCCAGCACCTCGACCAGTGCGCTGCCGCGCGGCGTCAGTCTCAGTGTGACAACCCGGCGATCGGTTTCGCTGCGGGTGCGTGTAACCAATTCGCGCTCGACCAGCTGGTCGATCAGCCGCGTCAGCGAGCCGGCATCGTGGCAGATAGTGTGGGCCAGGTCCCCGGCGGTGCTGATGCGACCGTCATGCAGGGCGACCAGGGTGGTCCACTGCGAGAAGGTCAGCTCTTCATGATCAAACAGCGCCTCCATCTGCGGCAGCACACGGTTGGTGCAAACCCGCATCAGGTAGCCCACGGAATTCTTCATCGTGTAATTTGAAGGCTTGTAATAAGGGCGCATGACAAAGACCCCAAATTCAGCATGGATTATTGTTGCCAGCGCAACACTTGCCTAGGCAACGTTATCCGTCGCGCGCCAATTCGCAAGTGCGGAAGATCTGCGAATTCGTCTTGCCTGATCTGCCAAAACGGAGGCAGAAACGATCATGCCTTCCTATGTCTACGTGCTGATGACGCGAAATCCAGGCGGCAATCCAGTCACTTACGTTGGATGGACGCTGGACCTCGAACGGCGCCTGGCCGAGCATAACGGCAGTGGGAAAGGGGCAAAAACGACACGCGGCCGCCAATGGACGCTTGTCTACGCCGAGAAACACCGCACCCGCAACGGCGCAATGAAACGCGAATATGCGCTGAAAAACGACCGCGTCTTCCGTGCTGCCCTGCGCGGGCTGTGACGGCGCCCCTGCCGCCGGGCAGGGCTTTGCGGCATACTCGGCGTTACGGCACGGCGGCAGGAGACGAGCATGATCTTTGAGCAGATCGCGACCGGCGGCTGCCTGTCCTACCTGATGGGCTGCACCGAAAGCCGCGCCGCCGTGCTGATCGACCCCCACTTGGCCCAGATCGACCGCTATCTGGGCTTGGCGGCGCAGAACGGGCTTTCCATCCGCTATCTGCTGGACACTCACACCCATGCCGACCATTTCTCGGCAGCAAAGGAACTGGGCCGCAGGCTGGGCGCCCCGGTGGTTACCAGCCGGCCCTCGCCGGCGCCCTATTCGAGCTTCCGGCTGGACGACGGTGAAATCCTGCGCGTCGGTGCCATGCGGCTGAAGGCGCTTTATACGCCCGGTCACACGCGCGATTCCATGTGCGTTCTGGCCGGGGACCGCATCTTCACCGGTGACACGCTGCTTATCGGCGGGACGGGCCGCACCGACCTGCCCACCGGCGATCCCGATGCGCTGTATGACAGCCTGTTCAACATTGTGCTGAAGCAGGACCCGAACCTGCTGGTCTTTCCGGCGCACGACTACAAGGGCCGCAGCCATTCCACCATCGGCACGGAGATCCAAAGCAATCCGCGACTGCAAAAGCGCGAACGCGCCGAATTCGTGGAGATGATGACGCATCTCAACCTGGCGGCGCCCACCCACCTGACCGAGGCGCTGCGCACCAACATGAGCGGCGGCAAGACGGTGGAACAGTTCCTGGCGGAAGCCGCCGCCAAGGTGCCATTCATTGCCCTGGACGAACTGGCCGAACGCGTGGAGGCGGGCGCGCTGGACATGATCCTGCTGGATGTGCGCGAGAAAGACGCGTTCGATGCCGGCCACATACCGGGCGCCCAACACCTGCCGCGCGGCCAGTTGGAGCTTCGCGTCAACAAGGACTTGCCCGACCCGACGCGCCGCATCCTTGTCGCCTGCGAATTCGGCCGCATCTCGACCCTTGCGGCGGCGACGCTTCACGATCTGGGCTTTACCCGCGTGGCGGCGCTGGACGGCGGCATGCAGGCCTGGCGCGAGGCGGGGTATCCGGTGACGCGAAACTAGCGTCCTGTGCCTTATTCCGCCGCGACCTGATTGCGCTTGTCGAAATTGGTCCACACGCCGCCTTCGCCGTCCCAGGAGCCACGCGTCGCACCCTTGGAATATTCGGTAGCGCGTTGCTCGAAGAAGTTGGCGTGTTCGACCCCGTTGAGTATCTCCACCAGCCAGGGCAGCGGATGGGCCCTGAGCTGGCGATAGCCGCTCTCGGTTTCCTCGAAATTTCCGAACACCGGCTTGAGCTTCAGCTGGGTCAACCGCCAGTCGGCGATGTAATGGACATAGGCCTTGATGTCATCGGCGGCCATGCCCTGGATGCCGCCCATGCCGAAGGCCAGGTCGATGAAGCCCTCCTCCAGCTTGACCATAGTCGAGGCGACCTCGCGGATATCCTCGCGCACCTGCCGGGTGACCGCACCCGTCTCCTCGTTCCAGGCGTGATAGAGCCTGGTGATGCCTTCACAATGCAGGCTTTCGTCGCGCACCGACCAGGAAACGATCTGGCCCATGCCGTTCATCTTGTTGTGGCGCGGGAAGTTCAGCAGCATGGCAAAGCTGGCGAACAGGGCCATGCCCTCGGTAAAGGCGCCGAACATGGCCAGGGTGCGCGCCACATCGGCGCAGGTGGAGACGCCGAACGTATGCATGTAATCGGCCTTGGCCCGCATCTCGGAATAGTCGCGGAAGGCCTCGAACTCGGCCTGGGGCATGCCCAGTGTTTTCAGGATCAGCGCATAGGCATCGATGTGCACCGTCTCCATGTTGGAGAAGGCAGCCATCATCATCTGCACTTCCAGCGGCTGGAAGATGGGGATGTAGCGCTTGAGGTAATTGTCGCCCACTTCCACGTCGCTTTGCGTGAAGAAGCGGAAGATCTGGGTCAGCAGCGCGCGTTCGGCATCGGTGATGTTGCCCGCCTGCCAGTCGCGGATGTCGGCGCCCAGCGGCACTTCCTCGCCCATCCAATGGGTCTGCTGCTGGCGCTTCCAGCAATCATAGGCCCAGGGATAACGGGTGACGTCATAGGTCCCGGTGGAATTGAGAAGGCCGACCGCCCCCTTGCCGATCAGCGACTTGGGATCGACGTCCGCGAGATTCATTGACATGCCAGGCACTCTTCATAATCGGTCTTGCTGGCAACGGCTTTCAGACTGCTCTTCTTTTCAAGCTGGCCGGCGAAACCGGCGCGGCTGATCGACTTGGAGCGGCAGTAGTAAAGGCTCTTGATGCCCTTCTCCCACGCCGTCCAGTGCAGCATGTGCAGATCCCACTTGTCGATGTCGGCCGGCAGGAACAGGTTCAGCGACTGGCTCTGGCAGATGTAGGGCGTCCGGTCGGCCGCCAGCTCGATGATCCAGCGCTGGTCGATTTCGAACGCCGTGCGGAAGACCAGCTTCTCGTCCTCGCTCAGGCAGTCCAGGTGCTGGACCGAGCCTTCCTGCTCCAGGATCGACTGCCACACCTCGGCGGTGTTCTGGCCCTTGGTTTCCAGCAGGTCCTGCAGATAGCTGTTGCGCACGACAAAGGCGCCCGACAGCGTCTTGTGGGTATAGACATTGGCTGGGATAGGCTCGACACAGGCAGAGGTGCCGCCGCAGATGATCGAGATCGACGCGGTCGGCGCGATTGCCAGCTTGTGGCTGAAGCGCGCCTTCATGCCCTTTTCCTGTGCGTCCAGGCAGGCACCGCGCTCTTCCGCCAGAATATAAGATGCCGCATCAGCTTCCCGGCGTATCTTCTTGAATATGCGCAGGTTCCACGACTTGGCCATCGCGCTTTCCAGCGGAATGCCTTTCTGCTGCAGGAAGGAGTGAAAGCCCATCACCCCCAGCCCAACCGACCTTTCGCGCAGGGCGCTGTACTTGGCGCGGTGCATGCCGTCAGGCGCAGTCTCGATGAAGCTGGTCAGCACATTGTCCAGCATGCGCAGCACGTCTTCGACGAAACCTTCCTGGCTTTCCCACTGGTCCCAGGTTTCGATGTTCAGCGAGGACAGGCAGCAGACCGCGGTGCGTTCCCTGCCGTCATGGTCGGCGCCGGTGGGAAGCGTGATCTCGCTGCACAGGTTGGAGGTGTTGACCTTCAGGCCCAGATCGCGCTGGTGCTTGGGCAGCGCGCGGTTCACATGGTCGATGTTGAGGATATAGGGCTCACCCGTCTGAAGCCGCGTCTCCAGGATACGCTGCCACAGCTGGCGCGCGTCGATCTCGCGCAGCACGCTGCCGTCCTTGGGGCTCTTCAGGCCGAACTTCCTGCCTTCCTTCACGCACTGCATGAATTCGTCGGTAATGTTAATGCCGTGATGCAGGTTCAGGCCCTTGCGGTTGAAGTCGCCAGACGCCTTGCGGATCTCCAGGAATTCCTCGATCTCGGGATGGGTGACGTCCAGATACACCGCCGCCGAACCGCGCCGCAGCGAGCCTTGGCTGATCGCCAGCGTCAGGCCATCCATCACATGGATGAAGGGGATGATGCCGCTGGTGGCGCCGGTCTTCACCTTCTCGCCGATCGAGCGGACCTTGCCCCAATAGGTGCCAATGCCGCCGCCATTGGAGGCCAGGGCTACATTCTCGTTCCAAACGCCCACAATACCGTCCAGCGAATCCGGAACGTCATTCAGGAAGCAAGAGATCGGCAGCCCGCGGGTGGTGCCGCCATTCGAAAGCACGGGCGTGGCCGGCATGAACCACAGCCGGCTCATGTAGTCGTACAGCCGCTGGGCATGCGCCACATCGTCGGCATAGGCACAGGAGACGCGCGCGAACATGTCCTGAAAGCTTTCGCCTGGCATCAGGTAGCGGTCGGTCAGGGTAGCCTTGCCGAAGGGCGTCAGCAGCGCGTCGCGGGTGCGATCCAGCACCAAGTCGGACGGCTTGGGCCGCGGCGCCAGCGGATAGGGAAGCGGCGGCTGACTTGCCTGCGGCGGCTGGCCGGCATGGTGTACGGCCGCGGGCTCGGTCCTGGGCGCTTCCGCCTTGGGCGATTCAACCGGCCTGGTTTCGGTCGTCACCGTTCTGGTGATGACAACGGTTCGCTCAGGGCCACGGGTTTCCACCAGCTGCCCGTCGGAGTCGAAATCCCCGTAAACCCTGCCCAGTGCCGACATGGAAAAGCCCCCGAAAACCTGACTGACGAGGGATCGAAGGCGTCGGCGAAAGTCCCCTCTCTCAGGGACTCACCCTATGCTTCTAGCCTCTAAATGTGACATTGCTGAGATGTTCAGCGCCTATATCTGGTGGTGATTTGGCCGAATCCGTCAAGCATACTTTTCCATTCACACGTCCGATTTTTCGCTTGTGGACAGAAGTGTGAATCCCCGCGAATTCCCCTCGCCCGTCGCGCGGACATCAACGCCAAAGGCCCTGTGGATAAGCTCTTCTGTGAGCGAATCGGTGTCGGCAACCAGGCTGCCATCCACAAGCGCGACGACCCGGCTGGCGTGGCGCGCCGCGAGGGTCAAATCGTGCAGCGCTGCGACCACCAGCTTGCCCGCCGCCGCCTGGCCTTCCAGCAACCGCATGCAGGCGATGGCATGGCGAGGATCGAGACCGGCGATCGGTTCGTCGACGATCAGAAGTTCCGGATCGCCTACCAGGGCCCGTGCCAGCATCGCCCGCGCCAGTTCGCCGCCCGAAAGCGTGGTGGCCGGCTGGGCGCGGCGCGTTTGAAGATCGCAGAGTGCCAGCACCCGGCTGATGGCGGGCGCAAAAGCTTCCGGCAGACCGCCGGTGGCGGGAAGGCGCGGGGTCAAGCCCAGCGCCACCAGTCGCTCCACCGATATGGGCCATTCCAGATGCGGGTTCTGCGGAAGCCATGCGCGGCGGGCCGCCAGCGCACGCGCCGGCACGGCGGTAAAAGGCACGCCGTCCAGCGTCACCCTGCCCGCATCCGGCTGTATCAGCCCGGCAAGGACCGACAGCAGGGTGGACTTGCCCGCGCCATTGGGGCCGATCACTGCGATGAACTCGCCCGCCCGCACCGACAGCGACACGCCGGACAGGATTGGTCGCCCGCCCCGTCGTACGGTCAGGTTTTCCGCCGCCAGCCTCATGGCGCCACCTTCCGTATACGGACGACAAGCCAGAAGAAGAAGGGCGTGCCCAGAAAGCTGGTGAAAACACCCAGCTTCAGTTCCGGATTGGTATGCACCAGCCGGGCCGCGATATCTGCGCACAAAAGCAGCAAGGCACCCGCCAGCGCCGCGGGCAGCAATACCCGACGCGGCTCATGCCCCACAAAAGGGCGCACCAGATGGGGCGCCACCAGGCCGATGAAGCCGATGGCACCGGTGACCGAAGTCACCGCCCCCACCGACAGTGCCGTTCCCGCCACAACCAGCATCGCCAGCCGGCGCACATCGATGCCCAGGCTGTGCGCCTGCGCTTCGCCCAGGGTCAATGCGTCCAGCCCCCGTCCCGTCGCCGACAACAGCGCCACGCCCAGCACCGCGAAGGGCAGGACCAGCCAAACCTGGGTCCAGCTCTTGTCGGCGATGCTGCCCAGAAGCCAGGACATGATCTCATAGGCTGCATAGGGGTTGGGCGCGAAGTTCAGCGCCAGGGCAATGCCCGCCGCGGTCAGGCTGGACACTGCTGCTCCCGCCAGCACCAGCGCAACGGTTCCCCCACGCGTCCCGCCGCCGCCCAGCGCAAATGTCAGGCCACAGGCCGCCAGTGCGCCCACCATGCCCATCACCGGACCCGTCACCACCGATACCGCCACAAGCCCGAAATAGATGGCGATCACCGCGCCCAACGCCGCGCCGCTGGACACACCCAACAGTGCCGGTTCGGCCAGGGGATTGCGGGTGAAGCCCTGAAGCACCGCACCAGACAATCCCAGCACGGCGCCGACCATCAGTGCCAGCACGGTACGGGGCGCGCGGATGTCCAGCACGATCAGCGACGGCAGCGAGCCGAATGCCTGCCATACATCGGCCAGCGCCGATGGCGGCAGCCACACCCGTCCCGCCAGCAGCGACGCTCCGGCCGCCAGAATGATCAGAAACAACAGGGACAAATTCAGGCGGCTCATGGTGTGGCCTTCCTTATCCCGTCCTGTATCTGCCGTGCGCCCTCGACCGCTTCCGGCACGCCGCAGCCATAGAGCCCGCGATAAGTGATACGCCGGCCGCCGTAATGCGCCAGCAGCGCCGGATGCATATCCTGGTCGGCATGCAGCGATCGGGTACCGGCATAGGTGTCGCCATAAACCAGGAAATCGGGATTGGCGGCCAGCAGCGTCTCGACATCGTAATAGCCGAAGCTGCGCATCTCGACATTGCGCGCGCCTGCCGCTCTCAACAGCGCATCGAACAGCCCGCCCGTGCCCGGCACATAACCACCCTCGCCCCACGCGGCCACGGTCGGCATCTTCTTTGGCCGATGCGCTTTCAACGCCCGCAACTCTCCATCCATGCGGGCGATCAGCATCTCGCCTTTCTTCTCTTCACCCACCGCACGCGCCACAAGCCGGACATTGGCGCGGATCTGGTCGAAATTCTCCGCCGGGGGCACTTCCACGATCCTTGCGCCCGTTTTCGCCAGTAAAGGCTTCAGTGCCGGCGGGGTGAAAGTATCGGTCAGGATCAGGTCGGGATGGAGCGCCAGTACTTCCTCGGCAGTATTGTGGTTGACGGGAATGCGTGCGCCTTGCGGCCACACAGCCAGCGACGCCTTTTCCCGCGACAAGAAGGTGATGGAAGCGATCCGCGCAGGCGGCGCCAGGTCCAGTAGCAGTTCGTCGGTACAGACCTTCAAGGACATGATGTGGTGGGGCGCATGCTGCGCCGCGCGCGGCGCGGCCGCCTGCACGAGGGACAGAATCATGACGGTCGCGCACACGCTCGATCGCATCACAAGCTCGCCTTCACGCCCGCCCAGGCGCCGATGCTGGGGCGCTGGAAACCGTCCGGGTCCTGATAGTGCCCATCGAACAGGTTTTCCACCCGGCCATAGAGCGCGAAGTCCGGTGTAACATCCCAGGTGGCCGCCAGATTGACCGTCATATAGCCGGGCAGCTTTTCCGGCAGAAAGCTCTCGCGCCCCACATCGCTTCGCGGCCCCACGTACAGCAGGCTGGCATCCAGCAGCAGCGCGTCCGTCGCCTGCCACGCGGCATCCAGGCTGGCCTTGTGGCGCGGGCGGCGCAGCAGGGCTGCGTGCGTCGCCGCATTGACCGCGTCTGTATAGGTATAGTCCGCGCGCAGCGAAAGGGCCTCCATCGGCTTGAAGACGACAAAGCTCTCCACCCCTTGCGTACGCGCGCGATCGACATTCACCGGCGTGAAACTGGCGTCGTAGTTGATCAGGTTGCGCGGGTCGTTGTGGAACCAGGTAACCCCTGCGCTGGCCACTCCGTCCAAGAATCCCTGTTCGATCCCCGCATCATAGCCGGTGCTGGTTTCCGGCCTCAGCATTGGGTTGTGGCCGAAAGGCCCGAACAATTGCTGCAGCGACGGCGCCTTGAAGCCGCTTCCGGCGCTGGCCTTCAGTCTGGTCTGGCCGATGACCCAGCTTGGTGCGACATGCCAGGTCAGCCTGTCGCCATAGCGGCTGTTGTCGTCATAGCGCAGGCTCGCGCTGTTGTTCAGGCCATCGCCGAAGTCGGAATTCAACTCGACATAGCCGGCATTGGTGGTGATGCCAAAGGATATCGGCTTGTGGATGGTGTCGCGCGCTGTCTCCGCCCCAAGCAGAAGGGTTTGGCCGTCCATGATCTCCGCATGGCCCTGCCAGTCCAGCTTGATGCGATTGCCCGCCACCAGCGAGTAGCCATTGTCGGGATCGGCGTCGGAAATCGCGCTGCTGCTGTACGCCAGCCCCAGGCTCTGGGTGACGGCGCCCAGCGTCAGGTTGGCACTGGCGCGGCCATCATATTGCAGCGTGGCGATGCGGCTGCGCATGGACGCAGGATAAGAGGTAAATGTCGTCAGATCGAATGCATCATTTGTGATCTTGCCCAGACTGGTGTTTACATGCGCGACAAGACCGAGATGCAGCGCATTGCTGACGTCATAGCCCAGCTTGGTGCCACCGGTGACATTGTCATAGTAATCGTCGTTGCGCGTCTCGCCCGCCTGCAGCAGCGACGGGGGCGTCACCGGCGTCGCCCCGACATGCTGATGCTGTACCGTGGCGACGTAATGGAAGCCCCCGTCCGACCCGGCCAGCGAAGCGGTCTGGTTGAATGTGTCGAACGAGCCGCCTTCCGCGCCGGCGGTCAGGTGCGCAGGCCCCTCCCCGTCCTTCGTGGTGATCGAGATCACGCCGCCGATGGCGTCGGAGCCGTAGAGCCCCGACTGGGGCCCGCGCAGCACTTCCACCCGCGCGATGTCGCCGGCCAGCAGCTTGGAAATGTCGGCGGCGCCCGTGGGATTGGAGGGGTCGCCGATGTCAATCCCATCCAGCAGCACCTTGGTATGGTTGGAATTGGTGCCGCGCAGGAAGATCGACGTCAGCGCCCCTGCCCCGCCGCTCTGGACCAGGCTCAGCCCCGGCACATCGCGCAGCACATCGGACAGCGACTGCTGCTGGCGCGCGACGATGTCCTGGGCGGTGATGACCGTGATGCTGCTGCCCACGTCGGTCACGGGCGTGGCCAGCCGCGTGGCGCTGACCACCACGCTTTCGTCGCCGATTTGAAAACCGTCAGCCTGCGCTGCGGCCGGCAAAAGCGCCAGCGCGGCCGTGGATATGAACAGATGTTTGAACATGCTTGTCTCCTGGCAGGGAGATGCCGCACGCCTGGTTTTGATATGTTCTGAAATTCCGCACGGCGACCTCCATTGGCGTCGCCATTGCGGTTTCTCCCGCTGCACTCGGCACACCCCGGCCTCCTGCAAGACGACGGCGCAAGGCAGGTTTCCTGGCTTCCGGGTCTCACGCTTGGCCCACCTTCCCAGCGTCCTCGCGGACGCCAGTGGTCCTTTCGGGCCTTGCTCGCCGGTTACAGTTGCGGGGGCAGCCACGGTCTTGAACCGCGTTCCCTACACCTTGCACCTTATGCGGGTTATGCGGCGGCTGGTCCGCCCCGTCAAGCCAGGAAGCCGGGTCCGCCCGCCCCATTTGCGCGCAAGTGCGTCCAAGGGGGCATCAAAGAGAAGGCTGGTTCGCCGCCCGCTTTTTCCATTTGTAGATGGCCAGCGAATTCTTCCAGAAATATTTCTCCGCCGCCTGGCGCGTGCGGGTGGCGAAATAGGCCCTGGCGATGGCCACGATCTGCGCCGGTGTGGCAGTGCCCCAGCTATTGGGCCAGTCGCTGCCGAACACAACCCGGTCCTCGCCAAACGCCTCCATCAACTGGTCCAGCCGCGCCTTGTGGGCGGCCAGCCCCCGCGCCTTCATGGAACGGTGATCGATCTCCGACAGCTTGGCGTTGATCTTGGGCCGGCCATGAATCTCCGCCAGCAGTGCGGCATAGGCCTTTTCGTCGTCGGGATCCAACTGCGGCAGATGGTCGATGACGATCCGCAAATTGGGGATCTTGTCGTTCAGCCTGATCATCGCGCGTAACAGATCGATGGTCGGATTGGCGCTGTCCATCACCATATCCGCATCGGCCACGCGCCTCAGTCCGTCGATGAATTTGGGATCGTCGATCTGTTTGGAGACATCGCGGCCCCAGATGTTTCCGCAACGTATGCCCAGAAACATGGGGTTCTTGCGGAAACGGTCGAACAGCTCCGGGAAGTCCGGCTTTTCCGGCTCCAGGTCGCCCACCGTGCCGACGAACAACGGATCGGTCGCCATCTGCTCCAGCACCCACAGATTGTCCTCGACCCAGGGGCTGGCCTCCAACTCGATGGCGCCGACGATGTTCAGCGGCCTGGCATAGGCATCATAGGTCGATGGCAACGCCACACCGTGCATGTCGCGCGCCCATTCGGGCGACCCCGCATAGGGAACGCCCTGGGGCCGGCGAGAATCGAACAGATGCACGTGGGTGTCGATGATGGGAATATCGTCAAGCGGCGCAGCCTGTGCAATGGTCGTCGCCATCGTCTCCGAAAGGATTACCGCTCCAGTCCCGCCCAGGAAATCGCGCCGCTTCATCGATCGCCTCCTATTTCATCCGCTGCAGGCCTTTGTTCTCCCACAGCGCGACATGTTCGGGTTTCATCAGGTAATCGACAAAGGCCTTGGCGGCTTCCTGATGGGTGGAACGCGACGACACTGCCAGTGTAGTGTCGATATAGGCGCCCAGCTCCTCCGGCACGATACCGACCAGCTCGATTTCGGGATGGTTCAGCACTTCGCAGATCAGCTGAAGCGCCATGTCGCCTTCGCCGCGCACCAGCGCCTCGCCGCCCTCGCCCTTCAGGCTGATCTTGCTCTTGACCCCCTGGAACACCGGATAGCGGTGCAGCATGTCATTTATGATGCGCGCCTCCATGCTGCCGGTGGCGGGATTGGAATAGAGCACCGTGCCGCCCTTCAGAGCATCGGCGAGTTTTTCGGGCGTGGAGATATCGGGGTGCGGCTTGCCCTTGGGCACTGCCAGGCCGACATAGACACGGCCAAGCCGGGCGCGCGTGTCCGGCACAATGCTGCCTTCCGCTTCCATGCCGTCCATGAAGGCGACCGGCAACGCCACCACATCGGCGATCGGGGTACCCGTTTTGATGTCGTTCACGATGCGGCCCATGCCGTCGGCCTTCACCGTGACCTTGATGCCGGTCTCTTTCGTATATTCCTTGGCCAGATCCTCTAGTCCGGCATTAAAGACGACGCCTGGCGTCAGGACATAAAGTTCTGTCTGCTGCGCGGCGGCCGGGCCTGCCGCCGGCGTTCCCGCCGCCAGCGCCAGCAGCGCTGCGATTGCCAGTTTGCGCATCGTTTCCCCTCTTTCTCTGGTTCTTCCGCTTTTATTCTTCGGCAGGCGTGGGTGCGCCCATATCGGCGTTCTGGGCCTCGGGCCCGAAATACATCATTACCGCTATCAGGATGGCCGCGAAGGCGGCCACCACTGCCAGCGCGATGGAATAATTGCCGCCCTGACTCTGGGCGAACTGCGCCTGGAATACTGCGTTGACCGAGGCGATCAGATTGCCGATCTGATAGACGGTGCCGGCGAAGGTGCCGCGCACGGATGCTGGCGACAGCTCGTTCAGGTGCACCGGCACAACGCCCCAGGCGCCCTGCACGCAGACCTGCATCAGGAAGGCGCCGGCGGCCAGCGTCATCGCCGTGGGCGCATAGGCCCAGAAATAGGTCACCGGCAGCGACAGCAGCGCCACCATCACCACCGTTCTGCGCCTACCCAGCTTCTGGCTCAGTGAGGCGAAGAACAGGCCGCCCACGATGGCGCCGACATTCAGGATCACGGTAATGGTCGTCACCGTCGCCGGACCGAAATGATGCTGCTCGCGCAGGAAGACGGGATAGAGGTCCTGGGTACCATGGCTGAAGAAATTGAAGCCGGTCATCAGGACGATGGCATAGAGCGCAAGCTTCCAGTGCTTGCGGATGAACGGAGTGAGGAACGCCAGCAGGATCAGCACCGGCACTACCAGCGCGACGATATAGAGGAGACCTTCCTCCCGGCCGAACTGGACCAGCATGAACATCACCGCCGCCAGTGCCGCGGCCACGCCAGCAAGGTGGACGACATGCCTGCCGCCGCTGACAACAGCCGGGCGCCGCCATGACGCACTCTCAGGTACCTTGAGATGGATATAGAGCGCCAGCAGCAACCCCGGCACCAGCCCGGCCATGAACATGCCGCGCCAGCCGAAATGGGTATAGAGCGCGCCAAAGGCCAGCGAGGCCACCAGATAGCCCGACGGATAGCCGGACTGCAGCAGGCCCGAAACGAAGCCGCGCGCCTTTGGCTGCACCGTCTCCATCGCCAGGCTGGCGCCGATGCCCCAGATGCCGCCCATCGCCACGCCGAACAGCGCGCGGATGACAAGGAACACTTCAAGGTTGTTGGAGAAGGCGGTGGCGAAACCGAACAGCGAGTAACAGATGACATTGAAGATCAGGATCTTGCGCCGGCCATAATCGTCGGCCAGCCGCCCGAACAGGAAGGCGCCCAGGGGACGCACCGCCAGGGTCAGCGTCACCGCCAGTGCCACCCCTGGGATGCCCACGCCAAACTGCGCGGCCACATCGGGCAGCACGAAGACCAGTGCGAAGAAATCGAAGGCGTCGAAGGTCCAGGCCAGATAGCTTGCGGCAACCACATGCTTCTGCGACCGCGTCCAGCCCGAAAGTGCACCCAGCGCCATTGCCCGCCCCGCCATTTTCCGATGGCGGGAGTATGGCGGCCTTGCTGGATTCGGCAACCCTAATCCGTTGCAATCGCGCAATTTGCGCGCCGACAGCCGCCGCGCGCTTGCGCCATACCGCGCCGCAACAATATCCGAAACGCGCACAGGCCCGCCTCCCCCTTCGATGCGAAGCATCGCAAAGGGGGAGGTGGTTTCAGCGTTCGCGCAAAGCGAAGCGCGCGCGAGAAGGCTGAAACCGGAGGGAACATATCAAATGGGATCGATCCTGAAGACGTAGCCGCCGCTGGGGCTGTTCAGTTCGGGAAAGCCCGGCTGTGCATATTTCGGATTGATCGGCCAACCTGGATGCTCGCCGGCATCCACGCCGTAGAGCTGCCCCTTGTAGATGCAGACATCGTGCATGTCGCAGGAGCCGGGAACGAAGTCGATGAACTCCACCGGCTTGCCGGACTTGATCTCGTACTTGATCAGGCCGGGCGTGTAGCCTTCATAGCCAGGCACCTTGGGATTTTGGGTGCCATAGACCTGCCAGATGTAAGGACCGTCGACTTCGATGCCATGCAGGCGGTCGACATGGGCGGCAGGGAACATGTAATCGCATTCCCAGGTCACCGGGTTCATGCGCACCAGCGACTCCAGCCGGTTGGACTGGATCCACAGCCGGCCGCCATCGAAATCTTCCCACGCCAGGCCGTGGCACGATCCGCCATTGTCCTTTGGTCCGAACGGAATCTGGCGATGGCTGATGGTCTTGCCGTTCATGTCGGTCTGGAACACGCCTTCCACCGGCGGGTTGGGCGGATTGTGGACGGAGGCACCGTTGGCGCCGCTCCAGATGAAGCCGTTCCCCACCGCCATGCCGCTGCAATCCTCGCACTTGGTCACGACGCTGTGCAGCACCTTGCCGGTCTTGAAGTCCAGCAGCCAGGCGGTTTCGGGCCCGCGATCGTGGCGCTGTTGCTGCACCCAGAAGCCGCGGCCAGCCGGATCGACGGTGATCGCGTTGGGCCATGAGGGCGGCGTCAGGAACAGCTTGGTCGTCTTCGCCTTGCGGCGGGGAACCGGTTTGGGCTTCAGACTTGCCAATGTGCGGCCCAGTTCATCGGTGCCCGGCGCGCGCTGCGCCAGGACCGGCGATGCCGCCGCCGCCAGCATCGCGCCGGTCAGGAATGTCCGCTTGTCCATCGAAGGCTTCCTCGCTTGTTATTGTTTCAGGGCAGGAACGTCATCACCGCCGGCGTACCGATCGCCATGTAGTGGCCGGCAAATTTCGGAACGCCATCCGCGCCAATGCGGAAGGTGGTGACATTGTCGCCCTTCTGATTCATCGAATAGAGGAAGCGTCCGTCGGGCGACAGGGTCAGGCTGCGCGGCTGGTCCGCCTCGGTCGGCACGTTGGCGATGCGGGTCGGCATCCCATTGGCGCCCACCGAAGCCACCCCAATCGAATCCTGCGTGCGGTTGCCGGAATACAGATGCTTGCCCGCCTTGTCGATCAGAAGCTCCGAAGCGGTGTTGCTGCCCTCATAGCCGGGGGGCAGCATCGAGATGGACGGCCCCTTCGCCGTCAGCCTGCCATTCGCGAAGGTGTAAGTGGACAGCCGCGAGTCCTGTTCCTGAAGCTGGTACATGGTCCTGCCGTCGGGCGAAAAGACGAAATGGCGCGGTGCCGAACCTGGCAACGCCTTGGTCACGGACACCTGGTTCAGCTTGCCGGTATTGGTATCGAGCTTCCAGACGAATATCTGGTCGCGGCCCGCGTCGTCGCCGATGACATATTCGCCGCTGGGATCGGGCCCGATCATATGCCCGCGGCTACCGCGATGGTCACTGGCCGCCAGCTGGCCGGGCGGATTGTCGGAGGCGGTCGCCGGATTGAGCGGACCTTGCGGCTTCACCACATCGGTCGCCTCGCCCAGGCCTCCGTCCGGCTTGATGCGGATGATCGTGTAGCCGCCGCCGCTGTAGTTGGCGACCATCAGGAACTTGCCGCTGGGATGGACCGACATGTAGCAAGGAATCGCCAGTTCGGAGCTGACCACGTTCAGGAGCTTCAACTCGCCCGTCTTCGCATCGACTGCGAAGGCGCTGACCGACCCGGTCTTGTTGGGGCCATAGGTGCCGATCTCATTGGCGGCATAAAGGAAGCGGTGATCCTTGGAAAAGACGATCCAGGACGGCGACAGCGTCTTGGCCACAAGGCGCGGATGCGACGGCGCCCCGGTCTGGTCGTTGATGTCCACCAGATAGATGCCTTCGCCATGGTTCTCCGACCGCGCTCCCGGTTCGTTGGGTGTATAGGTGCCGATATAGGCGCGCGCCGCCAAGGCGGTGCTGGAGGAAGCCAGCAGCGCAACTGCCGAGGCAGCCAGCACGGAACGGATCGAAAGCATCATGGGATTCTCCTGATCAATTTTCCGGCAGGGCAAAAACGAAAATGGCGTTGCCGTTTCCGGGGTGATGCACGTCGCGCAAAAGCGTGGTGGGCTTGGCCACGGGACTGCCGCCGCCAAGGCCGGTTTCCACCGCAATATACTGGCGGCCATTCACCGCATAGGACACCACATGGCCCTGCACGCTGGTGGTCAGGCGCGTCTGCCACAGCGTCCTGCCGCTGCGGGTCTCGATGGCCCGGAAGCGGCGGTCGAAATCGCCGACAAAGGCCAGCCCGCCGCCAGTGGTCAGCACGCCAGTGAGGAAAGGTGCCTTCTGCTGCATGCTCCATGCCGCCTTCATGGTGGCGGTATTGTAGGCCGCCAGACGCCCCAGATTGCCGTCGGTGCCGGGCATCTCAAACAGCTGCTGCTGGCCTGCATTGGTGGCGGCCGGTCCTATCTCTTTTTCCAGCGGCAGGCCGCGCATCAGCACGCAGGACTGGTGCAACGGGATCAGCATCAGGTCGCTGTCCGGGTCATAACTGGTGGCGGGCCAATCGTGGCCGCCGGCAGGGCCGGGACAGGACGACATCCACTCGCCCACCTTCTGGTCGACGATATCCTTGCGATAGGTTGGGATGCCCGTCTTGGGATCGATGCTGGTATAGACGTTCTGGAAAACCGTTTGCGCGCTGGCCTTGTATTTGCCTGTCACGCGGTCCAGCTTCCACAGGACCCCCACCTTGCCGACAGTCAGCACGTCCTTCTGGTCGCCATGGTCGACCAGCACGCGCTCGAACACCTCGTCCAGGTCCAGGCTCTCGCCCGGCGCATGGGAATAGAACCATTTCAGCTTGCCGGTATCGGGGTCCAGCGCCAGCGTGGCATTGGCGTAAAGATCGGCGCCCGCGCCCGACCCGCGCGTTGCCCGCGTCCAGGGCTTGGCCTGGGCGGTGCCCCAATAGGTCGTGTTGGTTTCCGGATCGTAGGTGCCCGCGATCCATGTCTCCGCGCCCTGGCGGAATTGATCGGGCAGGTTGTTCCAGGTGTCGCCGCCCGGTTCTCCCTTCAGCGCGACAGTCTTGAAGCGCCACAGCACCTTTCCGGTATTGGCGTCATAGGCACTGATGAAGCAGTGCTTCTGCTCATAGCGGTTGCAGTAGGTCAGCCCGACCAGCACCTTGCCGTGCACCGCGATGGCGCCGCCGGTGTTGGAATAGCCTTCGCGGCCGTCTTCGATCTCGGTCTGCCAGACGATCTTTCCTGTCTTCGCATCCAGCGCGTACAGCTTGGCATCGGTCGTGGGCACGAACACCTTGTCGCCATAGAGCGCAAGGCTGCGGGTGGCCCCATAGGCGCGGGTCGGCGCCGGGCCGATGCGGTTTTCCCAAATCAGCTCGCCCGTGGCCGCGTCCAGCGCCTGCACGGTGTTGGCGGTATTGGACAGGAACATGATGCCGTCATGAACGATGGGCGTGACCTCGCTGGCGCCGCCGTCATTCATCGCCCAGGACCAGACAAGCTGCAGGTCCTTCACATTGGCGGTGTTGACCTGCTTCAGTGGCGAATGGCTCCAGCCCTGGTAATTGCGCCGGTACATCAGCCAGTCGCCATCCGCCGGATTGGCGAGCATCGCGTCGGTGACGGGTTGATAATCCTTTACCGTGCCGCTCACGGTCACGCCGAAGCGGCCCATCGGCCAGGCTGCAGGCGGCTGCAGCGCCGTCGGCATCTGCCGTCCGGCAGGCGCGATGGCTGAGGATGAGGCGCCCTTGCCGTCGGCGATGGCGGAGATCTTCACCGGCTCGGCGCCGGCAAGGGCGCTGCTGCCGGCGCGCGCACCATTATACGCAAGGATGTAGGCGATGATCTTTTGATAGGTCCCGGCATCCAGACTGTTGCCTTTGCCGTACGGCATCGAGGCTTTGACGAGGCTGTAGAACTGGGACACCGAACGGTTGCCATAGGCGCCCATGAAGCTGGTGCCGCTGAGCGCTGGCGCTTCCCCAGCGCCCTTCAGGTCGGCCTGGTGGCAGGCGGCACAGTTGGCCAGATAGTCGGTGCGCCCATTCTGTGCCTGCTGGGCGGTGAAGGGCCCGGCGGGCCGTGTCTGGGCGAAAGCTGCGGCTGCAAGAGCCAGCGAGGCGCAAGTGGCGGCGAAGAGTGTCTTTTTCATTTTTGCGGCACGTCCAGCTGGGGCAGGAAGCCGTGGCCCGCAACCGGCACGTCCTCGCCCGCGAAAGGATGGGGCGGCAAAAGCCAGCCCTGCAGGTTGCCGCCCAGCGCGGTCTGGCTATCGACCTGCACATAGATGTGTCCGCGGCGCAGTTGCGCGACCTGGTTCGCATTCAGCGTCACGGCGCCCGACAGGCTGCCGTCCTTGCCGGGGCTGGCGCTGATATCGAAGACCTTGTCTCCCGGCACGCCGATGCCGATGCCGGCGCGCAATTCGGCACCCGTCGCATCGCCGGCCAGGCCCTGGAAATTGCCGCTGACAGTCAGCCTGTTGCCATCCAGCCGCGCCTCGGCCCGGCCCTCGCCGGTGGTGGCGGCCCTGGTACCGTCCGTCACCGGCGCCGGGGACAGATGGGTGGCAAAATCATCGGCGGCGACCGGGCCAATCCCGGCCAGCGTCGCAGCCAGCCCAAGCACCAGCCTGAAAAGCAGAGAACTTCGCAAAGCCCCTCCCCTCCGGCTTGTTTTTTTCCGCCGGTTGCGCCGATTCCTAGCACGTTTCCGCGGGGGCGGAAGGCCCGGAAGGCCCGGGGCGGTCAGGGGAAATGACAATTCAGTCATTAATTTACCTTTGATCATTATGACAGGCCCGGTCGGGAGAACCATTCAATGCCGTCCATCGCCACCTTCGATGCCAACCTGCCCCTCAAAAGCGCCCCGATCGATCCCGGCTGGATCACCGAGGGAAAGCCGGAGGCCTGCAACCGGATTCTGTCCACCGCAAGCGACGGTTCTGCCTGGACAATGCTGTGGGCGTGCAGTGCCGGCAGCTTTCGCTGGCGCTACCGCTTCGACGAGACCATCCATTTCCTGGAAGGCGCCGTGACCATCACAGGCGATGACGGCACCGCGCGCCGTTACGGACCAGGCGACATGATCTTCTTCCCCGCCGGATCGGTGGCCGACTGGCGGATCGAAAGCCATGTGAAGAAGCTGGCCTTCTGCCAGGTCCCCGCACCCATGCTCCTGCGCCTGCCCCTGAAGGCCTGGCGGCGCCTTTGCGCCCTGGCGGGCACGATCCCGCAACTGCTGAGGGTTCAGTTCTCGGACACCCGGATTTCCGAAACGCCGCAGTTAGAGGATGCGACACCTTCCCAGCGCCGGAAAATTCGCACCTGACTATCGCTCGCAGTCCGAAGCCCGTCACGGGACCGTTGCGTGCTGGCCATTCGTCGACGGTGACTTTAAGTTGTGCAGGACCGTGCACTTTAATCGCTTCCGTGCCGTGTCATGGATTCTCACCCGGACGCAACCGTTTGTGTTCAAAAGACATTTCATATCGCATCAACCGCGACGCGCCGGTGCAGGCTGATTGCTCACCAGCTTCGGTTCACGAGGGGCAGTCGTGAAGCGCAGCGGCCACCCGCGCATTGTCGGCATCGGTGCATCGGCCGACGGCCTGAACGCCCTGGAAGGCCTGTTTCGCAGTCTTCCGGCCGACACCGGCATGGCGTTCGTCGTCGTCATCCATCCAAGGAATTTCCAAGGCCCTCTCGACACGATCCTGGCGCCCTTCACTGCCATGCCGGTGGCCGTGGCGGCCGATGGTGAGCCCGTAAAGCCCGGCCATGTCTATGTCTGTCCCGCCGGACGGATCATGACCGTAAAGAACGGGCGGCTCCAGCTCGTGCCGCCCGAAAAAAGCCTTCGCCATTTCCCAATCGACCAGACCATGGCCTCGCTGGCGGGTGATTGCGGCGAGTCGGCTATCGGTGTGCTGCTCTCGGGCGGGGGCAGCGACGGCGCCCAGGGCCTTCGCGCGATCAGGGAACGAGGCGGCCTGACCCTTGCGCAGGCGGCGGACGGAGCCGATCGGGCGTACGGGCAAATGATGGACGCGGCGATCGCATCCCGCGCGGTCGATCTTGTGCTGCCGGCGGAGGCGATAGGCCCGAGACTGGCCACACTGGCGCGAAGTCCCATGGGCCATCACAGCATCCAACCGGCGGCGCCTGGCGCCGAAAGCCGCAAGTCCGACAGGTCGCTGGTCCATGCCGAACGGGAACTGACCGAGATGCGCAAGCGGCTGCAGCTGATGGTGGAGGAATATGAGACCGCGGTGGAGAATCTCAAATCCTCCAACGAGGAACTGGAGTCCATCAACAGGGAGCTGCGATCCACCAACGTGGAAATGCAAACCTTCAGGGACGAACTGCAGTCGGTCAACGAGGAACTCAACACGATCAATATTGAATTGCACGACCGGGTCGATGAACTGAATCGCGCCAATTCGGACCTGCACAACGTCTTCGAATCCACCCAGGTCGCCATTATCTTCCTGGACAGCAGACTGGCCGTCCGCACATTCACCCCCGCCGCGACCGCGATCTTCAAGCTGATCGCAGACGACTGCGGACGCGCCCTGACAGACATCGCCAGCAACCTGCGCGATACCGCAGACCTGGGCCGGCTTGCGCGGACCGTGTTCGAACAGGGAAATTCGATCGAGCGGCAGGTCCATCATGTGGACGGACATACGCACTATTCTATGCGCATCCTGCCTTATCGCAACGAGAGGAGCGTGATTGCCGGCACGCTGATCATCTTCGTGGACACGACCCGTCAGGTGGAATTTGAGGCCCGCCAGAGCCGCCTCCTGGGGGATGGCAATGCAAACATCAGGACGTTTCTGGACCTCACTTCCCGCATTGCCGGGGTCTGCACGGAAAGGCCGGCGGCCGAAAGGGCATGGAATGGCTTTCAGGCCCGGCTGGACGCGCTGATCGCAAGCTGCGATCTGTTCATGCGCGCCGGCTGGGAGGACGTGGCCGTAGCCGCCATACTGCAAACGGCGCTGGGCGGCCATCTTGGCCGCAACAGCAAACGCATATCGATCGCGGGGCCGGATGTCCTGCTCGCCCCCGCCCCGGCGCTGGCACTTGGCACGGTCATCCACGAACTGACCGACAATGCGGCCCGGCACGGGTCGCTGTCGCACCGCAAAGGCGAGCTGCGCGTGGATTGGGACATTGCGCGCATAGGGAGCCACAACACGCTGCACATCGACTGGCGGGAATCGGGCGGGCCTGCGGTCGCCAGGCCCCGCCAGAAGGGGCCGGGCCGCAAGCTGATCGACCAGATGCTCAAGTCGGACCTGCGCGGCGCCATCACGATCGATTACGCGCCGTCAGGCGTGAAGGTGCGGCTTTCGATCCCGATGGGATCCCGCCAAGCCGCCGGCCGCTAGTTGCCGGACCCGTTGGCGTCCGGGCCCGAGTTGTCGGCATTGGGGCCGCCCGAACGGACGCGGCCGGAATCGGCGCCGGCGGATGCGCCATCACCGGAGGCGGACATCCTGGGGAAGGCTGCGTCGTCCTGCGTGATATGCTCGTTGCGCTCCACGATCGCCTCCGCCTGCGCGATGATGAAACGGGAAACCGCAAGTTCGATTTCGAATTCCGCAATCCGTTCGCGAATGCTGGCCAGGTTGTTGCGAAACTCCAGCAGGTCGCCATTGCGCTGCTGCAATGCCTGGGCGATCGAGCCGCCCTTGGGCAATGTCATCCCGTCTATCCGGTCGCGAAAATCGAATTTGGGCACATAGCCGCCAGCCGGAATGGAAATTATGACCGGATCGTCGGCGCCCTCTTCCTCATAATAACGTGCCAGCGCCATCCGCAGCCGCACGGCCTCGACACGCACGATCGGATCGGCCGCCGGATCGAATTCGTCAGAGCGCCCGAACACCAGCGTACCGATCGTGTATCCCTTGATGGACTCGGCCTTGCCGTCCAGGGTGCGCTCGACCACGAACTGAAGAAATGCCTTGAGCCTAGGAGATGCAAAGACGCTGCTTCCTACGACCCGCTTCAACGCGGCGCGCGTGGCCACAACGTCAGGCACAGCGCGATTAGTCGCCAAGGACACCCCCCAACCTCATCCTATAATTAATAATGGGATACCGATAGTCAAACCTTGCGGTGAATCAACCGCCCTCCACCTCGTTGTCTAGGTTGGATAATTGATCTGAAGCGCCGGCGTTCGAGGGCGGCCGACCAAGGGGGAAAGTACGGTACCGTCCAAAGCCAGCCCCCGCTCCCAGGCAAGCGCGCTGCCCACGATGGCATCGATGTCGTCAAACCGGGGCGTCCACCCCAACCGCGCTTTCAACCGGCCGGGATCGGCCACCACCGATGCCAGATCGCCTGGCCTGCGTGGCATTTCCCGCACCGCAAGCCGGCAATCCGCCGCTCTCTCTACCGCCGCGACGATCTCGCGCACGGAATATCCGGTGCCATAGCCGCAATTGAACACGCCGGATTCCCCACCCCGGCGCAGGTGCCGAAGCGCCAGCAGGTGAGCCACCACCAGGTCAGAAACATGGATATAGTCGCGCACGCCAGTGCCGTCCGGCGTCGGGTAGTCGGTGCCGAAAATGCCCAGGTGGGGAACGCGCCCAAGAGCCGCCTGGCAGGCCAGCTTGATCAGATGGGTGGCGCGCGGCGTCGACTGTCCCGTCCGCCCTTCGGGGTCCGCGCCGGCGACATTGAAATAGCGAAGCGCGACATAGCGGAACGCGCCCGCACGGGCGCCATCTTCCAGCATCCATTCGGTCATCAGCTTGGAACGGCCATACGGCGAGGCCGGCGCTGTGGGCGCTGTCTCCGCCACGGTCCCGCTCTCCGGCGTGCCATAGACGGCGGCGGTCGATGAGAACACCACGCGCCCGACTCCGTGGTCCGACACCGTCTCCAGGAAATTGCGCGTCGCCGCGGTGTTATTGCGATAATAGAAGAAGGGCCGCTCTACCGACTCGGGGACCACGGTGGCGCCGGCAAAATGGATCACCGCGTCGATGTCATGGCGCGCAAGGATACCGCGGACCACATGTTCGTCGCCGACACAGCCCTTGACGAAGACACATTCGGACGGAACCAGCTCACGCAGCCCGGTCGAAAGATTGTCCAGTACCACGACGTCCTCGCCCTGCTCCAGCAACGCCAGGCACATATGGCTGCCGATATACCCCGCTCCTCCCGTAACAAGCACCGTCATCCCGCGCCTCCCCCGGCGAGCGCCATGGAAGGACGGAACCCGGCGCGCAGATCCGCGGTGGCGGTGCGCATCGCCGGGGCCGGCAGCGCGGCCTGGCTCCAGCGCGGGGTGAACTGCCGCGCCGCCTGCGATATGGGGCTGCGCATCGCAAGCGCCAGCGCGCCGGAGAGCGCCAGAAGAATGAAGAAGCCGTCGTAATAAGCCATGGACAGCGCCGCGCCGCCCACCAGATAGCCGGCAATGCTGATCTGCAGCGTGCGCGCCAGCTGGCCCGCCCACTCCATCCCGGGCCTGTCGCGGGTGGACCCGATCACCACCGAGGTGTTGAACAGGGCAGCGACAATCAGCATCAGATAGAGCGCCAGCCCCATGAAGCCATGATCGCCCAGCACTTCGAAATACATGCTGTGCGCCGCCCGGCCCGCCGTCAGCCCGCCCGGAACATTGTAGACCTCCGCAACCCAATCGAGGTCGACCGCCGAGAAACCACCGCCCAGGAACCTCAGTCGTGCGATCTCGAAACTAGTCCGCCACGCCTCGACACGCCCTTCGAAGGACAGGTCCTGGTGATAGGTCTGGATCGTGGACATGCGGTGGAACCAGTCGCCCGGCATCAGGCTCGGCAGGGCGAGCACCAGCAGGCAACCCATCATCAGCGGCATGAACCCGGCACGGGAGCGTGCCGCATAGATCACGGCCGAGACCGCCAGCGCCAGAAGCGCACCGCGCGAATAGGTGCCGATGATCGCCACCAGCGTCAGGCCCATCGCCGCCAGAAGAACCTTGGTCACCGCCGGCGAACGACTGGTCACGCGCAGATAGTTCATCAGCGGCAGGATCATCACCAAGGCAAGGCCGAGCTGGTTGTTGTCCTCGATCATCGTGTTGGCCGGCCCGAAGACATGGCTGCGCCCGCCGGTCAGAAGGACGAAACCACCGCCCTTCACCGCGTAATAGCCGAGCGCGACGACCACCACCCAGACCAGCGCCTGGATGCGGGCCTTGGTGTTGACCAGCGCCAGGATGGCCAGCGCCAGGATGATGGTCTTTATCGTGCGGTCCCAGATGACATAGGAATGGGCGTAATCGAGCGCGTTATAGGTCGTGGTGCTTACCCACAGCGCGAACAGGATCAGCATCCCCGTGACCGGATTGAGTGGCGCCGTCTTGCGTTCGCGCGAAATCGCCCACGCAAGGACGGTCAGCACGGTGACATAGAAATTGAGCTCGAACCCGCGCAGGAAGCCGAACACCTCTCGCTGCGGATTGAACAGCGTTACCCAGGTCCAGACCAGCAGGCCGATCTGCGGCGCGCGCAGGACCATGGGCACCAGCCCCGCCAGCGCCGCCAAAAGCAGAAGATCGCGCATCACCCCAACAGATATTGTTACCCAGGACAGGCTCGCAAAGCGGGGCGGAACGCGGAATACCCACTGTTTGGCAGCGCAACAAAATAAACTTCTTGTCCCGTCATCCCGGCTGTGAGACGCATTGCGGCAGCTTCGGAGAAGAGGCCGGGCATGAGTTCGATTCTGTTCGCAATGGAAGTCGTTGCCTTCATCCTGGTGGCCGCCTGGGCCTACCACAATGACCGCATCGCACTGGAAGAAGGCGGCGTGGGCCTTCTGGCCCTGAAATCCGCTGGCGAAGAGGAAAAGCCGGCAAAAAAGCAGCCGCGCTGGCACAGAAATGCCCGCCCCAGCCGCCCGCCTACCGGGCCGCAGCCACGCTGGAAGCTGCAGCCGGCTCCGCGGCGCTGGTGACCAGATCGCGTGCCAGCGCTTCGATGCGGCCGGCATTGCTCGTCCAGGTGAAGGGTGCCGTCTCCACTGTCCGGCGCGCGCTGTCCCCCAGGTGCCGGCGCAATATCCAGTCCTCGCAAAGCCGCGTCACCGCCCAGGCAAAAGCCGCCCGATTTCCCGGCTCGAACAGCAGGCCATTGTGGCCGCTGACCAGCACTTCGCGGATATTGGGCTGGTCCGGCGCGACAATGGCGCGGCCCAGCGCCATATATTCGAACAGCTTCAGGGGCGAGGCATAGGCCACTGCGGCAGGCTGCAACGCCACGTCGAAAGCGCGCATATGGGCCGCCATCTCGCCATGCGGCACCCGGCCCGTAAAATGAACCCGCTCCGCCACGCCTTGTACGGCGGCCCGTTCGCTCAACGCCGGCAATGCGGGCCCGTCACCCACCACCAGCAGGTGCACATTCGACGGCACGCCGGCCAGCGCGTCGACCGCCCATTCCACCCCGTGCCAGGCACGCACGAAGCCGGCAAACCCCAGCACCACATCGTTCGGCCCGATACCGAAGCGGCGGCGGATGGCACTGGCCTCGGCCTCGCTCGCGCCATCGGACAGATCGGCGCCATTGTGCACGACCTGCATCTGACCGCCCGTGCCGCGGACGCGGCGCACCATCGCCGCCAGTACGCCGGTCACCGGCAGTGCGGCATCACAGCCCCGCCACAGCGCGGCCTCGCAAGCCCTGGCCAGACTTCCCAGCGACAATCCTCCAGCAGCCGCGCGCTCCGCCGCCAGCGGCGAATTGATCTCCAGCAGCATGGGCAGACCCCGCCGCCAACTGAGGAGCAGGCCGGCAAGAAGATAGAGGTTGTAGCGCTCGTAGAGAATATCCGGCCGGAAGGCGCGCTCCGCGCGCGCCAGGCGCAGATAAGCAAGGATATTGTAGGCCAGTTCCAGAATCTCGAACAGCAAGCCCGGAAGGTGACGGCGCAGGCGGTCCGTCATCGCCTCCAGCCGCCCGAGCTTTGCCCCGGCAGAAGCCGCGGCGCCGGACGGTCCCACCACCAGGACTTCATGGCCGCGCGCCCGCAAAGCACGGACGATCTTGTCGATATGCACGCGCATGCCGTCATTGGCCGCCGTGCGGTGGTGATAAAGAATGCGCAGCGGCCGTGTCATCGGATCAACCCCGGAGCAGGACAAGCACAACAAAAAAAAGCGCCACCATCAACGCTACGCCCCGCGCGATGCGATAGACCACGGCCAACAGCCGCGACAGGAACCCGCCCCCCGCCACCCAGGCCGTGGTCACGCCGACCAGAAGAGCCGGACACAGGATCGCGGCCAACAGCGGCGGCCCGAGCGAATGGGCCGGATCGCCGCCATGTGCGTAAAGCGCCAGCACCAAGACACTGACATACCCGGCAGCCATCCCCAGCAGCGGCAGGTTGTTGCATTCGGCCCGCTCCATCGCGGACTGTTTCAGACCTAGACGGGCAAGCGCGCCATGGCGCTGCCAGGCGGCGATACCGATGAGAAACGGCGTGGCGAAGGCCATCTGCCAGAAAGATGGTGCAATGGTCAGTATGACCGCGCCCGCCACCAGCCGATGCAGGTCGAGCACGGCAAGTGCCAGGACGTCAAACCCGGGCACGCGCTTGAGCCGGAACGCATAGGCCAGCGCCAGCACCGGATAGAGCGCGAGCCATCCGGCGAACACGGGTGACACGATCGTCGCCAGCAGAAAGCCCAGTGCAGCGAGAAATCCCGCCAGCACCAGCGCCCGGTCGAAGGCCAGGTGACCGGATGCCAGCGGCCGCCGCCTCTTCAAGGGATCCCGTCGATCCTCCGACAGGTGCGCCATGTCAGATATCAGGTCACTCGCCGCAGCGACCAAGCCCAGGGCGCAGAATGCGCAATAGAGTGCGACCAGCCGCTCAGCCGATACCATCACCTGACCAATCAGCGGCGCGAATATCAGAAGGCAACGCGGCCAGCGCGACGGCCTCAGCGCATCCAGCCAGGCCAGTGCGGGTCGCCGTGCCGCCGCCAGAATATCGGCGGTCTGGCTGTTCCAGGTGGAATGGTTCAGAAGACGAGGCGCCGGTGAAGCGATCACAGCCCGCCGTGCAGTGGCCCAGGTGGGAATGTCGCCTGCGTCCTCACCCACATAGTCGAAGCCGCCCGGGCCGAAGGTCGCACACAACAACCGCGCGCGCGATGCCGGGGTCAGCTCCTGTTCGCGGTCGCTGCCCATGCTGTACGCGAAAATTCCAAGATACTCGGCAATGGCCCGCACTGTTCCCTGATAGGCCGCACCCACCAGGACCACCATGCGTCCCCGGGCCCGCTGGTCGCGCAGATAGCAGAGCGTCTCGCGGCGAAACGGCAGGATGGCCGGGTCCAGGCGCGTCATTTCCCCCAGCCGGGCCTTGAACCGCGCTGGATGGCGCCAGGCGCCCAGCAGCAGCGGCAACAACTTCCAGGGCCGGGTGCACAGCAGTGAAAGCGCCGCCTCCTGCGTGACCCGGCCGCGCACCAGCGCCCCTTCCAGTCCCACACAAAGCGGCACGTCGCGGTCAAGGTCGCGATTTTCCAGCCGCCGCTTCAGCGCCAGCGCACGCAGCAGCCGCAGGGACGGTGCCCGACCGCGCGCCGCCTCTTCCGGCGCTTCGACGAGCTGGAACGCGTGGGCCGTCACGGCGCCATGCTCCTGCCTGGACCGGCAAGAACGTTGCCTGCGGCCTGCCGCGCGCGCGCGAGCGGCGCGATGGCAAAGGTTGGATCGCGGGAATAGTTGTCGGTCATCTCCGATGTGTGTTCGCGGACGAAGTCATAGGCGGCCGCGACCTGGGGGGATGGATCGGAATTCAGCAACGTCGCCAGCGCGCCTCGTGCCAGCGCGGCATAGCCGCCACCCCAGTCGGGATAGTCCAGCTTGGTCACAGGTTTGTTGGGATCGAAGGTGTGCCGGAAAGCGCCGGCCCCAGTGTTGATCCATGGCCCGTCTCCAGGCTCGCGCACATACAGGAAATAGCGCGTGCCATAGATCGGGTCATATCCGCGCGTGCCACTGGTGAAGCGGCCAGCCGTGAAATTGGTCATCCAATGCAGCACCGGCTTGGCCTGGCGAAATCCCATCGAGTCGATCCAGCCCAGCATCAGCACAAGCAGCAGCACGGCCTGGACGGCCGCCAGCAGGCGGCGGCGCCACATCGCGGCCCGGCTCAAGCCTGCGACTGTATCCGGGCTCATGCGTCGTCCAGCAGATCGAGAGCGTGCAGGGCGCGCGCGGCGGCGCTGCACCAAATCTGCCCATTGATCTCCCAGCCGAAAGTTTCATAGGCCAGGGTTTGGGGGCTGGGGGGCTGGAGGAAATCATAGGACGGCGCGCGCCGGAACGTTTCGCGCGTGACCGAAAAATTCGCCAGCACCGCCGCCTGGGTCTGGTGACAGTCAAGCATGGCCCGCTTGAGCACGATTTCGCCGGGATCGAGCTGGAATGTCTCCACCGGCCCCGCCCCAGGATGGGGCATGAATTCGCCATACACCATCTGTCCGTTGCACATGTGATAGCCCGCCATCTCGACGATCGCGGGCGCACAATGGCCCTGACGCTCCAGAAGGTGGCACGCGGCATGGACTGCCAGCGCGGTGGCGTCATGGTCGGGATGTCCGCCCTCATAGGCATGGGTGATGACGACCTTGAACTCGCCCGACCGGAAGGTGCGCATCAACTGGCGCACCAGCCGGCTCAGATGGAAAACCACCTTCTGGTCAGGCAGCCCAAGATTCGTCACGGGGTTCAGCGGCCGCTGCAGCAGCGACAGCGCGGCCTCGGCTTCGCGCCGGCGTGCACGGGCATAGCGCCAGTTGCTGGAAAAGCCCGCGCTGCGCGCATTGCGACCGTTGCCCGGAGCCCCGCCAGTTATCGTGACAACCCCCGCCGACTCCAGCCGGCGCAGCATCGCGCCGGCGCCGATTATTTCGTCGTCGGGATGCGCACCAACCACCAGCGCGGACTGGCTGGCTAGCTCGGATACCGGAGCGGCGCGCTTATCCAGAACAGGTCGAAACTGATCGTCCTGTCCTTGACTTGTCAGGCCACGACCCTGATCCGGCCCGGACTGGTTGAGTAGTGACCAGACGACCAACATGGCTCACATGGTTAATAGTTCGTTTGGAACACTAGGCGGCCCGGCCGGACCCCGCGTGCCCAAGACTGGGTATTTTCGCATTAGCTACGCCACCTTAGCGTTCAATCCTGAAATCCAGTGGCGCCTGACCCGCTTCACCGGCCACGCTCACAGTCCTGTTCGCCAGCCACAATGGCGAGGCGGTACTTCCCCGCACCCTCGCCCCCGTGACGAGCGGCCGGCACGCCGGATTGCGGCTGGAAGCTGGGCGCCGTCTCAACCGCCTATCCGATGGGGGGGCGGGACGGAGTAGGCCCTGCGCTCGGCGACCATGGGCCACAAAAGCTGGTTTTCCGTGGCGCCGAAAGTGAAGCACATCGTGCGGCCGCATCAGATGCAGAGTCAGCCTATCGTGATGCGGGGATATCGCTGGGGACGTGGCCAGCCGCCCAGTCCAATTAATGGTGGCAATTTCGCAACTGCTGTATTGAGGTCCACAATTGGATGCTTTATCGGCACTGTCCGCCGTCAGGACCTATGAGACATGAACGGGAATTTAGCTAAGGGAGGAACCAGTGCCAGCACCGACACGCCCGTGGTGCCGCTGCGCAAGACCATCCCACCAGACGCTGACCCGGCGCCCCCGGTGCTCAGATCGCTGCAGGAGAGGTTGATGACCGTGGCCACGCACTCCTAATCCCGACAAACGGCTTGCCGAGACTGACACAGACCTCTTCAACCAGGCGGCGATTTTCCCGAGGCCGCGCCCGTGTCGGGCGGCAGGATCGCGAAGGTGGGATCGCCCGTCGCCGGCCGGTAGGTAACCTGGCGGAAGCGCTGGCTGACATACTGATAGGCTTTGAGGGCGCGGGGCGAATGGCTGGCGGCATAGGCCGCGCCCGTTCCCGCCCGCATGATCATGCCCAATTCGGTCCAGTTCTCGGCGACCTCCTTGTCCGGCATCTTGTTCAATGCACTCTTCTCGAATGCTTCCGCCCAGGTGTCGAAGCGCTTTTTGCTGGCGGGATCGTAAACCATGAGTATATAGGTCGTGCCTCGCGACGGATCGAATCCCTGGTCGCCGCTGGTGAAGAGGCCCGCAATAAAATTCGCCATCCAGCCCGCGACACGCCCCGCTTGCGGATAGCCCATATCGTTGATCCAATTCAGCGTTACGATCAGGAAAGCACTCTGCCAGGGGGCCGTGGCGCCATCCGGACGATAATCGCCGGGCATCCAGCCCTCCAATGCGCCGGAATCCTTCATCTTGCGCTGTTCGATCATTGCGTCTGCCAGCTTGGCGAGGTTGGCCCTGAGCTTGGCATCGAAGTAAGCGTGCAAAGGATAATCGTCGGGAAGAATATAGGCGGCATTGGCGAGGGTGCGCAGAGACCAGGCAAGACCACGGACTTGAATCCACGCCTCGACATGCTCGCCGATGAGAATGCCGTGGCTGCCGCCGCGATAATAGGGATCGAAAGACAGAAGCACATAAGCGGCCTGGGCCGCGAGTTCGTCGCGATAATATTGCGAGCCGGTCAGCAGATAGGGCAGATAAGACAGCGCCGGCTGATGCGCATCGTCCAGGGTCCAGCCGTGATGCTCCTGCTGGAACGGTTCCGGCAACACGCCGGGCTGAGCCTTGCCGCGCGAGTCCAGCCACAATTGGGGGTAGGCATCAATGGTCAGCGGCAAACCGCTCTTGCGGTCGCGCAGGTGCCAGGGAACCGACCCGGCAGCATCGGCGTTGGCGAGAAGTAGCTTGCGGCTGTCTTCGCTGCCGTCCATCAGATCGACCACCGCCCAGGTTGGCATCGGCCCGATATCCATGCGGCCGCCGGTATCCGGCATGTGATTGTCGATCGTGCCTTGCTGCATCGGCCGGTCCGACATCTTTCCTGCCAGTCTGGAAATGGTGCCGTAAATGTCGCTTGAGATGGAGAAGTCTTGTGCGTAATGCGGCACCGCGCCTGCAGCGGCCAGTGTCGCGAGATCCGGCTTTACGCGAATGCTTGGCCCACCATCCGTCCAGAGAAGATGATGCCAATCGGCGAATGTATAATGCTGTACATCCTTCGCCTCGAACACCGGAGCGCCCGCCAGGGCCATTGCGACATCGTATTCGAGATTGTCGTTTCTCCGGATTCCCGTCCAATCATTGTGGAAGATCACATCCACGCGCTGCGGCCCGTTTCTGGGCGTGAAGACATCGAACAGGATTTGCAGATGATCATTGACGTCGGCGCTGTAGCGGCGCTCCTGCGCCAAGGAGCCATCGATCCACAGGCGGGGCGATGCATTCCTCGGATCCCGGGCGATTTTTTGCAGTTCGATGTCGATTTTGGCGACACCCTTGGGCGTGATCGACACGGTAAGCGCCGGAACAGAGCCGGCCACGAACGGGGCGGAAACCACGCGCGCGCCCTTTATGAAGGCGCCCGCCAGCGTTTGACCGGACCTGAGCTTGGGCAGTTCCAACGTGACAATGGCGTGTCTGACTGAGCCGTCGGAATTGAAAGCCTTGGCGTCGATCTGGGTGGGAACGGGATGGCCATCGAGCACGGCCTCAAGTCTGTCACCCCGCTGGACCTGACCGGGCAGAAACACCTGGCCGAAGCTGATGGTGCGTGGCTGTGATGACGCGTCGGCTTCGATCTGGAACGTACCGACACTGGCCGGGCTTTGTGCGCGGGCGGGCATCATGCCGCCCATGAGACTAAATAGCAGCCCCAGCGCCGCGAGCAGCCAGTTGCACCATCCGATCTTCCGACTCATCGGGATCCCGCCAACTCTCTCGTTAACGACCCTAACACGGTCCGGGGGGGATATCCCCTCCCAAATCGGGGCACGGGAGGATTAGTGGGCCGTTGGTAAACTCCTGGGACTGCCGTATAAGAATCCGAATTCGGGCGCAATTGGACTTCCGAACGGCCCTTCTCTTATACTCTGCGTAATCGGAAGAACTCTCCATCGATGTATCGCAAGAGGGCCCAAAGCACAGCTTGCCGCGGCCACCGCCATAAAGCGCGGCCGCCGGGGCATTTTTGCTTTTGGTTAAATCGCGAAAATGCCTTGGCTCTTCGTTTTGGCGCGGTTAGGGACGGGGTTGCCAGCGCCGGCACGCCAGCAGCTCCTGGAACCGCTCTATGAACGGAGGCCTGCCTTGGCGCGTGAGTGCCGTCGTTCCGTCTTACAATCGGGCGGATATTCTGGGCGAGACCATCGCGTGTCTGATCGCTCAAATCGAACCGGTTCATGAGATCATCGTTGTCGATGACGGCTCGAAGGACGCGACCGCCGAAGTGGTCGCCGGCTTCGGCGGCAAGGTGCGCTACCGGCGGATAGAAAATGGCGGCGCGCCGGTGGCACGAAATGTCGGCGCGGAGATGGCGACCGGTGATTGGTTGTGGTTCTGCGACAGCGATGATCTCTGGAAGCCGCATTTCCTGGCTTCTGTCCGCGCCATCGCCGAGACGCCGCCCCATCCACAGTTTCTGTTCGGGAATTTCCGTCTAGTACGCGAGGGGATCTGGGAGCCGGCGACCAAATTCGAAACTGCACCCAAGGGCTTCTGGGAGAATATTCGATCCCGCAAGGTTTCGGGTGGAACGATCGTGCTGGAGCCGCTCTATCGCCACATCCTGTCGTTCCAGCCGATCTTTCCCTCCACCATCGTGATGCGAAAGTCGCTGTTCGACTCGGTGGGCGGCTTCGACGCCAAATTTGCCCGCACCGCCAGCGAAGATTTCGAGTTCACACTTCGCTGCGTCGCCCATGCCCCCATTGGTGTGGTGGATGAGGCGCTAGTCGGCGTCCGCCGCCATAAAAGCAATTACAGTGCCAACCAGCTGGCCAATCTGTTGGGCGAAGTCCGCATCCTCAGGCATGCCCAACGTCATCACGCAGCCGCTGTCCAATTCGCGGGGGAGATCGAGGCCGACATCCGCCGTCGCAATCTCGAGGCGCTGGGCCTTGCCTTTAGCGACGGGCGCTATGAGTTGGTCCGTTCTCTGGCCGATGATATTGGCAGGTCCAATCTCGACGGTCGCTCCCGCCTCAAGGCTTTTCTGGCCTCCCGCCCCGAGGCTATTCGCAGATCCGTGTTGGCCTTGATCCGGTGGGTTAGGCCGGGTGAAAGCGTGCGCAAAGGCGGAAAGCCATGAGGACCGGGGCCGGCCGATGATTGGCGTCGCCATACCATTCTTCCAGAGAAAACCCGGCCTTCTGAATCGCGCCCTTCGTTCTATCGCCGTGCAGCAGGGCGACTACCGCGTGCACGTCTATATCATTGACGACGCATCGCCCATCCCGGCCGAACAGGAACTGGCGGGGCTCGAGGACAGGCTGACGCGGGACATCGTGATTCTGCGCCAGGCCAATGCTGGTCCCGGCAGAGCGCGAAACCTGGCTCTCGACAAAATGGACGCAGACGTCGAGATTGTGGCCTTCCTTGATTCCGACGATGCCTGGGAAAGCGGGCACTTGCAGAATATCTGCCGCGCCTTTGCGGCCGGAGCGGATTTCTATTTCGCCGACCACCGGCGCGAGGAAGATCTGCAGAATCGCTTCACGCAATGTGGCTTCGAGCCGGACGGCGCCTCCATCGGCGGAAGCGATCATTTGTTCTGGTGCGAACGGCGCGGGTTGATCCGGGCGGTTGTGCAGCGTTCGCCTGTCGGCACGTCCACGGTGGCGATCCGCCGGTCCAAGCTGGGCGCGACGCGCTTTCCCACATGGCTTCGCTCGGCGGGTGAGGATTCGATCTTTTGGTTGGAGGTCCTGCGCGGCGATCTCAAGACGGCTTGCAGCACTACCATGGAAGTAGCCCTTGGCCGCGGGGTCAGCATTTTCAATCACCGGAGCTGGGGTACCCAAGCGGCGCTTCGTACCACCCTGGATGAAATGCGCCTCCAGATCCATCTGCGCCAACACTTCGCCCTCGATGACGATCTGACCGCCCAAAGCAAAGCGCAATGCCGGCGGCTGGATCAGGCCTTCTGCGCCCACCTTATCGGCTGCCTGCGGCGGATGCAGTGGCCGGGCGCGAACCTGCCGCTTTCCTATTTCCGGCACCGGCCGGGGGCCCTCCTGCAATTGCCGCCGATAGCAGCCCGCGCGCTATGGCAAAAAATGCAACCTTCCCCGCCATAATTCGAACGGAAAAAGTATTTTTGCTTCCCTGTTCCAGGTTTAGGGGGTCGCGTTAACAATACCGGGAAAATGCGCTGCCGCGGCGAGCGGACAGCGAAATTTATGCTATTGAAGTTGCCGCCGGCCGGCGCATACCTCGGATTTGGCGGCTTCCGATGACGGGTGAACAGGAACAGTCATGTCAGACGTGATTATCATTGAAAGCGGGCGGCAGGAACGCAACTACTGGGGCGATTTGTGGCGCTACCGGGAATTGTTCTATGTGCTGGCCTGGCGCGATCTGGCGGTTCGCTACAAACAGACGATCATCGGCGCTGCCTGGGCTTTGATCCGGCCGCTCCTCACCATGATGGTATTCACGGTCATCTTCAGCCGGATCGCCAAATTGCCTTCGGACGGCGTCACGCCCTACCCCCTTCTGGTGTTTGTCGGCACGCTGGCCTGGGCCCTCTTTTCCACCGGACTTATGGATGCATCCAACAGCCTGATCGGAAATTCCAACCTGATCAGCAAGGTCTATTTCCCCCGGCTTATCGTGCCGATTTCCGCGGTGGTGGTGGCTTTCGCGGACTTCCTCATCTCCTTCGGTATCCTGATCGGCATGATGGTCTGGTACCGTTTCATACCCAGTTGGCAGGTCTTGTTCTTTCCTTTCTTTGTCTTGGTGGGGATCGCTGCCACCATCGGGCCGTCGCTTTACATCACAGCCCTTAACGTAAAATACCGGGACTTTCGCATCATCGTGCCCTTCGTCGTGCAGCTGGGCCTCTATATCTCCCCCGTCGGATTCAGCTCCAGCGTCGTGCCGGAAAAATGGAGGCTCTTATATTCCTTGAACCCAATCGTGGGCGTGATCGATGGATTCCGCTGGTCGCTGCTAGGCGGCCACAGCAAGCTCTATATTCCGGGCCTGACGGCGAGTCTCGTGATGACGGCTTTACTTTTATGGTTCGGCATTCGTCGGTTCCGCAGCACCGAGAAACGCTTCGCGGATCTGATCTGACGATGGCGAGAGCGTCATGGCGACACCGGTAATAACCGTCGAAAACCTTTCCAAGCGCTATCTCATCGGCCATCGTTCCGACGGCGGCAATGGTCGAGTGACGAATTTGCGCGATGCCGTCACGCACACAGCCCGCAATCTGGGCCGCAAGACGTTGGATGTCATGCGGGGGCGCGAAATGCTCCAGGGCGACAAAATCGAGGAGTTCTGGGCTCTTCGAGACCTGAATTTCCAGGTCAATGAAGGCGAGGTGCTGGGGATCATCGGCCGCAACGGCGCCGGCAAGAGCACTCTTTTGAAGGTCCTGAGCCGGATCACGGAGCCAACCTCGGGACGGGTGACGCTTCACGGCCGCGTCGCCAGCCTCCTGGAAGTGGGCACGGGCTTTCATCCGGAGTTGTCGGGGCGGGAGAATGTCTATCTCAATGGTGCCATTCTCGGCATGACACGGGCCGATATCCGCAAGCGGTTCGATGAGATCGTTGCCTTCTCGGAAGTCGAGCGATTTCTCGACACACCGGTGAAACGCTATTCCTCCGGCATGTATGTCCGCCTCGCCTTCGCGGTGGCGGCACATCTGGAGCCCGAGATCCTGATCGTCGACGAGGTGCTGGCGGTCGGCGATGTCGCCTTCCAGAACAAATGCATGGGAAAAATGAGTTCGGTGGCCCGCGAAAGCCGCACTGTCCTCTTCGTCAGCCACAATATGGGAGCGATCAAGAGCCTGACAAAGCGCTCGATCCTTTTAGACCAGGGCAGCATCGCGGCGGAAGGCGGATCCGAACCGGTGATCTCGGCCTATCTGATGAAAACGCTGGACGACAAGAAGAAGGCACTCAAAGCCAAGGATCTGGAGCCATTCCGCCGCGGCGAGAAGCGCGAGGGCCCGGCCAAGATCGTGGCGATCCACGTCCCGGGCCGTGGCCAGGATGCCGAGATGCTGCCGGAAATCGCGCTGGGGTCGGAATTTTCCATAGAAGTATGCCTCGAGGTGACCCACGCGGTGGCGGCGGCGGATCTTTGCATCATTCTGTTCAACGCGGATGGCGAGCGCGTGACCACCCTGGTCGCGTCCGACCGGGGAACGGGCCTGTCGCTCAGGCCCGGCGAGCGGATCGTCACAGTTGATGTTCACGGCTTATATCTCACGCCGGGCAGCTACTACGCCGAAATCTGGCTCGATCCCATGATCGACGGCCGGTCGTGCGACGCGATCTTCGAATATCCGCTTCTCACGGTGGCGAATAAGGGCCTGATCACCCATGGCCTTGAGCGCCCCTGGGGATCGGTCTTCTGCAAGGCGGCCGACTGGCGCGTCGATGACTCAAAGGCCGCCGCACCCGGCGCGCTAACGTTGTGACCGTCCCGCACGGTCCCGTTGTGCACCATACAGGATCCCCGAATAATAGGCGTCTCGAATGCTCCACAATGTTCGCTCCCCGATCGGCCGATTGAGAAGCCGGGACATGAACAGTCTGGCCTTGTGCTGGACCACGGCCCTTAGAATCCAGGGCGGAATCCCAAACCATGTCCGCCGCGGCGGGATGTGGCTGTAAGTCAAAATCCACTCGGTCACGCCCAACCGGAAATTGCGCTGCCGGACCCAGTCCAATGTGTAACACTCCTTCGGAACATAATGACGGATCAGCGCCCCGGGCAGATAGACCGGCTTAAGGCCGGCCGCCATAAGCCGCTGCTGCAGATCGCCTTCTTCGCCGACCGGCGAATTTTTCTCGCCCGTCACGCCCAACTCCTCGGCGAAAAGACCTACCTTAAAGAGCGCATCCTTGAAAACCGCCCAATTCGCGCCAAAGAAGAACTCGAAGCCCGACGCATCCAGTTCCAGTTCCGCCTCGCCCAGCGACCAGCCCACCGCCGAGCGAGGTAGATAGGGAAGAAGATGCGCTGGACATTCGGTTTCCGCATCGGGGACCAACGGCCCACCAAAAAAATGCCTTGGGCCATATTTCCGCGCGGCCTCGACATAGGCGGCGATGAACCCGGCATCCACTTGCACATCATCGTCGAGGAAGATCAGAAAATCCGCATCGCTGGTGCGGATCGCCAGATTGATCGCCAGCGACCGGCCAGCGGCGGCCGAATAGGAATAGCGTACCCTCCCGCCGGCGGAGAATTTCCCGCAGATCGCCTCGCCCCCGCAAGGCGGGCCATTCTCCATCACATGGATGGTGACATCGCTGGGAAACTCGGATTTCTCCAAATTGACGAGCAGCCGCTCCAAAAAAGCCGGGCGCTTGTAGGTCGGTACGATGATCGCCGTCTTCATGCCGTTCCTCGATGGACCGGTCTGTCCCGGAGCCGTGGTGTGGAGATTGATCCTGGCGCTTTGAAGTTGAAAAACCGGAAACAGGGATTTCGTTAACGCCCGCCTCCCAATTTATACTGCGGCGCTAAATCATGGAAATGTGAGACGCCCGAGGCTCGGAGCGGCTTGCCAAGGCCACTGCCGCCATGGGAAAAGCCCGGCGAGGAAGGGCAGGAAGAGCGTTTGAATGCGCAAGGGTTTGACATTCAATATTGCAGGAGTGCTTGGTCCTCGCGCCGGCGCGTGGTTTGGCGCCCAGCGGATTTCCGATCTCTGGCCTCAGGGCGTCGTCTCTTTCACCTTTGATGATTTTCCCAAATCCGCCTTCGCGGTGGGCGGGGACATCCTGGAGCGCCATGGCGCGCGCGGCACCTATTATACGGCCTTGAAACTTGCCGGGATCGAAAACGATCTCGGCCGCTCCTTCGATGAAAGCGATGTGCTGGCGGCGCACCAAAAAGGTCATGAGATCGCCTGTCATACCCACACCCATATCAATTGTGCGCAATCGAGCCTGAGCACAATCAAACAGGAAATCCGCGCCAATGCCCAGGATTTCTCGGGCCTCGTCGCCGGTGCGACACTGGAAAATTTCGCCTATCCTTACGGCGCCGTTTCGCCCCGGGCAAAGCAGTCGCTGAAGTGGCGATTTCAATCCTGCCGGGGTATCCGGCCTGGCGTCAACAAGGACGTGCCGGCGCTGGCGGAATTGCTGGCTAACCGGATTTATGCGCAGGAATTCGACGGCGAAAAGATCAGCGATTTGATCGCGCAGAACAAAGCGGAGAAAAGTTGGTTGATCTTCTACACCCATGATGTGACGGACGATCCATCCCCTTATGGCTGCACGCCCGGACAATTCGAAACGGTCGTATCAGAGGCGACGAAATCTTCACCTATCCGGCTGGTGCGGGATGTCATCGCCAGCCTACGTGGAATGGGGAACTGAAACCTTTCTTCGCAGAAAGGCCTTCTACGCCGCCGGGCGGTTTGGCGGAACCGCCTCGCGAAGAAGCGCAAGCAAGGCATCGATCTGGTTCGCACTATCGAGTTCAGGACGCTTGGCATGGGCCAATGCCGCCTGGGACTTTTCGTGATAATAATCGGCATTCGTCCACAGCCGGCGTATCTCCTCAACCCAAAGGTCGATGGGCGCCTCGGGATCGAGAATGGCGCCCCCGGGACCAACGGCTTCAGGCAAACCGCCGCGATTGGAAGCGACCACCGGAATGCCGTTGATCTGGGCTTCCGAGGCAACCCGGCCCCATGCTTCTTCGCACAGGCTGGGCGCAAGCAGTATCTTTGCTTCGCTGTAGACGCATTTCATGTCATCGGTTCGCGACTTCAACTTTACATTCGACAGCGTCTTGAGCCGCGCATGAAGATTTTTCTTGTCTGCACCTTCCAGTTCCCAGCTTTCGACCAGACAAAAGGGAATCTCCGGCAAGCGGCTGGCGAGATCGAGCACCAGGTTTCCACCCTTTTCCGGGTGGGGATTGATCATGGTGACATTGCAGGGTTTGCGCGCAGCCAGGTAGCGGTCGGCGCGAATGAGCGGCGGAATGACGACCGGTTGGAGCCCGTAGGTTTCCTTGCAACGCCGCGCCGTAAAGCGGGAATTGGCGGCGAAACGGACGTGTTTCAGCGTGCCTGGGTCCCCGCTCAACTGGCGGAAAAGAACATCCTGGAAATAAGCGACGGTGGGAACCGAGAGCGTCGAGAGTTCGCGCGCTATTCCATAAATATCTCTCGGCAAGGCGACGGCGACATCGGGAGACATGACGGCGATGGGCTGGCGCAAATCCGACATGATCCATCGGCGATAAACCGGATAACCAAGCATATGGTCGCGAACGGTCTTCTGCCGCAACAGCTTCATGAGGACTCGTGTACGCAACCCCACATAGCCTCGGTAATCAAGGGTGGTGAGCACCGAAGGCTGATGGCCACGCTCGATCAGCTCCAGAGCCAGTTCGTGAATGAGAGATTGGCAACCGCCGCTTCCCTGTGGCAGGTAATGCAGATCCGTTACAAAAAGAATTTTCATGCCCGCCCCCCGCGATTGCGTCACCGAAATCGCGACACGATTCTGGGACCGCCCTGCCGGCTGAGCCATCGCGGCTGTTTCTCCTGGCGCTCGCGCCAGCCATCTTCATAGCCTTGATCGGCCACCCATTCCCATTGCCGGCTCCACGCCTCGGCCGGGCCATAAAAATGCATGAGCAACGGATAAAGGCTCCAGCGCAAAAAATTCTTCCGGCTGAGTCGCTGCGGGGAATAATGATGCGGTTCTTCCATATGCGCCTGTCCCCGGCCCCAGCGATATGCTCGCATGAGGATTGCCGGCCGCTCCAATTGATGCGGCCGGATGATGTGCGCCACCCTGGGGCCGGGCGAGAACCAGCATTCGTATCCAAGGTTGGCCAGCCGCCGCGCCAACTGCGTTTCGCTTCCCATCGGATAAGCGCGCGAACTGTCCGGGCCGATCTTGGCGTCGAATTTGATGCTGCCGTCTTCGAAAATCGCGGCGCGAAGCGCCATGTTTGTTCCCAGCATGCATCTAGGGTCGCAGGGGCCCTCCATCATGTGCTCATTGGTGCCGAAGATGATGCTGATGTCCCGGGTCTTGAGGCTCCATTCAGGAGGATCCGCCGGCCAGAAGGGCAGCGTTGATCCGGCGAAGAGCAAATATTCGGGAAGACCATCCGCCAGCGCCCGCCACTGTAACAGCCAGTCTTCCGCGACGATCACATCGTCGTCGCAAAAAATGAACAAGTCCCCCTCCGCGTGTTCGAGCGCGCGATTGAGGCTCCGGTTCTTGCCGGGGGCAGGTTCCTGCAACACCGTGAGCTTCAGAACTTGCGAAAAATCCTCCAATACGCGCTGAGTATCGTCGGTGCTGGCATTGTTCACGGCGATGAACTTGCAGCCGCCAACAGGGATTTTGGCGCGCGCAAGGCTCGCGAGCATCTTGGGAAGCACCGTGCCGCCATTGTGGGTGGAAAACAGAACGGACATCATTTGGAAGCACCGCGCTACGGATTATCCATTTCGGATACGGCCCTGGAAAGAAAGCTTTTCGCAATGTATAGGACAAGTCCACATCTTGGAATATGTTCCGGGCCAAAATCCGCGACAAGGAAATGCCGATGGGGGGATTGGGAATCCGCCGCATACATGCCGCCGTGGATCGGATCATTCACGATCGCTTTTATTCCGGCCGCGCGATGGCGAGCGGCCCCGACCGGAGCGGTCTTGCTATAGACGATCTCGCCAGCGTGCCCGCCCTTTGTGTGGTCGCCCATCCCGACGACGAGATCATCGGAACCGGGCTGCTGCTGACCCGGCTGCCCGCCGCCACCATCGCCATCGTCACCGACGGCGCCCCGCGGGACGGGAGAGCGGCGGCGCATGCGGCGGGATTCGCCAGCGATCGCGATTACCGGCAAGCCAGAGAGAACGAAGCGGTGGCGGCGCTCGCGCTCACCGGCAATCCGTCTCTTTCCCTGATCCATTTCGTCGTTCCCGACCAGAAAGCCATCTTCAACGCCGCGAGCGTGACCCTTCGGCTGATGGACGTCATACGCCGGGGGCATTTCCGCTATGTGATCACCCATTCTTACGAAGGGGGACACCCCGATCATGACGCGGCGGCGCTGGCGGTTCACGCCGCCTGTCTCCTTTTGCAGGCCAATGCTTTTGCCGCGCCTATCATCGTGGAGATGACGAGTTATCATCTGCTGAACGGGAAAATGGCTTACGGGCGCTTCCTGCCCCACGACAAGGCAGGGCCGGTGAAGACGTTTCTCCTCGACACGCGAGAGCAGGCGCTAAAGCGCCGGATGTTCGCCTGTCATCAGAGCCAGGACAGAATTCTCGAGAACTTTCCCGTCGATGCCGAGAGGTTCCGCGCCGCGCCACCTTACGACTTCCTGGCAGCGCCGCATGCCGGACAGCTGGCTTATGAAAGCTACCTTTGGAAGATCGACGGCGCGGCCTGGCGACGGGCTGCGACGCGGGCCTTGAACCGCCTGGGCCTGCTCAAAGGGCGATGAAATCTCGTCCAGTTGCGATTGCGTCTGGAAAACATCGCAGCTTCGGATCTACCAGGTTGATTTTTCGTCGTATTGGCCGCGGCTTGCCACCCACGCAAACACGCCGGTCTTGGAGCCATGAAAATCCAACGGAATTATATGACGGCACGGAAGGTTTCCGTCTCGTCGCACCGTTAACCAATTGGCGGTATTAAGAGGCTTCGGCAAAAGGCGGAAAATGTACACTCCAGAACATAAAATCGGATCCGCTTAAGCCATTGTCCGTCGGGCAAAAATACCTGTACGGGCGTGAGCGGGATGACCGACACAGCGGGATACGGCGGGCCGTGGAAAGCGTCTGCCGCGGAAGAGTTCTCACCGGCCGCTTCCGCGGCCCCGGCGCAAAAGATTGAGAGCAAATATCTTCGCAAATTCCTCACGCTCGAGGAATTTGAAGCGGCGGCGAAGCGCAAGCTGCCGCGCGTCCTCTATGGCTATGCCGCCAGCGGCACGGAAACCGATGCTTCGCTTCGCCAGAACCGGGAGAGCTATACAGCTTATGGGCTGGTGCCGCGCGTACTCATGGGAAAGCGCAAGCGCGATATGGGGGTGAGCCTCTTTGGCAGGCGCTATAGCGCCCCCTTCGGCATCGCACCTATGGGTGCGAGCGCGCTTTTCGCCTATCGCGCCGACATCCGGCTTGCAGAAGCCGCGAAATCGGCCGACATCCCCATGGTGCTCAGCGGCGCTTCGCTGATCGCTTTGGAAGAGGTAGCCCAGGCGGCGCCGGGAACCTGGTTCCAGGCCTATCTTCCCGCCCATCCCGAACAGATCAGACGGCTTCTCGAACGTCTTGCGCGCGCCGGCTACGAGACGCTGGTCGTGACCGTCGATGTGCCGGTTCCGGGCAATCGCGAGGTGGACAAGCGCAATGGATTCAATGTGACGCTAAAGCCTAGCGCCGGCCTCATATGGGATGGCATCACCCGTCCCGCTTGGCTGGTGGGCACGGCGCTTCGCACCACCTTACTGCGCGGCATGCCCCATCTCGAGAATTACAGGGCCGTGCGTGGGCCTTCCATTCTCTCCCGGGCGGACATCCGTGGCGGCGGCGCGATCGAGCGTCACGGCTGGGCGGAGATCAGGCTGGTGCGCAGCCTGTGGAAAGGCAATCTTGTCGTCAAAGGCATTCTCTCGGCCGCGGACGCGCGCCTGGCCCAAGATTGCGGCGTCGATGGTATCGTCATCTCCAACCACGGCGGCAGGCAATTGGATGGCGCGGTGGCGCCCTTGCGGGTCCTGCCGACGATCCGCGAAGCCGTTCCGCGCCTGACTGTCATGATCGACGGCGGCATCCGCCGCGGAACCGATATGATCAAGGCTCTTGCCCTGGGAAGCGACTTCGTATTCATGGGCCGCCCTTTCCTTTATGCGGCCGCTGTCGGCGGGGCCGATGGCGTCACGCGCGCCATTCACCTGATGCGCGAGGAAATACAACGCGACATGGTCTTATTGGGCATAGGGTCTCTCTCGGAATTGGACGCCTCGTTCGTGTCGGAGGCAAGTTGCTGGACATCCTGCAATCGAATGAATGACATGAACTTCAGGACAAATTAGTTCCCCGTGCTGGCATCGCAACTTTCGTGGCTACCGCAGAATCCCGACTGGCGCGGCGAATTCAATTCGCTCGTCGCTGAAGACGGCGCCAGCTCGGACGCACTGTCGCGACTGGCCAGTTTTCAAATCGATTTCCTGTGCACCGAACGGCTGGACACGCTTGCCCAGCGGAAACTGAGGAAGATTTCTCCGGCGAACCTGCCGGGACCGCCGATCCGCCTGGCGATTCTGGGTTCTTCGACCGTATCTCACTTGGTTCCCGCCATCCGGGTGGGATTGCTGCGCCGCAGGCTTTGGGCGCAAGTCCATGTCAATCCCTTTGGCCAATATCTTCAGGAGTTGCTGGACCCCAACTCCGATCTCCACAAATTCAAGCCCACGGTCATCCTCTTCGCCTTCGATGCGCGACATGTGATCGGACAGCCGGCGGTCGGGATGGGAGGGGCAGCGGCGGACAGCCTGATCGAGGAGAAGGCCTCTCACTATGCGGAGCTCTGGGAGCGGGCGCGGCAGGCTTTCTCATGCCATGTCATCCAGCAGACGCTGCTGCCGGTTTTCCCGGAGCTTCTCGGCAACAACGAACACCGGTTGCCCGGTTCGCCACAGCGGATGGTCGGCCGCTTCAATCAGCGGATGCGGGAATTGGCGGACGAACGCCGGGTCGATGTGCTGGCGATGGACAATCGCGTGCAACGCGATGGCATCGGCCCATGGCACGATCCCGTTCTTTGGCATAAGGGCAAGATAGAGATCGCCCCTGCGATGGCGCCTCTTTACGGCGATCTGGTGGCGCGGATCGTGGCGGCGCAGTGTGGCCGTTCGCACAAATGCCTGGTGCTGGATCTGGACAACACGCTTTGGGGCGGCGTGGTGGGCGACGACGGCATCGAAGGCCTGGTGCTGGGCCAAGGCAGCGCTGCGGGAGAAGCCTTCGTCGAATTCCAGCGCTATGTCCAACAACTGTCCGCGCGCGGCGTCATTCTGGCCGTCTGTTCCAAGAACGAGGAAAAAGCCGCGCTCGAGCCGTTCAGCCGCCATCCGGAGATGGTACTGAAGCGACCCGCCTTCGCCGCTTTTCTCGCCAATTGGACAGACAAGGCCACCAATCTCAGGCTTATTGCCGAAAGGCTCAATATCGGCTTGGATTCGCTGGTATTTGCCGACGACAGTCCATTCGAGCGCAATCTTGTCCGGCGCGAACTGCCGATGGTCGCAGTGCCGGAGCTTCCCGAAGATGCGGCCGAATATGCGCGGTGCCTGGCAGATGCCGGATATTTCGAAGGCATTGGACTGACCGCGGAGGATTTGAGCCGCGCCGATCAATACTGCGCCAATGCGGAGCGCGAGACATTGCGGGCCTCGGTGGCCGACCTCTCGTCCTACCTGAAGAGCCTGGAGATGGAGATCGTAGCCGGCCCGTTCGACCGCCTCGGCCAGGCGCGCATCACCCAACTGATCAACAAGACCAACCAGTTCAATCTGACGACACGCCGTTATAGTGAACAGGAAGTCGCGGCCGCCATGGAATGCGCCGATGTCATCACCTTGCAGATTCGCCTGATCGACAAGTTCGGCGACAATGGCATGATCGCGGTGGTGATCGGCAAGCCCTCGAGTGGGGACCTCCTCATTGACACATGGTTGATGAGTTGCCGCGTCCTGGGCCGCCAGGTCGAGCAGGCGACCCTCAACCTCATGGTGCAGGAAGCGCGCCGACAGGGTTACAGGGCACTGATCGGAGAATATCGGCCGACGGAAAAAAACATCATTGTCCGCGACCTTTATCAAAAACTGGGCTTCTCCCATCAAAGATCCGACGAGGCCGGCAACAGCCTGTGGCGGCTTTCCATCGACCAGTTCGTTCCATTTGATGCCTTAATATCAGTCGAAGGGGTGCCGGCGTGACAGATTCTGAGATTCTCGACGGCATCACCGACATCGTTCGCGACGCGCTGGAGGACGACACGATCGTGCTTTCGCCGGAGAGCACAGCCAACGACTTCGCCGGATGGGATTCTTTCAAACATATCACCATCGTCGTGGCCACCGAACTGCGCTTCGGCGTCAAGTTCAGGACCGCGGAAATAGAATCTATGCGAAAGGTAGGAGACTTCATCAGCCTTATCCAAGCAAAGGTCAAAGGCGCCTGACGATTTGGACACCGCCCACGCGACGTGGGCAGACACATGACGAAACAAGGGGAGAACGGTGTTATTCAATTCCTACATATTCCTTTTCACCTTCCTGCCGGCCTCTCTGCTTGCCTATTTTCTCGCAGGCCGCATCGACCGGCGCGCCGCGGGGCTTTCTCTCGTCATAAGCTCGCTGATCTTTTACACTTGGTGGAATCCACCCTTCGTTCTGGTCTTGCTGGGTTCCATTCTCTTCAACTATGCGATCAGCCGCTGGATCGCCCATCGGGAAGGTCATGAACGGGCGCAAACCGCGATCCTGGCGCTGGGCATCGGCGTCGATCTCGCGGTTCTGGTCTATTACAAATATCTCTTCGTTCTAGCGGGCTTTCTGACCGGCCTGGGCCTGGGCCATCTCGAATTGGCTCCGATCATCCTGCCCCTGGGCCTTTCCTTCTATACATTCACTCAGATTGGTTACCTCGTCGACTGCCGGCAAAACATGGCGAAGGAACGCAGCATCTTCGAATATTTCCTGTTCGTGACGTTCTTTCCCCACCTGATCGCCGGGCCGATCATTCATCATCGCGAGATCATGCCGCAATTCGCCAAGCCGGAAACATACCGGCTGGATGCTGGTAACGTGGCGGTTGGCCTGACCTTCTTTCTTATCGGGCTCGCGAAGAAGGTTCTCCTGGCGGATTCGATGATCCAACTCGCCAATGCCGGTTTCGCCGCTCCCGGAACGCTGGGGCTGTTCACCGCCTGGCTGACGGCATTATCCTACTCGATGCAGATCTATTTCGATTTTTCTGGATATTCCGACATGGCAATCGGCCTCGCCTATATGTTCAACATCCGCTTTCCCCTCAATTTCAATTCGCCTTACAAGGCCCGCTCCGTAATCGACTTCTGGCAGCGCTGGCACATGACCCTGACGCGCTACCTCACGCTCTATCTCTACAATCCCATGGCCATCGCGATCACGCGGCGGCGCGCGGCCAAAGGTCTGCCGATCTCCAGCAAAGGCGCGGGGACCGTCGCAGGATTTCTCAACATGATCGCCTTGCCGATCTTCTTCACCATGACGCTGGCGGGGATATGGCATGGCGCGGGCTTTCAATTCCTTGTCTTTGGCCTACTTCATGGCGCCTATCTGACGGTCAATCACGCCTGGCGGATTTTTAAACCAACCCGCCTCTCGCGCGCCGCCGCCAGTCCGCTGCTCCGCCCCGTGACCGCCATCGCGCAGGTTCTGCTCACCTACATTGCCGTCATGGTAGCGCAAATCTTCTTCCGCGCCGCCTCGTCCGGTGACGCCGTGGCGATGCTTGCGGGCATGATCGGCCGGCATGGCGGCGGATTCGGCGGCTGGGAAAATAATTTCGGCTCCACGAGCCAGAGCGCCGCCATGCTTCTCGTTTATTTCATCATCGTTTGGGCGATGCCGAATTCCCAAGAGATCATGGCGAAATTTCCCGCCGCTCTGGGTCAGATCAAAGCTGCCCCCTATGGACTATTGCAATGGAATCCTGGTCTGAGATGGGCGCTTCTCATCGGCGGGGCCGCCGGCATGGCGGTCGCCAATCTCTCCCGTCACACCGAATTCCTTTATTTTCAGTTCTGAGCAGGATCGTGCAGAAATCGACGGCAATCCGATATCTCTCCGTCCTGCTGGCGGTAATTTTAACCGTCTCGGCTTTGATCGGCATTCTCAATTATCTTGTCGATCCCTTGTGGTTTTTTGGCGGAAACAAGCTTCAGCCGCGCAATTTCGCTTTCGATGAACGCATAGCGCGGATTGCCCGTTTCATGTCCACCGACCGTGATTTCGACTGCTATATTTTCGGCGCCTCCCGCGTTGGCATGATGAACGAGCATGATTTCAAGGGTCACAGCTGCTTCATGGTGTCGTTTGAAAACGCCTCACCCAGCGAACTCATCGCCTATGCCTCCTATCTGAAGGCACATGCCCGGCGCGAACCGGCCCTTGTCGTGGTGGGCGTCGACGATTTCGATTTCATCGACCAGGCCGATGCCCAGGACGTGCCTGACGTCGTGCGAGAGGGTGGCGTTCCGCACTTCTGGAAATATTATTTTTCCTGGGATGTAGCTACCTGGTCGCTCAAGACCCTGTTCGACCTTTCCCCGAAGGCCAGATATTTCGGCAAGGACCTCACCGGCCAGATCCGAGCCGATGCGCGTGCGATTCCGGTCTTGCGGATGACCCTGAAGCCCGGCCGGAAATGGCACATGAGTCTCACAAGCGTGAGCGAATACGCGAAATTTCGCCAGCTATTTCCAGAGGCGCATCTCGTGGCCTATGCGACGCCGGTGGCGGCGACGAGGATTGCCGAATACCAGGCGTCGGGCTTGCTACCCTTCTATATCCGGGCGCTCAGCGAGACCTCGACCAAGTTCGACGAAATGTATGATTTCTCAATACCATCCGCCATCACTGCCGACCCCAACCTCACCTATGACGGCTCACATTATCTGCCGGCAGTCTCCGGCGAGATCGCCGCCGCTATTCAGCGGCATGATCCTTCCTTCGGCGTGATGCTGACGGGCCGGTCCACAGAAGAATTGGCGGCGGATTATGCGAAACGGCTTCTCCAATATTGCAAATATGTCGAAGCCAAAATGTAAAAACAAGCAGCGCCCTACTGATCGTAGTGTTAACCCTGTGCGAAGGTCTTTTTCGACGTTTACATGTTTTCCGCCGAAGGTATGCGATGACAATTGGCGGCTTGGCGAAGCCGCCTGGGGCGGGCTTGCTTATGATTCCGGCGTATGCGGCTTTTGGGCAGTCAATGGATTAGGTTCCAATTGATATGATCGAATTCGTTGACGAGTTGTTGTTTGATGCCGCGAGAATTCATCCTGCCCGCCCGGCTCTGACCTTCGAAGGAAGCGTTACGAGTTATGGGGAGTTAGCAGCCAAGGTGCGGCGGTTTGCCGGCGCCTTGCGCGCTTCGGGCATTCGCGCCAAGGACCGCGTCGGCATATTCCTGGACAAACGGGAAGAAGCGGTTATCGCGATCATGGGCGCCTCCGCGGCGGGCGCCGTCTTCGTGCCGATCAATCCTGCCTTGAAATCTTCCCAAGTCAGCCATCTGGTCGAGGATTGCGGCATCAAGATTCTGATAACGGCTCAAAGCAGGATCGCAAATTTCGAGGACCTTCCACGCTGCCCTTCCCTCGAAAAAGTCATTCTGGTGGAGAATGACGAGGCCGTCGCCGCTTGGCCTGATATTCAATTCGAGTCTTTCCGGCAATTCCTGGAATCCGGTTCGGGGGAAAAACTCTCTCTCGAACCCCGCGCGGGAAACGACATGGTCGGGATTCTCTATACGTCGGGCTCGACCGGCAACGCGAAAGGCGTGGTCCTGTCGCACCGCAACTTCGTCGCCAGGGCCGAATGTGTCTCGCAATACCTCAAGATGACGGCCGACGACAGAACCTTGAACCTGCCGCATTACAGTTTCGGTTTCGGCCTAGACCAGTTGTTCAACGCCTTCCATGCCGGCGCCTGCTCCGTCCTGCACAATTTCGTGACGGCACAGGGCCTGATGCGGACCATCGTCGAGGAGCGCGTCACCGGTGTCGCCGCGGTCCCTACCGCCTTGACGACGCTCGCGGGAATGGATTGGCCGCAGAAGGCTTGCGACACGGTTCGGTATATCGCCGCGGCGGGCGGGCGCATGCCGGAATTCGTCACGCGGTCGCTCAGATGCCTGGTTCCCGGCGCCGACATCTATTTGATGTACGGGCAAACCGAGACGCTGCGCTCGACCTTTTTGGCGCCCAGCGAAGTGGACCGGCGGCCGAACTCCATCGGAAAAGCAATCTCGGTCGCTCAAATCCACGTCGTGAGATCGAACGGGACGCTGTGCGGTCCCAACGAGCCGGGCCAGCTCGTGCAAAGCGGCGAGACCGTGGCTTTGGGGTATTGGAACGACGCGGCCCGCACCGCCCAGATATTCCGGCCCGCGCCCGTCGCCCTGCCGGGGCAATCGGCGCCCGCGATCGCGGTCTGGTCGGGCGACATGGTTTACTATGACGCGGAGGGCTTTCTTTATTACATCGGCCGCCAGGACGATCTCATCAAGACAAGCGGCTATCGCGTCAGTCCGACGGAAATCGAAGATGTGCTCCATGCCAGCGGCGTGGTGGAAGGCGCGGCGGCGGTCGGCATCAAGCATGACGAGCTTGGTCATGCGGTCGTCGCCTTCGTCGTCGGCAAGGTCGGCGTCGATCTGGACCATGAACGGCTGATGGCGCATTGCCGGCGCGGGCTTCCGGGCTACATGGTTCCGCATCAGTTGATTCAGCTCGACAGCCTGCCGCTGAACGCGAACGGGAAGATTGACCGGCGCCATCTGATCGCCGACTTCGCCGAGCAAAAACTCCAGCCCATTGCGGAACGGACACGCGCATTGCCAAAGGATGGCGATCAGCGCTTGCCTGGACGCCTGAAGGATTCTGCGTTGGAAATGGTCGGGCTGAAGCGCCGCTCGATCGGAAGCGTCGCGGAAATATTCGCCTCGACCTTCAATCTCAAATCGGTCGATCCCGATCTCACCTTCTCCGCGCTGGGCGGCGATTCCCTCTCCTATGTCGATGTCCTGATAGCGCTTGAGGATTTCATCGGCTATGTGCCGGAGAACTGGGAAAATATCCCGATCCGGGACCTGGAGAAATTGGAAAGATCGTCCGCAGCCAGCACATCGATGGCGCCGGACGTGCTCTTGCGGGCGGCCGCCATCCTGGGCGTGGTCAGCTTTCATAACCGCTATTCCAGTCTCTCGGGCGGCGTAAGCCTCCTTTTCCTTTTGTCGGGCTTCAGTTTCGCCCGCTTTACCTGGAGCAGCGACCCATCACAGGTCCGCCGCTCCGTCCTTTCCACCATGTCCAGGATCGCGTTCCCAACCTTTCTGCTGCTGCTGGTCTTCTTCCTGGGCGACGGCATCGTTCACTGGAGTTTGCTCCTGTTCGTGGACAATCTAATCGAACCACAATCCCCCTTGTGGTGGGAAGGCGCTTACTTCGTGCAGGTCCTCTTCCAGATCTTCCTTCTGATGGGGATCTTGGCCAGCATTCCGGGCGTCGGCGCCTTTGGAGAGAGGCGGCCATTCGCCTTCGGTCTCATTTTCACGGCAGCGGCGGCGCTTCTGAATTTCGCGCTTGAGATGCTGGTCCACTCCCCGGTCATGAATTCGGGCATCCTGCCGCAATATTTCCTTTGGCAATTTGCCATTGGCTGGCTGGTATTCGCCTCTCAGCGCCAGACCGAGAAAATTGCAGCCATGGTGATCCTGACTGCCTGCCTCGCTCTAGTGTATGTCGCGCGTGGCCGGACCGGTGACTTCATCCTGACGGGTCATGCGCCGTATTGGCTCCTGCTGGGCAGCGCGCTTCTCTTATGGATGCCGGCAATTCCCATGCCCCGTCTCATCGCCGCTCCGATCTTGACCATCGCCAAATGCACCCTCTTTATCTACCTGTTCCATTGGCCGTTCGATGTTCTCGCGTTCCGCTGGTTCCATGTGCATGGGGGTCCCTTGGGAATCGCCATCGGGCTGGCTGGCGGCATCGCGGTCTGGGTGCTTTACGAATCGCTCGCATCGCTGGGTCGTTCCTTGCGGGCAAGCCCGCGCCAGACGGCCAAAGTCTTTGGCTGAGTCTCAGGCGAATTTCCACGAGCGCTCGACCCCGGCGGGCCTCCCTTCCACCGTGCTGCGGAACAGGCGCTGGCAAGAACCGATCATTTCGGCGGCATTATAATCCTAGCGCGGACGGCGCTGATCGGCGGCGCCGATCATGCGCCAGGCCCCGGCATCGGTCATTCCCGGCTCCTGTTCCCGCAATCTCCCGACGATCTGCTCTTCCGTCTATCGGGTCTGGCCTGTCCCCGGTTTTGAAGGCGCAGCGCGAGTTTGGTGTTTTTATGGAGCCGGGAGGTGGGTCATGGAGAGAAGGAAGTTTACGCGGGAGTTCAAGCTTGAGGCGGTCCAGCTGATCCGGGATCGAGGCGTGGGCGTGACCCAGGCCTCGCGCGATCTGGGTGTGCACCAGGCGGTGCTGCGCAGCTGGTTGAAGGCTTACGGGGATGACCCCGTCCGGGCGTTTCCCGGCCATGGTCGGCAAAAGCCCGAAGCCGCGGAGTTCACCCGTCTGAAGCGCGAGGTGACGAAGCTCAAAGCCGAACGAGACATCCTAAAAAGCCGCGGCCTACTTCGCGAAGGAGAGTACGTGAAGTTCTCCTTCATCGCGAGGCACCGGGGGATATGGCCGGCGGGATGGATGTGCGGGGCGCTCGGTGTCTCGCGCGGCGGCTTCTATGCCTGGCTGACACGGCCTCGCAGCGAGCGCAGCCGCTGCGACGAGGAGCTAGGTGCGAAGGTCCGCGCCAGCTTCCTTGCCAGCGACCGGACCTATGGGGCCAGGCGGGTGTGGCGCGACATGCTGGCGGAAGGGGCATCTTGCGGCCTGCACCGGATCGAGCGCCTGATGCGCCGGCAGGGCCTAAAGGCTCGCCCCAGACGGCGTCGGTTACCGCCCCATCTGGGTGAACGTCAGACAGGTGCCATCGCCGCCAACATGCTGGACCGCAGATTCGAAGCCTCAGCCCCCAACCGCAAACGGATTGCCGACTTCAGCCACATCTGGACGGCGGAAGGCTGGCTCTATGTGGCAGCAGGCGTGGACCTGTTCTCGCGGCGGGTGGTCGGCTGGTCCATGAGCGCGACGATGACAGCCCAGCTCATCACCGATGTCCTGGTGATGGCGATCTGGCGCCGGGGAAAGCCACGTGCCCTACTGCATCACTCCGCTCGTGGCAGCCAATACACCAGCGAGCAGTTCCAGCGGCTGATGGCCGATCATGGCGTTACCTGCTCCATGAGCCGGTCGGGCAATTGCTGGGACAATGCGGCGATGGAGAGCTTCTTCTCCTCGCTGAAGACCGAGCGCATAGCACGCAAGACCTATCGAACATGGAACGATGCCAGGGCCGACGTGTTCGACTATATCGAACACTTCTACAACCCAAAACGGCGGCACTCGACTATCGGATATATGAGCCCAATAGACTTCGAAATGAAGGCAGGATTAGCTTAACCGCGTGTCACTCAAACCGGGTGCAGGCCAGACGCTACCAACCGGTTGCGCCCCGTAATCCCACGGACGGACCTCTATAGCGGTATCCTTTTCTTGGCCGTCGCGTAAACGCCAAAGGCCAAGCGGTGGGCGCCCGGCTTGCGAATCAGCCAAATATCAAGATAGCGCAGAGGCCAAGCAATGACCGAGAACAGGACAAAACAGCTTGTAGCGAGCGCGCGGCCCAAAAGGGTGCGACCTTGAAAGACAAGATTGATCCAATAACTGGTCAACGTTAAGAGCGTGACTGTAGGACCAATATGTACGCCGCTTTGGACGATGTCGAAACCAGCGTCATCAAGGAATCGGCGCAAGCCTGGCAGCGTCAGCCGTCGGTAATCACTCGGATCGTCGTGATATTGCTGAAGAAAGGGCATTTCGACATGAAGGAGCCCGCCTGGTTTGGTTATTCGGCGAATTTCCGCAATGAAAAGGCGGTCGTCCTCCACATGCTCGAGCACGCCCGTGGCGATGACGATGTCGACGGTGTCATCCGCGTAGGGCGTCTGCCCGCGGACGAAATCGCAGACATGCGTCGTGTTAGGGGTCGGTACGAGATCAACCGTTTCTATCCAAGGCGCTAGCTTTCGTCCGCCGGCGCCAAGATCGACGACAAGCTTGTCTTGAGTATCGCGCACTACATCCAACACCACCATCTGAGGCTGGTAGGTTAAGGACGGAATATACTTCGGAAGACCGGTTCCAAATGGCATTGTCCAGCTTTTCGGGAAAATTATCAGCCTGGCCTGACGATGATTTGTACCAGCAGGATAGAGACCACCGCACGGCTCCGGCTCCGGCTCCAAGAAACCGCCGTGACAAAAACGTTGCCCCTTTCGAGCTTAGCTTGCACCCCCCGCTCCGCGGGGAGCTTTGATATTGAGCTGATGATCATCGCGCCAGGCATCATCTCGAATCGCGAACGGCCACCATATCGACCGACTGCAGCAGGGCATCGAGCGCCGGATTGCGCGCCGACGCCGGACCGCCGTTCGATTGGCGCAAACCCGAAACCTGCGCGATCAGCCGTGATGGCAAGCCAGTGAGTTCGATTTCCGGCGCCACCGGCGAGCCGTCGCTGGCTGCGAGAATCTGCAGCGCATCGGCACCCTGTTGTTGTGCGATAGAGATAAGTGCGCGGTTCAACGGTCCCTGCTGGCGTTGATAAAATGGAATGATTACCGCGATCACGCCGCCGCCGCCCCGGCGGGATAGCCGTAAATGTCCAGATAGCGCGCCGCCACCTCGGCAATGTCGTAATGGCCGACGACGAAGGCGCGGCCGCGCTGGCCCATTTTCTGGCGCAGCCCGGCATCGGCCGCCAGCGCCTCTGCGCCCGCTCGGAAAGCCTGGGCATCGTCGAACAGGTATCCCGAAAAGCCCTGTTCAATGAAGGCATCGTTGACGCCCGGCAGGCGCCGCGCCAGCACCGGCAGGCCCCGCGCCATGGCCTCGATGACCACCGTGCCGAACCCTTCCTCGCGCGAGGCGAACACCATCGCATCGGCGGCGTCATAATAGTCCCAGGGCTTCTCCTGATAGCCGGTGAACATCACATGCGGCCCCAGATTGGCCTGCACGATTTCCGCCTCCATCCGCTCGCGATAGTCCAGTTCCAGCACCGGCCCGACCAGCACCAGCAAAAGTCCTGGATGATGGCACACCAGGGCGGGCAACTGCTGGATCAGGAAAAGCTGGTCTTTGCGCGCGCAGATCCCACCGACGCTGACCAGCACAATGGCGTTGTCGGCGATCCGCAGCCTGCGGCGCGCGGCGGCGCGCGTGTCCGGCGACGGCGCGGGCGGAATGGCGATGCCGATCGGCACCATCGCCGACTTGCTCGCCGGCACCACTTGGTTGTTCTCCGCGAAAAGGCGCGGACTGATGGCCACGAACATGCTGACCACCCGGCTCAACAGGCGCACCAGTGGCCGGAACAGCGGGCGGTAGGTACCCATCAGTGCGGGGATACTGTCATCCAGTGTAGCGGACAGCACCACCCGCCGCCGCAGAAGGCGCAGCAATGCGCTGGCGGCAAAGCTACGATCGACGTGGGTGTGATAATGCACGGCGCTATAGCCCGCCGCATGACAGGCCAGCCAGCCGACCAGCCTTGTCTGCCCCGCGGGCCCGCCATTGCCCAGAAAATGGACCGCCGCCAGCCCCGCTGGCGGTTTGAAGCCGGGTGGGCAGGCCGTCGCCGTGACGGCAACCTCATGGGCCACATCCGGCCTCAGGCGCTGGAAAACCGGCGCCAGCCGTTCAAGAAAGATTCCCTCGCCGGTGAAATCGGGACGGAAATACTTGAAAACGTGCAGCACGCGGGCCGAACTCACGGCGCCCTCCGCATCGCCGGGCGAGGGCGCAGCGCTGCCAGGTGAACGGCAAGGCCCACAGCCAGCCGCCGCAGATGCCGCGGCCAGGATGCCAGCATCACCTTGAGCCGCATGCCCGGATCCATGTCCGTCCGCGCCAGCGCCAGCGCCAGGACCTGGGCATAGTCGCCCGCGGCAAAGGCCAGTTCCAGTGCCTGGCGGCTGCGCAGGTGCAACTCTTCTGCGATGACGGACGCGGCGGCCGCCGCCGGGGCGCCGTGATGGACCCTCGCATGGCGCAGGATCGCAATCTCGCCCAGCAGGTTGCGAAGCTGGCTGGCGCTGTAGTTGCCACGATGGCGCCGGATTCCCACCAGCGCGTCCTCGATCATCGCGGCGGGGGCATGGGCCGCGCAACGCAGGACGAATTCGAAATCCTCACTGCCCAGCCGGCCAAAGCGCGCGTCATAGCCCCCGACAGAATCGAACAGGCGCCGCGATACCAGCAGGGTCGAATGGAATACCGGCTGGAAACGCAGCAGGCTGGCATAGAGCGGCTGGATCAGAATCCGCCCCCCCTCCGTGGCCGTGCCTGGTATCTGCTGCCAGAATCCCTCCGGCGCGGTTTCGAATTTTGTCGGGGCTTCCCATATCCCGCCGCGCACCAGCTGGAAATTGTCGAAGATGAACCCCAGTTCGGGCGCGGCCGCCACAAGGCCCAGCGCCCGGCCCAGATATTCAGGATGCCACAGATCGTCGCTATCGCAGAACCAAAGCCAGTCGCCGCTTGCCAGCGAGGCACCCAGATTGCGCGCGGTGGGCGCGCCGCCATTTTCCGCGCGCACATAGCGGACCCTGTCGCCAAAGCGCGCGCTCACCGATTGGATGTCCTCGACCGAGCCATCATCGACCACGATGACCTCGTGCGGCAGCACGCGCTGGGCCATCAGCGAGTGCAATGTCTCGTCCAGCAGCGCGGCCCGGTTATAGGCCGGTATGATGGCGCTCACTCGCGATCCGGCGCGCAACGCTGAGCTAGGCACTTGCCCGCCACTCCCCGGCGAGGGTGGCATCTATAAGAAGCTGATAGCGCCCCGCCATGTCGCCGGCGCGATAGACATTGCGCACGCGCTTGCGGTTGGCGCTGCCGATCCAGGCGCGCAGCTTGGCATCGGCGATCAGGCTGGCCAGGGCCTGGCCCAGCGCCTGATCTTTGCACGGCACGATGAAGTCCCTGTTTTCCTCCGCCACCATCTCGCGGATATCGCCCACATCCACCGACGCGACGGGAAGGCCGGCATCCATCGCCTCAAGGACCGCGAAAGGCATCTGTTCGGTGTCGCTGGACAGGGCCAGTATGTCGGACTGCATCACGATGCTGCGCGCATCACTGCGCCGGCCCAGAAGGCGCATATGCGGCAGGATCCCCAGCCGCTCGCCTTCGCGCAGCACTGCGTCATGCTCCGGTCCCTCTCCGACCAGGAGCAGCACCGCCTTTCCCGCCAGCGGGACGAAGGCCCGCAACAGGCGCAGCGGGTTCTTTTCACGCCGCAGAGCACCGATCCACACAATGCGGCACAGATGCGCCGGAATCTCAAGGCCCATGCGCTCGATGGACATCCCGATCCGGTCGCAAGGAGTGATGCCGTTGGGAATGTGGTGCACCTTGCGCGCCGCGATCCCCCAGCTCTTCGTCGCGATGTCCCACAGCAGGCGGGACGGCACCATTACGCTGCTGTGACGTAGCGCCAGGCGGCGCGTCCAGATGCGGCGCTGAAGCTGGCGTGTGCTTTCTTCCGGTCCGAATCCGTCTTCATGATGAAGATGCGGCAGGCGCCCGCTATTGGCCAGCGCCCATTCGATCGCGCCCCAATTGTAGGTCAAAAGCGCATCCGGCGCGATCGTCTCCAACGCCCCGCGAATGCGCATGAGCCGCGACGCAAGCCCCTTGCTGCCGGCTGGCCCGGCAAGCGCGGTCACCGGCGCATCGCCCGGCAAAAGAGTCGCGGCGCTCCAGCGGCCATCGAGCGAGATCACGGTGTGTTCGAATTGCGGGCCCAGACGCTTCAGCAGGGACGCAAAGCGCACCTGCGAACCACCGATGTCGAAACTGGGAAAGACATGCAGAAGGCGTGGCGGCCGGACAGTGGGCGCGCTGTCACGCTGGAAGGACTCAACCTGGGACATAGTTAACGCGCGCCCTCCGCGAACAGGATGACCCGCACCGTTCGCACCAGGATGGCGAGATCCAGGAACATGTCGTTGCTTTTGACGTAATAGAGGTCATAGGCAAGCTTGCGCCGCGCATCCTCCACCGAGGCCCCATAGGGATAGTTGACCTGGGCCCAGCCGGTGATGCCCGGCTTCACCCGGTGGCGCAGTTCGTAATAGGGGATTTTCTCGCGCAGTTGCTCGACAAAGAAGGGACGCTCGGGGCGCGGCCCGATGAAGCTCATGTCACCGGCGAGCACATTGATGATCTGGGGAATCTCGTCGATGCGGACCTTGCGGATGAAACGTCCGACCCGCGTCACCCGGCTGTCGCCGCTGCCCGCCCATTTGGGCACTCCGTCGCTTTCGGCGTCGGTGCGCATGCTGCGGAATTTCCACACCCGGAAAATCCGGCCGTTCAGGCCCACCCGCTCCTGGCGATAGAAGATCGGGCCCCGGCTCTCCAGCCGGATGGCCAGGATGGTGCCAAGAATGAAGGGCAGAAACAGGATGAGGAAGGCCAGGCTGACCGCAAAATCAGCGGCACGCTTGAGAGCGCGCTGCGGCTGGTTGAGCAGGAAGCCGTCTGAAAAGGCAAACCATTCGGGCCCCGCCTGGAGAAAATCGACCTGGCCGGACTCGCGTTCCCAGAAGGCCATGTAGCTGGCGACCGCAATGCCGTGCAGCTTGCATTCCAGCAGCTCATACATCGGCAGGGAGCGCATGTCCCGGGTGGCGACCACGATCTCGTCCACGCGCAAGGACCGCGCAATCGCCAACAGGGGCGTTTGGCTCTCCACATGCAGGGCCAGGTTTCCACTGGTGCCGATGGGCGCCAGCATCGGCGGCGGGGCTACCGTCCGCACATGGCGCAGATGGGCCTGGTCGGGGCCCTGCAGAAACTCGGTCAAGCGGTCGGCAATCTCGCCGCTTCCCAGAACAAGTATCCGCCGGCGCACGAAAGGCTTGCGCAGCAGCCAGATCATCGCCGCCCGCACCGTGAAGAGCAGCAGCATGAAGATGGTGACGGCCAAGGTGATGACGCCGACATACCAGCCGAACGGAAGACCGGCCAGGAACTTCGTCAGGGCAAAGACAGCCACCGTCGGGATCAGCAGCAATTGCCAGGCCAGCAGGAAGCGCTTCAGGAACAGGGTAAAGCTCCTCAGCGCTTCGGCCGTATAAAGGCCCGACGACGCGGTAACCAGCAGGAATGCCGAAGTCAGCAGGAGCGCCCTGGCAGGATCCAGGCCGGCCACGGCGCCCACATAGCAGGCCTTGCAATGGGTGGTGAGCGAGAGGGCGTAAAGCACCGAAAAGAACAGAGACGCATCCAGCGCGGCGAGCAGGACAAACGGCAGAGCGATATAGCGTCCAAAAATCTTCACTACGGCCGTTCCATGGAATGGCCAGCGCCACGGTCATAACGCCCAGGTCATGGGTGGCCCCGGCCCTCGACAGCAACAGCTTCTCCGCAAACCGCCCGATGCCGCGACCCCACTAGTTGGTAGCGTGGAAAACAGCCTTAACGGCACTTAACAGTTACATGGTCATAGTCCGCAAACGGAATGATTTGGATCAAACAAATGGGTAGGCGTACCCTCAACCTTAGGACGGACCTGAAAAAAATCGCCGGCGAGGCGTGAAAGGGGCGCGCGCTGCGCGTACGGTTTCGCGCGCCAAACATAGTGAACGTTTTTTGACAGAGAGATTTCGACTTTGAACAAAGCGCTTTGTCTCAAGACGAACAGATTCGTGCCCATGATGGTGCTAACGATGTATTAACGAATAAGTATGCGGGCAATGTTCCCGCTGGGGTAATGGGGCTGACAATGAAAATTGCTGATCTGACCGGATCGTATTCCGCGCAACGTTTGCCTATCGCCTCGGGCAACCGGATGCTCCAGGCGCTTCCACCCGCCATCCTCTCGCAACTCATCCCGCACATGGACCGGATCGAGCTCCGGCGCGACGAAGTGCTGGCCGAAGCGCACAGCAGCATGTCGCGGGTGCACTTCATCGAACACGGCCTGGCGCTTTTCACAAAGATGATGAGCGACGGGCGCAGCACCATGACTGGTTCTGTCGGCCGCGAAGGCATGACCATGCCCAACATGCTGAGTGGCGCGCGCCGCACCGGCGTGGAATGCGTCGTGCTTATTCCGGGCACGGCGCTCAGCATCGACCGCTCCGTGCTGTTCGGGCTAGCGCTGAAATCGCCGCCGCTCGGCCATATGATCCAGCAATACAGCCTGTTCATGAACGAGCAGATCACTCAGATTTCCGCCTGCAACCGGCTTCACTCGCTGGAGCAGCGCTATGCCCGCTTCCTGCTGACCGTGCACCAGAACGCCGAAGGCCGGCCCTTCACCCTGACGCAGGAGATGATGGCCATCACGCTTGGCGCGCAGCGACCGCACATTTCGGTGGTTGCCACCCAGTTCCGCAAGAAGAACCTCATCGAATACCGTCATGGCCAGATGCGGGTGATCAACCCCGAACGTCTGCGCCTGGCCTCCTGCGAGTGCCACGACATTCTCAAGGAAAGCGCAGAGACGATGTATCTGCCTTCGCCAAGCGGCGACTTGCCCTCGTGTCATGTGTTTCACGAAGGCATGTTCTTCGAGTCGGGCTGCGCGCGTCCGCGCTGACCTGACGGCATCCACACCTTTCGAATCTTGGCCCATCTTGTTCAATCCAGGACGGATTGGCGGGCAGATACATGCCAAATTTTCGGTACAGAGATGATCGTGTCCATCCATCGCACGACGTAATGGGAATGGCAGGGGCCGCGTAGGGGTATGCAATACGGAATTCCGATACTGAACGATGTCGCCAAGAACTGGCTGGAACAGGTTTCCATCGCCCTGTTCCTGGTCTCAGACGACCTCAGGGCCATCTGGGTCAACGCCAGCGGCCGCAGCCTGATGAAACAGCTGGGACTCAGGCAGGATTCATTCGGCGTGGTCCGCGGCAATACCCGCGAGCTCGAACTGGCAGTACAGAATGCCAGGCGTGTGCTGCAACAGGCCGTCGCGGACCGCGCGAACTGGAAGAACGGCACCACCACGCTGACCATGGCGGACTATCCCAACGGCCAGGTCCAGCTCTACACCCTGTCCATCAACGGAATATCCCTGATCGGCTGCGCCGTCACCACGGCGGGCAGCGAGGCAAGGGACCTGTCCGCGCTTCTGACCGAATATGGCCTGACATCAACCGAGAAGAAGGTGGTCAGAATGCTCACGCGCGGCGCGACCGCCAGCGAGATCGCCCGCACCAACGGAAGTTCGCTGCTGACCATCCGCACCCATATCAAGCGCATCTATGCCAAGATGGGCGTTCATTCACGGGAAAAGATGTTCGCCCGACTCAGTGTGAATCATGGCGGGCCAAGCGTCGGTGCGCCATGAGCGGCAGGCGCAAGCTTGCGGCATCGGGCTGGCAGGGCGCGTGACGACGTCCGTCCTTGTCTTTTCCACCCTCTATCCGAATGCCGGCCAGCCCAATCACGGCATCTTCGTGGAGAATCGCCTTCGCCACACCCTGGCGCTGGGCGGGCTTTGCGCCACGGTGCTGGCGCCGCGGCCCTGGTTCTTTTCCGGCCATCCCCGCTTTGGCCGCTACGCTGCCTTCGCCCGCATCCCGGCGCACGAAACGCGGCACGGACTTGACGTCCACCATCCGCCCTATCTCGTCCTGCCGCGGCTCAGCGCCATCACACCGTGGCTTCTCTACCGCGCGGCCCTGCATGCGGTCCGCAAGCTGATGCGCGCCGGCCAGCGCTTCGACGTGATCGATGCGCATTATTTCTATCCCGACGGCGTTGCCGCAGCGCTCTTGGGCCGGACGCTGGGCCTGCCCGTGGTGATTACAGGCCGGGGCACGGACCTCACCCTGATCCCGCATTCGGCCCTGGCGCGGCGGCAGATCCAGTGGGCCGCGGGCCAGGCCAGCGCAATGATCACCGTCTGCGAGGATCTGCGCCAGCGGCTCGTGGCCCTGGGGGCGGCACCCGAACGTACCATCGTCCTGCGCAACGGCGTCGACCTTGACCGCTTCTCCCCCGCTGGGGCACCGCCCCGCAATGAGCGCGTCGCGCTGCTGTCGGTGGGCAGCCTCATCCCGCGCAAGGGTCACGAGCTAGTGATCGGCGCCCTGCCCGGCCTTGCCGATTGCGATCTGACCATCGCGGGCAGTGGCCCCCTGCGCGCCGAGCTTGAGGCGCTGGCCCATCGTCTGGGCGTGGCCGGGCGTGTGCGTTTTCTGGGCGAAGTCCCGCATGCGGATCTGCCGGGCCTCTACCAGGCGGCCGACATGCTGGTCCTGGCCTCCCAGCGTGAAGGCTGGGCGAACGTGCTGCTCGAGGCGATGGCCTGCGGTACGCCCGTTGTGGCGACGAACGTCAACGGCAGCGCCGAAGCGGTCTGTTCGCCGGCGGCTGGACTGTTGGCCGGGGAACGAAGCATCGCCGGCATCCGCGATGCGATCCTGGCCCTCAGCCGGGCGATGCCCCCCCGCGACGATACCCGCCGCCATGCCTGCCGCTTCAGCTGGTTCGAAACCGCCCGGGCCAATCGCGATCTTCTGATCGCCGCCGCCGCGGCAGGCCGTGCGGGGCGGCACAGCCCCGCCGCTGCGCAGGCCGCCCGCGCCAGCCTGATGAAGGCCGTTCTGGTGCCCACGCCAGTCTGACCGAAGCCACTGACGGAAATCAGCCGACGGAAGCCGAGGCTGGCCGAAAACGCCCGAGCGGCGATTTCCATCGGCTGCACGGACCTGCTAACCTGATATTAACCAAACAAGCCGCAGAAAAGCTTGGATTTTTTCTGGGCGGCGCGGCCATGACGCACGTTTCACCCATTCTGTCCGGCAAGGGTCTGCACATCGTGGAGTCCCGTGAAGACGATGACCGGATCGATCGATCCGACGCCGACAAGGATATCAGCGAGCAGCTGACTGCGCCGCTGTCGCTTCGGGTCAGCCTGCTGATATGGCTGGTTCTGACCTTCCTGGGCTGGCTGGCGCTCGCTCTGCTGCTGCGACTGATGTGACCCCGCTGCCCGCAGGCGCGTGATAGCGCAGGAACGCATCGAACGACCATACCAGCCACAGCGCCTTGGAATGATCCTGTGCGCCGCGCACATGCGCCCTGGCCATGGCGGCAACCCTGCCGGTTTCGACCATGCCGCTTTCCCTGAGCCATGGGCTCTCTGCCAGTGCCAGGATGTCATCGCGCAGCGCATGGCGGAACCAATGCGCCAGCGGCACGGTAAATCCCTGCTTGGGCCGATAGAGCAGGTCGCGCGGCAGATAGGGCTCCATCGCCTGCTTCAGGATCGCCTTGCCCTCCACGCCCGCAATCTTGGCCTGCGGCGTCTGGGCGAAGGCCCAGGCGAAGAAATCCTGGTCCAGCATGGGTGCACGCAACTCCAGCGAATTGGCCATGCTGGCACGGTCGACCTTCACCAGAATGTCGCCCGGCAGATAGGTCATGACATCGGCATACTGCGCCCGCTGCAGGGGATCGAGCGGGGCATCGACATTGAAATGGTCCCTCACCACGGCTGCAGAATCATACCCGTCAAGGCTTTCGCGGAATGCCGGCGTCAGAAGCGCTGCGCGCACCTCGCGCGGCAAGGCTGAAACCATCCGCACATAGGCATCGGCCGGATCCAGCGACCATTCCGTCAGGGTGGCGCGGGCCCGAAGCGGCCGCGGCAGCCAGGCGGGCTGGGGATAGCGGCCCGCCACCGCCGCCAGCGCCGGACGCATCCAGCGCGGAATCCATCGCCGTGCCTGGCCCGCCAGAAGATGAAAGCGATAGCGGCGATAGCCGGCCAGCGCCTCGTCGCCGCCATCGCCGGTCAGCGCAACCGTCACATGCCGGCGCGCCAGGACGCAGACCGCGAAGGTGGGAATGGCGGAAACGTCTCCGAACGGCTCGTCATAGATCTCCGGCAGGCGCGGCAGGAGGCTGAAATCGTCGGCGTCGACGGTCTGGGTGAAATGCCGGCTGCCGTAATCCTCCGACACGGTGCGGGCATAAGCGCTCTCATCGAAAGCCCGCTCCCCGAAGCCGATGGAAAACGTGTCCAGATGGGCAGGCGCGAACCCCGCCATCAGCGCCACCACGGCACCGGAATCCACGCCCCCCGACAAAAGCGCGCCCAGCGGCACGTCGGAAATCAGCCGTCGCCCCACGGCTCCGGTCAGATGCTCCAGCAGCGCCTCCACGGGGTCGTGATTCCGCGGCGCCTCGTCCAGCGTGTCCAGCAGGTTCCAATAGCGCGCGATCCGCGGCGCCGACCCGCGCTGCACGACCAGGTAATGCGCCGGCGGCAGCTTGCGCGCGGCGCGGTAGATGGTCTTGGGATCGGGCACATAGCCATAGGTGAAGAAGTCGGACACGGCCTCGTTATCCAGCGTCCGGTCCAGGCCGGAATGACACAGAAGCGATTTCAGTTCGGATGCGAAGGCCAGCGTGCCATCGGCCAGGAGCGCATAGTGCAGCGGCTTCTTGCCCAAAGGGTCACGGGCCAGCACCAGCGTCTCGTCCCTGCTGTCCCAGAGCGCGAACGCAAACATGCCGCGCAGGCGCGCCAGCATCTGAACGCCCCATTGCCGCCAACCATGCAGCAGGACCTCGGTATCGCTGCTGGTGACAAAGCGCGCGCCATGGGCCTCAAGCTCGGCACGCAGCTCGGGAAAATTGTAGATCTCGCCGTTGAATACCACGGTGAGCGCACCATCCTGCGTCTGCATCGGCTGGGCACCGCCGGCAAGGTCGATGATCGCCAGCCTGCGATGGCCCAGCGCCACGCCCGCCGCGCAATAAAGGCCGCCGCCATCGGGCCCGCGATGGACCAGCGTGTCGGTCATGGCCGCGATCAGCCCCTCGGCAAAGGGCCGCCGTCCCCTGCAATCGAACAGGCCCGCTATGCCGCACACGGCAATACCCCTTTGTGGTGATGCGTCCCGCATGGGCCACAACCGATAATCCGGCCGAACCCCAGCCCGACGAGCAGCCGCGCATGGCCAAGATTCTGTACCTCGCCCACCGCGTGCCGTTTCCGCCCAACAAGGGCGACAAGATCCGCGCCTATCACATCCTTCAATATCTTGCGGCGCGCCACGACGTCTGGCTGGGCGCCATTGCCGACGATCCGGCCGACATGGCTCACCTGCCCTGGGCGCGCCGCCACCTGGCCGATGCCTTTTTCGGCGCGCCGGGGCGTTACGCCATGGCGGCGAACATGGCGGCGGCGGCCCTGTCGGGCAGGCCGATCAGCGTGGACCGCTTCCGCCACCGGGGCCTTGGCCGCTGGATCAGGACGGTGCTGGATGAGGTCCGCCCCGACCTTGTTTACGTCTTTTCCTCGGCCCTGGCGCACTATGTGGCCGGGCGCCTCCCGGCCGGCACCGGCATGATCGTGGACTTCGTGGACGCCGACGCGGAGAAATGGCGCGCCTATGCGGAGCGAGCGCGCGCGCCGAAGCGCTGGATCTATGGCGCCGAATTCCGCAACTTGGTCCGTTACGAGCGACGCGCTCTCGCCGCCGCCGATGCGGGCATCCTGATTACCAAGGCCGAACAGGAACTGATGGCACGGCTTCAGCCAGGCGCCGCCGGCAAACTGCATGTGATTGGCAATGGCGTGGACACCGATTATTTCGCCCCGCCCGGCGGAACCATCCCCGGAGGCGACATCGTCTTCTGCGGCATGATGGACTATCTGCCCAACGTAGACGCCGCCTGCTGGTTCGCACACGACATTCTTCCGCGCATCCGCCAGGCCATGCCGTACGCGCGGTTGCGCATCGTGGGTGCCCGTCCTTCCGCCCAGGTCCTGGCCCTCGCGGCGCTCGACGGAGTGGACGTGACCGGCGCGGTGCCCGATGTGCGGCCCTATCTTCACGGCGCTGCCGCGATCGTGGCGCCGCTGCGCATCGCGCGCGGCATCCAGAACAAGGTGCTGGAGGGCATGGCCGCCGGCCGCCCTGTGATCGTTACCTCCCAGGCGCTGGAAGGAATCGACGCCCGCCATGGCCGCGACGTTCTGGTCGCCGATACCAGCGAGGACATGGCCCGCGCCGCCATCGCCGTACTGCGGGGCCAGGCGCCGGAAGGTCTGGGCGCGGCCGGCCGCGCCTATGTCGTTGCCCATCACCGCTGGCAGGAACAGCTCGGCGGACTGGACAGTCTGGTTGCGGCCGCGCTCCATGATGCTCACGCCAGGCTGCAGCTGAGAACCGGCGAGACCAGGTTGGCCACCGGCAGCGGCAATTGCCGCCAAGCCCGGATGAAGAACGCATAGCGCGAATTGGTGGGATTGATGTTGGGCAGTCCCGCGCCCGGACGCAGCCGGAACAGGTTGACGATCGGACGCGGCTCGAAGCCCCAGTTGCGCTTGAAGTGGAACGGGCCTGTATCCACCTTGCTGCGGCCGAAATCGAAGATGTGATCGCCGCGCGCAACCGCCCGCCGCATCAGCGCCCAATACATATGGTCGTTGGCGCCCAGCGGCCGCGCCACCGGCAGGCTGCCCGTGTAATAGGGCAGCACCCGGCCGGCGAAATGATAGGACAGCACGCTGCTCACCGGCCGTCCGGCATGATGGACGGTTAGGATCGAGCATTGCCCGCCAAACTGGGTCAGCAGCCGGTCAAAGAAGCGGCGCGGCAGGGCCGGCGTGCCATGGTCGCGCATGTTGCGCGCATAGAGCGGAAAGAAATTCCTTGTGTTGCGGTCGTCGGTAACGGTGAAACCGCCGTCGAGGCCCTTGCGCACCACCGCGCGCTGCTTGCGCGGAATCTGCTTGAGATTGTCTTCCTCGCGCGCCGCGATCGGCCCGGCGAAACCGGCATAAAGCCCGGCATGCGGCGTCCAGCCTTCCGGCGGCGTTCCGCTGTCGCGCAATTCGACATAATCGGCATCGAGCTTGCGCCCCAGATGCCCGGCCTCCTCCATCAGGGCCTCGCGCGCGGTGGCCGACAGGGCCAGGGGCCCGCCGCCCACGCAGAAGGCAGTGGACACCAGCGCATGGCCGAACAGAGGGCTGCGGATCTGCGCCAGCGGCAGCACGCCCGCCGGCGCCCCGCCCTCGCGCACCGTCAGATAGTGCGGGCGATGGCCGAAGGCGGCGGCCATGTCGCGCCAGCCCGACAGATGGAAAAAACTGCCCTCCGGATGATGGCGGACAAAGTCGTCCCACGCCGCGGCCGCGCCGCTGTCGTCAGGCAGCAGCATGGGACGGCCTGACAGGCTTGCCGGCAATGTCGAACACGGCATCGATCCGGTCCCAGCGGAAAGCGTGCGCCAGCCGGGAAAGCCGGCCGGCGGTGCGGGACAGGTTGAGGTAATGGCGCAGCCGCGACTTCAGTGGCACGCCTGCCGGACGCGGCTGGCCCGGGTCCAGCTCCCAGGGATGGATGTAGAACACCGCCGGAGCACCCTCGCGATTGATGCCGGCGATAGCCCGACGCGACACTTCGTAGGGCAGAAGACGGAAATAGCCGCCCCCGCCACAGGGCCAGTTGCGGCCCAGCAGGCGCAGCGTGGCGATAGGTATCTCGACCAGCGACCCGGTGCCCGCGGGCCTGTAGGGCCTCCGTGGGGCGTCTGGGAAGGAATAGAAATCCCGTGCCACCGGATAAACGCTGGAGCTGTAGGCATGGCCCTCCTCCTCCAGGATCGGCCAAGCCCACGACGTGTGCGGCCCCACGCTGAAAGTGGCCGCGCGATAGCCCCGCACCGGCTGGCCGGAGCAATCTTCCAGGATTGCCTTGGCCTGGCGGATATCGGCCCGGAACTCTTCCGGCGTCTGGCTGTCCACCCGCCGGTGGCCAAGTCCGTGGCTGGCGATCTCATGGCCCGCCGCCGCGATGCGCCACACGAGGCCCGGATGGCGCCGGGCTATGCAGCCCAGGGTAAACAAGGTGCCCCGCACCCCCGCCGTCTCCAGAATATCCAGGATCAGCGCGGTATTGTCCTCGACCCGGGAACTCAAACCGTCCCACGCGTCACGCGGAAACACCCCCGCCAGCGCCTGGACCTGGTAATAATCCTCCACATCGACGGACAGCGCATTGACGATGGGGGCAGGCGGGGCGGGCAAATCCATCTCCGATGGTCAGAACCTCTTTTGGATTGCCGCGAACACGACATTCTCCGAAAGGTCCATGGGGGTCGGCGTGTAGCGGGATTGCCTGCTAAATCCATAACCGGCCCTCAGGGCCATGGTCGAATTCAGGTCATACCCGACATCGGCCTCTCCGCCATAGCTCTGATTGGCTCCGTACAGCGGACTGGCATAGGTATGGGCAAAATTGAAACGCGCTTCGATGTTGAGATCGGGCGCGATGCGGTGGCTGTATTCCGCTGTGGCCAGCGCGGTGCGATCATGCGTGCCCTGTGGTTCGAAACGCCGGTCGATCCAGTACGCGGACACATACACGCTGTCTTCATCCCAGACATAGGCAAACCGTCCTTCTGCGGTCTTGTTGAACGAGGTCTCGCTGTAGAGATTGCCATTCAGGGTGAAATTGGGAGATACCAGCGGCACAGGCAGCAGCTGGATCTGTGACACGAAGTCGGAAAAGGACGACGTTATCGACATCTGCGAAGGCTGCAATATCTCACTATAGCGCATCGTAGCATAGAAACGGTCGGAAAATTGCAGTAGGGCGTTGGCATTCCAGATCGGGTGGCCATAACGCTCACCTGCCTCCACCGTCACCATGGACCTCTGGTTGACGGTCAGTTCCAGGCCGCCGCTCCACACCGGGTCGGTGATGCTGATGATACCGGGCTGGCTGATGCTTTCGTACCCGCCGCGCGCAAGGATCCGCAGCTGGGGCAGAATCCGCACAAATAAGGTCTGGATGCCGTTGTAGAGTTGAAAATTATGGTCGTCGCGCTCGAAATTGCCTGCAGTCTGCAACTGGAACCCGACAAAGCGTGTGCCGGTGTCCAGTATCGCGCTGGTCATTCCGATGATGGAATCGGCGGGCAACTGGGCAACAGCGCTCTTGTCGCCTGAGGTAAAGGCGACCTGCGAAAACCTGCCCTGGACTTCAAGATCGGCGAAATCGTCGACGGTGGTGCTTATATGCGGGCCCACGCTGTAGGCGGAAAGCTGCAGGCGGCCCGCCGTGCCGGTGCGGTCGATTGCCGAGGTTCCGAAGGCCGACACCGTGCCGTTGGTCACCGTGCCCTCGCCTTCCAGCGACAGGAAATCAGGGACGACGTCATACGAGCCGTTGCCGTAGGCGTATAGCGACCAGCCGCTGAACTGAGTGTTGTTGGCGTACATGTCATAGGACAGCTGGGTGGACATCGAACCGACGGCGCGGCCGCTGTTAAGAAAAGTGTCGGCGGCCAGGATCGGTCGGGTGACGAAATCGGATTGGGTGTTGGTGGCGGTCAATAGGGCGTTGTCCGTGAAGGACTCCTGCAACCCGACGCGGGGCTGTATGAGCAATCCCTGCAACTGCGGCGGCGGCGCAAGCGGCCTGGCGGCTCCGAACTCCTGCGCCAGCGCCGGACCGCCAGTCAGCCCCCCCCCGAGCATGAGCGCCCAAAAGCTGGCCGTAGCGCGTGCGCGGAACCTGGTCCCGGTCATACCTAAATACATAAAGCCCCCAGATGTTCATTGTCGCACCCTTCTATCCCCGGCGCGAGTAACGAACCGGTGACTGGGAGCGCCCGCTCTTATTGAACACCATAGAGACCCGGGACTCGTCAATTGGCCCTGCCTGGCGATGCAGCCGGCCCAGCCCTTCGTCGATATCCGACCGTTTTGTCTGGCCTTTTGCCGCCACGAACAGGATTTGACCGGCATGGGTTGCCAGCGAGATGGTCTCGCTGCAGGACAATACCGACCCCGAATCCATCATGATGATGCCATTTCGGCCGATCCCCTGTCGTAATGTTTCTAAGAGAAACTTCATCCGGGGACCCGCAATCAACTCGGGCGCATAAATCCGCGGGGACCCAGAGGGCACCGCGAATACCCCCCTGACGCTGGTCGGATAGACCACATCGTTCCAGCCCATCTGGTCATCTTCCAGATAGTCCAGCAGCCCGGCCTCCCCCTCCAGGCCCATGCGGCGCGACAGGTCGGGCGAGCGCATATCGGCATCGATCAGCACGACGCGTGCATCGCGGTCGAACATGAAGCTCATCGCTAAGCCCAGGGTGATCGTGGTCTTGCCTTCGCGCGGGCTGGCGCTGGTGATCAGCACATTGCGCGGCTCGCGGCGGTGCCCATCGGCGTTGGCGATGCGCGACATGACATGGCCCTTGATGACGCGGAATTCCTCGCGGGTGCGCGACTCATCGAAGCGCGGCGTGGCCACCGAACCGATGCGCTTGACCGCGCCGTCACGGCCTTCCAGTGATTTGTCGAGGCTGGAGGCAGACACTTCGCCGCTATCGACCGGCGTCATTACGGAAAAGGTCACGGGACTGTTCATGATGCTAGATCCGATACTGGTCCGCTGGCACGCGGGCTTCACGCCCATGACCGTCGGAAACGAAGGGGGAGACAAGGGCTGACAGGCCCGCAATTGCCAGCAGGACTACCGCGACCATGTGGCGGACGCTGGCGATCGCGCGCCCACCCGTGGTCTGCCAGGCCCGCTCCAGCGAGACGGTGCCCGCGACGGGAAGTCCGAAGGTCTCCTCCAGTTCGCGCGGCGCCACGAAGATGCCGTTGATGGCCGCGCGCAGATAGGCCGCGCCGATGCCGGCGGCCAGCGCAATCCCGGCCGCCAGCATCAGATAGAGGCCCCGGTTCGGGCCCACCGGCAGCGGCGGCACGATGGGGGCGCTGGTTATCTGATACTTGCCGGAGGAACGATCGCTATAGAGAGCCAGCGACATCTGGGCCGCTTCCCGCCGGCCCATCAGCTCCTGCCGATTGTTGCGCAGGATATCGGCATTGTTCTTGAGGTCGGCCCACTGGGCGTCCAGCGCCGTGCCAGTCGTGCTGCGTTCGGCATTTTGCAGCCGGGCTTCCGCGGCATCCAGTTGGCCACGCGCCTCGGCTACCGCGTTTTCGCTTACCGCCGGCGGCGGCGCCGCCGCGCGTGCAGCCAGCAGGGTATCCAGCCGATGCTGCTCCGCTACCACATCTGGATACTGGTCGGTGAAGCGGGCACGCAGTTCGGCGATGTGTGCGCGGAGGGCCGCGATCTGCCCGTCTTCCCCGCTGCTGCCCCGCGACGGCCGCGCCAGCGCCGCTTCATAGGCGGCGCGGGCGCTGGCCACCGCAGACGCCGCGCTGGCGACCACGGCGGGATTGCGCGCATCGACAATGTTCGGATGGGCGGCGCGGAACTTGGCAAGGGTCTTTTCGGCGTCATTCAACTTGCTTGCATAGGATGCGATCTGCCGGTTTAGGAATGCCACGGCATTTTCGAGCTCAACGCGGTTACGCGCCAGGTTGGCATTGATGAAGCCGTCCAGCAGCATCTGGACCACATCACGCGCGCGCACCGGGTCGGTGTCCATATAATGAATCTGGAAAAAGCCGTCGCCCTGGTCGGGATCGATCTTGATGCGCCCGCGCAGCGCGGCGGTGGCATTGGCAAGGTCGCCGCGGTCCAGATTGCGCGCAGCCGGATTGATGCGGAACAGCAGCGCATGCAGGTTGTTGTCGTTGAGCAGGGTCTTCTGGATCACGTAACCACTGCCGAAATTGCCGCCCACCAGCGACACATGCTCGGTCGCGGCCGCTACCGCGGTCTGCTTGTCCACATATATCTGGGCGGTGGATTCATAGATCTTCGGCATGCGCATGATGAAGAACGCCGCTCCCGCGAACAGCGGAACCGCCGCCAGGACGATCAGCCAACGATAAAGCCAGATGCGGCGTACCTGATCGTGAAGAAGACTTAGGATGTTGCCAGCCATGAATAATCCTGATGAGAACTTGCGGGAAGACCGGCAACCAAGTCCGGACGCGCAGAGTGCCTAGAACCAGCGTTCGGGAATGCGAATCACGTCGCCAGGCATGAGCTTCATGTTCGAAGCCATGTCACCGCCCTTCAGCAGATTCGCCAGATGGAGTTGATAGGTTCGCGACTTGCCCTGCTCCGTTCTGATCAGTTCGGCGTCGTTGCCGGCGGCAAAGGTGTTGAGGCCGCCCACTTCGATCAGAACGTCCAGGGCGGTGATCCCTTCATGGTAGGCGATCGATTTGGGCGTCACCGCCGCGCCGATCACCCGGATGGAAGATGCGCTCTGCGGCGCCGCGAAGCTGCGCACCAGCACCGTCACCACCGGATCCTGCACATAGGCAGAAAGCGCCGCGCGCAGATCCTTGGCCAGTTCGGTAGGTGTCTTGCCCTGAGCCTGAACGTCGGGCACCAGCGGCGTGGAAATCTTGCCGTCCGGACGCACCGGCACATCGACGGACAGATCCGGATTCTTCCATACAAAAACTCTGAGTTCATCTCCGGCTCCGATCAGATAGGTCGGTGCCGTCATGGCGGGGGCGGACGGGGCCGCCGGAACCGCGGTGGCGGCATTTGCCGGTGCCAACAGCAGAAATGGCGCAACCGCCATCAGCTTCACCATTCCCAACTTGCCCATTGTGGCCTCTTCATTATTTCCAGTTGACGCAAGCCTAGATGCGCGAGGCCGGTTTGACAGTCCAATCCGATACAGTCTCGCGGCACTGCGGCGCCACATTGTGGGGCTATAATTTGTCAAAACGTCACGACGCCGGCGATCATCCTGACGCGCAGCACCGCTGCCCTGGATGTGACGGTGCATGACAGCGCCGCCGGGACATTGACAGAGAGCCCGTTTTTGCAGCCTTTTTGCCCTTCGGCCGCCGAACGGACGGGGCCTTCGCCTGCTGAATTTCATGAATGGGGCAGTGTGCAATTACAATGCGCCCCTCCTGTTTGAGCCATTGGGCACGGTGCCGCTGGCGCACGCTATGCTGTGGCGGCGCATCCGAAATGCCCTGCCCCGCCACAACCGCCTGGAACTGAAAAAATTCCCGCCATGGTTAAGGGCGCGGCCAACCCGCTGTGGCTGGGCGGGCGGCGCGAGCCACCACACCGCCCGCCATGTCATAAACTTGCCGCGCGACTGGCAGGCCGTGATGCGGGAGAAGAACAAACACAAGATCGTACAGGCGGCGGTCAGCAACCTGCGCCTTCCGGGCGAGCGCGCCCAGGGCCCGTGGGCGCGCTATTCCTGCGGTCATCTGCAGCTGCTGCTGCGCTGGGCGGTGGATTCGGGCCTGCGCCATTTCGATTTCGGCATCGGCGATGAGGAATGCGAGAAATTCTGGCGCGACCAGGAAATCGCGCTGCGCGACCTGGCATGGCCGGCGAGCGTTGCCGGCCATGCCCATGATCTCTTCTACCGCCTGCGTGGACAGGCGCGCGATGCTGCGCAGCAGGCGCGCGGCGGACTAGTTTGCGCGACCGGCCCGCTGGAACCGCCAGAAGCGGCGCAGCCGGAAGTCGCCGCTTCCCGCGCCGCGCTCGTTGTTCAAGTGCTTCCAGTCGTAATAGAAATAATCGCCTGAATTCAGGTCGGGGCTGAAATAGCGCTGGACGGTAAAGCCGCTCTCGCCCGCGATCCGTTCCACGTAGAAGGGCGAAGGCCGGCTGCCGGTGCCGTCCAGTGCCTCTTCCTCGACATCCTTGCGTTCATCGCAATAGACGATGCGCTGGGGATCGGTAGCGTCCAGCACCGCCGTCTCCATCACCACATCGTCGGTCATGGAGAAACAGCATTTCAGATTGTCGTCGACATGACGCAGGTGATAGAGCAGCCCGAAATGCACGATCAGGTCGAAGCGGCCGAAGCGCGAAAAATCCTCTTCCAGGTTGAACCGCTCGAAACGCACGCCGCTCACCTTGCGGTGCTTGAGGCGAGCAAAGTTGACGTTCTGGATGCGGCCTTCCAGGCACAGCACATCGGCGCCAAGGTCGGCCAGGAAAGCGCCGATGTCGCCATGCCCGGCGCCCAGCTCCAGCACCTTGCGGCCCCTGAAATAATCGATGCCGTAGATTTCCAGCATCTTGTTGAGGCGCGCCAGGCGCCAGCCCGCATAGGACGGATCGAACAGTGCCCGGTTGCTCAGAACCCCGCTGTAGACCACATAGCGGTCGATGGGCGACAGGCATTCCAGCATTTCCAGGTCGAGCCGGTTGCGCACCTGCAGGGTCTGCGCGGACCATATGGCGAGGGCATTCTTGATGGTCAGGAGCCGCCAGCGCCAGCCCTTGTAAAATCGCTTCAGACTCGAAAGCATATTTCCTCTCCAGGGCCCCCTGAGCCCGACGCCAAGGAACAGGATATGAAACGTCCGCGCTTATCTGTATAAAAAGGTAAGAAGTCACGGACCGGCGACGGAACGTCTCAGCCCGGCGTCACCGCGGCGACGATGCCCGCAATGGCGATCGCCACGCCATAAGGCACATCGTCCGTTGCCGTTTCCCCACCGCCGCGCAGCTTGCGCAGATATCTTGCCCCAAGCGCAAGGATCGCAAGTGCGCCGCCAACCAGGCTCATCGCCAGAACGAAGTGGCTGAGCCGCGCAAGGCCGGCGAACAGCGCGGTTGCAGCGGCGAGCTTGGTATCTCCCGCACCGATAATGCGCAGCACGAACAGGGGAAAGCCGACCGCCAGGACGATCCCGCCCGCCAGCAGGCTGTCCGGCAGGGGCGTGGCAGGGCCGGTCATCCGCCACAGAACGAACAGCAGCAGCACCGCCAGGACCAACCTGTTGGGAATCTTGCGATCGCAGATGTCGCTGGCTGCCGCGAGCATCAACACGGCGCTGCACAGGACAACTATGACGCCGGCTGCCAGCTCACTGGCGGGCGGCACGGCCGCTGTCCTGCTCCCCACCGCGGTCCAGTGTATTGACCATCTGAAGATTGGCGGCGGCCAAGGCATAATATTCGTTCCGGGCCTTGATCGCATCGCCCAGCAGCGACCTGGCATGGGCATAGTCGCCGCGCAGTATCGCCGCAAAGCCGGCATTGTTCAGGTCGGCGGCGGGATCACGCGAGATGCCGGCCACAGCGCGCCGATAATCGCCCTTCATGGCGATGGCAAGCCGCAGATTGTTGCGCGCCACCTGCATGTCCGGCCTGGCATCCAATGCCGCGACGAAATCGGCGATCGCCTTGTCCGGCTCGCCCCGCGACAGATACGAGAAGCCGCGGTTGTTGAGAATTTGCGGCGACCGGGCGGAGTGGGCCAGCGCATTGGCGTAGGCCATGTCCGCCTTCTGCCAGTCGCGGCGGCGGTCAAACTCCGCCCCCAGCCCGTTCCAGCTGCGCCAGGAATTGGGATCCAGCGCGACCGCGGCATTCAGCGCCGTGATCGCCGCATCCGGCTGGCCCTGTATCGACAGGACAAGTCCCTCGCCCTCTAGGGCGCGCGCCCTGACCGCCTCGATCCCCTCGACCCGGCGGAAGCGGACCAACGCATCGCTATAGGCGCCGCGCGCCAGCGCCAGCTCGCCCGTCAGCAGCATGAGCCGCGGATCATCGCCGCCGCCGAGGATGGCCCCGTCCAGCATGCGGCCGGCATCGAGATAACGCCCTTCATCCAGCGCCCGCTGGACATTGGCGACCGTCCCGGCTGTCGCCCCGGAAGTATCCGCCAGGGCGGGCGCAGCCGACATGGGCGACAGCGCCACGCTGACCGCCAGAACAATCGCCGGAACAATTCCCAGTCCAGACCATCGACGCATCGCAGTTATCTCCTCACAATTGCGCAAACTGTTGCGGACATGACGGCGCGGCGGGCGTTTCGTTCCCGTCGTCAAGATCAAGAACACGGCCCAGAAAACGCACCACCCGCCCAAGGGCCGTGGGCCCGGACGGCGAAGCACAGACCGGCTGCGCCTCATCCACCGACTGGAAATCGGCCTGCATGATCACCGCCGGCTGGATTTCGGCCGGCGCGAAAACGGCCGGCTGGAAATCGGCCGACGCGATGGCCTCCGGCTGGATATGAGCCGGTGCGATCGCCGGCGGCTGGGCGTCAGCTGGTGCGATCACCGGCGGCTGGGCGTCAGCCGGCGCGATCTCCGGGGGCCGGGCGGGGGGGCGCCGGTTCCAGCTGCGCGATCCTGATCTTCGGCAGTTCCGGCTCCGGTACCGGCATGGCGGGGATCGTCACGACAGTCTGCGTTGGCCCTGGCGCGGCCTCCGGCGGCGGCAACCCGCCATCCTCCGTCGCCTCCAGCATGCGCGAATAGACCATATTGGCCGCGACCACCCGCGAACTGGGATCGCGCGCCACCGCCTGGGCATAATAGCGCCTGGAGAGGTCGAAGCGGCCCAGTTTGTCATAGACCACGCCAAAGGCGTTCAGCGTCGGCACGTCCTGCGGATCGGCGGCGCGCGCGGCCTGAAGATAGTCCAGCGCCGTCGCATAATCGCGCCGCAAGATCGCCTTGACCGCGCCCTGATAATAGATGCCGACCGGCGGCGCCGTGCTCTGCATCCGCAGCGGCGGCGCGGGTTCGGGCACGCCGGCGCAGGCGGCGAGGCCCAGCAGCAGCGGTAGCATCAATATGCGCAGAGCCTTGCGCATCAGCCGCCTCCCTGCGCGCCGGCCAGCGCCGGCAGCAGGTGGCGGATCACATCGATGATGACCGGCAGCAGCAGGGCGGTCACGATCACCGGCAGGATGCATGCGACCAGCGGCAAGGTCATCAGCACCGGAATCCGCATCGCCCGCCTCTCGGCCGCGAGAAAGCGGTTCTGGCGCATTTCGGCGGCATAGGTACGCAGCGTCTGCGCAACGCTGGCGCCCAGCATTTCGCTCTGGATGATCAGGGCCACGAAAGAACGGATGCCGGAGGTTCCCGCCCGCGTCGCCATGGCGCGCATCGCCTCGGCACGGCCCTTGCCCGCCGCCAGTTCCTCGGACAGCCGCGTCAGCTCGCGCGAGATTGCGGGGTGCGACCGCGTCATCACCTGCCCGACCCGGACAAAGGCGGCATCCATCCCCAGTCCCGCTTCGATGCACACCACCATCAGGTCCAGCGCAAAAAGTGCAGTCGCGCGGCCATGTGGCCACAGCCTGATTCTAAAAAGTCACATTCGTCCAACAATACCCAACGCTAGGGCCGTCAAAGGGCCGTATGGAATCATACTTAACGGCTCACCGTTTCCCGGTTAGAATTCATTGAAGTGATTCGGTCGATAGGGGCATCGAATGACTCTTGCAGGACGCGTGCGCCTCGGGGCCGCGATTATCGGTGGTGTTGCGTGGCTTGGCCTCTTCACCCCGGCCTTCGCCCAAAGTCGTCCGCCATCCTCAAATGCATCCCTCGCCGCGCGGGTCGATGCCCTGGCGGCGCAAGTGAAGCAGCAGGAAGAACGCCTCAAGATACAGGAACGTGAACTGGCGGCAGCCCGCGCGGCGCTGGCCCAGAACCAGTCCCGGCTCCAGGTTCGCAGTTCCCAGGCCGCAAGCGCGGCGCCCGTGACCTCCCCCGTCGGGGAGGCGCCGCGTCCCGATGAGCAGCCGCCGCAGGTGATCCAGAGCCTTCCCGAAGGGCTCTCCGTTCTCACATCGGCGGGCCATTTCGTCCTCACGCCGTCGCTGGAATACACCCAGACCACCAGCGAGCGCCTGGTCTATCGCGGCATCGTGCTGGTGCCGGGCATCAATATCGGCGCGGTGGACGCCTCCACCGACGACCGCAACATCTTCAGCAGCGTGGCGGACCTGCGCTTCGGCCTCACCAACCGGCTTGAGCTCGAAGTGCGCGCGCCCTTCGTCTATTCCGACGACCGCGCCACCATCCTCTCCCAGGGACCGACCGGAAGCGCCACCCAGAGCATCTATCTGCAGAACAGCGGCATCGGCGATGTCGAACTGGCGGGCCGCTACCAGCTGAACGGCGGCACCGACGACTGGCCGATCTTCCTGGGCAATGTGCGGGTCAAGTCGGATACCGGCGTGGGCCCCTATGACATCAAGCGCGACGTCGCAGGTATCGCCCAGGAAGTGGCGCTGGGTTCCGGCTTCTGGACTGTCGAGGGCGGCTTCAGCATGCTCAAGCTCACCGATCCCGCCGTGATTTTCGGCAGCATCAACTATGTCCATGCCATTCCCAAGACCATCGACAAGACCATCGGCGGCGTGCTGGTCGGCGAGGTCGATCCCAGCGACGCCATCGTCGCCACGATGGGCTTCGGCTTTGCCGTCAACCCGGAACTGTCCTTCTCGCTGGGCTATGAGCACAGCTACGTGATGCCGCAGACCACCGAGCTGGGCACGACCCGCCAGGAGACCACCTCGCTGCAGGTGGGGGCCATGACCTTGGGCATGGCCTACCGCCTCAGCCCCGCGATTTCGCTGAACACCAATTTCGAATTCGGCGTCACCAAGGCCGCGCCCGACATGCGCGCAGTCTTCTCGATACCGATCCTGCTCTAGGCCGGCCCGCTCCAGACCCCGATCCTGCTCAAGGAGTAGCCAGGTTCTAGTGGGCGGCGATATTGGCCGCCGCTATTTCATTGGCCAGCCGAACAGCCAGAAGCTGCTGGCCGACCTGCTGCTGCAGCTGCGGCAGGTTGTAGATCGTCAGCAGCACGTCGGTATTCTGCGACACTGTCTGGTTGCTGGCGGTATTCAGCAGCACATTCTGCACCTGTCCCGATGCCAGGTTGGTCAGCACTGCCGTCGAACCCGACGGCGCCGGCACGGTTACGCCCATCTGCGCCCCGTCACTGCCGCCGAACAGTTGGGCAAGCTGCGCCGGCGCGATGGGCGCGGCGTTCGGTCCGACAACCTGCTGCACCACCGCGCCACCCTGCGTCCATTGCACGTTGCTCTGCAACGCGAGCTGGCCGTTCACCATGGTGCGCACGCTGGCGCCGAAATCGAATTGCGCACCACCCGCCAGGAAAAATCCTCCCCGCATCCCGGCCAGCGCGCCGTCGTCCAGTGCCTGGATGCGATCCGCCTTCGCGACCTGGACCGGTACGACAGGGGGCACCGGCGGCGCATCGGGTGCAGGCGCCTCGGGAATGGGTGCCTGGGCAACGGCAGCCTCTGGGGCAGGAGCGATCGAAACAGGGGCCTGGGCCATGATCACACAGGTCAGGCCCCGCGCCCGCAGCCCGGCGCACAGGCCGTCCGCGTCCTGCCGGTTGAACGTGCCGAAGCGGGCGCGATACAGCCGCTTGCCACCCGGAAGATCGACCGGCTCGACGATCGCGGTGGCAGAGGCCAGAAGGTCGGCCTGGCCCGCAGCCATCTGTGCCAGCCGTGCTCCCGCGGTTTCGGCATCACCATAGGCCCCCACCTGGACCGCCCAGCCGGCCTTGACCGTCTGGGCCGGCGGCGTGAGGACAGCGATTTCGTCAACCAGATGAACGGTGCGCCGCCACTGCGCCCCCGGGTTCTGCAGCGCCTGCGCCAGCAGGGGAATGGCGATGGCGATCGCCACCCCGCTGATTCCCAGCTTCGCTCCGCGCCGCAGGGTGCCGCCGGTCATTGGGCCGTTCCACTCGTCAGGACCTGGTTGGGTTGGATCTGATAGAACACGCGCAGGTCGCGCAGTAACGGCTCGAGTGGCAGGTTCAGCACCGCCGCCTGCAACGGATGGAAGTCGGCCCAGCGCCGCCATTCCCGGGCGCTGTTGAAGATTGCCGGCGCGCCCGGCGGGGTGCGCAACATGAAGACGATGCCGTTCCAGACCTTGTTGAATTGCTCCGCCGTATAGACGTGCAGGCCCCTGGACGGGTCGCCAACGAGCACCCTTCCGGCAACCACCCCCTTGATCACCACGAAATGGCGGTAGCCGTTCACCTGGATCAGGGCGATGGCGGGCGTAGCGGCTGCCGCCAGTTCATCCAGCCCGAGCCGATAGCCATCCGCCTGGATGCCCTGGGTGGCAAGATAGGTTTTCATGTCCAGCAGCGAGAAGCCGAGCTTCTGTATGCTTGCCTGGTCGCCGGCCTCGTACATCGCCTTGAACAGCTCGGCCTCGCTGACCGGAATATCGTATTGATAGGTCAGCAGCGTCGCCATCGCCGCCGAGCCGCAGCTATAGTCATATTGCTGGCGGATCACGGTTTCGAAGGGAATCTCGGAATAGCTGACCAGGTGAAGCCGGACGTTCCCGCTTTCAGGCACCGCCACCGTCAGGTCGGCGCTGCGCGCGGCCGGGGCCGCGAACAGGGTCAGCATCAGGGCAATCACCATCAGCCGGATGGGCATGTCAGTTCACCGCCGGGACCATGACGGTCACGCTCAGCGCGCCCTGGAGATTGTTGTTGTTTCCGGTGTTGAACACGAAATTGCCCACGCCGTTGAAACCGCCCAGGCTGCCCGCCTGAAGCGCGATATTGCCGGTAACCACGGAATCCGCCTCGATGCTGTTGCCGGAGTTGGCGGCCGAAAGCGCCTGATAGGACAGGCCTATGGTCGTACCAGAGCCGCCGTTCAGCGCGGCGAGGTCCTCCGGCGACAAGGGGGCATCCGGCACGGGGGCCGCCACCGGGCCGCCTTCATGCGCGGCCGCCACGGCTGTGGAAAGCAGCAGGCCTGTCAGCAGCAAGGGGATTGTGACTTTCATCGGCGCACCGTGAAAAGGGCCGGCGGACACACGGTCACCCGCATGCCCGCCGGTTGGGGCGGGGTTAGGGCGCCCCGAAGGTCACATTGGCATTGGCAGCGATGGAGGATGCGGCCTGGTTTACGGAGGCAAGGCCGGTATTCAAGCTGGCGGTCTGGATGCCGGAGAAGCTGGTGTAGGTGCTGCCGGCGATGTCGCCGGTCCTGACGCGGGCCGGATCGAAAGTCGACGTCGCATTCACTGCAACGCCGGACACTGTGGCGCGCAGATCCTGGTCGGAAACCGTGCGGACCGAACTGTCCGTCACGTTGGTCGTGATGTTGGTGGTGGTGTTGATGGTGTGATTGTCGTTGTGGCTGTCGGTGCGATTGTCGTTATGGCTGTCGGTGTTGCCGCTGCCGATCGAATTGCCGCTGGCAATCGTATCGGTGTGGGTATTGTTGTTGTCGGCGGTGATGGTCTTGTTGATATTGTCGGTATGGGTATTGCCGCTACCGATCGAGGTATTGGCCGTGCTGCCGCCAGTGGCGTTGCCCTGGCCTTCGGTGCTGGTGCTGGTGCTGCCGCCAGTGGCGTTGCCTTCGCCGGTGGTGCTTGTGGCGGTGCTGCCGTCAGAAGCGTTGCCCAGCCCGAAGTTGGCCTGGTCGGCAAAGGCCGCCCCCGATACCGCAAGGCCGCCGGCCAAGACGGTCGCGGAAAGCAGGAATGTCATCCGATTCATGTGGTCCTCCTGGAACCTGGAACCGGCGTCCGCCGCTTCCGAACGGTTCGTCGCTTGGGTCAACTCAGTTAACTGAGCCAAGATGATCCTGCATTCGCCCCACCGCGCGGGGCATCCCCCACCTTTGGTAGCCAACAGCCCCCCTCGCCATGCCTGTCTCGACCGGTTGGCCTGAATATGATTAATAAACCACTGGCGGGATATTATGGGGGACGATGTCGGGAGAAATTCACAACCACCTGCTGCGCATGCTGCCGGCCGAAAGCCGGGACAACCTCATGCGCTCGATGCACGAGGTCCCGCTCGAGAGGGGGCAGACGATCGACCAGGAAAACCATCCGGTGCGACATGTCCACCTGGTCAATCGCGGCTATATTTCGATGATCAAGCGAATGCACGATGGCCGCTCCGTCGAGGTGGGCGGCGTGGGCATCGAGGGCATGACCGCGCCGATCACGACGCTGGGCCGGCAGTCTTCATCCATTCTGGACACCGTGGTCCAGATTCCCGGCTCTGCCTTCCGCATCGAACGATGGACGTTCCAGCAGGAGCTGGACCGCGATCCCGTGCTGCGCCAGGCGGTGACGGACTATGTACGCTTCCTGTTCAACCAGGTCGCCCAGACTGCCGCCTGCAATCGGCTGCATTCCACCATCCGCCGATGCAGCCGCTGGCTCCTGGTGGCGCACGACAATGCTCTCAGCGACAAGTTCACTCTGACCCATGAATTCCTCGCCCTGATGCTGGGCGGCCAGCGCGCTGGCGTCTCCATGGCCGCGCACCGCCTGAAAGAGGCCGGCCTGATCGCCTATGTGCGCAGCGTTATCACCATCCTGGACCGCGAAGGTCTGGAGGCGGCGGCGTGCGAATGCTATCGCGCCACCCGCGACGAGCAGCGCCATCTCTACCGGCGCCGGGATCCCGCCTGACCGGAAATGCCGGAAATCCGGCCTGAAGATGGTTAATTTTCCAGCTCAACGCGTGGTTCCGTACAGAGCACCCGCCCCGCCTGTGCATAACTTTTGCCGGACAAGGACGGGTGATCGAGATGGCCAAGGGGCCCCACCCCCCGGATATCAGCGTTTCCGAGTGGGTCTGCCGGGAAAATATTAAGCGCTTCAGGGTCTTGTTGGATGAAAACATCCCCGGCGCGCCGCGCCGGACGCTGGAAAGGCTGCTGGAGAATGAGCATCAGCGGCTAGCGGAAATCCTCGGTGCCCACGGGACGACGGGGCACGAAGATGGCCCCATGAAGCCGGACGGCCAGTCCTGTGGCGGCTCCAGGACCTGATCTCCCGCCGCCCCAAGCCATTGGCGCAAACCATTGTTGTTGGTGCTTCCACTTTCGCGATACACCATATCCAAATGCAGCACCGGCTGACGGCAGGCTGGCGGCGTTCGCCAGCCTGCCGAATTGACCGTTACCGTTCAACCCGATCGACGCGCCATGATCCTTCTGATCGACAATTATGACAGCTTCACCTGGAACCTGTTCCATTTCCTGGGGGAACTGGGGGCGGATGTGCGCGTGGTCCGCAATGACGAGATCAGCGCCGATGAGGCATTGGCCCTCAAGCCGGAAGGCATCGTCCTGTCGCCGGGCCCCTGCACGCCCAATGAGGCCGGCATCTGCATGGCGGTGATCGAAAAGGCGAAAGGCACAATGCCCATCCTGGGCGTATGCCTTGGCCACCAGGCCATTGGCCAGGTCTACGGCGGCCATGTCGTGCGCGCGCCCGTCCCCATGCACGGCAAGCTCAGCAGGATCCATCACACAGGCAAGAGCGTCTTTCGGGGCCTGAACAACGACTTCCTGGCCACGCGCTATCACTCCCTCACCATCGACCCGCCCTCGATGCCCGCTGTGCTGGAAGTCACCGCCACCAGCGACGATGGCGTGATCCAGGGCGTGATGCACGGGACCCATCCCGTGCATGGCGTCCAGTTTCATCCCGAAAGCATCGCGTCGGAGAACGGCCACGCCCTGCTGCAGAACTTCCTGACCATCGCGCGGGATTTCGCCAAAGATCGCACCAAAGAGCCGGCATGAGCGCGCCCGCACATCCGGCTGCCGCGCCGCCGCTCAGTGCGGCCCGGACCGAGGCCCTGTTCGACGAGATCTTCGCCGGCCGCCTCGGCGAAGAGGAACTGATCGCCTATCTGTCGGCCACCGCCGACCGCAAGCCCACGGTGGACGAGCTGGTGGGCGCGGTCCGCTCCATGCGCCGCCACATGCGCCCGGTATCCGGCCCTGCCCTGGCCATCGACCTGTGCGGCACCGGCGGCGACGGGTTGGGCACGCTCAACATCTCCACCGCCGTTTCCTTCGTGGTGGCGGCCTGCGGCGTGGCCGTGGCCAAGCATGGCAACCGCTCGGCCTCCTCGCGCAGCGGCGCCGCCGACGTGCTGGAGGCGCTGGGGGTGAAGATCGGGCTGGAGCCGGAAACGGCCGCCCGCGTGCTGGATAGGACCGGGATCGTCTTTCTCTTCGCCCAGACCCACCATCCGGCGATGAAGCATGTCGGCAATGCCCGCCGCCAGATCGGCCGGCGCACCATCTTCAACCTGCTGGGGCCGCTGGCCAATCCGGCGGGCGTCACGCGCCAGCTTGTCGGCGTGTTCTCCTCCGACTGGCTGGTGCCCTACGCCGAGGCGCTGAGGGCGCTGGGCAGCGAACGCGCTTTCATCGTCCATGGCCGCGACGGGCTGGACGAAATCTCCATCAGCGGCCCCACCGATGTCGCGGTGCTGGAAAACGGCGCCGTCACTACCCGCACCATCACGCCCCAGGACGCAGGACTTGCCACCTCGCCGCTTTCCGCGATCCGCGGCGGCGACGCCGCCCACAACGCCGCCGCCCTGACCCGCCTCCTGGCGGGCGAGCATGGCCCTTATCGCGACATCGTGCTGATCAACGCGGCCGCGGCGCTGGTGGTGGCGGGCGCCGCCGCCACCTTGCGCGAAGGCGCGGTCCTGGCCGCAAGGACCCTGGATAGCGGTGCAGCGCAGGCGAAACTGAAAGAGCTGATCACCGCAAGCAATCCATGAGCACCATTCTCGACAAGATCGTCGCCTACAAGCGCGAGGAAATCGCTGCCGCCCGGGCGAACATCCCGCCCGCCGACATGAAGGCCAGGGCCAGGGATGGCGCGCCCGTGCGCGGCTTTCGCGCCGCGCTGGAGAACAAGAAGGCGGCGGGCGAATTCGGCCTGATCGCCGAGGTCAAAAAGGCCAGCCCGTCCAAGGGCCTGATCCGCGCCGATTTCGATCCCCCGGCGCTCGCCCTGGCCTATGAGGAAGGCGGGGCAGCCTGTCTTTCCGTCCTGACCGACACGCCCTCCTTCCAGGGCGCGCCCGAATACCTCATCGCCGCGCGCGAGGCCGTGCTGCTGCCGGTGCTGCGCAAGGACTTCATGCTCGAGCCCTATCAGGTGGCCGAGGCACGCGCCTGGGGCGCCGACTGCATCCTGGTCATCATGGCCATGCTCGACGATGACGCGGCGCTGAACCTGATGGATGCTGCCGCCGAATGGGGCATGGACGCGCTGGTGGAAATCCATGACGAGGCTGAACTGAACCGCGCGCTTGCGCTGGGCGCGGACCTTGTCGGCATCAACAACCGCAACCTCAAGACCTTCGTCACCGACCTGGGCACCACACTGCGCCTGGCGCCGTCGATCCCGCGCGATGTGCATGTGGTGGCCGAAAGCGGCCTGTCCGCCCTGGCTGACCTCAAGCGCCTGGCCGGCGTCAATGTCACCAGCGTGCTGGTCGGCGAAAGCCTGATGCGCCAGAAAGATGTCGCCGCCGCGACCCGCCTGCTGCTGGGCGACGGCTTCCGCTGATGCAAAAGCGGCCACCCGGGCGCCGTTCCGCCGGCATGCTGGGCAACCCCAAGGCGCGCGACCGCGATGGGCCGGGTATCCCGTCCACCCCGCCCGTCCGGCGCGAGGCGCCCGAGCCCAACACCGCGCCCCGCGTGTCCCGCCATCCCAGCCCCAGGGCGCTGATGGGGGAAGTGACCGGCCCGCGCGGGCAACAGGTCGGCGAATTCCGCGAAGCCTTTCGCGCCTTCATGGTGGCACAGCATCTTCGCCCGACCGAATGGGCGAAGCAGGCAGGCGTGCCGGTGGGCGAGATCCTGGCCTACCTGACCGGCCAACAGCGTTTCTTTTCGCCCGGTGTGGCCGAAAGGCTGGCCGAGGCGGCGGGCGTGCCGCCGGACGTCATGTTCGGCCCGAAATGACAATGGCGGCCTCCCGCAAGAGGCCGCCATTATCACAGGGCGCGAAACCTAGAAGGTCACCCACACGCCGCCGCGCCAATAGCCGCGGCCGGCATGTTCGCGCCACCGATAGTGGTCGCGATGGCGCCACCGCCAATGGTCGTCATGCACCACAACGCCCCAGGTGGGGCGATAGGCGTAGCGCTCATTCACATGCCAGCAATCACCATGCCGGTTGCACGCGATATAGGCCGATGCCGGCGTCGCGGTGGCGACGATCACGCCCGCACCGAGAAGGGCGGCGAAGGCGCTCTGGACCAGAAGTTTCTTGGACATGCGTTACTCTCCTTGCGATGCCCTGAGAGAAGAACGGAGGTCCATGATTCCCGTTCCGACGCCGGTTCCCGCGTTGACGACCCCGCAGAACTAAAGTAGAACGATTCGCAACGTTTCGGATTTGTTCGCCAAGGGTCCAAAGGCGGGTAGGACAGGTTTTCGGGGATGGGAAGATGCTGACGCGCAAACAGTATGAGCTGCTGACATTCATCCACGAACGGATCCGTGAGAGCGGCATCCCGCCCTCTTTCGACGAGATGAAGGAAGCCTTGGATCTCAAGTCCAAGTCGGGCATCCACCGGCTGATCACTGCGCTCGAAGAGCGTGGCTTCCTGCGCCGCATGGAAAAGCGCGCCCGTGCGCTTGAAGTGCTGCGCCTGCCAGACAACATGGCCGAAACGTTGCGCCCCGCCACCACGCGCAGCCAGGCCCTGCGCAGCGTGCCGTCCGTCCGCCATGGCCGCGAGACCCGGTCAAGCGACGCCCGCAGCGCTGCGCCGCGCCGCTCCCACGGGGGCGAGAATGAAGGCTCCGTCAACGTTCCGCTGGTGGGCCGCATCGCCGCCGGCACGCCGATCGAGGCGTTGCAAAACAAGGTCAGCGACGTGCCCGTGCCCGGAGGCATGATTGGCCGCGGCACCCATTACGCCCTGGAAGTGACCGGCGACTCCATGATCAATGCCGGCATCCTGGATGGCGACATGGTGATCATCCAGGAATCCGATACCGCCAACACCGGCGAGATCGTGGTGGCACTGGTCGACAACGAGGAAGCGACGCTGAAGCGCCTGCGCCGGCGCGGTGACTCCATCGCCCTGGAGGCCGCCAATCCGGCCTATGAAACGCGCCTCTACGGCGCCGACCGGGTGAAGGTTCAGGGCAAGCTTGTCGGCCTCATCCGGCGCTATTAGCATCTGCAAGCGTACGAGCAGGCGCTGGCGGACGGTCTGCTATTGCTGAGACCGTGGCACCCATGGTCGCCGGCCTCGATCCTGGCGCACGCTGGTCACCGACAACGGCGTGAAGGAAATCGCCCAACCCTCGCCGGCTTGTGCCGCCGGGCCGTCGATCACCAGCGCGGGCCCTCTGCAATTCACCGGCAGCGCGGTCACCAGGATGCGCGCCATGGCGCAATCATCGCCCAGCGCCTCGGGCCGCCGCGAAAGCGCGATGACGCCGCCTCGCCCGCCGCGCACCACGCATCCCACCCCATCGCAACGCAGGCTCGTCATCCCGGCAGCCTCTTCCAGCATCCGCGCATCGCCGTCGCGGCGCAACCATTCGCGCGCGTCGAACCTGTCCTTTGGCGGCTGCGCAAAATGCAGCAGGCCATCGCCGCCCCTGATCGCCACGGTCCGGCCATCGGGCGCCACCAGCATGTCGGGGCGCGGCGCGGCCATTGCCAGCACCACCCCGCCCGCCAGCCCCAGCAGTCCCGGCCAGCGCCGCGCCCCCCGCCAGATCACCAGCCACAGCCCGCCACCTGAAATCGCCAGCAGCGCCGACAGCGGCATGGCCGGCGCCAGGCTCACCGCGCCCGGCAGATGCGCGACCCATCCACCCAGCGCCAGCATCACCGCGATCCCCTCGCCCAAGAGTGCCAATACCGGCCCGTCCCAGCCCAGCGGCATCAGAATCACCGACAGGGCCGCCGCCGGCATCACCCAGAAGCCCATCACGGGCATGGCGATCAGGTTGCCCAGCACCGCATAGTGGGTGGTACGACCGAAATGGAACAGCGCGAAGGGCAGCGTCGCCAGGCTGCCTACCAGCGCGGTCACGGCGATGCCGCGCAGATAACGCCAAAACACGCCATACCTGCCCTTGGGGTGCGCCGCCCCCCATTCGGCCACCGCCACCAGCGCCGCCACCGCGGCAAACGACATCTGGAATCCCGGCTCAGTGATCGCCTCGGGCCGCCACATCAGCAGCATCGCCGCCGCCAGCGCCACGCCCCGCATGGTCAGCGCCGGCCTGTCCAGCAGCACCGCCGTCAGCGCCACCGCCAGCATCACAAAAGCCCGCAACGCCGGCGTCGCCGCGCCGCTGATCACCAGATAGAACAGCGACGCCACCAGCGCCGCGCCCGCCGCCCATTTCTTGATCGGATAATTCAGCGCCAGTCCCGGAAACGCCGCCAGCAGCGCCCGCACAAGCCAGAACAGCCCGCCGCCCACCAGCGCCATGTGCAGCCCCGCGATCGCCAGCACATGCGCAAGCCCCGCATCGCGCAGTGCCGTCTCGTCCTCGTCGCTGATGCCACCGCGTTCCCCGGTGATCAGCGCGGCGGCGATCGCCCCCCGCGATCCGGGCAGTGCCGCACGGATGCGCGCCGTCATGCGCGCGCGCAGGTTGTCGATTGCCTGCGCCAGGCGCTGCGATGGCCCCGCTTCATCCAGCACGGGCACCGCATGGGCGCGGCCATAGACGAACCCCGCCGCGCCGATGGATTGGAAAAAGGCCGCCCGCCCAAAATCGGCGGCGCCCGGCTCCACGGGAGGCGGCGGCGGCGCCAGGCTGGCGGTTAGGCTGACCCGCTGGCCGGCGCGCAAGCCTTCCCCGCCAACGGCCAGCGCCACGCGCACCCGCCGCGGTACATCGCCAAAGGCGCCGGAGCGGACGTCCGACAGCACCAGCCTGACGCCCCTTTCGCGCGGCTCGACGCTGTCGATGCGGCCGGTCAGATGCGCGATCACCGGGCGGGCCAACACCGGTGTCGCCACCGCCATCTCGCGCGCCTTGGCAAGCCCGAAGCCCAAAAGCAGCGCCGCCATCAACGCCAGCGGCGCCCGCTGCCGGCCGGTGATGGCCAGCAGCGCCGCCACCAGCCCCACCGCCAGTACCGCCAAGCCTGCCGCCGCACCGGGCTCATCCGGCAGCGCGAAATAGAGCCCGGCGCCCGTGCCCAGCCCCACCGGCAGCCACAGCGGCCAGCGGTCGCGCTCCGCCGCGGCCATTTGCGCCAATTTTCGCTGAAAATCCCCGAGGGTCCCGGACGGCTGTCCTTTGCCGGACGCCTTTGCTAAACGGGGGCTCGCAAAATCCACCCGACAATCCCATCCCAGAAGATCATTCTTTCATCATGTCGGAAAATCCCGGGCCTGTCCTGCGCTTCGCCCCCTCGCCCACAGGCATGCTGCATATCGGCGGCGCGCGCACGGCGCTGTTCAATTGGCTCTATGCCCGCCACACCGGCGGCACATTCCTGCTGCGGATTGAAGACACCGACCGCGAGCGCTCCACCCCCGAAGCAGTGGCCGCTATCCTGAACGGCATGCGCTGGCTGGGGCTGAACTGGGACGGCGACGAGATCTATCAGTTCGCCCGCGCGCCCCGCCACCGCGAGATCGCCCAGCAGCTGCTGGCCGAAGGCAAGGCTTATCGCTGTTATGCCACGGCTGACGAACTGGCCCAGATGCGCGAGGAACAAAAGGCCGCCGGAAAGCCGATGCGCTATGACGGCCGCTGGCGGAACCGGACGCCGGGCGCTTCGGAGAAAGCCAAGTCCTTCGTCGTGCGCCTGAAAGCACGCCAGGACGGCGAGACCGTCGTTCACGACCAGGTGCTGGGCGATGTGCGCTTCGACAATCACCAGCTGGATGACATGGTGCTGCTGCGCTCCGACGGCACGCCAACCTATATGCTGGCGGTGGTTGTGGACGACCACGACATGGGCGTGACCCATGTTATCCGCGGCGCCGATCACCTCAACAACTCCGCCCGCCAGATGCAGATCCTAGAACAGATGGGCTGGCCGGTGCCGGCTTACGCCCACCTGCCGCTGATCAACGGGCCTGATGGCCAGAAACTGTCAAAACGCCACGGGGCGCTGGCGGTCGAAGCCTATCAGGACATGGGCTACCTGCCCGAGACCATGCGCAACTACCTGCTGCGCCTGGGCTGGAGCCATGGCGACGACGAGATCATCTCCACCGAACAGGCGATCGAATGGTTCAACCTGGAATCCATCGGCAAGAGCCCGGCGCGGATGGATTACAAGAAGCTGGACAACCTCAACGGCCATTACATCCGCCAGACCGCGGACGCGGTACTGACCGCCGAGCTGGTCGCCTTCGCCGAACGCCAGACCCCGCCCCTGGTGCTGGACATGAAGGTCCGCGCCCGGCTGGAAGCGGCCATGCCCGCGCTCAAGGAGCGGGCAAAGACGCTGGTGGAGCTGCTGCAAGGGGCGGAATTTCTGCTCACGGACGGTCCCCGCGGCCTGGATGCAGCGGCGGAAAAATTGCTGACGCCGGACGCGCGTGAGGGCCTTGCCCGGGTGCTGCCGGTTCTGGAGGCCACCGACTGGTCAGTCACCGCACTGGAAGCGGCCGCGCGCGGCTTTGCCGAAGACGCCGGGCTCAAGCTGGGCCAGGTTGCGCAACCTCTTCGCGCTGCACTGACGGGACGGACGAGTTCCCCGCCCCTGTTCGAGATGTTAGCGCTATTGGGACGCAAGGAATCCCTTAATCGATTAAGGGCTTATATTACCTGAAATAAACGGTCCGCCGGGTCGTGGACCTAGTGACTGTATGCAGTTTCCACGCTTATATTGCTGCAGCGCAATAACAAGGAGGGTGTGCAATGCGAAAGAGTGAAATCAGGCCGGCGGGCAACGCCACCCTTAATTACCAGGGCACGGATTACGACCTGCCGGTCTTTGCGGGCACCCAAGGCCCCAACGTCGTCGACATCCGCAAGCTCTATGCCGAGGCCGACATTTTCACCTACGACCCGGGCTTTACCTCGACCGCCTCGACCGAATCCAACATCACCTTCATCGACGGCGACAAGGGCGTCTTGCAGTATCGCGGCTATTCCATCGCCGACCTGGCCGAACATTCCAGCTTCCTGGAAACGTGCTACCTGCTGCTTTATGGCGAACTGCCATCCAAGGAACAGTTCAAGCAATTCGATTATTCGATCACCCACCACACCATGGTGCATGAGCAACTGGCGACCTTCTTCCGCGGCTACCGGCGTGACGCCCATCCCATGGCGATCCTGTGCGGCGTGGTGGGCGCGCTGGCGGCCTTCTATCACGACTCGACCGACATCACCGATCCCGTCCAGCGCGAAATCGCCAGCCACCGGCTGATCGCCAAGCTGCCGACTCTTGCGGCCATGGCCTACAAGTACCATGTCGGCCAGCCCTTCGTGTATCCGCTGAACAAGCTCAGCTATACCGACAATTTCCTGCGCATGTGCTTCGGCGTTCCGGCCGAGGAATATGTGCCCAATCCCGTGCTGTCTAAGGCGCTGGACACCATCTTCATTCTGCACGCCGACCACGAGCAGAACGCCTCGACCTCCACGGTGCGCCTGGCCGGCTCCTCGGGCGCCAACCCGTTCGCCTGCATCGCGGCGGGCATTGCCTGCCTGTGGGGACCCGCCCATGGCGGCGCCAACGAAGCGGCGCTGAAGATGCTGATGGAGATCGGCACCGTCGACAAGGTCGCCGACTATGTGAAAAAGGTGAAGGACAAGTCCGAAGGCATCCGCCTGATGGGCTTCGGCCATCGCGTCTACAAGAATTACGATCCCAGGGCCAAGGCGATGCAGGTCCAGGCGCATGCCGTGCTGGACGAGCTGGGGCTGCACGACGATCCGCTGCTCAAGGTCGCCATCGAACTGGAACGCATCGCCCTTCAGGACGAATATTTCATCGAAAAGAAGCTCTATCCCAATATCGACTTCTATTCGGGCATCACGCTGAAGGCGCTGGGTTTTCCCACCTCCATGTTCACCGCCCTGTTCGCGCTGGCGCGCACCGTGGGCTGGATCGCCCAGTGGAAGGAGATGCTGGAAGACCCGCACCAGAAGATCGGTCGTCCCCGCCAGATCTATACCGGTCCCACCGAGCGGGCCTATGTTCCCATGAACGCACGCAAATAGCCGCCCTTCCGACCCGATCGGCGGACCAGACCAGACCCCCGGGCCGGAAACGGTTCGGGGGTTCAGTCTTTTCGAGCAGGAAGCGGGCAACGCGCGCCTGGCCGGTACCGGGAGCGCAAACGTCGCGCAGCCTGGAATACTTCCAGGCCCGGGTATGACATGGTGGCGCAGCCCGTTAAGCAGATATTTCATTTTGGCAGACGAAATGGCGTTTTGAAGCAATAATATCCACACTCGGGCAATGGTCGGAGCGCGGCCCCATGGGCGGAAACAAGTGAAAAGCTGAAATGGCTCGAAAGACCAGAACGCCAACACGCAGGTCGATGCGGACAGAGGGGGCCTGGGGCCATGCGGAGGTGGTTGCCGCACTGGGCTCCGAAATCCTGTCCGGCGAACGTCCGCCGGGCAGCCGCATGCCCTCGGTGGACGAGATGTACCGATCCTTCGGCGTCTCGCGCGTGGTACTGCGCGAAGTCACGCGCACCCTGGCCGCCAAGGGTATGGTCACGTCCAAGACCCGTGTGGGAACGCTGGTGCTCGATCCGGCTCACTGGAACTGGCTTGACCATGACGTGCTGGCTTGGCGCGTTCAATTGGGCTTGGACGCCGACTTCCTCAAACATCTCACCGACCTGCGCCGCGCGGTCGAACCGGCGGCGGCGGGGCTGGCCGCGCGCAACCGCACCCAGCAGGACATGGCCCGCATCAATGCGGCGCTGCAGGAGATGGAAGACTCCGAGGGCAACCAGCCCCGCTTTGCCGAGGCCGACCTCAACTTCCATGTCGCGGTCAGTGCGGCATCCCGCAACCCCCTGTTCCGTTCCTTCACTGCGGTGGTGGACATCGCCCTGTCGGGCTATCTGGCCGTGACGTCGGTTGCCATCACGCGCGACGAAAGGAATTTTTCACGCTCCACCGCCCGGCACGCCAAGATCGCCAGGGCGATCGAGGCGCGCGACGAACCGGCGGCGGTGCGGGCGATGACGCAGGTCATCGATGCGGGCGAGCGCCACGCCGGCACCGCGCGGCGCGGCCGGCGCTGACTTAATCACCGGCGGAAAAATCGCCATCGTATAAAAATGACGCCCGGCTTTCGCCAGGCGCCCAGGTATCCCTTGGGGAAGGGTACCATGTCTGCTCTGTACCGCGCTTCAATGCGATCCCCCATCATTGGCTCCTTGTTCGAATGCTCCGCCGTCGGGTCTGCGCACGACTTTCAGCGCGACGTTAATCGACGACCATTCGCGCGCAATCGAATTTGCACGCAGGCGGAATGGAATCCGATCACCGTGTGGAAAATTTATCACACTAATTATACTGATCGTATTTACTGCAAATCTGGCGATTGACCGCTGCCGGGCATCCGCGGCACCGGACGACATGATTTATATTATTATTTCAAAAACCGGGGATTTGGCGCATATCCCGGAGCAGGATGGGGACGGTCGGGCCTGCCCCATCGGTGACAGGCCGGGCTGCATGAACGGAACGCCCAGCGGCTCACGAATGCCCGACGGGCACCCGATCGTGCAAAACAAATTCCAGCAGCGCCTGCGCCGCGCGCAGCGACGGCGACTCGTCGTCCTTGCCCAGAAGATGTGTGGCTTCGTCCAGATCGGCGATCTGGGCGGCGCGCGCACGCGCGTCGGTCAAAAGCGGCACCAGCGCGTCGGCCATCGCCTCCGGCCTCGCGCCGCCCTGGTAGAATTCCGGCACCGCCATGCGATCCAGCAATATGTCCACCAGCGTCATGTGCCTGACCGTGATCAGCGGATTCATCAGCCGATAGGTCAGCCACCCCAGGCGATAGGCCGCCACCAGCGGCGTCCTGGCCAGCGCCAGCTCGGTGGTCACGGTGCCCGATGCCGCCAGCGCCGCGGTGGCGGCGTCGAAGGCACGATATTTTTCGGCCTCGCTCTCGATGATGTGCAGCGGGGTCGGCCAGCCTTGCGTTCCCGCGCGCACCCTGGCCGCCACATGCGGCACGGTAGGCAACAGCGTCACCAGCCCCGGCACGCGCCGCGCCAATATCTCCACCGTCTCGCGAAAGGGCGGCAGCATGAAGCGGATCTCGTTGGACCGGCTGCCCGGCAGCAGCGCCAGCACCGGCGCATCCGCGCCTATGCCCAGTTCGGCGCGCAGGACCTCGCCGCCGGACATGCGCACGCGCCGCTCGACGGCGGGATGGCCGACGAACACGGTCTTCAGGCCATATTTTTCGAAGAAAGCCGGCTCGAACGGCAGCAGCGCCAGAACCAGGTCGAAATAGCGCGCCATTGCCCTGGCACGGTACGGCCGCGAGGCCCACACCTGCGGCGCCACATAGTCGACCGTACGGATCGACGGATCGCGCTTCCTGATGCCGCGCGCCACGCGATGGGTAAAATCGGGACTGTCGATCACCACCACAACATCGGGCCGGGTTTCAAGCGCGAAATTCACCGCAATCCGCACATGCCGCAGGATGCGCGGAATGGCGGGCACCACCTCGCGCAGCCCCATCACAGCGGTGGCGTCCAGCGGGTAAAGGCTTTTCAGCCCCTCGCGCGCCATGGCCGCGCCGCCCACGCCGCAGAAACCGATACGGTCGCCCGCCAGCGCCTTCAGCCCCGCCATCAGCTGCGCGCCCAGAAGATCGCCCGAAGGTTCGCCGCACACCAGCATGATGTTCAGGTGCTTCACGGCCTGACACCAACGACAAAAAGTCCAAGCCTGTCGGCCTCGGCCGCCACCGCTGCCTTGTCCACGATCAGCGAGCCGCCCGCTTCCAGCGCAATGCCCGCCAGGTGGACGGCATGGGCCTTCCGCACCGTCTCTACGCCCACCACCGGCATGTCGGTCTTGGCGTCCTGGGTGGGCTTCAGCGCCTTGACCAGCACGCCGCGCCGATGTGCCGCCGTCCCGCGCAGGCTTTCGCGCAAATTGCCGATCCGCGCGATCATCGCGTCGGTGCCCTCGGCCGCCTCCACCGCCAGCGCCAATCCCTCGCACACCGCCGCCGCCTGGCCCACATCCAGCGCGCCCAGCGCCTGAACGATGCGGAAACCGGCGGCGATGTCAGCGCGCGCATTTTCATCCGGCGTGAACTTGCCCAGCGGCCCCTCGCCCGTGACCAGGCCCGGCGCCGCGTCGGCCACGCCGACCGCCTGCAGTCCACCATCCTCGCAGATGCCCACGATGAAGCGCAGCAGCGCGTCGTCGCCCTGGCGTGCAGCCGCGATCGCCCTGGGCAAAAGCAGCATCCCCTTGGCGTCCAGCTTGAGTTCGGAGAATTTCGGCCGGTCCACCCGCCCAACCAGCAGCACCTTGTCAGCGCCGGCTTCGCGAAGCGCCCTGATGATGCGCCCCGGTTCGCCAGGCGACAGGAAGATATGGGGGAAATCGGCGACCCAGGGTTCGGTGGCGCTGCCCGTCAGGGCGACCACGAACACATCGCCGCCCGCCTCGCGCACGCTCCTTGCCACCGCAGGCGGCAGGTCGCCGCCACCGGCGATCAGCCCCAACGCAGCGCTGCCGGCCGCCATCAGGCGCCCTCGCCCCGACGCCGCGCCAGGCACAATTCCTGCCTGGAGTCGGCCAGGATGAATTCGACCATCTCGTCCACTTCTTTCACATCGGGCCAGCGCTCGCGCGCGGCACGGGCGCGGCTTTCCAGCGAGCCTTCTTGGCCATAAAAAACAAGCCGGAAGGTGCCGCGCATGGCATTTATGGTATCGCGCGAAAGACCCCGGCGCTTCAGTCCCACCAGGTTCAGTCCCGCCAGTTCGGCATGGTCGCCGAACGCCATGGCATAGGGGATCACATCGCGGTTGACGCCGGTCAGCCCGCCCACCATTGCGCCCTGCCCGACCCGGCAGAATTGCTGCACCGCCGCCAGCCCGCCGAATATCACCCGGTCGCCGATTGTGACATGACCGCCCAGCGCCACCGAATTGGCGAATGTCACGTCGTCGCCGACATGGCAGTCATGGCCGACATGGGAATTGGCCATGAAATAACCACGCGCGCCCACCATGGTGATGCCGCCGCCCATGCGGCTGCCCACATTCATGGAAACCATCTCGCGCAGCACGCAATCCGGGCCGATCTCAAGCCGCCCCTCGGTAAAATCATTGCCGCGGATCTGTCCCTCTCCGCCCAGCACGGACTGGGGATGGACCACCGTCCGCGCGCCGATGGTGGTGATCCCCCTGACGGCGACGTGCGACAGAAGCCGCACGCCCTCCGCCAGCGTCGCGCGCGGCCCGACATGGCAGAAGGGCCCGACCTCGACGCCTGCGCCCAAGACCGCGCCATCCTCCACCAGGGCGGTGGGATGGATGCTCATTCAGGAGCACCATCGCCGATCATGGCGCTGAATTCGGCCTCGGCGCACAGCACGTCGCCGACAAAAGCCTTGCCTTCGAACTTGTAGACCGGCCCGCGCGAGCGGATGGCCTTGACCGGCATGCGCAGCATGTCGCCCGGACGCACGGGCTTGCGGAAGCGCGCCTTGTCGATGGTCATGAAATAGACCGTTCTGCCCCCGCCATGGCCGCCCTTGCTGTGCATCACCAGTGCGCCGGCGGTCTGGGCCAATGCTTCGATGATCAGCACACCGGGCATCACCGCGAATTCCGGAAAATGACCCATGAAATGCGGTTCGTTGATGGCTACTGCCTTATAGCCGGTGGCGCTTTCGAACGGCACGATGTCGGTCAGCCGCTCCACGAACAGGAAGGGCGCGCGATGCGGCAGCAGGATCTTGATCTGCTCAACATCCAGGCTCGCCAGGGTTTGGGGCAAGGTATTGGGCGCGTCGGTCATGCTCAAGCGTCGTCCTGCTTGCGGCGCTTCGCCAAGTTTGCGACCGCATGAATCTCCCGGGCCCATTCTCTAACAGGTTTCGCCGGAGCCCCGCCATAATCACGCCCGCCTTCCAGATCGACGGCGGAGCCGGTTCCAGAGCGCGCGGCAAACCGCGCCCCCGGTCCGATATGGGTGTGGTCGCCGAAGCCGACCTGGCCGCCCATCACCACGAAATCCTCAATCACGCAGCTTCCGGCGATGCCGCACTGGCCGGCGATCACGCAGTGGCGGCCGATCTGCACATTGTGGCCTACCATGATCAGGTTATCGAGCTTGGTGCCTTCCCCGATCACCGTGTCCCCCAGTGAGCCGCGGTCGATGGTGGTGCAGGACCCGACCTCCACCCCGTCCTGGATGATGACGCGCCCCAATTGCGGAATCTTGACATGCCCGGCGCGCGAGGAGGCGAAGCCGAAGCCCGGCTGGCCGATATGGGCGCCGGGCAGGAGCGTCACCCCGTCGCCGACATAGGCATGCGTGATGGTGACATGGCTGCCGATTTCACAGCCCTTGCCGATCGCGACCCCGGGCCCGATCACGGCATGGGGGCCCAGCCTTGTGCCGTCGCCGATCTCCGCTCCCGCGCCGATCACCACGCCTGGCCCCAGCGTCACGGCCCGGCCCAGTTTTGCGTCCGGCGAGACGGCAGGCACCTCGGGCCACGCGGGTTGGGAAATATCGGGGTAGAACAGTCCCGCGACGGCGGCGAAGGCGTGGGGCACCGACGGGACTGCCAGCACAACCATGCCCGGCGGCGGGGCGGGCATCCTGGGATCGCCGACCTTGCCGGCCGGCACCAGGCAGACCCCCGCATGGGAGGCTACAAAGGCTTCGCGCTGTGCCGTCGCACCTGAAAAGAAACTCAGGTGGCCCCGGTCCGCCCCGGACAGGCCCGCAAGGTCGAATATCTCAAGTGCGCCGTCCGCATCACCCGGCAGCCCAAGGCCCGCCGCTTCGCAAATCCGCGCCAGGGTGAACGGGCCGTGATTTGTGAAAAAGCGCGGATCGGCCATGCCCCCCGGCCTCGCTATTTCTGCGCCACCGCTGAGGAAGGCGCCGGCGGCGCCTGCAGGATGACGTGATAGGACGGCATCTTCTCGTTCAGCTTCTGGATCGCCTCGCCGGTGATGTCGAAGGAAGGATTGCTGGCATAGACCACCGCCTGCTTGTCCAACACGAGGTTGGCGCCGCGCTCCTTGACGATGTCCTGCAAAATTGGGCCCAGCAGCTTTTCGATCGCACCGCGCGCGGCGATGAAGCCACCGCGAATCTGGTCGTCCTTCTTCTGGGCGGCGCTCTGCAGCGAGTTCTGGCGCGCCTCGAAGGCGGCGATCTTCTGCTGCTTCAGTTCGGGCGACAGGATGGCGACCTGCTGCTGCAGCTGCTGGCCTTCCTTCTGCAGGGCGGCGCCCTGGGCGGAAAGGTCCTTCTTGGCCTGGTTGGCATAGGCCTGCACCTGGCGGGCGACGTCCTGGCCCACCTTGGAATATTGCAGGATCGCAGCGCGGTCGATGACCACGATGCGCGGTTGGGGCGGCGCCGAGGCGGCAAGCGCCAGCGTCGGCATCAGGGCGAATACAAGAGCGAGTGTCTTCTTCATGGTCCTAGAGTCCCGTGGCACTGGAGAAATAGAGGATCTGCGGGCGATCATACTTGGTTTTAACGAAAGGCAGGCCCAAATTGATCTGGACCGGCCCGAAGGGCGATTTCCAGCCGATGCTGATGCCCGCCGAGGCGCGGAAGGCCAGGTTGTCCTTGATGCAGCTTCCGATCCCGGAATGGACGATACAGGGGCCGGTATCGGGGGGCTTCACATCCAGCCGGCCCAGGGTACCGAAATCCGAGAACAGGCCCATCGAGACGCCATAGCTTTCAGGCAGCAGCGAGGGCAGCCGCGCCTCGATGGTGCCCACGGCAAAGACCGTGCCACCCAGCGCGCCGGTATTCTGGGGCGCGTTGATGTCGCGCGGCCCCACGCCCGCCAGGGAAAAGCCGCGGAACGTGTCGCCGCCGATGAACTTGCGGTCCTCGAACGGCACGCTGTGGCCGTTATAGCCGTTGATATAGCCGGCACGCGCGCCGAAGCTGCCGATGATCGAGCCGCCGAAGAAGGGCTGATAGCTGTTGAAGGCCGCGCCGCTGTCCAGGTACTTCATGTTGCCGGTGAAGCCGGCGAAAGACTGGGAGACCGTGAAGGTCACGCCCGTGGTCGGCTTTCGCACATCGTCCAGGTTGTTGTAGGAGTAGTTGAAGCTGAAGATCGTGCCGTTATAGGAGCCCGACTGCGAAGCGATCGCCGACGTGATGTTGAAGAAGCGCACCTTCTCCACCTTGTACATCGCCGACAGCGACACGGTGCTGAATTCGGAAATCGGAAAGCCCAGACGAAGCACGCCGGCAGTGACGTCGCTGCGATAGTTGGCCTGCTCGAAATCCGTCGATACCTTGAACAGGTCGAAGCCCGCCGACAGCGGCCGATCCAGGAAATAGGGCTCTGTGAAGCTGAACTGGATCTGGCGGGTGATCTGCGAGGCTTCCAGCGACAGGCGCAGATTCTGGCCGCGGCCGAACCAGTTGGTGTCGGTATAGGCAAACTCGCCCAGAAGGCTGGTCAGCGACGAATAGCCCAGGCCCAGCGACAGCGCGCCGGTCGACTGTTCGGTGACATTGACGGTCAGGTCGGTGCGGTCGGGCTGGCTGCCCGGCACATTCTTGACCTCGACGTCCTTGAAGAAGCCCAGTGCGCGGATGCGGGTGCGTGAACGGTCTATCAGCACGCGGTTGAAGGCATCGCCTTCCTGCAGGCGGAATTCGCGGCGGATCACCTTGTCCAGCGTGCGGGTGTTGCCGGTGATGTCGATCTTCTCGATATAGACGCGCGGTCCCTGGACGATCTCGAAACCCAGGTTGATGGTGTGGCGCACCCGGTCGCGGGTGAAGCGGGGATGGACCTCCGCAAAGGCATAGCCGCGCGTGCCCGCCGCGTTGGTCAGCGCCTCGATCGCCTTCTGGATCGCGTCTTGCGAGAACAGCTCGCCTTCCTTCGCCTTGATCAGCGGCCGAAGCTGCGCCTCGGACAGTTCCTTGATCTTGGAATCGATGCTGATCTTCCCGAAGTGATAGAGCGGCCCCTCCTCCAGCGTGAAATTGATATAGAAATCCTTGCGGTCGGGGGTCAGCTGGGCCACCGCGCTGACCACCTTGAAGTCGGCATAGCCGTGATTGAGGTAATAGCGCCTCAGCTGCTCGCGGTCGAAGGCCAGCCGGTCGGGATCGTAATTGTCGTTGGTCGCCAGGAATTTGTACCAGGCGCTCTCCTCAGTGGCGATCTGCCCCTTCAGCGTGTCGGCGTCGAAGACATGGTTGCCGGTGAAATTGATCCGGCTGACCCCAGTGGTGGGCCCCTCATTGATGGAGAAGATCAGGTCCACGCGATTCTGCGGTCGCTGGATGATCTCGGGATCGACGCGGGCGGCAAACTTGCCGTTACGGCGATAGACCTCGATGATGCGCTGCACATCGGCCTGGACCTTGGCGCGGGTGAAGACCGCGCGCGGCTTGATCTGCACTTCCTTGGTCAGGTCCTTGTCGCTGACCTTGGAATTGCCCTCGAACACCACCTGGTTGACGATGGGGTTCTCGGTAACGCGGATGGTCAGCGTGCCGCTGTCGGGATCGAAGCTGGTCCTGATGTCCGCGAACAGGCCGGTGGCCGACAGCGTCTTCAGCGCCTGGTCGATGTCGGCGGGGGTATAGGTGTCGCCCTCGCGGATGTTCACATAGGTCAGCACCGTGCCCGGCTCCACGCGCTGGGTGCCGGTGACGACGATGTGGCGGATGATGTGCTTGGCCTCGGCCGCGGCCTGCGGCGTGGCGGCGGGGTTGGCGGCTGCCGAGGTGGCCTCGTTGCTGGGCACCGCCTGCTGCTGGTCCTGTTGCTGTTGGGCCGCCTGGGCGTTCAGCTCGCGGGCGCGCTCGGCTGCGCCGGGGCGCACCTGTGCCGCACCCGGCACGGCCGCCATGGCCAGGCAAATACCTGCCGAGGTCGCGCGCAACAACCTGCTTCTAAGGCGCAATATCGGCATTCCGGGTCTTTCGCCAAACTCGTTCCGGGGGCGCATGCGCCCAGTTTTCAGAAAAGATTCAGGCGGACCAGGTCATTCCAGGTCGACAGGAGCATCAGCCCCAGGACAAGGACCAGCCCAAGCCGGAATCCGACATCCTGGGCCCGCGCACCAAGCGGTCGCCCCAGGACAGCTTCGCATGCATAGTACAGAAGATGGCCCCCGTCGAGCAGAGGAATGGGGAAAAGGTTGGCCAGGCCAATGCTTACAGAAAGTACAGCGACCAGATTGAGCAGCGCCAGAAAGCCGAACGCGGCCACCTGCCCGGTCATCTGGGCAATGCCCGCCGGGCCGCGAAGCTGGTCGGCGCTGCCATGGCCGCCGATGATCTGGGCCACGCCCAGGATCGTGGTCCTGGCGATGGTCCAGGTTTCGCGGCACGCTGCGGCAAAGGCGCCTGCCGGGCCATAGCGCTCGGTGCTGATGGCTGCGTTGCGATTGGGCCCCACCCCGATCATCACCTGCTCGCCCACATTGCCCAGAAAGTCGTGGCTCGTCATCAATCGGGGCTTCACCCAGACGGTCATGTCATGGCCGCCGCGACGGATGCCGAAGGCCAGCGTCTGCCCGCCGCTGATCGAGATGATCTGGGGCAGTTGCTGGAAGTCGGTGACCTTTGTGCCGTCGATGCTGGTGACCAGGTCGCCGGTCTTCAGCCCCGCCGCCGCGGCCGGACTGTCCTTGGCGACCAGCCCGATCAGGGGCTGGATCACGGTATGGCCGCTGAAAAGCAGAAGGCCGGTCAGAAGCACGATGGCCAGAACAAAATTGGCGAAGGGACCGGCCGCCGCCACCGCCGCGCGCTGGCCTACCGGCTTGAGGGCCAGCGACTGGGCGCGTTCCTCCGGCGTCATCCTGGCCACCGCCTCGCGGTCTGGCGTGGAGGCGGCATCGGCATCGCCGGCGAACTTCACATAGCCGCCGACCGGAATCCAGCTCAGCTTCCAGCGGGTGCCCTTCCTGTCTGTGAAGCCGAAAATCTCCCGGCCGAAGCCGACCGAGAAGACTTCCACCTTCACGCCGAACCAGCGGGCGACCAGGAAATGGCCCAGTTCGTGGAAGAAGACCACCACCGTGATGACGAACAGGAAGGCGGGAAGGCCCAGCGGCGTCCAGGCGATCAGGCCGCGAATGGCGTCAAGCAGATGCATCGATTATGTCCCAACCTTCTTGAAGGCGCCCACGCCCCGGCATTGTTCCTGCGCTACGGCGCGCGCCCGCGCATCCGTGCCCAGCACCGAATCCAGCTCGCCCGCCACGCCATTGCTTTCCAATCCTGTGGCCAGGGTCGACTCCACCACACGGCATATATCCAGGAAGCCGATCCGCCGGTCCAGGAATGCCTGTACTGCGACCTCGTTGGCGGCATTCAGCACGGTGCAGGCAAGCCCCCCTGCCCGCATCGCATTGGTGGCAAGGCCCAGCGCGGGAAAACGGTCATGGGCGGGCGCCTGGAACTGAAGGCTGCCCAGCCGGGCCAGGTCCAGCCGGCGCGAGGGCGAGGGAATGCGGCGCGGCCAGCCCAGCGCATGGGCGATGGGCGTCCTCATGTCAGGTGCCGACAGGTGCGCGATGGTGGTGCCGTCCTCATAGCCGACCAGGCAATGGACGATCGACTGGGGATGGACCACCACGCCCAGCTTTTCGGGCGGCAGGGCGAACAGGAAATGGGCCTCGATCAGTTCCAGCCCCTTGTTCATCAATGTGGCGCTGTCGAGCGAGATCTTGCGCCCCATCGCCCAATTGGGATGGGCCACCGCCTCTTCCACCGTGGCCGCACCCATCCGCTCCAGCGTCCATTCGCGGAACGGCCCGCCTGAGGCGGTGATGGTCACCAGGTCGGCTTCGCCCGCATCGCCCGAGCCCAGCACCTGGAAGATCGCGTTGTGCTCGCTGTCCACCGGCAGCACCTGGGCGCCGGACTTTTCCATCGCCTCGCGGAACACCGCGCCCGCCGCCACCACGCATTCCTTGTTGGCCAGCGCCACGATCACTCCGCGCCGGATGGCGGCAAGCGCCGGCTCGATGGCGGCCGCGCCCATGATTGCCACCATCACGAACTCGGACGGGCGCGCAGCGGCTTCGATCACCGCCTGACGGCCGGCGACGGCTTCGACGCCGGTGCCTGCGAGGCCCGCCTTCAGCTCGTCCAGCAGCGCTTCCTCGCCGATCACCGCCAGGGCGGGCTTCATCGCCCTGGCCTGCTCGATCAGCAGATTCACATTGCCGCCCGCGGTCAGCGCCGCGATGGGCATGGCGTCCGGCCCATGCAGCTTTCGCACATGGGCGATCACATCCAGCGTGTTGACGCCGATGGAGCCCGTCGAGCCCAGCACCGTGACGCGCCGCCCCAGCACCTCGTCCATCGGGGGCAGTTCGTCGAAAATCCGGGTGGCGGCGATCGCCTTCAAGACTGGCCTCCAAACAGGGGGTTGAGATGGAACCCGAACACCAGGACCGCCATCGCGACGCTGGCCAGGATGGTGGAATCCATCCGGTCCAGCACTCCGCCGTGGCCGGGGATCATGGCCCCGGAATCCTTTTTTCCGAAATGACGTTTGACGGCAGATTCCAGCAGGTCCCCGACATGGGCAGTAACGCTGAACAAAAGGCCAAAGACCATGGCCGGCAGCATGTGAAACCCCAGGACGCCGATATAAAGGCCATAGACGATGGCGGCGGTGAAGCTGCCGCCGACGGTTCCCGCCCAGGTCTTGCCCGGCGACAGGTGGGGAACCATCCGGGGCCCGCCGATCAGCTTGCCGAAGAAGAAGGCCCCCGTATCGGTGGCCCAGACGATCAGGAACAGGCCCAGCACGGTCTGCAGCCCCTGCTCCTGCTGGATGCGAAGCGCCACGATCGCCAGCGCCGGCAGCCCCAGATAGAACAGTCCGGCGGCATGCCAAAGCGGATTGTCCGCCAGACGGGTTGCCAGCACGTAACTGACCACCGCACTCAGCGCCAGGACTGCGATCCCCGCCCAACCATAACCAGCCAGCAGCAGCATGATGGCGATGGCGATGGCCAGCGCCGTGACCGCCGTCTGTACATGAAGGGGCCGGTGGGCAGCGGCGTGAACAGCCGCGGGCGCACGCACCAGCCGGTGCCATTCATGGGCCGCGAACAGGCTCGCCAGCACGGCGGCGGCAGCGAACCACAGGGGCCTGAACAGCACCGTGATGGCGATGGCGATCAGGAGCAGGCCGAACAGCACGCGTCTGAACCATTCCAGGCCGGAGCGCCGGGCGGAGGCGGGCTGCGTTTCCATGATCACGCGGCGCTTTCCGAATCGACGGCCCCGAAGCGCCGGTCGCGCGCCGCGAACTGGCGTAGCGCCGCCACAAGCGCGTCGCGGTCGAAATCCGGCCATAGCGTGTCGAGGAACAGAAGCTCGGCATAGGCCGACTGCCACAGAAGGAAGTTGGACAGCCGGTGCTCACCGCTGGTGCGGATCACCAGGTCCGGTTCCGGCAGCGCGCTGGTGAACAGGCGGCTGGCGAACAGCTCGGGGGTAATGGTCTCAGGGTCCAGCCGGCCATCGGCGGCGGCGCGGGCCAGTTCCCGGGTGGCGGCCACGATCTCCTCCTGCCCGCCATAGTCGAAGGCGAAGGTCAGGTTCATGCCGGTATTCTTCGCCGTGCGGCTTTCCGAATCCTGGATCATCTGCTGGATGTCGGGGGCAACGCGGCCGCGATGGCCGATGATGCGCATGCGGCAGTTGCGCTCAACCAGTTCGTCCATGTCGCTGCGGAAATAGGCGCGGAAGAGGCCCATCAAGGCCCCCACTTCCGTCTTAGGCCGCTTCCAGTTCTCGCTCGAAAATGCGAACAGGGTCAGGTTCTGAAGGCCGATATCGCATCCCGCGCGAACGGTCTCGCGCACCGCCTTCATGCCGGCATAATGGCCGGCCTCGCGCGGCAGGCAGCGCTTTTTCGCCCAGCGGCCATTGCCGTCCATGATAATGGCGACATGGCGGGGCAAATGGCTGGCGCCGGCTTCGCTCATCTTTTTCCTCTGGCGCATTTTCCGCGAAAATGCGCCGGGACCATGACGATGGCGACGGAGCGCGGACGGGGGCTGGGGACGGGGTCGCTCAACGCTCTCAGACCTGCATGATTTCCTGCTCCTTGGCATGGAGCGCGGCGTCGATGTCTTTAATGTGGCTGTCGGTCAGCTTCTGCAATTCCTCGCCCTTGGTATGCTGCTCGTCCTGGCCGATCTTGTGGTCCTTCTCCAGCTTCTTGAGGATTTCCATCCCGTCGCGGCGCACGTTGCGCACCGCGACCCTGGCGGCCTCGGCATATTTGGCGGCCAGCTTGGAAAGCTCCTTGCGCCGTTCCTGGTTCAGCTCCGGCAGTGGGATGCGCAGAAGCTGGCCGTCCATCTGCGGGTTCAGGCCCAGGCCCGCGTCGCGGATGGCCTTGTCCACCGCCTTGGCCAGGCCCTTGTCCCAGACCTGCACAGTGATCATGCGCGGCTCGGGCGTAGCGATCGAGCCCACCTGGTTGACCGGCACGACATTGCCATAGGCCTCGACCTTCACAGGGTCCAACAGGGCCGCACTCGCCCGGCCCGTGCGTAGGCCCGCCAGTTCGCTCTTCAGGGTGGCAACCGCGCCGTTCATCCGGCGGTCCAGTTCCTCCTTGCTGTAGCTGTCGGCCATGAGAATCCTTCCACCCCTTTGCTGCCGCCACACTAGCCCAAACGGGGCCGCCGGGCGGTCTACTTTTCCTCAATAATGGTTGCCCGGCCTTCGCCCGCCAATACCTTGGCAAGCCCGCCCGTCTCGGCCAGGGAAAATACCAGAATCGGGATGCGGTTTTCCCGCGAAACCGAAATTGCCGATGCATCCATTACTTGAAGATCCTTTGCTAACACCTCGTGATAGCTAAGAGAATCGAACCTGACGGCATCGGCAACCTTTTTCGGGTCAGCACTGTAAACACCGTCCACCTGCGTGGCCTTCAGCATGGCTTCCACCCCCATTTCCGCTGCCCGGAGGGCCGCGGCGGTATCGGTGGTGAAAAAGGGATTCCCGGTCCCGGCGGCAAAGATCACTACTCGGCCCTTCTCCATGTGACGCATCGCCCGCCGCCGGATATACGGCTCGCAGACATTGTTCATGGCGATGGCAGACTGGACCCGGCAGGCCAGGCCGGTCCGCTCCAGCGCCGCCTGCAGAGCCAGGGCGTTCATCACCGTGGCCAGCATGCCCATATAGTCGGCGGTCGCACGCTCGATGCCCTTGGCCGCCCCGGCCAGGCCCCGGAAGATGTTTCCGCCACCCACGACCATGCAGATCTGGGTTCCGGCGTCGGCCGCTTCCTTCACGTCGGCGGCGATGCGGTCCACCGTGGCGATGTCGATGCCGTAATGGGCGGGGCCCATCAGGGCCTCGCCGGAGATCTTCAGCAGAACCCTTTTGTATTTGGGCCCGGCATATTTGGGTCCGGTGTCTTTCGCGGTGGCGGACATGCGCGCTCCTCAAGCTCTCCGTGAGGCCCGTGCATACATCCTCACCCAGGGCTTGTCGAAGGGTGCGTCAGGCCCCGCCGGCCATTTGCTTGACCTCGTCGGCGAAGTCGCTTTCCGCCTTCTCGATGCCCTCCCCCACCTGGAAGCGGACAAAGCCTTCCACCTCGATGGGAGCGCCCACATCCTTGGCGGCCTTTTCCAGCACCTTGGCGATCTGGGTTTCGCCGTCGATCACGAAGGTCTGCTGCAGCAGAACCGTCTCTTCATAGAATTTGCGCATGCGTCCTTCCATCATCTTCTCGATGACGTTTTCGGGGCGCCCCGACTGGCGGGCAATGTCGGCCTGCACATTGCGCTCGCGTTCCACCACTTCGGGGGCAAGATGCTCCGGGCTGATGGCAAGCGGGCTGGCGGCCGCCACATGCATGGCGATCTGCTTGGCCAGGGCGGCCAGCTTTTCCCTGTCGCCTTCCGACTTCAGCGCCACCAGCACGCCGATCTTGCCCAGCTCGGGCGCGGCGGCATTGTGGACGTAAGCGGCGACCACGCCGGGGCTGACGGAGATGGCGGCGGCACGGCGGATCGACATATTCTCGCCGATCTTGGCCACCAGCTCGGTCAGGGTGTGCTGCACGGTGGAGCCGCCCATCGGACGGGCCAGCAGCTTCTCCAGGTCGCCGCCTTCGGCAAGCGCCAGGGCTGTGGCGTCCTTCACGAACTGCTTGAACTCGTCATTGCGGGCAACGAAGTCGGTCTCGGCGTTGACTTCCAGAAGCACGCCGGTATTGCCATCCACCGCCACGCCCACCAGGCCCTCGGCGGCGGCGCGGCCCGCCTTCTTGGCGGCCTTGGAGATGCCCTTCTTGCGCAGCCAGTCGATGGCGGCTTCCATGTCGCCGCCGGTCTCGTTCAGCGCGGTCTTGCAGTCCATCATGCCCGCGCCGGTCTTGTCGCGCAGGTCCTTCACCATCGCTGCGGTGATGTTGGCCATTTCAGATCTCCTTCATGTCCGGGCTGTCCGGCGAATCCGGGACGCGCCCCATAAGAGCGCGGCCCGGCGTCAGGTTTATAAAGGTCAGGCCGTGGCCGGTTCGGCCTCGGTGGCAGGGACGGGCGCGGGCGCAATTTCCTCGACTTCCACGGCCTCGCCCAGGTCGACACCGGCGGCCACCTGGCTCTGCGACAGGCCGTCGATCACCGCGCGGGCAGCAAGGTCGCAATACAGCGCCAGAGCGCGAGCGGCGTCGTCATTGCCCGGGATCGGGAAGGCAATGCCGTCCGGATCGCAGTTGGAATCCAGGATCGCGGTCACCGGGATGCCCAGCTTGCGGGCCTCGGCAATGGCGATGGATTCCTTGTTGGTGTCGATCACGAACAGCATGTTGGGCAGGCCGCCCATTTCCTTGATGCCGCCCAGCGCGCGCTCCAGCTTGTCCTGTTCGCGCAGCAGGCCCAGCAGTTCCTTCTTGGTCAGGCCGGAATGTTCGGCGCCGGACAGCGTCTCCTCGATGGTGCGCAGGCGGCGGATCGAATGGCTGATGGTCTGCCAGTTGGTCAGCGTGCCGCCCAGCCAGCGGTGATTCACGTAATACTGCGCGCAGCGCTTGGCGGCGGCGGCGATGGGGTCCTGCGCCTGGCGCTTGGTGCCCACGAACAGGATGCGCCCGCCCTGGGCCGCCACTTCGCGCAGGGTCACCAGCGCCTGGTGCAGCAGGGGCACGGTCTGGGTTAGGTCGAGAATGTGGATGTCGTTGCGCACGCCATAGATGAACGGCGCCATCTTCGGGTTCCAGCGCTGGGTGCGGTGGCCGAAATGGGCACCGGCTTCCAGAAGCTGGCGCATGGAAAAATCTGGCAAAGCCATTGTTCAGTCTCCTTTACCGGTTGGCCAGACGCGCGGGTTAACCCTTTATCGGTCGCTCCGGCTCGTGCCGACGCTCCTCAGGGCCACCGGACGGCGACGATGGAACACCCACCGAAAGCCACCCGCGCGTGCGAGATGGCGCGGCTTTTACGGGAAGGGGCGCGGGAAGGCAAGCCTTCCCTACCCCTGGCTGTAGTGACTTAGGAGGGCGCTGAGCGCGCAACGGTGGGAGGCGAAGGCCGGAAGGGGACCGAAAAAGCCGCCCAGATCAGGCCGGCCAGCACCAGCGGGGTCAGCAACCCGGCCGGATTGACCCGTGGCGGATTGTAGAGCGGCGCCAGGTACGCCATCAGCGGCAGCGCCATCGCCAGTAGGCGCACATCCGGCCCCTGCCGGAGCACCAGCACCAGCCCGGCCAGGGCGGCAAAGATCAGGTCATAGGGCGACACGTGCGGCGAGGCCAGCAGCGCCGCCGCCAGCAGAACCGCCAACCGCGCCTCGGCCGGAAGATCCGACCGGAACGCCCGCCAAACCGCCGCCGCCGCCGCCAGCGCCGCCACGCCCTGCGACGCGCCGGCCGCCCACGCCGGCGCGCCAAAAGGACCAAGCAGCAGGCCCACGCAGGCCGAGACGCTTTCGTCCCACATATGCCCCCATTCGGTCCCGTTCACCGCCATCGTGTGCTGCGGGTGCAGATAGACATTGATCCAGTCCAGCCACAGGCCCGGCCCCAGCAACAGCATGCTGGCTGCCGCGAATCCCAGCGCCGCCACTGCCATCGCCACAAGTGCCCGGCGCTCGCCCGCCGCAACCAGAGCTACCGGCAACAGGAGAAAATATTGCGGCTTGAAGATCATCATCCCCATCAGGGCGCCGGCCGACAGCGGACGATCCTTCAGCAGCAGCACGCCGCCGCAAATCAATGCCAGCGCCAGAAAACCATTCTGCCCTGCCAGCACATTGTTGGATGCGGCGGGCGCCAGCATCAGCGCACCGATCACGAACAGGTATTGCGACCACCCGCCTCGACCCTCGGGCGCCAGCCTTCGCACCGCCCATGCCAGCGCGGCAAAGCTCAGAAGCTGGCTGATCGCCAGCGACCATCCCACCGGCAAACCGGCGAAGGGCAGAACCAGCAGCAGGAACACCGGCGGATAGGGAAAAAGCGGAAAGGGCTCAGGCGCGGAAAGCCAGTGGGCGAAGCCGCTGTTCACCGCATGGGTGATCCAGGCCTGGTCGTAGATATGCGAAAGGTCATGGGTGAAGAAGGCGCGCGCCGCGGTCAGGAATATCACCCAGTCCGCCCCCGGCGCGTTGAAATGCGGGCCGATGGCGCCGTCATGGCCCATCGCCGTGGCCGCCAGCACGGCCCAGCCATAGAGCCCGGCAAGCACGGCCACAGCCAGGATCGGCGCCTGGCGCTTCCAGAACAGGGACGGCGAAAAACGCATGGCCGCTACTATCGCCGCAATAGGTTTCGGCAATGTTTCCTTGAAGAACAGCGTGTTAAGAACCCGCTCATGAATTGTCCCGATCCCATCCGCCCCGCAATCCGCGCCCTGGAGCCCAGCGGCATCACCAAGGTCACCGCCCTTGGCCTTGGAAATCCCGACGTCCTGCCCCTGTGGTTCGGCGAGACCGACCTTGTCACCCCGCCCTTTATCCGCGAGGCCGCGATCAAGGCGCTGGAAGACGGCAGGACCTTCTATACCAATGCGCGCGGCATCCTGCCCCTGCGCGAGGCCATCGCCGCCTTCCACAAGCGCACCACGGGCGCTGAGATCGCCGTGGACCGCATCACCATTCCCGGCGCCGCCATGCTGGCGGTCACCAGCGCCCTGCAGATGAGCTGCGAGACTGGCGACAATGTGGTGATCGTCTCGCCTATCTGGCCCAACATCTTCCAGGCCGCGAAGGTCGTGGGCGCCGAGCCGCGGCTGGTGCGGCTGAACGAGGACTGGAATACCGGCCGCTGGACGCTGGACATGGGCAAACTGTTCGACGCCTGCGACGAACGGACAAAGGCCTTTTTCATCGCCTCGCCCGGCAATCCCACCGGCTGGATGCTGACCGCCGACGAACAAAAGCACATTCTGGAGTTCGCCCGCGCCCGCGGCATCGCGATCATTGCCGACGAGGTCTATGGCACGCTGATCTATGACGGTGCGCCCCATGCGCCGTCCTTTCTCACCATCGCCGGCGAGGAGGACGCGGTTTTCGCGGTCAATTCCTTCTCAAAGCCCTGGGCGATGACCGGTTGGCGCATCGGATGGCTGGTGCATCCCAGAAGCGTGGAGCCCGCCGCCGCCGCCATGGCTCAGTGTAACAACACCGGCGCGACGCACTTCGTGCAGTATGGCGCGCTGGCCGCGCTGTCGCCGGAAGGCGACGCCTTCCGCGCGACGCTGCTGGAACGCTGCCGTGCGGGGCGCGACGTGGTCGAGGACTGGATCAAGGGCCAGAACCGCATCCGCTGGTTCAAGCCGGAGGGCGCCTTCTATGGCTTCCTGCATGTCGACGGGTTGAGCGACAGCCTCGGGTTCTGCCAGCGCATGGTGAAGGACCCTAAGGTCGGCATCGCGCCGGGCTGGGCCTTCAGCCTGGGCGACCCGCGCGACGACAGCTATCTGCGCATCTGCTTCGCCCAGGACGACGCCCGCCTGGCTGAAGGCCTGGCGCGTCTCGAAGGCGCGATCAAGCAGCTTTAAACGGCTTCCACCGCCATCACCCCCGGCAACGCCGCCACGCGGCTGCGCAACGTCGCGGTGACGGCGATGCGCTTCTTGAGCTCGATCTCGACTTCCTCGCCCGCCGCGCCCGGCACCACGATGTTGACCAGCCCTTTCCCGGTTTGGCTCAATTCTGCCGACAGCGCCGGCAGCGAGGAGGTATCGGCAAGCCGCACCACCATTCCCTCGCCCGCATCTGCCGCCGCCTTGTCCAGGTCGAGAATGGAGGCCGCGCGCAGCTTCAGTTCGTCGCCGTCCCAATCGACGCTGCAATTGATCAGCAATGACTTGCCCGCCTCCAGTAGCGGGCGGCTGGCTGCCAGCACTTCCGGAAACAGCATGATCTCGAACATGCCGGTGGGGTCGGAGAACGCCACAAAGGCATACATCTGGTCGTTGCGGCCGCGCCGCTCCGACTTCTTGATTACGGTACCCGCCAGCTTGGCGCGGAAGCCCGCCCGGCGCCGGTCCTCCAGCAGCGCGGCATAGGTGGACGCGCCCAGCCGCTTCAGCGCCGGACCATAGGCGTCCAGCGGATGGCCGGAGAGGTAGAAGCCCATCGCCCCGAACTCCTCGCTCAGCCGTTCATGCACCGGCCAGTCGGGCACATTGGTCAGGCGCAGTTCTTCTTCCTGCCCGCCGCCCCCGGCGCCGGAGGCGCCATTCAATTGACCGAACAGCGACACCTGGCCGCTGTCGCGCTCGCGCTGCGCCGCCTGCGCGCCGCCCAGGATGCGGTCTGAATTCTCCACCAGTTGGCGGCGGTTGGGATTCAACCGATCGAACGCGCCAGCCCGCACCAGATTCTCGAAGGCCCGCTTGTTGACCAGCCGCGGATCGACCCGCCGGGCAAAATCGGAAATCGAACGGAAGCACCCGCCGGAAACACGCAGCTCCACCACATGGTCCATCGCCTGGCGGCCCACGCCCTTCACCGCCGCCAGGGCATAGAACACGGTGTTCGCCGCCGCATCGCAGGTGAACACCGCACCCGATACATTGATGTCAGGCGGCGCCACCTTCACCCCCAGTCGCTGCGCCTCCTGGCGGAAGATGTTCAGCCGGTCAGTATTGCCGATATCCAGCGTCATCGACGCTGCCAGGAATTCCACCGGATAATTCGCCTTCAGGAACGCGGTCTGGTAGGCGACCTGCGCATAGGCCGCGGCATGGCCCTTATTGAAGCCATAGCCGGCGAATTTTTCGGCGTGCTCGAAGATGGTCTCCGCCACATTTCTGGTGATGCCCCGTTCCGCCGCGCCTTTCATGAACTTCTCGCGTTGCGGGATCATCTCGGCCGGAATCTTCTTGCCCATAGCGCGGCGCAAGATATCGGCCTCGCCCAGCGTATAGCCGGCCAGCTCGCGGGCGATGCGCATCACATCGTCCTGATAGGTCATTACGCCGTAGGTTTCTTTCAGGATCGGCTCCATCGCGGGATGGAGATATTCCACCGCCTCCTTGCCGTTCTTGCGCGCGATATAGGTGGGGATGGAATCCATCGGCCCGGGCCGGTACAGCGCCACCAGCGCCACCAGGTCGTTGATGTGGTCGGGCTTCATCTTGCGCAGCAGGTCGCGCATCCCCGCGCCTTCCAGCTGGAACACGCCCACGCTGTCTCCGCGCGCCAGCATCTCGAACGTGCCGGCATCGTCGAAATCGATGGTCTGGGTATGCAGCGCGATGCCGCGCTGCTTCAGCAATTCCTCGGCCTTGGCGATCACCGTCAGCGTCTTCAGGCCCAGGAAATCGAACTTCACCAGCCCGGCTTTCTCGGCGTCCTCATAGTCGAACTGCGTCACCGGCATTTCCGAGCGCGGATCGCGATAGAGCGGCAGCAATTCATCCAGCGGCCGGTCACCGATCACCACGCCCGCCGGATGGGTCGAGGCGTGACGGTAAAGCCCTTCGATCCTGCCGGTGATCTCGAAAAGGCGCCGCGCGGTGGGCTCGACCTCGGCGATCTGCTGCAGGCGCGGCTCGCTCGCCACCGCCTCGTCCAGCGAGATCGGCTTGCCCGGCGGATTGGGGATCAGCTTGGCGATGCGGTCCACCAGCCCCAGCGGCATCTGCAGCACGCGGCCGGCGTCACGCACCGCCGCGCGCGCCTGGAGCGAACCCAGCGCCATGATGTGCGCCACGCGGTCATGGCCGTACTTGCCCTGCACATAGCGCACCACCTCGTCGCGCCGCTCCTGGCAGAAGTCGATATCGAAATCCGGCATCGACAGGCGCTCGGGGTTCAGGAAGCGTTCGAAGAACAGGCCGAAGCGCAGCGGGTCCAGGTTGGTGATGTCCAGCGCCCATGCCACCAGCGAGGACGCGCCGGACCCACGCACCCCCACCGGAATGCCTTGCGCCCGCGTCCACTTCATGAAGTCCGACACGATCAGGAAGTAGCCGGGAAACCCCATCCGGTTGATGATGGAAAGCTCATAGGAAAGCCGCTCGTCATAGACCTCGCGGTTTGCCGCCAGCGGCGCGCCCGTCAGGCGGCGGTCCAGCCCGGCCTCTGCCTGCGCCTTCAGTTCGGCTTCAGCCGTCAGGCCCGATTCCGGCGTGAAGACCGGCAGGATGGGCTTGCGCTTGACCGGGCGGTACGCGCAGCGGCGGGCGATCTCCACCGTGTTCTGGGTCGCTTCAGGTAGGTCGGCGAACTGCACCGCCATCTCGTCGGCCGACTTGAAGCGGTGCTCGCGCGTCAGCCGCCGCCGGTCGTCCTGGCTGACAAAGGCGCCGTCGGCGATGCACAGAAGCGCGTCATGGGCTTCGTACATCCCGGCCTTGCCGAAATGCACGTCATTGGTCGCCACCAGCGGCAGGTCCATGGCATAAGCCATGTCGATCAGCCCTTCCTCGGCGGCGCGCTCTTCCGCCAGGCCATGGCGCTGCAGCTCGACATAAAGACGGCGCGGAAAGGCGGCCGCCAGCATTTCCAGCACCTGGCGCGCCGCATCCTGCTGGCCGTCGGCCAGAAGCTGGTTGACGGCCCCCCCCGGTCCGCCGGTCAGGGCGATCAGCCCGTCCGAATGACCCAGAAGGGTTTCTGCCGTCACATGCGGCCAGTCGCCCGCCTCCACCCCCAAATAGGCGGCGGACAGAAGCTTGCTCAGATTGCGATAGCCATCCTCGTTTTGCACCAGCAGCGGCAGGTGCGGCGGCTTGATGCGCGAACCGTGATGATGGGGGCCGCGCGGCATCAGCTCCGCCGACAGCAGCGTACCCACGATGGGCTGGATGCCGCCCTTCACCAGGGCCTCGGAAATCTCGAACACACCGAACAGGTTGTTCGTGTCGGTCACCGCCACGGCGGGGGTGCCCGCCTCGCGCGCCAGCCCCGCCAATTCCTTGGGCCGCACCGCGCCCTCCAGAAGGGAATAGGCGCTTTTGACGCGCAGATGGACGAAATCGGCCATGACGGTCTTAGGACCCGCAATCGGAAAACAGGATGCAGGGCCTCAGTATCACCTGCTCCCGCCGGGGCGCGTGCAAACCCTCGCCCCTATCCACAGCTACTGGAGCCTAGACAGTGAAGGCCGACGCCCCGCTGGCCAGCACAAAGGCCGACACCATGAACAACACGATCCCAAAACCCGCCGCCGCATCTTTCAGCCACATGACCGTTGCCTCCCGTTCGATGGGCTGATGTTCTAGTTCTGTTCCGCGCCAAACACAAGAACAAAAGGTGATCGAACCGCCGGCACTTAAAAAGCGCTTGCATTTAACAGATACGTTATTTAACCTATCAGTTATGCAACAGCTCGATGCCACCTATTCCGCTCTCTCAGACCCCACCCGCCGCGCCATCCTGGCCCGGCTGGCCCTTGGTGAAGCCACGGTGGGCGAAATCGCCGAACCCTTCCCCATCTCGGGCCCGGCCATTTCCCGCCACCTGAAGGTGCTGGAAGACGCGGCCCTGATCGCCCGCCGCAAGCAGGGCCAGTCCCATATCCTCAGCCTCAACCCGCAGGGACTGAGAAGTGCGCAGGAATGGCTGGACCATTATCGCGCCTTCTGGAGCGGCGCCTTCGACCGCCTCGACGCCCACCTGAAAAAGAAACCGGAGACGAAATGACCATCATCACCGAGCCCGTGCTTCAGATCCGCCGCCGGTTCGACGTCAGTCCCGAAAGACTGTTCGACGCCTGGTTTGACCGCCAGGAATGGCAATCCTGGATCGGCCCCGAAGGCTGCGACTGCGAGGTACCGCTCCTGGAACCGCGCGTCGGCGGGCGCTACCAGCTCCGCATGCGCCTGACCGACGGCCGGGTGATCCCGGTGGAAGGCGTGTTCACCGCTATCGACCGGCCCCACACGCTGGCCTTCTCCTGGGTGTGGGCGCTGTCGGCCAATCCCGACACACTGGTGCGCCTGTCCTTCCGGGCGGTGGAGGGCGGCACCGAACTTACCCTCACCCATGAAGGCCTCTCCACGCCGGAAAACCGCGAGGGCCACGGCAAGGGCTGGAACAGCACCCTCAACAAGCTCGCGCGCCATGTGAAAGCGCCCCATGCAAAGGAGCAGCCGGCATGTCCGTGACCGACCAGACTCTCTGCCTGGACGTCTCCCACGTTTTCGCTGTCTCGCCACAGCGCCTGTTCGACGCTTGGCTGCATGAAAGCTGGGGCGAATGGCTGGCGCCCGGCGCGATGATCTGCACCAGCTCCATCGTCAATCCGAAGGTGGGCGGCCGCTACAGCGTGGTGATGCGCATGCCCGACGGGCGCGAGGTGACGATCTCCGGCACCTATCGCCAGATCACGCCACCCCATCGCATCGTGATGACCTGGCAGGGCGACTACAACCGCGAGGAAACGCTGATCACCCTGACCTTCACGCCCGAAGGCCATGGCACGCGCCTGACCCTGCGCCAGGAGGGCTTCGGCACCGCCGAATTCCGCGACCGCCACCTGTCCGGCTGGAACAGCAGTCTCGACAAGTTGACGGCCTGGGTCGCCACACCGTGACCTGAAGGAGACCGCCATGACACTGTCCATTGCCACCGCGCCCGCCCGGCTTTCCCTGACCCGCGTCTTCGATGCTCCACCGGACCGCGTGTTCGACGCTTTCCTGTCGCCGGCGTACGGCGAATGGCTGGGCACCGAGGACGTCACCTGCCTGTCCTGTGAAATCGACCCGCGCGTGGGCGGGTGCTGGAAGACGGTGCACCGCACCGCCGACGGCGGCGCACTCGAACACATGGGCGTCTACAAGGAGATTGAGCATCCGTCGCGGCTGGCCTTCACTTGGTCGGGCGGCTGTGCCGGGCCGAACATCACGCTGGTGACCATCACCTTCAAGGCGAAAGGCGCGGGCACCGAGATGACGCTCACGCATGAAGGCTTCGTCACCGCGGAAGACTGCCAGCGCCACGAAGGCGGCTGGGCCGCCAGCTTCGACCGTCTGGCGCAGCACCTGGCGACCTGAAGCGCGCCGGCTTAGTGCTGCAGGCTGGCCCCGGCGACCAGCTTGCCCTGATCCAGCAGCAGGGCCCGGTCCATGCGTGCCGCGAGATCGAAATTGTGGGTGGCGATCAGCGCCGCCAGCCCCTGGGCGCGGGTGATCTGGATCAACGCGTCGAACACCCCGCCGGCGGTGCGCGGGTCCAGATTTCCGGTGGGCTCGTCGGCCAGAAGGATCCGAGGCTTGTTGGCAAGCGCCCGCGCGATCGCCACGCGCTGCTGCTCGCCGCCTGACAGTTGTGATGGCCGGTGCGACAGCCGCTGGCCCAGCCCCAGCACCGTCAGCAGCCTTGTGGCTTCCGCCTTTGCCGCGGCTTTGGATCTGCCCGCGATCATCTGGGGAATGAGCACATTCTCCAGCGCATCGAATTCCGGCAACAGGTGATGGGCCTGGTAGACGAACCCCACCTTGTCGCGGCGGATCAGCGTGCGCTCCAGGTCCGGCAGGCGCGAGGCGGCCACGCCTTCAATGAAGATCTCCCCGCTGGTGGGCGCTTCCAGAAGGCCCGCGATATGCAGCAGCGAGGACTTGCCGGCGCCGGACTGCCCCACCAATGCGACGATCTCGCCGGCGTTCAGCGACAGGTCCAGCCCGCTGAACACTTCCAGCTGGCCCTCGCCTTCCCTGTAGCGGCGGGTGACGTTCTGAAGCCGCAGAACCTCACTCATAGCGCAGCGCCTCGACCGGATCGAGCCGGGCTGCCCGCCATGACGGATAGAGCGTGGCCAGGAAGGTCAGCGTCAGCGCCATGATCACCACCGCCGTCACCTCGCCTGCGTCCATCTGGGCGGGCATGCGCGACAGGAAATAGATGGTGGGATCGAACAGCGTCGTGCCGGTGATCTTCGACAGGAACTGTCGGATGTTCTCGATATTGGCGCAGAACAGGACGCCGATGCCGAAGCCGAAGATGGTTCCCACCACGCCGATCGACGCACCGGAGATGAAGAAGACGCGCATCACCGCGCCGCGCGTCGCCCCCATGGTGCGCAGTATGGCAATGTCGCCCGACTTGTCCTTCACCAGCATGGTCAGGCCCGACACGATGTTCAGCGCCGCAACCAGGATGATCAGCGACAGGATCAGGAACATCACATTGGCCTCGACCTTGATCGCCTCGAACAGCTGGACGTTCAGGTTCTGCCAAGGGATGGCGCGGGTGGTCGGCCCGGCCGCCTTCAGCAGCGCGGGGATCATCGCCAGGTCGTTCTCCGGCTCAGCCACCATCACCTCGATGCCGCTGACCGTGTCGCCATAGTCGAAATAGAGCTGCGCCTCGGGCAGCGGCATGAAGATGTAATGGTCGTCGTACAGCACATTGCCGACCTTGAAGGTGCTGATTACGCGATAGGTCTTGATCCTCGGCGTGGTGCCGAAGGGGGTGACGTTGCCCTTGGGCGCGATCAGCGTGATCTGCCCGCCCACGGGCACGCGCAGCTGCCGCGCCAGCCCGGCGCCGATGATCACCGCATCGTCGCCCCCGAAATCCTGCAGCGCGCCGGGCCTCAGGCTGTCGTTGACGGAGGGCAGCTTGGGCATGTCCTTCGCCCGCACGCCCCGCACCACCACCCCGGAATTGGCGTTGATCCGGGTATTGGAGGCCATCACCTCCCCGTCCAGCACCGGCAGCGCCTGGACAACGCCCGGTACCCTGGCGATGCGGGTGGTGGCGGCATCATAGCCGGCCATCGGCCCCATTTCGGACTGGATGGTGACATGGCCGGTCAAGCCCAGGATGGACTTCAGGAGCTCCACCCGGAACCCGTTCATCACGCTCATCACGATGATGAGGGTGGCCACCCCCAGGGCGATCCCGATCAGCGAGAACAGCGAGATGATCGAGATGAAGCTTTCCTTGCGCTTGGCGCGCAGGTAGCGGGCCGCGATCATCCACTCGAAAGGCGCGAAAATGCCTGTCCGGCCTTTGGCCTGGGCAACAGGCGCCGGCGCCCGGGAGATTAATTCCGTCATGGGCGGCGAGGTTAAGGGCTGGACCGTTTCCAGTCCATGACCAGACCTGGCTGTCGGCCGGTTTGCGGGTCCGCCCGCCTCCGTACTAAACAGGGACCGGCCCGAGGGGAATGGGACCGTTAAGCCATGAAACGCCGCGATCTGCTTGCCGCTGCCCTGTGCGCCGCCGCTGTGCGGCCCGCGCGGGGCGCCGCGCCAAGCCTGCGCGGGCTGCTGGCCGGATATGACACATCCGCCATGCTGGTGCTGAAGGGCGGCGAGCCCGTCTTCTCGTATGGCGATCTGACCCGGATCAGCTACATCGCGTCGGCCCGAAAGAGCCTGGTGTCGATGCTCTATGGTCCCGCCGTCGCCAAGGGAACGATCCGGCTGGACACAACCCTGGCCGGGATGGACTTCGACGACATGGGCAGGCTGCTGCCGATCGAGCGCACCGCCACGATCCGCGATCTTCTGATGGCGCGCTCGGGCATCTATCACAAGGCCGCCAATGAAGGCGACGCCAGCGCCCTGGCCCCCAAACGCGGCTCGGTGAAGCCGGGCAGCTATTTTCTATACAACAACTGGGATTTCAACGCGCTGGGCGCGATCTATCAGCGCCTGACCGAGCGTGATTTCTACAAGGCCTTCGAAGAAGACATCGTCCGGCCCGCCGGGCTTCAGGACTGGAATCTTAAAGTCCACCAGACCCAGGCGATCCGCAACGACACGCATCTGTCGGACTATCCGGCCCGGCATTTTGTCCTGTCCACGCGCGACATGGCGCGTCTGGGCCAGGTGATGCTGCAAAAGGGCCGCTGGCGCGAGCAGCAGGTCATTCCGGCAGAATGGTCCGCCCGGACCACGGCGTTGTCAACGCCCGCCTCAGAGGTGGCGCGAACCTCACCCTTCATCGACGGGCTGGGCTATGGCTGGCTGTGGTGGATTTTCGATCCCGCCGCAAAATGGCCTGCTCCGCTCAAGGGCGGCTACACCGCCAGCGGCGCTTTCGGCCAGTTCATCACGGTGGCGCCGGCGCTGGACATGGTGGTGGCCCACAAGGTGGTGGCGCCATCGAAGCTGAATGTGCCCGCCGACGCCTATTTTGGCAAAATCCTGCCAGCCGCGCTCGCCTTGGCTTGATTGGGCTTTGCCCCGACCGGCAAGCCCGCGCTGAAGCGCCGCTTGCGCCCCGTTCCCGCTGGCCCTATGCCGATGCGCCAAGACCCGCGCCCCGATGATTCCCGCCGCCCCCGCCGACTCCTATACCCGCGCCCGGCGGATCGAACTGATCGCGCTTTTCGGGCTGCTGACCTGTTTCACCCCCATCGGCATCGACCTCTATCTGCCGGCCCTGCCCTCCATCGCGCGGGAGTTCAAGGCCCCCATCGCGGACATTGAACATTCGCTCGCCGCCTTCTTCCTGGGAATCGCGGTCGGCCAGGCGGTGGTGGGGCCCATCTCCGACCGTTTCGGCCGGCGCGTGCCCATCATTGTGGGGCTCATCCTCTACATCGTCGGCTCGACCGCCTGTGCCCTGGCCCAGGGCCCGCTGACGCTGGACGCCGCCCGCTTCTTCCAGGCCTGCGGCAGCTGCGCCGGTACGGTCCTGGCGCGCGCCTGCGTGCGCGACCTGTTCCGCCCGGGCGAGGCGGCCCGCATCTTCGCCCAGATGCTGCTGATCCTTTCGGTGTCGCCCCTGTTCGCGCCATTCGTCGGCGGCTGGATGCTGCTCGTCACCGGCTGGCGCAGCCTGTTCTGGCTGCAGGCGGCCGCGGCGCTTCTGACCCTGGCGGTGGTATGGCTCGCGCTGCCCGAAAGCCACCCCGGCTCCGACCGGCGGCTGCACCCGCTGCATGTGCTGAAGGACTATTGGCATATCGCCCGCGACCGCCATTTCTACGGCTACATCCTGCCTTCCATCCTGTCGGGCGCGGGGCTTTATGTGTTTCTCACCGGCTGGCCGCATGTGGTGATCGACGTCTACAACATCGCCCCACAATATTTCGGCTTCACCTTCGTGCTGAACGGGGTGGGCCTGATCCTGTTCAGCCAGGGCACGGCCCGCTGGCTCAAGCACCATCGCGGCCAGCCGCTGCTGATGGCGGCGTTGGCGGCCAACGCGCTGTGCGGCTTCGGCGGCCTGGTGTTCGGGATGACCGACTGGGGCGGCATCCTGGGCCTGATCCCCTGGATGTTCCTGTTTTGCTCGCTGATGGGCTCGATCAATCCCACTGCGGCGGGGTTGACCATGCACCATTTCGGGCACTGCGCCGGCATGGCATCGGCCCTGATCGGCATCTTCCTGTACGGTGGTGGCACCATCGCCTCGATGGCGATGGGCAGCTTCACCGCCCGCACGCCCATTCCCATGACCGCCCTGATCGCGGGTTTCGGCATCACCGGCTTCATCACCTATCTGTTGTTCCGGCCCGCCGAGGCGCGCTAAACACCTCAGTCCTTGGAGCATTCCCATGCAGCGCGCCCTTCCCGTCGACCGCAGCCGTTTCGCCGACTGGTACCAGGCCGTGGTGCGCGACGCCGACATGGCCGAGACGAGCCCGGTGCGGGGCGCAATGGTGATCAAGCCCTGGGGCTGGGGCGTGTGGGAACAGATCCAGGCCGAGCTGGACCGCCGCATCAAGGCGACGGGGCACGAGAACTGCTACTTCCCCATGTTCATCCCCCTCTCCTTCATCGCCCGCGAGGCCGAGCATGTCGAAGGCTTCGCCAAGGAGATGGCGGTCGTCACCCATCACCGGCTGAAGACCATCGACGGCAAGCTCCAGCCCGATCCGGCCGCGAAGCTGGAAGAGCCGCTGATCGTGCGCCCGACCTCCGAAACCATCATCGGCGACGCCTTCTCGCGCTGGATCAAGAGCCACCGCGACCTGCCGATGCTCTTGAACCAGTGGGCCAATGTTGTGCGCTGGGAGATGCGCCCGCGCCTGTTCCTGCGCACCACCGAATTCCTCTGGCAGGAAGGCCACACCGCCCATGCCGGCGCGGAAGACGCCATGGAGGAAACCCGCCGCATGCTGGAGGTCTATCGCGTCTTTGCCGAAGAGGTTCTGGCCATGCCGGTGATCGCCGGCGAGAAGCCCGAGAATGAACGCTTCCCCGGCGCGGTGAACACCTGGTCCATCGAGGCGATGATGCAGGACGGCAAGGCGCTGCAGGCCGGCACCAGCCATTTCCTGGGCACCCATTTCGCCGAGGCCCAGAACATCCGCTTCCAGGATGATTCCGGCGGCATGGAATTCTGCAACACCACCAGCTGGGGCGTCTCCACCCGCCTGATCGGCGGCGTCATCATGACTCACGGCGACGATGACGGCTTGCGCCTGCCGCCCGCCATCGCGCCGCGCCAGGTGGTTGTGGTGCCGATGCTGCGCGACAAGCCGGAAGACGCGGACGTGCTGAAATTCTGCGAGGCGCTGGTCGCCGACCTGTCGAAGGAGCATGTCTTCGGCCAGCAGCTGCGTGCCTTTCTCGACACCAAGAAGATCAAGTCTGCCGAAAAGCGCTGGAACTGGGTGCGCCGCGGCGCGCCCATCATCATCGAGATCGGCCCGCGCGACGCCGCAAGCGGCCAGGTGACCTATATGCGCCGCGACGCCTTGCGCGACGGCGACAAGGTGAAGTCCATCGCCAAGCCGCGCCAGGATTTCCTGGAAGGCGTCGTCCAGCTTTTGGCAGAAATCCAGGCCGGCCTCTATGCCGAGGCAAAGGCGCGGCTGGACGGCAACATCAAGTCCGGCGTCACCGACTGGGCTGGCGTGGAGGATTATTTCGCGGGCGACGAGGAAACATTCAAAGGCTGGCTGCGCGTATCCTGGTCGCGGCCCGCGGGCGCGGAGCTGGACGCCATCGACACGAGGCTGAAGGCCCTGAAACTGACCATCCGCAACGCCCCGCTGGACCAGCCGCGGGAATTTGCGCCTTGCCTGTTTACCGGAATGCCGGGCGTGGAAGAAATCCTGATCGGTCGCGCCTACTAGAGGTGGGTCAATACCTCGAAGATCACGAATCCCGCCGCCATCAGGCTGATCAGGGGCGGCATCACCGAACGCTTGCGCGGGTGGAATATCCACTTCTTGGGGTGGCGAGGCGCTTCGTCAGCCCGCCAACTGTCCTGCAACATCCGTCCTCCGGCTCCGTCCCCTTGCGTACCTTAGGGGCCGCGAAGTTACCGGCGTCTTAAGACACGTCCGAAAATGCGACAGGTCCGGCGAGCATGGCCGCCAAACCTTCCTGTCCACCGGCCCGGAAAATCAATTTTGCCACACGGCACGGGAACTTGGCGGCCGGTTTCGGGGGCCGGCTGTCCTCCTGCCCCGACAGGCGCCCTATCCTGCTGCCATGACAAGGAAACCCAAGACTTCCGAAACCGACCCTGGCGACACCCAGCATATCGCGTCACCCGCACGGACCCGACCGGGAGGGGGGATGGCCACATTCGTGGTTCAAATGGGCAGCCAGGGGGTGGGTAAACGCACGGGCAGTCCGAGGGGAGCCCTTGAAGGCAGCCGCGCCCGGGCCGCCGCGAGAGGCCTAGCGGGCGTCGGGAAGGCCGCAACCCGGCGGATTGACCAGCGGCCCCAACCGGCGTCCGTCAATCGCCACATAGGGACCGTTAGCCGTCGCGGACCTGCGGCCATGGGAGCGACCGCGCCCCGCATGGAGCGGCATCATCACCTGGTCTGGAATTGCGACAGGGGGGGTGCCGACATCCGGCGGGACAACAGCATGGCCTTGCGAATCTGTTCCGACGGCATAGGCCGGGCCATCCATCATGGCCGCGCAGGGACCATCGGGGACACCGTCGAGCAGCGGATCTGGGGGCGACGGATGGACGATCCCGGCAGCCTGCGAGACTTGCGCCAATCCAAGAAACAGCGCAAGGATCGAGAGCCCTCGAAGGGTCGTGACGACACGAAATTGCGTATGTTGCATTGCGATATCGCCAAATATTTCGTGACAATTGTGACGAAAGCCAGTATCAAACACAGCGATAAACAAGACGATAACCGCCAAGAGCCAAGAACGGCCAAGTTCGGGGAGATTGCCGCCAGGAGCGGAAAAAAAGGCCGGAGCCATCGCTCCGGCCTTTTGCTTTCAGGCTCTTGGGAGGCAGCGCATGAAACCGCCTGTTCGTTTCATTACGGGCGCGACCGCGCCCCGGCGGGAATCCGCCGCCCTCGCGGAGCCGACGCGCGATTGGCGTGAGCGAAACAATGATGCTCGAAAAACCGTTCGGCCTTCGGGCACGCGGCACCACTGCCCAGACCGAGATCGTTGCCGGCGCCACGGTGTCCTTCACCATGGCCTACATCCTCTTCGTCAATCCCAGAATCCTGTCGGCCGCCGGCATGGATGAAGGCGCAGTGTTCATGGCGATCCCCGAGAAGCCAGAAACGCGCCATCGGCGCCGGGGACGGCGCTGGCCATCCCGTTCACCTTCTCCATCGCCGAGGGCATCGGCATGGGTTTCATCGCCTTGGTGGGCGCCAAGCTGCTTTCGGGGCGCGTCAAGCAAATCGGTCCCGGCGTGGCGATTATTGCGGCCGCTTTCGCGGCAAGGATCGCCTTCGGTTAGATTTCCAGCCAGCCAAAACCGACAAAGGCATAGAACGCGACCCACAGCACGGCGGCGATGACACTGGCCCACAGCGCCTTTTTGCCCAGTTGGGGATTGAGCGGCGCACCGGTCTCCGGATCGCGCTCCGACCCCAACCCTATCGGCAGAAGGCAGAACAGGCAGAGAAACCACAACACCGCATAGGCGCTGAACAGCACCACATAATGCAGGCCGAAGGCGATCTTGAGGTCCATGGCGGTCATGTTGGGATCGGCCATGCTACACCTCCGTCACCAGCACGCGCGTCACCGGCTTCTTGCCCCAGGCATCATGGGCAGCGCGCCGTGCGGCGCGGCGCACGCTCTCGGCCAGTTCGGCCGGGTCGTTGCGGCGGCCCCCCCCGCGTGCCGCCTCCGTTACGGCGCGTTCGACCGCCTCGGCGACCGGCTGCGGCATGCCTTCGGCCAGCACGGTCGGCAGCGCCGCAACCCGGCCCTTCCCGTCCAGCACGAGCGACACCACAAGCAGCCCCGCATGACCCATGGCCCGGCGGCTCCTGGCCAGTCCTTCGCCCTCCGCCACCAGCACCCGCCCATCCAGATGGATGCGGCCCGAAGGCACTTCATCGATCAGCTGCGGGCGGCCCGGCGCCAGCCGGAAGAGATGGCCGTTCTGCGGGATCAGGGTCTGAGGGACCTGCATCTCTCGAGCCAGCCGGGCATGGGCAACCTGGTGGCGGACCTCACCATGCACCGGGATCGCCACCCTGGGCCGGATCCAGCGGTACATCTGGGCCAGCTCGTCCCGGCAAGGATGGCCCGAGACATGGACGAAATGGTCCTCCGCCGTCACAAGTTCGATGCCCCGTGCCGCCAGCTGGTTCTGCAGGTCGAAAATCGCCAGCTCATTGCCCGGAATGACGCGGCTGGAGAAGATTACCGTGTCGCCTTCGGCTAGATGGACGTTGGGATGACTGTCGTCAGCGATGCGTGCCATCGCGGCCCTTGGCTCGCCCTGGCTGCCGGTGCAAAGGAACAGAACCTTGCGCGGCGGCAGCTCCATCGCCTCGATCTCGTCCAGCACCGGCGGAAAGTCCTTCAGGTAGCCGCATTCGCGCGCCGCCTGCACCATCTTCTGCATCGAGCGGCCCACCAGGGCAATCTTGCGACCATGCATGCGCGCGGCGTGCGCGATGCTGTCCAGTCGCGCAATGTTGGAGGCAAAGCCTGTTACCGCCACGCGACCCTTCAGCGTGCCAATCAGGTCAGCAAGGCTTTCACGCACCGTACTTTCCGAGCCCGAAGTGCCCGACACCAGAGCATTGGTGGAATCGCAGACCAGCGCCAGAACCCCATCATTGCCCAGCTTCTCCAGCGCGGCAGCATCGGTCTCCTCGCCCAGCAAGGGATCTGGATCGATCTTCCAGTCGCCAGTATGGGCCACCACGCCCAGCGGTGTCCCGATCGCCAGCAGGTTGGGTTCGAGGATGGAATGGGTGATGGAAATGAAGTCCAGGGTGAAGGGTCCCAGCGTCAGACTGCCCCCTACAGGCACCACCGTCACGCGCACCTTCGCCGAAAGTCCCGCCTCCTCCAGCTTGCCGGTGATCAGTCGGGCTGTGAAAGCGGTGGCATATACGGAGCAGCGCAACATCGGCCAAAGGTGAGCAATCGCACCGATGTGATCCTCGTGCGCGTGCGTGGCGATGATGCCCAGAACCTCCTCGCGATTCTCGGTCAATGCACGGATATCAGGCATCAGCACATCGACCCCGGGCTGGTTACCCTCGCGTCCGAAGAGCACGCCACAATCGACGATGATCCATTGTCGCTTGTCCGGTGGGCCATAGCCGTAAGCGTTGAAATTCATGCCGATTTCGCCCGCCCCTCCCAAGGGCAGGAAGACAAGCTCGTCACCGGGCACGCCAACCGTCATCACGCCTTCTTGTTGCGGGCGTGGATCAGCATCAGTCCGCGCATGGTCAGGTCGGGATCGACATGTTCGATAGCGAGGATGTCGGGCCGGAACAGGTGAGCAAGGCCACCGGTCGCTACTACCGTCATGGGTTTGGCGAATTCGGCCATGATGCGATCGACCAGCCCGCCGATCAGGCCGACATAACCCCAATAAATGCCCGACTGCATGGACGACACCGTGTCACGGCCGATCACCTTCTGGGCGCGGTGGATGGCGACTCGCGGGAGCAGTGCCGCGGCCTGATGCAGCGCCTCGATCGACAGGTTGGCGCCCGGCGCAATCACACTGCCACAAAAAGCCCCCTTCTCGGACACAATGTCAAAATTGGTGGCGGTTCCGAAATCCACCACAAGCACCGCGCCAGGATAGCGGTCATGAGCGGCGACAGTATTGCAAAGCCGATCTGCACCCACGGTTTCAGGTCGATCGACTTCAGGCCCTGGCCCCAGATCCAGCATGGGATCGCCCACGATCATGGGCTCGCAATTCAGATAGGTTCGGCACAGCGCGCGCAAATCGAACAGCAGCGCCGGCACTACGGTGGCGATAATGGCTTCATCCAAATCCTCGAAGGACCAGCCATTCAGCGCCAGAAGCTGGTTCAACCATACGGCGTGTTCGTCGGCGGTGCGGGCCACCTGCGTCACCGCACGCCATTGGGCGCGCATTTCCGCGCCATCATAGACGGCAAAGACGATATTGGTGTTGCCGGCATCGATCGCGAGCAGCATCAGAAGAACACCTCTCCCGCCGCGATCACGCGCACCTGGCCCTGCTGGTCGAGCAGCAGCGCGCCGTCGGCGTTGATGCCCTGGAAAACCCCGCTATGCTCGGCCTGTGGCAACCTTGCACGAATGGGCGCGCCCAGTCCGCCTGCCCGCGCCAGCCATTGCGCGCGCAGCGGTTCGAAACCCTCATTGACCCATCGATCATACCAGTGCGCAAAGCGCGCCGCGAGGAACGCCAGCGCGGCGTCGGGCGAAGGGGCCGCGACACCCAGTGCTGGCAGCGAGGTCGCGGAAAATTCGGTGCCCTCGGGATGTGAAGCCAGATTGATGCCAATACCTACCGCCAGCCAGCCATCGCCGGATTCCAGCAGGATACCTGCCATCTTGTGGCCATCGGCCAACACATCGTTCGGCCATTTGAACGTGATCTTCGCATCGGGCGCGGACGGGGCCACGACGTCGGCCACCGCCAGTGCAGCGGCGAAGGACAACTGACCAAAGGGCTTACGTACGGGTCGAAGCAGTAGCGTGGCGGCCAGATTGCCCAGCGCGGTATCCCAGGCGCGACCGCGGCGACCCCGGCCCGCCGTCTGGTGCAGGGCGGTGATCCAGACGGGTCCCCCTTCCCCCGCCTCAGCCAGGCGGCGCGCCTCGCTATTGGTGGAATCAATTTCCTGGTACCGGATCAGCCGATAGCCGGCCGGCAAACCATTCAAGGCAGTAACGCCCTTGCCGCAGCATCGGCGGCAGTAATCACGGGGGAGGCCCCCACAATGAACAGCAAGGTTGCGGCCACCGACGCCCAGATGATGGCGCGGCTGGCGGGCGCAAGTTGGCCGTCGAAAGGAGCCGCCGCGTCGTCAAAGAACATCACCTTAACCAAACGCAAATAATAGACGAGCCCGATGGCACTGGCCAGAACGCCAAGCACGGCGGGCACGATCAGTCCGGCCTGAATTGCCGCCAGGAAGACATAGAATTTGGCAAAGAATCCCGCCAGCGGTGGCAGACCCGCCAGACTGAGGAACAAGACCGAGAACAGGGTCGCGAATCTCAAGTCGGTCCGAGCCAGCCCGGCGAGGTCATATATATTTTCCACTGCTTTGCCACCACGCTTCATCGCCTGGATGCACGCAAAGACACCCAGATTGGTGAAGACATAAATCGCCAGATAGATCAGAACGCCGCGCGCGCCCATCGCGGTGCCAGCGGCCAGCCCCAGCAGCGCATAACCCATATGGCCGATGGACGAATAGGCCATAAGGCGCTTGATGTTGGTCTGGCCGATCGCGGCGATGGCACCCAAGGCCATCGACAGCACCGAGATGAAGACGATGATCTGGCGCCACTGGGCCAACAAATCTGGAAACGGACTCAGGATCGCACGCAAAAACAAACACATCGCTGCAACCTTGGCGGCAGTGGCGAAGAAGGCGGTTACCGGGGTGGGGGCGCCTTCATAAACGTCGGGCGTCCACATATGGAACGGCACAGCGGACACCTTGAAAGCAAGACCGGCAATCAGGAACACAATTCCGAAGACAACACCCAGGCTGGCGCCGCCGATCATGGTGACATCGGCGATGGACGTGAATTGGGTCGAACCAGTGAAGCCATAAATCAGCGAAATACCATACAGCAACATGCCAGAGGACAGCGCGCCCAGGACGAAATATTTCAGGCCCGCCTCACTGGAACGAAGATTATCTCGGGAGAAGGCGGCAAGCACATATAGCGCCAGAGACTGCAGCTCCAACCCCATATAGAGCGCAAGGAAGCTCTTGGCAGAAACCATCAGCATCATGCCCAGCGTGGCCAATAGCATCAGGACAGGCATTTCGAAGTGCGAGTTCTTCTCGGTGACGAAAAATTCGTCCGCCAGCAGGATCGACAGCGCCGCGCCCACCAGGATCATAACCTTGGCGAACCGCGAGAAGCGGTCGGCCACGAAGGCTCCATGAAATGCGGTGCCTTCGGGACCCATCACCGTGCCGATTCCGGCCAGAAGCAGGATGCACACCGCCAACCAGGTCACCACGGGCTCGGTCTTTTCCCCGCCGATGGCGCCAATCAACAGCAGGGCCATGGCGCCAACCGCCAGCGACAATTCGGGCAGAAGGATCAGAAGATCAGTCTGAAGGCTCACCGGCCGTCTCCCGTCTGGATTTGCGTGGCGCGGTTGTCTGCCACCTTGGGCGCGTGGCTGGCAGGTGCGTGATCGACGGCGCGCGCCATTTTGTTGTCGGCGATCAGCTTCGCGACGGCTGGCGTGGTCACATCGAAGACCGGTTTGGGGTAGACGCCCATCAAGATGGTGATCACCACCAGCGGCGCTAAGATGGCGATCTCGCGCGCCGTCAGATCCTGGATTGCCTGTAACGAAGGCTTCACCAGCGTGCCGAAGATGACGCGTCGGTAAAGATAGAGTGCATAGGTGGCCGAGAGGATCACGCCGGTGGCAGCGAAGATGGCGATCCAGCTGTTGTGCATGAAGGCGCCCAGCATGGTCAGGAACTCACCTATGAAGCCGCTGGTCCCAGGCAGGCCGACATTGGCGAGCGTGAACACCATAAAGCAGGCAGCATAGAGCGGCATGCGATTGACCAAGCCACCATATGCTGCGATTTCGCGGGTATGCATGCGGTCATAGACCACGCCCACGCAGAGGAACAGCGCGCCCGATACCACGCCATGGCTCAGCATCTGGAAGATGCCGCCCTCTACCCCCTGATGGGTCAAGGTAAAGAGCCCCATGGTGACGAAACCCATATGGGCCACCGAGGAATAGGCGATCAGCTTCTTCATGTCCTCCTGCGCCAGCGCCACCAGCGAGGTGTAGATGATGGCGACGATGGACAGGGTGAAGACCAGAGGGCCGAACGTTTCGGATGCCGACGGGAACATGGGCAGCGAGAAGCGCAAGAAGCCGTAACCACCCATCTTCAGCAGGATGCCCGCCAGGATAACAGAACCGGCGGTGGGCGCCTCCACGTGGGCGTCGGGCAGCCAGGTATGGACCGGCCACATCGGCATCTTGACCGCGAAGCTGGCGAAGAAGGCCATCCACAGCCAGGTCTGCATGGCGACCGGGAAATGCACGCCCTGCAGCAACGTGACGATGTCGGTAGTGCCGGAATACCAATACATGCTCATGATCGCGAGGAGCATCAGCACGGAGCCCACGAAGGTGTAGAGGAAGAACTTGAAGCTAGCGTAGACGCGCCGCTTGCCGCCCCAGATGCCGATAATGAGGAACATCGGGATCAGGCCGCCCTCGAACAGCACATAGAACAGCACGAGGTCCAGCGCGCAGAATACACCGATCATCATGGTTTCCAGTACCAGGAAGGCGATCATGTACTCCGCGACTCGGGCCTGGACGCTCTCCCAAGACGCGGCAATGCAGAAAGGCATCAGGCCGGCGGTCAGCACGACGAACAGCATCGAGATACCGTCCACCCCCATGTGATAGGAGATACCGCCACCCAGCCAACTTGTTTTCTCTACCAGCTGAAAGCCGGGATCGGCGGGATTGAACGCCGCCCACACCATCAACGACAGGATGAAGGTGACGATAGTGGTGATGAGCGCGATCCAGCGGGCGCTGTTGGGCGTTGGGTTAAGAAGGATGGCCGCCGCGCCGACCAGCGGCACGAAGGTGCACAGGGACAGAAGGGGAAGGCTCATAGCTTGCCTCCCAGCGTCATCATGAACCAAGTGACCAGCGCCACCACCCCCAAAAGCATTGCCAATGCGTAATGATAGACATATCCGGTCTGCAGCTTTACCGCGCCGCGCGCGGCATCAAGCACCCGCGCCGCCACGCCGTCCGGCCCCAGTCCGTCAATCACCGTGCCGTCGCCGCGCTTCCACAGAAAGCGGCCAAGCCGCATCGCGGGCTTGACGAACAGGAATTCATAGAGTTCGTCAAAATACCATTTGTTGTACAGGAAAAGATACAGCAGGCCCCGGCGCGCTTGGATCGCGGCCGCGATCTCCGGGTGCAGGATGTAATAGTAATAGGCGATCAGGAAGCCGGCGATGGTCACCACCAGCGGCCCCAGCTCGACCCACAGCGGCAGATGGCCTTCCTCGCCCGACCCCACAACAAGCGAGGCGCGCCAGAATTCATGCGCGCCATCACCTACGAAGAAATGGGTGAAAGCCATGCCGGCAAACACCGCGCCCACTGCCAGCACTGCCAGCGGTACCAGCATTACCAACGGAGATTCATGCACGTCCTCCAGCTTCGGGGCATGCTGGTGACCGCGATCGCCGTCCATCGGCTCGTCATGGGCGTGATCGTCGGAATGGGTCACATGCTGGTGATCCAGCCCGCGATAGCGGCCATGAAAGGTCAGCAGGAACTGGCGCCAGGAATAAAAGCTGGTCATGCCAGCCGCGATCAGTAGCAGGGTAAAGGCATAACTGCCCACGCCGGTGCCCGCCAGATAGGTGGAATTGATGATGGCGTCTTTGGAATAGAAGCCGGCCAGGCCGACGCCCAACAGTGGCAGACCCACGCCCGTCAACGCCAAATTGCCTATCAGCATCATCGCCCAAGTGAAAGGAATCCGGCGAAACAGGCCGCCCATCTTCCGCATGTCCTGCTCATGATGCACGGCATGGATTACGCTGCCTGCACCCAGAAACAGCAACGCTTTAAAGAAGGCATGGGTGAACAGATGGAACATGGCGGCGTTGTAGGCGGCCACGCCAGCCGCGGCGAACATGTAACCAAGCTGGCTGCAGGTTGAATAGGCGATCACCCGCTTGATGTCGTTCTGGAAGAGGCCCACCGAGGCGGCGAAGAAGGCCGTTGTGGCACCGATCACAGTGACGAACTCGAGCGCCACCGGCGCGTGCTGGAACATCGGCGAGCAGCGGCAGACCAGGAACACGCCAGCCGTCACCATGGTGGCGGCGTGGATCAGGGCGGACACCGGCGTGGGGCCTTCCATGGCATCCGGCAGCCAGGTGTGCAGGCCAAGCTGGGCCGACTTGCCCATCGCGCCCACGAACAGCAACAGACAGAGCGTTGTCAGGATGTCGACGCTGTGGCCGGCAAAAATGAAAGTCTTTCCCGCCATAGCGGGCGCGGCGACGAACACCGCGTCGAAGTCCAGGGTGTGGAACGCCGCCCAGACGCCGAAGATGCCCAGCGCAAATCCGAAGTCACCCACGCGGTTGACGATAAAGGCCTTGATCGCGGCCGCGTTGGCCGACGGGCGCGTATACCAGAAGCCGATCAGCAGATAGGAAGCCAGGCCCACGCCTTCCCAGCCGAAGAAAAGCTGCAGGAAGTTGTTCGACGTCACCAACATCAGCATGGCGAAGGTAAACAGCGACAGATAGGCAAAGAAGCGCGGACGATGCGGGTCTTCGTGCATGTAGCCGATGGAATAGAGGTGCACCAGGCTGGAGACGCCCGTCACCACAACCAGCATCACCGCGGTGATGCCATCGACCCGCACGGTCCAGTCAGCGGCAAAATCGCCCGAATGGATCCAGGGCAGGATCGGAATGATCTGTGTGGCACCGCCGCCCAGCGCCACTTGGGCGAAGGCCACCACCGACAGCGCGGCTGAGACGAACAAAAGCCCTGTGGTCACCAATTCGGACGGACGCGGGCCGATCAGTCGGCCGAAAAGACCGGCGATGACGCAGCCCAAAAACGGAAGGAAGACGATTGTCGCATACATGCCGCGTCAGCCCTTCATCAGATTGACGTCTTCAACCGCGATGGTGCCGCGGTTGCGGAAATAGACGACCAGGATGGCCAGGCCGATGGCTGCCTCGGCGGCGGCCACGGTCAGCACAAACAGAGCGAACACCTGTCCGACCAGGTCTCCCTGATAGGCGCTGAAGGCGACGAAGTTGATATTCACCGCCAACAGGATCAACTCGACCGACATCAGGATGATGATGATGTTGCGGCGGTTCAGGAAAATGCCCAGGACGCCGATCGTGAACAGGATCGCAGCGACGGTTAGGTACTGGCTCAGGCCGATTGCCATATTAAGCCCCCTCGCCCGGCTTGATGTTGATCATCTCAACCGCCATGGCCGCGGTGCGCGCATTCTGCACCGAGATCACCTGACGGCGCACGCCCGGGCGGCTGCGCAGGGTCAGCACGATAGCGCCGATCATCGCGACCAGCAGGACCAGACCCGCAATCTGGAAGTAATAAACATAGTCAGTATAGAGAATATGCCCCAGCGCGGCGGTGTTGGTGATCCCTTGCGGCGTGGCGTACGCCTTGGCGGCCATTGTCGCCGGGCCCAGCACCCAGGCGCTTCCGGCCATCGCCAGCTCTGCCACCAGGATCAATCCGATCAAGGCGCCGAAGGGCAGATATTGCAGCGCCCCTCGCTTCAGTTCGGCGAAGTCGATGTCCAGCATCATCACCACGAACAGGAACAGCACGGCTACGGCGCCGACATAGACCACTATCAGAATCATCGCCAGGAACTCGGCTCCCAGCAGCACGAACAGACCGGCAGCGTTGAAGAATGCCAGGATCAGAAACAGCACCGAATGCACGGGATTGCGCGCGGCGATAACCATCGTCGCGCAGGCGATCAGCAAGAATGCGAAAAACCAGAAGGCTATGGCCTCAAACATGCGTTTCCCCGTGCACCCCGTTTAGCGGTAGGGCGCGTCCAGTTCCAGATTGCGGGCGATTTCCCGTTCCCAGCGGTCGCCATTCGCGAGCAGCCGGTCCTTGTTGTAGTAAAGTTCCTCGCGCGTCTCGGTGGAGAACTCGAAGTTCGGGCCCTCGACGATGGCATCCACCGGACAGGCTTCCTGGCAGAAGCCGCAGTAAATGCATTTCACCATGTCGATGTCATAGCGGGTGGTGCGACGGCTGCCGTCGGCGCGCGGTTCGGCCTCGATGGTGATGGCCTGGGCCGGACAGATCGCCTCGCACAGCTTGCAGGCGATGCAGCGTTCCTCGCCATTGGCATAGCGGCGCAGCGCATGCTCACCCCGGAAGCGGGGAGAAAGCGGGCCCTTCTCGAAGGGATAGTTGAGCGTCGCCTTGGGAGCGAAGAAATAGCGCATCGAGAGCCCAAAGCTCTTGATGAATTCCCAGAAGAATATCTGGCGCGCGGTGCGGTCCAGACTGGCCATGGCGAACCTCTTACAGATGCGGACGGACGAACATCACCCATCCCGCCGTCAGCACCACCCAAAGAAGCGAGGTGGGCAGGAATACTTTCCAGCCCAGGCGCATGAGCTGGTCGTAGCGATAGCGCGGCACCATCGCCTTCACCATCGCGAACATGAAAAAGAAGAAGCATATCTTCAGGAAGAACCACACCGCGCCGGGGACCAGGGTAAAGGGCGCCAAATTCAGCGGCGACAGCCACCCCCCAAGGAACAGGATCGAGCACATCGCGCACATCAGCACGATGGACAAATACTCCCCCAGGAAGAACAACAGGAACGGGGTGGAGGAATATTCTACGAAAAAGCCGGCCACCAATTCGCTTTCCGCCTCCACCAGATCGAAGGGCGGGCGATTGGTCTCCGCCAGCGCCGAGACGAAGAAGATCGGCAGCATGGGGAACAACATCGAAAAGACGTTCCAGTGCAGGAAGTTGAATACCCCGTTGGTCGATTGGGCGCGCACGATGTCCGACAGGTTCAGCGAGCCGGCGAACAGCAGCACCGTGATGATGACAAACCCGATCGAGACTTCGTACGACACCATTTGCGCCGCCGCCCGCAGCGCCGACAGGAAAGGATATTTCGAGTTCGACGCCCAGCCAGCCATGATGATCCCGTAGACGCCCAGCGACGACATGGCGAATAGATAGAGAATGCCGACGTTGATGTCGGCCACCACCCAGCCATTGTCCCATGGCACCACCGCCCAGCCGGCGAAGGCCAGCGTCACGGTGATCAGCGGGGCGACCATGAAGATCACCTTGTTGGCGCCGGCCGGAATGATGATTTCCTTGAACAGGAATTTGAACAGATCGGCAAAAGTCTGCAGCAGGCCGAAGGCGCCTACCACATTGGGACCGCGTCGCATCTGTACCGCCGCCCACACTTTGCGATCGGCCAGAAGCAGGTAGGCGATCATCACCAGCAGCACCACGTCGAAGATCAGGATCATGACGAACTGGCTGAGAAACCAGGCCCAGCCGTGAGGCAATCCCAGAGTCGCATGGAAGAAAGGGATCAGCGCCATCTGCTATTCCGCCGCCATCTGTTTGCCGCCCGCTACGAATTCGCGGCTGCAGAGCGCCATCGTCTCGCTGGCGCGCGCAATCGGATTGGTAAGATAGAAATCGGTCATTGGATGGGTTACCGGCGCGCTGTCGAGCGGACCTGCCGCGCCGATCCCGCCCCAGGTGGCCGATGCGGTGTCGGCATGCACCGGCGCGGCGTTGAGCGTAGCGAAGTGAGTGACATCCTCTTCAATTGCCGCCACCAGCGCGGCGCGATCGTCATAGGGCAGCTTCACGCCCAGTACCTCGGACAACGCACGCAGGATCGTCCAATCCTCCTTGGCCTCGCCCGGCGGAAAGACTGCACGGCGACCGCGCTGAACCCTGCCCTCGAAATTGGTATAGAGGCCGTCCTTTTCGGTGTAAGCGGCGCCCGGCAGGATCACGTCGGCATTATGGGCACCCGCATCGCCATGGCTGCCCTGATAGACGACAAAGGCACGGCCCAAATGGGCCACGTCGAACTCGTCGGCGCCAAGCAGATAGATGAAATCGATCTCGCCCTTCTGCGCGCCGTCGACAATACCGGCAACATCGCGTCCGCCATTCACCGGCAAAAAGCCCAGGTCCAACGCCGCCACGCGGCTTGCGGCCGTATGCAGGATGTTGAAACCGTTCCAGCCGCCCTCTGCATGCGTGCCGGCCGGACCGATCATACCGGTGTCGGCTGCGATCTTCGCCGCCAGGTTCAGCACCGCTGCGCCGTCATTGCGGGCTATGGCGCCACCGCCCAGCACGATCATTGGACGTTTGGCGTCGGTCAGAACCCCAAAGAAGGCATGGCTGCCGTCGGCGATTTTCGCCAAGGTGGCAATATCGGTGCCCAGTTGTTCCACCGGGTAGGTCAGATCCACGGCCGGGCCGATATTGGCGACTCTGACGCCGCTGGCCAGCCAATCCTTCCGGATGCGGGCGTTGAGCACCGGCGCGTCCCAGCGCGGATTGGCACCCACCAGCAGGATGGCGTCGGCGGCTTCGACGCCAGCAATGGTAGAGTTGAACAGATATGTCTGACGCGGCGCCTTCTGGCCATTGGCGGTCAGGCCAATCTTCGCGCCGTCCTGGCGGCAATCCAAATTCTTCACCTTCAGAGCCGTCATCAGGTCCTTCAATGCCTTGATCTCTTCCGCCGCGGCCAGATCGCCAACGATGGCGGCCATGCGGTCCGGCGACGTCTGCTTCAGGCGGGCGGCGATGGCGGCGAAGGCCTCTGCCCAGCTGGTCGACTTCAGCTTGCCGTTGACACGCACATAGGGCCGATCCAGGCGCTGGCGAGAGAGCCCGTCACATGCATGGCGCGTCTTGTCGCTGATCCATTCCTCATTCACTTCCTCATTCAGACGCGGCAGAACGCGCATCACCTGAGGCCCGCGTGCATCGACACGGATGTTGCAGCCCTGAGCGTCCATCACATCGACGCTTTCGGTCTTCTTCAATTCCCACGGCCGGGCGTTGAACGCATAGGGCTTGCTGGTCAGTGCGCCCACTGGGCAAAGATCGACCACATTGCCCGACAGTTCGGACGCAAAGGCCTTTTCCAGATAGGTGGTGATCTCCACATCCTCGCCCCGGCCGGTCGCGCCCAAGTCGGGCACGCCCGCCACTTCGGTGGCAAAGCGCACGCAGCGGGTGCAGGCGATGCAGCGGGTCATGATCGTCTTGACCAGCGGGCCCATGTATTTGTCTTCGACCGCGCGCTTGTTCTCGTTGAAGCGGTGGAAAGCGGCGCGGCCATAGCCCATGGCCTGGTCCTGCAGGTCGCACTCGCCGCCCTGATCGCAGATCGGACAGTCCAGCGGATGGTTGATGAGCAGAAATTCCATCACGCCCTCGCGCGCCTTGCGAGCATACGGACTGATGGTGTTTATCTTGGCCGGCGTGCCGTCCTTGTTGGGGAAAATGTCTTTGACCTGCAGCGCACAGCTGGCCTGCGGCTTGGGCGCGCCCACCCATTCCACCAGGCACATGCGACAATTGCCGGCGACCGACAAACGTTCGTGGAAGCAGAAGCGCGGGATTTCGGCGCCGGCCTGTTCGCATGCCTGAAGCAGCGTGATCGTCTCGTCTGCCTCGATTTCCCTGCCGTCGATGATCAAATTGCGCGTGGCCATGTGATTACTCCGCCGCGATCTGAGCACCGTGCTCGGCGATGCGCTTTTCGATTTCCGGACGGAAGTGCCGGATGAGGCCTTGAATCGGCCAGGCCGCAGCATCGCCCAGGGCACAGATGGTGTGCCCCTCGATCTGCCTTGTGACTTCCTGCAGAAGGTCGATCTCGCCCACCCTGGCGTCACCCTGCACCATGCGGGTCATTACCCGCCACATCCAGCCGGTACCCTCGCGGCACGGCGTGCACTGACCGCAGCTTTCATGCTTGTAGAAATAGGCCAGCCGCTGGATCGCCTTGATCACGTCGGTGGACTTGTCCATCACAATCACGGCGGCGGTGCCGAGACCGGACTGCACCGCCTTCAGGCTGTCGAAGTCCATCAGCACGTCGTCGCAGATCGACTTGGGCAGCAACGGCACCGAGGCGCCGCCGGGGATCACCGCCAGAAGGTTGTCCCAGCCGCCGCGCACGCCGCCGCAATGCCGGTCGATCAGTTCTCGCAGGGGAATACCCATTTCCTCTTCGACATTGCAGGGCTTGTTCACATGCCCGGAGATGCAGAACACCTTGGTGCCGGTGTTGTTTGGGCGGCCGATCCCGGCGAACCAGTCGGCGCCGCGGCGCAGGATGGTCGGCGCCACCGCAATGGATTCGACATTGTTGACGGTGGTGGGGCAGCCATAAAGGCCCACATTGGCCGGGAACGGCGGCTTGAGGCGGGGCTGACCCTTCTTGCCTTCCAGCGATTCCAGCAGTGCGGTTTCCTCGCCGCAAATGTAGGCGCCGGCGCCATGGTGGACATAAAGATCGAAATCCCAGCCATGGATGTTGTTCTTGCCGATCAGTTTGGCCGCGTAAGCCTCATCGACGGCACGCTGCAGCGCCTCGCGCTCGCGGATGAACTCGCCGCGCACATAAATGTAGCAGGCATGGGCGCGCATGGCGAAGCTGGCAACTAGGCAGCCTTCGACCAGCGTATGCGGGTCGTTGCGCATGATGTCCCGGTCCTTGCAGGTGCCGGGCTCGGATTCGTCGGCGTTGACGACCAGGTAATGCGGCCGCTCCTTCACTTCCTTGGGCATGAAGGACCATTTCAGGCCGGTGGGAAAACCCGCTCCTCCGCGACCGCGCAGGCCACTCTTCTTCATCACATCGACGATCGTCTCGGGGCCCATCGCGAGGATCGTCTTGGTATTGTCCCACTGGCCGCGATTCTTCGCGGCTTCCAGGCCTGGGCTTTCGAGACCGTAAAGGTTGGTAAAAATGCGATCCTTGTCAGCAAGCATCAGGTAGCTGCTCCCGGCGGCTTCTGCGCGGGCGCCTCGCGGTCGGACGCACCCTGGGTGGGCTTCTTGCCCTCCGCGTCGGTGGTGCCGCCACCCGTGGGCGCATAGGCTGTGTATTGTCCGATCACGGAGCCGTCAAAAAGTGACGGATCTTTCAGCGTCGTCGCGCCCCCCTCGGGCTCGGAGGAAAGACGGCTGTTTTGCGGTCCCGGTTTGACTTGGGTGCCGGCGCGCAGGTCGGCGATCAGCTTTTCGGTGATGGGGCCATCCAGGTCTTCATAGAAGTCACTGCCGATCTGCAGCATAGGCGCGTTCACACAGGCACCCAGGCATTCCACTTCCATCCAGCTGAACTTGCCGTCATCCGACACGGTCTGCGGATGGAGATGGATGTGCTTCTTACAGGCATCCACCACCGCGTCGGAGCCGCGCAGCCAGCAGGGCGTGGTGGTGCAGACCTGCACCAGGAAAGTACCGACCGGCTCCAGATTGAACATGGTGTAGAAGGTCGCCACCTCGAGCACCCGGATATAGGGCATGTCGAGCATCCTGGCGATCGCCTCAATCATCGGATGGCTGACCCAGCCTTCCTGTTCCTGGCCGCGCCACAGAAGCGAGATCACCGCACTGGCCTGGCGGCCCGCCGGATATTTGTCGATCATCTTCTTCGCCCACTCCGCGTTCGCCGCTGTGAAGGCGAAGCTGGCGGGCTGCATTTCAGGCGGGGCAAGGCGGCGCAGTGACATGGCGTTACTTCGCGAAATCGACGCGGCCGATCAGCCCGTCCTTGAAGGTATAGATGGCAATGATCTCGAACTGCTCTCCGCCGGGTGCGCGGACTACCAGTTCGTGATCCACCACCGTATTGCCCACGGCGACGCGGTTCTTCAGCACCGCCTTGTTCCGGGGAAACTGGGCAAAGGCCTTGGCATAGCGTGCCTTGATGGCGTCGCGGCTCGTTTCGGTGGGCGCCCCGTTCAGGCCGGACACCACACAATCATCCGAGAAGAAGGTCATATAGGTGTCCAGGTCCTGGGCGTTGTAGGCGTCCAGTTGCTTCTGCGCGATATCGATATTGGGATTGATCTGCACCGTCACCGGTCCACCTCCCCGAATACGATGTCGAGCGAGCCCAGAATGGCCGAAACGTCTGCGAGCATGTGCCCGCGCGACATATAATCCATCGCCTGCAGGTGGACATAGGACGGTGCGCGGATCTTGCAGCGATATGGCTTGTTGGAGCCGTCGGCGACCAGATAGACGCCGAACTCGCCCTTGGGCGCTTCGACGGCGGCATAGGCCTCGCCGGCGGGCACATGATAGCCCTCAGTATAGAGCTTGAAGTGATGGATCAGCGCTTCCATCGACGTCTTCATCTCGCCACGGCGGGGCGGCACGACCTTGTTGTCGGTGGAGACGACCGGGCCGGGATGCATCCTTTCGATGCACTGGCGCATGATCTTGGTGGACTCGCGCATCTCTTCCATGCGCATCACATAGCGGTCGTAGCAATCGCCGTTCTTGCCGACGGGAATCTGGAAATCCAACTCATTGTAGCACTCATAGGGCTGGCTGCGGCGTAGGTCCCACTTTACGCCAGTCGAGCGCAGCATCACGCCCGACATGCCCCACATTTCGGCATCGGCGCGGGTGATCACCCCGATATCAACATTGCGCTGCTTGAAGATGCGGTTTTCGGTCAGCAGCCCTTCGATGTCATCCAGCACCTGGGGGAAGTGATCGCAGAACTTCAGGATGTCTTCGGCCAGACCGGGCGGCATATCCTGGTGGACGCCGCCGGCGCGGAAGAAAGCCGCATGCATGCGGCTGCCGGAAACGCGCTCATAGAAGACCATCAGCTTCTCGCGCTCCTCGAAGCCCCACAGAGGCGGGGTGAGCGCGCCGACGTCCATCGCCTGGGTCGTCACATTGAGCAGATGGTTCAAGAGGCGGCCGATTTCCGAATAGAGCACGCGGATGTACTGGCCACGCTTGGGCACTTCCAGGCCCAGCAGTTTTTCGATCGCAAGGGCGAAGGCATGTTCCTGGTTCATCGGCGCGACGTAATCGAGCCGGTCGAAATAGGGAATCGCCTGAAGGTAGGTCTTGTGCTCGATCAGCTTCTCAGTGCCGCGGTGGAGCAGCCCGATGTGGGGATCGACGCGGGTGACGATTTCGCCGTCCAAATCAAGAATCAGGCGCAGCACACCATGCGCGGCCGGATGCTGGGGTCCGAAATTGATCGTCAGGTTGGGTTCTTCAGCGGGGCCGTTGCTGGTCTCGGCCGGAACATTCTCAAGCGTGACTTGCTCGGTCATGGCTTCTTCCCCGGCTCACCGGAGGCCGCCCCTGGCGCCATGACCGCTTTCTCGTCACCGGGCAGGATGTGCGGCGCACCTTCCCATGGGCTCATGAAGTCGAAGTCGCGGAATTCCTGAACCAGCTGGACGGGTTGGTAGACCACGCGCTTCAGTTCGTCATCGTAGCGCAGCTCGACATAGCCGGTGAGCGGGAAATCCTTGCGCAGCGGAAAGCCCGAAAAGCCGTAGTCCGTCAGGATGCGGCGCAGGTCGGGATGATTGTCGAAGGCGATGCCGTACATATCGAAAGCTTCGCGCTCGAACCAGCCCGCGGCAGGATAAACGGGCGTGATGGAGGCAATTGTCTCGCCCTCCCCTACCTGCACCTTCACGCGGATGCGTGCGTTCTTCGTCAGCGACAGCAGGTGATAGACCACGTCGAACCGTTTCTCGCGTTGCGGCCAGTCGGTGCCGCACAGATCTACCAGAATCTTGAAATCGCCCGGCCCGTGAAGCCAACTTATCGCGTCAAGGACGTTGGCGGCATTCAATTCCACAGTCAGTTCGCCGCGCGCCATGGCCACACCGGCGATCTTGTCGCCCAGTGCCTCGTTCAGGCTTTCCGCAATGGAATTGAGGTCGGTCATTCAGCGCTCGATGGTTCCGGTACGGCGGATCTTCCGCTGGAGAAGCAGGATGCCATAGACCAGCGCCTCCGCCGTGGGTGGGCAGCCCGGAACATAGATGTCCACCGGCACGATGCGGTCGCAACCGCGCACCACCGAATAGCTGTAATGGTAATAGCCGCCGCCATTGGCGCAGCTGCCCATGGAGATCACATAGCGCGGCTCGGGCATCTGGTCGTAGACCTTGCGCAGCGCGGGCGCCATCTTGTTGGTCAGGGTACCGGCAACGATCATCACATCGCTCTGGCGCGGTGAGGCGCGTGGAGCGATGCCGAAGCGCTCCAGGTCGTAGCGGGGCATGGAAGCCTGCATCATTTCGACTGCACAACAGGCCAGGCCAAAGGTCATCCACATAAGCGAGCCGGTCCGAGCCCAGTTGACGAGCGACTCGGCGCTGGTGATCAGGAAGCCCTTGTCGGCCATTTCTGCCTGCAGGGCCTTGAAATAGGGATCGTTGTCGGAGATGGCGTGGCTTGCGCCGTCCACTCCGGCGCGGGCGCCGGTGCCGTGCGCGATTTGGGTCATGGGGTCACTCCCATTCCAGCGCCCCCTTCTTCCATTCGTAGATGAAGCCCACTGTCAGCACGCCCAGGAACACCATCATCGACCAGAAGGCAAAAACGCCAGTGTCGCCCAGCGTAATCGCCCAGGGAAACAGAAACGCGACTTCCAGGTCGAAGATGATGAACAGCAGCGACACTAGGTAGAAGCGCACATCGAATTTCATCCGCGCGTCGCCGAAAGCGGGAAAGCCGCATTCATAGGCTGACAATTTTTCCGGATCCGGCTTGGAGGGCGCGATCAACAAGGGAACCGCAATCAGCGCCCCGCCCAGAACTGCCGCCAGCCCGATGAAGATCAGGATCGGAAGGTATTCCAGCAGCAGCTTTTCCATGACTAGACCCCGAGCCTGCCCGGCGTCGAAGACGCCCCCTTCTGGGCAGACTGCTGTGTTATTTCGCGGATGCAGTATAGGCAGCCACATCCCGCGCGCAACGCGGGTGTAAAGGAAGATTCGCTCCTGAAAAACAGGAAAATTGGCGCATCAGTCGCGGCGTGTAAAAGGTCGCGGAATCGACCCTAAAGTTGCGAATAACTATTAATTGATCATGTCGACGCCACCCGTCGGGCTTACCTGACAGGATTTCGACGTGGGCCATCTCCGGGAGGAAATGGCGGGAGCGACGGGGCTCGAACCCGCGACCTTCGGCGTGACAGGCCGACACTCTAACCAACTGAGCTACGCCCCCGCGGGCGGTTATCCCTTGTGGGACGCGCGCGAAGGCGGCCCATGTACGGGCGGGGCCCGCACCTGTCAAGCATTTGCGGCTATTTCGGTACCGCTGCAGGTGGACCACCTGGATGGTCACTGCGGGGGCCTTCGCCACCCGCGCCGCCGCGGGGGCCGCGCTGGCGCCCTTCGGGCGTTCCTTTTTCGTCCTCGCCGGCCCCGGCACCGGGCTGTCCGGCGGGCTCGGCACCCGTTTTCTGGCCCATTTCCTGTTTGGTCAGCTTGCTGTCGCCATTGCGATCCAATTGATCGAACAGCGAGATTGGCGCAGCGGAAAATTCGCGATAGTCGATGCAGCCATCGCGATTCCAGTCGATCAGCGGCGTCGCGGTCGATTTGTCCGCATCCTGGCGCTTCTGGTTGATGGCGGCGACCTGGTCGTCGTCCAGACAGCCAGTGTGACGAGCGTCGGCAGCGGCGAATTCGGCCTTCAGGCCCGCTTCCAGTTCCTTTCGCTCCAGTACGCCGTCATGATTGACGTCATAGTGCAGGAGGATGGCGACCGGCCCGCCGCGATAATTCTCGTCACGCGGTTTCTCGGCCGGCCGCATCCAGGGGGGCACATCGTCGCGGGAGCTGCCGCAAGCACAAAGTCCAAGGGCCGTGGCAAAGGCGACAATGGGGGTAAGGCGCAAGGTGGGTTTCCGTCGTTCTGCAGAAGTCTAGCGGGGCCCGGCGCATTTGGCGAATGACGCCAAAGACAGATATAAGCCGCGGGCACCAGGCAGGGTGCACGGGCGGTTAGCTCAGCTGGTAGAGCATGTCGTTTACACCGATAGGGTCGGCGGTTCGAATCCGTCACCGCCCACCATTCAAAAGCGCCGCCGGGCGATGCTTCATGAATACCAAGGGGCGGCTAGCGTCAGCGCAGCGCCGCCCCGCGGCAGGCGAAAACAGCCAGAACCAGAAATTGAAAGTTAAGCCGGGCGTAGCAGGCGACGCGGCTGCACCGCCTTCCACAGCCAGACGGCCAACAGCACGCCGCTGGTCAGAAGGACGACAAAGACAAGCGCGTGCGCCAACCAACCCAGCACGACCTTCGCCGCCACCACCAGACCCCAGACCAGGGCCAGAAGAGCCAGCACCGCCAGATGCAGCGCCAGCCACGCCAGGACAAGCGGCACGGCCATACGCGCCCAGGCGGCTGTGCGTGCGCGGGCTTTCCCCGGCATCAGTTCAGGGAGTCCTTGAGTTGCTTGCCCGGGCGGAAGCGCGGCGTCTTGGACGGTTTGATGGTGATTTCCTCGCCCGTCTGGGGATTACGGCCCTTGCCACCCGCGCGGGTCGCCACCACGAACACGCCGAAACCGGTCAGGCGCACTTCCTCCCCCGCCTTCAGCGTATCGGCGATGAGGTCGAACACCCCATCCACGGCCTTGGCGGCATCGTTCTTGGCCAAGCCTGTAGTATCGGCCAGCTTCTGGATGAGATCGTTCTTGTTCACGGAGGTGCTCCTTTTCTTGCGATTCTTGTCCGCGGCGCCGACTCTAGGTGCCGGGTGCGCACGCCGTAAAGGCAAAAAGGCGCGGATTCTGCGGAAAAACTATCTTTATGGCAGAAAAAAGAGAGGTCCGGACGGCGAGTCCGGACCCCTTTTTCGCAATGTTTCCCGATCCTTCCGGCCAGGATTCCGGCTTTAATGGGTAACCACAGGATCGCCGTCCTTGTCAGCCAGCGGAACCGGGGTTACAACCTCAGGTTCCACCCAATCGATGGCTTCCGGCTGGCGGGTAAGCGCAACCTGCAGAACCTCACCAACTGTGGAGACGGGAATGATCTGGAGGCCCGTCTTCACATTGTCGGGCACCTCGGCCAGGTCCTTTTCATTCTCCTTGGGGATGATCACCGTGGTGATCCCCGCGCGCAGAGCCGCAAGCAGCTTTTCCTTCAGGCCGCCGATCGGCAGCGCCCGGCCCCGCAGCGTGACCTCGCCGGTCATCGCCACATCGCGCCGCACCGGAATACCGGTGATCACCGAGATGATCGAGGTGGCCATGGCCAGGCCTGCCGATGGACCGTCCTTGGGCGTGGCCCCTTCGGGAACATGGACGTGGATGTCGATCTTGTCGAACAGCGGCGGCTTGATGCCGAAGCTGGTCGCCTTGGAGCGGACATAGGAGCGCGCCGCATCGATCGATTCCTTCATCACCTCGCCCAGCTTACCGGTCGCCTGGAAGCGGCCCTTGCCGGGCAGCATCACCGACTCGATGGTCAGCGTCTCCCCGCCAACCTCGGTCCAGGCAAGGCCCGTAACGACACCGACCTGGTCCTCGCCTTCGATCTCGCCGAAGCGGAACCGGCGCACGCCGGCGTACTCGCCAAGATTTTCCGGCGTGACCACCACCGACTGAACCTTGCTAGTGATGAGCTCCTTGACTGCCTTGCGGGCCAGGTTGGCGATTTCCCGTTCCAGGCTACGCACGCCCGCTTCGCGGGTGTAGTAGCGGATGAGGTCCCGCAGGCCCGCATCGGTGATCTTCCACTCATCGTCCTTCAGCCCGTGCGACTTGATCTGCTTGGGGATCAGGTGGCGCTTGGCAATCTCGACCTTCTCGTCCTCGGTGTAGCCGGGGATACGGATGATCTCCATGCGGTCCATCAGCGGCTGTGGCATGTGCAGGCTGTTGGCCGTGGTGACGAACATCACATCCGACAGATCGAAATCGACCTCCAGATAATGGTCGTTGAAGGTCGCATTCTGCTCGGGGTCGAGCACTTCCAGCAGTGCGCTGGAAGGATCGCCGCGATAGTCCGCGCCCAGCTTGTCGATCTCGTCCAGCAGGAACAGCGGATTTGAGGTCTTCGCCTTCTTCATCGACTGGATGATCTTGCCCGGCATAGAGCCGATATAGGTGCGCCGGTGACCGCGGATTTCGGCCTCGTCCCGCATCCCGCCCAGGCTCATCCGGACGTATTCGCGCCCCGTCGCCCTTGCGATCGAGCGGGCGAGCGAAGTCTTGCCCACGCCCGGCGGACCGACCAGGCACAGGATCGGGCCCTTGAGCATGCCGACGCGCTGCTGCACCGCCAGGTATTCCAGAATGCGCTCCTTGACCTTTTCCAGGCCGAAATGGTCGTCGTTGAGCACCTTTTCCGCGGCGACGATGTCACGCTTGACCTTGCTCTTCTTGCCCCACGGCAGCGAAAGCAGCCAATCGAGATAATTGCGCACGACTGTGGCTTCCGCGCTCATCGGCGACATGGAGCGCAGCTTCTTGACCTCAGCCATTGCCTTTTCGCGCGCTTCCTTGGAGAGCTTGGTCTTGCGGATGCGCTCTTCCAGCTCGTTCATCTCGTCGCGACCTTCGTCGCCTTCGCCCAGTTCCTTCTGGATCGCCTTGAGCTGCTCGTTCAGGTAGTATTCGCGCTGGGTCTTCTCCATCTGGCGCTTCACGCGGCTGCGGATCTTCCGCTCCACCTGAAGCACGCCGATTTCGGCCTCGATCAGGGCCAGAATCTTCTCCAGCCGCTCCGTAGTGCTGAAAGTCTCGAGCAGGGTCTGACGGTCGCCGATCTTCACCGACAAATGCGAAGCCACCGTGTCGGCTAGGCGCGCCGGGTCATCGACCTGCGCCACAGCGGCCAGAGTCTCGGAAGGGACTTTCTTGTTGAGCTTGATGTACTGCTCGAAATTGGCCTTCACCGTGCGCATCAGCGCTTCGGATTCCTGGGCACTGGCGGCTTCCTCGGTGACGGGCTCAACTGTCGCCTGGAAAAAATCCGTCCGCGGGGAAAAGCCCGTGACGCGGGCGCGGCCCTTGCCTTCGACCAGCACGCGCACGGTCTGGTCGGGCAGCTTCAGCAACTGAAGCACCGTGGCCATGGTGCCAATGGTGTGCAGGCCCTCGGCCGTGGGATCGTCTTCGGCAGCGTTTTTCTGGGTCAAAAGCAGAATCTGCTTCTCGTCGTTCATCACCTCCTCAAGGGCGCGAACGGACTTTTCGCGGCCCACGAAGAGTGGAACGATCATGTGTGGGAAAACCACGATATCGCGCAGCGGCAGAACCGGCGCGGTGGTCGGAACAGATTGGGCATTCTTGGTGGCGTCATCCGCCATGGCATTGCTCCTGCCGGCCAGTCCGCCGGCCTTGAAAATCCGGCCCCTTCCCTGTTGGGCAAGGGGCCCTGGCTGGTTGCCGCTTGCGCGGGGATGCTAAAGAGCCGCTCAAAGAGCCAGCCCCGGATATGGTAAAGTGGGCCCCCTAAAGGTTGGTTTCAAGCCGGTCTCGACCCCAACCTGCGGTAAGTTCCCGTTTCTCCGCAGGAATCCGCGGGGAACCTGCATTTTTGCCGGCACCGTAGCGAAATGGCCGCATGGGCCGCTATCCTTGCTGAAAAAACGAGGAGGAACGGGATGCTGAATCGTCGCGGTCTCAACGCGGGGATAGCCGTGAGCCTGGCCGGTGCCTCTTGGCCGGTGAAGGGTTGGGCGCAGTCGGCGCTGTCGTTCTACGCCAGCCTGGGCCCCAACCTGATCCTGTACGATCTGGATGTGACGGCCGCCTCACTCAGCCGGAGGACCCGCGTCAGCCTGCCCGCCAACCTGCAATATGCCTGGCCGCATCCGTCGCGGCATTTTCTCTATGTCGTGGCCAGCAACGGCCAGCCGCCCAGCGGGCCGACCGGTGCGGCGGGCGCCGACAAGAACCATTACGCCATCGCCTTCAAGGCCGGCGCGGATGGCAGGCTGACCGAGCATGGCCCGCGAAAGCTGTTGCCGGTCAGGCCGATCCATTGCAGCACCGACGTGACCGGCAACTACCTTTTGGTCGCCTTCAACATTCCCAGCATGATCCGTGTTTTCCGGCTGAATGCGGACGGGACCATCGGCGACGAAGTCGCCCAGGATTCGTCGCTGGATTTCGGCATCTATGCCCATCAGGTGCGCGGCACGCCGTCGGGCAGGACCGTCACCCTGTGCAGCCGGGGCAACGATGCCAACCCTGGCAAGCCCGAAGATCCGGGCCATGTCGAGGTGTTTGGCTTCCGGGACGGCAAGCTGTCGGCCCTGCAGAAGCTGGCGCCGCACGACAACGGCATCGGCTTTGGCCCGCGCCACCTCGATTTCACGCCCGATGGCCGCTTCGCCTATGTCTCGCTCGAGCGGGAAAATTCGCTGTGCGTCTATGGCATGACGCCAGGCGGACGGCTGTCGGATGAGCCGCTGTTCCTGAAGAACACACTGAGCGATCCGAAGGGCAAGCAAAAGCATCCCGGCCAGGGCGTTGGTCCGATCCATGTCCATCCCAACGGGAAGTTCGTCTACCAGACCAATCGGGGTTCGGGGACCGTCGAGCGGAACGGCCGGCGCGTATCGAATGGCGGCCAGAATAGTGTGGCGGTGTGGGCGATCAACCCGGGCAATGGCGAACCCACCTTGATCCAGAACGCACCGGCCCATGGATTCGAACTGCGCACCTTCGTAATCGATCCGTCGGGACAGCTGCTGGTCGCAGCCAGCACCACGCCAATGCTGGTGGAGGAAAATGGCAAAGTGCAGACCGTCAGCGCGGGGCTGTCAATCTATCGGATCGCGGCGGACGGACGGCTCAGCTTTGTGCGCAAGCACGACGTCGATACCGCGGACGGCATCCAGTTCTGGTGCGGTCTGCTGACGATGGGCTGATCAGCCCGCGGACTTCTCGCGCGCCTCGCCCTTGTCCGAATATGTGTACAGCGGACGCGCCTTGCCGTCGACCACGTCGGCGGTGATCACCACTTCCTGCACGCCTGAAAGGGTGGGCAACTCAAACATGGTTTCCAGCAGAATGCCTTCCAGGATGGACCTGAGGCCACGCGCGCCGGTCTTCCTCTGGATTGCCCGCTTGGCGATCGAGTGCAGCGCCTCTTCCTGGAAGCGCAGCTTGACGCCTTCCATTTCGAACATGCGCTGATACTGCTTGGCCAGCGCGTTCTTGGGGCGGGTCAGGATTTCGATCAGGGCCGTCTCCGACAGGTCGCCCAGGGTAGCCAGCACCGGCAGACGGCCGATGAATTCTGGGATCAAACCGAACTTCAGCAGATCTTCCGGCTCGATTTCGCGCAGCAGGTCACCGGTGCCGCGCTCGTCTGGCGCCTTGGGATTGGCACCGAAGCCCATCGAGGAGCCGGCGGTGCGCTGGGCAATAATCTTGTCGAGGCCGGCGAAAGCGCCGCCACAGATGAACAGGATGTTGGTGGTGTCGACCTGCAGGAATTCCTGCTGCGGATGCTTGCGGCCGCCCTGCGGGGGCACCGACGCCACCGTGCCTTCCATGATCTTGAGCAGCGCCTGCTGGACGCCTTCGCCCGACACGTCACGGGTGATGGAGGGGTTGTCCGACTTGCGGCTGATCTTATCGACTTCGTCGATATAGACGATGCCGCGCTGGGCGCGCTCGACATTGTAGTCTGCGGCCTGCAGCAGCTTGAGGATGATGTTCTCGACATCCTCGCCGACGTAACCGGCTTCGGTCAGCGTCGTGGCGTCGGCCATCGTGAACGGCACGTCCAGGATGCGCGCCAGGGTCTGGGCCAAGAGGGTCTTGCCGCAGCCGGTGGGGCCGATGAGCATGATGTTGGATTTGGCCAGCTCGACATCGCCATTTTTTCCCGAGCTGTTGATGCGCTTGTAGTGATTGTGGACGGCGACCGACAGCACTTTCTTGGCGTGGCTCTGGCCGACGACATAATCATCCAGAACCTTGAAGATTTCCTGGGGCGTGGGCACGCCCTCCTTGGACTTCATGAAGGAGGTCTTGTTCTCCTCCCGGATGATTTCCATGCAGAGTTCGACGCACTCGTCGCAAATGAATACGGTCGGACCGGCGATAAGCTTGCGCACTTCGTGCTGGCTCTTGCCGCAGAACGAGCAGTAGAGCGTATTCTTGGATTCGCCGCCGCTGGCCTTGCTCATGGTACTTCCGCAACCTTCCACCGCGGGCTTTGCCCGCATGGCAGCCTTAGCCTAGACGGCATTTGCTGCTTTGCACAATGACGGAACGCCGAAGCACTCCGTTCTCCCAACATTCGATCATGTTATTGCCGGGCGGATCAAGAATTGTTTAATCCACGTTCCAGCTGGAATTTTCCAGCAATTCCGGAACTTTAATACGAAACCGGCATCCCGCTCCCGCCCGGAACCGGCATCAGGACACGATTTCCAGCTCCGGCCGGCGCTCCATGACCTGGTCGATAAGTCCAAACGCCTTGGCCTCTTCGCCCGTCATGTAGGTGTCGCGGTCGAGCAATTTTTCAATGGCCTCCACCGTCTGGCCGGTATGCTGGGCATAGATCTCGTTCAGGCGCTTCTTCATCTTGACGATCTCCTGCGCATGGCGGGCGATGTCGGCGGCCTGGCCGTAAAAGGCGGCGCTGGGCTGGTGCACCATCACCCGCGCATTGGGCAGGGCGAAACGGTAGCCCTTCTCGCCGGCGCAGAGCAGCAGCGAGGCAGCCGACGCCGCCTGGCCGATGCAATAGGTGTGAATCTTGGGCCGCACATACTGCATGGTGTCGTAGATGGCCAGGCCCGCCGACACCACCCCGCCCGGCGAGTTGATGTACATGTGGATTTCCTTCTTGGGGTTTTCGGCCTCAAGAAACAGCAGCTGGGCGGTCAGAAGGCTGGCGCCGTAATCCTCGATCGGCCCGGTGATAAAGATCAGCCGTTCCTTGAGGAGGCGCGAATATATGTCGAAGGCGCGCTCGCCGCGGGCGGTCTGTTCGACCACCATCGGCACCAGGGTGTTCATATAGATGTCGCGCTGGTCGGCCATGGAGACGCCTTTCGATTCGTGCGGAGAGGGTAGCTGAAAATCTCCGGCTACCTCCTAATATAGTGTTCCCGCCGCGGTTTGCGAGGCGGGATGCTAGGCGGTCTTTTCCGCTTCCCGGACCGGCTCATCTTCCGGATCGGCAAACAAGGTCTCGCGATCGACCTTGCGCTCGCTGACCTGGGCCAGTTCGGCGATGAAATCGACCACCTTTTCCTCGAACAGCGGTGCGCGGATCTCAGCCTGGGCCTGGGGATTGTTGGCGTAATACTGGAACACCTGCTGCTCCTGGCCGGGGAACTGGCGGGCACGGGCCAGGATCGCACGCTGGACCTCGTCCTGAGCGATGGAGATTCCGTTCTGCTCGCCCAGCTTGCCCAGCACCAGGCCAAGACGAACGCGGCGCTCGGCAATCTTGCGGTATTCGGCCTTCAACTCGTCCTCGGTCTTGCCTTCGTCGGCGGCGGTCTTGCCCTCGCGCTTCAGTTCATCCTCGACCTGGGCCCAGATGTTGTTGAACTCATGCTCGACCATTGCTGGCGGCAGCGAGAAGTCATGGACATTGTCCAGGGCGTCCAGGATGCGGCGCTTCAGGTGCAGCCGGCTGGCCTGGGCATAGTCGCTCTTGAGCTGGTCGCGCACCCGGTCCTTGAGTGTGGCCAGATCATCCAGTCCCAGTTTCTTGGCCAGTTCGTCGTCGATCCTGGTCTCTTCCGGCGCCTTCACCTCCTTGACGGTGACAACGAACAGCGCGTCCTTACCGGCCAGGTCGGCGGCGTGATACTCTTCGGGGAACTTGACGGTCACATTGACCGTGTCGCCGGCCTTGGCGCCGATCAGCTGGTCCTCGAAGCCGGGAATGAACTGGCCCGAGCCGAGAGTGAGGCTGAAGTCGTTACCCTTGCCGCCCTCGAACTCGACCCCGTCCACGCTGCCGACGAAGTCGATCAGCACGCTGTCGTCCTTCTGCGCGGCTTCGCCTTGGGCGCGCGCAGCATAGGAGCGGGTGTTCTGAGCCAGGCGGTTCAAAGCCTCTTCCATGTCGGCATCGTTGATGTCGGAGGTGAGGCGCTCGACCTTGAGCTGGGAGACGTCGGCGGTCTCGAACTCCGGCATCAGGTCGACGATGACATTGAAAGTCAGGTCGGCCTTGCCGTCGACCACGGCCTGGACATCGCCCACCGGCTCGATGCGCGGCTGCAGGGCGGGCTTGAGGGCATTGTCGCTGATGGCCTTCTGGCTGCCCTCGTTGACGGCAGCCTCGACCACTTCGCCCATGACGGACTTGCCGAACTGCTTCTTGAGGAAAGAGACTGGCGCCTTGCCCGGACGGAAGCCCTTCATGTTGATCTGGGGCTTCATCTCCTCCAGGCGGGCATTGACGCGGCTGTCCAGCTCGCTGGCCGGGATGGTGACCGTGAACTGGCGGTGCAGGTCTTCGCTAACCGTCTGGGTAATCTGCATTTCCAACTTCCCTATTCTCTTGTCCTGCCTGGAACTGGTGCGGGCAGAGGGACTTGAACCCCCACGACTTGCATCACTGGAACCTAAATCCAGCGCGTCTACCAGTTCCGCCATGCCCGCGGGGCCTTTTGGGGGCCAGTCCGCGCCGAAGCCGGGCCATATAGCAGGGGTTTTCGGGGGTTGCTAGGGCCGTCCGTCCATGGGGCGCAGGTAGGTGGCCACATCCCAGTAACGGCCGAACTTACGGCCCACTTCCCGATAGATTCCAACCGGTTCGAAGCCGAAGGCCCGGTGCAGCGCGATGGAAGGCTCATTGGGCAGGGTTATCCCGCCGAACACCCGGTGAATGTCTTGATCCCCAAGCGCCTCAAACAGGGTCGCGTAAAGCCGCCGGCCCAGTCCCTGCCCCACTGCCTGGGGCGCCAGATAGATGCTGCTGAGAACCGTCGTGTCATAGGCCGCCCGCTCGTTGTAGCGGTGCGACGACGCCCAACCCGCCACGCGCCCATCCTGCAGGACGACAAAACACTGGTAGCGGCCGGTGGCCGAGAACTGATCCAGCCAGCGGGCGCGATCGGCCACGCTCTTCTCCTCCAGATCGAAAGTGATGGGCGTCTCGCGGACATAGTGATTGTAGATGTCCGCCAGCGCGGCGGCGTCACCGGCGCCGGCCCGGCGGATCACAAGGCTCGTGGCGGTTTGCGTCATTCAGTGCGCCAGTTCGGCCAGGATTTTGGGTAGCAGCTCCGGCAGATCCTCGGCGATCAGGCCGGGGCCGAACTGCGTGGCCACCGCCCCGTGCAGCCAGGCTGCCGCACACGCGGCCTCGAAGGGCGCCATGCCCTGCGCCAGAAGGCCGCCGATGAAGCCGGCCAGCACATCGCCCGCGCCGGCCGTCGCCAGGAAGGCAGGGGCATTGGCGTTGATCGCCGCCCGTCCATCGGCCGACGCGATCACGGTGTCGGCGCCTTTCAGCAGCACCACCGCGCCGCTGCGGGCAGCGGCGGCGCGCGCTGCTTCCACCTTGCTCACGCTGTCCTCCAGCAGGTCGGGGAAGATGCGGACGAATTCTCCGGCATGGGGCGTCAGCACTTCGTGGCCGTGCAGGCGGGCGAACAGGGCGTCGGGATCGGACTGGAACGAGGTCAATGCGTCGGCGTCCAGCACAAGTGCGGGGCCCGCGATCAGGGCGGCCATCACCATCTCGCGCGTTTCGCCGCTGACGCCCAGGCCGGGCCCCATGACCACGGCATTGAGACGCTTGTCCTGCAGCAGCGCCGCCAATCCTTCGGCGCCATCGGCAGGCTTGACCATGATCGCGGTGAGCTGGGCGGCATTGACGGCCAGCGCATCCGGCGGAGAGGCCACGCTCACCAGTCCGGCGCCCATGCGAAGGGCGCCGCGCGCCGCCAGCCGGGCCGCGCCGGTGGCGTGGCCGGAGCCGCTGACCACCACGCAATGGCCGCGCGCATATTTGTGCCCGTCCAGGCGGGGCCAGGGATAGGTCCACAGGCCCGGCGAATTCTCATGCAGGCTCACGGATGCGGCCTCCGGCGGAATGCCGATATCGGCCACCACCAGCACGCCGCAGAGGATGCGGCCCGGCAGCAGCAGATGGCCCGGCTTCTTGCGGAAGAAGGTCACGGTGAGGTTGGCGCGGATCACCGCCTCGCCCAGCGGCGCACCGCTGTCGCCCGACAGGCCGGAGGGCACGTCGATTGCGACAATGGGAAGACAGGCGGCGTTGGCGGCGTCCACCATCGCGGCAAAGGTGCCTTCCAGCGGCCGCGCCAGGCCGGCGCCGAAAAGGCCATCGACGATCAGGGCGGCGCCTTCGAACACCGAAGGGGTCAACGATGCGGTATCGCCCTCCCATTTCTCCGCCATCGCCGCGGCGTCGCCGCCGCCCACCTTCTCGCGCGCCACCGAGACGTCGAAGCCGCGCGCCTTGAGGAGCCGCGCCACGACATAGCCGTCGCCGCCATTGTTGCCGGGGCCGCACAGCACCACCGCGCGGCAGGGCGCGAAGCGCGCGGCGATCTCCTCGGCCACGGCATGGCCGGCATTTTCCATCAGGGTCAGGGACGGAACGCCGTGGGCGACCGCGAAGGCGTCGGCGGCGGCCATTTCGGCGGTGGTCAGGACCTCGTTCATCTATCCAGCAGGCCGAAGGGGCGAAAGCCGGGAAAAGCGCGGGCGATTTCGCACCATTTTTCCCACCCCCCCTCCCCTTGTCCAACGGCACCCGGCGTTCGTCATGGCAAGATCATACCACCGCGGCGAATGGCGGGAACAAGGGGGAAATCATGGCGCGAGATAACGCTCCAGACGGGCCACCGCCTCCTCGATCACCGCCTGCTTCTTGCAGAAGGCGAAGCGGACATAGGCATCCGGGGTCCCGTCGGCATAGAAGGCCGAAAGCGGAATCAGCGCAACGCCCGCCTCGCGGATCAGCCGCTCGCAGAAGGCGAAGTCCTTTTCATTCGTCAGCCCCGCGATCCCCGCGGTGAGGAAGTAGGTGCCCTCGCAGGGCAGCACCTGAAATCCGATGCGGGTCAGGGCCGCCGTGAGGATGTCCCGATTGGCCTGGAGCCGCGCGGTCAGCGCTTGCGGAAAATCCATCGCATGGGCCAGGCCGTGCGCCACGCCCAGTTGCAGCGCCGGCGGGGTGGTGAAGGTGAGAAACTGGTGCGCCTTGGTCACCACCGAAACCAGTTCGCGCGGGCCCGCCACCCAGCCCACCTTCCAGCCGGTCATGGAGAAGATCTTGCCGGCCGAACCGATCTTCAGCGTGCGTTGGCGCATGCCCGGCAGGGTGGCGAACGGAATGTGCGGGCGCCCGTCATAGGTCAGGTGCTCATAGACCTCGTCGCAGATCACCACCGCGTCCGTGCCGTCCACGACCTTCGCCAGCGTTTCGAGTTCGGCGCGGGTGAAGACGCGGCCCGCCGGATTGTGCGGCGAGTTGATCAGCACCGCGCGGGTCCTTGGGCCGATGGCGGCGCGCAATGCCTGTTCCGTCAGCTTCAGTTCGGGTGGGGCAAGCTTGACGGTACGGATCACCGCCCCGGTGGACTGCACGATCGGGCGATAGGAGTCGTAGGTGGGTTCCACCAGCACGAATTCCTCGCCGGCCGAGGCGGTGGCCAGGATCGCGGCGCCCAATGCCTCGGTCCCGCCCGAGGTGATCACCACCTCGTCCTCCGGGTCGTATTCCAGGTTGTAGAAGTGGCGCGCGTGGGCGCTCACGGCCTGGCGCAGTACCGTCAGCCCCTTGGAGGGCGGATACTGGTTGGGGCCGTCCACCAGGGCTTTGGCCGCCACTTCGCGCAGGCCGACGGGGCCGTCCTCGTCGGGAAAGCCCTGGCCCAGGTTCAGCGCGTCATGGTCCAGCGCCAGGAAGGTCATGTGCTGGAAGATGCTGGTGGGCAGGCCGGCAAAGACGGGATTGGGGCGGAACATGGCAGGCCGGTGAAGGTGGCGGCGCACCTTACAGGCCGGCTTTAGGCAGGCAAGCCGCCGCAAAGTACGCACAATAAATAGTCAATATGCTCAACAATTAGGCCAATTTCGGCGCCATACTTATCCACATGCCCTAACGCCCTGAATTTTCTGCGCTTTTTTTCAGCAAAAACCGGCACAAGTCCTGCTAACTCGTTAACACAGCGTCGCGGCCAGTGCGCCGCGCGGAGGAGCATGCATGAAAAAAATTGAAGCCATCATCAAGCCGTTCAAGCTGGACGAAGTGAAGGAAGCCCTGCAGGAAGTGGGCGTCCAGGGCATCACCGTGACCGAAGCCAAGGGCTTCGGCCGCCAGAAGGGGCATACCGAACTGTACCGGGGCGCGGAATATGTCGTCGACTTCCTGCCCAAGGTGAAGATCGAGATCGTCATCAACGAGGACCGGGTTGAAGCCAGCATCGAGGCAATCCAGAAGGCTGCGCGCACTGGCCGCATCGGCGACGGCAAGATTTTCGTCCTCAATGTGGAGGAAGCCATCCGCATCCGCACCGGCGAAACCGGCGCAGACGCCATCTAGCAACATCGAATTCTGCCTGGAAGCGCCGGCCGGGAGCCGGAGCGACCGTCGAATCAAGTCAACGTTGAAGGGAAGACCAAATCATGGCCGACAAGAAAACCACTGCCGCCGACATTCTGAAGCTTATCAAGGAGAAGGAAGTCAAATTCGTCGACATCCGCTTCACCGACCCGCGCGGCAAGTGGCAGCATGTGACATTCGACCTGTCGATGGTCGATGAAGATTTCCTGGACAACGGAACCATGTTCGACGGTTCGTCGATCGCCGGCTGGAAGGCGATCAACGAGTCCGACATGCTGCTGAAGCCGGACCTGGACACCGCGGTGATCGATCCCTTCTTCGCCCAGACCACGCTGATCCTGGTCTGCGACGTGCACGAGCCCCTGACCGGCCAGAGCTATGCGCGCTGCCCGCGCTCCATCGCCAAGGCGGCCGAAGCCTATGTCAACTCGTCGGGCATCGGCGACACCACCTATTTCGGCCCGGAAGCCGAATTCTTCGTGTTCGACGATGTGCGCTTCGACGTGCAGATGAACAAGAGCTTCTATTACGTCGACTCCAAGGAAGGCGCCTACAACACCGGCACCGAATATGAAGGCGGCAATCTGGGCCATCGTCCCAGGGTGAAGGGCGGCTATTTCCCCGTGCCCCCGGTGGACAGCGAGCAGGACATGCGCGGCGAGATGCTGGCCATCATGGGCGACATGGGCATCCAGCCGGAAAAGCACCACCACGAAGTCGCCACCGCGCAGCATGAACTGGGCTTCAAGTTCAATACGCTGACCAAGTGCGGCGACTACATGCAGATCTACAAGTATGTGATCCACCAGGTCGCGCAGGCCTATGGCAAGACCGCGACCTTCATGCCCAAGCCGATCTATGGCGACAATGGCTCGGGCATGCATGTCCACCAGTCGATCTGGAAGGGCGGCAAGCCGCTCTTCGCCGGTTCGGGCTATGCCGACCTGTCGGACACCTGCCTGTATTACATCGGCGGCATCATCAAGCACGCCAAGGCGCTGAACGCCTTCACCAACCCGTCGACCAACAGCTACAAGCGCCTGATCCCCGGCTTCGAAGCCCCGGTGCTGCTGGCCTATTCGGCCCGCAACCGTTCGGCTTCCTGCCGCATCCCCTTCTCGCCGTCGCCGAAAGGCAAGCGCGTCGAGGTCCGCTTCCCGGACGCCGCCGCCAACCCCTATCTCGCCTATGCGGCCATGCTGATGGCGGGCCTGGACGGCATCGAGAACAAAATCCATCCGGGCGGCCCGATGGACAAGGACCTCTATGCCCTGCCGCCGGAAGAACTGGCGAAGGTGCCGCAGGTCTGCGGCTCGCTGCGCGAGGCGGTCGACAGCCTGAAGGCCGACCACGAGTTCCTGACCAAGGGCGGCGTGTTCTCGAAGGACTTCATCGAGAGCTACCTCGAACTGAAGATGGAAGAGGTCTATGCCTTCGAGCACACACCTCATCCGGTCGAGTTCAAGATGTACTATTCCTGCTGATCCGAGGGTCAGCATCGAAGATGCGGAAAGGCCGGGCGGGTTCGCCCGGCCTTTTTGTTGTGGCCCGATGGGAGGATCAGGCGGCCGCGACCGCGTCGGCGGCTTCCGGCACCTTCACCGGCAACACCACATAGGCGCGGCAGCCCTTGCCGAATTCGCTTTCCAGCCAGGCGCGGCCGCCATGCAGCTCGGCCAGGCCGCGCACCAGCGCAAGTCCCAGCCCCGTGCCGCCGGACTGGCGGTCGAAGCGGTTGTCCACCTGGTTGAAGGGCGAGAAGATATTGTCCAGCTTGTCGCGCGGCACGCCCGGGCCGTTGTCGCGGACCATGATCTGGAAGCCGCCATCGCGCGCCATGCTGGCGATCACCTCGATGCGCCCGCCCACGGGGGTGAATTTGACGGCATTGCTGACCAAGTTGATCAGGATCTGCTTGAGCGCGCGCTCGTCGGCGTAGAGCGGCGGGGCACCCGGTTCCACGGCGATCACCAGCGTCTGGTCCTTCTCGCGCGCCTTGGTGCCGATCAGCTTGAGAGAGACGTCGAAGACATGGGCCGCATCCAGCGGATGGGGCGCGATGTCCATGCGGCCGGCCTCGATCTTGGCGACGTCCAGAAGATCGTTGATCAGCGACAGCAGATGGGCGCCGGAGGAATGGATATCGCTGGCATAGTCGCGGTAGCGCTCCGAGCCCACCGGCCCGAAACATTCCCGGGCGATGATCTCGGAAAAGCCCAGGATCGCGTTCAGGGGCGTGCGCAGTTCGTGGCTCATGTTGGCCAGGAAGGCGGTCTTGGAGGCATTCGCGGCCTCGGCCTCGAAACGCTTCTTCAGCGCCTCGTCGCGGGCCTCTTCCAGTTCGCGCGCCATGTCCTCGACCTTGAATCGCAGGCGGGAGTCCTCGTCCATCCGCACCACCAGCGGCCGGCCGGTACGCCACAATTGCAGCGCGATGAAGGGCGTCAACACGCCCACCATCACATCGATCAGCGAGGGCGCCGACAGGTAGCGCACCGCCGTCATCAGCGTGATGGGGGCAAGGGTTGCGATATACATCGCCATGTTGCTGCCGCGGCTGACCACCAGGGCGGCAATCACCGCCATGACCGCACAGGCCAGGAACATGTGGTTGAGCGGATTGTTGTCCTGCCAGCACAGCCAGGGCATCAGGCCCCAGATGGCGCTGACAGCAAGCTGGGTCATCACGAAGCTGTGGAACCAGGAGGTGGTGTCCTCGTCGCTGCTGCTGTAGCGCTCATAAGCAGCGCCGACCATCGAGGTCGCGGCGACCACGGCCGTCACCGCCAGCGGCAGCAGCATGGCATTGAGGACCGGCACCCGGCCGAAGACGCCGGTCAGTTCGGAGCACATCCCCGCGACCACAAGCGCCCAGAGCGGCGAGGAATAGCGAGTCGCGCGCATGGAGCGGGCGGCCAGCGTCAACTGTGCCCGAAGTACCCGCGGATCGGTCCTTTGCTCAGTGCCGTGCAAGAAAGACAACGCCTTATCCCAGTTTGGCCCATGAATTTACCGCAACGGCTGTTAATTTTTGCTGATCTGACACCGATTGGCGTCGACCGCCTTTTGGCTCGCTTTTCAGGCTTAAGGGAAAGTAAAAAGGATCGTTCCGGAGCGAATCGCCTTCGGTCCATCCCAGATACCGTTACTATGTTGTGCCATGGCCAAATCCGACCCCGATCTGTTTGATTCCGCAGCTCCCGCCTCGCGCGCCTATACGGCGAAGGATATCGAAGTGCTGGAAGGGCTGGAGCCGGTGCGCCGGCGGCCCGGCATGTATATCGGGGGCACCGACGCCAACGCCTATCACCACCTGGCCGCCGAAATCCTGGACAATTCCATGGACGAGGCGGTGGCGGGTCATGCCAGCCGCATCGAACTGGAACTGAAGGCCGGCAATGTGCTGGTGGTGCGCGACAATGGCCGCGGCATCCCCGTGGACCCGCATCCCAAGTTCAAGAACAAGTCGGCGCTGGAAGTCATCATGACCACGCTGCATGCCGGCGGAAAGTT